>Ga0207695_10000146_pt1 | contig 209416 bp, 198 predicted proteins | sample KBSC54metaG_FD_184354 | JGI IMG/M metagenome (GOLD analysis project Ga0207695, IMG submission 184354) | Corn rhizosphere microbial communities from Kellogg Biological Station, Michigan, USA - KBS C5-4 metaG (SPAdes) (version 2) | ecosystem: Host-associated > Plants > Roots > Rhizosphere >...
TCAGGGAGAATATCTTGGCCGCCGGGTCCAGTAGTAGTAATGATCGCATCTTGGTAATTTTCCCGAAATTGTAGCCCGAAAATAAGCGGAATATTTGATTTATGAGAACCCTGTTAAAATACCTTGCCCCTTATAAATGGATGGTCGCCCTCGCCCTGTTGCTGGCCGCCATCAACCAGACCTTTTCAATGCTCGACCCCTGGCTCTTCGGTCAGATGCTCGACAAATTTGGCGTACACCCGAAAGAAGCCGGCCACTATACCTATCAGGGTCATGCCAAGACATTTGTCGCCGACAGCATCCGGACCAAAGCCGACTTCATCTGGGGAGTAATGTACTACCTCGGCATGATCATCGGCGTCGCCATGGTGTCCCGCATCGCCAAAGCCTTCCAGGACTATTGTACCAACGTCATCGTCCAGCGTTTTGGCGCCACCATCTTCACCAACGGCCTCAAACATTCCATGGCCCTGCCTTTCAGCGAGTTTGAAGACCAGCGCAGCGGCGAGACCCTCTCCACCCTCACCAAGGTACGCGTCGACACGGAGAAATTTATCGTATCCTTTATCAATATACTCTTCGGCATCATCGTAGGCGTCATCTTCGTCAGCATCTACTCCATCCGGCTCCACTGGTCCATCATGCCCATGTACGTCGTAGGCATGATACTCCTGTCGTTTCTGACAAGCGTGCTCAGCCGAAAGATCAAGCGGATACAAAAGAAGATCGTCACCGACACCAATGCCCTGGCCGGTAGCACCACAGAATCCCTGCGCAATATCGAGCTGGTGAAAAGCCTCGGCCTTACCGAACAGGAAGTCACCCGCCTCAACAAGAATACCTTCAAGATACTGGACCTCGAACTGAGAAAAGTAAAAAGCATCCGCTCCCTCAGCTTCGTACAGGGAACCTTTGTCAACTTCCTCCGCCAGTGCATCATGTTCCTCCTGTTCTGGCTGGTATTCCAGGGCAATCTGACACCCGGCGAGGTCATGACAATGGTATTCTACTCCTTCTTCATCTTCGGCCCCCTGCAGGAACTGGGCAATATCATCCTCTCCTACAGAGAAGCCGAAGCCTCCCTCAACAACTTCGACACCCTGATGAAAAAATCTCCGGAACCGACCCCCGACAAACCCCTGTCGCTGGGCCCTGTTCACGAGCTCTCTTTCCAGGACGTCGTATTCCGCCACCAGACGGCCCACCACAACGCCATCGACCATATCAGCTTCGACGTGCGCACGGGCGAAACCATCGCCTTCGTAGGCCCCTCAGGCAGCGGCAAATCCACGCTGATGAAGCTCCTCGTCGGCCTCTATCGGCCCCTGCAGGGAAAGATCCTGTACAATGAAATGGACGAAACATCCGTCAATTTCGAAGACCTGCGCCGCCAGATCGGCTTCGTCACCCAGGATACACAGCTTTTTGCCGGAACAATTAAAGAAAATTTATTATTCGTCAACCCCACCGCCAGCGACGAGGATGTCCTGGAAGCGCTGCGGAAAGCCGCGTGCATGCCGCTCATCAGCCGCGCTGAGAAAGGAGTCAACACCGTAATCGGCGAAGGCGGCCTCAAGCTGTCGGGCGGAGAAAAACAACGCCTCTCCATCGCCAGGGCCCTGCTGCGCAAACCCCGCCTCCTCATCTTCGACGAGGCCACCTCAGCGCTGGACTCCATAACGGAAGAAGACATCACCCAGACCATCCGCGAAATATCCACCCGCGGCGACCAGATCACCATCCTCATCGCCCACCGCCTTTCGACCATCATGCACGCCGATCGCATATACGTGCTTGAAAAAGGAGAGGTAGAAGAGACGGGTACGCATGCCGATCTGCTGGCAGCCAAAGGCCTCTACTACGCCATGTGGAGACAGCAGATAGGCGAAAGAAAGTACGCCTCCGCCCCTGCTACTTTGTAAAGAAAATGCTATGTTTACGCATGATCTCGCTAGCGGTCGTAATCATAACATTCAATGAGGAAAAGAATATTATGCGGTGCATGCAGTCCGTTAAAAGCATTGCCGACGAGATCATCGTTGTAGACTCCTTTTCCACCGACCGCACCGGAGAAATCGTAAATGCCGCCGGTGGAAAATTTCACCTGCGCACATTCGAAGGCTACGGCGACCAGAAGAATGCCGCGGCAGCGTTCTCCAGCTTTGATCACATCCTCTTTCTCGACGCAGACGAATTTCTGAGCCCCGAGCTGAGCGCATCCATCGCCGAACAAAAGGCAAACGGCTTTCCCTTCGATGGATACACGATGAATCGCCTGAACAACTACTGCGGGAAATGGATCCGCCACGGCAGCTGGTATCCCGACAAGAAGCTGCGCCTCGCACACCGGAAAAAAGCGGTCTGGAACCTCGACCTGGTACACGAATCCCTGGAAATGCAGGAAAGCTCACGCATTCATCACCTCCATGGTGACCTGTTGCACTACACCTACTCCAACTTCGACGAGCACGTAGAAAAAAATATCAAGTATAGCTGGCTGTCCGCCCAGCTGCTGTACAACAGAGGCAAGCGGGTAAAAGCCATCAAGGCGTTCATCAACCCATTCTGGGCATTTTTCACCAGCTATTTCCTGAGAGCAGGCTTCCTCGATGGCTTCTACGGCTTTGTGATCGCCGTGAACATCGCACACCTGACTTTCCTCAAATACACTAAATTATATCAACTTCAACAAGAACAAAAGTCATGAGCTGGCTATCCAATATTTTCGGCAGCGGAGGGGTCAAACAGGCCGTCAGACAAGGGGCGGTGATCATCGATCTGCGCACAGCCTATGAATACGACCAGGGACATATCCCCCGTTCGCTGAACATCCCAGTCGACCGGATAAAAGCCAATATCGAACGCATCAGGAGCTTCCGTAAGCCCGTCATCCTCTGCTGCTCTACCGGCAACCATTGCTGGGAAGCCGCGGATATCCTGCGCAACGCCGGAATTGAACAGGTCATCAACGGAGGCAGCTGGCAGTCACTTTGGCGGAAGGTTGGATAACCCTCCGCCCCACACACGCGGCCGGATCGCCACGTCATCAATGCTTCAACCTTCTTTCAAGCCGGTCGATCTTTTCCTGCTGAGCCTTCAGCAGCCGCGCCTGTTGCTCGATCAGCTTGTTCTGCTGTATCAGATATAAGGTAAGCTCCTCCACTTTTTGCAGCAGCTTCGTAGACTGCTCTCCGACATCCATTCCCTCCTTCTTCATCTCCTCTGCAGACTGGATATCCGGTAAATGATGGTTCTTTGCAACATAATCCTCTACATCCGACAGCGGACGGACCCGATACGCCGAATCAAAAACAAAGTCCGCCCCGGTGGAATTGACCACCACCTTGTTCGCCCGGACATTTCCATTTACATCCAGCTTATACGTGGAGTTGGCCTGCGTCATCTTCCCGATCAGGACATTGCCATTATTCAGGAAAGCCGTTGAAAAATGCGTCCCCGGCGAAAGATAAAGATGAGCGCCGTTCGTCGCGATCACGCCAGAGGAGCAGTTCTGGAAGATCAGCGATGCCTGGTTGGCCGCCGGCAGGTCGCACCAATTGCCCGTTACCGCCGTCCCCTGGTGCAAAAGCAGGGTGCCTGCCCAGGAAGGATTATTCCCGTTGTTGTAATAATCCCATGCGACCGCGCCGACAGAAGACGTCGAACTTTGGTCAATACCCAGGACAGCCAGAGCTGTGGATAATTGAACATTGGTATTCGCCCGGTTACCGTTGACCCCAACACGCAACATGGCATTCCAGTTGTTATTATAGCCAATTTCGAGACTTGCGCCGGGAGTTGCCGATCCCATATTAATTCCAACATTTCCACTGTTGGTGTTGTGTATGTTCCCCTGGGCATCAGGAGTCGTAAATTGCGATCGGCCGGAAAAACAAGCGAAACAAGAAATTACGAGGAGGCAAAAGGATAGAATGGTCCCTGAGATGTGCTTCATAAAAATAAGGTCGTTCTACTGTGAGGAATTAGGTTATATAGCCAAATATAGGAATTTCGGCAGGAAACAATAGCTTTGCAGCCTATGAATGAAAAGATAAAGGATATCATCAACGAATCCCTTACCGTCAAAACCCGGATGCTCGGTGACTCACGCTTGACCAGCCTGGTAGGAGACATCGTGACCCTTATCGTCGACCGCTTCCGCCAGGGTAAGCACCTGTACTTCTGCGGCAACGGAGGCAGCGCAGCCGACGCACAGCACCTGGCCGCCGAATTCTCCGGACGTTTCTATATCAACCGGGACGCCCTCCCCTCGGAAGCGCTGCACTGCAACACGTCGTATCTGACGGCCGTCGCCAACGACTTCAGCTACGACCTCATCTATTCGCGCCTGATCAAAGGCATCGGCAAGCCCGGCGACATCCTCGTGGGCATGTCCACCTCAGGCAATTCACCCAATATCCTCAAAGCCTTCGACACCGCAAGGGAAAAAGGCATCACGACGATCGGCATGACAGGCGAAGGAGGCGGACAGCTAAAAGAGCTGAGCGACTACCTGATCGATATACCCTCCCGGAATACTCCCCGTATCCAGGAAGGGCACATGCTGCTGGGTCATATCATCTGCCAGCTGGTAGAAGAAGCCTATTTCAAAGCTTAACCCCGTTCTTCACTGACAACCACCAGCCCGGAGAACCCACGACCCCGACGATCACCCCCCCCGAGAACCCATAACCCCCAACTTGCAGAAATGATCAAAGAAGCGATAATACTGGCAGGCGGACTGGGTACCCGGCTGCGCTCAGCAGTACCAGAACTGCCCAAATGTATGGCTCCCGTGGGAGGACACCCCTTCATACACTACATAACCGACTATTTCCATCGGGCCGGCATAACCCATTTTATCTTCGCCCTCGGTTATAAAAATGACCAGTTCGACCACTTCTTCCGGCAGGACTTCCCGGAAGGAGGATATAGCATCTCACTCGAGCACGAACCGCTGGGTACGGGCGGCGCCATCCAAAAGGCCTGCACGATCGGCCACGAAGACTCCGTCCTGGTCCTCAACGGGGACACGTTCTTTGGCATCAACCTGGCAGAACTATCCGACTTCCACGACACCAGCGACGCAGACTGCACCCTATGCCTCAAGCCGATGACCAACTTCGACCGGTTTGGCGTGGTCGGACTCGACGAAGACCGGCGAGTGACGCAATTCCGGGAAAAACAGCACTATCAGGCAGGGCTCATCAACGGCGGCGTCTACGCCCTCAACAGAGAACGCTTCCTGGAAGAAGGCTTGCCGGAAAAATTCTCCTTTGAAAAAGACTACCTTGAGAAAGGCCGGCGCCGGCTCTATGGCCTCGTCCAGGACAACTATTTTATTGACATCGGCATCCCGGAGGACTACCGACGGGTGCAGCAAGAGATCAACCAATTACTATGATATACAGATGCAAGGCTCCTCTTCGAATAGGCCTCGCCGGTGGCGGGACGGATGTAAGCCCATATAGTGACCTCTATGGCGGCGCCATTCTCAATGCTACGCTCTCCCTGTACGCGCACGCGACGATCGAACCGCTGGAAGACAGTACCATCATCCTGCAGGGCATCGACAGGAAAGAAGAGCAGCAATTCCCCGACGGCATCCACCTGGACTCCCTGCCTGTCGACGGAACGCTTGACCTGCTGAAAGGCGTCTACAACCGCCTCCGGAAAGACTACGGCTGGCGCGGCAAAGGATTCCGGCTGTCGACCTTCGTGGACGCACCAGCAGGCTCCGGCCTCGGCACCTCTTCCACGCTTGTGGTGGCCATCATCGGCGTCTTTGCAGAAATGCTGAAACTACCCCTCGGAGAATACGATATCGCCCACCTGGCCTATGAGATCGAACGCAACGATCTCCGCCTGGCCGGCGGCAAGCAGGACCAGTACGCAGCCACTTTTGGCGGCGTCAACTACATGGAGTTCTACAACGATAACAAGGTCATCGTCAACCCCCTGCGCATAAAGCAGCAGTACCTCTTCGAGCTCGAGAACAACCTTCTGCTCTACTATACAGCCACCAGCCGCGAATCGGCAAAGATCATCGAGGTCCAAAGCCGCAACGTGGTCAACAAAAAAGAGAAGTCGATTGAAGCCATGCATCAGCTCAAGCACCAGGCCCAGCTGATGAAAGAAGCCCTGCTCCTCGGTAGGATACACGAGATCGGCGAGATCCTCGACTTTGGCTTCCGGCAAAAACAGCAGATGGCCGAAGGCATCTCCAACCCTTTCATCGATGATATCTACGAACGCGCCAAAAAAGCCGGTGCAACCGGAGGCAAAATATCAGGCGCCGGCGGAGGAGGCTTCATGACCTTCTATTGCCCCGCCATCTCGAAATACAAGGTAATGGAAGTCCTGGCCGGACTGGGCGGGCACTGCCAGCCTTATGCATTCACAGGCCACGGCATGAGCTCCTGGACAGTGTAGCACACCCTTCGCCCCTGGCGCAAAGCCGCCGCCGAAAATTATAGCTATCTTTACAGCATGCCCGTACAGGAAAAACCAAATTATATCTGGAGCCTTCTCACCATGAAATGCCCCCGGTGCCGGCGGGGCCCGATGTTCGTCCACCCGAACCCGTGGCGCCTCAGACAGACGCTGAAAATGCCAGATAAATGCCCGGAATGCGGACAGCCCTTCGAGCTGGAAGTAGGCTTCTGGTACGGAACAGGCTACGTCAGCTATGCCCTCTCCTTCGCCCTGTCAGTGGCAACCTTCGTCGCCTGGTGGGTGCTCATCGGCTTCTCGACGGAAGACCATCGCTTCTTCTGGTGGATGGGGCTGAATGCCATATTTCTCGTTCTCCTGCAACCCTGGCTGATGCGTCTAAGCCGAGTCATCTACCTGTATTTCTTCGTGTCCTACGACCCCAATTATCGATTTACCAAGGTGAAGAAGTTCGACTACGAGACAGATAGCTACTACAAAAAAGAAGACAAGGACAGTGCCGGGAAATAAAGGCCTCGCGTACGCACCAGACTCCCTGTAATGAAAAAAGCCGCCCGGGATCGGACGGCCTTTGGGCTATTTAGTTGGGTTAGTACTACCTTATTAACGCTCGCAGCAGGATATTATTATATATGACGGATTATTCCGCGCCACTCTCAGCCACTTTTTTTTCCGATTTAAGCCCGAAATCCAGCGGGAAATCCAGCTTCAGGCTCACGTTCCGTCCCATATTATATATTCCGTGCGTCGGATTCGTATCGGTTGGCGAGAAATAAAAATATTTCAGCCGGCTCAGATGATCGTAATACGCAACATTAAAGAGATTATTCCCCATCAGATAAATATTCATGATGGTCTTGCCTTTCTTGTCGGATATACGCCCGCCGATACCAGCATTAAAAAGCGCATATCCAGCCGTCGGCGTCTCGGTATTATAGGCGCGCATGACCCGGTTCTGCGCGGCAGAATACTCCAGCTGCAACTTTATAAAAGCATGCGACAACCTCCTGGGCTTCGAAGAAAATTCATACCGGAGCTCTGAAAGCCCGTGCGCCGGCGGAATAAAAGGCAGGTATTTGGCGCTATCGCCAAGCGTCTTCGGCTGACTTCCCTTATTGGTCCCATATACCAGTGAAAAGCTGTTCTCAAAATGCAGCGACTTGACGGGATGAATATCGACACTGAACTCTCCTCCGTACAGCTGGGCCTTGGAGGCAACATAACGGAAATACGTGTCACCGCTGCCATCCATCGAATCAACACCCGCAGCCGTCACCAGCTTCTGGTTATAGATATAGTTCGAGATGACATTATTAAAGAGGTCGAGCGTCGCAACTACATAACGGGATGAGAACACAAGCCCAATATCTTCCTGTAAGCTGAACTCCGGCTTGAAATTGGGATTGCCAAGCTGGTAGATATTGGTGCCGGGATGGACCCCGTTTGCCGAGACCTCGGAGATGTTTGGAGCCCGGAAACCCCTGGCCAGATTGGCTTTGAGAGAAAATTTATCAGAGAAGTTATAGGTGGCGCCCAGGGAGCCGGAAATACCCGTGAACGTTTTTTTATAATTATAGAACCGAAGATTGGCGCCGGCAGTATCAGCGCCTTCAACCGGCTTGTCAAACCCCGTCACCGGATCGGGCCTCGTGTAGAGCTGAAAATTGGTAAAAGCCCTTGAATCATAACGGATGCCCCCCGCAATATCGAGCTTGTCAAAACTGCGTTTGGCCAACAGAAAAGGACCAATATCGAACTGATGATAGGAGGGGATCACAAACTCCGTCCCGTCGGTGCTGTTATTCGTTTCATACATGCCGTTGAGTCCAACCGTCACATTCCAGTTGTCAAACTCAGGCAGGAAATATTTGACGTCATAAGTGACGCTGTTCAGCTGCAGATAAAGACCCGGTATATCATCAAGTACAGGATGGCTGAACTCCCGTCTCACGCTGCGCTGAAAACCCAGGTTCACCTGCAGCCTGCCGGCATCCCCGAGCGTAAAACTATTGCCGGAATATATCCGGTAGTGCTGCACATGCTGGTGTATCTTCTCCATCTTATAGCTGTTGAGATCGGCATCCGAAACGATCTCCCGGACCGTATCCGCCTCGCTGATCTGTCTGGTGAACCTTCTGGTAGCGCTGTCCCGGCTGCCGTCGGGTATCTCCTGGAGATCGTCAAAAAGTACAAAATCAAGATGGGAATACCCCCATTTGCGATGAAGCCCCAGCGAAGCGCTGGCGTCCGTTTCATTGAAGGCTGTTCCGAATACACGGCCATCGATCTTATCCTTATAGTCCACCGCCTGTTTGTGAGAGACGCGGGCCATCCATTCAAGGCCATTGCGCGTAGCGCCCAGCATAGCCGAACCACCCAGGTATTTATTATTGGTCTGGTAGTCGAGTGTCAGGTCACCGATCATCTTCCCCTCCGGCGCAGGCTGTGTAGGAATAAGATTGACCACGCCCGCAAGCGCATCCGAGCCGAAGCTAAGGCTCGCTGGCCCCTTGATCACTTCAACCCTGTCCACCCCATACCGGTCCACCTCGATCCCGTGCTCATCGCCCCACTGCTGTCCTTCCTGCCGGATACCGTCATAGAGCGTCAGTATCCTGTTGTATCCAAGTCCGCGGATAAAGGGTTTGGAGACATTCGGTCCCGTAGTGACGGCCCGGATGCCAGGTATCCTCGCGATGGCGTCGATCGCATTGGTGCTGAGATTGGTCGCCAGATAATCATGGGAGATCGCAACGATCGGCACCGGATTGCGCTTTATCTGGGTCGCCTTCGACAGGCCGGTCACGACAACAGCGCTCTCCTCAACATAAGAGTCGTTCAGCGTAAGGTCGAGACTGACAGGACCACTGACGGTCACACTCTTGGTATAGGTCTTATAGCCGATGGAATGTACTTCGATAAGATATTTGCCGGAAGGCAGCGACTTGAAATGATAGTAGCCGCTGGTATCAGCCACCACCCCAAGTTTCAGATCAGGGATATAGACCGTAGCCCCCGGGATAGGCGCCCCCGTCTTGTCAGTGACCCTGCCGGATAATGAGCCTGAGCCGGGCGGTAGTGTTACATGCCCCGCCTTCCTTCCCGTGTCCTCTACCGGACCACTATGATCCCCCCAACCAGCCTTCGCCGGGCCTCCGGCTACGCCGGCAAATAGGATAATTAAAAAAAACAAACCTTGTACAGATCGGATCATAGTACTTGATAAATTGAAAATTGCCGCTAATTGCTCCAGTCAGAGGGCTTCGGGGCGGGATTTTGCTACAAGGTTTCAAATTTAGGCCAGTCTGGTCAGTTTTGCCTCCAAAAAAATGCTAACTGGAAGTTATTTCTTGAGGACGACAGTAAAAACAGAGCCCTTCCCAAGGTCGCTCTCGCAGGATATCTGGCCATTCAGCTCTTCGCAGATGCGCTTGACAATTGCCAGCCCCAGCCCGGTGGACGCCTCGCCGGCCGTCGGCTTGGAAGATATCTTACTGTATTTGGCAAAGAGATGAGGCAGCTCATCAGGCTGAATACCAACGCCCTCGTCCCGGACCTTGATGCTGATGGCGTCCTTTTCATCGCTGACGCTGATCCAGACATTCTTCCCGTTGGTGGTATACTTGATCGCATTGGACAGAAGGTTCTCCAGCATACGGCTCAGCAGCTGCCGGTCACTCAGGAAATAGATCGTCCGGTTGGGACATTCCAGGTGCAGCTGGATATCCTTTTGGGCAGCGGCAGGGGTAAAATCATCCATGACACTTTCCGCAAAGATTCGCAGGTCCAGGTTTTCCAGCTGTATCTTGCTTTGGTTGGTCTGGACCTTCTCTACGTCCAGAATATGTCTGATCAGCTTCTCGCCATAGCGGGTGGCCTGCCCGATGCGGTCGAGCGCCTTCATCTGACTGGGAGTAAGATTATCTTTCTCATTCTGCAACAGCTGCTGCCACATTCCGATGCTTGCGAAAGGCGTGCTGAGGTCATGGGACACGATGCTGATAAGGGAGTTCTTCTCAGAATTCAGCTCCGATAGCCTTTCGTTCTGCCGGATGATAAGATCATTGGTGTCCTGGAGCTTTCTGTTCGCCTTCCGTTTGATCACAAAGGCTACAGCCGCAGCTATCGCGACAAGCAACAGGCTGATGGCGGTGACCATCATGATGCGGGAATGGAATTTCTGCTGAGCGACCTCGGCCTGCAGGACCAGTTTTTCATTTTCCCGTTTGCGGGCCTCATATTTCTGTTCCAGCTCCGCCACTGCCTTGTACGTCTCGCTGTTCGTCAGCGCCGTATCGAGCGCATACCATTTGGACTGGTAGTCCCAGGCTTTCTTATAGTCCCCTTTTCGCTGAGCCAGCTTGGAAAGTATCTGATAGCTATCGGATTGCTTGCTCTTCGAGTCCAGCTGACGGGCAAGGAACAGCGCAGTATCTCCGTACCTTCCTGCCGAGTCATACTTTGCTTTTTCAGTATAGGAATCCGCCAGGTTCAGGACGTCGAGCCAGACGTCGGCAAGCCGCGAAGGAGAAGAGCTGGACAGGTCATGCAGGTAGTTGTTGTAAAAATAAGTGATGGACTCGTCGTAGCGTCTCAGGTAATAATAGGTATTGCCTAAATTGTTGTACAGGTTGTTCAGGTCTTCCTTCCCGCTGGCCTCGAGCGGCTTGCCGACACGCAACCCCTCTTTTAAAAAGATCAGCGCGCTGTCATAGAGACCCAGGCGGTCATAGATCGCACCCAAATTGATGTAAGAAGACAGCAGCGAATGCCCGTCCCCGAGCCGCCGGTTGAGCCGGACACATTCCGCATAAAGGTCTTTGGCCTTCTGCGGCTGTTTCATATCCTGTGTATAGACCGCCGCCAGATCCGCCAGCAGCTCGGTCTGCCGCTCGATATCGCCAGTGGTGCGCGCACCGGCCAGCGCCTCGTAGTACAGGTTCAGCGCCTGGCTGAAATCCCCCTTGCTCTCATAATAAAATCCATTTAGCCGCTGCGACATCACCGCCGCCGGCGCCCATCCGCCATTCTTTCCCGCCTGCCCGACATAGTCGGCATAGTATCGTATGGAATCGACCTTGTTCTCGGGGAGATGCATGGCCCGGTAGTAGATACGCTGAAGCTCAACAGTATCTACCTGCGCATTAAGGGCCGAATTGATCAGCAAAAGAGATAAGAAAGGTAACAGCTTCACGTAAAGGTTTCGTTCATTCGTTCCAAATATACATATCTGTGCACCATGTGCACAACCGTACTTTGCCCGGTATTGCTATCTTTTTGTGAAGTTGGGCCCCCGGGGGCAATAGTATATCAGAGGTAAATACGCCCTGCCGTTCTAGTCCGTCAGATTATTCCGCAGCGCGAATTTAACAAGCCCCACGGTATTATTGACTCCCAGTTTGGCAATCAGATTCTTGCGGTGTGTTTCAACAGTGCTGACGCTTAGGAACAGCTTGTCGGCGATCTCGGCGTTGCTGAATTCCTTGCAGATAAGCCGCAGGACTTCCAGCTCGCGGCGCGACAATATCTCATCGATCTGCTTGTCCTCGATAGTGACCGTGTTCCGGAAATCCTCATCCCGGTCGCCGATATGAATGTCTTTGCTGAAATAGCTGCCTCCATCCTGCACTGCGCGGATAGCGGAAAGCAGCTCATCAAGCGACGCATTCTTAAGGACATAGCCCTGTATATTATATTTGGACAGCTTGTGCACGTAACGCGTGCCCCTCAGCAAGGTCAGATAAATAATGCGGAGCTCCGGCCTCACAGCCCTTATCTGCTGCAGTATCTCTTCTTCCCCCATATCGGGCAGATACACATCCAGAAGTAAGACGTCAGCTTGCAGGCCCGGCACCATCGCGAGGAGTTCTTTACCCGATGCAGCTGTACCAATAACTTCAATACCTTCCTGTTTGCCTAATAGCAGAGAAAGCCCTTCCAGGTAGATCTCATGATCATCGGTAATAAAAACTCGAATCATGTTAGTTTAGTAGATTCCGTAAGTATTTCAACTACAAAGCAAGTTAAAACTATTTATGATATGAGTAAATAAAAAGGCCCCTAAATGGTGGCCTTTTCCAAAAATGAGTGACTTTAGGAGCATTTAGCTGGCTCTAATTAAGATTTTCAATAATACCAGCTATTCCCTGTCCTCCGCCTACACAAGCGGTGACTATTCCAAATTTTTTGTTTAATCTTTTCATATCATTTACCAGCTGAATGGTCAGCTTGCATCCGGTACAACCCAAAGGATGACCAAGAGCAATGGCGCCACCATTGATATTGACGATATCCGGATTGATCTCCAGCTTCCGGATGACGGCCAGCGCCTGTGAAGCAAAAGCCTCGTTCAGCTCGACCAGATCGATCTGGCCCAGGTTCATCCCCGCCTGGCGGAGCGCCTTCGGAACGGCCTCTACCGGGCCGATGCCCATGATACGCGGGTGTACGCCGGCACTGGCGCAGGCTACCAGACGCGCGATGGGCTTTAATCCCAGCTCATTCATCATCCGCTCGCCCATCACGACGACAAATGCGGCCCCGTCGCTGGTCTGTGATGAATTGCCTGCCGTAATACAGCCGCCTGCCGCAAACACCGGCTTCAGCCGGGCCAGCGCATCCAGCGAGGTATCACCCCTGGGGCCCTCATCGGTATCGACCGTGAAGCTCCTTTTCTGGCGCCTCCCCTTATCGTCGACATAGACCTCTTCAACTTTCAGCGGCAGGATGCCGGACTTGAAATAGCCATTCTCGATAGCCCGGATCGCCTTCTGGTGCGATTGATAAGAGAACTGATCCTGGTCCTCCCGGCTGACGCTGAATTCTTTGGCAACGGCCTCAGCGGTAAGCCCCATATTCAGATAATAGTCGGGTTCCTCGGAAGCGATGGAGTAGGCGGGCACCGTTTTCCACCCGGCCTGGGGAACCATGGTCATGCTCTCCGTCCCGCCGGCGATGATGCAGTCCGCCATACCCGTCCGGATCTTGGCCGTAGCCATAGCTATCGTCTCCAGCCCGCTGGCGCAGTACCGGTTGACAGTCACTCCGGGAGCATGGATGCCGACGGCCCGGGCCGCAATGATCCGCCCCACCTGCAACCCCTGCTCGGCCTCGGGGACCGCATTCCCAACGATTACGTCATCCACCCGCAGCGGATCCAGCTGGGGTACGGACGCCAGCAGGCCCTTGATGACATCGATCGCCATATCATCCGGGCGATAAAAACGGAGCTTGCCTCTCTTGGATTTTCCGACCGCCGTGCGATAGCCGGCGACAATATATGCTTCCTGCATAGTTGATTTTTTTAGTTGTTTATGCAACCTTCGTCCATAAAGTTAAGGGTTTTAAACCGTATCTTCTACTGTTTTTGGAACCCATCTTCTTTGGACCGTATCTTCGCGGCCATGTACAAGATCCTGCGAACGGTTCTGTTTTTCTTCCCCCCTGAGGGAGTTCACCATTTTTCGATGCGGCTGCTGCGGCTGGCCTGCGGCATTGGCCCCCTTAGAAAGCTGGTCGAATGGAGCTGTATGCCGGATGCCCCCCAAACCCCGCAGGGGTCCAACGGGTCCCCAACTCTCCCAAAAGAGGTTTTTGGCCTGAGTTTCCGTAACCCGGTCGGCCTGGGCGCCGGCTTCGACAAGAACGCCCTCTACCTCCGCGAGCTGAAGGCCCTGGGCTTCGGCTTTGTAGAGATCGGCACAGTCACACCCAAACCACAGGACGGCAACGAACAGCCCCGGCTGTTCCGCCTGCCGCAGGACCAGGCGCTGATCAACCGGATGGGCTTTAACAACGACGGGGTGGCCGTTATAGCCGAAAGGCTGAAAGCCTGGCGTTCATCGGAAGCCGCTGGACAGGACACCACCCGAAATGTCGGCGCCGCCCGCCTCATCATCGGCGGAAATATCGGAAAGAACAAGGTTACCCCCAACGAAGACGCCTGGCAGGACTACGAGACCTGCTTCACCGCGCTCTATGACGTGGTCGACTATTTCGTGGTCAATGTCAGCTCACCCAATACCCCCGGCTTGCGGGCCCTCCAGGAAAAAGACTCGTTGCATAAGATATTGACCAACCTCCAGTCCATCAACAGCCGGCTGTCGGCCCAAAAAGGCATCCGCCCCAGACCCCTGTTGCTGAAAATAGCTCCCGACCTCAACCAGCAGCAGCTGGACGACGTCATCAGCCTCGCTCTCGAGATCAACCTCGACGGCCTGGTAGCCACCAATACCACCATCAGCCGGGAAGGCCTGGTCGCTTCACAGGAAAAGCTGACGGCCATCGGAGCCGGTGGTCTCAGCGGTGCACCCCTGCGCACACGATCGACCGAAGTCGTGGCCCACTGCTGCGAAAAAATGCGTGGACGCATACCCGTGATTGCCTCGGGCGGCATCTTTACCGCTTCCGACGCCAAAGAAAAGCTGGATACCGGCGCCGCGCTGGTCCAGGTATGGACGGGCTTTATTTATGAGGGCCCCTTCATCACCCGGCGCATCTGCCAGGGGCTGTAAAACATTATATCCCTATTTTTGCGCTGCTTAACTGACACACTATGACCTCCCTTTTCTCGCTGGCATCTCTTGTTAGTCTGTTTACCCTTACCGTGCTCGAGATCGTATTAGGCATTGACAACGTGATATTTGTATCCATTCTCATCGGCCGCCTCCAACCCCGGCAGCAGCTGCAGGCACGTCGGGCCTGGATGCTGGCCGGCATCCTCATCCGCTCTCTCCTTCTGTTCGGACTCGGCTGGCTGGTGACCAACGGCAACAAGCCGCTTTTCACCGTTTTTAGCTATTCCTTTACCCTGCGCAACCTCATCATGCTGGCCGGCGGTCTCTTCTTATTATATAAGACAGTCAGAGAGATCCACGAAAAGGTCAGCGGCGAAAGCTCGGAAGGCGAGGTAGTCGCCGAAAGCAGGGCTACTTCGTTCACCGGGATCGTAACCCAGATCGTGCTGGTAGATACCGTCTTTTCCTTCGACAGCGTCATCACCGCCGTAGGGCTGGCCCAACAGGTGGCCGTCATGATAACAGCCGTCATCATCGCCATGATCATCATGTTCTTCTTTTCGCAGAAGATAGCCGACTACATCGACAAACGCCCTACCCTCAAAATGCTGGCCCTCTCATTCCTGCTGATGGTCGGCTTTAGCCTGTTCTTCGAGGGACTGGAACCCCTCCACCGCACGCATATCGACAAGGGCTATATCTATTTCTCGATGGCATTCGCCTTCGCAGTCGAGCTGCTGAATACAAAAGCAAAGAAGAAGGCTAAGCATTGAGCAACACGAACAGCCACATGCATTCCTTCCCGGGTACTGGTATTGGCGATTTGCAAAAATGGGGCAAAACCCTATTTTCGTACAAACATTTGCCATGCCAACCACCACTGCTACGCATGATGATCGCGTCGATGCCTACATCGGAAGAGCTGCCGACTTCGCCAAACCCATCCTGGAACGCATCCGCAAGCTCATCCACAAAGCGTGCCCCGAAGCGGTTGAAACTATAAAATGGGGCATGCCCTTCTTTGAATTCAACGGCTCCCCGCTCTGCAACATGGCCGCCTTCAAAGAACACTGCGCCTTTGGTTTCTGGAGCGCATCCCTGCTGACAGACCCCGAAGGGATACTCCACCTGAAAGACAAGGAATCCATGGGACACCTCGACCGGCTCAGCTCGGTCAAAGACCTGCCGGCCGATAAAATACTGCTGGCCTATATTAAGGAAGCAGCCCAGCTGATCAGGGATGGTAAGAAAAAACCGGCGCCTGCAAAAAAAGGCCCCAAACCGGAACTGCCAATGCCCCCGGCGCTGACGGCTGCACTAAAAAAGAACAAAAAAGCCCAGGCTACCTTCGAAGGCTTTCCACCCAGCCACCGCAGAGAATATATCGAATGGATCAGCGAGGCTAAGACTGACGCCACGCGGGACAAAAGAATAGAGACGACGATCGAATGGCTGCTGGAAGGAAAATCCAGGAACTGGAAATACCAGAAAAAATAATGACCGTGTCGATCCGCGCTTCGCACATCGCCTAGCCGATACAGAGCAGGGTCGCCGCCACCACTCCCGCCGTCTCCGTACGCAGACGATTCTCCCCCAGCGTCACCGGCAAAAATCCTTCTTTCAGCGCAGTCTCGATCTCGTTTGGCGAGAAATCGCCCTCCGGCCCGATCAGGATCAGCTGCGATGGGCCCACATCCCCATTACTCTTCCACTCACTGAGAGACGCGGTAGGCCGCGGAGCCTCCAGACAGTGCGCTATATATCGCCCCCCCGGTGCGGGCCGCCTCACCAGATCGGAATACCCCACCGGTTCGGAAAGTTCGGGTAACCAGGCCTGTTGGGACTGCAGCATGGCGCTGACAAGGATGTTTTGAAGCCGGTCGATACGGGCATGCTGTTTCTCGGTCCGCTCACAAAGCAGGGGCACTATGCTGCTGACCCCGATCTCCGTGGCCTTCTCAAGGAACCATTCGAATCGGGACGCATTCTTCAATAAGGAGATCGCAACCGTCACCTTCCTCGGGGGCGCCGGCTGGTCGAGAACAGACTCGATCCTGACCCGGCATTTCTTCTTATGATCGTCAATAATAACAGCCTTCACTAAAGCTCCCTTTCCATCGGTGAGCTGAAGAGCCTCTCCCACCTGCATGCGAAGGACCTGGACGATATGTTTTGACGTCTCCTCGCCGAGCAATAACTCAGGCGCCTCTCTCTGGAAGACCGGGATATAAAAGAAGGGCAACATAGAATTGCCGTAAAAATAAGGAGTAAATAATAACTATTTATCGGTGGATGGTCCATTACCCCTGTCTGGCCCATGTATATCTGTCCGGCCAAAAAAAACAAAGCTCCTATGAAGGAGCCGTGTTCTTGTATGTAATTAGCAAACCTCAGACTGTTGTAGAATGGCGCCCCGTCATCAGAACGGCGCCTCATCATCATCCATGGGCAGGTCCTTCATCCGGCTGCCGGCCTGTATATAAAGACGTGCTCCGCCGCCTGCCCCGTCATCGTCCTGAACAGGCTTCCAGCTGCCTCCCTGAGGCAGCCCAATGCCCCCAAAATCATCTTCTCCATATTCGGTGAACTTCTGGATATGCAGCAGCGCGCGCAGCTTGACGGTGTCCAGAGAACCGTTACGGTGCTTGGCTATCTTTACGTGGGTCTCACCCTTATTGCTTTCTCCCATCTCATTGGCGGTGATCCCATAGTACTCGGGGCGATAGAGGAACATGACCATATCCGCGTCCTGCTCGATGGCGCCCGACTCACGAAGGTCACTCAGCTGGGGAATTTTCTCCCCGTCCTTTCGCGACTCAACCGCGCGGCTCAGCTGGGAAAGGGCGATTATGGGCACCTGAAGCTCTTTAGCGAGGCCCTTCAGCGCGCGGGATATCTGGCTGATCTCCTGCTCACGGTTACCCTTATTGTCACCCGATCCGCTCATCAGCTGCAGGTAGTCGATGATGATAAAGCCGATATTGTGCTTGTTCTTAAGCCGGCGGCACTTGGCCCGCAGCTCGAAGATGTTCAGGGCCGGCGTATCGTCGATATAAATGGGCGCCTTGGCAAGCCTGTCAATCCCCTTCTTGTAGAGCTGCTTCATCTCGTGCTCTTCTAACTTCCCTCGTGCGATCTTTTCCATGAATATCTCGGCTTCGGCGCTGAGGATACGCTGTACCAGCTGCGCCGAACCCATTTCAAGGCTGAAAAAGGCTACCCCTGTCGGCTTGGTGGCACTGAGCGCCGCATTCCGGGCCAGGTTGAGGGCGAAGGCAGTTTTACCAACCGCGGGACGGGCGGCAAGGATGATCAGGTCCGTCGGCTGCCAGCCATAGGTGATCTTGTCGAGCGAGGGAAAACCGCTGGGCACACCCGTGATCTCGTCCTGCCTGTGCCGCAGGTCCTCGATGCGCTGGATCGTCTTGACCAGTACACTGTCGATGCTATCAAAATTCTTGCGAAGGTGATTGTTGGTGATCTCGAAGAGCTTGCTCTCGGCGTCATCGAGCAGGTCGAATACGTCAGTGCTGTCCTCATACGCGTCTCCGATGATCTCGCCGCTGATCCGGATCAGTTCGCGCTGAATGAATTTTTGCAGGATGATGCGGGCATGCGTCTCGATATTCGCCGACGAGACCACGGAATTGGTCAGCTTGGTCACGGCATAAGGACCACCCACCATCTCCAGCTCTTGCCTCACCTTCAGCTCTTCCACGACCGTCAGGATATCGATAGGCTGGCTTTTTTGCGCCAGACTCTGCATGGTCCGATAGATCCGCTGGTGTCCCTCCAGGTAAAAACATTCCGGTTTCAGGATCTCCACGACAGTATCAAAGGCGCTTTTCTCCAGCATAATGGCGCCGAGTACGGCCTCTTCCAGCTCTTTTGCCTGGGGAGGTATTTTACCATATACCATGGTACTAAGGTCCACCGAAGGCTTGCGCCTCATCTTATTGCGGTCCTTATTGAGATTAAGGTTAGTGAGATCCATACAAAACCGTCCAGAATAAAAGTAAAAAAATAGGGTGTCCAGCCTCTTTCGACCAATTTCAGACCTGGCTCTTCCGGCTCTGTCCACTTTAAGGAATTGTTACGCCAACATGAACAGAATGTTACCCCTTTGAGTCAGGAGGGCGAATATAGAACTCCGTGTGCCGACGAAAAAAATTTTTCTTTTTCTATATTTTTCCCTTAGAAATGCACATGGTTATCCACAGCCATACAGGCATTATACACAGCCCCTTCCGAGCTATCCACAATTTAAAAAAGTTTTCAGCTATTTCCCGATTAAAATTCACACCTATTGTGCACAAAGATTTAGCCGCAAATATTTTGTGGGGATAGCCAAACCACAGAATGCGCTTTAGCCTCATTTCGGGTTTCCGCCGCTCCCTGTTTCAAGAACCAAACGCCCGTCAGCAGCGCTTTTAAATCAGACCTCGCCGCCTGTCTTCCGCCCGATCGAGGCCCGGATAGACCATCATTGGTGCAGCCGGAAGCCCACCAGCAGCGGATTACACCTGCAAACGCCCACCTTCGGCAGTTCCCGATCAAAAAAAAGAGCGCCCCGGAGATCATCCGGGACGCTGTATCCAATGCGCGTTTAAGCTTTTTTAAGATCTTCCCGGCCTGCCATTGTCATCCTTTTTGTTGTCGTCCCTTCTGGGTGCAGGAGGAGGCGCAGGAGGAGGCGCAGGCGTCGGCTTGGGCTGACTGACTACCGGTCTCGGCTGCTGCTGCACAGGCTGCTGGTTGGACGTCTGCTGCACCGGCCGGTTATTTTGAAAATAGCCCGGACGGCCGATGGCTGGTCGCTGTTGCTGAGCAGGCTGATTGGCCGGCTGATTATTCGCCGGCTGCTGTTGAACCGGCTGTTGCTGCGCGGGCTGCTGTTGGTAAGGCCGACCCATCGGCTGATTCCCTACCGGCTGCTGCTGAGCAGGCTGGTTATTGGGATTGGGCTGATACGGTTTCACAATTGGACGACCAAACGGATTGTTTTGCGGCAGCTGATTGTTCTGTGCCGGCTGATTCTGAGACGGCTGGTTCTGAGCCGGCTGGTTCCGGTACGGTTGATTCTGAACAGGCTGGTTTTGGGCAGGCTGGTTCTGAACCGGCTGATTCACAGGCTGATTCCCCTGCGGATAGCCGCCCCTGTTGGGAAATCCATTGTTCGGCCGGTTATTGTTGTTATTGTTATTATCCCGGCCCCACGCGTTGCCATTCCCACGATTATCATTTCCATTATTCCCATTATTTCCATTACCACGGTTGTCGTTCCCGTTGCCGCGGTTATCATTCCCGTTATTCCCATTGTTATCCCGGCCCCACGCATTACCATTCCCACGGTTATCGTTCCCATTACCATATACGGTCCTGTTGACCGGTCTGGCATTCCCCAGCGTTTGAACCCGGGTAGGAGCGATCTGCCGGCCGCCGGAGCCAATGCTTCCCGGCCTGTTCTCAACCGCCCCATTTACAACGGGACGATAGACGGTAAAATTCCCATTGTTCGAGCGGTCCCCGGGATTACGCCCGTTCCGGATAGACATCGGCCGTATAGAGGCCCCGGAATATCTTCCTACCTCACCGGCATCGGGACCCGCAGCATAGCGGACATTCCGGGTATTGTTAACGATGGTCGTATTATTGATGATCGTAGTCCTGTTGATGATGGTGACATTATTCGTCTCCCGGACATAGTAGTTGTTCACCTGCGGACTGGCGATATACCGGTGCGGAACAAAACACCAGTAGTGGGGAGGAGGAGCATAGCCGCCACCGTAAGCAGCGCCATAGCTGACATTGGGGCCCATTGGCGCCCAGCCATAGTATTCATCGCTGTTACGCCAGGTTACCCAGGCCGGAGCCCATTCGTTGCCCGGCATCCACATCCAGCCATAGCCATCCTGGAAGAACCAGCGGCCATAGTGAAAAGCCGCCCAGCCCCAGGGATAACCGGAATCCCAGGCCCAGCCTTCGTCAGTATATACCCAATGCCCGTTGGTAGCATAGGGTTTGAAATCGGGGCCGACATCAGGCAACCATACATATCCGTAATTCGGATCGTCGATCCACTGCCCGTAAGGACTCAGATCGTCATAAAAATTCTGATAGGTCACCTCGGACGGATCGGCCTGAGGCGGTGGAGGCGGAGGCAGTGGCGCAGGAGCCTGCGCCGGCGGCGGGTCCTGGTGTACAACATAGACAGGGCCACATGCAGCAAAGCCAATGGCCGTAAGGATTGGAATATAAAGGTGCTTTTTCATAAACCAGCTTTTGAGTTATTTATAGGACATTCTTCCGGCCCCAAAGTTAAAGCCTTGCCAAGGCTTTAACATTTGATTATCATTAAAAAAGATATTAAAATATCGGCTCGGGTCAGAGCCTTGGCCGAAAAGGGCCCGCCTCCTCCTGCTAACGAATTATTGGCTGAAATATTTCCGCGGCCCGACCAACGGGACGGCCCCCAAGGCTAAAAAATATGTGCCGGAGATACCCTTTTGAAAAAAATGGAGAACTTCGTCCTTGCCACTGGCAAGAACTCGTTGGCAACCTTCGTCCCTCGGTTGCCCGGCAAAGCGCTAATGATTGTGAACTTCGGCCCCAACACTGTTGGGGAACTTCGGGCCTGAACACTGTTCAAACCCTCGTTCATTCCCTTCGCAGTGCTCGGGAACGTTCGGGGACTTCGCTTTGCTCGTCCCCGGACGAGGCCCTTCCAGGGCCTTTCATTATCTTTGCCGACCAGGCCGGGATATAGCCCGCAGGAAATAAAAAAAGACCCATGACCATCAGTTATAATTGGCTTTGTGAATATTTGCCCGTCAAGATCGAATCAGAGCGGCTCTCCCGGATATTGACCTCCGTCGGTCTGGAAGTAGAACATATAGAAAAGTACGAGTCGGTAAAAGGAGGCCTTAAAGGACTGGTCATCGGTGAGGTCCTGGAATGCATTCCCCATCCCAACGCGGACAAGCTGCGACTCACTAAGGTCAATGTAGGCGGCGCCGAGCCCCTGTCGATCGTTTGCGGAGCACCCAACGTCGAAGCCGGCCAGAAAGTAGTGGTGGCTACCCCAGGAACGACCATCCATCCCCTGAAAGGCGACCCCATCACGCTGAAGATTGTAAAGATCCGGGGAGTGGAAAGCCACGGGATGATCTGCGCAGAAGACGAGATCGGCCTTGGCGAAAGCCATGCCGGCATCATTGTCCTGCCATCTACGGCCAAGGTCGGCACTCCCGCTGCGTCCTTGTTCCAGCCCTATTCCGACCAGCTGATCGAGATCGGCCTTACCCCCAACCACATGGACGCCATGAGCCATCTGGGCGTGGCCCGCGACGTCTGCGCCTGGCTGTCCCACCACGAGAACAAGGAATACCGGCCCAAACAGCCTTCCATAAACGCATTTAAAGTTGACGGCAACAGCCTCCCCGTAGCAGTGAGCATCCTCAACCAGCACAGCTGCGAGCGCTATTCCGGGATAACGATCAAAGGGATCACCATAAAAGAATCGCCCCGGTGGATGCAGGATAAGCTAAAAGCCATCGGCATCCGGAGCATCAATAATATCGTCGATATCACCAATTTCGTCCTCCACGAAATGGGACAGCCTCTCCACGCCTTCGACCTCGAGGCAATCAAGGGAGCGAAGATCATCGTAAAGAACCTGCCGGAAGGAACCCCCTTCGTGACACTGGACGAAAAGGAAAGAAAACTTTCTGCCGAAGACCTCATGATCTGCAATGCCGAAGAAGGAATGGCCATCGCCGGCGTATTCGGAGGTCTCCACAGCGGCATCAACGAAAGCACTAAGAATATTTTCCTCGAAAGCGCCTGGTTCAACCCCACCGATATCCGCAAGACCTCCTTCCGCCACGGCCTCCGCACAGACGCGGCAACCCATTTCGAGAAGGGAATGGACATTTCCGGCACGGTAAATGCGCTGAAAAGGGCAGCCCTGCTGATCAAAGAGCTGGCCGGCGGAGAGATCGCCTCCGAGATCGTGGACGTCTATCCCGACCCGCGCAACAAGACACAGGTCATCCTTAAGCACCACTACCTGAAAAAACTGAGCGGGAAGAACTACCACCCCGATACGGTGAAGAACATCCTGCTGAGCCTTGGGTTCGAGATCATAAAAGAAGGAATCGACGCCATCCATGTAGCAGTGCCCTGGCACAAACCGGACGTTTCCCTGCCAGCCGATATCGTGGAAGAGATCATGCGCATCGACGGCCTGGACAATATCCAGATACCCTCCGTCATCACTATCTCCCCCTCCGTAGAGGCCGACCCCACCCGGACGGCCTGGAAAACATCGGTGGCCAGCTATCTTGTAGGACAAGGCTTCAACGAGATTCTGACTAATTCGATCACTAATAGCGCTTATTACAGCGACAGCGAGCTGGAGACGGCGGTAAAAATGATCAACAACCTCAGCGCAGAGCTGAATATCCTTCGGCCCTCGCTGCTGGAGACCGGTCTCGAATCCATCGCCTGGAATCTCAACCGGAAGGTCGACATACTCCGCTTCTTCGAGTTTGGCAAGGCATATAGCACCAGCGGGGTAGGGAAGTACTCAGAGACCAACCACCTCTGTCTCTATCTGACCGGGCCGGTCAGCGAAGACGGCTGGAAAGGCAAGGGGAAGCCCGTTGATTTTTATTATATAAAAGGGCTCTGCGACCACATCTTTCAGCTGCTGGGTATGAACCTGCCCGCCTGGCAACCTCTCCGGCACTCCAAGCTGAGCTCCGGACTGGAAATAAGCACGGACAACCAGCTCCTGCTGGAAGCCGGCTCCGTAAATCCAGCCCTTCTGAAACAGTTCGACATAAAACAGGAAGTCTTTTTCGTCGACCTCAACTGGGACGTCCTCATGGAACTGGCCTCCGGAAAGAGCATAGAGTTCAGGGAACTCCCCCGCCAGCTGCCCGTCTATCGCGACCTGGCAATGATCGTTGACAGATCGCTGCCCTACGAGAAAGTAGAAAAAGCCATCCGCAGCACACGCCTGGACAAGCTGCAGCAGGTAAAGCTCTTCGATATCTTTGAAAGCGAAAAGCTGGGAGCCAACAAAAAATCGCTGGCCGTCAGCTTCACCTTCCTCGACGAAGAAAAGACGCTTACCGACAAAGAGATCGACGGAATGGTCAATAAGATCATGGGAGCGCTCGAAAAAGAAGTACAGGCAGAGATCAGGAAATAAGGACAATGAGCGAAGATACCAACAGTGCGGGACAGCCTGCCCCTCCGGAAGAGGGCATCGAGCTTCGGGTCAAAAGGATCCAGGAGAAGCTACAGCTATTGCTGCGGCAACGCGATCTGCTGCTCAAAGAGAACGGCAGGCTAAAAGAGGAATTGCAGCAGCTGCAACAGACACAAAATGACCAGTCGCTTCGGCTGGATCAGCTGCAACAGCAGGTAGAAGTGCTAAAAGTGACAAAAACGGCTATGAGTGAAGGGGAAAAAAAGGCGTTGGAGAAAAAGCTTGGCCAGTACATCCGGGAAATTGACCGGTGTATTACGCTTCTGGGGCAGTGAGACCGGTCAGACCCTTTTTACGAGTCTCAGTTTCATCTCATCCTTTCCCCGGGAGATCTCAAGGGTATAAACGCCATATGGCAGATCGTTGAGCCCGTTCCAGTCCAGCTGCTGCTGGTCCTTTTCAACTTCGGTCTCCAGGGCACCGCAAACGAGACCGGCATCGTCCCTTAGGATCGCCTTAAAATAGCTTTTTTGAGGATCTTCGACCTGAAAGGTCAGATGGTCGATGAAGACGGGGGATTTGACTTTTAAAAACATGGCTGGTAGTTTTTAGATAGGGTATTGGTGCAATCTTGCATGTTATTCGAAGGGTTGGTTTTTCTATTAGTTGAACTGCGGCAAAAAAATAGTCAATGAATGAACACTCGACCTTATCCCTTTATCCTTATCAAATTCCCCGATGTGTAAAAGGTGTGAATAAATTTAAAACAACTATTTGAACTATGCAAGACCTGATGGCAATAAATGTTGTGATAGGTGATCGCACTTACCGGATCAAGATAGAACCCAGGGATGAGGAGGTCGTCCGGCGTACGCTAAAGGCAATAAATGACAAGATTATTGAATATAAGACCCAGTTCGCCGGGCGGGATATGCAGGACTATGTAGCCATGGTCGTCCTCTGGTACGCCACCCAGCCCGCCACAGGCAATGCCCTCAACCCCGGCGTCCTGGATGCCCTCTCCCGCATCGAAGGCCAGCTGGACAAGGCCCTTTAGGCCGATATGTCCCGGAGCCCCCCCCTCCGATGCCCCTCTCCATCTGGCCCTCCCGGCCAGCCTCCTATCCCCGAAAAGGACGCCCACGGCGGCCCCCTGCGACATTTTCAACCAAAAAGGCGCTCCCAACGCGGTCTCAGGTTTGATGTTGAACCTTATTTTCCATAACTTCGCCAACTAACAATTTTTCATACAATCATGAATTTCATAGCATCATGAACCTGAATAAGAAATATATGATTGTGAACGCTTTAAATTCAACAGTCAATGATAATTACTATAGTAGGGATACTTGTCGCACTAGTGGTCGGGATATTAGGAGGTAAGGTCCTGTTTGCCAAAAACACACAAGGCAAGATAGAAGAAGCTGAACAACAGGCTAAAAAGATCATCAGCGACGCCACGACAGCAGCCGAGAACATGAAAAAGGAAAAGCTGCTGGAAGCCAAAGAGAAATTCGTCCAGCTGAAGGCCGAACACGATAAAGAGGTCCTCGAAAAGAACAGGCGGGTCAACGACAGCGAATCCCGGATCAAACAGAAAGAGCAGAGCATCAACCAGAAACTGGAGAACCTGGACAAACAGGCAAAGGACAACGACGCGATCAAGGAGAACCTCAACCGCCAGATCGAAGTCGTCAGCCTCAAAAGGACCGAACTGGAAAAACACCAGGAAGAACATATCCGCCGGCTGGAAAAAATAGCCGGCCTGACCGCCGAAGAGGCCAAATCCCAGCTCGTCGAAAGCCTGAGACAGGAAGCCCAGACCCGGGCGCTGGCCGTACAGCAGGAGATCATCGACGACGCCAAGCAACGCGCCAATAAAGAAGCCCGCAAGATCATCATACAGAGCATCCAGCGTACGGCCGCAGAACAGGCCATCGAGAACTCGATCACCGTTTTTAACCTGGAAAGTGACGAGATCAAGGGCCAGATCATCGGCCGCGAAGGCCGTAATATCCGGGCCATAGAAGCCGCGACAGGCGTAGACCTCATCGTAGACGACACCCCGGAAGCCATCGTCCTCTCCTCCTTCGACCCGCTGCGCCGCGAGATCGCCCGCCTCTCCCTGCAACGCCTCGTTACCGATGGCCGCATCCACCCCGCACGTATCGAAGAGATCGTCGAAAAGACCCGCAAACAGATCGAAGAGCAGGTCATGGAGATCGGGGAAAGGACCGTCATCGAGCTGGGTATCCACGGCCTGCATAAAGAGCTGGTCCGCATCGTCGGAAAAATGCGGTTCAGGTCTTCCTACGGCCAAAATCTGCTGATGCACAGCCGCGAAGTTGCCAACCTCTGCGGGATCATGGCCGCCGAACTGGGGATGAACCCCAAGCTGGCCAAACGCGCCGGACTGCTGCACGATATCGGCAAGGTACCCGACGAAGAGACCGAGCTCAGCCACGCCCTGCTGGGCATGAAGCTGGCCGAAAAATATGGCGAGAACCCCGCCGTGGTCAATGCCATCGGCGCCCACCACGACGAAGTAGAGATGCAGTACGTGATCGCCCCTATCATCCAGGCCTGTGACGCCATCAGCGGCGCCCGTCCCGGAGCAAGACGCGAGATCATGCAGCAATACCTGCAGCGCATCAAGGACCTCGAGAACCTGGCCCTTGCCTACCCCGGTGTCGAAAAAGCCTACGCCATCCAGGCCGGCCGTGAGCTGCGCGTCATCGTAGAGGCCGACAAGGTCACCGACATGGACAGCGACAAGCTCAGCTTCGAGATCGCCCAGAAGATACAGACGGAAATGACCTACCCCGGCCAGATCAAGGTGACGGTCATCCGGGAAAAACGCGCCGTAAACGTCGCCCGATAAGAAGGTTAACCTTACCCGATAAAAAACTTTGTTCTTATCGGAAATTGACATACCTTTGCCATCCTTTAAAAGACAAGCCCCTGGGCTTATTAAAAATAGAAGTTATGAACGCTGCTGTAGCTTTTGTACACGAGCAACTGACGGGAAAAAAAGAATTCCCCAAATTCAAAGCCGGTGATAATATCACTGTCAACTATAAAATTATCGAAGGCAACAAGGAGCGTATCCAGAGCTTCAAAGGAGACGTGATCAAGCGCCAGGGTGAAGGCCAGACTGCCACCTTCACCGTTCGTAAGATCTCCGACGGAGTAGGCGTGGAAAGGACTTTCCCCCTGTTCTCCCCCAATATCGAGTCCCTCGACCTGAATAAGGTCGGTCGCGTACGCCGCGCCAAGCTCTACTTCCAGCGTCAACGCAGCGGCAAGAGCGCTCGTATTAAGGAAAAAAGAATGGCAACCGAATAGTTCTGAACTGATTATAAGGAAAAGGTCCGCATTAGCGGGCCTTTTTTGTTTTTCCCCGGCCCACTATCCACAGCCTGGCCCCCAGTTCCCGGCCAGGCCTGCCCCATCCCCCTCTCTCTAAGTTTTTCCTGTAATAACAATTAATTACCGGGGGAAACCGGGCTTTCTATTCATAAAGAATTAACTTTGATGTTCTAATTCTTAAAGACTTTGATTATGGTTACTAGTTTCCTGATTTCGATGCCTGGTGGAAGTGAGTGGATTCTGATCATCCTCGCTGTGCTGGTTTTATTTGGCGGACGTAAGATCCCTGAGTTCATGCGTGGGCTGGGTCGTGGTATCCGTGAGTTCAATGACGCTAAGAACAACGTCAAGAAAGAGCTCGAAGATGGGATGAATGAGAAGGACACCAAACCCGCCGGCACGACCACTCAGCAATAATCTTTGATCGACGACTGAGCCCTGTTCTCCTTTCACTCCATACAAGACTATCATAAAGCCTTACAGGACGGGACTGCTTCTTGCGAAGAAGCGGTCCTTTACTATTTAGACCGGATAAAAGCAGCAACTCACCTCAACGCCTATGTGCAGGTGTATGGTGAAGAAGCGCTCGAAAAAGCCCGGCACCTCGACAAGCAACGCCGTAATGGACAGCCCCTCGGCCGCCTGCATGGAGTGGTCATCGGCATCAAGGATGTCATCTCCTACAAAGATCACCCGCTCACCGCTGCCTCCAACATTCTGAAGGATTTCGTCTCCATCTACGACGCTACGGTAGTCAAAAAAATGCTGGAAGAAGAGGCGATCATCATCGGCCACCTCAATTGCGACGAGTTCGCCATGGGCTCTACCAACGAGAATTCCGCATATGGCCGCGTGCTGAACGCCCGCAACAATGACCGCGTACCCGGCGGATCGTCCGGCGGCAGCGCAGTCGCCGTTCAGGCCGACCTCTGTATGGCCAGCCTCGGTAGCGATACCGGCGGCTCCGTACGCCAACCCGCCGACTTCTGTGGCATCCTCGGCCTGAAACCCACCTACGGACGGGTATCCCGCTATGGACTGATCGCCTACGCCTCCTCCTTCGACCAGGTAGGCATATTCGGCCGGACCGTTGCCGACGTAGCCCTGATGCTGGATGTCATCGCCGGAGAAGACGAGTTCGACAGCACCGTCAGTCGCGCCGCCGGAACCGACTCAGCCTTTGGGAACCCGGCTCCCGCCGACCGCAAATACAGGATCGCCTACTTCAAAGAGGCTCTTTCCCACCCGGGACTGGACCCCGAGATAAGAGATACCCTCCTGCAAAGGATGGACGGGCTCCGAAAAGCCGGCCACACAGTCGAAGCCATCGACTTCGAGCTACTGGACTATATCGTCCCCGCCTACTACGTGCTAACCACCGCAGAAGCCTCTTCCAACCTCGCCCGCTTCGACGGCGTCCGGTATGGCTATCGGACAAAAACCAGCAACCTGGATTTAACAGAGTTTTACAAGCGCACCCGCAGCGAAGGCTTCGGACGTGAGGTGAAACGCCGTATTCTTCTGGGAACCTTCGTACTAAGCGCGGGTTACTACGACGCCTATTTCACTAAGGCCCAGCAGGTAAGAAAATTGGTGGTAGATCGCACCAATCAGATATTCAAAGACTTCGATATTATTATCCTCCCGACAGCCCCGACTACCGCCTTCAGGCTCGGGGAAAAGATGGACGATCCCATCGCTATGTATCTCGCTGATATATATACAGTTTACGCAAATTTGACCGGAATTCCCGGCATTTCCCTCCCACTTTTTACCCATACAAATGGCATGCCTTTTGGTATGCAGGCTATGACAAGTCGGTTTAATGAGTTATATTTGCTTCAATTCTCGCGTCTGATGATGCAACAATAAAGTCCTACGAAAATCCTACTCTATGTGACTGAGAGATTGTGAAGCGAATCACCTGTTAATGATTTGGGCCAATTTTACGCGTCAGGCCCCAATTCTGCTGCTAATCCGTTTTCTGGTTGATGGCTTGAAGTTATCTCCCGTATTCCGTTACCTATGAAAGATTGTAAGGGCCGATAACGGCGCTTTACCATCTTAAATTCGTTGGACAATGTACAACAAAAGGCTTTTATTGTTGGGCATCACCATCATTGGTTCCGGATGGATGTACCCTGATCGCACTAACTCTTCTGTACCTTCCAAGGGCGACATTACCCTGCCCCGCCTGGCCGGAGACACAGAAAAAATTGCCGCTACCACCCTCTCTGCTGCTACCGTTGCTAATTCCAATGCTCAGGATGTTCTTTCAAGAGAGCTCTTTACGGCTACGACCGTAGGGGGAAGCAATGGCGTACGCCTAAACCCCAAGGCCCTCAGCTTCATCCAGGATTATATAAAGGAGAACTGGGACGAGCTGCAAAATGTTCGCAGCTACGGCCAACCCTATTTCAATCTTATTGAGAACATACTCACCCAGTACGGCCTTCCCCGGGAACTGAAATACCTGGCGGTCATCGAGTCCAATCTGAAATCTTCAGCCGTCTCCCGGGTAGGCGCCAAAGGCCCCTGGCAGCTGATGCCCCAGACAGCCCGCGAACTGGGACTCAAGGTCAACCACAACGTCGACGAACGGAAGAACTATACCAAGAGCACCCGCGCGGCCGCCCTCTACCTTAGAGACCTCTATAAAGAAATGGGAGACTGGCTGCTGGTGATCGCCGCCTACAACACAGGGACCGTCAAGGTCAACCAGGCCATCCACCGCAGCGGCAGCCGCAACTTCTGGGACCTCCAGTACTACCTCCCGGCCGAATCCCGCAACCACGTTAAAAAATTCATCGGGACCCAGTATACCTTCGAAGGACAGGGCAGTGTGACTACCCTGACCAGGGAAGAGGCCAGACAGCAGCTGCCAGGCTCGGCCATGTATGTCTTCCAGCGCAAGCTCAGCGAAGACGAGCTCAACAGCGCCAGGACGGTCGCCGTCACAGGTAAATACCACTCCGCCGTCATCGCCCGCTATACCCTGCTGGACATCGCCACCTTCAACCGGTATAACCCCGAATTCGACAAGGTAATGGCCAGCACCAACAATAGCTATGAGCTCAAGCTGCCGGCAGACAAAATGGACCTCTTCATCGCCAATAAATACGAGATCCTCAACGAATCCATCGCATTGCTCAGCAGCGAAGGCGCGGCCGACAGCAGCCTTCAGCAGGTAGCATCGAAATAAACGTTTTTTCACCTTCAGACTTACGCTGCCGGCACCTGCCGGCGGCGTTTTTTTTATGCCTATTTCCCCTTCGCCATCAGCTTCATCACCAGCGCCTTCAGCTCATCTATCTCCTTCCTCTGCACGTCAAGATCCATCCGCTGTGCCTTCAGCGCATCGATCTCCTTCTCCTGTGCCTCCAGCTTCTTATCCTGTTCCACAGCATAGAGAGTCAGCTCCTCGATCTTTTTCAAAAGAGTCGCCTGGTTTCCCCCAACATCCAATCCCTGCTCTTGCACCTCCAGTGCACTGGGGACATCCGGCAAATGATGATACAGGCCAATATAGGCCTCTACCTGCCGCAGCGAAGGCAGATGATACCCCCTGTCAAACACATAGTCACACCAGGATGACGTGGTAACGACTACTTTCCTCGCGCCGATCGTTCCCTCTACAGCCAGCTTGTACGTACCCGGACAGGACGTACCGATGCTGACATTACCAGACTTATCCAGCCGAATGCCCGAAGGACCGGTTCCCCATGGTGCAATGACAAAACCATTATTAGTCGTAGCATTGGCAGTCCCGTAGATAATACCTGCATCTCCATTTGCCGTAATATTGTTCCATCCGCCTGCAGGAAGAGAAGGGCCATGAAGCTTGACAAAGCCGCTGCTGCCGCCATACGAAGACCCGTCGTGGCTAAGATATATGCCATCCGACGCAGTATTCGTCCATACGGCAACCTTAGACCCCAACGGACTGCCGATCCCAAAGCCGATATTGACATTGCCACCGAGCCCGATATTGGACCCCAGCAGGTTGATGTAATCAACGGATCCACCCCCGATCTTTTGAAGATAGATGGCATTGGTGATCGAATTGTCAACTACTATCGAGGCATTCTTTGAATTATCCTTCCGGGTAAGGATCACGTCATTTCCCAGATGGCTCGACCCATTGACCGTCAAAAGCGCATCCGGCGTGGTTGTACCAATACCCACAAATCCACCGTTGTTGTTGTAAATGCTTGTACCGGGTGTCGGTGCAGCCGGAAGCCAGGGCTGTGCATTTGCGCGGAATAAAAAGACAGGAATTGCGATGAAAAAAAGCACGAATAGTCGGACTCGGCCCAAAAAAAGCATAAAAGGTTGGTTTAACGGTTATACGATGAGGTTACTCTCCAAATATAGGATTTTGCCCAACAGGACACAGACCATCCATATTATGCAATTATTTCCAGCGCCTTTCGGATCCCCTCCGCCTTGACCAGGCATTCTTCATACTCCGCAGCCGGGTCGCTGTAAAAAGTGATGCCCGACCCCACCTGGTAAGAGAGATACCGGGAGTCGCTGTTGAACATCAGGCTGCGGATGACCACGTTGAAGTCAAAATCGCGATCGGGTGTAACATAGCCGACGGCTCCGGAGAAGATGCCGCGACGTGACCGCTCATAGCGCGCAATAAGCTCCACCACTTTGTTCTTGGGCGCGCCCGTCATGGACCCCATCGGAAAGGTCGCCCGCACGGCCTCCGTCCAGTCAACGCCGGGAAGCAGCCGCCCCTCCACGGAAGAGATCATCTGGTGTACCTGGGGGAAAGGGTAGATGCCGAACAGCTCGGACACCTCAACGGATCCCGGGACACAGACCCGGGAAAGATCATTCCGGACCAGGTCGACCACCATAACGTTCTCCGACCGGTCTTTGGCGCTGTTATAGAGCCTTTCGTGCTGGAGAAGGTCGGCGTCCGGATCCTGCAGTACCCGCGGCGCAGTCCCCTTTATGGGCTGGGAAACAAGTCTGTCTCCCGTTTTTTTCAGGAACCGTTCGGGGCTGGCGCACAGCAGATAGCTGGAATCGACCCGGTAAAAGGCGGCAAAAGGATTCGGCGAAGCATCGCTGAGAGAGAACCAGGCGGACAGGGCATCGATAACCGCATCCCGGGAAAAGAACTCCTGGCAAAAATTGATCTCATAGCAGTCCCCCCGGAGGATATGCTCCTGCAGCGCGGCGACGGCAGCAAGGTATTCATCCCGCGTAAACCGGGACGTAAAGACCGGTGGTTGTGCTCCAGCCCTCCATGCCTTCCATCCAGCCCCTTTTCCCCCGCCAGCGACCATCTGCCTGTCGGTCGGGATAACCCGCTGTATCTGCTCCCAGATCGCCTCCTGGTCCATCCCAAACGAACCGATGCGGACACTGTCCTGGTTCAGCTCAACAACTACCTCCGGAACAAAGAAGAAAAGATCAGGAAACCCGATGGGATCATCGGCCCCAAAAGCCGGCCCCTCCCCAAGGCGCCCACCAAACGCGGCCCCGTCGGCCCGATCGCCAACCGGTCCCGAACCCCCTCCATCCCCCGACACACCATGTACCGGCTCCGTCTCGCGCGCCAACCCATAGGCAAAATGGCCAAAAAGCCAATCCTGCCGGGCATCGGCCCATCCCCTTAGTCGGTCAAAAGCTTCCCCGGCCGGAGCAGCGATCTTCTCTACCGCGCCGGCAGCCAATAAGCATTCAACAGAATGAGCAGAAGAGGAATGATGATAAGAGTGGTTATCCAAAAAACAACAAATGTTGAACGGGACGGCCCATGTCAACATTTGCTGCTTGATAAATTGAATATCCTGATCGGTCGATATCGGGAATGAAACGTAGTTTCTGGAACGTGGCAGATCGCCTTTTTTAAAAATCATCTTCTTCCTCTTCAAAGCCACTGTCATTGAAAAGGTCGAGGTCTTTAAAATCGTCGTCCAGGCCAAGATCATCTTCATCGCCCTTTGCGGATTTCTTGGACGTGTTACCGCCAGTCGTCTTTTTGGTTTTAGACTTGGGAATGTCGAATTCGTCGAAGTCAGGATCCCATTCGTCCTCTTCGTCTACCTTTTCCCACTCGTCTACCTCGTCGACATCACTGTCGTCGTCGTCATCATCATCGTCGTCATCGTCCTTCTTGCTCTTGGAAGATGCCTTCGAAGAAGATTTCTTGGCGGAGGATTTTGGGGTATCATCATCCTCCTCCAGATCGTCGTCATCATCGTCATCCACTTCCTTCTTGGATTTCGAAGATGGTTTCTCAGGAGTTTCCTTTGGTTGAGGCGCGGATTTCTTTGAACCCTTTCCCTCCTTATCAGATTTTGGTGCCATGTCCAATAAGATTGTTATGTAAATTTTCGGCGAAGTTTTTAATCCGCCAAATTTTTTTAAAATTAATTTTTTTTACGGTTTACGCTGGATTTTCTATCAGCTGATCCCGTCCCGGACCGTTGGAGATGTAGGCAATTTTTACGCCCAGGTATTTGTTAATAAAGTCTACATATTCCTTCATTTTCACCGGCAGCCCATCATACTTTTTTACCTGTGTGGTATCTGCGTTCCAACCCTTAAAAGACTCAAGAACAGGCTCGATCTTCACCCGGTTCATCTGGAATGGCACTTCGTGGGTCATTTCACCATTTACCTTATAAGAAGTACATACCTTCAGCTCGGAAAAAGCATCCAGCACGTCGGCCTTGGTCATGACGATCTTTGTAACGCCATTGATCATGCACGCGAACTTCAGGGCAACGCCATCGATCCAGCCACAGCGGCGGGGACGGCCCGTAGTTGCACCGAACTCATTCCCCGTCTTGCGCAGCTCTTCCCCGACAGCGTCTTCCAGCTCGGTGGGGAAAGGCCCGCTGCCGACACGGGTGCAGTAAGCCTTGCTTACACCAATGACATCGCGTATCTTCTGAGGAGCCACGCCAAGACCCGTACAGACACCTGCAGAGATCGTATTGGACGAGGTCACGAACGGGAAGGTCCCGAAGTCTACGTCGAGCATGCTCCCCTGGGCGCCTTCCGCCAGCACGGTCTTGCCCTGGGATATCTTGTCGTTGATGAAATATTCGCCATTGACGATCTTGAACTGCCGCATGAACTCCAGCGCCTCGAAGAACTCTTCTTCCCACTGGGAAAGGTCTTCGTGGAAATTGAGGCTGTCCAACAGCTTCTGGTGCTTAAGACGCAGCTTGATATATTGGGTGGTAAAACTTTTATCGAGCAGGTCGCCGACCCTGAGGCCGTTACGACCGGTCTTGTCCATATAGGCAGGACCGATACCCTTAAGCGTGCTACCGATCTTTTCCTGTCCTTTTGACATTTCCGAAGCCTTGTCAAGGGCGCGGTGTGTCGGAAGGATCAGATGGGTACGCTGGGCGATATATAAGTTTTTACGATAATCTACGCCAAAGGACGCGACAGACTCGCACTCCCGCCTCAACGTGACGGGGTCCAGCACGACGCCATTGCCAATGAGGTTAATGGTCTTCTCATGGAAGACGCCGGAAGGTATCTGGTGCAGAACGATCTTCTTGTCGTTCACATACAACGTATGACCGGCATTCGGGCCACCCTGGAAACGGGCTATAAGATCATAGCGGGGAGCGAAATAATCCACTATCTTCCCCTTTCCTTCATCCCCCCACTGGAGGCCTAATATTACATCAACCATTAATACTTATTTTGAGGCGGCAAAGGTAGGTGATTTATCTGGTTTCTCCATTGCGGTGAGATTAACTAGTTTCTGTGTCATACCGCACGACAGAATGGATGCCGCTCAGCTGTTTAAGCCTGGTCACCAGCTCCTCCAGCTCCTCCTTGTCATGCACATATATCCGGATATTCCCTTCAAAAAGGCCATCCTTTGCCTCGATCGTAATGGCATTGATATTGAGCCTTAGCTCCCCGGAAATAAGATTGGTGATCTTGTTGACCACACCCACGTCGTCCATGCCCACGAGACGGATACCCGTAAGAAAGGATATCTCCTTATTCTTTGCCCACTTGGTCTTGACCACGCGATGCCCGTAATTGGCCATCAGCTTGGCAGCATTGGGACAGTTCGTCCGGTGAATGGTCAATCCCTTACCCACCGACACAAACCCGAATACGTCGTCCCCCGGAATAGGTTTACAGCAGTTGGCCAGCGTATAGACGATCCGGTCACTGCTCTCGCCGAAGATGATCAGCTCTGTATCCTTGCGGGGTACCGCCGCACCCGCATCCTGGTGCCTGGTCTCGATAACAGGCCGCACGGGCTTGGGCGGCTCGAGCCTGTCTCCCAGCAGCTGAAATTCCTTCAGCTCTTTGAGGTCGATATTGCGAACCGACACCTGGTAAAAAAAATCCAGCGAAGAGCTCAGCTTATAGTACGCCGTCAGCACATCGATATTATGCTGATTATAGGCCGCTCCATAGTTCTCCAATTTACGCTGTACAACGTATTTCCCTTCGTCGGCGATCTTTCTCTTTTCTTCCTTGAGCGCATCCTTTATCTTGCTCTTGGCCTTCGCCGTAACGACGACACCCAGCCAGTCCTCATTTGGTTTTTGCTTGGACGAAGTGATGATCTCGACCTGGTCGCCGCTGCGCAGCTTGTGGCTGATCGGCACCAGCTTGTGATTGACCTTGGCTCCGATACACTGTACGCCAATGGCGCTGTGGATGGAAAAGGCAAAATCCAGCGCAGTCGAACCGACAGGCAGCATCTTGACATCTCCCTTCGGAGTATACACATAGATCTCCTCCGCGAGAAAGCTGGTTTTGAAATCCTGCAGGAAATCGATAGAGTCGTTGTCCTGGGTATTGAGCACCTCCCTTATCTGCTGGAACCATTTGTCAAACCGGCTCTCGTCGGCAGCGCCCTCCTTGTATTTCCAGTGTGCCGCCAGGCCCTTCTCCGCGATCTCGTTCATTCGCTTTGACCTGATCTGCACCTCCACCCATTTGCCCTGCGGGCCCATCACCGTCGTATGCAAAGCCTCATACCCGTTGGACTTGGGATTGCTAAGCCAGTCCCTCAGCCGCTCAGGAGAAGGATTATACTCATCGGTGATCATCGAGTAGACCTTCCAGCATTCCTCCTTCTCCTTCTCCGGCGCAGAGTCTAGAATGACCCGGATGGCAAAAAGATCATATACCTCTTCGAAGGCAACCCCCTTCTTCCGCATCTTGTTCCAGATGGAGTGGATGCTCTTGGGGCGGCCATAGATATCGAAGTTAAACCCGCCCTTCTCCAGCTGCTCTTTCAGCGGCTTGATAAATTCGTTGATATAGCGCGACCGCTCCCGCTTGGTCTCGGCTAATTTGCGCGCGATCTCCCGGTACTCCTCGGGTTCCAGGTATTTCATCGCAAGGTCTTCCAGCTCGGTCTTTATCGTGTAAAGCCCCATACGATGGGCCAGCGGCGCATAGATGTAGACGGTTTCTGAAGCTATCTTCAGCTGCTTCTCCCGTTTCATGCTGTCAAGGGTCCGCATATTGTGGAGGCGGTCCGCAAGCTTGATCAGGATGACCCGCGGATCATCCGTCAATGTAAGCAGAATCTTCTTGAAGTTTTCGGCCTGACGCGAGGCATTGACGTCGACCACATTGGATATCTTGGTCAGCCCGTCCACGATGCGGGCGATCTCACCGCTGAACTCCCGCTCGATATCCTCCAGGGTAATATCCGTATCCTCCACCGTGTCGTGAAGCAGGGCGCAGATCGTGGACCGCACCCCCAGCCCGATCTCTTCACAGCAGATCCTCGCCACCGCCAGCGGATGCAGGATATAGGGCTCCCCGCTTTTGCGGCGCATCGTCTTGTGCGCATCGGCGGCCATTTCAAAGGCGGTACGGATCAGCTCTTTGTCTCCTAATTTGAGCTTGGGCTTCAACGAACGCAACATGGCACGGTATTCCCTCAGAATCAGCTTCTTCTCCTGGTCTTCCGTAAGATTGTATTTTGGTATCGCAGCTACTGTTTCCATTTCCATACTCTACGAATTTACAAAAAAAAGCCTAGCTTTGCACGCCTTACAGAAATGCTTTCCTGGCCGGACAGCCTTCACTGCCGGAATTTAACAGCAACTGTAAAAATTTGATAATAAGCCAATTAGCGGGCGTGGCGAAACTGGCAGACGCACTAGACTTAGGATCTGGTCGGTTTTGAATCGGCCGTTTCCGTCGGTCGTCGCTGGACGCTGAGAACTAAGGCGATAGCAAATTGATATTTGGTGATCTTCGGGTGTTTATCCAAATTTGCTGGAAATTTGCTGGAAGACGCTTGAAGAGACTTAATCGGTAATGCGGGCGTGGCGAAATTGGCAGACGCAGCAGACTTAGGATCTGCCGGAGCAATCCATGTAGGTTCGACCCCTATCGCCCGCACTTTAAAAGGTTCACTTCGGTGAGCCTTTTATTTTTTGGCCAACCCCCAATTCCTGGTAAATTGCTGAGGGAGTATTTCAAAGAGCTGTTATAAGAATAAACTTTTATGTTAGTCCTTGGCATCAGTAAATCGGCTGATGAATTTTTCCAAGGTCTCCTTTCCGGTGCGCCAGAAAATTTCAATTTCATCCTGGAGGAAATAAACTTGCGCCGCCGTTAAGTTATTGATTTTTTCAAGTAACTCGTTCAATATAGCGCGGTTGCCGGAAATATTGCGATCATATGTTTCCGAAAATTCCAGGTGGGCATTTAGCATTTTCCCATTTGCCTGGACTTTGGGATCGAGAAGCAATCCGTTTTGAACGGCAACAAGCGCCGCAAATTCCTCTTTTGTAAAAACCCCCTGAAGTTCATGTAAGGTATATTTCCGAATGGTCATAAAGCCCGGGATGATCCTCTCGGCCCCCCCACCCTTACTTTCATACAATTCTTCCAATTGCGATGCGAGGTCTTCATCAGCGCGAAAGCTGATACTTTTCATTCCCATAGCTTTTTCCATAAAAATTAATAAGGAAAAGATACGGAAACTTTAAATAATTAACAAATATATTTTCAAGATTTTTTAAATATTTTTTCAAGATTAATTATCTGTGATCGCCTGACGTCGTAAACCGGATGAGGGGGTAATACCGGCGACGCATGCCGCCGGTCCGCGCACTTGAAACCGATATTCAAGCTATCTTGTACCAATGTAGCCTGCCGCGTTAAGTTCTGATATGTATTGCTTAGCTTGATTGACGAGTTGTAACTGGATTGTCTTATTAATTTCCTCCGGGTGGCCTTCCCGAATTACGCAGCAGGTTTCTAATATCGTGTTGCTATCGTCCCGGTAGATAATCGGCCAGATGTTAAGGGAGGCTTCGTCGTTCAATATCCCAGATAGGTCTTCGACGATGAACACCATGTATTGGCGGAATTTCGGGCTCTTTTCATCGAACATTGTTCCTATGGAAAAAAGGTAGGAATAGCCGTATTCGGACCTAAGGCGCTCGCCGGTCTCGAGTCGCAGGGTGTCCCGGCCTGACAATCGAATATCAAGGAGGGGGAGCTGTTTGATACGTTTCAAGAATTTTAAAAGGATTTTCGTTACGTCTTTATTTAACTTTTTCATCTTAAGTGGGAAAAATGGCGGCTATTTTAGCCGCCATCGGTGAATAAATGTAATTTCAGAAGGCTTTTGACAGGGTCACGAAGCTGAGCTTGTAAAATTGCGGGAGCCAGGTGTTTGCCTGCTCGGTATGATCCGCCTGGAGCTCTTTGGATACACCGACCAAAACGGAATTGAGGACTCGTCCGCTTATTTCATGGGTTTCTGTTGATGCGTTTACAAAAACTATGGGGTATGCCCAAAGGCGGGTTTTTCCGGAAGTACCTTTCCTGTTGTCTACAATGATGAAGGACATCTCAGAATGAAATTTATTTTGCAATTTGTCTGAAATGTGACTAATAGTCAATAAAAAGCCCGGGAGCTTGCCATATTCCATCAAGTTCACAGGGCCTTCCTTTTTCGCTCTGATGGATGGTTGGCTTTCGGCTTCGATATCCATCTCGGATGTACCGGAGAGCTTGTCGACGATCCTTGTAACAATGTTGTTTGACTTCAGATTTACGTGTTTCATAATAATAGGGCGCATTTTACGGTAGCGCATCCGTTAAAAAGTTGGAATTAGCTCACAAAGAAGACTGATTGAAGGGAAAGCGGTTATAAAGCTCCGGCGGCCTCCTTTCTGAAAGCCCCTTTCGGTAACTGCCAGTCGGACAGGATGATCGGCGCCTCAAAGTGACTTAAGGATTGATCAATCCAGAATGGGTCGAGATCCTTCAATGGCGTGCCAGCAGCTACGATTTCTACAATCTTTCTTTCGGAATACAGGGTAAAATTTAGCTCTGTTTCTATGGCCGCTATTTTTTCAATTTTTCGATAGTCAATAGAAGCAATAGTGGCCCAGATGTCCGGATCACTAAAAATGCATATTTGGCAACTACAACGGTTCCAGCCTAGCATGTAAGCCGGATGCGGTTGGATATGCCATCGAGACATGATTTCCCAAACGGCAGATTCAGGCCAGTCCAGGATAGGACGCCAATGGATTGCTTTGCGGGATTTGGTATTAGCCTTATGCAACTGGGCTTCGACGTACTTGCTGCGGGCGGGGCTCTCCTGCCTTCGTTCTCCCGTAAGTACAACCAAACGATGTTGATAAAGGGGGTGGTGTGCCACCACGCTGAGTAGAACGTCAATCTTAACGGTGGAGCTGCACCACCTGGTAAGCAGATTGGAAGATACAGCTGGAAATTTCAACCTGGTATTTATAGCCGCCTTGTCTGAGGGGATGCGAAAATACTGCCCCCCTGGTTCGCGCTGATAAAGAATATCCTGGCGTGGCTCATTGGTGCGGAAAATTTCTCGATAAATGCCGCCTTCGCGGTGGGAGAAGAACAGAGAAAGACCGATAGTATCCGCAAAGGCCTCGCAGTAAGATTTTGTACATGGCCAGTCAAATAGATTGGGCCCTCCCCCATCAACATCATGGTGATGAAGGTGGATGCGGCGCCGGTCGATACCTTGCTCCAGTAGGAATAAAACCATTGCAACGCTGTCTTTTCCACCCGAAAAAGCGATGATAATAGGAAAAGTTCCGTCTCGGATATAAGGCAATATATCTGCCTCTTTGAAACTAAGGTTGTCCTTCATACAATTAAAATTTGTAGATGTTGGTCGGCTTTCTAGCCTTTACCTGCCAGGAGAAATTATTTTTTTCCCGAAACCCCAATTCGAGTTTTGCTGCCGCCTTTTTCAGCACGAGACCTTCATATAAATCAGTATGAATGATTTCGTCATAAAGTGCTTTAAAGTAGTTTTCATAGGATGGTGCCATTAGCACATCGTCTACGCCTGTGGTGTGAAGGTGTTCGAACATGGTAATACCCTTCCCAGTTACAAATGCGCGACTTGTTCCGAATAGCGCATGTAAGAGGATCAGACGCTGCTCGAATGTCTGCCCAATTAAATATTGTCCCTTCCACACCAATATATCCCAGATGATGAACTTATGGTTGAAAAGACTATTACCCTCGCCAATTTTGTTCTTATTCAGGTATTCCCCGCACAGCACCATGTATTTGTCACAGTCGTTGAGGGCGGTGTACGAGATAGGCTTTTGTAATGTCAATGTTTCGCCATGTCTGTTATAGATTCGATAATCTTTGCGCCCGTTTATAAAAACAACTGCACAACTGCCGTTGTATTTTGGCTGCGCGATCCAGCCGGGACCCGTTCCGTCCAGCTGAGCAGGGTCCATTGCGGTCTCCGGGCGTGGCGGGTAGATATATCTAAAATTATTGTATTCAGAAAAAATGCTCATAATAGATGTTTTGCAAATGAGGCTGAGTGGAAGTTCAGCGCATAGATATAATGGGGGAAATGGCCTCGAAGAGGTCACCCATTTCCTCTCCAAAGTTTGCCAAGGTGTCAATGGTCCCTTTCTTCACGCTGATGACTTCTTTTGCTTCAATAAGGAGCGCCAGATCGGATTCGGGTATGCCGCTCGCATTTTGGAGGGCGTCGGAAATTTCTTCGATATATTTGCCTAATACTTCCTGGTTGAATAAGTATTCGGTCGTTTTTTCGACAACGGCGGGAAATTTCTCAGAAACAACCTGAGCGAGATTTTCGTCCATTTTTGCGTAGCGGTCCTGGATGCTGACCGTGATTTCCCCCAGTTTGAACGATCCTATGTTGCGCCCTTGGTTCTTGTACTCTTTCAGAAATGCTCCTCGGGCATATTCCTTAATGACGCCTTCGGATATTTTTAATTTCGCCTCCAAGTTTTTACTTTCCGATTTTGCTTCTGCATATTCTTTCAAATGTTGGTCAATTTCCGGAGTGGTAGGCAAAGAGGGTAACTTACCTTTTGCTTCCTTTGTCGGCTCTACCTTTTTAGCAGATGCAAAGAGGTTTGTTTTTCTTTCCTTTGCATTATTTTCGTGTTTCATACAAATAGGTTTTGTACACGGGGCAGTAATAGCTCGTGCATGATGAATAAACTGTCTTTAAAAAAGGAAATGTGATAATGCGCGGCAGACATGCGGCGCAGGATACGGCAAAATAAAATAGCTCTATTTTGGAGTGCAATCGGGCTATATTTACCTAAGGGTTTACGCCTTCGTCTTTTTATTTTTTGGGGTAAATCGAAATTTTACCAAGTCTAATCGAAGGCGCTGAATGTTTACAATGGAATTGACGTTGTTATTGATGGCAATGGCTTGAGGGATATAGTCCTTACTGGCTTTGACTTTGTTGATACTGTCAAGCAATGTATTTGTCAGCGTCTGGCTCAAATCCTCCCCATGTTCGACAAATGCAGATACCATCCCATCCCCATCAGAGTCGTTCACCAGGGTGGCGATGCCGGCAGCCGGTTTCCAATATTCCAGAAAGGTTTCGACGGACGGAAATTTACGCTCAAAAGTTTGTAGATTAGTCTTGAGCGTAAATTTCTCCTGTGCTTCGTCGATTTCGACGGCAAGAATGTAATGAATCGAGTTACTATACGTATAGGTTTTACCGACCATTGTGTGTTTTATTCTACTCAGTTTTTCAGTGTTCATAAATTGATCTTTTTAAGATGAGTTGATAACGTTTGATTTGCAAAAGATGCGGATTTTGTTTAAGCAGGATTCGGAGGTCGGCATTGTTGTGGCTTAGTATTCCAGCGATGTAATTGTCAGAAAGTCCTTTCGAGCTTTTCATCGAGTTTCTTTGAGAAAGTTGAGCATTCGACAACAGTATTAGGTTGTCAAAGCTGAGATGGTGGGAGTTCCCATCTATAAAAACGACATTGGATCCTTTGGGGATCGGGCCAGCTTTGGACTGCCAGGTCCACCTTGCCCAGGGTGTAAATCGCCCATCCATCTTTATTACCGGATATTCTGTGCCGTCCTTTCTTTTCCAATACCGGATTTGCCCTTCGGGTGCTCGGCCCCTTTTGTCCCATGCTTTAACAGGGCATTGTGAAAACCTACCGGCTTTCTTATTTCGAGCAAGAATGCATTTGATTTCCTTTTTAGTCCTTTTGAGGCGGAGGTATTTTCGCTTTTTCTCAATGTGCTTTTTTGTCCAACCCTTATTCTTAGGCCATTTCCTCTGAAACAACTCCGCCAATTCGCAGTCTCCTATCGTGTGATAATGGGATCTCAGAAAATTGATCTGGGTTTCGGAAAAGTACTCGAGTTCCATGCGTTTTAGGCCTAGTTCATAGCAAGCATGACGAACAGCGGACAGTTTTATGTGCAATTGGTCCGCAAGCTGGCTATTTGTGAGGAATTCAAAGTTCGCCTTGATAAAGCTGTAAATCTTCTGCTTATTGATCGTTTCGGGAGCTGTCATAACATTTCGATTTAGACAAAAACAGACAGCCAAGATGTACTTGACTATCTGTTACTGCTTGTAGAATATTAAAATGAAAGACTATTGGGGGATTCCGTGCTCCTGGACCCATTTATCGATATTTTCGACAAGCCACTTCCTAGCCTCTTCGGGGGAGGTATGAGTGGCTATAATTTGGGCCGTTTGATCTTTGTCGATATCAACTATGTGGTAAGTATAAAGTGTTGGTCTGCATTTTGGGGATAAAAAGAAATCAACGTACCCGGGATCTAGGCAGTCACCCTTGACTTGTTCCAGCCGCCTTACTATATTGTCCTGTTGGTCATATATCACTATTATGAGTCGTTCTCCAGGTACCGGTCCATTTGGGTCAGGACCCGAACATAACGTATATACGCCTAAATTTCCACTTTTAGGGGAGCGGTAACCCTGTCGACCTGTGTTTGAATTCATATGTGCTTATTTTATTTTATTAATATTGTCGTCCGGATGATCGGCTTGTTAACAGAGAGAGGGGGAAAGGGTTACAGGGGTGTTGCAGTTAGCGTCTATCTTTGTAGGCGATACCGTAACCTGCGGCAAGGAGTTTCTTGGCAGCGAGGTGAAAGTCTCCATTACATTCAAGGATGGCAAAGACTGCATAGGGGTGATAGGGAACGTCTTGCATGAAGTGCTGGGAATTTGGTGTAAAAACTTTGAACTTCCTCAATTCGTGATGAAAATCCCCGGAGGTATCTTTATCTGTGTCACCTGGACGCCTGAAGTATGTCCTCGGCCCGACTGTCCTGACGCGTATCCAACCATGCTTTTGTAAACATTCTATTACTTCATCGGTTTTGTTATAGGCGTAGAATGGGCTAAGTTCGGGAGGTTCGTTGCTTGGTTGGTTTGTCCTTCCGTAAGTGATGGACTGAACTTTACATAAATTGAAAGTACGGGCAGTCTCAAAGAGCAGTCGCCGTTCCGCGGGATCGATAGTTGGCAGATCCCGCATGTCTTTTTGGAGGAAAAGATAGCCGGTCGTTGGAGGGACAATTATTATTCCTCCGTTAGATCGTGTCTCAAGAAGTGTCTTTCCAGGTTTGTCCGGATGGGTGATCAGTTCTTGGGGAGTACTGGGGCGACGAGCCAAAATTTGATTGCGTCCTACTTCTGGGCAGCGATAGTAGAAGTGTACTCCGGCACTGCGTGAAGAAGCAATAACTAATCTTGGCAAAAGCTGTGGGGTACTGATTTCGATGGCGTTGTAAAGACGCTCCATTAGGTTACCAGATAGGTCGTACTTGCAATCGGCGTCGAATCCCTCAAAATTCCCGCTTATGCTGCCGCAGACTACAGCTATGCCATATATCTGAGATTGACTAAAAGCATACCTAATTTCCCGGTCTGACATTATAGTGTGCTGATATTTGCGCCAGTAACCGGGTGGGCGCTTCGTTGACAGAACTGGGACGACGGACAGGCCGAGGGATCTATAGTCTTGAGCTATCCGTATTAGATTTGACATAACATATTATGATTTAGTGGCTATTAAATAAGCTAGGTGAAAAGGGTGAAAGCGCCGGGATCGGCAGGCGGAGGTTTGCGTCCACGTCTACGATGCTTTCGGATGGCTTCCTCAATGGCTTCGAAGTAGGGGCCATTCAGTTCTCGAAGAATCTTGTTGGCATAGGTCCGCTGGTAGCTGTAGCGCCGAAGTTTCAGAACGGTTTCCCGATAGCGGTATAGGTTTTCCCAGGCCTGGTCGCGTAGGAAATCATAACGGCTCCGCTTGTCATATTCGCCCTTTGCGGTGGCATCCTGGGACCATTGCTGGTACTTCCGAAATTCATCCCTGAGGTAATCGGTAAATTCGTTGATTGGGTCTTGCATTCTGTACGTTTTCAGGTTTCAGTCGAGGGAAAGAGGGTTGTAACTGGGATGGTCCGCCTGGCTGGGGGCGTTCTAAGGCTCGCCAGTTAGCATCTGGAGCAAGATTTTGTGCAGGCTGTCAATCTGCCCGTTTTGTAAATTATGCAAGGCAGATACTAGCACTTCGATTTCCACGTCTATCAACACGTCTTGAGTACCGTGCGGATATTTCTCTCCATTACAGTGGTCAGGTGGGTTTTTTACGACATATTTCCTGCATGCCAGTGGACGCGCAGGGTAGATTCCGCAAGTGATGTCTTTCTTTAAAAATACACAGGCAGATAAGCCAGGTGCGAAGGCCAGCATCTCCTTGGGGATCCTCGCCTGAGCGCGCAAATAGTTGGTATCAATTGGGATTCTTCGCTGTTTTGCGAAGGCCAAGATGACGATTGCTTCCATCGGTGTAACATCCACGTTCATCTTGCAGCAAAAGGCACAACCTTTTTTACAGGAGACGGGTTCGTGCTGATTGTGTTGGTCCATTTTACGGTCTACAATGGCATATAGGGCTCCCATAATCGAATCAGGTCTCACGCCAGCGGACTGAAGCTGCCTAAGCGTAGTTAGCGCATCGAGGATATTTTCTAAAATTTCATTTACAGGTTGATCGATCAGCCCTTTATCAATAAGGCTGAGTAGCGTCGAGTTGACACCTATTTGTATTGCTTGCATAAACTTAATTATGGAATAAATGAAACAGCCGCCCGTTTTGAATGCGGCGGCTGCTGAACTAATTGAATGAGGGAACAGGCTATGATCCCTGCTGATCGCTGGCATATAAGATGGCGCAGTCTCTAGGTTCTAGGCCGTCAATTAGGTCTGTCCCTTTTTGACCGGCCAGTTTCCCGACTTCAATGCCGTAGAGGACAGCATCTTCGATATCTACATGTGTGAATTGTCTTTCGTCTTCGTTGGCTTGAACATCAAAATGCGTATCGGAAAAGGACAGGGGCCATATTACCATCTGCTTATGATCGGCCAGCTGGAATTTTTGGCCTTCTATTCTCTGGGCTTTGTTCGCCCGGGTGACAATTAGATCATCAGAGCCGCTTACGAAGTCAATGAATATTCCGAATTCAGGATTTTCCCTGAAGTAACGGATAAGCTTGGGAATCTCCCATCTGTCTAAGTAGAAGGCTTTGATTTGATTCCAACGGCTGCTACTGTCGTAATATCCGCTAATTACTGGTGCGTTGGAAGTAACATTACCGACATACCAGGATATTTTTGAGTATATAAACATAAGGTGTAAGTTTTCAATTAACAAAAGCATGCCTGACAAGCAGCCACGGTTGAGTAGTTGCTTGCAGGCATGGAGAATAAAAATTGCGAGACGTTATTCGTGAACTTCGACCGTTTCGGGTTTTTCGGCTTTTTGGCCTGTTTTTCCGGTGTTCTTTTTGTTCTTCTTATTGATCCTCTTCTGGAGGTCACTTTCGGTCTTCTTGAATTTTTTCTGGCGCTCCTCAATTTTCAGCGCTTTGTCCTTTTGAATCTTTGTAACATCGACACCGATCGCCTCAGCCAGAAGTTGGGTAAGGTAGCTGCCGGAATTCGCAGGTTTTTTAGTCTCAGAGATTGATAAGAAAACCAATCGAGATATAGCCGCCATTTGGTCTTCCGTTAATTCTAAAAGACCTTTTACAAAGGCGTCAGGAGACAGCTTCTCCCAGTCTTTTGCGAATAGCTTTTCACCCAGTTCCTCTTGGTCCGTGTATCCAAGTCGTTCAAATAGCATCCAACGTTGGATGGCAGTGTCAATGGCGGTGCGTGGTACGGGGGCATCTTTGGTTTCAAGACGGGCAGACACCGCTCCATGTATGCTCTCAGAAACTTCGGAGGCATCCTTAAGGGAAGATTGTCTCTCGTTGGTGCGGATACGTGAGAGTTCATCTGTCAATTGCTTGGTGGTGACGTTGCCAGCTTTTATGTCCTCCTGGATAAGGCCAACCTTTCCAGATTGCCCGTTCGGGCTGGCTTTGGAATCACGTGTGAACATATATGCATCTACTTTGCCGTTGCGCTGGATAAGGATGGACCGGAAGACCTTTCTGTTCCTAATAGCGGATTCTAAATAGGTAATGGCTTCCTTGTAATCGCGGCTTGCGTCAAGGAACGCATTTTTATTGGGTTTGTTGGAACTGCTCTTAAATTGATCTTGCTTCGGCTGATGGGGTTTTTTCACTTCAAAAACCTCATTCTCGAGGACGAATTCCAGCCCTTCGGTGCCGGAGATTTCTTTGATGAGGGTCTTCTGTCGATCGGTGAGAGGCATGGTCGATACGATTGCCATCGGTTTGTGCTTGGCAACTGCCTGGGTAACATTTTTAATAAGCTGTCTTTCCGTTTTGAGTTGGTAGCATGAGGGGTTCAGACACACCGGGTCTTCGGCCAATTCGACAAACAGTGATTTCTGACAGCCTGAGTTCTTGTCACAAAGAGCACAGATGCCCATTTCCGGGTTCAGATCAGGGTCCTTCATATCGAATGGTGGAGTCTTGAGGCTGCTTTTCAACCTATCAAGGCTGTATTTCAAGTCCGGAAATTTCTTTCCCTTTTCCCAACCGGAAAGATGGGTCTTTATGAAGTCTTCTTGTACGCCCGGTTCGAAAGCTGCCAGGTCCTGTGCATCCTTAATTTTGATGCTGTCGGCCAGGAATATTTCTTGAGCTTCGGGAACGAGGGAAAGCAGTTTCATTCGTCCTCTTACGTAGGCCGGTGTTTTGCCTAGCTGCGTGGCGATGAGTTCTGGAGTCGAGAACTCTTCCTTCATTTCACCGATGTTAAGTGCTTCTTCCATAGGATGATAATCTTCTCTATGGCCGTTTTCAGAAATCCTTACCAGTCGAGCCTCCGCGTCGGTCATTTCATAGATCTTGGAAGGAATATCAATTTCGCCGGCGATGCGGGATGCTCGCCCCCGACGTTCGCCAGAGACCATTTGATAGCGGCCGTCGGGCATAGTCCGGAGGGTAACGTCGTTAATGACACCGACAAGCGCGATATTGGCCGCGAGTTCTTCCAGGGGTTGCTTCCTGAACAATTTTCGGTTGCCGGAGTAAAAGTCTATTAGATCGAGCGGGACGCGGCACGCAATGTAAGGCCTTTGCAGGATGGCATTGACAACCTCGTCGATTTTTTTCCCTTCGGAAATCTCAATTGCGGTATCCGGGGAAGGTATCTCAGGAATGTGGGCGATTTCTCCGGAGACTTCAGTGTTGCCCGAAATAGGTGAGTCTTCGTCAGGACGGATGGTTCCGTTCAACCTTGTTACATCGTCGTCTCCACCAGGAAATGTACCATTCTTTTCGTTGGAGGGTAGTGCATCGAGTAGGGGATTGCCATTCAAGGATGGTTTGGCTTCCCCGAGATGCTCAGGCGGATATTGTTGCGACCCTACCATCGCCACTAGAGAAAGGTCAACCGCGTTTTCCAAACCACCGTTGTCGTCTAAGCCGATAGACGGGCTAATCGATAATTCCGGGACAACGGCATTGTCCGATGGTGCTTCTAAAATGGTCGGCAAGATCTCTGGATGTACGGGCTGATCAGGCTCGACCACCGGCGATGCTTCTGCTAGGCTGCCGCCGGGTTCTTCATCAGGGTTGTTTGAAACTGATGAAGACGGTGTAGCGGGTTCGCCCGAGTCATCCTGGAGCGTTTTTTCGGATAAAGAAGACTCAACTGGGGGATGCGGCCCTGGTTGGCCCGATGGCAGCGGTCCGAAAGGCGCTTCTTCGGTGTGAGACTGTTCCGCTTGTACTGGGGATTCAGGTGCGGCATCCGGTAATGCGGTAGCTGCCTTTCTGTTTTTGAAAGTAGACGTTTCATTGTTCTTGCGTTTCATAATGACGCTTTTTTAGATTGTGATAAAAAATAAAAAGCCCAACCGACTTTGATAGACGGCTGAGCATAGGAAAGAATGAAGAGAAGGATAGGTGTGCGGAGGAAACCCCTTTTATATTAAAAGAGGGTTTGCTGCTGTTCAGCGTGCTTTATTTTGTGGTCAGACGTTTCCGCCTTAGGTATATCAGGTTCCGCCGCGCGCATCCTTTGTTTGACAATTTGCCGGCGGTTGTCGTAAATGTGGCGTCGTAAGTCATCCAGCTTGGATCTGCACCAGTTAGATAATTCTTTTGGTGCTTTAACATAGTCCCAATGGTCTTCGCCAAAATATTCCTGCGTGACGGTACAACAGACGTGAGTGTATATGTTCACCCATTCGGAATCCATTGGGGCATCGAGTGATCGAGTATATATATAAATAGCACATTCGACGTAGGTAGCGGAAGTTTCTTTCATCATAAGAGCTTTCATTCGAGCAAGAGGAACTATACGCAGCATTCGCTCGGGTATGGTGTCTGCCCATGCAGGGCTAAATGTTAAAATCGGCGCCTGTAATGCATCGACAATATCTAATATGTAGCTATCGCCGCTCTTTTCTTTGGGCTGTGGCTTTACAGGCTCTATCTCGAACAGGTTTTGTTGACAAGCCTGTATGGATGGCCTTTTCATGAAGGAGTTTTTGATGTGGATGGGATGGAAAAGCGCTAATAAAGAAAGTCTTTCACTTTGTCGAGGACGGCTTTTGCCTCCCTAGCCGTCTGTTTTCTCCGGCGGGAATCTTCCCGTAGTTCGTCAGGGTCTACGACGAGGGTCTTCAAGTCTTGCACGACTTCCTCCAGTCGTTCGTCCTCGGTAAAGTTCAATCGAGGAATCAAGTCGATCAGTTCTTCGATATTTCCGACCAAGCTATTTCTGAATGTGGCGTCTTCTTGGGAGAGGCGTTCGACCATACGCTCGATGGGCTCCTTGATCCTCATCCAAAGGGATTTATTGGCGTCATTAACACGATCGGATATTTCTTGCTCCATTTGGGATCGCAGATGATGAACTTCTTCCACACTGACCTTGAGCCGAAAATCTTCTAGGTTATTGATGGGAAGTATACCTACTTTCATCTTAAATTTCAGGCGGATGATATTGGGTTCCGGATAGTCGTCATCCTTAAACATGCCGTTCAGGCGGTATCTGGCTTCGGCTTTAAGAGTAGGGTACTCCCGGATAAATGCAGCGACAGCTTTGTTGAAGTCGGTATCGAACTTCTGAAAATCGCGCATAAAATTGAAATAATTGGTGGCGGGAAGAATCCGGTCGCCGTTGTCTGTCCAGGGCAATGTCTCTGTGTTGCAAAATTTACGTGCTTTGTTGGCTACTTTCTGCGTGTCTTTCAATGCATCCTCATCAATTAGGATCTTGGTATATCGGCCTGCATTGGTAGCGCTGTGATCGCGTTCGACCTGCATGGTCACCTCTTCATCATAAACACGGCCGGTCCATTGGGATATGCGGAGATTTACCAGCATAACCTTTTCTGCTAGATTTCTCATATAAAATTTCTTTAAAAAGTGAATATTTATTCAATGGCGAGAACTTCGCCGAATGGGGGGTCAAAATTCATGTCCTCGAAGAGCGTCCACAGTACGGGGAACTCTGGTGGGTCAGGGAAAGAACTGCAACACCCATCCGTTAGATAGACTACGGCTTTGGGGTGGAGGTCGTTCGTTTCTATGTAAACAAATCCCGGCCGGAAGTCAGTGCCACCCCCACCTTTGGGCTCCAATTTCATTGGTTCGTCGGGCTCGATATGCTGGAGGCCGGTTACCTTGGCATCGATGTACATTACGTATAAGGCTATATGGAAGCTGTCAGCGATGTCCTTGGCTTCGGCACCAACGCGGTTGAGTGCCTCTTCTGAAATGCTGCCGGAGGTATCGACCATGAGGATGAGCTCTCCCGGCTCCGGAGCCTCAAGCGATGGCAGGAGTATCCCTCGATAGAGATACCTTTTAGCAGGCTTTTTCCACGTATAATCTGAAGGTCGAATCTCAATAATGAACCGGGCTAACGCTGTCTTCCAATCTACTTTAGGTTTGAGTACTTGCTGGATGAAGCGGTCTATTCCTTCGGTCATTTCTCCGGCTCGGCGGGCCATGACGGATGCAAAGGAAATAGCCTCTTTCATTTCCGCTTCCATTTCCTGCTTGTTGATCTGCGGAGGTGGATCTTCAACATCTGCCATGCCCGGGTCGTCCTGGGCACCCGTGGGGGTATCCTCGGGAAGTGTATCGGGCAGTATGTTGTATATCTGTTCAGCGGACTTTCCTAAATATTCGGGATTATCCAATGCATCGTTTGGCAGGGCGAGGCCGGCGTCACGGAGTAAAGGATTGACTGCGTAATCTGCGGCCTTGTTCCATTTGCTTGGATCGCGACTGTTCCTACGGGTGTGATGTAACAAAGCCAAATGCATAACGGAATGAGCAATGACTCCGCTTAGTTCTTCGGTGGGAAGTTCGTTGAAATAGTCCGGGTTGTACCGGAGGTCGATCCCGTCGGTGACCGCTGTTTTGATGTCTGCTGGGGTAAATCGAAGGCGCATTGCCAGACAGGCAAAAAAAGCATGATTCTGTATTAGCTGAACTCGGGCCTTTGAAATATTTTGCTCCGCAAGGGCTATGTTTTCGGTTGTACAAGCCATATTAATAAATTTTTGCGGTAAGTAATTAATTGAAATACGATAAGCGGGCGTTAATGCTTACCCGTTTAAAAGAAATCCTGTAGGGGACTCCTCGATCTCCCAAATTTCAATTCCCTCTCGTTGTGAAACCCGATAGGCGATTGTAGCTGTTGTCGAAACGAAGTAATGTTCCTCCGTTTCCGCAACAATTATTTGAAAGTAATAGCGGTGATTTATGGAAAATATGCCAAGCGAGGCGGTAACTAGTGAGTCCATGTATGATTTTTGTTATATTCAATAATTGGCTGAGCTTCGATTGTACTTATAAGAGGTTAAATGAATACACCGGTGTTGTCGGAAGCCCACTCTTTGAAGGTGCGGGTATTGCATAAGTCGTTGTCTCGATCGGTCGCCCCTTTAATGCTGGCAATTGCATATTCGATAGGGATGCGTTTCAAGTAGGTGGAGATCGCGGGAAAATTCTGTGCAGTGGCTCTTTTGCTCAGGGCATAGCCGACAGCATAGAGAAGATCGGGTTCAATGGGAACAATGGCCTTTGCTGGACTGAGTATAATTTGATCAATCGCCGGCAGCTTGCGGTAGACTTTCAGATAGGTTCTGTACTCGGTGGCAAAGTCTTCACCAGCAGCACCTTTAAAAGCTTCAAATTCAAGTGCGTCCGGTAGACCGTTATTTTGCATTAGTCCGACATTGGCAACGGTACGGGGAGATGAGCTATTCACAATGTCCTTATTGGGCTCGAATTTTTCGATATAGTCTGGACGTGTTTGTACAAACGCAATCAGTTCTATTGGCATGTTGTTCTTTAGCGCCCACTTTACCCAGTCATCGACTTTTACTTCCAATTCTACAATTGATATGAAGCGGGATTTTAGTGGCTCGAGTATTCCGCTCACTCCGGCCTTGTCTTCTTTGCGATTTGTTGCGGCTGCGAATGTAACTTTGTCGCTTACGATATGTCCATTAATTCGCCGTGCAAGGATCAACTGCATACAGGCCGCCTGGACAGCAGGGGTGGCTTGTCCTAGATCGTCCAAGAAGAAAATCGTCTCTTCTTCGGTATGCAGAATTTCGTGGAGTTCTCCGTATGGCAGAAAGTAGGCCATTTTATCATCCTTGGCAAAGGGCAGGCCCTTATAATCTGTAGGATCTGAGACAACAGGATGGGAGATGATAAGTCGGGCATTGGCTGTCTGCGATGCCTGGCCGACGATGTCGGATTTGCCAATGCCGGGTCGGCCTTTGATGATTGGGGGAAAGTGGTTGGTAATACAAAAGCTTAAAAATGTCGCTAATTCAGCGGGTTTCATAATTGTTTCTTTAGATGGTGAAAAAAAAGCGGGAAGATTTCTCCCCCCGCCTATGTTGCTGGTCATGATATGATTGAAATCGGCTCGAGTTGCGGATGATTAAACATATCCCTCCGTCCGGAGGTCGATCACCCACCTTTCCATAAATGCGCTGATGTCCCGTTGTTGCATTTCATCTGTAACGGTTAGTGTTCCATCGGAGAGGAAAGCCGCTTTCTGGATGATTTCGTTGGGATCGTCCCGGTAATAGAAGGGAATGATCTGGACGGAACCGATCTTGTTCTCAGAGACTCGTTGATCGACGACAAGTGAAATCACACGTGTGATAAAGCGGAAACGGGATTTATCGCTGAACAGGCCAACGGAAAAGAAGTAGGCTGGCCCGTCCGGATGGATGATTGTGTCAAGTCGTTTGATATTCAATGTTGGTTGGTCAGGGAGCGCAATGTCGAGGAATAGCTTGTCCTGGACCTTGTCGATTAGCCCAGAGACGATGGCCGAGGCGTCTGCAGATAGTTGTTCCATAAGTTTGATCACGATTTTGTAATGGAAATTAATTTTGAGTAGCGCCGGAGGATACAGAAAAAGAAAAGGCCCGCCTTATAAGCGGACCTCTCTCTGTGGATCGCATTTGCGGAAATTAGCAGTATTGAAGGACGAGTTCGGCGAGTATGTCCCCGTGACAAGCAGATGGTTTGCACCAGCAGCCCAGAGTCTTTCCGGCCAGTTCGTGGAGCCGTGTGAGCAAATAGCGGCCATCTCCCTTTGTGATCCAATTGCGGAAAGCTTCAATTGCTTCCTCTCGGGTTCCAACTTTGTATCTAGCCAATGTACCCTGCCTATGGGAAAATGGATTGCCCCATTTTGACGGCCGGCCGATGTACATGTCGTAAGGGTGCTTCTTACAGTGTACGATTCGGCAGGGACGTAAGATGGAATCACTGGTAGCACCAGTTGAAGATCGTTGTTGGTTGATGGGCCAAGTAGTGTTCATAATAAAATTATTTGGTTCTTTAATAATATTCTTCCCCGTTATCATTACGAACGGCGAAAAACAAAAGCGCTTCACACACCCCGGGGGCCCCTTCGCCCTTCTTTAATGCTGTGGCGCACGGGAGCCCAAAACAAGCACAAAAGCCCAAGCAGGGGGCGAAGCCCAAAACACGCACAAATCGTTTAAGGAAGGGCGAAGGGGGTGGGGTGTACTTTCGTGGCGCTTTTTCGCCGTTCGCAACGATTCGTTTTGCATTTTGCCGGCCTCTTTAGATGGGATTGGAATGATCTCGATATGGGAAATTAACTTCGGTGAAGGAGCTCTCTTTCTTTTTCGATCTGGCGGCTTAGTTCTTCTTCAGATGGAAGTACTAAGCGGTATCTGGAGGCGAAGAGTTGGCGGTTTTCTTCGAGAACACTGTATTTAACTAGAGTTTCGTCCTTATCGGTGCAGAGAATAATACCAATGGTGGGGTTATCGCCGGGCACCTTTTTGGTATCTTCGAATATCCTGACATACATATCGAGTTGTCCGATGTCCTGGTGGGTAAGCGGGGATGTTTTTAACTCAATTATGCAGAAAGCCTTTAGGATGAAATTATAAAATACTAAATCGATATAGAAAATTTTGGTTTCGGTACGAATGGCGACTTGCCGGCCAACGAAAGCGAAGCCTTTGCCAAGTTCAAGGAGGAATTGCTGCAGCTGGGCCAGAAGGGCGGTCTCAAGATGGGTTTCTGTAAAGGCGGTGGGCAGGGATGCACCAAGAAACTCCATTATATATGGATCTTTCACTAAGTCTGAGGGGGCAGGAATGTGCTGACGGGGTTGGCCATGAGTGGGCAGGTCGGGCCGGGTCGAGAGCAATCTGGTAAAGTAACCTGTCTGAATGTTTCGTTCGAGGTGACGGGTGCCCCACCCTTGTTCGGCGGCCTCTTTTGCATAATAGGTGCGTGCGGCAGGGTCTGCCACCCTAAGAAGGAGACGATAATGCGTCCAACTGAGCTCCGGGCGGATTACATCCGGGTTGGTGAAACAAAGATAGAACTGACGCATTTGTCGGAGATCTCGTTCGTCGAGACCTTTGCCGAGTGTTTGGGTGAGCCGTTGAGCCAGCTCGCGGAGGATGAAGGCACCATATTTGGCGCGGTCCTCGCCTTTCTGTTCTTCCAGCACGATCCGTTGTCCGATCTGCCAATAGGCATCGATGAGCGTACGGTTGACCTGGGAGTACGCCCTATGCCGGGCAGAAAGCCAGATTGTCTTGATCTCTTGGAGAAGGGTCGGAGCTAATTGCATGATAATGAATCGATTTATTGGAAAGTGAAATTCGGGACGCAGTGCGTCCCGAATTATCGGCGACGGGATGGCCGACTGAAGAAGGAAGTAAGATCATTTGGCGGGTGCTCGCGATATTCCTCGTCTCTATGGAGATCATTCGTTTGCTGGAATCCGGGGTGATTCATGTCGAGGTGGGGGTCGCGGAATGGATCGTTTTGCCGATCGTGCTCGCGTCGAACGCGGGAAAGGACTATATCATTTCGAAGCGGGCCTTCAATTTTCCGGAGCTTCTCATAGGCTTCGGTCGGCGTTGGCGGTTCTCTGCGGCCGTTGAGGAAATAAGTCCATGGGGTACGTCCAAGCTTTGTTTGGATAGTGATTAATGAAAGGGCTTCGTGGCGGGGGTCATACCGATAACGGAGGATGAAGGACACTTTATCGAGGCTATCGTTGAATGTGCCGGTTGCCGGCATCGAGAATTCCATTCTTTTGCCGGCATTGACAGCATTGATACGGCATTCTTCGAATTTTTCCCGGAATTCCTTGAGCCAGTCTCCCAGGCGGGTACCGCCCATCTCCGGGTTGAACCAGCCTTTCTCTGTGAGGAGAGTTTCGTGATCAGCGAGAGAGGTATATGGAAGGTTGAGCATGACTGCTTTTTTAGGATCTTTTCGGGTGAAGTTCTCGAACCACGGCCTCGTCTTGAGCCATTGAAAGGACTTTTTGTACGTTGGAGTTTGGCTGGAAAATCCGGTCCGCATCGACGAGGTTCCCATTCTTGTCCTTGAAGAGCAGGCCTTCCGCCCAGGAGTCTACCTGTACCCGCAGCTCATGGGTCTGGTTATTTTTACGGAATGTGACGTCACGTGAGCTACCGGTGTGAAGCGCGGCCACTAACGCCTGCATTCTAGCAGGGTCTCGTAGCTCTTTTATCGGATATCTGTTGAGAGCGGCCTGCAGGTCGAAGTCTACCCATCTCCTTTCGCCCAGCGCATCGGTGATAAGCCATTTTTCTTGGCCGTCGATATTTCTTGCGACGGGTATGTGTCTGATGACGCTGGCCGCTTCGTGGGCGGATAGCGCATAATCATCGATGAGTGAAAAGTTTTGCCGGACGATGGGATTCCCTCTGAGAACTTCTTGGGGAGTGGGCTTAGTGGCAGCATCGAAATTGTCCAGATAGTAAGCATCCGTGCCGGGCAGTTTCTTAAAGTGTAACACATAGTCAGTCTTGGCGTCGTCGGAAGCTGCGTATGGGATATTGAAATATGGCCGGTCCTGGGCAATGGCCCTTTTCAGGGTCGCCTCCGGGATTACTTTGAAACCGGCCTTTTTCATTTCGTCGCCGAGTCGCTGGAGGTTTTGCTCTTGGATCGTTCGCCGATCCTGGTCCTGTAGCTGATTGTTATATCCGTCTACGAGAGCGGCGCGTCCTCTTATCCAATTGAATAACCAGTTAACAGGACGCAAGTAGCGAATGCGTCTAAACAAATTGGGGTGTAAGCGGGCATTTATGTTACGGAGCTGTGTACGAACATAGGTAAGGCCTCGCTTTTCCTCCCGCGTGAGGTCGGTCCGATTTCTATAACCGTCAAGGATAGATTCATATTGAGCTTGGCGCAGACCGAGTAAATAGGGGTCTTCCCGGCGCAGCGTTGGATTGCGGGTGCGCTGGATGGCCTCTTGTTCTGCCTGCATAAGCAGGGAATCAAGAACACGATCAAAAGGTAGATTATTGGTTGGCATTGTATAACGCAGAAGTGGGGATAGTCAGGCGAAGGGCGCGTAGGAGCTGGCGGTTGCGGATACGAAGAGCGAGAGCTCGTCCCCCATTTTTTTCGTAGAGTTCGACGCGGAACTCCTTCCGGTCAGGGATTGTTATGCGGTGAAGGCCGACAATCAACATGCGGGTTTGCTTACCGGGAATCGTTTCCAGGGTATCGGCATAGAGGGGAGTAAGCTCCTGGTCCTGGCGGGACGTTCGCTTTGCCCTGGCCTGGTCACAGAGATAAAGCCGTAGGAAATCTGGGGTGTAGTCGAGATCGGACTTGTTGGAGACGGCAAAGCGAAAGAATAGCATCGGACCGGCCATGTCAATGTTTTGAAGTTGCAGCCGCATCCTAAAGCGATGGACGCGGATTGAATATTTCGGAGACTGCCGGCGAACAAGGTCCAGGCAGGCATTAAGCTGTTCCGTATTTAAAGGCTGACCGGCGAGCACAATCTCCGGGCCCGCCTGTGTCGTACTGGAGTCAAGGCGGGTGAGGTTGTACGTGGATCCGAGAGTATCAGTATAATAAAGGTCAAAAGCATAGACCTTTCCGTCGGCAGTGAAAACATGTAGATTGGTTGGCGGAAAGTTGCGACGCCCGGCTTTTAGCTTTAGAACGTTCTCTACCCCGGCTTGTCGTTGCGCGAGAACATCACGGTCGCCGCGATCGACGGGCCGGACCGCGGCGGGAAAGACGATAACCGTGGTTGAATTGTAGGATATGAATAATCGGTAATGGACGATCAAAGTGGAAGGCGGGATAGGTAAGGACTGACCAAGCGCAGGTAGTTGGGCTGTCAGCGCTAGAGAGAAAAAAATGATGGCGGAAATGAGCGTTTTCATGAATTTGTACGTTGGGGGGATTAAATAATGGGGATCATGGGTGAGATTGGGCCGGTTGGAGGATGGCCAGGGTGCCAGCCTTAAGGGTTGCAGTTATCAGTCGAATCTTGCGACCTATTAAGTTCCTGGCAGTTTCAATCCCCGCAGCAGCAGCCTGAGCGCCCAGCGAGGGATCGAAAGAGGTGAGGCCGAGGCTACTTACGCTTTGCCCAGCTCCTTCCTTGAGGACTTCCCGGCTAATTGCGCCAGGTACGTAGAGTCCTTCTAGGGCATCGACCCCATCTAAAACTCGCATGTCAATCGAGTAGACCTGACCGTCAAACTGGACCTGGGAAAGATGTATGGCGACGCGCTCATTGCTGATTGCGCAGGGTCCAAAGATGAAGGAATTGGCGGGAATGCGGACACCTTTTATGAAGATATCTTGAAGCAGGCGGAGCTTGACTACCGAACCGGTCTGGACTGTTTGGTCTGCATGCACAACCGCGCGGATAACTTGCGAGGAAGGGATTGTGGTGTCTGAATCATCAGAAAAACCATAAAACGCATTACCGATTGCGACGTCGACCGTGAACTCCCTGGCAGCGGCAAGTGCAGTGTCTTGATTAGCCAATTTAGGGTCTTGGGTGGTGACAGGGTACGCGTTGCGCATAACAATGTGGGATGATCCTACGCTGTCGGACGCCAGTCTACTGCGATCGGGATGCTGGATCGCAAGCACCTTATCAAGTAGGGCATTAATTTGTTGAAATTGAGGATTTGGAGCGGTGTCTTGCTGCTGAAGACGATTCTGGAGCTGCTGAAGTCGGTCAACGGACCGGTCGAGGGGGGAGGCTGCCGAGGAGTACGGTGAGAGCGTCGACTGGCTGGCGGAGGCGGGACCAATACCTTCTCCTCCAGGCGGGGTGGCATTGTGGAGGACATTGTAGAGCCGGGCGAGGTGCTCGTTGACTTTGCGTTCAGTGCTATCGACCGGAGAAACGGCTCCGGGCCAAGCTGGCTGCCGGGCGGCGCCTACTTTCTTTTCAGAGGAATCAGAAACCGGGACTGAAGAATTGGCTCTTTTTGCATAAGGGTCATTGTGTAGCAATTGTTGACGACGAATGGAATCTTTTTCCGCGTCGAGGTAAACTTCTAGTTTGTTTTTTTCGCGTTCTTTGAGGTTGGGCACGGGCATTCGGGAGTTAAACGCATCTTTTTTGCCGCTGGAAGTCTCTGTGGTCGAATGGGGATGGTAGAGGCTGAGGACTACGCCGAGGATGAGTAAAGCTGGGAGTCCAAAGATGACGAGCGCAGCAATGAGTCGCTTTTTTTTTGTTTGTTTATTGTCTTGTGGTTGCATGTGTTGGCTTTTTAGTGAGTGGAATCGGAAGGAAAAATCCGGCCAGTGCTGTCACCAGGTGTGCGAGGGTGCTTGCTTTGGGGTGGCACGGGGGGCGGGAGTTCGGCTGGCATATGGATGAACTCTGGTTGCCGGTAGGCAGATGCCGGGTGGAAACACACGCCGTGATAAAGTTCAAAAAGGAACAGAGCGGTACTGATGCTGCAGAACAGGGCAAGAGCCCGCTTTTTTTGCCTGAGGGTCATCCGCTGTTCACGTCGGCTGAGTGTATCGGCCAAACGGCGTTTTTTGCTATCGATCCAGCGGTTAACTGCCATTGTGAGCTGATTTGGCGGCGGCGGCGGCGGCGGCGGTCTGCGTTTTCGGTGAAAAAGGCGCATAGGGTGAGATTAATGATTGTTTCTTAGTTCAACGGAGAGGTCTTTATTCTCCAAAACCTTCCAATTTTCGATGAGAAAACCATGTGGGTTTTTATCACTGACAGTGCTAAGGACCCGGAGATTACCCTCAGTAATGAGCGAGCGGGTGAGAATACTGGTTTCGCGGACGATCCTGAGCTTGCCATAATACCGGAAATAATAGGGTGGCTGATTATTGCTAACGAGCACGCTGTCGGGATCAAGTACTTGTTGGCTAATGTTACCACTTATAATATTGGAGTAGTAGCCGGTTTCAGTGAGGTTATCATACTCTTGCTTGGCGCTATTATCCGCGAGATAGAGGGCGGCGGTAAGGTGCCGTTTGATGATCTGTTCGTCGGGTTCGAGGGAGTAAAAGTAAAAATGAAACATTTTTACATGGTCTCTGAGCTCGACTGAAAGTGAATCCTTGCGATCGATGGCGATAGCATTGATCAGCTTGCCATTTACAAGTAGATAAATTTCATGACGGCTGTGCTCCAACGCTGTGGAGGTTCGAAAGATGGTGTAGCAGCAGATCGCCACGGCCGCGAATAGAAACAGGATCGAGAACAGCCGGACATGCCGAAATGCGGTGTCAATGTTTTTCAGTTGTTGGAACATAGGGGGTAGGGTATCAGGTGAACGATTTAGCCTTCGATCTGCTTCCGGCTATAGGAGTTGGCTTCCCCTTTGGCTGCGCCTTGGCTATCTTGGTAACCGGTGGCAGCAGTAGGGTTCGTGCCTCCGCCCCCTCCGGCTCCCCCAACAGGGACGCCGGTCGCGGCGGTAGCAGCTACAGACACTGCCGTTTGGGCAAGGTTGGAGACCTTCTGAGCGAGTGGATTAGGACCATGAGTGTGAATGATATAATTGGCTATTCCCGGGACGGTGAAGTAGCCGACTATGCCTATGACCAGGAATACTAGGTATGTAATCTCCGTCTGAACAAAATGAGATGTTCCATTGGCGAGGTCGATCTGAAGCATGTTTTCCTGGATCTTAGCCAGAATTGCACCGAAGATATTGGCGATGGGTAGCCATAGATATATATTAATGTAGCGAGCCAGCCAATGAACCAGGGAATTTTGTAGACCATCGTAGCAACTGAAAGCGAAGGCTAGCGGTCCTAGAATAGCAAGCACAATCAAGTGGAATGTTCTGATGGTATCGATGCAGAGAGATGCGGCATAATAAAGGACTTGAAGGATAAGAGACAAACAGAACTGGAAAATTACTTTGAGAGTATTGTACATACCACTCATAAGGAATTTTAGACCACTTCCTATACTGGACCAGAAGCCTCCGCTGTCGGAGCTGCCGGATGTGGTTGCGGAAGGATCCGCATATTGGTCGGCGCCACGGTAGGTGCCGAAATCGTAGGGGTTCATCACAACTTGTTGAGTAGTGTCACCGCCGATGCTTCGAGCTTGCAGACTGATGAGGTTCATGACGGCGGCGTTTTCGGTATCGACCATTTGGGCAGTGGCGGTGACAGTGGGCTGGAGGATGCCCTCGAGGGTGCCAAGCACGACCGGTTGGAAGAAGCCGATAAGCAAAACAAGGACGAAGGGTCTGAGCAGTGGAAAGAAGTCAATCGCCTCGGCCCGGGCAATATGCTTCCATACGCGAAATCCAATATAAAAAATGGTACCAAAGCCAGCTATGGACTGGGATATGGTGATCATGTTGGCAACCAGCGGCATCATCTGCTGACGGACGTTGGCAAGGACGACATGCATTTGGGCGATGCCTCCGGCGGCTGTCTGGGCTTGTGTGGCGATGGGTAAAAAGAACCCGAAAAACAGGGCGGATGAAATGGGAAGAAGCTTTTTCATTGTTTAGTCGTTGGGAGTGGAATAAAGGCTTTGGAGATGCCGGGATTCCTGGGTGGCCTGTTGACGTTGCGCTACAAGCACTCCCGTCCGGCCCAAGAAGCTGCGTTGGAAGTTGAGCTGGCTATGCATGTCAGCGTCGATCGCATCTATAGAAGCTAGGCGTTCGGCGTCGCTCATGCGGAGCTGGCCGTCTGTCAGGATGCTCACCAGAACGTCGAGATTGTCGAGTGAGTGATCGAAAAGATTGTTATAGACCCCGGCGAGGTAATTGAGATCGGAGGGGCTGAGCATCCCCGAAGCCTTGAACTGATTAATAGCGTGTTTGTATTCCGAGACGATAGCAGCTTGGGTGCTGATGATATCAGCGATCCGAACATAATTTTTGATCGTTGGGCTGACCGTGAGGAGGCTGTTGAGGAAGGCTTGATGCAGATCAAAGCTGCCTTGAGCGAGGTTCCGGACCGTGTTGTATCCGTTAGTCAGGATCTGATAGCCCTTTTTCATATCAGCAAGGATGCTTTTGAATTGGGCAAGCTTCTCAATGTCCAGGGCAAGTTGTTCCAGCTGGGCAGCTTGACAGCAGGCTCGCTTCGGAGCGAACGTGACGATGAGAAAAATGAGCGGAAGTAAAAAGCACTTTTTCATGGGCGAATGAGTTGAGTAATATTTTGTAGATCCTGGAGGCTTTGTCTCTTTTGTAGCGCTAGGAGTTGAAGACGATCACTGAATCCTATTAGTGACTGGTATTGGGCAGTGACACTTTCGTAGAGGTGGTCGATTCGGCTAATGCGCTGGGCGTCGTTCATTTGCCAGGTGCCGTCGGTGAGGATACCTGTTAGTTCCTGGATATCATCGCTGCTTTTTCCGAGAATACCTTGATACAGGGAATTGATATAGGTGATGTCGGATGCGCTAAATAGTCCAGCAGTCTTGACTTGGTTGTATCCGGAGCGATAGGCTGAGAGGATGTTGGCGTGCATCGCTAGGATATCGGCTATTTTGACATAGCTGCGAATCTCAGGGCTCACCAGCTGAAGAGAAGTGAAAAACAACTGGTGGAGGTCGAAATCTCCCTTTTTTATATCGCCAATGGTAGTCAGGCCCTCTCGGACAAGTTGGTAGCCCTTTTCAGCCTGGGAAATAAAGACCTGGAGTTTCGCTATCTGGGCGAGCATTTCATCTCGGTCCATTTGGGCCTTGCTCGGATGAGCGGCCAGAACAAAGGTGAACATGAGAATGGCGATGTTCCGGATTCGAGGCATGTGTATTTTAAGAGTGAGCATAGCGGAACGGATTTATTAAGGGCGGCGCAGGGCAGCCTAACGTAGAACTTAGTGTAAGCGGGCCGTGAAGTTCTCAGTCCGTGGACTGATATGGATTGCGTTGTTGATTCGATGACTGTTGGCTTTGTAATAAAGCTCGTTGTAGGCGTGCTCTGCTGTGGGCAAGAGATGTTGGCGATCGCCGGTGATCAGCCAGGTATTCGTAATTCCTTTCCACTCGGCCTGCAGGGCAAGCAAGTTCAGTTTCGGACGTTTAGGGTAGTAAACGTAGTGGAAGTGGAAATTTACTAGTTCCTTATTAAGCCGACCTAAGTGCCCGGTAATCTTCAGGTCGATATCCAATGGCTTTCTCGCCCAGAAATTATTCTTATCGCAAACAGTGTGAAATAGGGCGTCTTCAAGACTATTCAGCAAGTCTTGGTTCGTACCAATAAGTCCGAGCCCCTGTTGGTCGAAGCCTTTCCGAGTAAGCCAGTTTGTATGCACGTCTAGTATGTCAGCAAAGAGACTCATAACTGATGTTTAGGGGAGACCGTAGAGCTGCTTAATAGTGTTGAGGTCGTTTTGATCGGTCGCCCGCTGGAGGCTTAGGGCAGCATTTTGATTGTTAAATGCTCGCAGATTGACGATTTCCCGTTGAATATTGTCGGAGGCATGCTGAATAAGGCGCATTCGATCCGCGTCGGCCATTTGGACTGTGAATGACTCAAGGAGCTTAGTGATTTGGTCAATGTTTTGAATACTTTCGTTAATGATGCCTGTAAGCACGTTATTGATGTAGGTCACCTCGCTTGGGGTAAAATGAGGATCCCGCTTCACTTGAGCATAAGCAGCTTTGTATTCCGATACAAGCTGGGCTTGGTTTGCAATGATGGAGGTGATTTTCCGGAAATCCGTAATAACGGTCTTCACCTTCCAGAGTTCAGTGAAGTAGTTTGAATAAAGATCCTTTTGCTGTTGGGTCCAATTAGCAATCTGGCCAAGTTGGGTCTGTGACAGGTCGTTCTCGATCTCCTTTTCTGCATTTTGTAGGTCGATAACGGCGTTCTGGGCTTTTTGAACTCCGACGTCGATAGCTTCGATAACAGCTTCGATGATTTCGGTAAATTGGGCCTTGCTGGTGGCCGGGATGCAGGAAAGGAGAAGCAGCAGCGGCGCAACAAGAATGGCTCGGATACGTTTCATTGGGTAGGTATTGATTTATTCAACCTTAGTAAAGACATGATTGTCGAGATATGCGGTATAAGATGCGGGCTGGAAGATCAGGGGCTGCCCTTGGTCCAGGACGTGCATGATGGCTTTCGTCGGATCATAGGATCCGGTCCAGGACGAGCTGTCCCGTTCGATCGTGTCGTATTCGTCCTCCAGGTTACGCTGGAATGAGGTGAGCCGAGTAATGCGGTAGACGTTGATTTGGCGGCGGTCCCTGGTGACTACGAGCGTATCCCATGTGCGGCAATAGCTGGATTTTTCAAAGCTCGTGTATATGCCGGACACAAAAAACGCGGGAACGGGCTGAGAGTTGCGGGTTGGCACAGCTTTGGACCGGCCGTCGCAGGAGAAGAACAGCACCGTGATGATGGAAAGGAGAATAATCAGTTTCATGATAATTTATTTTGGCGGTTAGAAAGGCACTGGGTCATCTCAATTGAGCAAAGATCGGTCGCGGTAAATCCGGGTTTTCAGTATGGAGGTGTGGTTGGGTGAAAAAATCATTCATTCCGGTAAGGCCGACCAAAAGAATTTGGATCAACTGGCGGCACGCATGTCGCGAGCAAGCATCGCAATGCCGCGACGGATGCTACCGTACTTTTTCGAATAGGCCTGGACATGCATTTTTTCCTTTTCTTCAGTGGTATATGCTAGGTATTCCTCCAGTGAGACCTCGGTCCGATAGACCTTACTAACCATGCCTCCAAGGGAAATAAACACCTCTTTATATTTTCGTTTGGGATCGTTGGATTTATTGACTGAAAGGACTAGAGCCTTTTCCTTCTCGGTGAGTCCAAGCATCTCCTGTATCTGATCAAATTTATTTTGGTATTTAGATTGATCGAGCAGGATCTTGCAATCACTATTATTTATGATCGCTTGCTTGACGATGGGACTGGAGATTATATCTTCAACCTCTTGCGTTACAACGATGGCCTCCCCGTAGAATTTTCGGACCGTTTTAAATAGATATTTCACATATTCGGCCATGCCTTGGCGCATGATTGCCTTCCACGCCTCTTCTATCAAGATAATTTTTCGGATACCCTTTAACTTCCGCATCTTGTCAATAAAGAGCTGCATGACGATGATGGTTGTTACTGGAAACAAAATCGGATGATCTTTGATTGCGTCAATTTCGAATACGCAGAAAGGTTGAGCGAGAAGGTCGAGATTCTGGCGGGCATTAAGTAAATAGTCGTATTCGCCTCCGGTATAGTATGGTCGAAGAACATAGAGGAAGTTATCAATATCGAAGTCTTTGTCTTTTATGCCGGACTGACGAAGGGTGACCAGGAATTGATCTCGGAGGAACTCATAGAAGCTATCGAAACATGGAAAAATGTCCGGGTGTTGCTTTAAGAAATCGAAATATGCCTGGAGCGAATTGGAGAGGGAGACGTATTCGGACCTGCTGAAGCTTTCATCATCTTTTTTCCATAGTGCGAGCAGCAGCGTTTTAATTGATTCTTTTTTTTCTGTGTCGAGCTGTTCTTCCCCTAGGAAAAAGGGGTTGAAACGGATGGGATCGGATTCTGAGTAGGTAAAGTAGTAGCCTTCGAGTAATTCGCATAGGCCTCGATAGCTGTGCCCGACGTCGATTATGACGGCGTGAGCACCCTGCTCAACGTAGCTTCGGACAAATAAATTGGTGAAAAAGCTTTTTCCACTGCCGCTAGGCCCGAGAATAAATTTGTTTCGGTTAGTGCAAATGCCCCGCGCCATAGGTTCGTCAGAAATATCAACATGGATCGGTCTTCCGTTAAGGCGTTCCCCGAGGCGAAGACCCACAGGAGAAATGGAGCTGCGATAGTTAGTCTCGATATTCAAGAAACAAGCCGCCTGTTCAGCAAAAGTATCGAAGGTCTCATGCATGGGTAGTTCGCCAGCGTTACCAGGCATGCCAGCCCAGAAGAGCTGTGGCGCGCTAACAGTCTCTTGCCGGGTATGGGCATCTATTTGAGCAAGGGCAGCGGAGACAATATTTTTCATTTCTTTGGCCTGTACAGGATCAGCCGACCAGGTGAGCAGATTAAAGTGTGCTTTGACGGGCAGACGTTGGTTACCAACGGCTTCGTTAAGGAAATCATTGGTAGCATCGCGGCTAATAGCATTTTCGCGCGAGTAGGCAGATAAGGATTGGAGGCGGAGGCGTCGAGCTTCCATCTTTTTGAGGGTCTCGCGGGAATCCTCGATGAAAATATATTGGTTGTACAGGTGGTTGCAAGAAAGCAACTGACCGAGAGGTGCGGCAAAGCTGACACTAAATTTTGTGCGGTCGGTCGAGTACTTGTCGTAATTGACCCGCGGGCCGCAGAGGGGCGGAAGATCCTCGACATCAGCAAGGGTAAATAGTTGGCAGCTGAGATCGCCGATCCGGAAGTCAGGACTGAGTTGAAGGTCGCGGATGACGGGAGGTTCCTGGGGATGGAGGAGATAGGTATAGCGTTCCAGTAATCCAGGTCGATCGGTGGTGCTGGCTAGTTCGTCGTTGGTCAGCCGGCGCAATTGAATATATCCGGATTCTTGGAGGATGCGGGCGAACTGTCCGGCTTTGTCGAGAAAGAGGTCCCAGCGCTTAGTATCCTGAACGGAGACCGGGACTAGGGTGGGCCGGATCAGCGTAGAAAAAAGGGCGGTGGATGGACGCCGCCCTTCGGGCTTTTGGCAGAGGTAAAGGTAGCAGTGATGGTCGAGGTATGGCCGTTCATGGAAGAAGCGTTCGCTGCTACGGGCCAAAAAGGACTGGTCCGGGTTGGAAAAGTCGGCCTGGTAATGGTTTTCCATGAACCAGTCCTGCTTGTGCACCACGGTATGATTCGGGAGCACGCGGATGGCCTTGAGCCAGGCCTGGTGGATGGCTTCGAAATCGTCCGCGGATAGAGTGAATATCTCCGGCAGTGTTAGCTCGTAAGCTATGGTAATGTCGCCAAGGCGGGAGAGGATACAATCCTGCTCGACCTTAAAGATCGGCAGGAGCTTTTCGAGCGTTTTATGCTTTTTCACTGGTCGGCGGTTTGAGCTGGAGGAATATCTTCCTGGAACGAGACTGGACAGAGGCGGGAAGGCGGCGGGCGGCGCCGTGTTTGATTAATCCATGCTCACCATATCGGTCGCTGAGCCGCTTGATCGCGAGTACGAGTACTCCACCGGAGACTAAAATGATGGTGATGCCGACATAGAGATTGACATGAGCAAGATGAAAGACAGCAAAAAGGAGAAGCAGGAGAACAAGACCGAGGGAAAGGTATATGACATATTGTGCTTTGATTCCCTTGAACTCTAAGCTGCGATTAACGCCTCGGTTGACAGAATAAACGGTGGCCATGTTATTTGAGTTTGGGATGGTGGGCGGGCCTATCTTCTAGTGGCTGGTTTAACAGACGGACGGCCTTTTTGAGCTGTTCGAGCCGGGTGTCCTGCCGGCCTTGTAGCAGAGTAAAAGTGGCGGGATCGAGTTGATCGAGCGGCTGAAGTCTGATATTTTGCACCTGGCCCGGTTCGGGTAGTTTCCCATCTAGGCCGCGATAGACATTACGGGTCTCCGTGTCGTACTGGAGTAAGAGGTGATCGCCGTTGTCTTGGAAGTCGTAGAAGGTGATCTTATTGGACGGGTTAGCCACTTCTCGGAACTCCATGCGCTGGAGGTCCACCAAAAAATCGGTGCCAGCGATATCGATAATAGGTAATGTTTTCATCAGATTAGGCGCCGACGCCGAAGAAGGATTTGAGGACGGTTGCGACTACGACGAGGAAGACACAGGAACCAAACCAGGCGGCGGCAAGTTTGTTGGTGTTGGGATCGCCACTATTCCAGGCATTGAAGACCTTGACCGCCCCGATCAGTCCGACGATACCCCCGATGGCGTAGAGGAGGGTGCACGCGATATTGAAATAGCCATTGACGGTGTTGGCGGCGGTAGTGATGCCGCTGTTGCCATTGCCTGCCAATTGGCCATAGCTACGACCAGTGAGGATTAGGAGCGCAACAACAACAAGGATTCGGGAATGAAAACGAGAGACCTTTTTTTTTGAGCGGAGGATACGGGGAGACATAAAAGTTGATTATTAGGGTGAGCGGATTCTGGTGGGGCAAGGGTGCCCTAGTCCGGCCCAAACGGGGGCGGGACACCGATGGGAGACACTGTGGAGGAGGGGGATTGTGGGGCGGAAATGGGCTACGCCGCTTCGAGTAACCAAAGCCCTTTCAGGTCATCTGGCGTGAGCGCGAGATCGCAGTCGCGTTGTACAGTGACGGCTACGAAGTTGTTAATCGCGTCGTAATACTCGGTATTTTCGAAAATGCGGTACTGGGAAACGATTGCACGAATTTTAGTGAATACTTCTTCAGGGTTGGCCGGGTAGGGAGACGGGCCGGCTGCAATCTCATCGACTACCGACTGAATTTGTTCGACGACGTTTTCGGCGGATTTAAGTAAGAAGCTTTCATCCTCGTCAGCCATGACCATAATGTCATCGTCGGAATACTCGTCGGCGGGAGATGCCAGAGTGGATGTTTGATGAATGGGGTCTGCAACCGGCTTGTCAATAAGGGCTGGGTAAAAGGGCTCCACGGTTTTGGAGGAAGCCTTTATCTGCACATGGGCAGATCCATGCTGGAGAACTGCGGAAAGACGTTTGCGATAGTTGATAACTGCGAACAGTACAAAAGCGAGCAGGGGCAGAAGCACGACGAGGAGGGAAGCCGTCGTGGGAAGTAGTGGGGGTGGAAGGTGCGGGAACATGAGATTTCTTTTTTGGGGTGTTGAATTGACTGATGTTCTGAAGCAAAGGTGGGGCTGTAAAAAGGCGGGATTTCAGTATGGAGGCGGTGTTGGTGAAAATAGATTTATAAAAAATTCGATCACTGGGCCTATTTGGGATCATATTTTTCTTCGATCAGTTTGATCCGGAGGAGAAGCTTGTCGCGCAAGCGGTCAATGTAATTGGTGTAACCCGTCTTCCTGGACAAGATTTCCTGGAAGACTCTCGGATAATGCCCGAGCTCAATGTGAAAGGCAGCCTCCAAGCCTTCAATGATTTCGCGGAGCGTCGCCTTTCGATCATTTAGGGAGCCGGCGGATTGGATAGCATAAGCCAGCTCGATCAGGGCAGACTTCGAATCGGTCCAAGTTAGCTTAGCAATATTGCGTTGTTTCGGATCATTGGGATGAGTAAGTGCTTCTTCGGCTCGAAACAAATAATCCTGCATGAGGTCTAGTGAGTGGAGGCGGGCGACCGTTGCGGAAGCATTATGGAGCAGGATGTCGGACAGGTCCGAATCAGGAACGGCGGTCGGCCGGTCAGGAGCCGGTACGAAAAGTTTCTCGTCTAGCCAGTTTTCGCCCGCACGGATGTATCTAAAAAGAAAACGATTTTCGGCCTGGAAGTCCCGGATATATTGCCACTCTTTTTGAAAATGGCTTTCTACGGTTGCTCGGTCTCCTGGGGGCCGGCCGGTTTCTAAGCGGAGAACACGGGCAAAGAACATTATTCGGCTGACAAAAAACGGCTCGATCTCTTTATAGTACTTGATCTTTTCCGCCAGATCCGAAAAAGGGAATTGTTGGAGGGAGGCTTTGACGGTGGCAAGAGCATCATGAGATAGGCGTAAGGCTTCCTGAGCCTGACCGATGGTTTGAAGACCATCTTTTTGAATGTTAGCAATGTTTTCGGAAAGATCATTGCGGAGCTCGGTCCAGTAGGCGGCTCCCTGGGATGATGGGCTGGCCATGTTGTCGGAATTTTTGTTCGCAAGACAAAAATGGCGTTAGCGAAAGGAGAGATTATTAACCTTGAAGTTTGCCGTTGAACGAAATAGATGGCAAATGCCTGAGCAAGAACTGAAAAATTGTAGAAGAATTTCGGATTAGCGCCGGAGCAACGCCACCGGGGCAAAACTGCTAAGACGATGGTGCTTAAATGGGAATTTAGCACTATTGGGAACTATTCTCAGAGGTCTAGGTCAACAGAAAGCGATCTATCGTCCTTGAATATTCAAGAGGAACGTTCTTAGACATAAAGCGTTGATGCTTAGAGGAAGATGTTACTTATTTAGACGGTTTGCCCTTTCATTGGACTTCTTAATCATGGAACTGAGTAAAGGGGTGATATCTTTGCGACCTCGGTTGGCGTAGTCAAGGCTTTTAAAATCCTTTAGGTCAGTATTGAGAAGCTGTTCTGCTTTCTTAGTCAGCCATGCTAAAGAGGCCGGCTCGCCGTTTACCTTGATAAGACCAGAAAGTTGTAATGCAACAATTTCCTCTACCAGGAATGATTTGGAAATCCCCAAAGTTACCTCATCCTTAGTGACGTCTGAGACATCAACTATTTCTCCTGGGCTATCCAGCCGTTTTAGCTCGTCTTGAAGATAAACCCGGTATTTTTCATTGGCGACAATCAACGAGATCTTGTAGCTCGTGATAGTGAGGTTAACATCAATAACCGGAGCGAGTTCTTCGATTACGCCTTCGTGGGTCCAGTCCCGTCTAAAGAACTCATGATCCCGGTAGGTTAGGCTTTCATAAAAGTAATCGCATGTTTCTTTGTTTTGGGAAAAAAACAGCTCGATTTCTTTCAAATCGTGGTTAAATGTCTTGCGCAGGTTCTTCTTTCTGGCAGAGCGTTTTAGGCGTTCAATAGCATATAGCTTAGTGAAATAAAAATGCTTGCTGTAAAAAGCAGGACATACGGTTTTAAAATAATGAATTTCTTCTTCTGGGCTTTGGAAGGAGTATGAATTGACAAGCCCCTTAAGCTGGTCAATTGCCCTAATAACAAGCTTTGTGCACCGTTCAAAGCGGTGGACCGGGTCGAGAATAAGGTTTGTCTCCTCGAGGCCCAATTCCATATTGGCCTGGAGCTCTTGAAATACCTCTAGCATGGCATCTTCCTTTATCGGTTATTACCAAATGCCGTTTGTCCATGTGAACATGCGGATCTGTGGAATTTTCTCAATGCCTTTTTTTCGATTGATCTACAGCCGGAGGATTATGGAGGGTTTCAATTTAAATTTACAATTGTTTACTCTTCAAAGCAATACGCAAAAAGGAGTAATTATGTACGGAGAATGGAGTATTGAGGTTTAAGATCGAGAGGGCAAGGCCGGGCACACAAATAAGGAAAAATTCTCCGCACGTCGGTGGCAAGGGGATTGGCGCAGGTTATAAGTGTTATTATCTACGTCAGCTTCTATATAAGTCCTTACTTCGGTCCAATCACCCTACACCTGACCGTTAAATCACCCTCGTTCATTGATCAACGATACTGAAATTCGTATTGTGAATGTTTTGCAAAAAAATGTTATCGATTGGTTATGTATTTTTCGGTGTGATATTAAGTTAGTAATTTATAATAGCTGATCATTCAGCTGGCGCCAATATCGTCTGATTTTCCAATATTTCTACTGCACTCGACTATTTTTTCGATCGTACCCATTAGGGCAAATTACGATCCATGAAACTTTTAATCCTATGTTATGATTAAAGCACAATATGAAGACAAACGCCTGGTGGTGGAAATCCTCACGACTTCCTTCCAGGATAATCAGAGCGTCAACTATGTTATCAATCGAGGGCGCTCCCGGAATCAGAGAATATCCAGGCTGATGGAATACTCCTTCCACTATTGTAAAATGTTCGGGGAAGTGTTTCTCTCTGATGACAGGAACGCGTGCGCCTTGGCCGTGTTTCCAGATAGGAAAAAGGCAAATCTGAAGTCGATTTTCCTGGACGTGAAACTTGCCCTCACGTGTATTGGTATAAGTAATTTGAAAAAAGCGATAAATAGGGAGGCGAGAATAAAAACTACACACCCCCCATCTCCGATATATTATATATGGTTTATTGGAGTCCGCCCTGAATTTCAAAATAGGGGAATAGGAAGCGCGTTGCTTTCTGAAATAATCGAGAAAAGTGAGTCCATGCAAAGACCATTGTACCTCGAAACCTCTACTTTACGGAATCTCCCCTGGTATAAAAAGTTTGGGTTCGAAGTACACAATGAACTTGATTTCGGCTATAACCTATTTTGTTTAAAGAGAGAAAGGTAAAAGCGTCGTTATGTTGCTACCTGGAACCCAAATGCATATTGTAACATTTGCATTCGCCTGTGTTGAGACTGTAATTTTTTTCTGTCTTCTTATTTATAAATTCGCTCGCCCCGACGACAAAACTGCTGTGTTGGACCTTTGGCTAATTTTCCTGCTGCTTACATATAATGTATCCGGTGGTCTATTGCCAGATCCGAATTTACCGGGGTCAGAATTTATACAGGAGGTAATCGCGTATGGAACAGGATTTATCACACCTTCCTATTTTCCCTATTATGTATACAAGGGCTTTGGCCTTCGGAAAATGAAATTTCACGCGTTCCGGGGGGTTTATATTTGTTTGATCGTTCCTTTTATGCTCTTTGTGACTGTTTATGCCTTGTCGGGTAAATTATCCGTAGCAATGAATCTTTTAATACTACCCGTGCTGTATGCGATATGGGTGATAAATTCTCTAGTTAGGGCTCTCAAATTTAAGTATTCCGGGAATTTTTCAACTCGAGAATCCAAAGAAGAGTTGATAGGGCTCCTACTAAGTTTAACTCCATGGGTCAGTTTACCGGCGATAGTCTATTTCGATCTGGGACAAGTGATCGAAGCCTCCGTGACTAACACCGGATTTTTGCTACTTCTATCGTTACATTTAAAAAACCATATTTCGATCTTTAGGAAGGAACATCAGCGGCTGATTCAATCTGAGACTCAATTGATGAACTGGAACAACACACTGCAAGAAGAAGTGGATAAGAGAACATCCGAACTAAGTAAAATTACGGAGCAAAGAACAAATACCCTCGTAAATCTTGCTCATGAGACAAAAACTCCATTAACTCTAATTGACAACTATTTGGAGGAATACATTGCTAAAAACGGAAATGCAGATGAACTATCAGTTGTCAAAAGAAGTCTTTGGAAAATCACTACTGACATATCGAACATTTTTGATTTAGAACGTCTCAACAGGGGCATGTCGTTATATAACCATAACCAGGTAACGAATTTTACAGAATTGATAAATGACAATTTAACGTTGTTCGCAAACTATGCTAAAAAGGCAGGAGTAATTTTGGGAGCTAGTACAGAAAAGGACTTGTTAGTGAAAGCGGATCCATTGGCCATAAACCGGATCGTTACAAACCTGGTTGAAAACTCAATTAAGTACTCATTAGATGGAGGGTCGGTAAATATTTCCCTTGAGAGAGATGGCGATAAAATTGTTTTCTCGGTGAGGGATAACGGGATCGGAATAACACCTGACATGCACAGAAAAATATTTGAACCGTATTTCCAGCTAAATAATCCGAAGCGAAGTAATCAGGGGATGGGCCTGGGTCTCCCAATTGTGCAAAAGGTTATAAAGGAGCTAAGCGGGGAAATTTTTGTTGAAAGTGATCCTCGAAAGGGACGGGGAACAAAAGTGATTGTTAAACTCAGGCGCCACAATTTATCCCGAGTGGAGGAGGTTGCTAGCATCGCTAATTTAGAAGTTAAGATAAAGGACATCGGAATCGAAAGGTTAAATATTATACAAGTTGACCACGACGAAGGGAAGAAGACTATCTTGTTGGTGGAAGACAACATATCTATGGTAAATTACCTTCAGAAGAAACTAGTCGAAAAATACAATATTATTGTTACTTTGAACGGCAGTGAGGCGCTAAGGGTACTACATACACCGGGATACGACATCGACCTCATCGTTTCAGACGTCATGATGGACAAAATCGATGGATTTTCGTTTTTAAGAATTATATCGGACAACGCGGCGTTTTCCCATATTCCTTTCCTTTTTTTGTCGGCTAAATCTACAATATCCGACAAGTTAAATGGGTTGAGATTAGGCGCCATTGATTTCATTCAAAAGCCGTTCTCGTTGCAGGAACTGGTGCAAAAAATAGAATCGGTCCTGATCCATGAAGAAAGACACAAGGCGGCTGTATTATCAAGGGCATTGGAACAATTGAGGTCCGTTAAGGGTACTAAGACTGATGAGGTGGGTACTGTGAGTGACAGATTTGACATGAACTGTCAGGTGTATCAACTTACAGATAGGGAGAAGGAAGTTGCACGGCTGATTTTTGATGGGCTTTCCTATAAGGAAATTGGGCGAAAACTGTTTATTGCAGAAAAGACGGTGAAGACCCACATCCAAAATATTTACGAGAAAGTGAAGGTTAATAGCAAGGTTGAATTGATTAACAAGCTGGCATCATAGAACAAAAATATCGGTAGAGGCATTTTTGCATGTGCGATAACGAAGAAATTGACGAGCTATTTTCGTTTGGTGCGCGGAGGCTTTCTTCCTGTAGGTGGAGATTGATCAGGCGGCAAACCAGGAAGCGGGCCATCGTAATTCAGCAGATCTTTAGTTTGTACTCTAAGGCCTTGGGCGATTTTGAATATGGTATGGAATTCGATGTTATCTAAGCCTCTTTCAATGCGACTAAGGTCGGTATCATGGATACCAGACGCGAGCTGCAAGTCAACTAATGTCATTTTGCGGCTTTTTCTTATTTTCCTGATGCGTTCGCCCAGTTTTTTTAATTCTATGTCGAAGTCGTCTGCCATTAATCGTCTGTAAACCTGTAAGCTCTGCTTCAGAGCCAAAAGAAAAATTAGCTTATAAGCTCATTTTTACTTTTTTATCCTTATCTTTATATAGTTGGGTTAAATATTTTTAAAATAGAAGGCTTGTTAATTATATGATTTACAATACTTCATAGGGAAATATCTTAGCTTTGCGAACACATTATTAAGCGTGTTTGCTTTATTCTCCGTCTGCGAAACTGCGACATTTCAGGACTACGAGAAGTAAGGTAAATCGCTCACGTTACGGCGTGGGCGTTCTTATTCGTAGTCAGGGCGTCGCAGCCCGCGCAGACGGTAAGGACCAACCCACGCCATTTTAGTTGGTGGTCCTTCAGCTGTTCTGAACCACTTTACTAATGAATTTTTAAGCTTATGCCACGCCGGGCTGTTACACGCATGTTGCAGATCCGCTCTCTGAGAATGACAGAGATAACCTCTCGCCTGGTCGAAATTTCACCTTATTGCAAAGTTGATATCATCAATGCAGACGCCTTCATAGACGAGGTAACTTCCTGGGTCTATGGAATTGTGCATGCGTTGAATGACTACCTATCTTGGGAGATAGATATCAGTGGAAAGCAAGATGTGACGGTTGAAACGACAATTGAATTATGGAGGAACAGGAACAGGTTGAAGGAGGAATATGCCGGGACCTATATTTTCACTACAACATTACACAATTTAATTGGATTTTTAAAGCAAAAGGGAATTGAAGTCTCTCCAAGAGATGTGGCGCTACGTCTTAAAAAGGTCTTTCAGGAAATAGATGAATCAAAGGCGAATAATCAAAATTAGCTTTTGAAATTGAAAATTTAAACCTTACTATTATGCACAACGTACTAATGGAATTCTGCCAAAAGCAATACAAGGTCAGTAAAGAGGCCGTTGCGAAATGCTTAAAAATTAGTTTAAGCGAATACGATGACATAGTAGCTGGAAAAGTTTTTCTTACTCCAGCTCAAGCCAAAGCGTTAGGCAAACTATATAACGCTGACTCCAATTTTTTTTATACAGCCGCGGAACAGCTGGATCATTATCTTACGAGTGTTGCACTCATGGCTGTTTTGAAGGCCAAACATCCAGCGTTAACGGATTCGAAGAACAAAAAAGTCCATACTCGCAAAACTTTCACCTCAGAATAATTTATATGTCAGCTTAAGGCCGACGATCAACTAAATGGTGTTCGCGAAATAGTACAGCATGTAACTATTGGGTCGAACACTTTGTATCGAGTGTGTTGCTAGTGACAGAATCATTACACCAAAATGAACCTTATGGTACTTAGCAAAGCTCAGGAAGAATTATTATCTCCCACGATTAAACGCATAGTTGATAAAATCAAACCGGAAATTATTATTTGTTACGGAAGTAGAACTACAACACTGATAGAATCAGGTATTTTTGTGATGGAAGATGGCAGTAGAGAAAGTGAGCTCCATACTTTTGATTTGTTGATCGTTACTTCTGATGACTTGCAGCCGGAGCATATAAATATTGTAGAAACAGCGGAAAAAGAAGCATTTTTTCCAATAAAAGTGCATTGTCTTACTTATAAGATTGGATACGTAAATAGCGCAGTCAGGAGAAACGTTCGATTTTTTTGTTTGGTTGTTATGCAAGGTCGCGTCTTGTTTGATCGAGGTGAGAAACAACTTCTCATTTGCGAAAGCATTCCGAAGCAGGATCTCGCAATTGACTGGGAAAGGTGGTATGATTTAGCAACAAAATATCTGTCACTGGCCGATCATTCCTTCGCAAATGGATGGTATAAGCAAACAGCGTTTCTATGTCATCAAGTAGTGGAAAGTATCTGTATAGGCTTGTTGCGAGTGTTTACAGGGTATCGTTCAAGAACTCATAACATCAAGCGGCTATTAAAATTGACCCAAACCTTTTCGGTATTGCCAGGTACGATATTTCCAGAAGTGACATGTGAAGAACGCGGCATTTTGCGATTGATTACGCATGCTTATATTGATACACGATATAAAGACAGTTATGAGATTTCTAAAGCAGACGCTGGTGTGGTTTTAGATAGAGCAAAATTGTTTCTTTCAAGAGGAGATGAACTTTATAAGAATCAGAACACAAATAGTACAGTTGTTGAACCGTTGGTTGGGTAGTGTCTCACTTTCAATAACCGTCCAAAATTAGTATCCTTAGTCATGCGCAAGATTTATCAATCGTTCAAAAATTGGGGTAATGAACCATTTGCATGCGATATAAATATACTTGTCTGGCCGAAAGTCTGGTTTCATTTTTCATGGATGAATGATGAAATAGTAATCGGGCTTTTAAAAATCAACCGGTAACAATTCAAACTGAGGCACTACCGTTGGTTGAACAATTTGAAATACTAAAAGAAACCCGTTTTTAATCCGACTTAAATCTTGAAAATATGAATACTTCGTAGACTAGGCATTCTACCATCTGAATGATCAATTTCCTCGATTTGTCAGTATTGAAAGCAGGAAATTAAATGGTGGCGAGTTATAGGTATTTGCTCATAGAGTTTTTATCGCCAGATAAAGATTGGGCATGAGCGTCTTTAATCTTCACCGCAGTTTCTAGCCCTTCAATTTGATAAGGATAGCTCTCGTCTTTTTGAATTGACGAATGTGATAGCCAAAGCATACGTCAGCATAAAAGCACCGAGGAGGGAATATCATGTCCTGGATCAAGTTTTTACTTGACCAAAAGTACAGACTAGCACTTGTCGATAGTAACTCAAAGAAATGATTCTTTCGAGAAAAGAATTGCTCATGTCTTACATAATCAATTGCCCAGCTCTTTTCAATGATCCTGTGCTCTTGACTTCCAAAGAGCGGTTGAATCCGTCGATAGTATTTCAAGAGATATTTCGCGATCACAATTTGTTTGAATTTAAAGACTTTTTACTCGATGTATTGGAAACTTGCTTTACCTCAGATAGATATCCTTTTTGTAAACCTGAAAAGAGAGCAGATTTTTTTGTATACAAAATTTGCATCGAGAAATGTCTTGAGGCTGCAAATATAATGAGCACATCCCATAAACTAAATTTTTCTTAGGACTATTTACTAACTATTAAGACTTGGTTTATGCACAGAGATGAATATTTAAAAACACTTTGCGGACTAGGGTTTCCGCTGTCATTTGCACTTGCGGACGGCCTCGATGCAGGAATAGCTTCCGGTGAGAATCACTTTGAGGTATACAGTGAAGCGATTTTTGAGAATAATAAGATGGGAGCTCAAATACATTTTTGCAGGGTGCCGGAAACCAATGACTACAGCATATCAAAATATGATGCTTTGACAAAAGCTTCTATCTATCCGTTCGAAGATCGTAAAAATGGCTTTTTAATCATTCGCGGTACAGGAGTGACGTTTAAAGAAGCTTACAATCTGCTACAAGGTCGGCCTATATTAAGGGACTTTTTGACGCCACCTACGGGTTCGTATTCTGCCTGGATGGATTTGAACTTTAATGAACGGGATCTATCGGGAAGCTACCGGGAAGTTAAATATTCCGTTAAAGGGTTTGATCTTGAAGCGGCGGTGAAAATGTATCCAATAAAAGAGCTATCGGATGAGGACAGTGCTAACGACCTTATATGGTCTTTGCAGCGGGGAGATCGTGTTGAAGTCACTTTTCAAAAGAAAAGGGTTGTAGAAAAGATGTTCATAGAAGTGAATATTAAGAAAAAAATATTAACCATTATCCCGCCGACGGCAATTGAAACGATGAAAAACAGCAAGGGCTTTAAAGATTTTGATTTTGACAATGAAGACTAGACGACATTAAAACTATCTGTCAGGTTATGTAAGGGTAGCCAATAACACGAAATAGATCCTTAAACATCTCAAAAGGCGTCCACCACTCGGTATGGAACTTTACAGGCACAATAAAGTGGCTTATAGAAATGCATCAACACTATTTAAACATAGTAACATGGCTTGCGTTATCCAGCCAATGGGGACAGGTAAAGCAGTTATAATTGGAAAGTTTGTGTCCGAGCATCCTGGATATCGCCATTTGGTCTTAGCGCCAGCTTCCCACATTGATCTCCAAGTCAAAAAGCATGCTGGAGAAGTTGACTTTGACTTTCGGACCTATAACGGCGTTCAAACTCTGAAGCAGATCGAGCACCTTGTAGGATATGACTTCATTTATCTTGACGAATTTCACAGAATTGGAGCGGAAGTCTGGGGGCCAATGGTGTGGCGAATAATACTAATGAATCCCGATGCGAAAGTATTGGGAACTACTGCCACTCATATTCGATATTTAGATGGAAATCGGGATATGGCATCTGAGGTATTCAAAAACAATGTTGCGTCCAATATTACATTGGCAAGGGCATTTGTTGAAGGTATTCTCTACCCTCCAAAGTACATCAGTGCAATATACTCGATTATGGAAGAATATCGCCGTGTTGAGGAAAACATTGAGAACTCAATTCATCCTAAGAAATTCCTTCTATTGAAGGAACTGAGAAATGCGGTTGTGGACTGGGAAAAAAGTTGTGGTATTGACTCGATATTGAAAAAGCATTTGCCCAGGGCGAGAAGGAAAATAATCGTGTTCTGTCAGAACATAAAAATGATGAGTACTTCATTCAACGTTTTGACGCCAATTTTTAAGGATATTTTCGGAGACGTTTTATCTCTCTTTATAAGCGCCTATGAAAAAACGGCTACAAATCGCAAGGCATTAGAAACATTTGACCAGAATGATACGATAGTCAAGGTGTTATATACAGTTAACATGGTAAATGAGGGGCTTCATGGAAAGGATGTATCAGTCGTAATCTTGCTTCGAGAAACTGCATCCGCGAATATCTGGTATCAGCAAATTGGACGATGTTTTTCCGTTGATCAATTAGAGCAGCCAATCATTTTCGACTTCGTAAACAATTTTAGAAATGTGCAGCAGAAGATGTTTAAAGAGGACTATGAATATGAGTTGAAAGAGATGCAAGGGGTGGCGTCAACAATGAGGGATGAGGATGTAAGGGTTGTTGAAAGAATAGGTATTGAGTTCGTAGATGAAACGCAGGCAATTCAAGATCTATTTTATGCTTTTGGCGAAAAAGTAGAATACTGGGAAATATACTACAAAAAGGCTGTTGAATATTATTTGAAACATGGGCATTTGGAGGTAATACTAAAAGAAAACCCGTCGCTTCATTACTGGATCCGGAATCAACGAGATGCTAAGAAAAAAGGAACGCTATCCCCGAAACGTTGTGAACTTTTGGACAACATAGGGATTGAGTGGGATAAAAGCTTTGAGTCACAATGGTATAATAATTTCAACAAGCTTAAGGAAGCGATGTGGAAGAAGGAACGAATTCCGGAACCTTTAAATAGTTGGTTGAAGAGGCAACGAAGGTTCTATTCAAAGGGACTGCTTTCCGCCAAATACACTACGCTTCTTGGGTCTATTGTCTACCTGGATCCCTATCAGGTAAATCTTTGGAATGAGAAATTGCTGGAGGCCAAAAAATATTTAGAGGAAAAGGGAAAGTTTGATTTGGGCTCACGAACTGCATTGATGCGTGATATTCGACACGGATATCGAATAGGTTCAATTCCTGAACCAGTTTTTGATGAACTTCTTCACTTGGATTTTCCCTTTAAGGTGAATTTATCTTGGCAAGAGACTCTGGAGCTTTTGAAAAAACATATCCAAGATCACGATGGTTGCTTGCCAACTGTGAGTACGAACATGAGGCTGCTAAAATGGATAGCTAGGCAAAGAACCAGGTACGCTGTAGGAGAGCTTAAGCGAGAGTATATTGAATTACTAATGCCTACTGGCGCGCTTAGAGGCGTTAGAAAACGCATGGTCTTTAAATTAGGGAAAAAGAAAGAAGCGATGACGAATTGATTTACTATTTCAAACTGTTAAAATCAAAGCAATGCCTAACAACGGGAAAAAAATAATTACAAGCATCAACATAAATATCCATTTTTCTGGACCTGGAGTGAGTGTGCTTCCACCTGCGCAAGCTGATCGTGGATCTTCTGATGACGATGAGGGAAGTCCTGACAATGGAGGTGATCCCGATGGAAATCGAATTCTATTGAGGGCAATTTTGGGAAAAGTCGAGGATATTCAACAACAAAATGAAGTGCTTAATGAAAAACTTAATTTTTGGAAGAGAATGAATTAGCCGTTAAAAATATACTCGAAAAATCATATTCGGCATTTTCGACCTGTCATTCTACCTGTGGCATCCGGCCGCTCGGGTATCTCTATACTTGAGCCATTTATTCGGAGCTAATGATTGTTTAATTCAAAAACAAATTCCTATTTATGATTACCCTAATTAAATTTCTTCGGTCAATTTATCCCCTTACAACGGAGCTAAGGGAAGAACTGGACCTGATGGTAGCTGAAAGGGAAATAAGGAGAAAGGAGTTTCTTTTAAAGGCAGGGCAGGTGTCGAGATATATCTATTTTGTAGAAAGGGGGGTTCTCCGAAGTTTTTATGAGAAGGGTGAAAAGGAAATCACGTCTGGATTTACGCTGGACGGGGAAGTATGCGTATCTGGAAATAGCTTCTTTAATCAAGCTCCTGGTATCGAGTATGTTCAAGCGTTGGAAGATACGAGGTTGTTCAGCATTACTTATGAGCAATATCAAGGCCTTCGACAGAGACACCAAGCATTTAATAACATTGTCCTATCCCTGTTCCAGCGGTGCTATTGCGAACGCGAGAAGCGGCTTTCTGAAATATGGATGCAGTCGGCTGATAATAGATTTAAGTGGTTGAAGAAAGTGTTTCCTCATTTGCTTGTGCGAGTGCCGGCCAAAGACTTAGCCTCCTACATGGGAATAAGTGAGGGCATGACATGTAAGGTTCGCGCAAGCGTAGATCGATTTGCCCCTAGCCAAAAAGAGCCTGTCAAGATTACGTTACATTAGAATTAAGGTACGTAAACTTACTTCAGGGTTGAAACACCGAAATACCGCGTTTCCGTAGACGCATCGCAAATCGCGGCAGAAAGGTGTTGCAGACGTTCATTTTAAGCAGAAATTAATTCCAATTTCAGTGGATACCACCAAAGAAACATACGACGAGAGTCTCTTCTGCAACCTGACCAAAGAGGAAATTAGCAATCCCTTTCCGCTTTTGAAGGAATTTGTAGAAGGGGTTTCGCTTAGCGAAGTCCGAAAATTGATTGTTGCTATGAGAGACCTTTGCACTAAGAGCGACAAAGTTATTTATGGCGGCGAAAAAGTTCGAGAAAATGTGTTGGCTTTTACTCAGGAATTTATTCGGTTTTTCGAAGCTGCATATATCCATATTAATAAAGGACTACAGTCCGCCGAAGCAGTCCTCCAGACTGACTGTTTTGCAAAGGAAAAATGTATAGGTATCCATCATGTGCGTGTTATGGAGAGGACATACTTTAAGCGGTCCAAAAGTGCTTTTTCAATTCCTTGTATTACGTTGTTAGGACGATGGCTTGTACAAGCGGGTTTCAACCCTGGAGATGAAATTGCAATCGTCAGTAATCCAGAAACATTGGTTATCATCAAGAGTAAGAAACCGGATCCAAGCTCCGGGGAGTGTGAGATTCGAGCTTGAGCAATGCCAGTAAATCTAAATATCCTTGCCGCTGCTCAATTTCTAAAAAATAAACCATTGGCAGTTTGTCAATATAAATCCTATTTAGCATGCGTATGTATACACGTTTAACGGGGTTGCTCCTGGCGGCATTGTTTCGCTGGCAGAGCTTCACGGGTCAATCAGTCCTTCGTTTTAGAGTCATGCCCTGGGATTGTGTGATTAAACTCATGGGAAATGACCGCTACCATGCGTTTATGGATATGGGCCGACTCGATCTTTTGCTACATTTAGGCGGTTGGCGTCTTCTCTTAACGAAGAAGCTTCAACCTTTCGTTTATACCGCTCATATCCGCTATCGTTATCCCTTGTCTTTGTTTCGCTCATTTATACTTCGGACGCGCCTGATTTATGTTGATGGCACTTTTTTCTGGATGGAACATATTTTCGAGTGTAAAGGTGTGACTATGGCAACGGCAATATCAAAAAATGGCCTCACTTGGGATGACCGGATCATGCCGACCACAACAATAATGCAGGTTGGAGACTTGCACAAATTGCATCATCTCTATTCTGATCAGCATATTGCAAAATTGAGCGCAGTCGAGAAGATCCTAAGAGCAATGCAATATCATTAGTCGAATTGGGCCTGTCGCCCAGGCAGCGGGTATTCCGGCGCGACCCGAGGTCCTGATAAAAGCGACAGGTCCAGTTTGTCCAGTACTATTTCGAATTAATCCGAAGTAGCCTAATTGTAGCGATAATATCATGGATTAAAAAGCGACTGTTGTTATAAAATTTACCTACATGATTAAAACTCCGAAATATGAGAAAGCTAATTGAAAAGCTCGATACACAAAAAAACATGTGTTGTGACTTAAAACTGGAATTGCTTTATCAATTCGAACGCAAGGAAATTATGAGAGGTGACATTTTAGTTAAAGAGGGACAAATCCCGGATAGTCTATACTTTGTTGAAGACGGTTTTTTGGCGAGCGGGATTTGGGAAGATGGGAATCGAAGATATTCGAGGTTTTGGCTGCCTGGGGCAATAATTTACGATCACAAGCATCTTTTAAAACAGACGCGGGCTAGAGAGCATCTTTATGCCCATAGGGATTCTCTAGTTTTCGCGTTATCAATTGATGCTATAAGAGACAACCTGATCAAGTTTCCGGAATTCTCCGAAAAAATGAGAGACTTGACTGATGTTCAATGCGCTGAAATCGAAGAACATAAAAATATTTTGCGAGGGAGATTCCCCGAAAGGAAGTACGAGTTGTTTTTGGCATATTATGGAGACTCAGCTCGGGAAATACCTATTGAACAAATAGCCAGTTTCTTGTGCATATCAGAATCCGTACTATACCAGGTCCGGAGAAGTAAAATCTACTAAAATCGCTTTTTGTACTAGGGATTGCGTTGTTACCTAATGAAGTATTAGTGTTACTATGGTTTTGTTGCCTCTAAATCCCAAGAATTTATTATTAGTAAAATCGCCAAAATTTAAAAAATATCCTCGGCGATGATGCGCCCTATCGGGGGATAATCTGTAATTATTTATTGCCATGATAAAAATTGATCGTTTTACATTACGAAATGGCCTTACTATTATATCCCATCAACGAGAGCATGCGACTCAGGCCATCGTATGCGTGACCTATCGTGCTGGTAGTGTTGATGACTACCCGGGAAAGGAAGGGTTAGCGAACCTGGTGCGCTGGACTGTGCATTCCAGCTCACTAAATATTCCTGACCACGTTCTTCATAACGCTAATGCCGGCGCTCAAGTCGATTCGAAAACTACCCATGATGTGAGCCAATTTTTCATTACGCTGCCGCAAGAGAACCTGGAGTCCGCATTTTGGTTGCAAAGTGATCGAATGATCGGATCTGAGGCGGAAGAAGAGTCTATTCCCCGTCTGAAAAAGTGGTTGCACTACAAAATAGATGAGGAGCTGTCCAGTGAGTACAGATATATTATGAATGTTGTCAAACTTGAAGCGTATGAGACTCATCCCTATCGAACTCGTGTATTGGGCACGAAACAATCTGTTGACCACATCGAGTTTTCGGATATAGGATCATTTTACAAATATTATTACACTCCATCAAATGCTTGTTTGACGGTTTCCAGCGGCCTCTCTTCCGATCGAGTATTTGAACTTGCAGAGAAATGGTTTGGCGGCATTCCTCCTTCCACGGTTGAGAGGGCGCCACGTCAATTGGAGCCTGTTAGGACAAAACCGAAAGTGAAAACATTGGATAAGTGGGGGCCCGAAAATTATATTTACCGGGCTTACCCGATCAAAGGTCGTCAGACTGACGAATATTTCTATGCGGATTGCTTGTCAGACATGCAAATGTCTCAATTGTTAGGACCGCTTCGTGAGGTCGTTGGTGACGATAAAATATTTTCAAGTATCGAGGCGTGGGTCATAGGGACCTTTGAATCCGACCTTCTCGTCTTTGCCGCCTCTGTTCGTCTGGGCGATTATATGGAGGCTGCAATTTATGAATTGGACCAGGCCCTGAGCAAATTAGCTAAATATTCACCAGAAGAATGGGAGGTGAAAGGGTTGCTTAATAGAAGGATCTATGACTTCGGATTCGACGGTAGTTTTTCAGGTGAGAAATTTGTCAGCACATTGTCTATAAGTGAAATGGCGGGCGGTGCTGATTACTACAACGAAAGTGTTGAAAAGGTGCGTGCGCTGGACCTGAAGGCAATGTCATGGGCCTGGAGGAGCATTTTGAACCCTGAACGTACTGTTACCATTATTTCTCGTAATAACAAAAAGTAATTTTATGCAAACATTAAACCGAAAAGTACCGCCAACGACCTTTGACTTTGCTACTGTTTCAGAGTTGCTTTCACCTTATAAGGAACAGCGTCTATCTAACCAAATCCCTGTATATGCTTGTCAGGTGGCCGGGGCGCCAAAAATTGAAATCACCTTTTTATTCGAAGCTGGCAGCGCAATGGTTAATGAGCGAGGACAGGCAAGCGCAGTATCTCATATGCTTTGTGATATACTAGATGAATGGGAAAATGGTCAGGTATCAACAACGCAGCCTTCATTCGAGTTTTCTTCTGGTACATTTCATGGACTGGACTATTCTCAGGTGCAATTTAGTGTGTTAGGTATTCAGTTTGAGGAATTTCTTCCTGCTTTGTATAGGAAGTTATTCGAAGTTGAGTTTTCCCCTGAAGGATATGCGAGCTACCGGGAAACTATAGAGGATATGTTAGAGGACGAAAAAGATAGTGATCCTGAGTTGGTTGGCGGTGCGGTCGAAGAGGCCCTTTACGGGAAAAATCATCCATTTATGGATGCCGACTATATTGACTCCGGGGCATTGACACTCGAATCGGTTCAGGCATTTTACAAAGAGCGTCATCAGGAGGGCAAGATAAAGATTTGTATTGCGGGGGACCTGCCTGGTAACGTTTTGGAGCTGTTGGAACGTCAGTTTGGATCGATGCCTAATCAACCAAATGGAAAATTTGTTGAGATACCCTCGTTCGCTTTGAGAAAGGCGACGAAGTTTGGAACACATGTCGCGAGCAAAGACAAGGATATCGATAAGACGCAAATTCGACTTGCGACCGCATTTGCATTACCTGACCGTATGGATTTTTGGGGGGTTGGGCTAATCCATTTTATATTGGGCAGATGGAAAGAAAGCAGGCTAGATCGGGTCAGCAATAGGTTCAAATGGTTTAAATACTTGCGGTCGAACATGCAAAGGAAAATTAATTATTTCGAGATCGAGTTGTGTGGTGGCGTTCCAAAGGCGTCGTCAAAAGATGGAATAGAAGAAATGAGAGAGGTATTGCAATCGCTCGCCGACGAAGAATTACTCGTCGAAGACCTCCAGCGGGCGAAGTCATCATATATTGCGGCTATACTAAAGCAAAACGATGGAGGCATGAATGCAGCCAGTTATTGGGAAAAGGAAATTCACCGAGGATACGACCCGGACTATTTAAACAAAGGCTTGCAGGCTTTAAAAACGATAACACCGCAGGATATCGTTGTCATCGCGAAGAAATACTTCGATCCCCGAAATTTCCATCTAGCAACGGTTTCCTGACTTTTGGCAATTCACATTGTATAAAAACAAGTCCATGTTTAAAGAACCCAAAGATTTTCTTCCTGACCAACCCCTATTGGGAATCGATGAGGTATGGGACGATTTCGATCTTGATTATTTGATGGATGAAGAGCTGCCCTATTGGTTTTTAATGGCGGTTAGTACAGAGGTATTTGAGGATAATGAAGATAGACGGCAATTCGTGGAATTCTTTTATGACTTCATGGAGTATCTTGAAGCTATTTACTTTTTCAACCTATCGCGGAGTGGGAGAATGAAGAGAAGACTCGCTCTTTTACGAAAGCTTGGAGACGAACTTCTATTAAAGTCCAATCAACCAAGAAGGTTATCAGCAAAGGAGGTCGCAAGACCAAAGGCTGTAATTACGAAATTTTGTCAACGGTATGTGTTGGCGTACGGTAAAAGGAAATTGGCGAATTGCTTCGAAGCAGTTATCCTATACGATGGGCGATTCAAGGATGTTATATTTAAAGAAAATATTTTTCGCCTGTATTGTAGTTTGGATTGTCTTTTGGAAGCTGGATATCTGCTTTAAGATTGGCGTGCTTTCAAGATATAGAATCCTTTCGTGATGGGTCCGCATTTGGGTCATTCATTAGATATTCCAAGGTAACATGATAGTAATTGCAGAGTTTTATCATAGTTAGCATTCTAATATTAGACATCCCAACCTCAATTTTAGCCAGTGTACCAGGTGATACGCCGGCACCTTTAGCCGCTTGATTTAAGCTTCTATTTGCGATTTGTCTTAGCAAGCGAAGTTGTTGACCCACAATCTTTTGGGTATAAGTAGCATCAATTTGCGCCATTTCTAAGGGTATCCATTTAACCTAAATGTAGGCAATTTGCGGCTTTTTTAGCCCGCATTTGTCCTGAAGAAGGTCGTGAGATGGTCTGGCGACTTTTTGGAAGTGTTGAGATGGAGGCTTGCTAAACCGGGTGACCTAGTTGACACACCCTCTACGGTATTTGACTTCCAGATCAATTGCCGGTTGGTAGTCCGCGCATAATCGATTGAGACATAGATGTTAAAACAGAATTTAATGCAAATTGTAAGCTCCTTTTTCAATACGTTTCATTCTCTATCGAACGCGATTCAGCAAGCTATTGACGCGAATTGTAGCACAATTCAATTCGAACAGAATGACAATATTGACATAATTGGAAAGACGCCTGAACATTTTCTTCTAATAAAATCAGGTGTTATAAAATCTATCTATCGGGTTTCGACGAGAACAATAATAACCGGATTTAAGGGGCCAGGTGATCCATTGTTTCATGTGGGCAGCTTATTTGAAAATACCGTAGCTAGAGAAGGCTTTAAAGTAGTTAAGCCGACTGAGGCGGTTGCGCTGCCCTATAAGGTCATACAAGATATCTATTTAAAGTATCCGGAGTTCTTGAATCACCTTCTAAAATTGGTGGACATAAAGCTGCTGGATTTACAGAGACATGCGCAAATGCTTACAGAAACAGCGGACAGGCGAATATTTACCTGTGCGAAGCATTTCAGTCATATCCTTTCGGAAATTCCTAAGCAGCAACTGGCTCAGTTTCTTTGCATATCGAGGACTACGTTCTATTTGTACGAGAAAATACTATATCTAAATGGCAATTCAAATATCTGCTAATAATGACCTGTGTTAACTTTTTATTGGGGTTTATGAAGGGATTCGGACGTTTTGACTGAGACCAACTGCTGACTATTCGTATCACTAAAATCATCTCTAATATGAAACAGAAACATGAATATCTTGCCACATCCATATGGTATAGGGAAAAGATAAGTGACCCTTATCAAATATTTGCTGAGTTCTTTTCCTCTGCTGATGTGGCTTCCCATAAGAGAACCGTCGATGATTCTCTAAGAGCCGCTAGTTCCAGGCGAATTTTTGATAAAAGAAATCCGGGCGATCTCCTGTTTAGTCTTGGGCTATTGGAATCCATCATTAACGCCGCTTACATTCTAAATAAGGAAAAAAAGAAAAGTCCGCTTTCGATAGAAGCGAGTAACATGTTTGACCCCAACCTTTTTCGTGGCTGGCTAGGTGGAGATTTAACCGATTGGGATTATTTCCCGCGTATGTTGTCCTGGAAAGAATTTAAGAACCCTTACGTCGTTTTGAAGAAATTTTTCAAATTCCGAAGTTTAATGGACTGGAAAACGGATCTAAGAACTATTGGCGAATACGCCTTGGTTAAGACTAGTCTGTCAGAAGCCGGCATTGACATGGATATCCTTTCCATTTACTTTTTTCTGAACAAACTAATCGAGGCTGTCCATCTGATTGATGTAAGGGAGATCACACATATTGGAGGAACGATAAAAAATAGGCTCGGAGAAAGAAGGCGGTGTTAGATCGTCCAGGCTAATAATTTGAAAAAAAGTCATTGAAATTTTTGAAAAATGGTAAAGTTTGCAATCGAAAGAATGCGTAAGCTGGAGCAAGCCATTTATGCTAGTGAGAATGATTCAATTCGGCTGAAGAAGATTTCCAGCAAGTTGCAACTTGCTACTCAGGAAATTGTAGAAATGATGGAGGAGATTATGACCGATCAGGGCGTTAAGCAGAAGGAGGAATTGGCGGCATATCTGCTAAATTATATTGTATACGCCATATTGATACCCGGTAAAAGAAGCGGCATTCGGTCAAAGGCGGGTGGTGGCAGATTGGGGCCTGTTGTAACGTATAAAGGAAATGCGATTGACCTTGTTGAACTGGGGATGGGTATTTGGCTATCTGGAGATATCCTTGTGGATGGAAAACCTGCTAAACAGATATTTATAAAGCAAGCTCTGGAAAAGATGTTTAGTCTTTCCCTTGGTCAGTGGTACGTGCGGGTGCAAGAACTTAAAATCAGAAAAAACGACTCTACGAGTAAATACAATGAGATAGTGCGAAGGCTTAGTGCGTACCTGGATCGGGTGTAACACGGTTAGGAATATTTTGAAGTTTGCCAAATAAAAGGATTTTATATTATGGGAACTTTGGAGCAATTAGGAATTAAGGATTTCAAGCAATTGGTGCCAGTTGAACCAATTGAGTGTTGTGAAAAGGTGCCGAAGGATTTTCGGATGGTATATAAGAACCTCTTTGATTCAAAATCAATTTTTACAGCTACGATTCTTTTTTCTCAACTACATAACAAGCTTAATATTTATTCCATTCGGAAATACGATGCTTCAGTTAGGTGGGTAGACAATAACCCTCCGGAACGTTTGCAGTCGTTCCAACTCATTGACAAACGTATATTTTTCTCTTTTAAGGAAGCTTATAACCTCTTGCAGGGTAGATATGTCCTAAAACGTCATGTAACAAGGACCGGGCGTGAATATCCAGCATGGACGCAACTAGATTTTGAATATATAGATTCTAAGGGTAATTATTGTTGGGTGGAATATCCAAAGCGAGGATTCAATGTTCGGGTTGCCTTGAGGACAGCTTTGTGGGCTGAATTTGGTCGCCGGCGCCTGGATCTGACCCGCCTTGATAATTTGGTAAAGTCGCTAGAGCAAGGTAACCTGGAAGTAATACCTGTGCAGTACGGTACCCGAACTAAGTTTTTTTCTATCGAGGCTAATCCCAAAGATCGAAGAATAAAGCTTACAGATTGTTCAATAAGCTAAAGTTACAGTCATGTTCAAATTACTCGGAAAAAATCCTAATCCCTTTGGCGATACACAAAAAATGGAATTTGTATTGCCTACTTGTTTCCTGGAGGTGTGCAAGATGTTGGGGGAACAACCAGTTGGCGTTTTATGGGACTTCATGGTCGATGTAGGGAAAGGTAAGACTGATGAAAACAACATCATTACATTTTCGGGGGGATCTAGTTTCATGGTGCATCAACAATATGGAAAGGATATGTTTGTCTGGGGCGGAGTTAAAGAAATGATTGTGGAGCTTGTTTATCAAGATGGACTGATGTTAGCGGGTGCTTCAAGCGTTGATGTAGGCAAATTTGATGAAATAAGGCAGGCTTATTGGGATGCCTGGCGCTTGAAATGGGCGACGTTAAAAAAAGGGGAAAAGACTGGCTAATCGTTACGTTACTGGTGACCGTAATTCCATCGTCAGTAAATGACAGTTAAATATGCTTGATAGTAAACTCATATTGCCTTATAAGGACGACGAAGGGGTTATCCGTGGTGAAACAGTCTTGGCGACAAGAGAAGGCAGCTATTATAGGATAAACAGCATTCCCGTTCATGCATCGAAGATCGCTTTGTATGACCTCATCGAGGTTTTTGAAGGGGAAGGGTTGCTCTATTTCCGTAAGATCATTGAAGACTCGGGGCGAAATGTGATTCAGATGATTGTCTTTGAACAACGGCGGCTCAATAGCATTTTAAACGACCTTGAGAAATTTGGATGCCTATGGCGACGCAGTGACGACAAATGTTTAATTGCCTTTGATGTACCCAAACACCTGCCTTATCAGCCTATTAAGGACTGGTTGGATCAGGGCGAACGAGAAGAGCGTTGGGGATATAGAGAGGCCTGTTTGTCACATGGATAGTCGCCAATATTTCAATTCACCGTCATGCCAGCGGTCGTGTTTTTCTACTGCTAAGGCTCTAACAATCAATTTCTGGCATAAATATTTTCTCTTATGCGAAAAAGGAATTAACTTCCTTCCTTAGGATAAGGTTTAATGGTTATGGTATTTGATTAGTGCAGCCCCGCCTATAGCGGGGTTTGTTGTAAGAATTAGTTTTGGGAGGACTGGGTAGGCTTTGAAAAAAACCGGCAATCTGAATAGATTGCCGGCTAGGGTAGGAAAACGGGTCAGGGCCTCTTTTGGGGCCAGGCTTAAGAATGATTAGGCTCGCCGACGTTGGCGTGTGTTATTAGGCTTATCCTCAGATTCAGCCATGCTTTTTGCAACGTCGGCACCTTTACCGACGTCTTGCTTATTTGACGGATCTTCGCCCTGGCCTTGTCGATTTTGTTGGGTTTGGTTTTGGTCGTTGCGAATGACTTCCATTGCAGGTGCGGTGATTTTCTTCAGTTCGCCGTTCTTATCAATCATCATCAGTGCATCATCCTGCGGAGCGGAATAAAGATGGGATACTTCGAGGCTGCCGCCGGCGCCTCGTTTAGCAATAGGTACAATGTCACCGTTGTTCAGCCGCCGACCGATGTCGTCTATTTCTTTTTGGGTGTAATTGTTCGGCAATACCTTGCCGAGCAGCTTGGCGGCATCGTATTCTTGCCGAAAAGCAGGGACACTGTTGAGTTGGCTATTACCATACTCATCGCGCGGCCCGTCAATGTTTAATTTGGTGTAGGCGAGATACTGATTTCCTTTCATTGAAATTCGATTATGCGCGACGGTGCGATCGTGAAGTAAGTTCCGCATCTGACCGGATGTGAAACCACTTTTCTTGTAAACTCGAAATGTTGCTGATACTTCTGGCTTTCCATCCTTGAGTAGGCTGGCGTCAACTTTGCTGAGGACATGCATCTTCCCTGCTTCGGTTTCAATTTGCTCCAGCCGAAGGTTAAACCTGACCGGTTCTTTGGGAATTGACATATTGACGTCCCGCACAGCCTCGAATTGAGGCATATTAAAGTCACGGGAAACCTCGAAATTGGGGAGACCCTTCCTCATCCCATCATAGATGGCGTCATTGAACGCTTCGCCGAGTTTGAAGCCTTTCAGTGAATCGGTGATGAAAATAAAATTGTCAAGTTGCCAGCCCTCCAGTTTTGGCAATTCTGCCTGTTGAGTAGGAGGCTGATTGTTTTCTTGTGGCATAATTGAAGATTTAAAGTGATTAAATTGTTTTACAAGCTCGCGGGACCTTTAGGGCTGGGCTTCTTCTTTTCCAGCAGGTGGCGATATTGGGTGCTATTTTTGATCTTTTGCATTTCGTTGTCTACGAGCGCCCGTATATCAGCCTTGATACGGAAGTAATTTTGTTGAACCAGTTCCGGCGTAACATTTCGGATGATCGGGAGCGCTTCATAGGCGGCCTCTTCCTGGCGGATTGCCTCGAAGTCATTGACAATTTCGCAGTGAAAGGCCTTAAGCTTGATTTTCTGTTTAGGGTCATCGGCAACAGCTCCGACGAATTCGCCGCTGGACAGGCTGGCGATCCGTGAAGGAGGGATGGCTGCCTCAAGTTGGCTGGATTTACTTACGGATGTGTCATTTGAATTAATAGATAGAGATTCTCGTTCTTGCATGATGCGGCCTATACGGTCGCTGATCGATTTAGCGGTTTCGCCGAGCACTTGGCCGGAGATGATATTTCCGCAAACGTTCATGATTACCTCTGCCTGTTCTTTTCCATAGTCTTTGCGTAGTTGGCTAAAGTCCTGTACGCCGAGTGTGGTTGCCACTTTATTGCTCCGCGCCGTTGCTATGAGGCTATCGATGTTATTGACGAAGATGGTGGGGAACTCATCAAACACCAGGGAAGATTTGAGTTGTCCTTTGCGATTGACCAATTTCAACATCCGTTCCGTACAGAGTGAGATCACCGCACCATAGATTTGTGTCTTTGACGGGTTGTTGCCGACGCAAACGATCTTGGGGGCCTCGGGATTATTGACATCCAAGGTGAAGTCGTTCCCGCTAAGGATATAGTATAGGGACGGAGAGGCTAGGCGGGCCAGGCCGATTTTGGCGCTGGCGATTTGGCCTTCAAGTTGCTCGCGCGCTCCGCCAACATAAGCAGAGATAAAAGGATTCAGGAGGAGCTCGCAAGATGGCTCGAGGCTCATGATCGGGAAGAGCTCGTCGTAGGCGATTTGGGCCAGCTCGATTGCGTGTGGAAGGGTGCAGTAGATCCCTCCCTCGTACATTTTTAAATACCAAAAGATGGCGGTGATGAAGTTGATTGGCGATTCGACGAAGAAATCCCCAGTTTTTTGTATCCATTGTTTGTTCAAAGCCAGCATGATTGTTCGGCTGGATTCCGTCGCGTCTGTGATATCGAGCATCGTCTCCGGCATCAGGAGGTTGCAGCGATGCGACCGCGAGAGATCGTCGAAATTGATCACGTAGAGTTTTGGAGGCACAGGATACTTGTCCCGGTTCTTGAGAGCGGTGTTGTAGGCAATGAGTGTGAGGTCGGGGAACTTGAAATCGTATAGAAAGAAGGTAAAGCCCTTCTGGATGTGTTGGGTGATCACATGCCGGATCACATAAAAACTTTTGCCGGATTTTTTCTATCCCCCATCGGGATCCGGGCGTGCCAAGTACAAGCAGCGCCCGGAGGGGGGATATAACGTTTATGAAAGAATTTCGGATTTTGTTTTTGAGTTTATATTGGGCAGGAAGATTAACTGAGTATTCATTTTGAAGAAGGCGCTCTTCTTGAGGAAAAGTTTCATTGAGCTCGTTGAAAATGTCCTTGCCAAACTTGAGACGCAGGAGTCTTGAAAGCCTGGCGCCTCCAGACAGAATGGAGAGCCAGCCGAGGGAAGTGATGGAAATGTAGAGGATGGCGAGTTCGGTCTCATCTATAGATAACTGTAGAAAAAGGGAAGAGAGGAAGAAAAGGAGCAAGCCGGCGAATATGTAGTAGAGAACGGGAGCAACGGTGAGCTTTTCGTCCTTTTTCCCTTTTTCGCCTAGAAGGGAGATTGCCAGTAGGAAGAGGGATGCAAGCTTTGGTCCATTGATGCCGGACATAAAGAATACCCCGCGGCAGAGGCTGCCGATGACCTGGTTAACTATGGATGCGGTCAGGTTCCACTTCTGCCATGCAGGATAGCAGGCAGAATAATAATGAATGAGAAGGATCAGGATACTGCCGAATCGAATGAAGTCTAGGTTTTTTCGGAGCGCCTGCAGGTTGTCGCCGCTTTGCATGGTGAGTGGGTTGGTGAGGAAATGGGGTGAAATCCGGCTCAGAGAGATCTTTTCTTGCGTTTCTTCTTTTTGGGAGGTTCGTCGCCGGCAGGCCCGGGCATTCCGGTCTGGCTTGAGTGGAGGAGAAAGGCCACCTGCGCGGCAATGGCGGTCTGTCCTCGGGATATAGATGGCGTGCCGACGGACGGCTTAGCCGGTTGGCCTGGCTTATTTTTACTGACGCCGCTCTTTTGGCCGGCGGCTTCAATTGCAGGGCCAGGCAGTAGCGGAAGGCCAAGCCGAGTAAGCAGCGTTTCCGGGGCAAAGCCTAGTTCCTCGGCATTGAAGACAGATTTGTTGCGATTGTCGACAACGTAGACGGATTCCAGGTTACCATCGTGATCCCGACGCGGCTGGACACTGATCTGGCGTTGCTGTAGGCGGCCGAGGATGGAAGCAGGAGCGGCTACTTTGCTGGCGAGGGCGCCCGCCAGGACCTCGACTATCCGATCCTTGCAGGCTAGCTTCCGAACCTTGTTTAGCTCGAAGCGTTTTTCTAACCAGGCCAGGGTGGGCCGGGTGACGAGGTCGCTGGATTTGATCGGAGCGCCTGTGCGGTTTCCGTCGGCGTCGATCCGGCTGTAGAGGAGACCGCGGTTGCTGCGGATAGCACTGCCGGGAGTACCGGGCCAGGCAGTCATTCCATTTTGGGCCAGAATAACGTTAAGTTCGTCCAGAGATGTGAATTTGTAGGTGCCGGTGACTTCCTGGACCTTGGAGGCAAGATCGGGCGGCTCTGTGTCGCTGGGAGTCGCTTGCCGTCCCCGGGCGCGGGTAAGGCCGTATTCATATTCGAGGGCCTCGCGGACGGGATCGGAGAGGTACTGACCAATATTATGAATGTTGATAGCTTCACCGTCCGGCCGGATTCGGGTCGTAACGATATGGATATGGGCGTGTCTGGTATCGTGGTGCTGATAGACCAAGAAGGGTTGCTCACCAAAGCCGATGCGGTCCATGTAGTCTAGCGACAGTCGCTGGAGGAGGTCCGGGGCAAGATCCTCACCTGGCGGAAAACTGAGAAAGATATGTAGGGTATTCGTTTCGATCCAATCATTACGTTGGTTGAGCAATTCGAAGCGGCGGAGCTTTTCATGGAAGTTGAGCTCGGCGACATCACAACCGAAGCCTGAAGCAAGGAGGAGCTGCCCTACTCCCGCGCGTACTTTGGCCTCATTGTAATTGAGAGCCTTGCTGATCGATTTTCTAGCTTTTATTTTTGCAACCATTTTTTGCTAAGGGGGGTAATGATCTCGAGGAGGCGATCAATCTGTGATTCGATGGCGAGGTATTCCTGGAATGCGAGCTTAGCGTAGAATGCCTTGCGCTGAGGTTCGGGATAGGTATTGAACTTTTTGGTGATCTGGTTGATATTAACTCCAATGTGCTTGAGCTCGGTACGGACGCGGGCGAGCTCTTCCATCAGGTTGTCGAGTGTGAGGTCACGGGTAAAAACCCGGATGGGGCGGTTAATAAGGACGGCACGAACGACGCGGCTCATGTCGTTATGCGGATTTTCGTCCAGGAGACGTCGGAGCTTGAGATAGGTTGATTCGTCGATCTTGGTAGTGACCCGGTATTTAAGGAGTTTGTTTTCCGGGGTTTTCTTTCGGGGCATGGGTGCATATATATATTATGGAGTGGTTTTCGGCAGGTGATCTACGGTCAGGCGGATACGAAAATGGTTTTGGTGGACATTTATACATCTTGCCGGGCGCGATAAGGCGCGCCCTCCCCCCAAGAAAGACTTGCTGCGCTCCGCGCGTAGCGTCCGCCCTGGCGGGCGGCAAGGAAGGGGTATTATGTCGAATTGGGGTTATATGATGCCACGCCAGAAGGCGGTCAGCATCGCTTTTTTACGTGGGCGGTGAGAGTTTCTCCTTGATGCATGCGACTAGCAGCGGTAATCCGATCGGAAACGGAAAGGGTTTGGCGGAGGTGATCCTCGAGAGCCTGGAGAATGTCTGCGATGAGTGCCTGGCGGTCGGGCACGGGCCAGTAATTAAACTGGCTATGCAGCATCGCCTGTTGTCGGTCTTGTATAGAGGCATGGAACAGACTGGTTTGGATCATTGCTATAAAAGGTCGCTTGCCGCTGTCCTCCGATGGATGGGCGAGTGCAAAGCGGAATTCAGCATCATATTTTCCAAAAAACGGGGCGGTCGGTAGATTTTCCCGAGTGAAAAGGAAGCTGACGTCTTTCAGGCGGAGCTCGGTGTCCAGCATTTTTATGTAATTCGGGAATCCGAGCTTTTTGAAGTCGCTATGGAGGTATTCATTGTAGTTGGACATGGTAGGCAGAATTGAAGGTGGGATAGCCAGTGGGTGACTTTGGAGGCGCTGGTCAGCGGGACTACGTCGTTTTTGAAAAGGGCTTAGTCTGGTCAGCTGGTCTTTCTCCTAGCGAAAGTTGCAGGAGTTTGGTAGGCTGGATTGTTGTGGCCAAGAGGTTGAGTGTGTACCCATCCGGTCCGAGAAGATCCGGGACGAGTCTTTTTATCCATGCAATCTCTGTACTATCGAGCCAACGGTCAGTCTGAGCCTTGCCGTCGAAGATCACCCATTTACTGAAAACCTTGGAGATAAGGAATTCCTGCGGTTCGATCACAGGGAGGCGTTTATTCGACGGTAGGGCAGAGATTTGCAGGCCAGTCAGAATCTTAGCTTCTTCGAGAAGTCCGGCGAAATATTTCTTGATCCTGTCAATGTCGTCAGATTCGAGAGTTTGGTCAGATTGGCCGGTCTCGTCGAATATGGACCAAGCGGTTCGGAATTTGCAAATGTAATACATGGGTTCCGTCTTAGATATCTGTTGATTATGGCTCCATGGCTTTCAAGGCCTGGAAGAATTTGAGGATGTTTTGAAGCTGCTGCATGCTGGAGCGTTGGCCCTGAAGAATGTCTGCCAGTATGGAGGACCTATTCGGCAGGGAGCCGTGGCCTATGGCGTAAGTCTTTTCATATACGAACCGCGGGCTGAGGTCAGTAATATCCAGAGCATTGATGCAGGCTGCCTGAATGACGATGATGCGGTGGTCGGAATTGTTTTGTTCGCCGATAAGCATAACGTCTCCTACCCTGTCGAGGTGGCCAATTAGAAACCTGATTTCGAGAAGGTAAAGAGGTTCCTCCGTCTTGCCAAGTGGGTAATGATGTGTAAGCACGGTAAAAGGTCCGGCTGAGCCTGAATGGACAAGCTGGCTGCTTTTGAGATCAAACCCAAGGTCGCTGAATTCTTTTTCAAGACCAGGATCATCTGAAAGATTTTGTAAATCGAGATTTTCGGGATCCAGAAAGGGCTCGCCCTCTGAAATGGTGGGCTCGGCGTCGTTGCCTTGTCTTGGGCGATCTTGATATGGTTTCATATTAGTGCATATTTTCTTACTATTAAATACTGGACTCCTCGATCGAACAACGATGGTTAGTTTGCGATTAACGGTACGATCCATCGTCGCGCGGTGCGCTTCCATTCCTGTAAGGAGCGGCCCTTGCGAGTAGCCCATTGTCGTTTTTCCTGAAAGAGGAAGAATACCTCGGCCTTTGGTTTCTGAGCGAAATAGATTTTGACATCTTGGATGGTCGGTGGCGTTCGCCTATTGAAAATGGTTTGATCGATCATTTATTGGGAGTTGATGGCTTATGGCGGGCGGGTTACCGTTTCCCCCTTCTTCCATGGTTTTGCCTTGGTTGAGGGGATGGAGAGGGATTGCCGCCCATGTTAAATTTTTGACTGGCCTCGATGCGCTTGCGCGTATTGAGTACCTCCGTTATAACTGCCTCCTTGGATGGAATACCACCTTGGTCAATGTGATAGTATCCTGTGGCCAGCAGATCTTCTTTAGAGTCAAGGCCGCGCCCGATGAGACCAACCGACAGACAGGTTATCTTCAGTGGGTCATCCGGCTTTTTCCGCCATTGCTCGAAGGCAAAATGAAAATAGTCTGTAGGGCGGGTTGTTCGGCTGTCAAATACCTTCGTCTGATATACCGAAAGGGCTGGTTGAATCTCCAGGAGGCTAGGCGCGAGGTCATGGAAGTCGAAGCCAAGCTTCGCGAACTCGTCTACTAGGTGATCAGCGGGGTTCGGCATCGTGACAATCATTTAGTTCAAGGCAAATGTCGGACGCCGCGGAAGCGATTTTTCAGTACGGAGGAGGTGTTGGGGAAGTTTTTTTTGGAAAACCCAGCTTTCAAAGCGCCGTGACTTTTGGCGAAATATCCCTACCGTAACCGTACCAATAAAGGCGCCCGGCTGCCTTCCGATCGTAGCTTTCGGTGAGTGGGATAAAGGATCATGGACGCTATCTCTCCAAGTCATTCTCACTAAGGTTTATCCCATCTGTCCAGAGCAGTTGTTGTAAAGCTGCCTTATGTGGTAAATCTTGTTGGCGCAGCATCAATCGCAAGGCCCTGCACAATTCTCTTTCTGTGATAGCCATCTCTCCTACCTGGCTCAAAAGAATAGCCATTTCTCTTACTGCATTCCCGATTGTGCTCCGCAAGCGTTTAGCCTCCTGGCTGGCCTCGATCTTTTGCCGAATCAATTTCCGCTTGTGTTCTGTTTGTTTTCTCCGTGCAAATATTTTGCTCTTTTTAACCTTCTTCTTCCTATTTTCCCTTGATGGAACTCCTACTCGATCAATCTTTGATTTTTTTTGTATGGCTGTTAGCTTAACAGCCGGTTCGGACAACATCTCTGTTTTCGGCTCCTTTTCCAGTTCTGCAATTTCTTTTGAAACTATGACCTGTGGCGGAGCTTCCGGTTCACAGATCTTTAAATGGACCGGAATGATAACATTTATTTCCTGCCTGTTTTCCACTCGAACAGATCTGTCACCTGTTTGCAGGTTAGGTCCCGTTTCAGTGAATTTTCTTGTCTCCTGAGGGTGCTTGGACTTACCGATTACGTTTTTAAAAATGAGTAAAAGTAAAAGGGTGACTACACCTCCATAGACTTTCCAAAAGATCACCCAAATTGTCACTGCCAACATGATAGTTCAATTAAAAAATAGGTAAAAATCTATCCATCTTACTAAAGGTCGTTCACACAGCCACCGCCTTCTTCTTCAACAAGAAAAATATTTCTCGTTTATAAAATCGGGCAGCCAGGGTATTCATGCAATATGCAGTATTACCAGGTGTCTACTTCTTCACCAATGTCAGTGGGCGTGGTGCGCGAAGTAGGTGTGGTGCGGATATCGTTGTTATCATCTGCCGCGGGTTCTTCCTGGAAGACGGCTTCATTATCAGTAACCATATTGTGGTTGTAGGCATCGAAATCGAAATCCGGCACCAACTCAGTTTTTACGTAATTGACCGCCTCCGTTAAGGCTTTCAGGAATTTATTAAAATCTTCCTTATACAGAAAGATCTTGCGCCTTTCGTATCCGCCGTCATTGATTTTCTTACGGCTCTCTGTAATAGTAAGATAATAGTCATTACTACTACGGGTTGCCCTTACATCGAAGAAATACGTTCTCCGTTTGCCAGCCCTCATTCGTTTATTGTAAAGGAGCGGAAAGGGTTTGCCGCCGGGAAAGTCCGGTCCGGTGTAATTGTCTTCCTCTTGGTGATCATACTGTGGTTCCATATTCGTGTATTTTTTTTAGTGTCGAATATCGATGGTTAGTTTTGGATTACAGGGGCGATCCATCGGCGGGGCACGCCTTTCCGGTTAAGTCCGTGCCACGTCCCATGAGGGCGATCGCCAGGGAGTAGACCTTGAGTGGATCATCTGGCTTTGGCGAGAAAAGCGAATTGTTCTATCAGTTGATCGGAAGCGTTCGGCATAGGGGCGATCATTTTCTTCAAGGCAAATGTCGGACGCCGGGGAAGCGATTTTTCAGTACGGAGGACGTATTGGGGAACATTTTTTGGGTCACCATTCGGGTTTGGGAAAAATCTATTTTCTTCCAGGGTAGCAGACAAACGGAGCAACCTATCTAGGCAAGGTCCATAAAAAAAGGGAGCCCTTTACGGGCTCCCGGCGAGACGCGCCTGGCAGAGGGCGCTGGATTTGGGGGTGAAGAGAAGGGATGGACTGGAGGTATATGGAGGTATAGCGGTTTTTTCTAAGGCAAAGATCGGACTGCGGGAAGGCGAGATTTCAGTATGGAGGGAGTGTTGGGGAAGAATTTTGTGTTATTTGGCCATTGGCGGCCAATAATGGCGAAGTAACCAAATTCGAGAAGCGCGTTACTTGGAGGGTCGGTAGGTGCCGTTTCCCATTGCAAAGGAGGAACTCGTTGATCTGGTGGACCGGTTAGACGAAATATAGCAATCCATGTTAGACCTGGCGAGATGGCCAATTTGTATAATCTATCTATTCTTTATAGATGCTTGTTGGATCATTATGTGCTCGTACTCTGTAACGGAAAAGACCGGCAGGGAGGAGTGACGCAACCGGGGTCGTCCACATAAACTCGACGATGATACTGCGACCACCAATTGATTTTCGCAACTTTACGATATTTATTAAGCAGAGACTTCTCCTTTCCAGCCAGGGGCTCTATCTGCTATCCATTTGCGCATGAGCTTTATATTTTCCAGGCTAGTGGTATAGGTTTCTATTTTCTGCTCGTAGGGATAGAGCTCCAAGGCGAACTGGCCGGTCGCTTCCCGCTTTGCATTGATGTTTGCGATCACTTCGTCTAGTGGCCGTACGGGAAGCGGCAGGATTACCAGGAACTGGTGCTTGGTTTTTCCGGTGTCCACCACAAAAATCGCTACCAGGCATTCTTCACCCTTTGCGGTTGAAATAAAGATACCTTCTGGCAGGGTTACCGTATAGGTGAGCCAAAAACCGGTCGGGTAGATGGGTGTCTCTGGATCCTGTAGTTGCTGACGGACTACATCAAAGCATGGGTCAAGCATTAGCGAATACCCCAATTTTTGAAAGGCCAGGATGTAGCCGGTCTTTAACAGCGCATATTCGAGGTTTTCAGGAATGACCCGTGAGAAAAATTCGGGGTTGATCACAGAGCCCTTTGTCAGCTGCTTCATCGCTTCGGCCAGCTTTTTCGGGTGATTGTTTTTCTCACTATGATGGACCGATGGGGTACCTTTCTCATCGACGGAGATAGTGGCTCTAAAAGTCTCGTCTCCTACCTTTATTTTTACCTTCACCTCAGTACCTGGTAGGAACTGCCGGTCATCTATCTCCCGGAGCCGCTCCACCAAATGAACATCAATTTTGGAGCCGGCGATGTTATTACATTTTTTACAAGTGAGCACTACTGGTTTTCCACCAAGAGCTTTGGGTGGGGCGTCTTCCAGCGTCAGGGGATTATCTCCGCCGTCATCTACAGCATGATAGCGCCGAAGGCACATAGGGCAGATGTAGGTAGGGTGCTTAAACTGTGGAATGGTCATAATTCCGTTGTCGATTAGTAATTTCAAATGGTCACTGTAATAGGTAAAAAGGGTTTGGGGTTGCAAATGTTGGATTGGGTTTTAATGGTAAAGTAGGAAGATAGTGCAAATCCCCGATAATTCCAGGGTTACCGAAGCGCCGTGATCGGGAGGAAACGGTACTGGGACCGATGAGGGCGGAGCTGTTCTTTCCACCGTTAGCGAAAAATAGGTCCGATATGGTGCTAAAGTATGGAGGTGTTAGCGTCGGCGCACCTCAAGGGGAACGTAAGGTGAGTCAGCAAGGCTAATGAAGTGCTTATGTTGGTTTTCGGAGGTCGACAATGTCTACGTCTGGGGAGCCAGAAAGCAACCCGAGAATTTCCTCTATGCTGTCTGCCGTTTGTGGGCCATTTCTATGGGCACAGAAAGTAAACAGCACCCGCTCTTTGGCCCGCGATAGGGCCACGAATACTAAGTTGTCATCTGAGTCCTTTTGTTTGTTATAGGTCCAAAAAGCGCCGTCTTCCAATCCGATGAATATAACGGAATGGTATTCCAATCCTTTGCTTTTGTGGGCCGTCATTACTGGAATGGATTCTTTGCCCAGCAGGGTGGCTATGGCCGCCGTTATGTTTTTGGTGGTGCTGTAATACTGCTTTAGATTTGAAAACAGATCTTCAATTACTTTTTTACAAAAATTGCCCTGCTGATACTGCGGAAAGGTGATTTTTAGTTTGGGGATTCCCGCAAATTGAACGATATCTACAATGAGTCTCCCTAGTTCCTTGATGGTGATGGTAGTTCCGTCATAGCTGCTGCGGCACTCGTCAATAAATTTCATGAACTTAGTTTTGAGTCGCACTAAGGCCACATCCTCGTAGCTGGCGTTTATATTGCAAAGCAACCCAAAGGCTTCATCACTCTCCTTGCCATAACGACCGCCAAAAATGACGGTAAGGGCATTTAGCACATAAATGGCCACTTCTTCGCACAGTAAATCCTGCAGTACCATCTCATCGCGGGCTTCCACCCCACTGGCAATTAAGGCAGCAATCAGGTCGGTGGTATATTGGGGTGGGGTTTGCTTTACCAGGATGCAAATTTCCCGGGGCGCAATTTTTTCTTTGGTCACCCACCCAACGATCTGTTTTACCAGATAGGAAATTTCGGCCGCCTGGTTGTCAAAATAACACATTCGCGCCTGGCCAGGTCCGCCTTTCCAATGCGGAGAGGGTTTTGCAAATTCTTTTTTCTTAAGCAGGTGCTCTACCAAATAGTTTTGCAGGTAGATTAGCTTGGGGGCTGAACGGAAATTGATGGTAAGTGGTAGCGGAGTGGCGCCGGTGTCAGCCAAGAACTGTCCAAAAATACCTGGAATGGCGCCCGCCCATTTCATGATGGTTTGCTTATCATCGCCCACCGCCGTATAATTTACGTTGCTGCCTGCAAAGCATGCGCCCAGCAGGTCATATTGCAAAAAGGTGGTGTCCTGAAACTCATCTAAAAATACATGCGAATAGGTTTGTTGCAGAAAGGAGCGCAGGATGGGATTGGTTTCTATGATATACTGAGCCAACCGCATGATCATCCTCAAATCCATCTTAGGGCTGGTCCCAGCAGTTAAGTATAACCATGCCGCCTTAATCATTTTGCCATCCAGGTCGTTGTCGTCATGCGGCAGGGGCACGCTGGTGATAAACTCTTCATATTTAACGGCGCGGGTGTGATAATATTTGGTGGTGCTTATGGCCCGAAAGGCGTCTTCTATGGTGGGTCTGACGGGTTTGCCAATAAGCAATTCATAGGTGGGCGCCACCGCGTATGGAGCTGGAACGCCTGCCATGAAACGGTCAACGAGTTGTTTGGCAAACTTATCGAAGGTGTAAGAATCAAATCGCTGACTGAGCTCAGGCCCACAGCGACGAGCGACCCGTTCCTTGATATTAAAGGCGGCGTCTCGTTTGAAGGAAATGGCAAGGATGCGTCTGGGATGCTGGCAGGTGGTAGTCTGCAGCAGGTAACAGGCCTTCTGGGCCAGCAGTTCGGTTTTACCCGATCCCGGGCCTGCCATCACAAGTGTATTGCCGGGTGTCGTTATGGCTGTCAACGCATTGGCTTCCAAGTCCATGCCTCCTACGGGTATCCAATCTTTGGCTAAAATCTTTTTCATGAGCTATTAGGACAAGATTGTTCCAATCAGTGTAAATATCTGCCTGAGTACTACAGGTAATTCATCTTTGAGTTCCTTATCGGGGATGTTGGATAAAACCTGCATGTGAGTTACCGGTTTTCCCCTTCCCAGAAAATGGTACTTATACCAAATCATGAGCTCATGTTGCTCGTTTGTATAATGAATGCCCTTTGCCTTCTCGTCCTTGAGGGTGGCGGCAACGGCACTTTTTAGATACTTTTCATAGGCGACCTGCTCGTCGTCGGGGTCCGGTATTTGAGGACCGCCTCCTTTCGGATAGGTGTCTTCGGCAGTATAATATGCCTCGAAGGTTTCCAACAATAAGAAATCTAAATCCAGTGGTTCTGAAAAATAGACATTGTAGTCTCTTAGGAAATTGACCCATCCGGTCAAATTTGGATCGCTGTTGTCCCAAGTATGCATAGCTTTTAAATCTGCATCAGAAAGTATGCCATCATCAGTGGCTAAAATCTCGGATTTATCCTCACCAATGGCTAGAAGCTCTTGGAGCACATATTTTACCCGCCCCCATCCTCCACCATTTCTTTCTAAATCAAAATCCAGCAGGGTGATATAGGGGATCTTCAAGGTGGTCAGCAGCTTCCAGATATGGCTAACAAACCGATGGCCAAGTGGAGCGAAGGTGATGATATTATCATCGAAATCGGTATCCATTACCCGCATGAGGTGATTAAAGACGACTTGCTCGGTATCTCCTTCCCCGATCACCACCAGTTTGGCAAAGTAGATTTCAGGATAGTTTTGGACTGCCTCCTTGACGTATTTGTAGGCTTCATCTGAAGCATCGGGCAGGGTGATCTGATTTACATCTGTGGTTGCATCGGCTGTTATGTGAAAATGATAAATCGCCTCGGGATCCACTCTTTTTACAATAGCAGGAGTATGTGTGGAAAAAAATACTTGGGTGTTGGCCTTTTCAGAGATTACTTCTAAAATTTTTATTACACGACCCAGCAGCTGAGGAGCTATATGGTTCTCCGGTTCTTCGACTGCCAGGATGGTAAGGTAAGGCTTCATGCTACCATCTATGACAGTGTCCGCGGCCAGCCCGTCTTCAATCTCAAGCAATGTACAAACCAGGGAAAGATAAAACATGGACCGGTAGCCATCTCCCAGGTCGTCTACTCCGAAGCTACGGTGGGCGCCGGGAGAAGGGGCAAAGTTCACTTCCAGTTTACGGAGTATTTCTTCCACTTCTCCCTTTCCGAAATTCATGCTGGCCTTCTTATATCTTTCGTCTTTGTGAAACGTAGACCATACAGAGTGAAGGGAGTCCTGAATATTCTTAAATGATGGGATCGCATGGAACATCGCATTTATTTTTTCAGTTTCTGCCTTGAAATCTTTTCTAAAATCTTCCGTGTACTCAACCGTTTTTAGTAGCCGGTGTAAGATGGATCCGGACGCGTAGCGGAGTTGGTCAGCGGTTTTGCGCAGCGCCGGCACGTAGATCACTTGGAAAAAACTATACATGGGCTTAGGGTAGCCGCGCTTTGCTTCTTCGGTGACTGCGGCCCCTTCTGGAGCCAGCAGGATATATTGCTGCACATCGATTTCTCCATCCATAGAACCCGGTGACGGGCTCCAGGTGGCTTCAAGTACGATGCGAAGGTAGGGAGCAGCCTTGGGGGCTGTGACTACCAGGTCCTTGAAAAAATCGGGCACCGATTTATCCGTCCTGCCAAAGGCAATCTTCACTTCTATATAAAGAGATTTGGGTGCCTCGCTGGCAGGATCTTCGTCATGAGCGATATGAAAGTCTTCCCGGTAGAGGTTTCGGTCTATGCGACTACCAAAGATTTTTTGAAAGGCAGCCATGGCAGCGGTTTTGCCAGCACTGTTGAGGCCAATAAAACAACTGAGTCGACTGTTAAAGGCAAGGACTTGGGCGCTTGGGCCAAAAGATCTAAAATTTTTAATGGTTATGGCAGCAATTCTCATTTCATACTTAGTTTGGTATTGGGGGAATTGGCAAATTTAGCAAAAATTTCCTGTCTGCGGTTATTGCTAGTATCGGCAAAGCTGACCTAATAGGTTGTTTATAAGATTATTACAGAGTGTGTCGTTAGCGCGCTAAGTATACTTTGGCAGCTGTTTTGACAGACCCCTTTTATTGGCGCCAGTGATTGCCATCCTTGCTAGGCATCAGTTCGTCAAAATATCATTCAACAAGGAGGCTTGACATTACTTTTTTGCAATAACATCCATCACAACTGATTGGGCCTAAAAAAGTTACAATATATCCCGATTTTTCATTAGCTTCCACAGTCAATCCGAAAACCATTAACATCGTCAGGAAGGGAGCGGACGGATAACTGATCTATGAATAAACAAGTAACGAAAGCACATATTGCTGGTGAGGCCGGAGTGATTCAATTCGCAAAATATTGCAATACCCATAAACCCTATATTATCTGGCGAGAGACTGCTAAGAACGACTTTGGCATAGACGGGGAAGTCGAGCTTACCCGGATCAACGAAGAGCGAAAAATCGAACCTACCTCTGAGATTATCAAGATCCAGATCAAAACCAACAGCTCGGATAAAAGCTACATTCGAAACGAAACAACTTACTCATTCGACTTTTATCCTCGAAAAGAAGACGTCGAGTATTGGGCGCAATATAAAAAGAACGGGCTAGAGGTTATCCTAGTCATCTTTGATGATCGGAATGCATCTTTGTACGCCAAAAAACTCACGGACATAGATCTGTTTATCGGCAAAAGCCAAGTAAAGGATTCCATTAAACGACCAAACGCTGCGATCACTTTCGATAAGACTGGCAATCTTCTTGATCCCGAAAAGAGCGACTTCCTCCAGCGTTTCACAGACAGCTTCAAAAGCCGCGTAGCTTTCGGTCTAACCGAGACCATTACTTCCAACCAGCTACGCTACCTCGCCCCTCCCAAAACAATGTACGCTTATCCGGCGAAGCTCACGAACAAAAAATCGATATTCGAGACAATAACCCGTGAAGATGCGCCCTATTTCACTATCTATAAATCAACCATATACACCTTCATATCTCTTGGTGCCGCTTTTTCTGTTTTTAAAGAAAAAGTACTATCCGGCAATGAGCCCCATGTCATCCTTTACACTGACATCCTCAGTGACCGATCGCTCAGAAATCATTATGCCGAATTGCTGAATGAATACCTCAAGGACTTTTTTTGGTCGAAGAAACTTGCTTTTCAGAAAGACCTCGGTCGTTTCTATTTCAGGCTTCCCCCCAACGAGACAGGCCTGTCTGTTCAAACCACCACCCGTAAAAGAGGACAGGAAAGTCAAAAAGCGGTGGTCAAACGGTTCGAATATCCGGCCTATTCCTTTTACCGGCATATAGCTCTTGAAGTCCGGCACCAGTTCGTAGGCCAGGATATTTATCTCGTCATTTTGCCAAAATACTTTTTTTCTGAAGACGGCCGCAAACCGCTTGAAGGAAAATTGGTGACCAAACTGACCAACTTCCTGACCTCTCAGGAATTTAATAATCACTACTGCGATTGGCTGCACTTTTGGTGGGAATATCTTTCAAAGGGGATTAAGGAAATCGTCGTATTTGAGGACGCCGCATACCGTGGTCTGGAAACAATCCAGTCCAGACAGTTCTACGCTACCCATCTCCGGATCACCCTGTCCTATTACCAGGAGTTCAATGTCGATTTCGGTATCGCAGATGATATAAAAGAGCGGAAAAAGAAAGAAACGCCCGAGTCTCCATCTACTCAAACCAACTTGTTCTAGCCATGCAAATACAATTGCTTCCCGAGCCATTCCTGGAGTTCGGTAACGATTTCGTCAGCGATGATCCCAAACTGGGTATCACAGAAGGCGGCTTCTTTTCCCTAAGCAACCATACCCACCGATCCGATCTGCATTATGCGGTTATCGGAACTCAAAATAACATTGCAGACCTGCAAAATTGGATCGTGCAATTTGAGACGCCCATCGAAGCCACCGGGAAAATAGTCACAAAAGTCAAAGATGCATCCATTGTTGACGGGGAGGTGATTGAAGAGATCCTTGACCTGGAGCAAGACAACTCTCTATTTCATGACCTGGCTGTAGCCAACAATATCATTTCAAACAGTGTCGATGAACAGCCCATCGAGGGTAGCGAAGAAAATGATGAGTCCTTTATAAATAAACGTCTTAACCCAGATTTCCCGGGCTTTAACTCTGGCACTCCCTTTCAAAGTCAATTTGTAAACGATGCAGCAAACAACCTTGCTATTAAAGAAGCCGATCTTAAAATCATTATCGGTGATAAAAGCCTGATCGCATTTGACAGGATGATCAGGATTTGCGACATCTACATCCATGCATATAAGCTATTAATCAGCAAGAGCGTATCGAAGCCTGATGTATGTTTTGTAATTATTCCCCACGATGTGTTTAAAAAGTTTAGTTCCCTTCCATATAAAGGCAGCACCTCGTTTAATTTGCGACGATACTTAAAAGCACAAATGATTACGCTACCTGGTGCAATTCCCGTACAGATCATTCTGGAAGATACCATAAGGGCCACAAAAAAATCCCTGCAAGATCTTTCCATGCAGGCCTGGAACTTCTGTGTTGCCAACTATTACAAGAATTCCGGCACTCCTTGGTCGCTCACCCTCAAAGATAAAAACACCTGCTTTATCGGCATCAGCTTCCACCGCGTCATCAGCAGCCAGGATAATAAGATGCGGGCCAGTGTTGCTCAGGCCTTTAACTATGAGGGCAAAGGAATTATTTTTGTGGGCGATCAATTCCAGTGGGACGCGCGGAAAACTAATACCAACGCCCCTCACCTCGAACATGAGTATGCCAAGACCCTTATCTCGAATGTTATCCGAGAATATAAGATATACAACAAAAACCTGCCACCCACGAGAATAGTCATCCATAAGACAACTGACTTTTGGGATAGCAAGCTCAATAGCGATTACGCCGAAGTCGAAGGGCTCAAGGAGGGCATTAAACGTGAACTTGGAGATAACGTCGATATTGACCTGGTCTCCATTCGCTCTGGCCCCACGAAATTGCTTCGTAAGCAAGGTAATTATCCCGTACTCAGAGGCACATTCCTCGAATTTGACAAAGTAACTGGAGTGCTTTATACTACCGGATATACTCCCTATTACGAAACCTTTCCCGGCCTGCACATACCCCATCCCCTAGAGCTGACCATTTACGAAGCTGAATCGCCACTCAAGAAAATCGCTGAAGAAATACTGGCCCTAACTAAAATGAACTTCAATAACTGCAACTATTATAACAGCCTCCCGATCACCATTCAGTTCGCCCAAAAGGTTGGCGAGATCATCCAGTACATCGAAGAAGGCGTCAAACCGCCTGATAGATATTATTTTTATATGTAATAGTCGCCGTTAATTCTATTTCATTCTCTTCTCCTGGTCCTCCTCCCAATGGGTCCTGTCACTCCCTTTACCGCCGGGTAGATCCAAGATCAACCGGTCATCCAAAATCGGGGGCGGAACATTCTCGTTGAAAATAACCGTCTCGGCCCATTCAAATCCCTCAGGAGTCGATAGCAACTGTAAGGCATTGCAATACACAGCTTTTATCCTCTTTTCCGCAAAGTCGAAACTCCTGATTGTCTTCTGGATACTTTCCTGGCGTTTAAATTCAACCGCCGGCCCTGATACTGTCTCATAGCCAATATGGATAACCCCCTCTCCCGTATCAGGTATCTGAGTTACAGCGTCGCTTAGCCTTTTGCGGATGTCCTTGAATTTTAACTCAAGGGATTTCTCCGCCACGCAATCCCATTTTGCCACATAAGCCGTAGATAGCCCGGCACAAAACTCATTGAGCACATATAGCTCGTTGTCAGGCGCCAATTTGTCTATGGCAGACGGAATTACATGGGTCGTATATTGCCCGTGCATATCATAATCGCCGGTCAGTATTTTTAGCATTAATGGCGAACCAAGACGAGTCGGGCTATCTTTCAGAACCTTATTGATCGCCTCCAGATCGATCGGATATACGGTAATGTCAAGCAGCTCATGCCTCAACGTCTCTCCAGGCATCGCTAGCCCCTTCTCCCGGTAAGCCCAATAGGCGCCTCCCAATTGAATCGGATCCACTTCCTCCAACGGCACTTTGAACACTACGTCTGCATAAGCGGGCGGCCCTATGATCTCCATGGAAGCGAACAAATGTTTTACGCGTTCATGCCACACCTGCCGCTCTTTCTCGGCATAGTCTGTCACTTTTGCAAAGCGCTTGCATTCCACCCAAAGTTGCCGAGTTCCTTTCGATACCTTCATGTCGGGCGTCTTCATCCCCCCTTGCACTGGTAGAAATTCCACCTTCCAACCGTTGCGATGATACAGAATGCCAACCGCCATTTCATACAGTGTATTATCCGGCTGATTGCCTTTCGCGTTCAATAACGCTTTTACCCTATCTTGAATGCCGGACATTTGTTTTAATTCCTGCAAATACCTCCCAATAACCGCGAAAAACGGTGCTATCCGGTTGGTTTGCCACGGCTCATCGTTACCCCGTCGCTCAAAAATACTTTCCATCAGGTATAGATACCACGCCATCCAATCCTCGTACACCGCCGACGGCGCACCTCCTTTCCTGGTTAGAATACTGTCCGGATCAAGCCCCGACACCATCTGTCGCTTCATCGACCGGAAATAGTCTACCACTCTTTCTCTCCTCCTGTGCCATTCCGGCACCGTCATTTCCTCGATCATCCAATCTAAGGCCTTCTTTGCCGATGTGACCCACTCATAATTATCAAACATTATATTATTCAATTTTAAATACCCCCTTCAGTCTATTGCTAAAACCGCGTTCCCAGCGCGATTAAGAACAGCGAATGCCAGGCATTAGTTTCTTTCTATCGTTTCGTATTCACCCGGGCATACCTACCAAGGTATTTTTTTAACCGTGTCGCCGGACAACTTGTTTAAGCATTGGAATTCATGACTTCATATAGAGCACACCCGGGAGGATGGAAGTAGTTAGATACCCGATTGTCTCCCCATCTCCTTGGCATCTTCTTCCCTAATAAACCCCACCAGTTTCTCCGTCTCCCTTTCCTCCGCATCCCACCAGTTCGTTGACCAGATCCGGTGAAAGACAAACCCGTACTTCTCCAATTGCTCTTGCCTAAACATATCCCAAGCATATGCTTCGGCGCTGCTATGATACTTAGCCCCATCGCATTCGATGGCTATAAAGGGCCTATCCGTGGTCGTCGAGCGAATCGCCATATCAATGCGGAACCCGCCCACAGTATGCTGCTGGACAATCCTTTCTGCCCCTATGTGCCGGGCCAGGGTGGAATACACTTCGTCCTCGAAAGGCGACTCCGATCCGATTCCGGGTTCTGGATCTTCGTAGAATTTTTCGCTACAGTGGGCGCTCAGATTCTCGAGGATTGCCTTACGCAGATCCTCATTGCCATCGCTTACAGCTTGTGCATAGGCTAGATAGGCATAAAGGACCGCTCGGCCCCTGTTCCCGTGTTGACGAAGCAGATCACTATATCCATGGATATATTCCCCAGGCAGGGAGGAACAGACAAAGACCTGAAATTTCGCCCGGGTAATGATCACGTTCAGCATCCTATGCCCTTTGCTTTGTATGACTGGTCCAAACTGCTGAGTGAACTTGCCGTTTTCCTTCTTTCCAAATGTCGTCGAGATGATCATGATATCCCGCTCGTCTCCTTGGATATTTTCGAGATTTTTAACGAAAAAGGTATCCCCCAACTGTATCATCCGAGCATCGAAAGTGGAGCTTTCCTGTCTCCGCTTGGCGATCTCATCAAGGATAAGGTTCCGCTGGTAGAGATTGAAGGTAGCTACCCCGACAGACGGGGTCATGCCATCCGGTAAAGGCCCTATATGATTCTCTAGGAGGTCGATGACCTTCCGCGCCTCTGCTGGGTTCGTTGAATCCGTATAGACCCCGTCCACGGGTAGAAAGACAATTGGCGTATAATGTTCCCGAGGCGGCACCGGGATCAGTCGCATTCCGTAAAAAGCATGGTTCGAGAAATCGATCAGAAACGGATGCTTTGACCGATAGTGGATGTCCAGGAATTGCTGTCGGTAATTCATATCCTCTGCATAGGTCAATAATGATTCGCTGTCCGCCAGGTTACGATGAGCGGCATCTAGCGCTTGTCGGTCCCGGACTTCTTCTTCTTTTTCTTCGAGATCGCTCTCTTCTCCCGATGGGTCGAGCATTGCGCCGCCTGTCTGAAAATAAGAAGAAGGCGGCATCTGGTGTTTGTCACCCGAAATGATCTTCGCCTTCCCGCGAAGCAGCGCCGGATAAGTCTCCTCCAGGCGGAGTTGACTTGCCTCATCAAAGATCACCAGGTCGAACAATCCCTCTTCCAGAGGCAAAACGGAACTACAAACAGACGGGTTTACCAGCAGGACCGGAAAAAAATCGGTGAACAGGCTAAACTCCTGGCCCACGATATTCCGCAATGAATTCCGCCGGGTTCCCCTGCTTCCTTTCTTGTTGAATAAGCTATTGATCGTCAGACCTTTTTCCTTCAGGCGTTGAACCGCCTCCTGTTGGCGCGCGGTCCACCGAGCCAGCAGGCTGTTCACCTGAGCCGTATTGAAATTCTTCTTCTGTTCCTTAAATTGCTGCAGCTCGTAGTCGTCCTCTGGCAGGTTCGGAGGCTCATACAGAGTCAGAAGGGTGAATAGATACCAGCATTCGAATGCCTCGCTCCAACGTGTGGCCAGCAATCCGCCTATGCGATCAATCAGCATACGGCGCTCGGCTGGTTGTTGCAGCCGGAAACGCTGCCACTCGTGAAATCCACGGAAGCCAAGCAAAGCGTCTTCGATAGCCGATACTGTTTCCAGGGTCTTTCCACAGCCTGAGATAACTTCGGGAAGACTATGAAACCGTGGAAATAAACTGGGCAACACTTGCAGACCGCCTCGGTTGTCGGCCAGGTCTGTGAATGCCGCTGTCAATCCTCGGTTTTCCGCAGCCCGCTTCTCACACTGCTCCCGGATTGTCGTCATGTCTTGCAAATAACACTGCAACGCCGACCGAAAGGTGGCTGCCTGCTCTTCGAGCGATTGCAGACTGCTTACAGGTGGTCCCGGCGCGATCCCACATCTGCTTAGAGCCATCCGTTGGAGGTCCATAAATTCGTTAAGAAGGAAACAGACCCGCGATTTAAGTGCCGCGCAAGACGGGTGAGTAGTGGTCTCGCTGATATGATCCAGGTACTGACCGATAGTATGAGGAGTCGTCTGTTGCCAGGCCTGCACCTTGCCGGACAGTTCCCGGATATTCTGGATATAAAACCCCAGATGCAGTGTCTCTTCGTTGTCGTTATAAATGTGCTCAATATAGGATTCAACCACGTGCGTCTGACGGATCTCCGTGATCCGGCCTTTGACTGCCACTCGACAGGCTTTCATTTCGCGATACTTTTCCGAAACTACGCTAAGCAGCCGTGTTTGGAGCAAGGCCCAGCGGTCGTTCCGGAGCCAAAACGGGCCGAATCGTTGGGTATTCTCCTCTACAAATTCAAAATATTCAGAAAGGCAATCGTTCACGGAATCGCCGTAAGCCCGATAATGGAACGCCAACTGCTCCTGGTAGTCGTGAGTTAAAGCCACCATTCCGGATTGTAGCCCATCCAGTTTAGCAAAAGTCTCTTCGATGAATCTTTCCATCGGAAGCGAATCCGGGAATAGTCGGTCGGTTGCCAAGACCCCGTCCAGCAGAGGTAAGTAAGGTCGCACCTCTTCGCGAATAGTTGAGGGGAAGGATGGTAATACATTCGTCAACCATTCTTTCGCATTCCCTTCGATCTGGTGTGCCTGGGATTCGATCGACGGGATTTCCTGTCGGAGGGTATTTAGGTATCGATCCACTTTCAACCGTGCCTCGCCGATTGTATGGTCTGTAAAAAGCCCCTCATGCAAGTCCGCTAATACCGCGTGCAAGTCCTTGGTTTGCTGATATAGAGAATCTGCCCGCTTAAGGGCCTCCGCAGTCTCGTATAGTTCCATGCTCTCTTCCTCAAATTTGTAGGGATGCTCTTCAAACAGCGACTTGAGTGGAACACCGCCGAAAAGCCTCTTCAACTGCAGGAACCGGCCTACCAGTTGTGTCCAGGTTTGACCCCGGTACAAAGCCTTCGCTAATGCACGATGTTGCGCATTGACCGCTTCGGCCGCACCCGCTATCGATCGTGACGCCGTCTCGTATTGCATGCGCGCTAGGGAAGGGGAGAAGAATGTAGGCAGTTTGTCCTGCCGCTCCCGCACGGAATCGATGATCGCCTCTCGATCTTCGTTTATATCATCGATTACAGCCACGAGGGAAGCCAGTGATTCGTTTTTTCGTTTCAGATTCTGTCGGATCACATCCAGCGCTGTCTTTTTTTCGCAGACGACCAGGCATTTCAGATCGTTAGCCAGTGCGTTGGTGATCAGCGCAGTCAGAGATTGACTCTTACCCGTACCTGGAGGCCCCTGAATTACCTGGTTCCCAGTTTGTCCCAGACCTCCGAGGATGGCCTGCTGGCTAGGGTCAGTGTCGACTGCACTGAAGGGAGTAGTGGATAGACTCTCAAATTGAAGGTTATCGAATGCAAACGAGTCGAAGCGTTCGAGCAGCCGGCCGATATCCGTAATAATGCTTTCTTTTTGCGCTCGGAACAGGCCGAGAACACCTCCGAAATGAATATAGGCATTATTGTTGGCCAATTGATCGAGATGTGCGGCATCAGGCAAAGCTTGCAGGGGATTAGTAAAATTGCCTTTCAATGAGTCAAAAATATTTTGCTCACTTCCGGGGTTCAACGCATGTAAAACTGCGGTGCATGCCCGGAGCAGTTCGCTTTCGTCAATCAGTCCATCCTCGACCATATCCGCGGGAAGAGAAGGGAGCTCGATACCATCCTCCCCTTTGATAAAAGATGCCAGTACTTCGTTCCGCGCCACCGGGTGCAGGTCCGCATCAACCAGCCGATCGCTTTCCGTCAGAACCTTATTGCGGAGGAACAGCCATTCGTTCACTTTCTTCTTCGACTTCACGGCGTCCAACGGCCAGATGAAGAGCGGCGCCTTGATGACTTTATTGGGATCTTTCGTAGAACGCTTGATCAGCATCGGATAGCCGAAGCCCAACGTCCTCATACCGTGGTCTTTGTAGTAATCTTCATTATCGTTGACGATGGCATTCAGCCGCTTCGACAGCACAAGTAATTGTTTCTGTTCTTCAGGCGAGATCAGGTTCAGATCGATATCGCTGAAATGAATGCGAAAGGAAAAAGCTGATTCCGACAGGATAGTGTGAAGGAAGGCCTTCGCCAGCCCTGCCTCGACTTGGTCCAAAGATTGAATATCAAGCCGGCCGACGAATCTGCTGGGTAGCGCATTAAGATGAATCGACCGGAGATTACCGCCCTTTAATTTTTGTAAGAGCGTCTGCAGGAAAATGCGTGAGGACATAGGATAGTTTTGATGACCCAAATGCGCATTTTTGTCTATATGGTTGACAATGAGCTAAAAAGGGGTTATAAGTAAATCTAATAACTTTTCTTGACTTATCCAAAACAACTCACAATTGGAGGTTAAACCTAAAGAGGTAATAATATTGTGGACTCATGGATATAGGTATATACCAATGGCGAATACCTGTGTTATTCCCTCACGACGGCACACACCTCGATGGTAATCTGTACGGCTGCTAGACCGGATGGATTTCGCAGCCCGAGAAAAAAGCTTCCCTGGATTGCATCGCGTATTTGGACTGCTCCCTGGTTGAAATTTTCGCGGGTGCCGCCCATGATATATGAAATTTGGCCTTGTTTTGTAATGAATCTGTTTAGGTTGTTTTGATCTGCAAACAGATAGACATCGCAGGCCCCTGAGCCACTGGGGGTCAAAAGGGCGCTCATTACCGTTGAAGCGATACCGGCTGGAGTGAGATATTTGATGAGTTGGTCTGCCAGGCCAATTGTTGGTGCGGGTGTTCTTTCGGGCGTAGTGGTGACAGCGTAGTACCATTCGACGGTGTTCGGAGGTAACTGTACCAATAAATAGGTCCTTGATTTCCCGCCGATAAGGGCGCGGCCACCGCTGTTGAGCGTGAAAGTTTGGGGAGTTATCAGAGGAATTACCTTATAGTGGGAATTGATGGTTTCCTGGGCTGTTATCGGTTGTAGAAAAGAGAGGATGACAAGGAAAGTTAGTAGATTTTTCATGGTTTGGGTTTCTTAAGTAACGATAATTGATATTCAATATTATTTGAATTCGAAAATGCGCCGATAGGACGGATTGCGAGAGATCTTTAACCTGAGCGGCAATAAAGTAGCCAACCGCCTGAAATTCCGTGTTTTCACGGGTGGTTTTTGATTTTACTTATCCTATATTGCCCCCACCTGATAAATCGGCATTCCTTATGAAGATCCGCTTCATTCATACCGCAGACTTGCATCTGGACACGCCCTTTAAAGGCTTGTCCGAATTTAATAAGGCATTGGCGGATAAATTAAAAGACGCCAGCTTCCAGGCCTTTCGGAACATCATTGACTGCTGCATCGTTAAAAAGGTGGATTTCCTCCTGATCGCCGGGGATATATTTGACACGGAGGAGCGAAGCATCCAGGCCCAGATTCGCTTTGTCACTGAACTTAAAAGGTTGTCGGGCGCAGGTATTCCAGCCTATTTTGTCTGTGGGAATCACGATTTTTTAGGTTCTTGGCTGGACACCCTCCAAATCCCAGGCAATACGATCCAGTTCGGGTCTTCCCTAGATTGTGAATCCTTTCATAGAGATAGGGTCGCTTTGGCCGATATCTATGGCATCAGCTTCGGGACGAAGGCCGTAACTGAAAACCTGGCAGCCCGATACGAGCGCAAAGGCAATCCCGCCCCGATCTCGATTGCCATCTGCCACGGCACTATCGGTCCCGCAGGAGCGCATCACAACTATGCCCCCTTCCACTTATCGGATATACAGGACAAACAATTCGACTATTGGGCATTGGGGCATATCCATAAAAGGGCTATCATTCACGATGCCTATCCGGCCGTCGTATATCCCGGCAATCCGCAGGGAAGGGATTTCGGCGAGAGCGGTGAAAAAGGCTGTTACCTGGTTGAAATAGAACCCGGCCAGCCACCACAGCTGCTATTCATACCTACTCAGGTCGTTCGTTTTGAGAAAATACAAATCGACCTGGCGGGAATTGAATCCATTGACCGCCTTCCGCCGCAGATCACCAATGCCATCCGGGCCATGCCAGCGTATGATGAAAGGGTAAGCTGCATCGTTCAGATCACACTTACCGGGAAAACCAGGCTGCACGCCCAATTGAGAAAACCCGGCGAAATAGATGGCCTGCGCTCATTAATAATGAATGAAGGTCAGCTGCTCGAAACCCCCTTTATGTGGATTGACCGGATCGAGGCCAATACGAGGCCAGATATTAACATGGACGAAATAGAGAAGGGGAATGATTTCGCCGCTGAACTGGTCAAACTTTTTGACAATTATTCCGATGACGCCGCTAAGCGAACCACCCTTTTGCAATCCCTGAGCGAGGAACTGCTCAGCGCACCCATCAAGCGGGAGATCGTTCCCTTGTCGCCGGAAGACGAAAAAGACTTGATCGAAAGGGCAAAATGGTTAGTCTTGGACCAAATCCTCACGGAATTGCTATGATTATACGGGATATCTATATCGACGGATTCGGTGTATGGAATGGACGGCCATTGACCGGCTTTACCAAAGGCATCAACATCATTACCGGCCGCAACGAAGCGGGTAAATCCACCTTGCAAAAATTCATCCGGTACACGCTGTTCGGCTATCCGCATCTGACTGAGCACAGAATGGCGCCAGTTAACGGCGGCGTACACGGCGGCCGCATCCGGTGCCAACTATCCTCCGGTGAAGAAGCCATCTTTGAACGCTCTTCCGGCAGTAAGGGCGGCAATATCAAACTGGAATATCACGGCGCCAATACTTCCGATGGGGCTCAGTGGCAGCAATTATTGGGAAATGCAAGCGGCGATCTCTACAAGAATATCTATGCATTTTCCCTTGATGAGCTCGTTGAACTGGACTCGTTGAAGTCTTCTGGCGTGGAAGACAAGATATTCAGTGTCGGCCTGGGTTTGGGCAATACCTCGATCGGCAATATCGAATCTGGCCTGTCGAACCAGGTGAATGCCATTTATTTACCTCGTGGAAGTGCCAATCGCCTCGCTAAATTGATGACCGAATTCCTGCAAAAAAAGACGAGGGTGCAGGAAATACAGAACGACTTGCCAAGGTACCAGGGGCTAAACCGGGAAATTGAAACGCTGCAAGCGGGACTGGAGAAAACCAAGCAAGACTTGCAGGTATCCAGGAATGAACATTCCAGGCTTAAAAACTTGCTAGCCTGTTATGACAACTTTATCGAAGCAGAGTACTGCCGGGAAGGCTTGCTCGCCTTGCCGGCCAAACAGGCATACCCGGGAAACGGGCTCGTAGCATTGGATAAACTGGAAGGCACAGAATCCTCACTCCTTGAAAAGATTCGCGATCTCCAGCAGGGAACCGGGGAGGAGCAAGGGCTGCTGGAACTCGAAAACGAACGAGACGCCATTATCGTGAAGGATGATTTATTGAAGCAGCAAGGCAAGCTTACCATGCTGGTCAATGGGCTCGCCCTACACAAGCAAAAGGTGCTGGATTTCAAGGAAGATGATGAGAAAATAAAAAGAATAGAGGAATCGATACGGCAGGAGTTGCAACGGATTGGTTCCGGTTGGGATACCGGCCATATCCGTGAATTCGGAAATACCATTCTGCATAAAGATAAAATAGCCGGTTTTCGGCAAAGGCGGGAGGAACTCGACAGGAAAAGGATCAAACTGGAAACAGAGGAAACCACCATGGCGGCGAACCGCCCCAGACTGAATATTCCTGCCATAGCGATTACCATATCCATATCCATACTGATACTATCCATAGTCGGAATTATATACCGTATATATATACCCGCCGCTGCCTTGGTGCTCATTGCCGGGATCGTTTTTTGGAGAAGGGGCAAATATGGCAGCACAGAAGACCCGCTGCACAGTGTAAGACATGAGCTGAAGGCTCTTCGGGAAAAGGAAGAGCCAGCCTGGCGAAAAGACTATCAAACCTACCTTGTTTCCGAGTTGCGGATTCAAGGATCGCTTTCCACGGACGCTGTCATTGATATACTGAATAGTATCGAAAGTATAAAAAAGGAGATAGCCGAACAAGACGAGCTACAGGCCAGGCAGGGCCGGGACAGGAGCCCGTCTATCCTCGCTTACAATCAGGAAGCCGCTTCCCTGAAACCATTCCTGGATGAACTGGAAGCGGCCGATACCACGGAAGAATGGGTTCACCTGGCTAGGACGAAATTTGAATCGGCTAAACGGGATGCTGAGCGCAAATCTCGGCTGGAAGAAATTATCCAGCAAAAAACAAGGTTACTGGAAAGAGCAAAAACAGAACTCCAGGAGACCTTGACTAGCACAGAGCAATTGCTGGGCGGTATCGGCGCTGAGGATCGGGCGGCGTACCGGAAAAAATATGCGGACAACGAAGAGGTAATCCGCTTGAATGAAGTCAGGAATCGGGCTATCCTGACTATCGAGAAGATTGCCGGCATAAATACATTTGATAAGGTATCGCAATTCCTGTCCACCCATGATAAGGCTACCCTGGACGAAAATATACGAGCACTGGACGCCGAAGTACAGCTGCTTGAAGGGCAAGTCCAGGAAAGCAGTACTTCAATTGGAGGTAAGCGTGTTGAGCGTGACCGCATAGAGGGCGAATCTGCACTCGCCACCCATCTGACTGAGTTGGAAATGGTGCGGGAAAAGATCAACCAGGACTACAGAGCCTGGGCAGCAGGAAAGATAGCCTTGAAAATTATGGCCGAAGTGAAAGCAAAGTACGAAAGAGAGAAGCAACCTGCCGTTATAAAAAGCTCAGGTAAGTATTTTTCAGCGATGACCGGCGGAAAATATGGACGGATCAGTGTGTCCTTAGGCGAAAAAGCGGTACGGATCTATGATGCGCTGGAAGCTAGTAAACCGATCGAACAACTGAGCCGGGGCACCAAAGAGCAATTGCTTATTAGCTTGCGCCTGGGTTTTATAGAGCAATATGAGACGCAATCGGAACCGCTGCCCGTCATTGTAGATGAGATTTTTGTCAATTTCGATCCTGACCGTTTAAAAGAGACGGCACGTTTACTGCATGATTTCGCGCAAACTCGCCAAGTACTGATCTTCACCTGCCATCCATCTACAAAGGATTATTTTGAAGGCATGGAGGTGAATGCGATCGATTTATAAAATCAATAACGTCGTCGGCTGCCGGCAAGTATCTCCGACGCTGCAAAATTAGAGTCCGATGCTCGAAGTTAATGCTTAACATCAATTGTAGCAACGAATTACTTGCACTATCGTTTGTCAGAGGAACTGTCAGGAGGCTATATGGCATGCCAACGCTTTCTCCATTCATTTAGGACGAAGTCTTCCCGGCTGAGCGGGGCGTCGGGATGCCGGCGGTTGTGTTTTCCTTGTTGGTAGCGGCAGTAGTCACAAGGGGTCAGAAGGATTCCGTGGTGGAGGCCTTGTTGATCGCAATATGCTTGAACCGGACGCCAAAGTCGCCTCCAGAGAGGAGCACCCAGGCCGCGCGTTAGGTATACGCGGGTGATGGTAGGATTCATTTTCAGCAGTTCGACAATCGGCGTTTCTTCGAAATTGGCAAACCGGGTCGCGATAGTCTTGTCGCTGTAAGTTTGCAGCCATTCTACATGCTTGCGATTACCGGGATTAGCATGGAGGATATTGGCAATGAGGTCGGTGATGGCAACGCCTTGCTGACGGCAAAACCCCTTCCAGTCCGGCGCCGCCCCGGCGAACTTGAGGCTCGCTTGTCCGTAAATCCGAGGAAGGACGCCCCAAAAATGATTGCCGGTATCGAGATCTGCCGGGTGGTCGGGTACACGACCGTAAAACCATTCCGCCGGGTTGTCTTCCGGCCACGCTGGGTTAAAGGTTCCAACGATCAGGGTAGTCGGGACAAAATCAAGTCGTTGCAAAAACAGGTCCTCGTAAAACTTGTGAAAACAGGCCATGGCGGTAATTTATAAGGGGCGGTGATCATGTCATCCATAAATGATGGTTATGTTTCGGGCGTCCAGTATTTTTCAAGCCTCCAATCAAACGAACGGGGTATCGCCTTTATTTGGGAAACCAAGCTCCAATAATCTGTTTCCGTTAGCTGCGTCCAGGGCATAAATTTTATGTTTGTGCGTCCTAAATCGGCAGCGAGTGCCGTTAGAAGGATCCCATCGATAGGCGGGTGAATTATGGTACTTCGTTGACATTGTCCTTTATTGGGGATTATTACGGATGTTTTCAGGTATATAGCTATAATTTTGGCCGCCCTTCCGTACGTGGCATTTGAGACATCGTCTTCGGTTAGCAGGTTAATTATGCTGTTAGCACAAAGGCGATGAAATTGCTCGAACTCCGATTCAGTAATTATTTTATCATCGTCGGCGAACTGCTGGAGCGTGGAGCCATCAATTGCGTTCTTGATCTTCTTTGTCGATGTGAAGGAACGTTGGACGGCTCTTGCGGCGGTCCAGATGGAATAGTTGTGAAGGTGCTTTTTAAAGGAATATTCGTTGTGATTTATCATTGTTAGTCGTTGAAATTCCTAGATTTTCCAACAAAAAAAGGGGTGTTTGGTTCTATCGGAGGATATCCGCCTTGGCTAATAAAGCCCCTTCCATGTCGTTCGTGTGACGGCCTTAGCCTACGCCAAGCCAACAAAGATGAGAGCCACCCCAGCCAAAATGAGCAGGGTGCCAATGCCCCTAGCGCACCCTTCCCCCCCTCGTGTAACCAAAGCTTGGTTGTACCCTCGGAATTGTGGATTGCCGAACGGATTGCGGCGGTTGAAGCGGCGACGCCCAACCAAATATCGGATAATGAGACCGAAGATCAGTAACGCAATACCGATAAGAAAAAGGATAGGCTGTTGATGTTTCATTTTTAATAGTTTATCAGTGATTTAGAAAGGATCTGGCTTTGAACTTTCTAGGAATCGCGGGAAGGGGGGAGAGTGTAAAGTTATACATTTTGAAGCCTACGCCGCTGTCCGCCCTTGAGAGGCTGGTCGATGGTTCGCCTTTACATAATCCATTACTTCAGAACGAATGAAATATACTCTGCCGCGTTGTTTATGGCAGGGCAAGCCCCGGTTCATCCAGTCGTGCAGAGTAACAAGGGAGATGTCAAGAATTCCTGCAATCTCCTTTCGGCAAAGAAGCTGCTCGTCCCCAGTTTGTTTGGGAGGGATGGTACTGGTGAGCGCATCATTAAGGTATTCTTCGATGGCCTGTTTAATCCATCGCCGGATATCCTCTTCGGAGGGTAAGTATAAGGTTGGCATAAGTTTGATTTGTTGATCTTTAAATAGTGGAATTCCTCAGGACAAGGCAAAGATCATGGGTCAAGCAAGAGAATTTTCAGTATGGATAAGGAGTTAGGTATAATTTTAGGTAAAAGAGATTAGCCAAATAAGAGTATAGTCGTTGATCGTTGGCAATCTTAGTCTGATTGAACGATTTTGATTTTCCAAGACTATATGGCATCGTATTCGAGCATTTGGATAATTGCTACTAATTGGCTGCTGTGCTCGGCCTGGTCAAGATCATTGGAGATGACGGCCATTAGCGAATGAGGCTTTGAATACTTTACCGGGCCGTTATTTCGATACGCAAAATAGATGATCCTTTCATTTTGTGTCAACTCTTTCTCGTTTACTTGTTCCAGCATGTTCTTAATTTTGGCAGTAATTCTTTTGGGCTGGACAAACTGTTGCATCTGCCAATACTTAACTGGATTTGAAATCCATAAGAGCCCTTCATTTCGTTCAATCAGTCCGGCAAGATCATTAGAAGCAAAAAAGTTATCTGATATAAGTTCAAATCTTCTATTCAACATAACAATACATGAAGTCTCATCGCTCTCGCCTTCGTCAATATAGTAGACGAAGTCAAGAGTAATTGCTGCCAATTTAAATGTATTTTGAATCTGATTACCTTGATCCCACATCCGATGAACTAGACTATAAAAAAGACCAATGTCCATAATTTTCTTGTATTTCCCCGCGAGTCGATAACAGGTGGGGCGTTCGGTATTTCTGCTTTTAATTATTTCGCTCTTTTTCATACAAATATCGGTTTGTGATAATTATGAAGGATCTGTAGAGTTTTGATCATCTTTCTTTGCCTCCTTTAACCGGGTATTTACGTCCAGGGCTATCTCATAAATATCAATGTCTGATATCCTACATATATTGAAGCAACATTCTAGCTTTTGGTTGAGTACGTCGGCTTGTTGCTGCGTATATGTCCGTTCGTCGGTGCATCGGTCGTGATACTCTTCAAATGGTGTGTCAGGATTGAAAATTAGTTTCTGAACTGATTCACACCAGGTAAAGAAATTTTCTACATCATCAATGTTATGAATGGGAAAAAATTCTATTGTTTCAATGTCCCATTGAATTTCGTCCGAGTCAGCGATACAGAAATAGAGATACGCTTCACAACGCTGAAGGCTTCCCTCATAATGGCCGTTGGCGAAATCTACAAAAAAGGTTCCGTCAGCAGTTTGATCTATCCAGTAGCAGCCACCATATGTGTGCAGTTGCTTGCCGGCGAAATAGTCCGGGCCAATGTATTGTTCGCAAAATGTCTTTATAGCTTCTGGATCGGTGAGTATTGCATGGTCTTTGCGGAATTGTAGCAAGTTCATATGCATGGTTTTAATTCATGAAAAATGAATCGTGGCTGTAGTGGTCAACGCAGATGAGGTGACGTCTTGACAGTCGATATTTATATTAATAAATCTTTTAATATGTTAATAGCCTCTTCTTCCTTAAAGCGAGGGAGATAAAGTCGTTAGGTATTGGGGGATCGCTAAGCCAGATGAGAGTCCAGTCGGGTTAGGCGTTCTGCCATTTGCTTTTTAAGGAATTCAGCAGCGTTATCAGTATAATGACTTTGGGTATTGAGGTTCTCATGACCGAGAAATTCTTTTATAAAGTGGGGTGTCGCCCCGCCTGCCAAAACCTGGTTAACAGCCGCCTTTCTGGCGAGGTTGGTAGTAGCAATGGGTGGTATTCCAAGCTCTTTGCATACCCGCTTCATTCGGTCATTAATTCGCTTAATCACCCGTTTTATTGTGTGGTGAATATCGACGATATTCATTTCCTTGTTGAGTATAGGGAAAATATAATTATCGGGAGATCTGTCTTTAGTTCCCAGATAGTTAAGGATATTCCGCAGGTCATCAGTGATAACAACATCAACAGACTCTTGCTCTCCTTTTGCCGTCATCTCTGCTTTTGCCCGTTCGAAAACTATGTAGTCGACTTGAACACAGCTCCACTTTAGTAGTAGCGCATCCTTCATATTCATACCGTTACCGAGATATAAAAACTTCCAGTATGCAACGGCCTCGTTTAAATCTTCATTGTCGCCATTATAGAAATAAATAGCCGCCAATTCGCCCGGTTTCAGGAATTTTTTTCTTTTCGCTGGTTTTGCGATAATGTATTTATACTTACCAAATGGGTAGCATTTCCGTTTGTCAATTATGCCTTTTGCATCCGCATAGTTAAACATCGTGCGCAAGCTGCGAAGATTTACCCCGACATACGACCTGGAGTTTCCTTTGTCTTTTTCGGCTCTTTCATATTGTTTAAGAACGGAGGTTGTGATTTCATGGAATCGTTTCAGGCCCCAATAAGCTTTTAATGAGTAATAAGAGTTCTGGTACACCTCTGCGGTTCCAAGGCTACCTTCTTGGAGGAGCTCTCTTATTTTCATAATGAAAACATCCAGGATGGTGCCTTTGCCCATGTCCTCATCCTTAAGTATATAAACCTTCTCTAAAAATGGCGTATAATCGAATTGATCTGCTGGAGGCGTGTCGCCTTTGTGTGTCCGCTTTCGAGTCTTAATTAAAGGGTGGCCTTCGATAAAAAGTTGTTCAAACTGATTGAAGGAGAATTTCTCTAATCCTCGTGCAAACTCTCTGGCTTTGTCCTCCAACTCCTGGAGCTTATCTCTCTTCTCGCGCAGATTGGCATTAATGTGTGGCTGTTTTAGCTTTTGCCACTCTTCCAATGTCATGTCATAAATGGTACCGTATGTGTTTGGAATATCATTGTAGTTGACATACAATTTGACCGGATAGGTTCCATTCTTGATTTTGAGTCTCCGGGTGTCGAGGTCCACGGCGAATGTTGGTGTTGTCATATTTGAACGTTTTGTGATCTTTTACGAAACCACTCCCTCGGAAAATTTGCTGGAAATTTGCTGGCAACCAGCAATTAATTGAGGTGTCTCAACGTCCGAATAAAATTACCAAACAATGTTTTAATTATTGCAAATCAAGTAGTTAGTTAAGTTTGATGCAACGGAGTTCAACTAGATAAATAGGAAATAAAAACTTAGGATCTAGCGGAGCAATCCATGTAGGTTCGATTCCTATCGCCCGCACAACCAGCACAAAGGGAAAACGTTTCGTTTTCCCTTTTCTTATGGATTCATATACCGCAACATAGCAAATCCGCTGGCAAAACCAAATTGTTTGTAAAAAGGCTCCAGTCCTTCCCTGGTAAACAAGCCCACCAGCGCACCCGGCCTCGCGTTCTTCTCCAGCCAGCTGACCAGCTCCTGCATCAAAGCCGTCCCGATCCTCCGGCCCTGCCAGTTCTTATGTACCATGACGTCCTTTACATAATAGTAGCCAACACTATCCCCCAGCAGCAACGCACAGCCTACAACTTCCCCGGTCATATCCTCCGCCACCACCCCATGAATGGCCGCCGCAAGCACCTGCTCCGTCCGGGCATCCACAGCAGCAAGCGCAGCATCAGTCTTCGCCTCCACGACATCCTTTCCCCAGCCAACACTCACCTGTAACCTCTGATACTCCTTTACGCCCGGAACCCGCCCGATGATGCGTATCGTCGAAGGCATAATGGCCGCACTCTTCTCCCTTTCCTCTACCATCCCCGCAAAACACAGATAGTGACCATTGATCTCCCGGACAGTATACTGCGCCATCCCCCAGGGCTTCTTCTCCAGCGGTTCGACGATCTCCGCCTTCTGCTGCTGGTGCAGCCGGTAAAGAGACTCGATCCGCTGAAGCCTGATCCAGACCGAGCCTCCTCCGCCTTTCCATTCACTCTGCAGATAGAACTGAACATGAACGGACTGCCAGGAGACCGCGCCGATATTCGGCGGATCGCCCCAGGTCCACTGCGACGTAAACCCAAGCACTTCCTGCCAGTAATTGATCGTTTCCCGGATATCCCGCACCGGAAGCACCGGCTCAATATGAGAAAAGATAGGCGGATTGGGTTCTTTGTTTAGCATACGTTCTATTTTTTCAGGTTATCCAATTAAAGTAGTTGTCCCTGGATATCTTCTCAAACACCGCTTCCGGATAAGCCAATGAAAAGGCCTGTGGTATTTTCACTTTTTTCTAAGATCAACCTCCTGCTGATTATAATTCCTCCAAAAAAAATAGTCTGCCTTTTCTTTAAGATAACGATTTCTCTTGATCCTTTCGGCAATCAGGTAATTCTCCCACAATTCCCCTGTATCATTTCGAAGGGACAGCAACCTGAAATCATTGATGACGGCATTCCTGACCCCGTTGTCGAAAAAATACCATTTTGACGATTTGGTTACTTCCTTCCGTTGATTGGTGCTATAAGCTGGAAGACGATAGATAATAAAAACTTCACTAAGCAGATCGAGATAGCTTTCGACAGTATTCTTACTGATGCCAGGTTGAGTTGCAAGCTCGTTATAAGATACTTCCACCCCCGTCTGAAAAGCGATCAGGCGCAAAAGCCTCGTGATCTTATCCGATTTCCTTATTCCTTCAAAAGCCAGTATATCTTTTAACAGATAGGATTGGATCAGCTCTTGCATATACTCCGATTTCTCATCCCCGGAAGCCAGCTGGAGCAGTTCAGGATAACAGCCGAAGACCATCCTTTCCTCCAGACGCTGAATGGTCTCCGGATAGGTTTCAATATCTTTAAGCTCCAGCTGCGAAAGAGGGTATAAGTCGTACTGGATCTTCCTTCCGGTCAATGGCTCCCCGGCTTTGGGAGATCGACCTTTTTTAGCCAGTTTCCGGGCGGGGAAGACAATTGTTCTTTTTTCATCGATCAGCGATGGCCAAAACAGAACAAATGCACTACAAACAACTCCCGCACCAATCATTTGTACCAAAAATAAATTTGCTAACAGAACAGATATCTAATAACCTAGTTTCCCGCCATGAAACGATTATTCAGCCGCGGGCAGTATATTCTCCTTTGGCTGGCCTGCTCCGCCATCTTCTTCGAAGCCTTTGACGTATCCATAGTCAACCTCTCCCTTCCCCTGATCGCCGCCGATCTGCGTATCTCGCTGGCGACAGCTCAATGGGTCCAGACGATCTATTTGCTGAGCTTTGGCGGCTGTCTCCTGCTCGGCGGAAGGCTTTGCGACTACGCCGGCAGCAAAAGGATCTTTCTTATCGGCATGGCCCTCTTCGGCGTCGCCTCCCTGCTGGCGTCCATCAGCCACCAGCTGCTGTTGCTGCTGCCGGCACGTGCGGGACAAGGCATCGGAGCCGCCCTCGCCATGCCCGGTGGTATTTCGCTGCTGTCGCGTCATTTCACCGGCGAACAGCAGCACCGCGCAGCGTTCGGGATATTCGGAGCCTTTGCCGCCATCGGCTTTGCCGGCGGACTTTCGATAGGCGGCCTGGTCGCGGCAACGTTCAGCTGGCGCTGGATCTTCGGAATAAATCCTCCCATTATCGGACTGATATTGATCGCAGGTGCGATCTCGATACCACGGGACCCTCCTTCCGACCGACCGCCTCTTCCGCTCGTAACAGCCTGCTGGCTTACGCTGACCCTGTTATTGTTCTCGTTCGCGATCCACGAATCTGCCGGTCTGGGATGGAAAACGCTGCCCTGCCTCCTGGCTGCGATAGTCAGCGGCGCCCTGCTGCTGCGATTCGACCGGCGCCAGTCCCAGCCCTTCTTCCAAAGGGGAATATATCCCTCCCGGATAGCCGTCAGGGGCCTGGTAGCCTTCTCGCTGCTCGGTTTTAGTTTCTTATCATTTATCGCTATTGCAACGCTTGCTCTGTATGAAGTAATGGATTGGAAGGTCCAGCCGGCGGGGCTGCTCCTGTTTCCTTATAGTATTGCGTCGGCGCTGGTCTCAAGATGGATATTACCCCGCCTGTTCAGGAAAGCGGGAGTTGCAGGTACGGGCCTTGTCGCCCTCGTCTGCCTTTTGGTAGGAACTGTGCTGCTGGGCGCGGGCATTTATACCCACCGCCTCCCCTGGTACCTGGTGGCACTGCTGCTCGTGAATAGCATAGCCATTGCGATCGGATATCCTGCGCTGACCATTCTGTCGCTGACAGGAGTAGCACCCGATAAACAGGGGATAGCGGCGGGCCTGCAATCGTCTATCTATACCATTGGCTCTGGTATAGGACTGTCGGTGATGGGCCTCTGTCTTCAGACATTCTCCCACCCCGTCGTGGATGTTTCATTGTTATGTGCGTGTGGAACAGTCGCACTTGGTTGCGGACTGGCTGTACAACAGCTGCTGATTACCAGGCGTAACGAATACCGAGGCCGAACCGGGCTGCATTGAAGTCCGTGCCATGCGTAATTACAAAAGCAGGCCTCCAGTCAAAGGTCAGATTGATGGGCACGTCCTGTATCTTGTAGTCAAGACCCGCCAGCGGACGCAACAGGATATCAGTAGTACCGTTGCCGAAGGCAAAGCCTGGGCCGAAACCAAGCACCCATCTAAGACCTGCCGCATTCTGGATATCCCCATGATACTGAAGCTCGGGTTCCAGGAGAGTTACGCCGTCACCAAAAAGCAACATCAGTTCGCCAGCGACATTGTCGGAGAAGAAATGCTTCCCGGAGAAACCAGCCCATGTGCCATACTTGTTTCCAAATTCAATGCGCATACCAACCGCATTGTCATAGGAAGAACCTTTCTGGGCAGAAGCCTGTTGGACAAAAAGAAAACAGAGGGCAACGCATAAGAACAGTGAACATTTTTTCTTCATATCTGGGTGTTTTAAATATGTGCCGGAGATTTCACGAAGCCCTTCCAGGGCCCTTTAAAATACACGCAAAGTGAACTAATTTCAAAATGCACTCCAATACCACGAAACCATGAAAAAATCCCTAACGGTTTTCCGGTATTTTTCGTATACAAAGAAAAAGCTTTCCCGAATAGAGGTCCGGATGAGTCGATTATTTTAGTTTTATGAATGCCATTTTTTAGAATAAGCCTGATCCTGCTGATTACCGGCCTTATCACGCTCCCGGGTATACCCGCCGGTGCCCAGCGGCCCATCAACGATGGCAGGCGGGTCGACAGCCTGGAAGCCCTTTTGAGGACCAGCGCGATCGATACAGTCCGCATCGACGCCATGCAAAGCCTGTCCAGCTATTGGCTCTACAAGGATTCTGCGAAAGCCATGGACTATGCGCTGCAGTCCGGTGAAGCCAGTCTGAAGATCAGAGACAGCTTCCGCATCGCCCTCTCCCATTTCTATACCGGCAATGTATACATGGAGCACTACAATCTCTCCAGGGCAGCAAACGAGCTGATGACGGCAGAACAGCTGTTGCGCAATGACAGCTCGTTCCGCGGACTGAAATACAGGGCGCGAATCTGGCACAACTACGGCGCCATCCGCCAGCGGAAGGACGACAGCCGGCAGTTCCTCGACATCATGCTGAATAAGGTCGCACCCCTGCTGGAAAAAGCAGGCGACACGGTGACGCTGGCGCTAACGTACAAGGATATTGGAATGGTGCTGATGAACTATGGACAGTACGACAAAGCGCTTAGCTACTACAACAAGACCATCCGCCAGTTCGGCGACAACATCGGCTATGAAGACCTGGTGACCTGTTACTGTTACGCCGCACAGACCCTCCTCTTCCAGGAAAAATATCCCGAATCGGTACCCTATCTCGACAAGGCGCTCTCCATCCTCTCGCACAACGCCGACAGCCAGGAATGGATTCTATACTATACAGCAAAAGGAATGTATTTCTATTATACAAAGTCGTTCCCACAGGCGCTGGACAACTATGACAGGGGACTCGCCGCCGCCTCCCGCTGGAAGCAGCTGTACCCCTCGCTCAATCTGCTGATGGGTAAATACAAGATCTTTTCCGAAGAAAAGAATTACACGCTCGCCAAAAAGATATTGTACGAGCTGCAGGACAAGACGGCCGGCTTCCCCATCACCGATAACCGGCTCTCGATGCTGAAAAACCTCGCCGAGGCTGAAGAAATGACGGGCAGCTGGCAAAAAGCCTATCACTGGCTCTCGGAATACAGCCGGCTCGCAGACAGCCTCAACGGAGAGAACAATAAGGTCAGGATCAGCGAGCTCGAGACAAAATTCCAGACAGAGAGAAAAGAAAAGGAGATCGTTACCCTGCAAAGCCAGACCCGCCAGCAGCAGCTGCTGCTTCAACACGACCGCCTCCTCAAATATCTCCTTGGCAGCGGCATGCTGATCCTTCTCCTCGTGGCCTTCTCGCTGCTCCTGCTCTATCGCAACAAGCAACGGTCGGCGCGGCAGCAGGAAGAAGCGCACCAGCTGACGGTCTACAATGCCATGCTCACAGGGCAGGAGCAGGAGAGAAATCGCCTGGCCCGCGACCTCCACGACGGACTGGGGGGCATGCTCGCCGGGGTCAAGATGAAACTATCCGCATTCGCCGATTCGGCTGCCGCCAGGGCCAATGCACCCGCCGCCGACCCGCAACCCCAAAAAGAAGAGAATAAAAGATCCGATATGGACCTGTATAAGATCATCAACCAGCTGGACCAATCCGTCCAGGAGCTGCGCCGCATCGCCCGCGATATGATGCCGGAAACCCTCCTCCAGTTTGGCCTGGAAGCCGCACTAAAAGAATTGTGCTCCGGACTTCAGGCCCCCGGCCTGCAGATAGAGTTCCAAAGCTATGGCATCAGCAGATCGATCATCCCCTCCGAACAAGCCGCCATCTATCGCGTCGTACAGGAGCTGCTGAGCAACGCCATCCGTCACGCCTCCGCCAGCGTCATCCTCGTACAGTGCAGCCAGAACGAAGACATATTCTTCATCTCCGTAGAGGACGATGGCCGCGGCTTCCAGCCCGCCGATGTGCACGACAACGGCATCGGCCTGTCAAATGTTCGCAACAGAGTAGACTTCCTGAAAGGGAAGATGGAAATACATTCGACGCCCAACGAGGGCACAACCATAAATATTGAGGTCCATGTACACAAATAGCACGGTGTCCGTCATCATCATCGACGACCACCCGGTAGTGCTGGAAGGGTTCACGTCTTTGCTGCGCAATGTAGAAGGGATCACTGTCGCCGGATGTTTCACCAGCGCAACGGAAGGACTCGCCCACCTTGCGGAATACCCGGTGGATATCCTGCTTCTCGACATCAACCTGCCGGACAAGAACGGTATCGAGCTCTGCGCCGAGATCAGAAAACAATATCCCGCCACCCGCATCATTATCATCAGCAACCACAACGAACGAGGGATGATCACCCGGCTCCTGCAGGAAGGCGCAGCGGGCTATCTACTCAAGAACGCTTCGGCAGCAGAGCTGTCCCAGTGCATCCGCGACGCCCTGGCCGGCAAGCTGGTCCTCAGCCAGGACGTTCAGACCATCCTCGCCCGGCTCCCCGACCGGGAACCCGCAGGAGGAGTGCCCCGCCTCACCCGCCGGGAAAAGGAGATCCTGAAACTGATAGCAGCCGGCAACACCACGGCCGGGATAGCCAGCCAGCTCTTTCTCAGCCCCTTCACCATCGAGACCCACCGGCGCAACCTCATGCAGAAGTTCGGGGTCGGCAACGCTCCCGCCCTCATCCGCATGGCTACCGAGCTGCGGCTCATCTGACGCCGGCCGGACCCCTCCGGCCCAAATGGTCATCCGCCGGTGCTGTGATCCGCTGTACCAGGATCCCCCGCTCTACGGTCTAACCCCAAACACCCCCAAAATCCACCCCAGAAACCCCTGGGGCCGGAATTCCCATTAAATTGCTTACCTTTGCCCCCCGATTTAAAATAATATATCAATATGGCAACAGTAACGAGGGAGAATATTGGGCTCCTGACGGACAAGATAACCGTCAACATTTCGAAGGGCGACTACCTGCCTTCTTTCGAAAAAGCCCTGAAACAATATGGCAAACAGGCGAATATCCCCGGATTCCGGAAAGGAATGGTGCCCGCCGGCCTCATCAAGAAGATGTACGGCAGCTCGGTATTCACCGACGAGGTGCTGCGGACCGTGGAAAAAGAGCTGACCTCTTACATGTCCACTGAAAAGCTCGAGATCTTCGCACAGCCGCTGCCCCTGCCTGAGAACGACGCAAGACAGATCGATATCAATAACCCCGCTGACTATAGCTTTGCCTTCGAGATCGGGCTGAAACCCGCCTTCAACCTGGCAGACCTGGGCACCGCCCGCCTGACCCGGCTGAAAGTCGACGTAACCCCCGAAATGATCGAAGAAGAGGTCGAACGCCAGCGGACCCGGAATGGCAAAATGACCGAGCCCGAGACCGTCACCAGCGACGAGAACGTGCTCAACCTCACCTTTACAGAGACCGACCCCTCCGGTCAGCCCGTAGAAGGAGGCATAAAAAAGGACAATTCTCTTCTGGTAAAATATTTCAACGAAGCTACCCGTCCAAAATGGACAGGCCTGAAAAAAGGCGACTTCATCGTCCTCCAACCCTCTCAGGCTTTTGAAGAAAAGGAAAGAGAATGGGTGCTGAACGACCTGGGACTCGACAAGCATGATACTGCCGGCGCCGATAAACATTTCAAGGCCGAGATCACCAAGGTCGGATTCATCGAAAAAGCTGACCTCAACGAAGAATTCTTCAAGGTCGCCGCCCCCGGAAAGAACATCACCACAGAAGCGGAATACCGCGACAGCATAAAAGCCGACATCCAGGCTTACTGGGATGGCCAGAGCCGCAACCAGCTGCAGCACTCCCTGTACCACGTCATGCTCGACCAGACGAAGATCGAATTTCCCGAAGACTTCCTCAAACGCTGGATGCAGACAGGCGGCGAACAGCCCAAGTCCCAGGCCGAGGTAGAACAGGAATTCCCCTCCTTCGTCAACCAGCTGAAATGGACGCTCATCGTCGATAAGGTAGTTACGGAGAACAATATCGAAGTAACCCAGGACGACATCCGCAACTTCGCCAAACAACAGCTGTTCGGCTACATGGGCATGCCCGCCGGAGCCGAAGAACAGCCTTGGGTAGCCGAGTACGTACAGCGCATGATGCAGGACCGCAAATTCGTAGAGGACACTGTGCACAGGATCCAGACCGACAAGGTCTTCGGCTGGGCCGAAACTAAGATCAACCCGACGGAAAAGCCCGTCAGCGTGGCGGAATTCCAGCACGAGATCGAGGAACATCAGCACCACCACCACTAGACGGGCGGAGCCCGTCTGGACGGCCGCAGGCCGGACCGACATTAAATATTGTGGGTGAACCGTACGGTTCACCCTTTTTTTATCTCATCGGGGCAGACAAGCTGTCAGTTTTTTGGCAATTTGAAAGTTTGGACGGAGATTTGAAAGGAAGTTCCCTGTTCTGAGAATAGAATCGGCATTAAATCATTTGAAAAATAAAACTATGAATCCAAACGAATTCGAGAAATATGCTGTGAAACACCGTGGCATTTCCAGTAATACGCTGAACGATTACAACAAATACGTCGTTAGGAATCTTACTCCCAATGTCATCACAGGTATCAACACCGCAGGCGCGGTGACCAACCTTACCCCGAACATCATCGAAGAAAGACCCATGAACGTCGCCGTGATGGACGTATACAGCCGGCTGATGATGGACCGCATCATCTTCCTCGGCTACCCGATCAACGAAGAGGTCGCCAACATCGTGACCGCCCAGCTGCTGTTCCTGGACAGCACCGACCGCCACCGCGACATCCAGATGTATATCAACTGCCCCGGTGGTAGCGTATACTCCGGCCTCGGCGTCTATGACACCATGCAATACGTAACCCCGGACGTGTCTACCATCTGTATTGGCATGGCCGCATCTATGGGACAGGTACTCATGTGCGCAGGCACCAAGGGCAAACGCACAGCCCTCAAGCACAGCCGGGTCATGATGCACCAGCCCAGCGGCGCCATCGGCGGACAAACCTCCGACATCGAGATCACAGTCAACGAGATCAAAAAGCTCCGCAAAGAGCTCTATGAGATCACCGCCTTCCACACCGGCAAAACAGCCAAACAGGTAGAAAAGGATAGCGACCGCGACTACTGGCTGACAGCCCAGGAAGCCAAAGACTACGGCCTCGTCGACGAAGTTCTCCTGCTCAACCCCAGAAAAGAAGGGAAGGAGTAGCCCAACAGCACGGGATCAAAATCACCGAATCTTCAATACTAAATACAAAAGAATGAGTTATTCAAAATATTTGCTGAAGCCAACATATATGGAAGACGAGCCGGAAGAAAAACCAAAAGAAGACGAGAAGGGCCCTGAATACGGCATGCTCGCCAAAAAAATGGAGAAATACTTCTTTGAGAACCGCAGCGTAGAGCTCTGGGGCCCCGTCGACGACAAATCGGCTAAGGACGTAGTGACCAAGCTGCGGCTGCTCGACGCCGACAAGCCCGGTGAAGAGATCAAATTCTTCATCAACAGCCCCGGCGGAGTCGTAACCTCCGGCTTTATTATCTATGACACGATGAAGCTCCTCAAGAGCCCAGTAAGCACCATCTGTATGGGCCTGGCCGCCTCTATGGGCTCCATCCTCCTCAGCGGTGGTACCAAGGGCCGCAGATTCGTCTACCCCCTCTCCGAGATCATGATCCACCAGCCCAGCCTGGGCGGATACATGCAGGGAGTAAGCATCGACCTGGAGATCACCGCCAGACAAACCCGCCGGGTAAAGGACATCAGCGCCCGGATCCTCGCAGAGAACTGCGGGAAGAAGTTCGACCAGGTCATGAAGGACTTTGACAGGGACTACTGGATGGACGCCAAGGAAGCGATCGAATACGGCATCGTAGATGCCATGTACGAGAAGCAATAGCCCCGGGGTCCGGCCAAAACATCCCTCAAGAAAGTAATAAGTTGCTGAAAAACAGCAATTAACATACTTCCAGATTTTAGCAACAGTCCCGAAAATTTCGGGACTGTTTTTTCCAACATACTGGGAGAATCCAATAAGTTGGGTAACTTTGTGATTCAAACCTGGATAATTAGCTATAATGGCAAAAAATACGTTGCATTGTTCTTTCTGCGGGCGCAATCGTGATGAAGTGAAGATTCTCATCGCCGGCCAGGAAGGACATATTTGTGAGAATTGCGTCGAGCATGCACAGGAGATCATCCAGCAAGAGCTCATGATCCGCGAAGATAATACAGGCGCCAGCTCGTTCAAGCTGACCGTAAAGAAACCCATTGAGATCAAACGGATCCTGGATGAATACGTCATAGGACAGGAAGATGCCAAAAAGGTCCTTTCCGTAGCCGTATATAACCACTACAAACGCCTTCAGCAAAAAGTAGTAGAGAACGAGGTCGAGATCGAGAAAAGTAATATCATCATGGTCGGCGAGACCGGCACCGGCAAGACCCTGCTGGCAAAGACGATCGCCCGGCTGCTGAACGTGCCCTTCGCCATCGTGGACGCCACGGTATTCACCGAAGCCGGCTACGTCGGAGAAGACGTTGAAAGTATTCTGACCCGTCTGCTCCAGGTCTGCAACTACGACGTCACCGCGGCAGAAAGAGGCATCGTCTATATCGACGAGATCGACAAGATCGCCCGCAAGGGAGATAACCCCTCGATCACCCGCGACGTCAGCGGAGAAGGCGTTCAGCAAGGCCTGCTCAAGCTGCTGGAAGGCACCGACGTGCTCGTCCCCCCTCAGGGCGGCAGAAAGCACCCGGAGCAAAAACTGATCAAGATCAACACCCAGAATATTCTCTTTATCTGCGGTGGCGCATTCGACGGCGTAGACAAGATCATCGCCCGCCGGATCAATACCAACGCTATCGGTTTTAACGTGAATAAAGAGCAGCAGGAAGCCGCCAAGAAGAATCTTCTGCAATACGTCAACGCCCCCGACCTCAAGTCGTTCGGCCTGATACCCGAGCTGCTGGGCCGTCTGCCCGTGGTCACCCATCTGGACCCGCTGGACAAGATCACCCTCCGCTCGATCCTGACAGAACCCAAGAACTCGCTGATCCGCCAGTACAAGAAACTATTCGAACTGGAAGGCATCCAGCTGAGCTTCGACAATGAGGTCCTGGATTTCATGGTCGACAAGGCGGTAGAATATAAATTGGGCGCACGTGGCCTGAGAAGCATCTGCGAAAGCATTCTGACAGACGCCATGTTCGAGCTGCCCTCCGCAAAAGAGACCAAATTCCACCTCGACCTGGAATACGCACAGAAGAAATTTGACAAGAGCAAAATGAATCTGCTCAAAGTCGCTTAACATTAAAATAAAAGATCCCCGCCAAACGGCGGGGATTCATATTATACGTCGCCATGGAGGAACTTATCACCCGGCTCAAAGCCGAAGGACTCACTGAAGAGCAGGCCTATAAAGCCATTGAGGTCATCAAGAATTTTACAAAAGAAAAATTCCCCCTTTTTTCCGGCGCTATCGATAAGCTGTTCGATAAATACGGTCCAAAGGGGGACGATGATTTCATGCCCTAGTCGCCGCTTCAGTAGTACAGTCCTTTCTTCTTCAAATATTGCATCAGCAGTGCCGGATAGTTCGTCTGAATGATATTGGCGCCATTCTTCAGGTCCTGGTCATAAGCATCCAGATCGCCGGTAGCCACCTGCTTGTCCGCATCATCCAGCGCATTGATGAATATCCGCGCCCCATGGCCCTTGATCTTTGTCGTAACAGCCACGGTATTGTGATGATTGTCGATATGAACCGCCTCGGTGTTGGTGATCGTAAACAATGTATCGACAGCAGCCTCGCTCGTCGTACGTATCAGGGTCCGGAAACCCGGGCTCTGCTCCTTGATCATCTTTCCATAGATCGGACGGTAAACCAGCGCAAAAACAGTATTCTTCGTCTGTGTCCTGTTGACAACCGCCAGTATCTCGGGAAACTTGTTCACCTTGATGTCCAGGTCGACCAGTATCTTCCCCCTCGCCAGCGTCAGCGCCTCTTCCAGGGTCGGAACCTTCTCGTCGGTCGGCTTTCCATCGAATTTCAAATGCAGCTTCCTGATCTCCTCGAACGTGAGGCTGGCCACCTCACCATGCCCATCCGTCGTACGGTCGACCGTCCTGTCGTGCATGATCACCAGCGAATCGTCCTTCGTAGCACGGATGTCCAGCTCAAAGATGTCGATGCCCAGCTCGATCGCCTTCCGGAAGGACGCGAGAGAATTTTCAGGGAACTCATTATGGGCTCCCCTGTGGGCGCAGATCATAATGACCTTCGAATTGGGATCGAGAAATGCCTTGTTGATCTCCTTAAAACGCACCGTCTCCTGTGCCCGAACGACCGTAGAACCGACCATCGCCACCGCGGCAGTCATCGTCGCCAAAAAAATTCCTTTTAACATGCTTGCTCTATTTTAATGTGCCGGAGATACGCTTTACAAAAATTAGCGTATCTCCGGCAAAAACGCTAATGATTGTCCTTCGGACGAGGCCCTTCCAGGGCCTCAGGAATAATTGATATTAGTAGTAGCCCGGGTTCTGCACATCCGCAATGGGCTGCTGCGGACTGAGCCTGTCGATAAAGGTCTGGGGTATTGGACGCAGCACATGGTAATCCCGGATATTCTGCGCGTCCGGATTGTATTTCTTCACCCGCTCGACCAGCTTCTCACAGCGATCGAGGTCCTCCCAGCGATTCAGCTCGCCCAGCATCTCCCGGCCTCGTTCTTCAAGAACATAATTGACAAAATCAGCGCTGATATCCGTGGCAGCGACCGTCATCTGGAGCACCGTGCTCTTCATCCGGTCATTGAAATCACCTCCCTCGAACGTCCACCACTGCGTGGTCTTCAGCTCACCGTCTTTATAGGCAGCCCGCTGCCTGATCTGGTTGATATAGGAGGCCGCCTTGTCAAAGTTCCCTTTACGGCCATAAGCTTCTGCCAGGAACAACAGGGTCTCGCCATAACGCATGACCATCCAATCCCTCGTCCCATTGGTCTCATTGGTGGTGGGACGACTGGGGTCCAGGTATTTCTTCAGACCAGGGAAGATGAAGTTGTAGGAATAGGGCTGATAGGTGTTCAGCGGCAGGAAATACGGATATTGTTTGTTTGCCTGCATCGCCGCGCTGAGGTCAGCCGTACTATTGTAATACACCGGCGAGAAATATAACGCAGTGTCCCCGACCTTCACGTCGACGGTATTGCCGGCCAGCGTCTTGATACCCGTGGCAGCCAGGTTCGCCAGGTACCCCCAGACAAAGGACTTGGCAAAACGGGAATCGTATTTACGGGTACTGCCAAACAAGCCGGTATAGACATAGGGCGTCGGACGGACCCGGCGATAGGGCCGGCCATAGTCCAGCGACCGCTGCAGGATCTTGGTATTGACAGCATCATACTGCGGCACGTGATAGAGGTGCATATTGTTTCCGCCGCCATTGCTGATGACATTCGTCGAGAACTGCACGGCAAAGATGACCTCGCTGTTGATCTGATTCTTCGGATCCCACAGCTGGGCGTAGTCAGGCACGAGAGAGAATTTTCCCAGCTGTCCGCTCTCTATCTGCGAAGCATAGTAGATGACGCTGTCGATATCGGAAGCCTGCGTGCCACGGATAGTCTGCTGGGTCGCAGAGGTAGCGCTGCCCCGGGCAAGGTATACTTTCGCCAGCAGCTGAGCGGCAGCCGCCTTTGTAGCACGGCCCTGCTGGGCAGGTGTCACCGGTAGCTGGTCAAAGGCCCGTCGCAGATCGCTAACGATACTGACGTACACATCCTTTACCGGCGACCGTTTGTAGTCGGTCGTGACCTTGCTCGTGGAAGCCAGCACCAGCGGTACATTCCCATAGTGCTGGACAAGATCGAAATAATACCAGGACCGGAGGAACCGGGCCTCGGCTTCGACCACCTTCTTCCGGCTGTCATCCATTCCCGTCACCTTCGGCAGATAGTCGAGCGTCACATTGCATTCTCCGATGCCCGAATAGTGATAGTCCCAAAAACTGGCAGCCCTTGAGTCGAGAGAAGACAGCGTAGCCAGGTATTGATTCCAGGTGGTATTGCCGTCGCTGCCATTGGTGAACAGATCAGTCCCGGCGTCGCTGAAGGTCAGCAGGTTCTCGCTCTCCACGTCCTGGCGCAGGGTATTATAGGCAGAGACAAGCGCACCTTCGATACCGTTGGGCGTCTCATACAGCTGATAGCTGACCCCGGCTACCACGGTCTCATTCAGGTATTTCTTACAGGAAGTGACAGAAGTCAGCGCAACGGCCACCACCAGTATCCGGATAAATATCTTCTTCATGTTCGTTGAGTTGTAGGATTTTTAAAAGATAATATTGGCGCCGATCAGATAGGTCGTTATGCTTGGCTCGTTAAAGCCGGTTGCGCCTTCGGGATCTGTACCCGGAAATTTGGTGATCACGAACGGGTTCTGAACACTCGCATAGATCCTGAACTTCTGCAGGCTCGTCTTCTTTAGCATCAGTGGCGGCAGGGAATAACCGACAGAGATATTCTTCATCCGCATGAACGATCCGCTATAGTAATTGAGCTGGCTGATAAAATTAAGACCGGCCGTTCCCAGCAGCGGGCGGGGGTATTTCTTCGCCGGGTTGAGGGGCGTCCAGTAGTCCAGCTTGGGCTGGTTATACCGACCGTCAAACCGCATATCCAGGTCATGATAGACCGTCTGACCCACCATGGCATACATAAAGAAGGAAGCGTCAAAGTTCTTGTAGCGGAAATTGTTGCCCAGGCTCGCCGTCCATTTGGGATCCTGCTGTCCGATGATATACCGGTCGGATGCATCGATCTTGTAGTCGTGATTCCTGTCATAAGGGCGGATATCTCCCGGCTTGAACGTAGACCCGTTGGCGTTGTATTTGGCTATCTCCCCCTTGTCGGCATCCGTATTCTGCCATATTCCGGCATCGGTAACGTCGTAGAAGACATTCACGGGTTTGCCGATGAACCAGTTGGCGCCTACGTCGTCGACCTTCCCGTTGTAGAGCTCGACGATCTTCTGGCGGTTGGTAGCGAAGATCCAGTCCGTACGCCATTCAAAATTTTTCGTGGCCATATTGACAGTAGTGATCGCAGCTTCGATACCCTCGTTGCTCGTCCTCCCAACGTTGCTGAGGATGGAAGAGAAGCCGCTCACAGTAGGCAGATTGCGGCTCAGCAGCAGGTTATAGGTATTCTGCCTGTAGACGTCTATCGTACCGGAAACGCGACCGTTGAACAGGCCGAAGTCGACACCGGCATCGAATTGTCCCGTGGTCTCCCAGGTCAGCGAGGGATTGATCATCTCCAGGGGGGAAAACCCAAGCGCCGGGGCGTCTCCGTATACATACTGAACGATCGACAGGGCGCCCTCCGTCTTGTAGGGGGCGATCGCCGAGTTACCGGTCCTGCCCCATCCGCCGCGTAATTTGAGGTCGCTGAGCACTGGCACATTCTTCAGGAAGTCCTCGCTCCTCAGCCGCCAGGCCAAAGCTACGGATGGGAACAGCACCCATTTATGCCCTTCCGCCAGACGCGAGGAGCCGTCATACCGCGCCGAGACCGTCGCCAGGTACTTGTCCTTGAAAGCATAGTTCAAACGGCCCATGAATGATGCCAGCGACCAGTGGGAATAGTTGCTTCGGATGCCGTTGATGGTAAGCGCGCTGCCTACATTGTAATACAGCTGCTGGTCATAGGGAAGGTTGGAGACATAGATGATGCTGGTGTCCTCCGATTCTCCCTGTATGGACTGCAGCAGAGTGGCATATAGACTGTGATCGTGGTTAAAGGTCTTCCGATAGCTGAGTATGTTTTCCAGCGTATACATCGACCGGTGCAGCCCGGAATTGACTGCATCCGAAGGCGCCTGCCCACCGGCAGAGGCGGTATTGGCCGCATCGAAATTCAGGTTCTGCTGCGACCGGTAGTCGATGCCAAGGCTGGTCCGGAAATTAAAGCCGTTGAGGAAGGATACGTCGGCAAAATAGTTGCCGAGAAAACGATCCTGCTTCACAACCCGCTTGGTATGACCAAAGTTCGTAACCGGGTTGGGTGTACGCGTATTGTTGGTAGGGAAGAGCGCAAGGGTGCCGTCGTCGTTGTAGGGGGATGCGATCGGATTAAAGCTCTTCAGTCCATATCCGTCGAACACGTCCGACCAGCCCGCATCCTGCAGCGAGTGGCTATATACCGCGTCTGTACCCACTTTCAGGAACTTGCCGATGGAAGTCTCCGCATTCATCCGCACATTATAGCGCGTGTAGTCCTGGTCCCTCACCACGCCGACATTATCATAGTAGTCGCCCGACAGGAGGAAACGGGTCTTCTCCCCGCCGGCCCTGACGGTCAATTGATGATCCCTGACATTACCCGTACGGAGACCAAAGCTCAGCCAGTCCGTGCTCTTCAGTTTCGAAGGATCGTAGTTGCCGCTGGCCCAGGCATTCGTCATATTCTGGTACATATAGGGCGTAGCGACCAGCTGGTCGTTCTTGAAATCGTTGTCTTTATTGGGCTTGGGATCATACGCGCCTCCCAGCGAATTGCGCTGCGCCTCACGGGAATATTCTACGAACTCAGCGGCATTCATCAGCCGGGGAAGCGGCCTGTTCTTCAGTAGACCTTCATAGCCGGCATATTCAATCGAGGTCCTGCCCTGGATGCCTTTTTTGGTGGTGATGATGATAACCCCGTTGGCGCCCCTGTTGCCGTAGATGGCAGTAGCGGACGCGTCCTTCAGGACTTCGATGGATTCGATATCGTTCGGGTTCAGCTGGTCGATGGCGTCGACGGTTGGTATTCCGTCCAGCACATACAAGGGCTCATTGCTCGCAGTGATCGACCGGTTGCCGCGTATCCTCACCTGGGAAGTAAAGCCCGGTTTCCAGGACTGGGTCTGCACTACGACGCCCGCAATGCGTCCCTGGAGCGCCTGGGTGACATCGGTGACGGCGATCTCCGCGATCTTGTCCGATTTCAGTGAGGCGATAGATCCCGTGACGTCTTTTTTAAGAACGCTGCCATATCCGATAACGACCACTTCGTTGAGCCCCGCAGCTGCCTGTTTCATCCTGACGATAACGGAGTTGTTGACACCGGGCTTCAGCTCAAAGCTTTTCAGTAAATAGTTCTCATATCCCACGCTGCTGAACGTGAATTCGTATCGCTCTCCGGTCCTTAGACCGGTGGCGGTAAAAAGCCCCTTTTCATTGGTGGAGAAGCTGCGCGTCTCTTTCGAGCCCGTCGCAACCATCGAGATGGAGACATTGCTCAACGCCTCTCCTTTCTCTGACGTGACGATACCCGTCAGCTGCGTTCTATCCTGCGCCATAGCCGGCAGGGCTATGGACAATACGATCCCATACAACCACCTGCAGGCGGTTGAAAGCCTTAAGAATGACATAGATCTTTTTTTTATTTTGACAATTAGGGGCGTGCCTTGGCAACTACAATCGTGTCATCCGTTTCCGTAAAGGACAGCTTGTTGATGCTGCCCAGCATGGAAAGGACGGAAGGTAAAGGATCAGATGGCAGGAACTTGCCCGTCACCAGCATGCTGCCGAAGCCGTGGCCATCCAGCCTGAACACCACCCCATACTTGTGACCGATAGCGGTCAGGACATGGGGCAGAGGTTCCTGATTGAATTCAAGGATAGAGGTTGGGGAGCGGGCTCCCGCGGGGGATATTTTTCTCTTAGGTATTGCAGCCGTTGCGTTATCCTGATAAGAAGAGACGGCATATTGGTGCTGCTGACGGTCCAGCGTGAATTGCTGTCCCGGCTCCAGGCAGACTTCCCGGAAGGCAAATCGTTTGTCCGAAGACCAGACCATTACCTTTCCCTGCAGCAGGCGGACCTGCATCTTCTCCGGCGCGAGGGTATTGACTACAAATCGGGTACCCAACACCGTCGTATTGATGTCTCCTGTATATACGGTGAAGGGACGGGCAGGGTCAGACTTCACGTCGAACAGGGCCTTGCCGGCAAGGAATATGTTCCTTCGCTGCCGCTCAAAGGAAGGATAATACCGGATTGAGCTGCCAGGCGAAAGGATGACGGACGAGCCATCTGACAACACCAGGCTGGAATCCCGTTCACCGCTATTGGTCCGTACCACCTCGGCCAGGGGTGCGCTCGCCCGTGGCGTTTCGGTAGACGGCTCAACACGATGTAGCTTCCACAAAGAACCGACCAGAAGGACGACCACCGCAGCAGCGACCCACCTGAACCAGGCCTTCCGCAACAGAACGACCCGACCGCCCGAAGAAGCCGTCGCTTCCGCGCGCGCCGCTATCCTGTCGTGGATCTGGCTCAGCAGCTGCGCCGAAGTCTCCTCCGGCAACACCTTCCTGCCCGATGCTACTTCTTCTTCAAATTCTTCTTTCAGTCTTTGTTTTTCGGTTTTCGTCCTCATGGTTTGCCATAAATACCCTCTTTCTGAAAAAAGGGGATGCCATTCGATATTACGGAATTGTTAACCCTCTTTCGGTCCATCCCTACCTTCCCAAATAAATAAGTAGCAGTGGGCCGAGGGCAAGAGAAGCCTCGGCATAGTTGGAGAATATATAGTCTTTGATAAAGCGGTTGGCCTGCTTGAGATAGTCACTCACGGAGGTGGGGGAGATATTCATGATACGGGCAACCTCTTCCGGAGACTTGCCTTCATAGCGGCAGAGGCGAAAGACCTGTCTCTTTCTTTCGGGGAGATGATTGACTGCGTCTTCGATCATCGAGACGCGAAACCGGTGCCATTCTTCGTTGACCTGCTCTTCGGGCGCGATCGTTTCGTAGATCGTGCTGTCCGACAAAGACACCGCATTCTCCCTTGCCTTCTTTTTCAGATACTTGACGGACTTATTATAGCTGGTGACAAACAGCCAGCCCGCAACCCTGTCAGCCTCCAGCCTGTACCGGTTCTCCCACAGAGAAATAAATACCTCCTGCAAAATATCCTCAGCAACAGTTGCATGCCGCACGAGCTTGCAGATATTGCTATACACGGCGTTGTGATACTGGTGATAAATTTCGTCGAACGCGGCGAGGTCGACGGAGTCGATTACCGGATGGAGGGCATAAGCAGTTGCCATTCATTTGTAATTTTCTGCGGGCAAAACTACCAATGCACGGAAGAACAGAAGTATTATAAAATTGTTACGGTCACACCGGGGTCCACCATCAACCTCTTACTCATCCCTTCAACGTCTCTATCACCCCTTCAACACTTCCCTTGCGATCACGATCTTTTGTATCTCAGAAGTTCCTTCTCCTATCGTACAAAGCTTGCTGTCACGATAGAATTTCTCGACGGGAAAATCCTTGGTATATCCATATCCGCCGAATATCTGGACAGCATCATTGGCGGTCCTGACCGCTACCTCGCTGGCATAATATTTAGCCATGGCGGCCTGGCGGGTCATCGGCAGGTGCCTGCTCTTCAGATCGGCCGCCTGGAAGGTCAACAGCTCGGCTGCGGCGATCTCGGTGGCCATATCGGCTAGTTTGAAGGAAATACCCTGGAAATTGCTGATCGGCTGGTCGAATTGGTGCCGCTCCTTGGAGTACTGAAGAGCCGCCTCCATAGCTCCCCTGGCAATGCCGATGGAAAGAGCCGCGATCGAGATACGTCCACCGTCCAGCACGGCCAGCGCCTGGCGAAAACCGTCTCCGACCTCGCCAAGCCGGTTCTCATCCGGAATACGACACTGGTCAAAGATCATCTCTGCCGTCTCGCTGGCGCGCATTCCCAGCTTGTTCTCCTTCTTTCCGCCGCTGAAGCCGGGCGTTCCCCGCTCGACGACAAAGGCAGTAGCATTGTTGCGGGTCCGGGGCTCACCTGTCCTGGCGACGACCACGGCGATCTGACCGCTGATACCATGGGTGATCCAGTTCTTGGTACCGTTGAGCACCCACTCTTTCCCCTCCTTAACTGCGGTACAGCGCATATTCCCGGCGTCGCTGCCGGTGTTGGCCTCCGTGAGGCCCCAGGCGCCAATGGCCTCGCCACTGGCGAGACGCGGAAGAAATTTTTTCTTTTGGGCTTCATTGCCAAAGGCAAGAATATGTCCGGTGCAAAGGGAGTTGTGGGCGGCGAGACTGAGGCCAATGCCCCCGCAAACCTTCGCTATCTCCTGAATAACAGTGACATATTCGATGTAAGACAGGCCGGAACCGCCGTATTCTTCCGGAACGACGACCCCCATCAGGCCAAGACGGCCCAACTCCGCAAACACTTCATGCGGAAAATGCTGGGACTCGTCCCATTCCATAACAAAAGGCTTGATGTACTGATTGGCAAAATCGCGGGCCGTTTGCCCAACTTGTCTCGTAAGTTCTTCGGTTGCAAATTCCATGTACGATAAACATTTAGTTTAGCCAGATTTGTCCCCCGCGCCGCCGGTCCCCGGTCAATCACCCGGTCCCCCATTCCCCGGCCCCAAAAAAACCAGGCAACAACCGGTGAGGCTATTGCCTGGGAACACTGGCAAACAATCATTATAAATATATCGAATTGCGGCAAAAATCTCAGAAAAAAATCGTTTCCCGCCGTCAATCCATCACGGATCAAAGTAAAACATTTTTCAGCAAACTAACAAACGTTAGTTCGCAAAATTCCTTGGACCCCCTGACCATTGCGCCGCCATCAAACAAAAAACCCCGCTTTTCGCGGGGTTCTATATATAAGGGGGTATGGATCAACCCGTTCAATCTAGTAATAATATCTCCGGTACCTCGGACCAGGACGGCGCGACTGATGATAGCCCGGCTCAGGCAGTATCTGCCCCAGACCAATGATCAGACCCGCATTCAGGCTGAACTGATACATCGATGAATAGGTACTGATACCCGCGCCTGAACCATAGTTGCTGAAGAACAGGCTGCCACCGGCCGCATCAACAGGAGATAACATCTGCGCCTTCAGCTGAAGACCCACCCGCGGTGAAACGTAAATATTGGTACCCAGCTGAAAACCAGCCGCAAATTTGGTGAAGGTATTGTCGCCTTCCGGGTCCATGATCGCTGCGCCAAGCATCGCCCCGATAAAAGGCCGGACCGTAGAACCGGGGATCGTAAAGGACTCGATAGGCCCGATCATAATATAGTTGATGCCCAGATTCCCGTAGGTATAGGCGCTATGATCGTCATAATAGTAAAGACCGGAAGTCGTACTGATGTGATTGTAAAGGACTTCTATCCCCAAATTGCGGTTGACATTAAATTTGAGCGCTCCACCAAGGCTCCAGGCCCCGTCGACATGACCATAGAGATCAGGGAAATCGGTATTGCTTCCGAAAGTGTAACCGCCCTGCGGAATGAACTCAACGGCGGTCTGACCAAAAGAAGTGGCGGCAACCAGGAGTAGGGCGGGTAACAGAAAGATTATTTTTCTCATACTCTGCTTTTATGCCTCAATAGACCCCTAAACAAAGAGAAAGTTTAACCCCGGAAAGACAGTTGCAAATCATTAACAATCCCGCCCTGACACCCCGGCCGGCAGCAAATCCTCCCTGGCCGCAAACCGTGCCCGGCAGCATAACCCAGCCAGCCGCAAACCCCGCGTCGGCGGCCCTCACGCCTCCAGCACCAATCCATCATATGCCAGATGCATCCCCTCCGGCAGCGTCGGCTCCACTTCGGCATGCTTCCCCAGCTGATGGCTGACATGCGTGAACCAGGCCCTGGGCACCCCAAGCCCGCGCACCTCATCGATCGCCTCACTCAGAGAAAAATGTGAAACATGCTTCTCGTGGCGCAGCGCATTGAGCACGATCTGCTGACTACCCCTGATCTTCTCCCGCTCGCTCTCCTCGATCCGGTTGGCATCCGTGATATACGTAAAATCGCCAAACCGGAAACCCAGCACCGGCATTTTCATATGCCAGACCTGTATCGGCTGGATCGTAATATCGCCGATCACGAACGGGTCCTTGTCAATATCATTAAGTCTCAGCTCTGGAATGCCCGGATACTTCATATCCGCGAAAGCATAGGGAAACTCTCTCACGATCGTCTCCTGCGTCATCTCGTTGGCGTATAGATCCATCTCCTTTCGCTGAAAAAAATTAAAGGCTCGCACGTCATCAAGTCCAGCCAGGTGATCCTTGTGCGGATGTGTAAAAATAACGCCGTCCAGCTTACGTACATTTTCCCGCAGCATCTGATAGCGGAAATCCGGCGTGGTATCGACAACGATAGTCGTCGACGGCGACTGCACCATAATGCTGCTGCGGAGTCGCTTATCTCTTTTGTCAGTGGATGCGCATACAGCGCAGGGGCAGGCGATCATCGGGACACCCGTACTGGTCCCGGTACCTAAAAAAGTGATCTTTAACGGAGGATTACTCATTTCCTTCACCCACCTGATGGGCCATTGCAACAACGTCGTCGTAAATCTTTTTTACTTCGGGACTCAGCATCTCAGGGTTGATCTTTAGCTGAGGGACGATATCGATCAGCGTGCTGATACGACCTTCCAGCTGGAGGAATTTATTCAGTACCACCACCTTCTTCTGCTCCAGGATACAATAGCCGCTTTGGAAATTACCTCTTTCGTAGCGTACGATGTATTCTGCTTCATCCAATATTCGCTCGACTTTATCGAGGGTAGATTGTGTGAACTTCATCATGGTCTCCAAAATTAACACTTATAAAGAGGGAAGGGGAATCAGCCCCCGCTATTTTATCCACCATGTGTGGAGAAAAACCGCCCCGCAGCGCAACCAGGCCGAGCACAGCGAGGCTGGCCGAAGGCCCGACATAATGGATTGAGCGCGAAGGCCCACATTTAATCCAGAGGCCGAGCCTTCAATCAGGCATTTTTGCTCGCCATCCGGACAACCGGAATGATCATTTCCTCCAGACTCACCCCACCATGCTGAAACGTATTCCGATAGTAGTTGACGTAGTAGTTATAGTTGTTGGGGTAGCAAAGAAAGCCATCCCCACGGGCGAAAATAAAGGACGAATTGACCGTAGGCACCGGCAGACCAGCCTCCTTCGGATCGCGGAACGCCAGCACTTCCTTTGCCTCGTAGTTGAGATTGCGGCCGTGCTTATACCGGAGATTGGTAGTCGTCTGCTTGTCCCCAATGACCTTGTAAGGCGTCTTCACCCGCACGCTGCCATGATCCGTAGCCAGAATGATGTTGATCTTCTTATCGGCGATCTTCTTCAACGCCTGATGCAGGGGCGAATGCTCAAACCAGCTGGTCGTAATGCTCCGATAGCTGATCTCATCGCTGGCCAGCTCTTTCAGCACCTCCATCTCCGTCCGTGCATGGCTGAGCATATCCACAAAATTGTATACGATAATGTTGAGGTCGTTGTTCAGCAGATTGTGAATGTTATTCACCAGGTCCTGGCCGGCCTGATAGTTGAGCACCTTCGTATATGAGAACTTTAGCTGATCCTTCTTCAGCCGCTTCAGCAGTCCCCGGAAGAACTCCTCTTCAAAAAGATTCTTCCCGCCTTCCTCATCATCATTCTTCCACTGCGAAGGGAACTGCTTCTCGATATCCAGGGGCATCAGACCCGAAAAAATAGCATTACGGCTATACTGGGTCGCAGTAGGCAGGATGCTGTAAAAGCTGTCCTCCTCGAGTATACGGAAACTCTCCGCGAAAATGGGCTGGATCGCCTTCCACTGATCAACACGCAGATTGTCCAGCAGGATAAAAAAGGTCGAGGTACCCTTCTCAACATGCGGCAATACCTTGAATTGGATAAGATTATGCGACATGATAGGGCCCTCCGTCGATCGGGGATGCACCCAGCTCGCATAGTTCTTGCTCACGAATTTGAAGAACTCGGTATTCGCCTCCTGTTTTTGCGACTGCAGGACCTCACGCATCTCCGGACTGTCCGACTTCTCCATCTCCAGCTCCCAGTAAACAAGCTTCTTATAGATATCCATCCACTCGTTGTAGTCCGGATTGCTGTTGAGCGCCATAAAAAGGTTCCTGAACTGCTGCTGATAGGCCGTGGTCGTCTTCTCCGCCACCAGCCTCTTATTATCGATGATCTTCTTCAGGCTGAGCAGCACCTGGTTGGGATTGACGGGCTTGATCAGGTAGTCTGTTATCTGGCTCCCGATGGCATCATCCATCAGATTCTCGGTCTCATTCTTGGTGATCAGCACCACCGGTATCTGCTGGTTCGCCTCCTTGATCTTGGCCAGTGTCTCCAGCCCCGTTATGCCGGGCATGGTCTCGTCCATCAGAACGACGTCGATGGGATTCTCTTTCACAAAATCGATAGCATCAAAACCATTGGTCAGGGCCTTTACCTCATATCCTTTATTTTCCAGAAAGAGTATTTGGGAATGCAAGCTCTCTATTTCGTCGTCGACCCAAAGTATTTTCGCTAGTGCCATATCCCACAAACTACAAACTCTCGGCCAATTTTAACTAGATTTGACAATTGTTTTAGACCGATTTAACAAAAACCCGGAGGAATGGCCCAATTATCGCGTAAGATCATAAATGACCCTGTATACGGCTTTATTACACTGGATCATCCCCTGCTGCTCAACATCGTCGCGCATCCTTACTACCAGCGTTTGCGGCGGATACACCAGATGGCATTTGCCCATCTCGTCTACCCCGGAGCGGTCCATACCCGGCTGCACCACTCCCTGGGCGCCTATCACCTCATGGGAGACGCCGTTACCGAGCTGAGACGCAAAGGCGTCGTCATCAGCGAGGAAGAAGAGCTCGGCGTAAAGGTCGCGATACTCCTGCACGACGTGGGCCACGGTCCTTTCTCGCACGCCCTTGAGAACGTGGTCATAAAAGGCGCACACCACGAGGCTCTGTCCCTCCTGATCATGAAGGTGCTCAACAAGGACTTCGGCGGACAGCTCGATACTGCGATACGTATTTTTACGAACGATCACCCGAAACGATTTCTGCATCAGCTGGTCTCCGGACAGCTGGACATGGACCGGATGGACTACCTGTCCCGCGATAGCTTCTTTACCGGGGTCAGCGAAGGCGTCATCGGCTATGACAGGATCCTGAAAATGCTGGCCGTCTCCGGCGGCGAGCTGATGGTAGAAGAAAAGGCCATCTACTCGATCGAAAAGTTCCTGCTCGCCCGGCGGCTGATGTACTGGCAGGTCTATCTGCACAAGACCGTCGTCAGCGCGGAAAAGATGCTGGTCAGGATACTGGAAAGAGCGCGCGAGCTGGTCATCCGCGGAGAAGAGGTGAAATGCTGTTCCCCGGCCCTGGATTTCTTCTTGCAGCATGCAACGACATCCGCGTCCATAGCATCAAATCTGGACAAATTCTGCCTGCTGGACGACTACGACGTAATGGGGACCATCAAGAACTGGATGTTCCATTCCGACAAGGTCCTGTCCGGGCTCTCCCGGGGACTGATCGACCGCAAACTGCTAAAAGTGAGACTACAGGCAACTCCGTTCGACCCTTCTTACGTAGTGGAATTAAAAGAAAAGGTGAGCCGGATGCTGGGCATTTCCATGGAAGAAGCCGGCTATTTCGTATTCACCGGAGAGGCCGTAAATACAACCTATAATCCCGTCGATGAAAAGATTTGTATCCTCTTCCGCGACGGATCGGTAAAGGATATTTCGCAGGTAGACAACGCACTTATCCAGCAAACACTGGCGAGCACCGTGAAAAAATTTTATATTTGCCATTTGAGTACAGGTTTGTAGCGAACTACATCCCGAAAAACCACCACACTATGCAATTCTCTGCTGCCCAGATAGCCATGTTGATCAACGGAAAGACGGAGGGAGACCCCAACGCCACCGTAAGCACCTTTGGAAAGATCGAAGAAGCCGTTGCCGGCCAGCTCGCCTTTCTCGCCAATCCCAAATACGAAGAACATCTCTATACTACCGGCGCCTCCGTCATCATCATCAACGAGACGCAGGAGCTGAGACAACCCATCAGCGGCACCCTGGTCAGGGTCCCGGACGCCTACACCGCCTTCGCCACCCTGCTGACCAAATACCAGGAGATCGAAGCGCAGCAGCTGACAGGCATCCAGGAGCCTTCCTACCGCGCCAAAACGGTAACCCTCGGAGACCGCATCTTTATCGGCGCCTTTGCCTATATCGGCGAGAACGTCGTCGTCGGCAATAACGTCAAGATCCACCCGCAGGTCTATCTCGGCAATAACGTCCGCATCGGCGACAATGTCGTGCTTCACCCCGGTGTCAAGATCTATCACAACTGCGTGGTCGGCAACAATGTGACCATCCACGCAGGCTCCGTCATCGGCAGCGATGGTTTTGGCTTCGCCCCACAGACCGACGGCAGCTTTAAAAAAGTACCCCAGATCGGTAACGTACAGATCGAAGACTACGTGGAAATAGGCTCCAATGTCACCATCGACCGTGCTACCATGGGCTCCACTGTGATCCGCACCGGTGTAAAGCTGGACAACCTCATACAGATAGCCCACAACGTGGACATCGGACACCATACCGTCATCGCAGCCCAGGCCGGCATCAGCGGCAGCACCAAGATCGGCAGCGGCGTAATGATCGGCGGACAGGCCGGCATCGTAGGTCACCTGCAGATCGCCGACGGAGCACGTATCAACGCACAGAGCGGTGTGACGAAATCTATTAAGTCTCAGGGCGGCGCCGTAACGGGAACTCCCGCCTACGAGTATACCAGCGCACTCCGCAGCCAGGCCATCAGCCGCAACCTGCCTGACCTGGAAAAAAGGCTCAAGGAACTGGAAGAACAGATCCGCCAGCTGCTGTCCGAGAAGGTCTAGGCAACCTGTCTTATGCTGCACATAATAACCGGACGGAGTCCGGTTCGCACACTTTCCCGAGCAAAGCGAAGGGAACGAACAAGGCGGAGCGTGGCGAAGCAGCTCCGAAGAAGTTCTGTGCAGACATTATGGTTTGGGACAAAAAATTATTTTTGACCAAAATTTTTTGTCCCACATTTACTTACATTTAGGTCGGTTTAATATCATATACCTATGGCTACAGGAGACTCCTTTCTGCAATCCATAAAAGATGGATACACCTTCAAGGGCGAAACGATCCTTTTAGGCACAGGCATGCTCGACGGACATGTCGTAGCAGGCGCCAGCGTCCACCTGCCGCTGAAGACCATGAACCGCCACGGACTGATCGCAGGCGCCACCGGCACCGGAAAGACCAAGACCCTCCAGATGATCAGCGAGGCGCTCAGTGACGCCAGCGTGCCCGTAGTGCTGATGGACATCAAAGGAGACCTCAGCGGCATCGCCGCCATGGGAACAGCCAGCGAAAAGGTGAACGAACGCTATCAGCAGATCGGTGTACCATACAAACCGTCCTCCTATCCGGTAGAGTTTCTTAGCCTGAGCAACGAAAAAGGAGTGCGCCTGCGCGCCACCGTCAGCGAATTCGGGCCTGTGCTGCTCGCCAAGATCCTCGGCCTCAACGACACCCAGGAAGGACTGGTGGCCATGATCTTCAAATTCTGCGACGACAGCCAGCTGCCCCTGCTGGACCTGAAGGATTTTATAAAAGTGCTGCAATACGTCGGCAACGAAGGCAAGGCCGAAATAGAAAAGTCTTATGGTAAGGTCAGCACCACCTCAACGGGGACCATATTGAGAAAGGTCATCGAGCTCCAGCAACAGGGAGCAGACCTCTTCTTTGGCGAAAAAAGTTTTGAAGTAGCCGACCTCATGCGCATAGCCGACGACGGCAGAGGCATGATCAGCGTCCTTCGCGTGACAGACCTCCAGAACCGGCCCAAACTATTCTCGACCTTCATGCTCCAGCTGCTGGCCGAGCTCTACGCCTCCTGCCCCGAAGAAGGCGACCTCGACAAGCCCAAGCTGGTCCTCTTTATCGACGAAGCCCACCTCGTCTTCCAGGAAGCCAGCGACGCACTGCTGCAGCAGATAGAGACGATCATCAAGCTCATCCGGAGCAAAGGCATCGGCGTCTTCTTCTGCACCCAGAACCCATCGGACGTTCCGGCCAGCGTGCTCGCCCAGCTGGGCCTGAAAGTACAGCACGCCCTGAGAGCCTTCACCGCCGCCGACCGCAAGGACATCAAACAGGCGGCAGAGAATTATCCGACCACCGATTTTTATAAGACAGAGGACCTCCTCACAAAATTGGGCATCGGCGAAGCCCTCATCACTTCGCTCAACGAAAAAGGCATCCCCACGCCGCTCGTACACTGCCTGCTCTGCTCTCCCCGCAGCCGCATGGATATCCTCACCCCGGAAGAGCTCGACGCCGCCGTTGCCAAAAGCAAGCTGGCAGCCAAATACAATACTCCCGTAGACTCTGAGAGCGCCTACGAGATCCTCACCGCCAAGCTGGCCGAAGCCGCTGCAAAGAATGGCGACAACGGCGGAAGCACCCCCGGCGGCGGACAGACGCCATCTAAAAAACCGGAAAAATCTACGCTGGAAAAAATTCTCGATAGCCCCGCAGCCCGACAGGCCGAACGCACAGCCGCCGGCATCATCACCCGCAGCCTCCTCGGCGCCCTCGGCCTCGGCGGCAAGAGCAAAAAAAGCTTGTTCTAGAGGCGCCCGCAGGCGCCTCTACCTCCTCCGCGGCGCGGCAGCCTTCGCCGCCGCCAGACAATTATCACAAATCCCACAATCCCCTGCATCCTTATCCCCAAAATAATGCGCCAGATAGCGGCTCCTGCACTCCCCTGCGCCAAGTCCAAGGTACCGGATCATCGACCTCACCCGCGTCGCATAAACTTCCTTCTTCTCCCTATAGCTGACCGGATCGATATACAATTCTTCCGTCGCCACCCGGTCGCGGAAAAAGTACAGCTGCGGCGACTCCTTCAGCGGCTCATAGTCGATGATCCGGAAAGCATGCAGCTGCTCCAGCTGCGTCGCCAGCTGCGCCGGCGGAATATGCAGCTGCCAGGCCACCTGCCGCTCACGTATCGCAACCGACTGGTCAAAGATACCCTCATAGCTCCGCAGCAGACTATGGATCAGCGGCTCCAGCTCGGGATGATCCCGCTCAAAATCATAGAGCGTCTCCTTCCCCACGCAGAATCGTACCCTCGCGGGCAGGAACACCTGCTGCTGCCAGCTCACAACCCCCTCCTGTTCCAGCACCTTCAGCACATTCATGACGGCCCCTATCTCCAGACCAAACCTGTTCGCAAATGCCGTCATATCGAAATCGAAATAATTGCCCTCGCCCGAGCCCGCAGGCAGCTGCAGATAGTTCATCAGGTGCTGATAGATCGGTCTGATCTTGTCCATCGTCGGAAAACGCGCGTCCGGCATAGCCTCCAGCCGCGCCGGCTCCCCGTCCGCAGCCAGCAGGACCGCGTAGGCTTTCTGGCCATCCCTTCCCGCACGACCCGACTCCTGGTAGTAGTTCTCGACAGACTCCGGGACATCCGCATGGATCACCGCCCGGACACCGGATTTGTCGATACCCATCCCGAAGGCGTTGGTGCTAACGATGACCCTCACTCTATCTTTCAGCCAGTCCTCCTGTTTGGCGATCCGCTCTTCCCGTGAAAGCCCGGCGTGATAGGCAACCGCAGGGATGCCCTGTCGCATCAGCCCTTCGCTGATCTCCCGCGTCGACCGCCGCGTCTTGCAATAGATGATGGCGCTCCCCGTCACCTTCGCCAGGATCTCGGCAATCTTCTGCTGCTTGTTGCTGACCGTAAAAACGCTATACGAAAGATTGGGCCGCGTAAAAGGCAGCCGAAAGACGGCCGGCTCCCGCATCTCCAGCTTGTCGACGATATCTTCAAGGACCGCGGGTGTCGCAGATGCGGTCAGGCCAAGCATGGGAACCTCCGGCAACACCTCCCGCAACGCAGCAATGCGCAGGTAGGGTGGGCGGAAATCATATCCCCACTGCGACACACAGTGCGCCTCGTCGATAGCGACCAGGCTGACGTTCAGCGAAGGCAGGTACTCTGCAAAAAGCCCTGTCTCGAGCCGCTCCGGAGAAACATAGAGGAATTTACAATTGCTGTTACCCGCCAGCTGAAGGGTCGCTATGACCTCTTTCCGGCTCATCCCGCTATTGAGGGAAAAGGCAGTGATCCCCTTCTTGCGAAGACCATCCGTCTGGTCTTTCATCAGCGCGACCAGCGGACTGACCACCAGGCAGAGACCGGGCAGCGCCATGGCCGGCACCTGGAAACACAATGACTTTCCCCCGCCCGTAGGCAGAAGGGCAAGCGTGTCCTTCCCGGCCAGCACAGACCGGATGATCTCTTCCTGCCGCGGCCTGAAACCATCGTAGTGCCAGTACTGACGCAAAAGAGCCAGCAGGTCCTGAGTATTGGGATTTGTCATTTTTGATCGATAACCGGGCTCTGGTCACTTAAACCACTTCGGCCCCTCAAACCGCGCCGGGCCCCTCAAGCCAGTTTTTTTGCATAAAGCCGCAGGGAATTGGCCGCCAGCACCACATCGCTGAACCCCATCGCCAGCGCGGCCACCGCCGGCGTCAGCAGCCCAAAGGCCGCCACGGGGATCGCGACGACGTTGTAGGAAAAAGCCCAGAAAAGATTCCCCCTGATCGTCGAAAAGGTATGCCTCCCCAGCCCCAGCGCTGCCGGCAGCTGCTGGAGGCTATTGCCCATCAGCACAACGTCCGCCGTCTGCACGGCCAGCTGGGAAGCATCGCTCATCGAAATGCCGATGGTGGCGCGGGCCAGCGCCGGGGCGTCGTTGATGCCGTCGCCGACCATTGCCGTAGGCATCTCAGCCGTCAGACGGGTCACCTGCCGCAGCTTGTCCTCCGGACTTTGCTCCGCCAGCACTTCCTGTATGCCCAGGACAGACGCGACGTCCTGGCAGGTCTGCAGCCTGTCTCCGCTGAGCAGGACAGTATGGATGCCCTTCCCGTGTAGCCATGCTACTACACCAGCGACCTCCGGTCGGACGGCGTCCCTGACATCTACCCAACCCAAAAGACGGTTGTTACAAACGACATAAACGTTATGCGCATCCTCAGACGTCAGCCCCGCCGCAACCTTATACGAGCCTGCCCAGTAAATATCCCCCTCTTTCGTCTCCCCTCGCATACCGAGCCCCTTCACTTCTTCTACCTTCTGCCAGCGCAGAGCAGCCCGCTGTCCGCCCGGCCCGGGCGTAGGCTTCCATTCTCGGGTAATGCTTTTGGCAATAGGGTGAGCGGAATATTTTTCAAGCGAAAAGGCGATCTCTTTGAACTGATCCGGAGAGATACCGGCATCCGGATGCAGCTGCCACTGGCTGATAGCAAACTCCCCGGTCGTCAGCGTACCGGTCTTGTCAAACACCACCTGGCGGATATTCGAAAAGGCTTCCAGATGACGGGCATTGCGGAACAGGATGCCCCTGCGGGCCCCACGCCCCAGCCCGACCGAGATGGCGGCAGGAGTGGCCAGGCCCATCGCACAGGGACAGGCGATGACCAGCACGGCGATACTACGCATAAGGGCAGGGGCAACGGCATGAGCGTACCAGTAGTTGCCCAGAAAAGTGAGGACCGCCAATACCAGCACGGTAGGCACAAAAACGGCGCTGATCCTGTCCGCCAGCTGCTGGATCGGTGGCTTCTCGCCCTGGGCCTGGCGGACCATCCGGACAATACCCGCCAGCACCGTCTGATCGGCCGCAGCTGTCACCTGGGCTTTTACAGTCCCCGAGACCAGCACGCTGCCCCCGATAAGCATATCCTTCCCCTTTTTTTCGACCGGCAGGCTTTCCCCGGTGAGGATGGACTCATCGACACCGGCCTCCCCCCACAATACCCTGGCGTCTGCCGGCACCTCCTCTCCCGCACGCACAAGGATAAGATCGCCGCTTCTCAGCTGGGTGCTCTCGACAGGGAATAGTACCTCCTGGTGCTGGTCGTCAAAGGCGATCATCGTCGCAGTGAGTTTCCGGGTCTTTGCCAGCTGCTTCAGCGACCGCTGGGTAGCCTGCACGGAAGCGTCTTCAAGATAATAGCCAAAGAACACGATCGTGATAATGGAAGCGGCTGTCTCGTAAAAAAGATAGTCGGGGCCCAGTCCCAGCAGCGTCCCCGTAAGACTGTAGACAAAGGCCGCCGTCGATCCGATAGCGATCAGCACATTCATGTTGGGCAGCCCGTTCAGCAGGCTTTTGACAGCGCTGCGGCCGAAGAACAGCATCCCCGTGACGAATACAGGCAGGCAGATGACCAGCTGTACCCAGGGCTCCATCAGCAGCTCGACGCCCACCATGTGCAGCAGCAGCGCCAGCGTAAAGGGAAGACAAAAGAGAAAACGCTTCAGATGTTTGTTCATCGGCTGTCGTTCGGCCACAGGCGCCTCTTCCCCTACCACCGCATACCCCAGGTCGTGGATGCCTTTCTGTAAGGACTGTTTGTCCAGTCCGCCCGGGGTCTCAAAGCTGACATCCCCGCTGGCCAGACTCACCTTTATATTTTGCAGCCCCTTCTTCTCAAGATATTTATTTATAGTGAGCGCACAGGTCGAACAGCTCATCCCTTCTATTTTCCAGTTAATAGTTTCCATATATTTCGTACAAATCGGCCTTCTGCCGATTCGTGCAAAGTTACGAAGCAGGCACGAACCCGCCACTAAGCTGCCCCGGATGTAAGATCACTGATGGGAAAAGGATATCTTTGCAGCATGGAACTTCGTTTTCAGCTAAAGGATATAGAGGGCGCCGCCCGGTGGTTCTGGCAACAATTTCCTCTTCCGGCTGTTTTTGCCTTTCATGGCGACATGGGGGCCGGTAAAACGACTTTTATCCATGCCCTTTGCACAGAAAGGGGCGTCACCGATGCCGTCGGCAGCCCGACCTTTTCCATCATCAACGAATACCGGTATAAAGGAGGAAAGATCTATCATATCGACCTCTACCGGCTAAAAGACGAAGAAGAAGCCATCCGTGCCGGCGTCGAAGACGTCCTGTATAGCGGAGATATCTGCCTGGTCGAATGGCCCGACCGCGCGCCGGGCATCTTCCCCGCGGATACCGTGGAGCTCAGACTCGAGGTCATCGACCCCGAGACGCGTAAAATAACCCATCAAAATCAATTTTAAATTGTAATTTGACAGGCATATTATGTCGCAGCAAAAACCAGTCATCAGTACCTCTTTCAGCTACGAAACACTAGAAGAAACTCTGGATATCAAACCCAAGGGTGTCCCCTTACATATCGGCATCCCCAGGGAAGTTGCCTTCCAGGAGAACCGGATCGCCCTGACGCCGGACGCGGTTGGGGTGCTGGTCAGCAATGGCCACGAGGTAGTGATCGAGCACAATGCTGGCGAAGCCTCCCATTACAGGGACAGGGACTATAGCGAGGCCGGGGCCCACATCGTATCCGATAAAGCGGAAGTATTCAAAGCCCCCATCCTCGTAAAAAGCGCACCGGTCATCGAAGAGGACCTTCCCTTCCTCCAGCTGAACCAGATCGTCATCTCCCCGATCCACCTCTCTGCCATGAAGGCCGAACTGCTGCAGAAGATGATGGACAAACGCATCACCGGCATCTCCTTCGAGAACCTCAAAGACGACAGCGGCACCTATCCCATCGTCCGCAGCATGAGCGAGATCGCCGGCAGCGCCGTAATGCTCGTCGCAGGACAATACCTCAGCTCGGCCAACCACGGAAAAGGCGTGCTGCTCGGCGGCATCTCGGGCATTCCACCCACCAAGGTCATTATCCTCGGCGCCGGCATCGTCGGCGAATTCGCGGCCCGCGCCGCCCTGGCCCTCGGCGCCTCCGTCAAGGTCTTCGACAACAGCGTCTACCGGCTGAAAAGGCTGCAGAACAATATCGGCCAGCGCATGTGGACGTCCGTCATGGAACCCCGCATCCTCGCCAAACAGATAAAGACCTGCGAGATCGCCGTAGGAGCCCTCTCCTCACAAAGCGGCCGCACCCCGGTAGTCGTCACCGAAGAAATGGTCAGCAACATGCGGCCCGGTAGTGTGATCATCGACGTTAGTATCGACCGCGGCGGCTGCTTCGAAACATCCGAGATCACCACGCACGAACACCCCGTCTTCACCAAATACGGCGTCATCCACTACTGTGTTCCCAATATTCCGTCCGGCTTCGCCCGCACCGCCTCCCACGCCATCAGCAACGTGCTGATGCCCCTGCTGCTCGAGGCCGGAGAAGAAGGAGGATTCGAGAACCTGGTATGGCATAAGATACACCTGCGCAGCGGCATCTACCTGTTCAAGGGCGCCCTGACCAACTTCCACCTCAGCCAGCGCTTCGACCTGAAATATACCGACCTCAATCTGTTGATCGCCAGTCAGCGCTAGCATCGCCCCCTGCCGGTGCGCCGACACCGAACCCACCGGGATCGCGGTCATCGGTTCTACCAATGTCGAATTCGCTAAGATCACGGGTTCGGATACGCATCCTATCCGATCTTTTCCAGGGACTCTCAAAGACGATCAGCAGCAGCGCGATCCAGTTATGAACCGGCTCCGTCAACGAAACGGGCTGCCTGTTCCCAAAAACAGCAGGCGTCGCCAGGTCCCGGTACCAGTCCCTCAAGCAACGTCCAAGCGACGGCACTGTCAGTTCCCCCCTCCCTATTCCTAAGTCTCATCTCCGGATGCGAAAGAAGATAAAGCCCGGGCGCAAGGAACGCACTAACAAAAATGCAGGGCAAAATGACGATGAAAAAATTGAACCTGGATTGCATCATGGCTTATAATCCATAATATTAATGACTTCTTCGCAGAAATCATATTCCTGCGGGTCATTGCTGCTGATGACGACAAGACGTTCCCTGCCGTATTCCCGCACCAGATCGCGGTAAAGCGCGACCCCGTCCACATCCAGGTTGGTACAGGGCTCGTCCAGCAGCAGCAGAGGCGCGTCGGAGAAAATGGCCTGAGCCAGCCGGACCCGCTGTTTCATACCCGAAGAATAATAGCGTATCTGTTTGTGCGCCGCCGCGGCCAGGCCCACGCGGCCGACAATATCCTTAATGGTCAGCCCTGGAATAAAACGCTTAAAAGAACCATGAAACTGAAGGAACTCCGTGACGGTCATTTCCTCGATGACCTCGAGATAAGGCGCCGCCAGCGACAGCTGCCGGTAGACCAGCTCAGGAGCCTGACCCGAATAGTCTACATTACCCTCACTGAGCGCGATCGCTCCCGCAATGGCTTGTAATAAAGTGGATTTGCCCGACCCGTTGGAGCCGGTAATAGCATAACTATGACCTAATGAGAATTCGTAACCAAGATGACGAAAGATCCAGTCGCGGTTGAACCGTTTGCCGGCATCAATCAGCGTAATCCTCATCAAAGCTGCTTTTGCTGTAGCGTTTAATAATCCCACGCCCGCTTTCCCGGATAAAAGCAACGATCTCGTCGCGCTCGTCGCTGGCGGGGAACTCTTCCTCCAGGTATTCCAGCGCCTGGCTGGTATTCATACCCTTATTGTAGATGACGCGGTAGATATCGAGAATATGGTTGATCTTGTCGATGGTGAAGCCCCGGCGCTTGAGGCCGACGGAATTAACACCTGAATAGCTCAGCGGCATACGGGCAGCCTTGATATAGGGCGGGATGTCCTTGCCTACCAGGGAACCGCCACCAAGGAATACATGCGAACCAACCCTTACGAACTGGTGGATCGCACACATCCCCCCGAGTATGACCCAGTCTCCGAGGACCACATGTCCTGCAATCTGGGAGTTATTGGAAAGGATACAGTTATCGCCGATGATACAGTCGTGCGCAATATGGCTATAAGCCAGGATCATGCAATTACGGCCTACACGCGTAGTCCAGCGGTCCCGGGTACCACGGTGGATAGTCACGAACTCACGAATCGTAGTATTGTCCCCAATCTGCACGGTTGTCTCTTCGCCATCAAACTTAAGGTCCTGAGGATCAGCGGATATTACCGCTCCAGGGAAGATCTTGCAGTTCTTTCCGATACGGGCGCCTTCCATGATCGTCACATTGCTGCCAATCCAAGTTCCCGCTCCGATCTCGACATTCTTATGGATCATACTGAACGGATCTACCTGGACATCCGGAGCTAGCCGGGCATCCGGGTGAATGGAAGTCATGGAGTGGATCATTCTGCGGTCAATTGGTTGATTTTCAGTTTCTTGGATCATTATATCGGCTTCCTTATGGATAACTGTTTTCTTCATAAAAAATGCTGAGCCAGTACCCAGCATTTCACAAAAATAAACTTATTTGGCACAAATCGGCTAAATAAACTTCTCTTAACTTCTCTTTACAAGTTGAGCCATAAGGTCCGCCTCAGTGGCGATCTTATTCCCCACATAGACGGTTCCCCTCATTTCGCAGATGCCGCGACGGATAGGATTGAGCAGCTCCATTTTCAGGATCATCGTGTCTCCGGGGACCACTTTATGTTTGAACTTACAGTTGTCTATCTTGATGAAATAGGTGTCGTATTGGCCATCCGGCATGGTATTGATACAAAGGATCCCACCCGTCTGGGCCAGGGCTTCTATCTGCAGGACGCCAGGCATCACGGGATTACCGGGGAAATGACCGACAAAGAATGGCTCATTGAAGGTCACATTCTTGATGCCGACGATATGGCGGTCGGTCAGCTCGATGATCTTGTCCACCAGCAGGAAGGGAAAACGATGCGGCAGGGTCTTTTCTATCTGCGTTATGTTATATACCGGAGGCTGGTTCGGGTCGTATACCGGCGTATTCTTGAGATGCTTGTTTTTTTTTATGTACTGCTTGATCTTTTTGGCGAACTCGACGTTGGAAGAGTGGCCGGGCCGGTTGGCGATGATATGTCCTTTGATGGGAACGCCGATCAGCGCCAGGTCTCCGATGACATCCAGCAGCTTGTGACGCGCCGGTTCATTCGGAAAACGAAGCTCCAGGTTATTCAGGTAGCCTTCGCTCTTGATCTCGATCTTATCCCGTTTGAACGCCTTTGCAAGACGCTCCATTTCCTGTGGCGTCACCGGCTTGTCCACTACCACGATCGCATTGTTGATATCGCCACCCTTGACCAGATTGTGCTCCAGCAGCATTTCCAGCTCGTGGAGAAAACAGAAGGTGCGGCAGGGCGCGATCTCGCTCTTGAACTCCCGCATGGTCTTCAGACTGGCATGCTGCGTACCCAGTACAGGACTATTGAAATCGATAAGCGTAGTAACCTTGTATTCCATAGCAGGCATCACAACCATCTCGACCCTCTTCTTCTCATCATAATGGGTGATATTGGTGTCGATGCTGTACCAGACTTTAGCGGCATCCTGCTCGGCCACGCCGGCTTCTTCGATGATCTCTACGAAAGGCATCGAGCTGCCGTCAATAATGGGTATCTCCGGCCCGTTGATCTCGATCAGGCAGTTGTCAATGCCCATCCCTACCAGCGCGGCGAGGATATGCTCGACCGTGCTGACCTTGGCGCCATTGTCTTCCAGCGTAGTCCCACGGGAAGTATCCGTAACCAGATCGCAGTCAGCCTTGATGACAGGCTGCCCCGGCAGATCGACGCGTTGGAATTGAAAGCCAAATCCGGGATTGGCCGGCTTTAGCGTCATGTCCACCTTTATGCCGGTGTGCAGACCGGTTCCGGAAATACTTGTTATCGAACCCAGTGTGTGCTGCTTGTCGGGATTGAAATTTGCATCCATAAGCTTGCAAATATAGGGGAATCATTGTTTATATATCCTCCTCACGCTCGAGCATCAGGATGGCGCTCTGGGGAACAATAAAGTATTTTTCCCCCTCATAGAGCACTTCCGTGGCTCCGCTGACGAGAAAAACCGCAATATCGCCCTCTCTTGCCTGCAGAGGAATGTATTTTACCTGCTCGTCCTGACGCTTCCAGGGCTCATCGTCCACGGGGGTTGGGATGGCATAGCCAGGACCGGTCTTGATAACGTACCCCTGCTGGACCTTTTCTTTTTCCTGCACGCCGGGCGGCAGATAAAGCCCGGATTCAGTGCGCTCATTAGGACGGGAAGGACGTATCAGCACCCTGTCGCCGATTACGACCAATTTCTTAAATTTATTGTCTGAAGTGAGATGCATTGACCGTAAAATTACGAAACCTACCCCCGCCAGCAGCCGACTTTGTGAATATTGCGCCAAAAAATTAATTTTATTACTAGTTCTTAGCGTAATTCAATTTATTTGTATCTAAAATCAGCAAATATGGAAGGAAAGAAACCCAAGATATTACTGTGCGAGGATGACCCCAACTTAGGAATGGTGCTAAAGAATTACCTGGAACTGAGCGATTTTGACGTCACCCTCGAGCGGGATGGCAGGCTCGGCCTGGCCGCATTCCAGCGCGAACGTTTTGACCTCTGTCTGCTGGATATCATGATGCCCCATATGGATGGCTTCACCCTGGCTGAAGAGATCAGGGACGTCGACCCCGACATTCCCCTTTTCTTCCTCAGCGCCAAAACAATGAAAGAAGATATCATCCAGGGTTATAAATTAGGCGCCGACGACTATATCACCAAGCCCTTCGACAGCGAGGTGCTCCTGCTGAAGATCAAGGCCATCCTCAAACGCAACGACGACCTCAACAAAGAGTCCGACAATAAGGAATTTGACCTGGGCAGCTACCACTTTAATCCCAAGCTGAGAGAGCTGAGCCATAAGGGACAGACCCAGACCCTGTCCCCGAAGGAGAACGAGCTGCTGAAGATGCTGGCCGAACACATGAACGACCTCCTGCCAAGAGAGCAGGCCCTAAAGAAGATATGGGGTAGCGATACTTATTTCAACGGACGCAGCATGGACGTGTACATCGCAAAGCTCCGCAAATACCTGAAGGACGACAGCCAGATCGAGATCGTGAATATCCACGGAAATGGTTTCAGGCTGGTAGTTCCGGTCAACGCCTGAACCACTGTTTCACTATATTGCCGTTAACCCGGCACCCGGGCGACGAGGTTAGAACAGTAATTGCTCTCCCTCCCTGCCCGGTTTTTTTTTGCCCAGGTGCTCATATGCCTTGGCGGTCACCTCCCTTCCCCGGGGAGTCCGCATGATAAATCCTTCCTGTATCAGGAACGGCTCATACACCTCTTCCAGCGTACCCGTCTCTTCTCCCACGGCCGTTGCAATGGTGGTAATGCCTACGGGACCACCCTTGAATTTCTCTATGATCGTAGACAATATCCGGTTGTCCATCTCGTCCAGCCCATGCTCGTCGACGTTGAGCGCCCGCAGCGCATGTTGCGTGATCCCCAGCTCGATAATGCCGTTGCTCAGCACCTGCGCAAAATCCCTCACCCTCCTCAGCAGTCCATTGGCGATACGCGGAGTGCCCCGGCTGCGACGGGCGATCTCTCCAGCAGCGTCAGACGTGATCTTGGTCTGCAGAATGCTGGCTGAACGGAGAATGATCTTTTGTAACGTATCCCCATTGTAATATTCCAGCCTCGACTTGATGCCAAAACGCGACAGCAGCGGCGCCGTCAGCAACCCGCTCCTGGTCGTTGCGCCTACAAGGGTAAAAGGAGAGATATTGAGCTGTATGCTTCTCGCGCTGGGACCGCTGTCGATCATGATGTCGATGCGATAGTCTTCCATCGCCGCATAGAGATATTCTTCTACAACAGAGCTCAGCCTGTGGATCTCATCGATGAACAGCACGTCATTGGGCTCGAGGTTGGTAAGAAGGCCCGCGAGATCGCCAGGCTTTTCAATGACCGGACCTGATGTCTCTTTGATGTGAACGCCCAGCTCGTTGGCGACGATACGCGATAGCGTCGTCTTTCCGAGCCCGGGAGGGCCATGGAACAAAATATGATCGAGCGCCTCTCCCCGCATCTTCGCCGCCTTGATAAAGACACGAAGGTTTTCGATCAGCTGTGGCTGACCGGAGAACTCGTCGATGGCGGCCGGACGAATATTGTTCTCAAACTCCTTGTCCGAAGGACTTAGAGCGTTCTTATCGGTGTTGAGATTGCCATTGGACATGGAACAAATATACTAAGGCAGGCGCTGCCACAAGACATCCGCAAACCATTTCTTCTGGTCCAAAAAGGTATGCACCGGCGCAAACCCCGACTGGGCCGCCATATTCTCTGTCTCACCCAACGAATATTTCTGGGAGATCTCCATATGGACCGGCTCGTTCTCCCTGAAGTGAATGCTTTTACCGGCCACATGCACCACCTGGTCGGCCAGGCTGACAAGATAGCTCTTACAGGTCCCCGTACCGGGATCATAGGTCGGGTAGTGCTCGAAAAGATTGGTATTGAAATCGGCGTCCAGCTCGCGGTTGATCCTCGTCAGCAGATTCAGGTTGAAGGCCCTGGTGATCCCCTGCCGGTCATTGTAAGCGTCAAGAATGGTTTGGGGATGCTTCTTCAGGTCAAAGCCGATCAGCAACAGATCGCCCGGCTGCATGTTGTCGTACAGCTGTCTGCAGAACTGGGTAGCCTGCCCAACGGTCATATTCCCGATGTTGGCGCCCATGAACAGGACGATCTTGGGATTGGGCGAGAACGATTTTACCTGCTGCATCTTCTCGAGATATTCCCCGTTGAGGCCGTGCAGACGAATACCGGGCAGCGTGACCGGCAGCTTGGTCTCCAGCAAGCTGATGACATTGGTGGAGATATCGATGGGATAGTAAGTAAAGGCGGCATGCTTCCGCTGCAGCTCGCGCAGAAGGAACCAGGACTTGGTGGCGTCGCCGGGCCCCAGCTCCACCAGATTGAAGGCGGGACTATACGCAGTGAAAAACCTGGCCATCTCCCCAGATTGCTCCTGCATGATCTCCATCTCGCAGCGGGTAGGGTAGTATTCCGGGCAGTTCATTATCTGCTGGAAAAGTTTGTCCCCTGTCTCGTCATAAAAATATTTGGAAGGCAGATGTTTGTTCTCCGCCCGAAGCCCGTCCAGGATATCATGGTAAAATGCGGAATGCCTGCGCGCTGTCGAATTTACGGCAATAGAGGGAATCATTAGACCTTAGTTTAAATATTTACTAACCTATATTTTCGCAACTGTCCCCGTCAGGCCAGTTACCTTATCTCTCACCCCGATGCCCAGACCTTCGTCGAGGCGTCGTCCCTTGAACCTTCGCTTCGCCCGGGTATCCTTCGGGCGACTGGCCTCCGGCCAGTCAGGGCGCGGGATCATCATTTATTTCGCAAGTCTTATACCAGTAAACTGCCATCTCAGGTACGGATGAAAAAAATTCCTATACGTATTCCTGCTATGTCCCGCCGGGGTCGCCACAGACGCACCCCTCAACACCATCTGACTCACCATGAACTTACCGTTATATTCTCCGATAGCCCCTGCCGCCTTTTTAAAACCGGGATAAGGCAAATATGCACTCTCCGTCCATTCCCACCTTTTCCCCCAGCTGAACTCCTCCGACGCCGCCTCCCACTCGAACTCGGTTGGCAGACGACAGCCCTTCCAGGCAGCAAAAGCCGCCGCCTCATAATAACTAACATGACACAACAATTGTTGACTATCCAGCAGCTTCAGCCCAGCCATCGTATACTGATGCCAGCGACCATCGATAAGGTGCCAGTACAGCGGCGCCGTGACGGCGTTCTTCTTTACCCAGTCCCAACCCTCTGCGTGCCAATAGCTAAAATTTTTGTACCCGCCATCCTCGATGAACTCCATATACTCTCCGTTGCTGACAGGCTCCGCCGCTATCTGAAATTCGCCGAGATAGACCTTATGCCTGGCCAGCTCATTATCAAAACAAAAACCATTCCCCGCATACCCGATCTCATAGATCCCGGCAGGCACAACCACCGACTGCCGGGCAAACACCGGCTCGCCCGTGCTCACCTGACGCGCGACCGACGCAGCAGTCACACCCGCGCCGGGTTGCGGCGCAATGGCCGCCACCACATCCTCGTCGATATCGTGATCGGACCAGGCAGGGAACAGAGGATTGTGCCCGAGAATATATTTGATATCCGTAAAGAGCAGCTCCTGGTGCTGCTGCTCGTGATTCAGCCCCAGCACGATCAGGTCCTCCAGCTCTTTACCCGGACCCGGAGCAATGAGCTTTTCCATGGCAGCGTCTACATATCGCCGGTAGTCGTATACTTCGTCGACCGAAGGCCTGCTCAGGTTGCCTCTATCAGTGCGGACCACGCGGGCGCCGATGGTCTCATAATAGCTGTTGAAAACATAATTGTAGTCCGGATTACAGGGAATGTAGCCAGGCTGGTGCGGCCCCAGGACGAAGGCCTCCCAGAACCAGGTGGTATGCCCCAGATGCCATTTGGGCGGACTGACGTCCACAACAGGCTGTACCACATAGTCTTCTTTTTGGAGGGGCCGGCAAATAGCTTCGCTGGCCTTCCGGACGCTGCGATATTGTTCGATCAGGCTCATGGTCTGTCTTTTTTTAGATAGTTGGTGAGGTCGGAAATAGTCTGTATTCTCAATTGTCGTGCCTGTCCCCGCCGCATCATCAGGGCATAGGCATTGTTAAAGCCGATGGGAGACAGCCAGCTGAGATGATAGTCCCGCTGCATCGCGTCCCTGACATAGTTGTAAACGCTGTCCCTACTGGCCGTCAGACGCCCGGTCACCGCCACCGGAGGCTGCAGAATGGCCAGCAGCGCAGTTCCCGTATACTCGGGGTACATATCGATCTGGTCGTGCGTCAGCGCTTCAAAACATATTTTCGTCCCACCAAGCCCCGTCTTGCTGGATACTTCCAGATCGGTGTACCCCCGGACAAGCATGGCGTATATTTCTGTAAGTATGTATTGCTCGGGGAATATCTTCGAACCCAGCCTGACGACTCCTTTGGCGCCATTCTTCGGTGCCCTGTAAAGCCCCTGCCTGACCAGGAAATCATGGGCGCACTGAGCGGGTGAACGGTTGAGATATTCTACCTGGTAGTTCAGCTCCGTCATGATCGAGTCATTGATCTTCCCTGCCAGCATATTCAGGACGGGCGCCAGCTCCGGATATTTTTCCAATACGGCATCCCGGACCACCGGCGCGGCATAATAGGGAGGGAATATCTTTTTGTCATCATCGAGCGTAACCAGGTCATAGGCCTTGAGACGCCCGTCCGTGCTATACCCGCTGATCACGTCCAGCTTCTTATTAAAAATAGCCTTATACATGACCGCATCGCTGATGACCACCGTGCGGATGTCCAGGCCATATACGGCCCTCAGCCCGATATCGCCATCCCTCCTTCCCATGAATTCCGGCGTAAAGCCCGCCAGCAGACGCGAGCTGTAGCCCAGCGGGAGCACATAGAAAGAAGAAAAGAACAGGAGCACGACCGGCAGCAGCCCAAGCGTGACCCTACGGGACCGGTTGCCCGCCCGCTGTACAAGAGAAAGCAAAAAATCCAGCAGTATCGCCAGCAGGGCCGCAGGGATCGCCCCGGCCAGGATCATATTGGTATTGTTCAGCGCGATCCCACCAAAGATGAACTCCCCTAACCCCCCGGCAGCGATATAGGCGGCAAGGGTTCCCACACCGACATTGATGACGGTCGCGGTTCGGATGCCGGCCATGATGACGGGAAAGGCGAGCACCAGGTCGACGCGCAGCAGCCGTTGCCAGCCGGTCATCCCCATCGCCAGCGCAGCCTCTTTCACGCCCGGGTCCACGCCGCTGATCCCCGTGTAGGTATTGCGGATGACGGGCAGCAGGGCATAAAGAAAAAGAGCCGTGATGGCCGGGATAGGACCAATGCCCATTATAGGGATGAGGAAGCCCAGCAGGGCGATGCTGGGTATCGTTTGCAAAACGCCCGCAAAACCCAGTATCAGACCGGCTGCCCTTTTGTTACGCGTGATATAGATGCCCAGCGGCAGCCCGATCAATACAGTTATGAACAGGGAAATAAAGGTCAGCCCGATGTGTTGCATCGTCTGTTGCAGCAGCTTGGCGGATTGCTGATGCATAAATGACCAGAGGCTTTCAGTATGGTCCATCAGCGGTGTCGGTTCTTAAATTTATCAAAAGCGCGGATAAGGGCGGGATAGTCTCCCGCTGCTATCCGGTCGGCTTCCAGTGGAAAACGCTGTTCTTCGAAAAAAGTTCTTACATAATCCCCCGCCGGTTCAAAAAGCAGCTGATCCGGAGTCCCCTCCTGCACAACCTTCCCTTTGTCCATCAGGAATATCCTGTCGGCCAGCTCGAATGCCTCCTGTACGTCATGCGTGACCAGGACGATGGTCTTCGATCGCAGCTCGTCCAGCTCCTTAAAATCTTTTTTTACCGCCGCCCGGGTAATGGGGTCCAACGCGCCAAAGGGCTCGTCCATCAGCAATATGGGAGGATCGGCCGCCAGCGCACGGGCAATGCCCACCCGCTGCTGCTGCCCGCCGCTGAGCTCCGAAGGATAGGAGCCGGCGTATTGCGCAGGCGGCAAACGCAGCTTCTCCATCAGCGCGACGATCCTCGCCTCTGTCCTCTTCTTATCCCATCCAAGAAGACGCGGCACGATCGCAATATTTTCGGCAATAGTATAGTGGGGAAAAAGACCGTTGTTCTGAAATACATACCCGATATTCCTGCGCAGCTCCTCGGGACGCTGCTGCCGTATGGGGACCCCATCGATAGCGATCGTCCCCTGGTCAGGCTCCAGCAGACGGTTGATCATCTTGAGCAGGGTGGTTTTGCCGCTGCCGCTGGTGCCCAGAAAAACAACATTCTCTCCCTGTCCGATGGAGAAGGAGATATCATCGACGGCTTTATAGGAGCCGAAGGTCTTCGTTACATTTTTTACGGAGATCAAATCAGCTGAAATTGAAAATACTACCGGTTATCCGATCTACACCCCTGCGAACAGATTGTTCAATGACTCCGCAAACGTCGGATGAGCATAGACCGCATCCCTGATCCTGTCATAGGTCACACCACCCATCATAGCCATCTGCAGAATGCTCATCAGCTCACCCCCTCCGACACAGAGCGCCGCGGCCCCCAGTATTTTCCCGTCGTCCAGAGAAACCACCGCTTTTAGCATTCCCCTGGTCTCGTCATTTTCCCAGGCCCGGGCGATCCTGCTTGCAGGCAAGGTAACTACTTTTATGTTCAATCCCTTTTCCCTTGCCATTTTTTCGGTAAGCCCCACCCGTCCCAGCTCGGGGTCGGTAAAAAGACAATAGATAAGCTCTCTGCCTGCAATGCTGAGATTCGCATGCTCGATCAGGTTCCGGTATACGATAAGATAATCGTTATAGGAAATATGCGTGAACTGAGGTCCGCCCTTGACGTCGCCAAGCGCATAGATGCCCTTCACACTCGTTTCAAGTCTGTCATTGACAACGATAAAACCGTGCTTGTCGACCGTGACGCCCGTCGCCGCCACATTGAGCGCAGCCGTTTCCGGCAGACGGCCCGTGGCCACAAGGACGTGTGATGCCGCAATAGATCCCCCGCCGGTGGTGATCGCCAGCTCGACCCCGTCACCACGCGCCGACACGCTGCTCACCGCTGTCCCGGTTAGGATGCGTATCCCATCCTCCTCGAGTATCTTTCGGATAGCAGCGGCAATATCCTCATCCTCTTTCGCGAGGAACTGCTCACTCCCCTCGATGATCGTCACCTCGCTGCCTAACCTCCGGTAGAGCTGTCCAAATTCCAGCGCGATATAGCTGCCGCCAATGATCGCCAGATGCGACGGTACGACCAGCAGATCGAGAATTGTATCGGAAGTAAGATAGTGTATATCGGCAAGCCCCTCTATGGGGGGAACAACGGGACGCGTCCCGGTATTGATGAATATGTTGTCGGCCGTCATCACCGCAATATCACCCTCCCCCTTCGTCACGGTTATCTCCTTCGGCCCCGAGAACACCGCATTCCCAAAAACGACATCGAGGTTTGGCGTCTCCAGCAGCCGCTTTGCCGAAGACTCACGGGCCTCCAGCACATGCGCATTCTTCCGCCGGATGACCGACTCGATGTCTATGGAATGTCCGGTCACGTTCACGCCAAAGTCGGCACTCCTTTTGACCAGGTAAGACACCCGCCCGCTCGCGACAAGGGTCTTGGTCGGCGTACAGCCGACATTGATACAGGTGCCACCAATGAACTTCTTTTCGATAAGGGCCGTCTTCCAGCCCGCCTTCGCCAGCCGGTGCGCCAGCGGATTGGCAGCCTGCCCGGAGCCGACGATGATGGCATCGTATTTAAGCATAGATCAAGGGATTGTGTCCCTAAATTATGCAATTATCATACCATCGCCCTACGTTCTTTCTTATGAATTTTATCGATTTTCTTGTACTTCTTCCCCCACCAGATGATAAACCCCGTCACCGGCAGGCTGGCGCAGATGAGGCTGGCTATAAAAGCGATGATCTTCCCCGTTAGTCCGGCAATAGCCCCCACGTGGATATCATAGTTCATCCCGACGAGCTTCTCACCGGCATTCTTCTCCTTATCCCTGCGGTGGTCCAGCAGCGCCCCGGAATACTGGTCGAACTGCAGGACGTCATAGTCATAGTAGATCTCCTTCCCCCGATAGGCATAGAGATACACGACACCTTCGCGGCCCGCCGCCGGAGAGACCATATAACGCGCAGCCGATGGCAGACGAAGCCTCGCTTCCTGCAACGCCCGCTGCAAGGGGTCGGCCGCCGCAACAACGGCCGTATCCGACCGCGCCGCCACCACCTGGGGGGCGGCAGTCGTCCCCGCCGCAATAAAATAAAAAACACCAGCCATCCACCGGAAAGCAAACACAAGCCCGGTCAGGGAGATCAGCAGCGCCGGCAGCAGACTGTAAAACCCCGGAACATTGTGCAGATCATAGTTGACCCTTTTGAAAGAGGCCTTCCATTTGATCTTAAAGCTCCTGTCCCTCAGAGCCTTTGTCCATCGCCTGGGCCACCACAGGACAAGGCCGGTGACCAGCAGGATAACAAAGACCAGCGTGCTCCATCCCACAATGGGCTGACCATAGCGCGTGCTCAGCAGCAGACTCCAGTGAAGGTATTTGACGATGTTGAAAAAATCGGTCTTGTAGTCCCTCACGCCCGTCACGGCGCCGGTATAAGGATTCAAAAAGACAGACCGATAATATTCCACTGCGCCGAAATAGGTCAGTGCCGAATCATTTTCCTTATACGCCATGAACTCCCAGGTCCTGTCCGCCTGTGCATAGGTGATGATGTTGGCGATGGGACGATCCGGCCCCAGCACAGCCGCCGCCTTCTCCCGCAGAACGCCCAGCGGTAAGCTTGCCCCCGGGTGCGGTCCCTCCACAAAGAACCACTCCTTATGTATCGCCTCCGATATGTCTTTCTGAAAAACAAAAAGACAACCCGTAAGGCTCACGATAAGCACCACCAGCCCGGACACAAGCCCGAGCCAGAGATGCAGCTGACCGATCCAATATCTGACTGTTCTTCGTCCGCGCATAGAGGATCTAAAATTTTAAAGCGACACTGGCTACAACAGACCGCAGTTTTTGCGGATTCATCGTGGTATAGCCGGTCCAGTATTTCTTATCGGTCAGGTTGTCCGACTTGATCGTCAGCCGCCACCGCGAATAGTCATAAAAAACGGAGGCGTTGAGAACAGTATATGCAGGAAGAATGAATACGCCCTGGCTCACGCTGTTCAGGACCTTATTGTCGCTGGCGTAATTCCCGCCAAAACCCAGTCCCAGTCCTTTCAGCGAGCCGGAAGGCAGCTTGTAGCTGACCCACCAGTTGGCGGTATAGGGCGACATCGCCGTACTCGGACGCCTGCCCACCACATCCGCATCCGCCTTCTCGTATTTCGAGTCGTTATAGGCAAAGCCTGCGACGAGGTTGAGCCCGGTGATAGGATTGGCGACGACCTCGGCCTCTATACCCCTGCTGCGCTGGGTGCCATCCTGTATCTGGGGAAAGGCCGGCAGACTGGGGTCGGGGACCGCCGGAACATAAGCCCTGACAATATTCCTGACACGAATGTCGTATACGCTGATCGTACCCGTGAGTCGGCTCCTGAACAGATCGGCTTTTATCCCCGCCTCGGCCTGCCAGGCCTTCTCGGGACGGAATGCCCTGCCCTGGTAGTCGGCGCCCGTCTTGTTGGTAAACCCGTTCTGATAGTTGGCAAACGGCGAAAGATGATCCTGCACCGGCTGATAGACGAGCCCAAACTTCGGAGAGAACGCTGTCTGGTTGTATCCCCCGCTATAAAGACCCGTGTTCGCATCATAATTTCCCTTGTTGACAAAATGGTCTAATCTCAGCGCGGCCATGGCCATCAGGTTATCGGTCAGGTTCAGCACGTCGGAGCCATAGACGCTATAGGTGTTGGAAATAAGGTCCACCGGATAATAGAAATCTACTCCTTTCGTAGCATACAAATGTTCGAGACTAATGCGGTTGAAGTTGCGGTAGGTAGGGATATCGCCATGAGACGCGATCGTATCCAATGTCCCTCCGCTGAAAAGCTGATCGGATACGTGGTTAAAATAATCCAGCCCGACGACGGCGCGGTTCTTCAGCGAACCGATATAAAATTCACCGTTGAGGTTCTGCTGGATCTCGATCATCCTGTCCCGGCTGTTGGCCGTGAACTGATCGTTACGCGAAATGGAATCGTGATTGAGCAGATAAAAATAAGGACCGGGCCCGTCGGAATAGCTGTTGGTCATCGTCACATTGGTCTGCGTGCTCCACTTGTCATTGATCGCATAGGTCAGCTGACCGTAATAGTTGGTGTTGGCCGACTGCTGTGAAAGATCGTCGCTGAAGAACGACCGGCGATAGTCAATCGGCAGCTGATCCGCCCTCGACGCACCAAGGGAAGAGGCGGTCACGCCATACGGGAAAAAGAAAATAGTGGAGACGATGTTGCGGCCCCGGTAGATCTCTGCGTCAAGCTGCAGGCTCAGCCGGTCATTGATCTTGTACAGCAGGCTAGGAGAGAACACAAAGCTCTTGCTGAAACCGTTGTCCTGAAAGCTGCCTTCGTCGGTATACGCCGTATTGACACGCAGCAGCACGTTCTTGCCCTCGTCGAGGGGCGTGTTGACGTCGGCGCTGATACGGCTAAGCCCAAAATTACCTCCGGAATAGGCCGCCTCTCCTCCAAACCCGCCATAGGGCTTCTTCGTCACCCGATTGATCAGCCCACCATAAGAAGTAAGCGTGCTGCCAAATAGAGTGGCGGAGGGTCCTTTAAGAACCTCGATGCGCTCAATATTCACGGCATCGATCCTGCTGGTCACATTGCCGGCGATGCCATTGCGCAGCTGACTCTGAAGGATAAAGCCGCGTGCATTGTAATATCCGCCCCCGTCACCGCTGCGGCCGACGGCATCCCACATCTTTTGAAGGCCGGGAGCGTTGCGCAGCCCGTCGTCTACGGAGAAGACGAGCTGATCGGCCAGCAGGTCTTTCGTGATCGTGGTGTAGACCTGCGGGTTCTCAATATTCTTCAGCGGCATCTTCGCCAGATAGTCGCTCGACGAACGGGAGAATTTATTTGCGCCGCCGGTAACGACGACTTCCTGCAGCTGCCGCTCAGAGACCTGAAGACGAATGGTGACCTGTGAGGTCTTCCGCGACTGGACGGCGACGCGCTCCGTCATCGGCGCAAACCCGGTAAGGGATACCTCCAGCTCGTATTCGCCTGCCGGCAGATTACCCAATACAAACCAGCCATCCTCACCGGTGATTGTGGTACGGCGATTGCTCTTGACTACAACGGTAACTGCCGCAGCAGGCTGCCCGTCCGCCGTGAGAACTCTTCCCTTGATCGCTCCGTTGAGTTCTTCTCCTATGAAACATCCACCCCTGATCACTCCGCCCAGTTCTTCCCCTATCGGGCAGGCATATGTATTAAAAAGCACTATGGATAAAAATAGAAAGGATATAATTTTTTTCATTACAGGTCATTTTGTGGCGCAAAAATGCGCGCACATGGTCGTACGCAGACCCGCAATAAGGAAAAATCGTTTACGCAAAAGGGAACAACCACTAACTTTATAATATGAAATTCGAAGAATTCCAGTCAAGCCTTGGCAATGACCAGCCGCCCACGGGCATCACCTCCAGTCTCGCCGCCCTCTGGTATGCAGGAAAAGGAGACTGGGAACAGGCGCATAATATCGCACAGGATATCCCTACCCGTGAGGGTTCGTGGGTGCACGCCTGGTTACATCGCCATGAGGGTGATGAATGGAACGCCAACTACTGGTACAACCGCGCCAAAAGGTCAAACCCCGGCGGCCCGCTCGAAAAAGAATGGAAAGATATTGTTGTAACGCTGCTCGGCCACGCTTAAAATGCACGCCGTTTAATCTTCATCGGGCGCCTGCTGCAGCTGTAAGATGAGATTGGGGTCGGGGCTGTTATTAAGCCATCTTTCCCGCTCAGAATAGCGGCAGACCCCCGGATAGTCACCCTTCCAGTGTTCCATATCCTCTATTACCTGAAAATGAAGATGAGGAGGCCAGTTGCCGTTCTCAAAACGCATCCCGAACTCGGCGACCACTTCGCCTTTCTGGATTCGCTGTCCCTCATAGAGGTTCTTGATGGAGTTGAGGCTGAGATGCCCGTATAGTGTGTGAAAGCTCACGCCTTCCAGGTTATGGGAAAGGATGAGCGTAGCGCCGTAGTCGCTGTCGTTGTTGTTAAAGGCAAAGCTATGGACGATGCTGTCCAGGGGTGCCATCACCTTGGTGCCGGCGGGACCCCAGATATCGATCCCCAGATGGAGGCGGCGCGGCTCGGACTCTCCGACGACCTCTGCAGCAAGCGCCCCGCCGGAAGCCGGACGCAAGCCCGCCGTGGGGCCCACCGGGCCTCCCGCCATATTCACCGGGCTGCCGCCCACCGCAGGCGCCATTTCCTGGTCAAAATGTTTGCTGCGCGCATACAGGGTACGGTGTTCCCCATAACCGCCGATACCATACCGGGCGCCATGCCGGTGCAGGACCTGGTTGATATACGCCGCAAATGCTTCAGTATCAGCGATGTTTTCGGAAGACAGCTCAGTATTACTCTCCGTAAAGTCAAGGGTATACAGCCTTTCCCCGGTCGGGTCGAAGGGGACCACCGGGTGAAACTCAGGCTGATGCCGTTTTAGAACGGTTGATAATACCTCTGCTGCCATATAAAAATTAAACAACTACATTGATCATCCGGTTCTTGACATACACCACTTTCTTTGGAGGATTGCCGTCCAGCCATTTCTGAACAACTTCGTCGGCCAGCACCAGCTCCTCTACCTGCTGCTGGGTTGCGTCGAGCGCAATATTCAGCTCGGTCCGGGTCTTGCCGTTGATAGCGATAGGGTAGTTTTTAGTCGATTCGACCAGGTATTTCTCCTCGACCTTAGGATAAGAAGCGTCAAGAACCGAGCCAGCATTTCCAAGCAGATGCCAGAGCTCTTCGGCCATATGCGGCGCATAAGGCGTCAGGATAATGACCAGTTTCTCCAGCACTTCTTTTTTATGACATTTCAGGTCGGTGAGCTCATTGACGCCGATCATCAGCGAGCTGACCCCGGTATTGAAGGAAAACCGGTCCGTAGCTTCCTCGGTCTTCTTGATCGTACGATAAATACATTTCCATTCTGCTTCTGTCGCGGCCAGTGTATTCCATACTTTCCCCTTGGTCTCATCGAAGAAAAGACGCCACAGCTTGCGCAGGAATCGATGCACGCCCTCGATGCCCTTGGTATCCCAGGGCTTGCTCTGCTCGACAGGCCCAAGGAACATCTCATACATCCGGAATGCATCAGCCCCATATTTCGCCACCAGGTCATTCGGATTGACCGTATTGTAGAGACGCTTGCTCATCTTCTCGACCTCCGTACCACAGAGATACTTGCCTTCCTCCAAAATGAATTCGGCATTGGCATATTCGGCCCGCCATTTCTTAAAGGCTTCGAGGTCCAGCTCGATGCCTTCCACGATATTGACATCCACGTGCAGCGCAGAAAGCGTGATGTCGCTCAGCTCGATCTCATTGTTCCCAAAAATATCACGCACCGACAGTGTCACCAGCTCGTGCAACTCCGGAGTGCCCTCCATCGCCTGCAATCCAAATGATACGAATACCGGCCTCTCCCTGGATATCTCGCCGATATTATGCGAACCCTTGAGCTCGGCACGGTAGACGAATCGGCTGCTGCCCTGGATCATGCCCTGGTTGATCAGCCGCTTGTATGGCTCGTCATGGCCGATGAGACCGCGGTCAAAAAGGAATTTGGTCCACATGCGACTGTACAGCAGATGCCCAACCGCGTGTTCGGAACCGCCGACATAAAGATCGACCTGTCCCCAGTAGTCCGAGGCCTTCCGGCTGCAGAACTCATCGTTGTTCTGCGGGTCCATATAGCGAAGAAAATACCAGCTGCTGCCCGCATACCCTGGCATGGTGTTGGTCTCCAGATGGCGGCTCGTCCACTCGGGCACATTAGCCAGCGGCCCCTCGCCTTCGGGCCCGGGTCCGTATTTTTCAATATGCGGCAGCTCCAGCGGCAGTGCACTCTCCGGCAGAGGCGTGGCGATACCGTTCTCCCATTCTATAGGGAAGGGCTCGCCCCAATACCGCTGACGGCTGAATGCCGCATCCCTCATCCTGAAATTGACCTTTCGAACGCCAATGCCTTTCTCCTCCAGATGACGAATGGCAATGACAATCGCGTCCCTCATGACCAGGCCGTCGAGAAAATCGCTGTTCTCGAGGACGGCATCCTTGGTAGGATTGGCCTCTTCACCATTATAGGCATCGCCGATAATATTGGTGATCGGCAGCTCGAAATACCGGGCAAACTTAAAGTCCCGCTCGTCCCCGCAGGGTACCGCCATGATGGCGCCTGTGCCATAGCCGGCCAGCACATACTCCGAGGTCCATATCGGTATCCGCAGACCGCTGAAAGGATGTATCGCATAGGCGCCCGTAAAACAGCCCGTGATCTTCTTCTCGGCCATCCGCTCGCGCTCGCTGCGGCTCTTTACATAAGTGATATATTCATCTACAGCAGGGCGCTGCTCCGACGTGACGATCGACTCGATCAGCGCATGTTCGGGAGCGATGACCAGAAAGTCGACTCCGAAGATCGTATCGGGACGGGTAGTATATACTCTCAGCTTCTCGGGAGAATCCAATATTGCAAAGTCCACTTCCGCGCCGAAACTCTTCCCGATCCAGTTCGTCTGCATCTCCTTCATCGCCTCGCTGAACTCCACTCTCTCCAGCCCCTCGAGCAGACGGTCGGCAAAATCGGTGATCCGCAGGTACCACTGCCGCAGCTTCTTCTTCACGACAGGATGCCCGCCGCGCTCGCTGACGCCGTTGATCACTTCGTCATTGGCCAGCACGGTACCCAGCGCCTCGCACCAGTTGACTTCCCCATAGCCGCAATACGCCAGACGATAGTTCATCAGGATCTCTTCCCGCCGCCGGCGGTCAAAGCCCTTCCATTCCTCCGCTTTAAAACGGATGCTCGCATCCCCAGGACAGGGATGTCCTGCATTCCCCTCCTTTTCAAAAAGGGCAACCAGGTCTTCGATCGGCACGGCCTTGTTCTTCTTCTTATCGTACCAGCAGCCATACAGCTGAAGGAATATCCACTGGGTCCACTTGTAGTAGGCAGGATCCGAGGTCCGGACCTGTCTGTCCCAGTCGTAACAAAATCCGATATTATCCATCTGCCGACGGAAATTGGCGATATTATCCCCCGTCGATACAGCGGGATGGATGCCATGGTCGATAGCGTACTGCTCAGCCGGCAGACCAAAAGCGTCATACCCCATCGGATGCAGCACGTTAAAACCCTTTAATCTCTTATAACGGGAATAGATGTCGGTAGCTATATACCCCAACGGGTGCCCGACGTGAAGACCCGCGCCGCTGGGATAGGGGAACATGTCGAGGACATAGAACTTGGGCCTGGAGCTTTCATTGCTGACTTTGTAGCTTCCATTTTCCGTCCAGTATTTCTGCCATTTCTTTTCAATATCACTAAAATTATACTCCATAATCGCCAAAACGTTGGAAAAAAGTTAAAAGGTTTGATTCTGTCGAAATAACGAGGCAATCAAATCGTTAGAAGGTATCAAAAATACAAAATTGGGCCCGATTTTGCCTTTAAAAAGGCCTCGAACCGCTAATTTTGTACGGGTGAGCTCAGGTTCACCCAACAAAAGCCGACATTACTAACCCAAAAAACTAAAAAGATACATGGCGCAGTTCGGAAAAGGTTATGCCAAGCGTAGCACCCCTTCCTATTTCATGTCCATCGTAGGCGTCTCCCTCGTGTTGTTCCTGCTTGGAATGCTGGGCTGGTTTGTGATCAACGCCAACAAATTGGGCGAGAACTTCCGGGAGAATGTGGAAGTGCAGGTATACGTCCGGGAGAATGTTTCTGAAAAGGACAGCGCAGCCCTTGTACAGTACATAGCATCTCAGCCCTATACAAAATCCTATACTTACCTTACAAAAGAGCTGGCCAAGCAGCGGTTCATGTCCGACGGCAACTCCGACTGGGGGACCGTGCTCGACAAGAATCCCCTCCCGGCCAGCGTCAATTTCACGATCCGCAGCGAATACGCCAACCCCGACTCCCTCAACAAGATCAAAGCCGACCTCAGCCAGAATATCGCAGTCAGCGAGGTTCAATATAACCAAAAGCTTGTTTCCAACCTGGACACCATCATTCGCAGGATCAGCATCTGGCTGCTGGTCATCGCGGTCGTCGTCTCTATCCTTGTGATTTTCCTGATCGACAATACGATACGCCTGGCCATGTTCAGCAACCGCTTCCTGATCAAGACCATGCAGATGGTAGGCGCAACGCGATGGTTCATCGCCAAGCCCATGGACGTCCGCGCCCTGATCAATGGCGCCCTTAGCGGCTTTATCGCTATTGCCGGTATCCTGGGCTTTATTTTCGGCGCCGAAAAATGGCTGCCCGAGATCAGGGCGCTCCGCGACTATACGCTGCTGGCTGCCCTGTTCACCATCATAGTCCTGCTGGGTATCGGCATCTCCTTCATCAGCACCCACCGTTCTGTAGTTAAGTACTTGAAAATGAAGCTGGACGATTTGTATTGAGACTTTCCTTATATTGCAGGCCCAATCATTAATCTATTCATTCATGGCAACGACCAAAAAAGCAGCGTCTACCTCTACCCGGGTTACACCAACCCACTCCAACCTACCCCTGTTTGGAAAAGAGAATTACAAGTGGATGCTGATAGGGATCGTCCTGATCGCCCTGGGCCTGTTCCTGATGGGCGGAGGAAAAAGCAAGGACCCGAACGTTTTTGACCCCAAAGAAGTATACTCATTTACCCGGATAACGCTCGCCCCCATCCTCATCCTGGGCGGGTTTGTGATAGAGATATTTGCCATTTTCCGTAAAGACAAGAGCAGTCAATAACGGCTATACAATATGACCATCACCCAGGCTATTATTCAGGCTATCGTCGAAGGACTGACGGAGTTTCTTCCTATTTCTTCAACTGCGCACATGAAATTCGTCAACCCCATGATCGGGGTCGACCCCAACGATGATTTTTCGAACCTGTTCGATATCGTCATCCAGTTGCCCGCCATCCTGGCGGTGGTTGTACTATACTGGAAAAAATTTTTCGATTTCAGCCGATTAAGTTTTTATATCAAGCTGGTCATCGCAATCATTCCCGCCATCGTATTCGGCGTCCTTCTGGGAAAGCATATCGATCGCGCCCTGGACAACCTATATTTCATTGCCTGTGTAATGGTCGGAGGTGGTATCATCTTCCTGTTCGTAGACAAATGGTTTACCAAACCTCAGATCGACGACGAGAAACAGGTATCCAATGCTACCGCTTTCAAGATCGGCTGCTTTCAGGTTCTGTCCATCCTTCTGCCCGGTCTGAGCCGTAGCGCTTCAACGATCATCGGAGGCATGAGCCAAAAGCTCACCCGGAAGGCGGCAGCTGAATTCTCTTTCTTCCTCGCGGTACCGACCATGCTGGCTGCAACGGTAAAAAAATTATGGGACGCTCATAAGGAACATCCGGACGTTCTGAATCGCCAACATGCTACCCTGCTCGCCCTGAGCAGTATAATCGCCTTCTTCGTCGCCATCATCGTGATCCGCTTCTTCATCGGCTTCCTTCAGAAGCACGGCTTTAAGGTCTGGGGTTATTACCGGATCATTGTCGGCTCGGTAATGTTATTCCTGATCTGGAGGCATATCGTATGATCCGGACAGCGCCCAAAAAAGTCATCAATGGCTGGGCGATGTACGACTGGGCAAACTCAGTTTATAACCTGGTGATCACCACCACGTTCTTCCCGATCTATTTTACGGCAGCTACCAGGCATTTCTTCAAGAGCGAGACGATCCCCTTCCTGGGACATAGCTTCGTCAACTCTTCCCTGTACAGCTATTCCCTGGCAGCCGCCTATCTGATCATTGCCCTTTGCTACCCGGTCCTCACTTCTATCGCCGATACGAGGGGGAACAAGAAGAACTTCATGCGCTTCTTTTGTTATATGGGCGCTGTGGGCTGCAGCTCTCTTTACTTCTTCGACGGCTCAAATGTCTGGCTGGGGGTAGTAGGCTGTATCCTCGCCTCCATGGGCTGGGCGGGCAGCCTCGTCTTCTATAACGCCTACCTGCCGGAAATTGCGGCGCCGGAAGACCAGGACAGGGTAAGCGCAAAAGGTTTTACTTACGGCTATATCGGCAGCGTGATCCTCCAGCTCATCGGATTCGTCCTGGTGCTGATGATAAAAGACCCCTTCCTCGGTCCACGCATCACCTTCCTGCTGGTGGGTATCTGGTGGGCAGGCTTCGCCCAGCTGACCTTCGCCGTCCTGCCAAAGCCCAGCCAGCTGGTTGTTAAGAAAACCAATGTTCTCGTTGCCGGCTTCTCCGAAGTAAGGAAGGTATTCGGGGAAATAAGAAAGCTGGCCGTGCTCCGACGGTTTCTGCGCGGCTTCTTCTTCTACAGTATGGGCGTACAGACCGTCATGATGGCGGCCACCCTCTTCGGCAGCAAGCTCCTGGGACTCGACGACACCAAGCTCATCGTTACCGTCGTCCTGATCCAGCTGGTCGCCATTGCGGGCGCCATATGGATGAGCAGGCTCTCTGCCCGATACGGCAATATCCGCGTCCTGATGGGCGTCGTCGTCATCTGGATATTCGTCTGCGTCTCCGCCTGGTTCACCGCCGGACAGGCCGAACACCTGAAATTCTTCCACGACAAGATCAGCGAGATCAGGCAACAACGGGACGACCTGTTCGCCAAAAAAGCGACGATGGACGCCACCGCATTCGACCTCGAAGACGCGCGCATCGAAGGCGATCTGTCCCGCTGGGAACACGACCTGGCTCCGCACCAGGAGCCCATCGAATATTCTTTCTACGCGCTCGCGCTCGGCGTAGGCCTGGTAATGGGCGGCATACAGTCCCTGAGCCGGTCGACCTATTCCAAGCTGATGCCCGAGACAAAGGATACGGCTTCCTATTTCAGCTATTATGACCTGACGGAAAAATTTGCGATCGTGGTGGGCATGTTTAGTTTTGGGCTCATCGACGACATGACGGGCAGCATGAAGAACGCCGTGCTGTTCCTCATTCTTTTCTTCGTCATCGGGCTGGTCTGGCTGTATTCTGCGCTGGTTCGACAAAAAAAACTTGCCATATGAGAGTACATACTATCAATACGGGTCTGTTCAAGCTCGACGGAGGTGCCATGTTCGGCGTCGTGCCCAAGAGTATCTGGAATAAGGCCAATCCTGCTGATGACAACAATCTCTGCACCTGGGCTATGCGCTGCCTGCTGATCGAGGAGGGCAACAAGCTGATACTCGTCGACAACGGCATCGGCAACAAACAGGATGAAAAATTCTTCGGACACTACCACCTGCACGGTAACGACACGCTGGACGGCTCACTGGCGGCCCTCGGCTACCACCGGGATGATATCACGGACGTTTTCCTGACGCATCTCCATTTCGACCACTGCGGCGGAAGCATCACCCGCGAAGGGGACAGGCTGGTGCCGGCGTTTAAGAACGCGACATACTGGAGCAATAAAAGACACTGGAAATGGGCGACAGAACCCAATGACAGGGAAAAAGCCTCTTTCCTTAAAGAGAATATCTTACCAATTCAGGAAAGTGGACAGCTCAGGTTCATCGAGTCCGCCGATCAGGCGGAGGCAGCCGCGCCCCAACAGGGAGCCGCAGCCGCGACACCACGGCTTGCCACTATCTCCGACGTCATTATCCCCGGCCTCTCGGTCCGCCTCGTCAACGGCCACACCGATGCTATGATGCTCCCCCAGCTGACCTATAAGGGCAAAACCCTTGTTTTCATGGCCGACCTGCTTCCTTCCCGGGGTCATATTCCCCTTCCCTATGTCATGGCCTATGACATGTTCCCGCTGACAACGCTACAGGAAAAACGGGCCTTCTTCGACGAAGCTATCGCCGGCGACTACGTGCTGTTCTTTGAGCACGACCCCGTCAGCGAATGTTGCACGCTGGAGAGGACCGAAAAAGGAGTTCGCAGCGGAAGGACTTTCCGGCTGGACGAGCTTTAACCGACTCAGAGGGCTTTCGCCGACCCGCCGACCTTTAATTGCCACAACATACTCTCATTCTGTGCGCGACCGGGCAGCGGCACCTGCTCGTAATGGGCATGCATGAACGATAACCACCAGTCCCTGTTGGCGGGCGTTCGGAAATGATAAGGCGCAGCGCTGTCCATTATCACATAGGTTGTATGATGTTTTAACAGGTCGTCGCCGATCGAGCGCAGCTGCCCTCCATTGACATCCCAGTCTGTATACCAGGCCCAGAAATGCTGATAGATCCAGCGGGACGGCGCCGGGATCCTGAACTCATAATAGGCGGCAATATAGTCTTCATTCTGAAAGACGTACAGCTGGTAGTCTCCCGGCCGGTGAGCTCTCAGATAGTTCATTTCGGGAGAGGCGATGACAGGGTCCTGGTCGCGACGGTCAAGATGGGTAGCATGCTGCAACGCCGTATAACCCAGACTACAGCAGAGCAGGGCAGCGTAAACAAAATAGGCGGCCCGCCTCCGGGGAATTAGCTCCTCCGAGAACGCCATCACAGTGAACAGTAGCACCGGGACGCTGGCCGCCAGAGGCAGAAAATAATAGACATAGTCGATCGCCTTCTCCTCTCCTTTGAACCGCCCGCCCATGAACTCCGGGCTAAGGGTGAGCCAGACACCGGCAAAGGCGGCCAGGGTCAGCCCCTTGTTCCTGCTCTTCCCCGCCAGCGAAAGTCCGCCCAAACACACCGCCACCATAAAGGGTATCTCATAATTGCCGTCGTCCATCACCCGTTTGATCGTTCTGAAATGGTCGCCCAATGATTTCTTCCCGGTCGCATAGACCTTGAGGTTAAATAAGAACGCCTGGTCCCACAGAGCAGCCAGCGAACCATGAATGGCAAAATACAGGAAGATCGGCAGCGCCACTACCAGGAAGCCACAACCAAGGAGGACCAGCCTCTTCAACCACGTGGACCTGTCTTCCGACAAAAAGCTATCGACAATAAATGGCAGCAGTGCCAGCACCTGATCCTGCTGCGTGAAGAAGACGAGTCCGCAAAGCAGGCCGGGAAGGATATCCCGAATCCTGCGGCCGGCCCGCAGAGTTACGCCGGCGCCAGATCGACCACCGGCCCCGCCGGGAACACCGGGCAACAACGTACAAAAGAACAGAACGTAAAAAAACGCGGTATACTCCCTCGTCATATTATTCCCCTCATTGATCAGGAAGTCCCGCAGCATCAGATTGAAGAGCAGAGGCAGCAGCCAGGGGAAGGGCAGCTTGTATCGCCTCGCGCAGCTGAACAATGCCGCCGACGTTATCATCGCGACCAGGGCATTGAATGTCCACAGGCCCCATGTACCCCCGCAGGCCAGACCAGCAGCATAGATGAAAAAGATCAGCGGCGGCTTGTGGTCAAAAAAATCCCTGTAGGGCACTTGTCCCCTGGTCACGGCCCAGCCACAATACTTGAAGATCTCTTTGTCAGAGATGCCAAGGTCATAAATTGGACAGTAGAGCCAGCTCAGGAACAGGCAGGCGCCCAAAACAAAAAAAAGACTATAGTCGGGGCGTTGGTTCATTGTGTCTCTTTCAGTTTCCAAAGCATTTTATACGGGTGACCGGGAATTGTGACGGGATCATAGTGCTCCCGGAGAAAAGACATCCACCAGCGGATGTTGACAGGGTTTCGCATTTGAACAAGACTCTGAGGGTCCATCAGGATAAAGGTGGTCCGGTACCGCAGCAAGTCCTCGCCGATAGATCGCAGTATGTGCTGATCGGAGTCCCAGTTGGCATACCAAAGCCAGAACTGCTGGTAGACCCACGGGGTAGGCGCAACAACCTTCAGCTCGTTATAATAATAACCATAGGCTTCATCGAGCATGATGAACAGCTGGTGATCGGCGAGACGGAATCCACGGAGGTAGGCGAGCTCGGACGCATGCACCGCCTCCTCGTCCTTTCGTCTCTCGAGGTGAGTGCCGTGCTGCAGCTGTGTATAGGTCAGGCTGGTGCACAGCAATAGTGCAAAAGGCAGCTGCGCCCTCCTGTCGGTGATCATCCTGTCCTCTGTAAAGCCAACGACTATAAACAGCAACATACATACAGCCGCCGACAAAGGCAGGAAATACCCGTTGAAATCCTGCGGAACGCCCTTCCCTTCCAGTCTTCCCCCCATCAGCTCTGAGCTCATCGACAGGATTACCGCCAGGATGGCTGCTGCCACCAGGTCTTTCCTTCTGTTTTGCAGGAACAGGGATGTGACACCCAGCACGAGGGCGATCATAAAAGGTAGTTCGTAGTTGCCATGGTCAAGGACCCGTTTGATCGTCCTGAAATGATCCCCAAAAGATTTCTTTTCCGTGAGATACCAGGAGAAATTGAAGCCATAGGCGTCCTGCCAGAACCAGGACAAGGACCGGTGGACCGCAAAATAGAGCACGAGGGCCGCTGCTATGGATAAAAAGCCCACGCTCATTCTGACACAGCGGTTGAAGGGAGACAGCTGGTCCTTTTCAAAAAGGACGCACAGCGTCAGCGGCGCCAGCAGAAGCACCTGATCCTGCTGGGTAAAAAAGGTGAGGGCGGCAAACAGACCCAGAAGGAAATACCGGTATTTGGACCTACCCATCAACGTGATAAAGAAGAACATGACAAAAAAGGTCGAATACTCGCGGGTAAAATGCATCCCTCCGCTGATCAGGTTGTCCCGGACCATCAGGTTGAACAGAAAAGGCAGAACCCAGGGATAGCCCAGCCGGTACTTCCGGCAAAGCTGGTAGAACCGGTAGGTGATACCCAGCGCCATTGCAGCGCTGATGGCCCAGAGTCCCCAGGTGCCGAACAGCAGGCCGGCAGCGTTGATAAAATAGATCAGCGGTGGCTTGTGGTCAAAGAAATCCCGATAGGGGACACCCCCCTTCAGAATGACCATGCCTGTGTATTTGAAGAACTCCTTGTCGTCGACGATACGATCGAACGGGGGGCAGTAGGCAAGGCTCAGGAGCAGGGACGAGCCCAGCACAAACCAAAGGCCAACGTCTCTGGCCACCCCGGCCGCGCCGGCAACTCCCGGATCTGATACTTTGTAGTCTTTTCGGTTGATCATTTCAGGCGGAATAAGATGGTCTGGATGCTCGACCGGAGGACCCCGCGCAGAAAATACACACTCATTCGGCTAACCCGCTGACCCTCTCCCCGATTTTCGACAACGGTAGTAAATATCCTGTATTTTTTCCGGACGAACCAGGAGGTAATGAGGACGTTGGGCGCAAAACTATCCGCGGGTATCCTTTCCAGCGCCCCGGTGAGACAGCTCGCCCGCATCAGCCGGAAGGGGCTGTTGACATCTCTCACACCCCGACCCACCAGCACACGCACCAGCACGGTCGATAGCCGGCTGACGACCTGGCGCGCAGGTGACGCGTTCTTGTTTTGCCGCTGGCCGATCAGAAGATCGTGCCGTTCCCGGTTGTTCCACAGGGTCATAAAGGCTGACTCATCCAGCTGGTGATCGGAGTCGATCTGGAAGACCCATTCGGCCTTTGCCGTTGCCAGACGGTATCCTTTTAGAATAGCCGGCCCGTGTCCCGCATTCGCCTGGGTATGAACGTCCAGCCTCGGGTCTTTTTCCTGCATGCCCTTTAATAGGCGCAGGCTGCCATCTTTCGAGCCGTCATCGATCAGGATGATCGTATAGGCTGCGCCGGTGGCGTCGAGGACGGCCCGCCAATCCCTGAGCAGCCCGCCGAGGTTCTTCTCTTCATTATACACCGGGATAACGACCGCCAGCGACAGTTCCCCTGGGCCGCTTATCCCCTGATCCGCGGAACTATACTGCATGGTTAGCCGTGATTAGGGGCAAAACGCCGTTTTCAAAAATTTCCAGCGAACGCGCGATGGTATGGTGCATATCGTAGTACTTATAGTCTCCGAGGCGGCCGGTGATAAACACGTTTGGAAGCCGGATGGCCTCGTGCTGGTAGAGGGCCAACAGTCGCTGATTTTCCGCCGAGGCGATAGGATAATAGGGGTTATCCCCCTGATCGTGCAGGGAATATTCCCGGAAGATGATGGTCTTTTCTTTTGTGAACTCTCGTTCGGGATGCAAATGGCGGGGTTCGTGGATGCGGGTGTACGGTACATCCGCCCCGGGATAATTGACGACGGAATTCCCCTGGTAGTCCTCCATGGGGAGGGTCTCTTGTTCAAACCGCAGGGTCCGCCAGCTCAGTTTGCCATATTTATAGTCGAAGTAACGGTCTATCGGCCCACTGTAAATCAGGCAGGCGTCTTTCCTGATCCGGTCTCTGAGCGTGAAAAAGTCGGTATTCAGCAGGACCTTGATCTTCTTGTCGGCCAGCAGGTTCTCAAACACCCTTGTATATCCCTTCTCGGGTATCCCCTGCCATTTATCGAAAAAGTAATTGTCAACGTAATTCTTTCTGAACGGCAGCCGGTTGAAGATAGAGGCGGGCAGGGTCCGAGGGTCGACCTGCCACTGCTTGATGGTATAGTGTTTAAAAAAAGCTTCATACAGATCCCTGCCGATCAGCGACAGCGCCTTCTCCTCAAAATTGGCTGGGTCGGTGATCGATCCGTCCCTCACGCCCGCCATAAACCCCTCAACCTCATACGGTTTGAGATTGACGTTGTAAAAATGATTGATCGTTTCCAGATTGATGGGGAACTGAAATATCTTCCCCCCGTGCGAGCTCAGCACCCGATGCTGATAGTTATTAAAAGTCGTAAACTGCCGGATATAATTCCATACCTTTTCGTCCGAGGTATGAAAGATATGTGTCCCATATGCATGATACTCGATCCCTGTCTCCCGGTCATTGGTCGAATAACAATTCCCCCCGATATGCCCCCTCTTCTCCACCACCAAAACCGGCCGCCCCACCTGGCTGGCGATGCGCTCCGCAATGACCGCCCCGGCCAGCCCGCTCCCCACCACCACATAGGAATAATCCGATATATCCATGCCGCAAGATAAGGTTTATAGCCTCTCCCTCCAACCTCCCCCTTTCGCGCCAATCTACCTCACCGGCCAGACGACCGGCTTCATTTTTAGCTCGCACAGCTTGTCGTATACTTCCTTTGTAATAAATATCCTTCTGTCCGCGGCGCCTCCGCTGCCAAAATATTCGCTCGACTTGAATAGCTGGAGTGTTGGGCGGATCGCCTTTTCAAAAGACGGGAAAAACCCTTTTATCTGCGGGTCGTACTTTTTTCTGTCGCAGGTTGCACACACATCATATGGCTGGTTTTGAAGTAAAAGGTTCCAGGCCGAGCCCCTTGAAATAGGTCTCATAAAGTTCCTTTTCCACAAAGACCTCGTCGAGTACCCAGGTCAGCTCGAAAATCTTTTTCGTCCCCCATTTCGGTTCCCTTTTTATCCTGAATGGCTCCTTCTTTACTGCTCCTATTCCGCAATCAGGACAATAGTCATCGGTATTGTAAGTCAAGCTCGTGAATCCGGCAACGTCTTCCGGCTGAGGGTAGCCGTTCTCCCGGACACTAAGATAAACCAGCAGGCTGCTCCCTACAATGTCCTTCTTGTCGTAGAGCGTTCCGGCATATTTATGCGCACCCCATTTATCTAAATGCTCCTCCAGCTGCCGAAAGGTTTCCCCATCCTCCATATCAAAGCGGTCCATACCCGTCTCCACCTTTATACCAAATGACGCCAGGATCCTGACCTGCTCGTTATTGCAGTCGTGGTATATTACATGTATGATCTTCATATAAGCAGACTCTTGTACAGCTGATAATTCTCCTGGTCAAAACAAACAAAGGTCACCGCATCAAAAGAAGGAGACTCAGCAACCAAAAAGGCACTGATCGTACGCACGGCGATCTCCGCGGCACTGCCCTTCGGAAACCCATAAATACCGGTGCTTATGTTAGGAAAAGCGATGGTTCGCGCGCCATTGTCCACGCCGAGGAACAGGCTATTGCGATAGCATCGCGCGAGCAGCTCTTCCTCGCCCTTCCCGCCGCCATTCCAGACCGGCCCCACCGTATGGATGACGTATCTGGCAGGCAGCCTGCCGCCCGTGGTGATGACGGCCTCGCCTGTGGCGCAGCTTCCCTGCCGGGCCCGGATGCGGCGACATTCTTCGAGAATAGCCGGCCCTCCGGCGCGATGGATGGCCCCATCGACCCCACCTCCGCCGAGTAACGAAGAGTTGGCGGCGTTGACAATGGCGTCTACGTCTAACTTAGTGATATCACCCTGAAACAGCTGGATTCGGGGATCCATTTGAAAAAATTTACAGATCGATCAACGAGCTCAGCGGATAGCGCAGATTCCTGTAATAAGACATATCTACCGACACCTTTCCGACTGTGATCGGGCTCTCGATGCGGACAGCAATATGATTCGGATCATCGGTGACCCACACCGTCATCTTCTCGCCGCCTTCGAACATCGTCCCCTTCACGAGCAAGGGTCTGAACTTGATGGTGCGGAACTTCGCATAGGAAGTGCGGATAGTCTCCTTCCCGAGATAACGTACATAGAGATGGTTGACCTGGCGGTCGAGGAACATATCGAATGGAACGGTATCGTTGGGCTTGAGATGGCTGAAGTCGATGTTGCGCGCATAAAAGATGGCGCTGAGCACATCCTGGATACATTCCGGCACCTTAAACACACCGGCCTTCATGATCGCCGTATTGGTGCTCTTTATAAAGCTGACGTTCTCGTAGGTCTTATACCCGCCCTCGTCGACGTCGCGGATGAACTTGTAAGGCTGAAGGGTAGTAGTATCGACATAAGACTCATATTTGTCCCGCACCCGGAAGAATTTATCATAAAAAGGATAGGTATGCCCTTCGCCGATAATATGATAAACGTCTTTGCCATTGAAGTGCTCGAAAGATGTATTAAAGGAAGCCTCGCCTGCGGTCGCGAATTTTACGCCGGCCACCGAATAGGATACCTTATAAGTCAGGGTCTCACCGGGAAGAAATGCCTTGTTCCGGATCCCGCCGCAAAAAGAGGGCGGATCGCCTGCAGCAGGAGATAAGGGAGGTGTCTGTCTAACAGCCAGCAAGGGAAACGATACAGCCGTCAATAAAATGATACTAACCGTAATAATAACTCTCATCGACTTTTGAATAATTTAATGCTTAGAATTAACAGACTTCCGATTAAAGCCGGTACAATCAAATTTATTAGCCAGATCGCAAAGGAGGCGGCAAAGATCCCCACCAGATTGCCGCTGAACAGCTCCAGCACCTTTATGCTGGCCCCCCACCTCAATCCCAGCTCAGTCAGGAAGGTAAAGGTCGGAATGATGGCCATCGCCAGAAAAACAACGCTCATTCCCCCACAAACCTCCCCAAATCCCATATAGACCCCAAAAACGGGAAAAATCAGGCTATATTGGATAATAAATACAATATATCTGCCAAAAGATAAGAACAATATTTTCAATAAGATCGTTGCCTCAAAATTTTGTAAAACTTTTATATATGCCCCATATTTCCGGGCGAAAGGTATCCTCGCCACTACGTCCGCAACCCAGGATATCCTGAAATAAATAAATGTTAAACATATCAGCAGGATAAGTACTATCAGCAGCAGCGCCTTGAACCCCAGGTTCAGCCCAACCTGCTGCCCAAACCGCAGCTGGGCGATGGGCCATAAATAGAGTACGCCCGCAAGCCCCACGGCCAGCGTTATCAGTAATTGGGCAATGCTGCACGTGATGGTAAGAGAGATCGCGGAGATGCGATGCCCCTCTTTGATATACAATATACGGCCCAGGTATTCCCCCATCCGGTTCGGCGTAAATGAAGCCAGGGTGACACCGGTGAAAATCGCGCGAAAGGCGTTTTTCAACGATACCCGCTCAACAGGCCGAAGGGCCAGCTGCCATTTGCGGGCTTCTATTCCCCAGTTGAGTGGCATCAGGACCACAACCAGCCACAGGCGCCATTGTAAAGGTCCGGTGATGGCGCGCCCAACCTCGCTCAGCGAAGCCCTCCAATTGATCTGGTGGGTTATCTGCCGGGCAATGAAATAGAAGAGCAACAGAAATACCGCCGGCCCGAGAAGATACTGCAGACGACGACGCCCTTTGGGGTTGGCCATTATTTTAATACTTTTGTTCAAATGCCGATTTCAGTACTTTTACTCAAATGCCGATCCTGAGTTTTGTTCAAAGCCGCTTGATCGGTAGTAAAAATAAATCTTCCCGTTGCAAAAGCAATCCAAAATAATTCTGGGCATCGACCCGGGAATGGTCGTAATGGGGTATGGACTTGTCCGGTGCACCGGCAACCAGCTGCAGCTGCTGGAAATGGGCGTTCTTCGCCTGCCTGCCCGGGAAGACAATTACATCCGGCTGCAATTGATCCAGCAGAAAGTACAGTCGCTCATCGTGCAGTTCGGCCCCCACGAATTTGCGATCGAAGCCCCCTTTTTCGGAAAGAATGTACAGAGTATGCTCAAGCTGGGGCGGGCCCAGGGCGTAGCCATCGCCACAGCCATGCACGCCGGCCTAACGGTCACGGAATACTCTCCCAAGAAGGTCAAACAGTCGATCACCGGAAACGGCAATTCGGAAAAAGAGCAGGTCTGGAAGATGCTGCAGCGCATCCTCAACCTGGAAGAGGATATCCCGGCCTATGACGCCAGCGACGCCCTTGCGGTAGCCATCTGCCATCATTTCCAGGACCAGGCGGACAAAAAGCTGGGGAATAGCGGTGTAGAAACAAAAAATAAGATCAGCAAGAAAAAAGCCGGCAGCTGGGAGGACTTCATCAAAAAAAATCCCGAAAAAGTGCGCTAAACTACCGCCATGAGCCTGGGCAGTCAATTAAAACGATACAAGCTGTTCCACTGGGGATACAATCTCCTCCACTACCGTAGCCTCTCCCACAACAAAGCGGCTTACCGGAAATACGATTTCCACCGCCCGGTGATCGCCTCCCTCTCCAGCAAAGACTTTCCGGACCGGCAGTCACGGGCATGGCTCGATACCGGTAACTCCCGGGACCTGGCGCCCACCAAAGACGGATTCAGCAACTTCTCAGAAAGTCTCAGGCAATCTCTGCTGGACTGGTCGGAAAAAGGCTATCTGATCGCAAACGGATTCTTCGACGCGCCAACAGCCGACAGGATACAGCAGGAAGCCGACCGGCTGCTGAAGACCGGAAAGCTCCAGCCCACCCCGGATAACAGGATGCTGTTCGCCAACCATCATTCCCGGGACATTCGCAGGGTCACCCTCGACGACCGGCTGATCCGCCTCCTGTCCTTTATTCTTGATAAGGAAGTGGTCCCTTTTCAGACCATCAACTTCACGCACGGCAGCAACCAGCGCGCTCATTCGGACAGCATCCATATGACCACTTATCCATTGGGCTATCTCGTCGCCGTATGGATCGCGCTGGAAGACACGAATATGGACAACGGTCCCCTGTTCTATTATCCCGGTAGCCACCGGCTACCCTACCTGCTGAATGAAGACTTCAACGAAGGATCGACAAGCCTGCACCTGGGAAGAAAAGATTATGTAGACTACGAAGACAAAATAGCCGCAGTGATAGAAGAAAAACAGCTGAAAAAAGAGGTGTTTCTGGCTAAAAAAGGAGATATCCTCGTCTGGCATGCCAACCTTATACACGGAGGCCTCCCCGTCCGCAATCCCGACCTCACGCGAAAAAGTATGGTCATCCACTACTTCGCCAAAGACGTGATCAAATACCACGAGATCACAGAAAGACCATCGCTGCTCAAGCCATGAGGATCACGGCCAACAGCGGTTCAACCGGGGGAGGCAACTCAACCGGTCGCCGCATTGATCCGCTAAAGTAGATCGAGAATTTTGCCCTGGGCGGCTTTCAGCTGCTCGGGCGAGAGCTTGAGTTTGTGCCGCGTAAAGTTGAGGTCGTCCGAGCTGTCGATCGGCACGAGGTGGAGATGGGCGTGAGGAACCTCCAGGCCAATGACGGCAAGTCCGCAACGATTGCAGTCGAACGCCTTCTCGATCGCCTGAGCGATCGGCCTGGCGAACAGCAGCATCTCGGCCAGGTAGTCGTCTGGGACGTCGAAGAATTTGTCGACCTCCAGTTTCGGTATGACAAGCGTATGTCCTTCACGGAGAGGGAAGATATCAAGAAAAGCGAAGAACCTGTCGTTCTCCGCTATCTTATAAGATGGTATCTCTCCCGCTATTATCCTGGAAAAAATGGTCACACCGTAATGTTTTCGATTTTGAATTGCAGCTTGCCGGCAGGCACCTGGACTTCAGCGGTCTCTCCTACCTGTTTGCCCAGCAGCCCCTTGCCGATGGGGGAAGTGACAGATATCTTGCCCAGTTTCAGATCGGCCTCTTTCTCAGAGACCAAATGATAGGTCATCTGTTTTTTATTGGTCAGATTGGTCACGGTAACTTTGGTCAGAATGGAAACCTTACTGGTATCGATAGTTCCTTCATCGATGATCCGTGCGTTGACCAGGTCACTCTCCAGTTTTTGGATCTTTGCTTCGAGCAATCCCTGGGCTTCCTTGGCCGCATCATATTCCGCATTCTCCCTGAGATCGCCTTTCTCACGAGCCTCGGCGATCGCCTTCGACGCCGCCTGCCTGTCCACTGTCTTCATCCTTTGTAATTCAGCCCTCAGGTGATCCAGCGCATCTTTTGTAAAATAAGTGAACCCACTCATAATTACCTCCTTAAATTTTAAATGTGCGAACCGGACTCCGTCCGGTTTGGCGTACGCAGTATTACCCGTCCACCACAGAAAAAAAATACAACGCCCCGGAGAATATCCAAGGCATTGCACTATTGGTGTAAAGGTACTGAAAATGGTTTAAATGCAATTCGTTTGCCCTAAATACCCGGGAATTGGTCTAAATACCCAGTTTTTCCAGGGTGACCCGGGCCATTTTCAGAAAGGCCTCGTGGGTGTAGCCGGCAATATGAGGGGTGATGAGCACGTCCGGACGGCCCAGGAGCCAGTCCAGCTGCTTCCGTTGTTCCTCATTATAGGTGTCAAGCTTCTCGTTTTCCAGCACGTCCAGGGCCGCCCCCGATATTTTGCCGTTCTCCAGGGCGCGGATGAGCGCCGCTGTATCATGGACCTTCCCCCTGGAAGCATTGATAAACCATGGTTTACGCTCCAAAGAAGTAAAGAATTGATCTCCGGCCATATGAAGGGTCTCGTCGGTCAGCGGGACGTGGAAGCTGATCACGTCCGCATAGCGCGCCAGCTGTTCGAGCGAAGCTTCCCGGACATAGCCCTTGGCAAAGCCGAATTTATATTTATCATAGGCGAGGACGGTGACGTCAAAGGCCGCCAATAGCTTGGCAAAAGCCCCCCCTGCGTTACCAAATCCGACAATTCCGACTGTCTTACCCGTCAGCTCAGTGCCCCTGTTGGCATCCCTGATCCATTTGCCCTCTTTCACTTCCTGGCTGCTGGTCACGATCTTATTCATCAGCCCCAGCAGCATCCCCAGGACATGCTCGCCCACTGCATTCCGATTTCCTTCGGGACTGCTGACGCAACGGATACCCCTTGCCTCCGCATAGTCCGTATCGATAAGCTCCATCCCGCTGCCTAATCTCCCGATCCATTTCAGGGACCCGGCCCGATCGATGACAGCCTGGTCGATCTTTAGCCTGGTCGTTACGATCAGCCCCTCCACCCCGTCCAGCATGGTCAGCAATTCATCATAGGTGAGCTGGGGAGCGTATTCTACAGTATATCCTTTTTCGGTAAGCGTCTGAGTCAGGTATTCATGAACTTTTGCGGTAACAATGACTTTTCTCATCCTTTCTATTCGTTGATTTTAATGATGGCAGCTTTGTCGCGGGCCGGGCTCTGTTCAGCTTTGTTGATTGATCGGTCTCATCCTCCAGGTCAGCTGCGCAAAATCATCGATCGACAGCCGCTCGGCACGTTTGTCAAAAACGGGGTCCTGCAATGCATCCGCATCAAAAAGAGATTTTACGGCATTGCGCAGCGTCTTTCTGCGTTGGTTAAACGCTGTTTTGACCAGCAGGAAAAAGCTCTTCTCGTCCCGGAACTCCGGCGCCTTTCTCGGCACGAGCCGGATCACTGCGCTCTTGACCTTCGGCGGAGGATTAAAACATTGTTCGTGTACTTCAAAGAGATACTCGACATCAAAGAACGCCTGGATCAGCACACTTATCACCCCATACACTTTATTGCCCGCGGGTGCGGCTACCCGCTGCGCCACCTCCTTCTGGAACATGCCGATCATAGTCAGAAGATCGTCCTTCCAGTCCAGCATCTTAAATAGTATCTGGGTCGAGATATTATAGGGAAAATTGCCGATGACAGTGAATTTGCCCCCGAAGGGCTTTTCCAGATCGAGTATGCTCGCGTGGACGATCTTTCCGCGAAGGGCAGGGAAGTTACCCTCCAGGTATCGGACCTTTTCATCATCCAGCTCGACCGCCCTGAAGTCGACGCCCTCCAGCTCCAGCAGATATTTTGTAAGCGCCCCCGCCCCGGGTCCGACTTCCAGCAGCTGCCGCGTGGTGCTGGCGGACCCGCCAATATCGCCCTCGCTGGAGCTTTTGTGCCCGTCTCCGCCGAAGGCAAACAACGATTGACGGAGGGCCTCCACGATCTTTCGGGAAATGTTCTCGTCCCGGAGAAAGTGCTGGCCCAGGGATTTTTTAAGGGTATACATGGGGTGTAAAATTACAAATAATCACAGACATCCTTTGTCGAATAATCGTACATTTACCCTTGAAAATTAAGCGCATGAGCAATACGCAACATAAACCAGTCATAGGGATCTCAGTCGGCGACCTCAACGGTATCGGAACAGAGCTGATCATTAAAACCTTCTCCGACCACCGCCTGCTTGAGTTGTGTACCCCATTGATATTTGCCTCCAACAAGCTGATCAACTTCTACCGGAAGTCCACCCCCGAAATGAACTTCAACTATCAAAGCACCAAGGACTTCACCCGTATTGCGCACAAACAGATCAATATCTTCAACTGCTGGGAAGAAGAAATAGCCATCGTCCCCGGCCAGCTGACCGATATCGGCGGTTCCTATGCCATCAAATCGCTGACCACGGCGGTCGAGGCCCTGCGGGATAAGAAGATACAAGGACTGGTGACAGCCCCGATCAACAAGAAGAATACACAGTCTCCCTCCTTCGATTTCACCGGGCATACCCCCTACCTGAAACACATGTTCAACGCGAACGACGTGCTGATGCTGATGGTATCGGAGAATTTCAGGGTGGGGCTGGTCACAGAACACGTTCCGGTAAAGGATATCGCCAGGTATATCACCCGCGAAGCCATTCTGTCCAAGCTGAACATCCTGCGTGACAGCCTGATCCGGGATTTCGGCATCGACAAGCCCCGTATAGCCGTGCTCGGCCTGAATCCGCACGCCGGTGACGAAGGCCTCATCGGAAAGGAAGAAGAAGAGATCATCAAGCCCGCCATCAAGGACGCCAAACACAATATGCTGGTCTTCGGACCCTATAGCGCCGACGCCTTCTTCGCCCGTAACTACCAGTCCCGCTTCGACGCCGTGCTGGCCATGTACCACGACCAGGGCCTCATCCCCTTCAAATCGCTCGCCAGCGGCGAAGGCGTCAACTACACCGCCGGTCTGCCGATGGTGCGCACCTCGCCGGACCATGGGACCGCATTCGACATCGCCGGAAAGAACAAGGCCGACCAAAGTAGTTTTATCGCCTCTATCTATGCTTGCATCGATATCATCCGCAACAGGCAGGAATACGACGAGAACCGCCAAAACCCGCTGAAGAAGATGGGGGCGCTTGTTCTCGCAAATGCCGTGGACGAGAAGATCGATGAATCGGGTCGCTCTACGCGCCGCGATCTTACTTTTTAGAACTGTATAACCGCACCCTGCTGGCTGGCCTGGGCCTTTGTATAGGAGACCCCGCTGACCTTTGCGCCGTGGTTATCCAATAGCGTAATGATCCCTCCTGCATTGGACAGCTGCGCACCCTCCCCACTAAGCACCTGCACCAGCGGCGCTCCCGCAGCGATCGATCCGTTAAGCGGCTCCTTATTCCCCTGCTTGTCGACGATCGACCAGCCTTCCAGGTCAATATCGGCATCCGTAATATTCAATAGATACACTGCCTCGTGGCCGGAATCGTCATTTTTTGGATTGACCAGCGCGGCAAAAATGCTGACGCCGCCACTCGTCGAACCACCACCACCGGTTGTACCACCACCACCACTACCCGTGGACGTCCCCCCTCCCGTTGCCGGAGGAGGAGCGCTCACTACCTGCGACTGGAACTTCAGGAACATCGCCACCCAGCGCTGCTCATCGGGGAAATGGATGAGCAACCCGCCGTCCGTATAGACACCGTTCTCGTAGCTGTAATGACCGGAATTGCCCTGGTTCATATGCATATTGTGAACACCATTGCCGGGCGTAAAATCGAAGAACGCATCGGCCTTGCTCTCCGGCCCCCATTTGCTGCCGAAAGCATAGAGCACCGCCGACGGCGTCGCAATCGCCTTGGACACATAAACATCGAAGATGTCGTTGAGATCATCATTAGACCCCGACCCGCTCGCAGTAGCCGGTAATATTTTCAGGTCACTGAAATCAAAAAGATTCCCACGGACATAGTCAAGCGCCGCCGTAGTAGAAACGCTATCCGGAGTAAGATTGGTCGGAAAGCTCGTAAAGCCCACCGGAAGCTTGCCAACGGCGTCGAGGATCGGGTGCTTATAGTCGTCGTCCAGGTAGAACTGAAGATCGGGCGGATTGTCATCCGACTTCACGTTGACGGCCAGCCGGTATTTCTCGCCACCGGCATTTAAAAGGATCATATAATGCGGATCGCCCCCGCCTTTCTGCTGCGCTTCGGGACTGTCGAGTTTGTCGATCGCGGTACCGACAAGGGCACCATAGCTTGAAACTGCCATATAAATGGTTTAATGGTTTTGTGTCAAAAGTCCGGAAACGGAGGCGCCCTGCCAACCCCGCTAAGTGGTATTTATAAAAACTTAACACCGGTCCCCGACGCAGGTCTTCGCCCTACTGAAAGACGCTATCCTGCACTCCCTTGTTGATCGAATAGGACTGATAGTCCAGCTCCACCTTTCCCCTGGCAGGCGCTGCCGGAGTATTTTTTTTCGATCCGTCGTCGTAGTCAAAGGTCAGCCCCTTGGGCAGCTTGTAGTCCTTGGTATTAAACGTAAAAATGACCCTGTCGGGTAACGCATAAGCGAGATATTTCCCGTAGCTCATCTCTACCTCGTATGTACCGTTCTCCCGTGTCGTGGTCCTCGCCTTCAGGATCAGCAGCCGGGGTTCGTCGATATAGAGGGTGGATAGAACCAGATCGGCGTTGTCATCCTGTGGCAGCAGCTTGATGACCCTTACCTTATGTCCGCCGGTCGTGTCGCTCCCGGCATCCAGGACGGTATAGGCGCCCCGCAACAGATTGTTGAGGCTGATCGTGACCGCGCCGCGGGGGACAAGAGAGATGCCCTTGTCGTTGCGGATCTTCAGCTTGTCGGGTCGTTTGAAATAGATGGTGACCTGCGCCTCCGGCACCTTCAGGAAGGGGACATTTGTTTTCATGATACCCGTGGCCTGGTAGTCGTTGACCTGGTCAAGACGGGCCCGCACCTTTTGGAGGAGGACGTCGGGGGCCTGAGCCCGGGCGTCGGGGGCCTGAGCCCGCGCCGAAGCCACCACACACAAAAACAGGATGGGAAATAAATATTTCATGAGAGTATGTCTTTTTTCTTAAAGCTGACGATCGCCGCCGTTACAAACCCAACAATATACAGCAGCAGCACACCCAGAGACCGCAGGATGGCCGGCAGATTCTCCACAGTGCCGGGAATGGCGGCGCCCTGCCCGTCAGACCGGGAATAGAAAAATCCCTTCCAGGCCAGCATATGAGAGGTGAACAGCCAGGGCTTGACGGTATTATCGTAGAGGGGTATGCGCATTTCGGAAAGAATGGTCAGCACGATGACGATGCTGATCGTGCTCACGATCGGCCCGATGGAATTATCAGCAAAAACAGATAACAGAAAGGCCAGCGCCGCCACCGTGCTGAGCGCCACGGTAGCATAGCCAAATGCGGCGAAATAGCGCCACAGCACGTCTGAGCTCCTGATCTGTTCCATCACGGTATTGCGGGCGATCATCATGTCGTTGGTGCCAAAGAGCAGCATGCTGAGCAACAGGGCAAGCAGCGCCATCCAGACCAGCAGGGCAACGGTGTAGATCACCGAAGCATAGAATTTCACCAGCAGCAGACGGGTACGGCTGACAGGACGGATGACCAGCGAACGCAACGTCCCCATATTGGCCTCCCCGGCGATGATATCACCGGCGACCAGCGCCACCAGCAATGGCACCTGGATAAGCAGCGTGTTGAGGATCACGAACGCCACCAGGTAGCCGTTCATGATCATGTTATAAGGAATAAGGAAGGAATCGGAAAGACTGCTCATCATCAGCTCGAGATAGGACCTGCCGTCGAACTTCAGCCCGAGCTGGATGATCAGGATCATCGCCGCGATGGCCCCAAACGGTATATAGGTCCTTGGCCGGCGGAATATCTTAAATAGCTCAAGCCGTAAAAGTGTCCACATGCTGATTGGCCGTTGTAAGGGTTAAGAAATAGTCCTCGAGAGAATGCCGCGGCTGAACGGCCAGCACGCCGATGCCCAGCGCCACCAGATCCCGGGTCAGCACAGGAATGTCTGCCTTGTCCATCTTCAGCAGGAACTTGCCCCCTCTACGCTCCCGCAGATTGGCCTGCCATCCTGACTGGCTTAGCTTTTCCGCGGTATCTTCGGCGTTGGATGTCTCCAGCTCGACGATGGTCTCGGCAGGATTGAAAAGCTCGTCAACCCGACCCTCGGTGATCTTCTTCCCCCTGTCGATGATCAGCATGCGCCCCGCAATAAGCTCCATCTCGCTGAGAAGATGGGAGGAGACGATAACGGTCTTTTGCCGGTGATGGCTCAGGTGGAGGATAAGATTCCGGATATCGGCGATCCCCTGGGGGTCGAGGCCATTGGTCGGCTCGTCGAGGATGACCAGGTCGGGGTCATGAACAAGCGCGGTGGCAATTCCCAGCCGTTGTTTCATGCCCTGTGAAAATGTGCCTACCTTACTATGGGCCCGTTCTGCCAGCCCGACCAGTTCCAGCTGATCCTGCAGCAGGCGGCGATCGGGTCTCAGGCCGCTCATCCGCGCAAAAAGCGAGAGATTTTCCCAGGCCGTCAGGTATTTATAAAGGTCCGGCCGCTCTATAACGGCCCCCACCCGGCGAAGTATGTCCCGGCGGTGGGTCCGCAGGTCCATCCCGAACATCCGGATCTCCCCGGCAGTAGGGGCGATAAGCGTCAGCAACATCCTTAGGGTAGTCGACTTGCCGGCCCCGTTCTGGCCCAGAAAGCCGTAAATATCAGCAGGATATACTGTAAATGAGAGCCCGTTCACGGCCTCCTGCTCCTTAAAAATCTTGGTCAGGCCATCGACCTGGACGATAGGGGACATATATTAATATAAGGCGTCGGGCGCGGGTCCGACGGCAATATTTACAAGTAAAAAGACCGGATAGTTGGGCAAATCCGGGATTTTTTCACCACCAGGCTTGCATTTACAGATTGTACTTTCTATCTTTGACCCATACCCACCCAGGGTTTTATTTTCAAGCCTACTAGAAGACCAACCTAAAGATCGCAATAACCTTCATCGCCGAAATTTACTATCCCCTCGAAAAACAGGCTCGGACACAGTCCCGCGGCATATTACCAGGTTGTCATTATTTGTTGTTATCACTATAATTGATCGTTGAGCTCCTTCCTTTGAATCACCCTTAGTACAGTTACACTTAATTAATCACCTTACTGAAATCACAAAGATGAAAAGGAACTTGTTCAAGGGCTTACTCACCTCCACGCTGGCGCTTTCTCTCCAGACACTGATGGCCGCAGGCCCCAACGCCCAAAGCACCGCCGACAATTTCAATTCCCGTCCCGGCGTACGACTTTCCGAAGTAAAAGGCTACCTCCAGGGCAATTGCTGGTTCTTCTCCGACTTCGATGTCAACCGCAGCGGATGGGCCCCCAATCTGGAAGGGGATGGCGCGATGGTATCCGGCACCGGCGCAAGCGCAACAGAACGCACCGGCATCTACACTCCCCTGCTGGATATCGAAGCGACTACAAAGCTCTCCTTTATTTATAGTTTCAACCAGCCTGTTCAGGACCGCCGCTGGATCAAGATCTATGCAGCCGACGGCAACGACAACCCGGTTTTCCTGCTCGACAGCCTCGAGCTGACGGGTTCTGCCGCAGGTCATACCTATAGCTACGACAAATCGCTGTCGGTGGCGACTCCCGGACAATACAAGCTCTATATCAATTACCAGGGCATCGGCGGGAATACAAGGATCGCCATCGACCAGCTGAATATCGGCGCCGCCCACCACTATCAGTCTACCTGCAACGTAGCGCCCGTAGCCCTCAAGGATAAATTTGCCGGCACCGCGTCACATACCGCCACCGGCAACGTCCTGAGCAATGACTACGACCCGAACCACGAGACGATGACGGCCTATCTCCTGTCTGAGTCACCCGACGGCCGCGTCGAGCTGCAGAAGGACGGAGAGTTCGCATTCACACCAAAAGAAGGTTTTACCGGCAGCAGCACCCAGTTCTCGTACAAGGTCTGTGACAACGGCAGCCCGTCGCTGTGCTCTATCACGACTACGGCTACGATCCGGTTCCCTTCCCGGAGCACGCTGACCAGTTTCCAGGCGATGTATAGCAGAAAGGAAGTGGCCATCAGCTGGGACAAGTCTTCGGACAACCATAGCTCGCTCTTTGAAGTAGAACGCAGCCTGGACGGCACCTACTTCCAGAAAGTCGGCGAGGTATCCGCCGAAGACGCGACAAAGGCCTATTCCTTTATTGATAAGATGCACGAGGCTACCCGCAAAAGCGATCTTTATTATCGTCTCCGTCAGACGGACCACGCCAACCACGTCAGCTATTCCAAAGTGCTGATCGTACGGTCTTACGGCAGCAAGAGCGTTGAAGCAGTCAGCGTCACGCCCGACCCGAACGTCAACGACATCCAGGTCAATGTTCAGCTGAAAGAGAAATCCTTCGTCCTGGTCCGCGTGACCGACGAAAAAGGCAGCGAGATCATCCGTCAGACCGCCATGGGCGAGAACGGCGCAAACATGTATAACATCGAAGGAACTGCCGGACTGCAACCTGGCATGTACCAGCTGGAAGTGATCATCAATAGCAATGAGACGCTGAAGATGAAACTCGCGAAAAGCTAGGAAACGGGTGGAACCCGTTTCGCGCGAGCTCAAGCGCGCAGACATTAGATATTGTGGGCCATCCGTCAGGGTGGCCCTTTTTGGACTAACCCTATTTCTTTATATTGAGGTAAGCCTGCAGATCTTTCACGTACTCCTCAAAAGCCTGCACTCCCTGCGGCGTGATCTTACAAACGGTCTGCGGATAGTTGTCTTTGAACGTCTTTTCGACGTCGATATACCCGGCCTCTTTCAGCTTGTTGATCTGGACGCTCAAATTACCAGCCGTCGCCTCCGTCTTCTCCCGCAGATAGGTGAACTCCGCCTCTTTGACCGAGATCAGTATCGAGACGACAGCCAGCCTCAGCTGTGAATGTAATATCGGGTTAAGATCTTTGAACATTTTCTTTTTGTGCTTTCGCTTTCAGGTAACGTTTTCTAAGGATCAGCCCGGGGATGAACCAGGCCAGCTGCGCAGCCGCAGCCATATACAACATGATGTACGGAAAAGAAGCATATACCGCAAACAAAGCAAGCACCCAGCATCCGATCCCGCCGATCACCATCGGACGAAAACGGCGGCCGTACCCCACCGTAAAGGTCGGAATGCCATACACGACCATATAGATCGGCGGCTGATAGGGCACGTTCATATAGGCCATGACCCAGGACAGCAGGAACATAGCTATGCCAAAACTGATCCAGATACCGCTCATCAGGTCCTCGTCATGCGACTTAAACCCCCGATTCTTGCTTTCCCGTATGGAGATGATGATCTGGGGAACGACCGCCGCCAGCGTCAGGAACCATATATACCCCAGCCCCGGCAGCTGCCAATAATAATTGGCAAACGTGACCAGGCTGCAGATCGTGATAATGCTGCCCCATAGCAGCGAGCTGACTCCCGTCTCATAATAATTCTTACGCGCGCTGTTGATCATCCTGGAGATCAGTTCCAGACTTTCCTGGCCGGTCATTTCTTTTTGCTGTTCCATCTGTTAGGGTTGCTTTAATAATTGTCTTTTATACGCTGATCGTAGCAGATATCCCGGAATGATATAGCTTATCAGGACCGCCGCCGCCATCAGCAGAATATTCGTGTCGGTGTTAACGTAAGTAGTGAGGATGGCAAGCCCCCAGCAGGAGACGCCACCCCAGACCAACGGCGCGAATTTAAGCATGCGACCGGTCAAAAAACAACCTATGGAGTATAAAAGAATAAAGATCGTATAGCAGTGCTCCCAGTCACCATTCCGCATGAACACAAAGACCACCAGGAACTGTACAATGCCGACACAGATCCAGATATTTTGCAGCCCCTCATCCAGAAAGGTTTTAACAGACGGGTCCTTCTCCTTTACGCCGTGCACGATCGAGACGATGATCCCGATGAACATGATATTCCAGGCAGCGGGATGCGACTCGGTACGGACAACGACCTTCAGGAAGAACTGCAAAAGGGCGCCGATCAAAACCAGCCACCCCCATAACAGAAAATAAAAACTCTTGTCTGCGACAGAAGTTTTGGTCCTGGTGATCATCGTCTGGATGACCTTCAGACTCTCCTCAGGCGAGAACTCATTTGTATTATTTTCCATGGCTAAACACTGGTTACAAAGGGAAAGGTAACGATCCGGGGTCATAAATCCGGCCCCGGACCGTCAATTCTAATAACACATTATTGACACTGCGCCAGCATATCCTCTGCCTGTTTCTGGCCCCACGTAGGATAGAGGGGCTTGGGCTGAGCTGCCTTGAAGAGCGCCACAGACTTCTCGAACAGCGGCTTGGCCTTGTCCTTACCACCACCATACTGGGAAGGCGTTCCAAACAAGCTCATACCTTGTAAGTAGTACAGACGGGGATTGTTAGGGTCAGCAGCTAAACCTTTCTGCAGCGCCTCACCAGCATCTTTCCCATTCGTCATCCAGCGTGACTGCGGATCCACCAGCATCTGCTGCGTAGACGACATATTCTCTACCGCATACAGCTCGGAGTTCTTTTCGATAGCCTCGGCCTTTGCGAGGTAGGCATTGATCTTTTGAGAATTGGCATCCTTATCCTTTGTGGCCGGGTTCCAGCCGATCCAGGTCTGGGCCAGCGCAGCATAATAGTACGGCAACCACTGGGTCTTCTCTGCATCGCCGATACGCTCGAACGTAGAGGCCAGGCTCTGCAGCTGGTCAATCGACTTGGCGGAATCAAGCAGGGCAATATTATTTTTCATTGTCTGGACATATTTGTCCGATTGAGCGACTCCCGAAAGGGAGATCAGAAGGGCGAAGAAGAGCAACGTCTTTTGCATAGTTGTAGTTTTTAAGATTGGTTGTATGATTACAGATTGTTATTAATGGCATCCTGGCTGCGGTCAACACCCCAGCTGAGAAAACAGCCGATGAAGTAGAACCGTTTGGCAGGAGGATTGATCTCCTGTTTGTACTGACCGCTGTAAGAGAAATTGTATCCGTATACAGAGTTATAGCCCAGCACATTGCTCACGCTGGCGAAGAGCACCACGAAGGTCCTGGCCTTGGCATTGCCTACCGTCGGCACGTACTCGCAGCTAAAGTTGAGGCTGTTATAGTCCTTCGTCTTGCCCGTCTCGAGCATATCGTATTTCCCGCCGTCCTGACGGATATAGTAGTAGGGCCGGCCGGTGGCATAGCTATAGGTCAGGTTGACACCGGACTTGATCTTGGTGAAGAAGCGCTTCATGACGATCGAGGCCGTATGCGTCGCGGCAAAGTTGGGTGTCATCTTCTCTGTAAAGTTGAGATAGTTCCGCTTGGTATCCAGGTACGAATAGCTGATCCAGTAGTCGAAATCCTTGATCGACTTCTTGTCCCTCCAGAAGAACTCGATACCCTTGGCATAGCCATCACCGCTGTTGTTGTAGATCGAATAGTAATAATTGTTGTAGATCGGGACGGTCTTGATCAGATCCTTGTATTGTTTGTAGTAGGCCTCGACACGGAATATCCGGTCCTTGGACATCTTCTGGTAGTTGATGATATAATGGGTGGCCTTGGTGAAGCCGAGATTGCTGGCATAGAAGAGCTGGCTGTTCTCCGGCTTCTGGTAGAAGACGCCATAGGCCAGAGATACCTGCGCTTCAGGACCGGTGCGGTAGGCAAGGGAAACGCGGGGCGCGATATCCGACTTCCTGATGACCGAAGAATGCTCATACCGGACCCCGACTTTCGCTGCCAGGGCATTGGTCAGATAGATATCCGATTCTGCGAACAGGGAGTTGAAATTATCCTGGAATTTGATCGTCGTGTCGACGCCGTAATGGGGCGTCCTGTAGCGCTGATCATTAACCGAATACCAGTATTCGCTGCCGAACCGTATCGCGCTGAGGGCGCCTAGTTTCTTGTCGAAGACAGCCTTTGCCTGGGCAAGCTGCTGTTTTTGATCCACGGCAAAGGACTTGTTATTCATCCAGAACACGGAGTCGGCGAAGCTGACGGGCTGGTTCTTGAAATCCTGCACCCGCTGCCCGATATTATCCAGGTTGGTACTGTAGCCGGCTCCGAGGTCCATCTTCCAGCCATTATTGAGATACTCCCTCCAACTGAGGTTGTTGTACCAGTTGTGGTTGGTCAGCGAGAAGGCATCCTTCATATTAAGACTGTCCACGTCCTGCCGGCGCAGGCCAAGATCGTTGTAGGCGAAGGTCGTGTAGTACTTGATCATCCCGCCGTTCTTCGTCCGGATGCGGAAATTGGCGTCTCCATTGTGGAACTGGGGCATGGTGAAGTAGTCCGGCACTTGTTTGACAGCCTTGAAATACAGGTCCACGTTGACGTAGTTATAGCTGAAGCCCCACGAGGACTGTTTGTTCTTCGCCAGCTGCTGGGTGCCGAGTCCCCATACGATCGGCGAGATGGTAGCGTCGACCTCGGATTTTTCCGGGAGATCGATGGACTCCAGCAGGACTACAGAAGACAAGGCCTGGCCATAGAGTGCCGAGTAGCCGCCGGTGCTGAAGACCGTCCCTTTGAACAGAAAGGGAGAGAAGCGGCCGCGGGTCGCGATATCGGGTACACTGGTATAATAAGGATTGTTGACCAGGGTGCCGTCGATATACTGTTTGGCTTCATAACCCGCGCCCCCGCGGACAAACAACCCTTCCTGTTCGCCGATCTGCTGGGCGCCGGGCAGTGTCTTCAGGGCTGCGGTGATATCGGCGTTGGAGCCGGCCGTCGTAGCCACGTCCAGCGAGCTGAGCACGGCGCCACGCTTGGCGTCACCTGCCGTAAAGGAGCCGGCCGTTATCGTGACCGCTTTCAGCTCGCTGAGGCTCTCTTTCAATACGAGGCGTAGTTCCAGTGGTGCGCCTGCCAGCGAGATCGGCTGTTCCAGGCTGTTGTATCCAATATTGGTGACGACAAGGGTCTTGGTACCTGTTTCTGTGGTTTTAAAACGGAAATTGCCAAGTGAGTCGGCGGTACCCCCGTCATAGGAGTCTTTTATGGTGATGCTGGCGCCCCGGAGAGGGTGGCCCTTGCCGTCCTTCACGGTCCCGGTCACAACTGTCTGGGCCTGAAGCCATCCGGCAAGAAGAAGAAAAGCAGCGAATAAGGCGGGTGTTTTCATGACTTAGTTAGTTTATCTTAATAGGAGTCATGCAGTCGGCGGAGCCTCGTGGCATTTCTCATAAATTGTACTGCTAAGATAAACTGGTTTATTTTATAAACCAAACTAAAATATAAATTAATTTAAAAATCTCGGTGAGACCCGCAAAACCGGCGGTGAGGACCCGGGGGTACCGGTAAATGGAGCAGGGACCCCAGGCACAAAAAAAGCCAGGCTTAGAAAAGCCCGGCGGTTGTTGATCGTACCCTTTAAAACTAAAAACTTGAATATATTTATTGAGACGTTGATTAGCCCGGGGGGTACGGTACGGACCCAATGGGAATAACGCTACCTATAATTAATAATCAGATGAATACGGGATTGCCCGAAATAGTGGAGTCAATGATCGGTACGGATTAAATACCCAGTCATGCCTGTTCCGCTAAACGGATAAAACCACTGACAAAAGGATTGGAAATAAAAATCTAATGGATTGTTTTTCGGGAGCTTGGAGGGTTTGTCGTGATGACGATGTAAAGATTGCCAAAAGTTTTTAAATCTGCAAGCCTTTGTGCCTGATTTTTTTTGGCCGCACACCCGAAAAATTTCAACCGCCAATCGAACAAATCAAACCGCCTCCCCCACAAAAAAAGAGGTAACCCGTTTGGATTACCTCTTCGTATTCTTAAATACCAGATTGCTATTTATACTGCGGTATCAGGCCATTGGCCAGGTCAACCATCTTCTTGACACCATCGTCAGGCAGGTTGCCCTTCTTGAACTCGGCAAGTACATCCGGCAGTTTGTTCTCCATCTCCATCAGGAAATGATCTTCGAATTCCCGAACCTTACGCACAGCTACCTGGCGCAGCAGACCCTGGGTTCCGAGATAGATGATCGCTACCTGTTTTTCAACACTGAAAGGGCTGTACTGCGGTTGCTTCAGGATCTCCACGTTACGGGAGCCCTTGTCGATTACCAGCTTGGTAGCCGCATCGAGGTCACCACCGAATTTGGAGAAGGCTTCCATCTCACGGTAAAGGGCCTGGTCGAGCTTGAGCGTACCGGCGACCTTCTTCATGGATTTGATCTGGGCGTTACCACCTACACGGCTAACCGAGATACCAACGTTGATGGCAGGACGGATACCGGAGTTGAACAGGTTACCTTCCAGGAATATCTGACCGTCGGTGATCGAGATCACGTTCGTCGGGATATAAGCCGATACGTCACCGGCCTGGGTCTCGATGATCGGCAGGGCCGTCAGAGAACCACCACCCTTCACGAGGTGACGGATAGACTCGGGGAGATCGTTCATATTCCTGGCCACGTTGTCATCGGAGATGACCTTCGCGGCGCGTTCGAGCAGACGGCTGTGCAGGTAGAATACGTCACCGGGATAGGCTTCACGGCCGGGGGGACGACGCAGCAGCAGGGATACCTCACGGTAGGCAACAGCCTGTTTGGAAAGATCATCATAGACGATCAGTGCAGGCTTGCCCAGGTCGCGGAAGAACTCGCCGATAGCGGCGCCGGCGAAGGGAGCGTAGAACTGCAGGGGAGCAGGTTCGGAAGCCGAAGCGGCAACGATCACCGTATACTCCAGCGCGCCATTGTCGGCAAGCGTCTTCATCACACCGGCAACGGTGGATGCCTTCTGTCCGATGGCGACATAGATACAGTATACGGGCTTACCCGCCTTGAAGAATTCTTTCTGGTTGATGATGGTATCGATCGCGATAGCGGTCTTACCTGTCTGACGGTCGCCGATGATCAGCTCACGCTGTCCGCGACCGATGGGGATCATCGCATCGATAGCCTTGATACCGGTCTGGAGGGGCTCCTTTACCGGCTCAC
>Ga0207695_10000147_pt1 | contig 208929 bp, 201 predicted proteins | sample KBSC54metaG_FD_184354 | JGI IMG/M metagenome (GOLD analysis project Ga0207695, IMG submission 184354) | Corn rhizosphere microbial communities from Kellogg Biological Station, Michigan, USA - KBS C5-4 metaG (SPAdes) (version 2) | ecosystem: Host-associated > Plants > Roots > Rhizosphere >...
CAATGCGTTTGCCTGGTTGAATGGGATCTCGGCACTCGATGCTCCATCTGGAGCCAAGCCGAGAAAACCCGGATAGAAGTCTAAAGCCATCACCGCTTGACAAGCCCGGCTTCATAGAAGTAAGCGGATTGGCGCGAGGCTGCGTTAATCCGCTTACTTCGTGCGCGGCTCCTTCATTCTTGCTCCGCTCGCGGCGTCGCGGGAACGACGCCCCGCCCTCCAGTGCCATTTATCCCGATCGAGGTCCAATCAATCTTCGAGCGGTGACGTTGCCGACAGGTCAAGCCGATACCGGCATTTTTGATGCTCGCCGCGCAGATAGAGCGGATCATTTGGCGGGACCGGGACGATGCCCTGAAAGACAGCGCCCAGGCGCTCGCAAGTCTTTCGCGATGCAAGGTTGTCGGGATTGCAGGTGATCCACAGCGGATCGATGCCATGTGCCTTGGCGAGCGGCAGAAGCAACCGGCATGCACGCTGCGCATAGTTTCGTCCCCGCGCGGCGGGAAACACGTGATAGCCAAGGTGGCCGTAATACTGCTCGATCGAATGGCTCGATCCGATGCGCAGGCCGATTCCTCCGAGCATGCGAATGGGTGGCGATCCCGGTTTTCCTACATATGCCGATCGAAGCTGAAGCCAGAAATGATACTGAGCGACACGCCCCATGAGCGGGTCGGGTTCCTCATGACCATCGGGCGCGGCAAGGAGAAAATGCTGCAACTGTTGCCGCGTGATCTCGGCATCCCCGGGCGCCTGCAGGCGCGTCAGTGGATGTTCGCAAGAGCGCAGAACTTCCTCGATCAAGGACGACTGGGGCGAAATGAGTTCCAAATCGCCATCAATCAGCGGCCCCACTTTCAGAAATTGAAATCCCAGCAGCGACACACGCATCGTCCACAAACGCCAACGCCGGCGTAGCAGACATGGCTGCAGCGCCGGCGTCGGTGAATTTCAGATCGGTCGAGTCTTATTGACCAAAGAGCTGCTTTCCAAAATGAGCGTTGTATTGAACGAAGAGCACGATCACCGCGATCAGTTGAAGCACCACGCCCACGCCCAGCAACGCCGTGAAAACATTATTCGAGGGCTTTACGACAATCGTATTGGGTTGCATTCGCGTCATGATTCACTTTATCCGTTTAAAGTTTCGCTTACTCAGACCACGCGCTCAACTTCACAACCATTTACAGTTGCGAACGAACTTCGGCAACCTGCGGCTGCACGTCATTGACGTGAGGCCCTTCGAGGCGGCCGATGGCCTGATGCGGATAAACCTGATCGACCACGATGTAACCCAGGAACTGATGGCTTCGCGGATCAACAACGCTGAGCTTCATGTTGCGGGCGATGGCATCGGTGCTGCCGGCGTTGATCGTGGCATAATGAACGCCACCGATGACCTGCGTCTCCTCAACCTTCGCATTGACGGGAACCGACGGGCCGGCGAGGGCACTGTTATCGGTCGTGTTCAACGTCAAGCCGTTTTGCTTGAGGACAGCATTGGCCTTGCCCAGGTCCTGCTGAAGCTGGGCAACCTGCTCGCCGAAGTATTTGTTCTGCCGGCGGGTGACATCAACCACGTTGGTCAGGTCATCAATGCGAAGGCCCGAGTCAACGAGCTGCCGCTGCTGCTTATCGAATGCGGCGCGGAGATCATCATAATTCTTCGAGCGCTCGGCATAAGCGGCCTGCATGGCCTTGAGGGCGTCGTTGGCGGTGGATTGGGCAGTGGTCGCGAGGCCGAGATTGGCAGTCAGCTCGGCATTGGCCGAATCGCGCTGGGCGATTTGCTGCTGGGCCGCATTGAGCTGATTGCGAAGATCGGTGATCACCGAATCCTTTTGCGACAGCGCCAAAGTGGTCTGGGCCTGCATCGAAGCGACTTGAGCTCCGAGCCGGCCGTTATCTTCCTTCAAGGTATCGCGCTCTTTATGGGCCGATTCAACAGCCTGCTGCGTCGCGCTACTTGTGTTGACAAACGTCACGACTCCCGCGACCAGAAGCAAAGACAATACAACATAGAGTACGAGGAACACTTTGGTCAGTGTGCTCACGGAGGGCTCCTTGGACTTAGACGTCCAGCAGTGGTGTCAATCTCGGCTGTCTTATCGGCGAGGGCAAAACTTCGTTTCCGACCAGGGCCCGCGCTCATTGGGCCGGCTCGTATCCTAACTTCACCAGTCGATGTGTCAAGTTTTAACTGTGTTGGAATGACAGGTTTGAATCGGCGCGCAGGCTCCCCCGCCACGCGTCGCAAACGTTGCTGTTATCCCACTTTATTGGCCGTTGAGCAGCCGCGCGATATCGACGTGCAGAAGAGTCTATGCTCATCCCCCGGCGCGGCTCGCAAACCCCTGCGATTTGAGTTCCAAGATCGATGCTGCCGCAGCGATCCGCACGTTCGGCTCCGTGTCATGCAGCAGTTTGCGCAATGAATCCTGTCCATCGAGCCGGCCAATGTCTCCAAAAGCCCAGGCCGCCAAAAATCGTTTGCGGTAGTCGGCATCTTTAGCCCCCTGAAGCGCGATGCCGAATCCTTCATCCGATCCGAGCATGCCCATCGCGCGTGCCGCGACCAGCGACACCTCAAGCCAATCCGCACGCAATCCGACGCGCACATGCTGGCGGACGCGCGTATCGCGCGGAGCAGCCAAGCCAAGCAGGCCCATCATCTCATCATCGGAACGCTTGCTCATGCTCAAGGCGACTAAATCGGTCAGCCCCTCTTCATCGTGAAGACGCCACATCGCCTCGGCAGCCTGCTGCCGAACGGCTTCGTTGTGGTCGTAGCGCATCGGATGAAGAATCTTCAGCGCGCTCGGCTCGCCCAGAAGTCCCAGCACCATTGCGGTGGTGCCGCGAACAGCCGGATCGGTATCCTGCGACATTTTCTCGAGCTGATGGCTCAGATGCGTGTCGCCGATGCGATGCAATGCATATCGCACCGCTACGCGCACGCGCTCATCGGGATCTTCTGCAATGGCAAGCAACGCTTCATGAGCCGCCGACAGGCGAAGATTCCCCACCGCCAGCGCGGCGGTGTATCGCACCATTGGCGCTCGATCCTTTAAGGCCTCGATAATTTGCGCATCATGGTTCGCGCCGCCGGCAATGCTCACCGCTTCGATCGCATGACTGCGAATTTCAGGGTCTTGCGATTGAAGGTCGGTTGATAATTCATTGCGGGCTTCGTTGTTCAGCTCCGAATCCAATGGCTCGGTCTTCTGCGGCACATAAGCCACCGGCGATGAACTGATGTGCCGCTCCTGGCAGGCGGGAAGCAAAATCAATCCGATCGCGGCAACAGCAAGTCCAATGCATTTCATAAATGGCCTCTCTTTGCGATTATCGGACGAATGCCGATGCGGGCCACAGCCTATTCCCGCGATCGTTTCTTAGCCCTGTAAGAACTTATGCGTTGCCCGATGCCGCGGGTTCTTTGGTCAGCAAAGCTGCTTTCGAAAGGTCAGCGAGTCGCCAAACGATGAAGGCCATCGCCAGGTTGACCGGCAGCGTCACGGCAATGATGTCGTAATTGTATTGAAAGAAAAGAGGAGTCAGTTTCAAGGCACAGCCGATCAGCGCCCCCGCCACCGCCAATACGGCAAGCCATCGCGTCACGTTGGCGAACTTTGCCTTTCCGAACACGAGCCTCGGCAGCAGAACCACCAGCGGCAACATCAATGGGCTGGTCTGCAGAATGTTCTCGTTGTGCCCTGCCGCTATGTGGTCGGTAAAGAACCAGCCCCACAACATGATGATGCCACCTAATCCCATCAGCAGCACCCATAGAACAGCCGTAACCGAGAAGATGACTCTCGCCCACCGGCGACGTGTCACGAAATGCCCAACGGACAAATAGAATCCGGCCAGCACCAACCCCACGCCTGCAAACCACGGCCAAACCGTCGGCGGCGCTTCCGGCACGGCTGTACGTGTGCTCTGGTATTTCAAAATGTCGCTTCGCACCACCGGCACCATTTTGCCGCTGCCGTCCGGATCCGGGACCATCACTTCATTGAGCCGATCGTGCAGCTTCATCGGCAGAAACATCTCATCCCACTGCGAAATGGGCCGATCCACCGGCTGCCCCAAAACAGCTTCGAGAATCGTGTAAAGCAACGGCGTCTGAATCGTCAGCCGGCGAGTATGCCAGCGATAGCTGACGCCCGCATTTTTATTTTTGGTCAACGTCCCCAGTCGGCCGCCGATCAGTTTGTCGATCACATCCCTCGGCTTGGTCGCGCAATTATCTCGATAGTAATCGTAGCGATAGAAACGATTCGCATCCGTATCGGTCCTGCGCAACAGATCCGTGATCTCCCGCTTTTCCTGCGGCGTGAGGTTCAGTTCCTGCAAGTAAATCGAGCGATTGAGAATGCTCGCGTAATAGTCGAGATAGCCGATCCGCGCGAACGGCCCAGTGAAAACCTCATCGCTGGCCATCCAGTACCAGAGTTTCCCCTGCAGGAAATGCCAGTAAAAGACCATCTGCCGATCGTCGAACATTCCCCAGTTGTAAGCAAGATCCTGATCGGCCGGCGAAGCATTCGGATCGTGAATCCAAATAGATGTGTGCCCAAATTTCTCGAACGCCTCTTCGCCCGGCCCAAAGGTGATGAGCCAGACGCTGATCCTTCGATCCGCCTCCGAAGCCGGGCGAGTTGCAGGCTGGATTTGGCCGAGCACAGAACGGCTGGAACCGAGCAACAAAAGCAGCGCGTAGAACACCGACCGATTCAATTGCATGGACCCGCAATCGTCGAAGCAACGCCGCCGCGCGTCAAGCCTGTCCTGAGCCGCATCGAGGCGCGCTTCAACGGGGCGCGCGACGCGCTGGCGCCCCGCCGTTCACAAAAGTCGGTCGATGTTGCAAGTGGAGCATATCCAAGCGGATACGATAGTACGTCACCGTACATGGAACAAAATGGAACAAAACGGGGCGCGCATTGACCCTTCTTGACCCCCCAAATCACACCGCTTTATACGATAAGCCGTGGCCGGAAAAGCACCTATGCAAATATCAACTTATTGCTAGATACCGCATGCGCGCCCCGCACTTTTGTCAAGTGATTTTACTTTTTTTCGGCACATAACATTTTGCCACGCATCAATTTACGACGGAAGAGCGTTTCGGGCGATGTTTTCCGTGATCGCACGCGCGCCCCGCCGGCGCCCTGTGGTTGAAATCAGAACTCAGCCCCAGGTTTTCCCCGTTATTTGATTCCAATGACCATCGAATCGGGCCCGACGAGATGTTCGGCGCGGGTTTGCTTGAACCCAACTTCCTCCATCCATTTTGCGCAGTCGGCGGCGGTGTAGTCGAAGCCGGCTTTGGTTTCGATCAGCATGTTCAGGCTCATGAGCAGGCCAAAAACGTTCTGCGAACGGTCGTCGTCGATGATCGCGTCATAAACAATCACCGCGCCGCCGGCCGGCAGCGCCTTGTAGGCTTTCCTCAGCAGCATTTTCTTTTCCTCAAGGCCCCAGTCGTGCAGGATATGCCCCATGGTGACGACATCCGCCTTGGGGAAATGATCGTTGAAGAAATTCCCCGGCACGAATTTCACGCGATCGCTGAGATTTTGTTGCCGGATGTATTCATCGAATGCCGGCCCGGCCTCGGGCAAGTCGAAGCCGTGGCCCTTCAAGTGTTTGTTGGCCAGCGCGATCTGCGCCGCCAGATCACCCTGCGCCGTGCCGACATCCACATACGTTTTGTAGGGAGCCCATGGAAATCGAGTGGCGATGGCCATGTTGGCGGGCCGACTGAGGCCCGACATCGCCCGCAGGAATCCCTTGAGCCGGGCCGGATCGGCATAAATCGCGGCGAAAAAGTCCGGGCCGCCATGCTTTGCTTCGTTCTGCAATTCGCCGGTGCGCAGCCCTGCGGTCAAATGGTTCCAGAACCCAAAGAGCCGGGCGTTGGCCATCTCGAGAATGCCGCCGACGTACGTCGGCTTATTCTTATCGAGAAAGAGATCGGTATCGGGCGAGTTGCGATAGATGCCGTCCTGGCGCTGGAGAAATCCGAGCGCCACCAACGCATCGAGAAAATCGCGCGCGCCGCGAGGATGCAACCCCAGCCGACCCTGCACCGTACCAACGTCGCCCGGGTGCTTCGCGAGCTCCGTGAAAAGTTCCATCTCCACAGCGCTGAGCAGCGTCTTGGCCGCCCAGAAGGACAAGCCGGTCTGCATGATCTTTTCAGGGGTAAGATTCGACATTGCCGCAATAAACCAGATCAGGCCGGGAGTTTCAATCAATCGCCGACGCGAAGCGGCGTCTGGTGCCGATTAGTTTCAACCGCTTGCGGTGCGCGTTTGAGATGGGTTATCGATAGAACGAGTTCCAGATGTCCAAGGGTTTAGATAGTCTGTCTTCATACCCATCGCGCGACGAGAAGCGCGCGTCGCATGCGACGCGGTTAATCGGCAGATGACGCGGCTGCCCTGGGAGTATCGACCGACTGGAAGTTCCTATGCTGCGTCCGCGAATAGCACCTGCGGACACGCTTCGATCGCAGATTTTGTCATTTTGGTCGCTGGGGTCGTGCAATTTTCCCAAAGCCGATCTCCTCGATCGAGCCATTGCGCCAACGGATTCCGACGCCTTTGCCAAGCCCCCCGAATTCCACGCCGATAACGGCCCCCTGATCATCCGCAAACAAATTGATGCCGCTCAAATCAATCAGATCGCGTAACTCATCTAAGGACGCGACTTCGGGAAGCACAGCGTCGACGTCCGGTTCCTGAGCCAATCGGCGCCGCTCATCTCGCGAATCCACATAATGAGCCAGGACTCGTTGAAGAATCGTACTGGCGTTAGCGGCAGCCTCGCGCAGAAAGTCGGTCAGAATCGAAGCGGCGGAGTCTAATGTCAGCTCAGCCGAATTCGCGAAAATCAGAAAGTGAAACTCCCCGCGGGCAAAGTTCCAGTCCAGTTCCGATCGCTTCTGCACATTGATCGGGTCACGCGCGAATGCCGCCCGGGTGCCGGCGATGCACGCGAAATCCAGGAACGGATCGATCCTCACCTCTCCAATCCACGGGCCGCCCTTCTGAACGCGCCGCAGCGGCCCAAGAATCGGGTGGACCATCCTCTCTTGTACCGGCACGATCCTGGATGCTACCCATGCGCCGCCGACTTCGGCCACCTCCCCATCCCAGATGATTATCCCGCAGTTGTCCTTGTACCAGGTGCATGCGAACGTAACGCCGACATCGGCCAGAGGCGACTTGCCCGCGGGTTCATGTATTTTTACGTGAATCGGAACGATCAGACTTGCGAACTCCGCATCGTCGCTGACTTCCGGCAGCACGTCGTCAATGCCTTCTGGACCGTAGGTGGCCTTCCACCACCGCACGCGTGCCGGACGCTGACGCTCGTACTCCGGCCGAAGCCGCGCGATGCACTCCTGCCAGATTTGGTCGCCGCGCTCGCAGATGCGGCGCCATCCCTCCAATTGGCCTTTGCTCGGTGGCCGCCGTACTTCACCTGTATGAATGGTGAATAAAATGGGAGGATTGGGCCGAATCGCGGCAAGGTCGGTCGACCCCGTGGGGCCTCGCGTGACTCCATCGGAATCTTCGCGCAACCTTGCGCCGATCCGACTGAAGTATGGAATCTCCACGGAAGTTTCCCACCAATCACCGGTCCACTCGAGTTTGTCGAAAAGCTCATTTTTCATAGACGACGCATGAGAATACAGACATCTCACTTGCAGGTCGACGCGTTGTCGGACCTGATTGCATCGACAGAAGTGCGAACTACGGGTGACAAGAACGTTCCACGAACCTTCAACCTGAGTATCGAAATCAAATGAAACGATTTCGTCACTATTGTCGTTTCAAATTTGCCCATGCTAGCCAAAGCAGCAACGCTCCCAAGCCCGCTCCCACCGCCGCAAGGGTCGCAGAAAAAGAACGCTCCTCGTGCGTCTCTGCGATCATCCAACAGGCGATAAGCATCAGTGACAGGAAGGCCAGACCCATGGCCGACAGCACAACAGTTATCGCGATGTCGATAGCGTCGATGGGTCGACCCCTTCGTGGCCGATCGCGCCGCCGGTAATCCAGCGTTGGCTTCTGATCTGGCATCCGGCAAATAGTATCACGTGTCGATTGCGGCGTGATATCGCGCTAAATCCAGCTTACGCCGTGCTGCGGAATCCGAATTGGCGTGGTGGATAATGCCGCGTATTTCCATTCAATCGCCGACGCGACGCGGCGTCTGGTGCCGGTTAGCCGCAGCCGCTTGCGGTGCGCGTTAGAGATGCTTAATTCGCGGAACCAAACGCTAAACTTTGGTGGTGCTCGGAATCCGGTTTTCATCCACGTGGGCCGCGAAGAAACGCGCGTCGCATGCGACGCGGCTAATCGGCACACGACGCGGCTGCGCCGCGGCGGCTAAGGGAGAATCGGGCGACGGGCGGAAGGCGTGAACTGGGTAATACCCAATTAACTGGGTACTAAAGTGGGTACAACAGACCACGGACATTCAATTCCAGTGCGCACCCACCCGCGCCCTGAGCAATCGCGAGCGGCATAGCGGTATGTACGACCGTGCAAATGCGGTTGCCTTGACCTTACGCCGCCTCAGCAAGGCGCATCGGCGGACGCGCCTCGTGCGCGATCGGCGCGGCCTGCGCAGAGCGTCGCGCCAGTAACGCCGTCATGGCGGCCAGCGCATCGATGTCTTCCTGCGTGGGGAGCTTGGCCAGCAGTTCCTCGCGTTCGCGGCGGAGCTCTTCGACCTGGGCGGATTGCTCGCGAATCTGCCGTTCGAGGTCGGCCAGATTTTCCTGGAGCGAGGTCATGCGCTGGTCCTGTCGCTGGATGAGAGCCTCGGCCTGCTCATGGGCCGCGACGGCGGCATCGAGCTTTTGGCCGAGCGTGCGGATTTCATCGGTTTGCGCGACCAGCGCGGTCGTCTGATCCTTGATCCGATTTTCGCGTTCGACGATCCGGACCCCCTGCTCGTTGATCGTCTGCTGCTGCGTCCGCATCCGCTCGGCATCGGACTTGATTCGGGCGGCCTGCTGCATAATCACATTTTTGGCTTCATTGAGGGCCTGGGCGTAGGTCATGGGTTGCGACATGAAGATGCTCCAATAGTTCACGAACAACAGCTCAAGGCAGGCGGTCATCCTGACCGCTGCGCGCTCAATATGATTTTGTCGGCCGGTTCGAGCTGGAGAGTTGAAGCAAATTATGGCCGCCAATGCGGTTTGAACCTCTGACAGGCACATATCTTGCGACATGAATTCCCTTAATCCTGAGGATCGAGGAGCATCCATGTCACAAAACGTCAGCGAATTCCTGCTCGAAAGACTCCGCCAATGGGGCGTTTACCGCATCTACGGCTATCCCGGTGATGGCATCAACGGCATCTTCGGGGCCCTTCGCAAAGCCAACGACAACCCCCGCTTTATCCAAACCCGCCACGAAGAAATGGCGGCCTTCATGGCCTGTGCCCACGCCAAATTCACCGGCGAAGTCGGCGTCTGCATGGCCACCAGCGGCCCAGGCGCTATCCATCTTCTTAATGGTCTGTATGACGCCAAGCTCGACAGTCAGCCGGTGATCGCGATCGTCGGCCAGCAAAAGCGCGTCTCGCTCGGCAGCTTCTATCAGCAGGAAGTGGATCTGAAGAGTCTTTTCAAGGACGTTTCGGAATACGTGCAGGAAATCAGCCATCCGCACCAGATGCGGACCTGCGTCGATGTAGCCTTCCGCACCGCGATGTCGCGACATTGTATTTGCACCCTTATTGTGCCGGCGGATGTCCAGGAAGAGCCGATGGAGTACGACCCGCCGCGGGTGCATGGGGCCACATACACTGGCGTCGGGTATGCTCCGCCGAGGATTATTCCCGAAGAGGAAGACTTGAGGCGGGCGGCCGAAGTGCTTAACTCGGGTAAGAAAGTGGCGATGCTGGTTGGAGCCGGCGCGCTCCATGCCACCGATGAAGTAATCGAAACGGCGGATGTTTTGGGCGCGGGCATCGCCAAGGCTTTGCTCGGCAAAGCAGCGGTCCCGGATGACATTCCGCACTGCACCGGCTCAATCGGGCTACTCGGAACCAAGCCAAGCTGGGACATGATGATGGGCTGCGACACGCTGCTCATGGTCGGCACCAGCTTCCCCTACAGCGAATTTCTCCCTAAGCCTGGCCAGGCGAGAGGCGTGCAGATCGACCGCGACGGCCGGCGACTGAGCCTGCGATATCCGTGCGATGTGAACCTGCACGGCGACGCCCGCCTGACGCTCCGCGCGCTATTGCCCATGCTCAATTATCACAAGGATCGAGCCTTTCAGCACAAGATTGCCGAGGGAATGGAGCAGTGGTGGAAGATGCTGGAGGCGCAGACCAACGTCTCCTGCAACGGCGTCAATCCGCAGCGCGTCTTCCACGAGCTTTCGCCGCGACTTCCCGATAATGTGATCCTCTGTGCCGATTCTGGTTCGAGCACCAACTGGTGGGCGCGCGATGTCAAGATCCGCCGCGGGATGATGGCTTCCCTTTCGGGCAATCTCGCCACGATGGGGCCGGGCTGTCCTTACGCCGTCGCGGCGAAGTTCGCCTATCCCGATCGGCCGGTCGTCGTCAGCGTCGGCGACGGCGCGATGCAGATGAACGGCAACAATGTTCTGATCACCGTCGGCAAGTACTGGAAGGAATGGAAAGATCCGCGCACCGTTTTCATCGTGCTCAATAACCACGATCTGAATCAGGTCACCTGGGAGCAGCGCGTGCTTGCCGGCGATGCCAAATTCGTCGGCAGCCAGGAGCTGCCGGACTTCCCATATGCACAATATGCCGACTCGCTTGGCCTGAAAGGCGTGAAGGTCGAGCACGATGGCGAAATCGGCTCGGCTCTGGAAGAGGCGCTCAGCGCCGATCGCCCCTGCCTGGTCGAGGTGATGAGCGATCCGAATTATCCGCCGCTGCCTCCGCACATTAAATTCGAGCAGGCCGTGCACTTCTGGCGATCGATTTATCGTGGCGACCCAGACAAGTGGCAGATGATGGCCGACTCCTTCAAGGAAATGACCGCGACATTTGTGGCGCAGGTGACTTCGTAAACCGTTCGCTTTTGCGCCAAGAGCGCCAAGAAGGCCAAGAGCGCCAAGAAGAGAATCAATAAAAGAATTCCTTGGCGCTCTTGGCTCCCTTGGCGTTCTTGGCGCGAATCAGACAGCGAGAGGATCTCGTAACGCACAGCCGTGCGGACTTCCCGCGCGTCGCTTAGAATCGTCAGCATGGCTGAACAGGTGACGATTCTTGGCGACGGCGCGATGGCGACGGTCTGCTCGATGCTGCTTACGCAGGGCGGCCATCGCGTGACGATGTGGGGTGCCTTCGAAGAATCGATCGAACGCCTGCTGCAGAATCGCGAGAACGATCGACTTCTTCCCGGCGCACGAATCCCCGCCGACGTGCGCCTGACTGCTAACGACCGCGATTGCTTCGACGGTGCGACGCTGATCCTGTCGGCCATCCCCACCCAATACATCCGCAGCGCCTGGAAGCGCCTTGCTCCGTTTGTTCCCGCTGAAATTCCCGTCGTCTCCGTCGCCAAGGGCATCGAAAACGAAACCCTGCTGCGCCCCTCGCAGGTCATCGCCGCCGCGACTCCCGGACATCGGCCGATGGCGGTGCTGTCTGGACCGAACATTGCTGCCGAGCTGGCGCGATATCTTCCCGCCACGGCCGTCGCGGCATCCGAAGACGAAGGCTTCGCCCGTCGCGTCCAGAGCGTTTTCTCCACCGAGTGGTTTCGCGTCTATACCAACACCGACGTGATCGGCGTCGAGCTCGCGGGAGCGACGAAGAACATCGTCGCCATCGCTGCGGGAATTCTCGATGGACTTTCCGCGGGCAACAACGCCAAGGCCGCCCTCGTCACGCGCGGCCTCGTCGAAATCACCCGCCTCGGCATGGCGATGGGCGCGCAGGCCGAAACGTTCAACGGGCTCGCCGGCCTGGGCGATCTGATTACCACCTGCGTCAGCCCCGAAGGACGCAACCGCAGCGTCGGCGAACGCATCGGCAAAGGTCAGAAACTGGCCGACGTCCTGGCCAAAATGGACAGCGTCGCCGAAGGCGTGCCGACCACGCGATCGGTCATGCAGCTCGCCGGCCGCTATCATGTTGAGATGCCCATCACCGAAGCAGTGCATGCGGTGCTGTTCGAAGACAAAGATGTGCTGCACGCCCTCGCCGACCTGATGACCCGCGACCCCAAAGCCGAATGGGAAACCGCGGCTTCGTAATTCGCAATGCACCGACCCACCCGCACACGCCGACTGTCGATTGCCGCGTTGGTGTGCTGCGCGGTTTTTGTGGTCGTCGCGGCCGCAGGGGTCAGAAGCTTCTGGAAGCAGGAATCGTGGATCTATGGAACAGACAAGCGGGTCGTCGGATTTGGATCCGGTCGCGGGCGGATAGTCGGTCTTTACATTTCGGCCCCAGCCGACATCAAGATTTCACATGGGCACCAATCCTGGGATGCGACGTCGTTTGAGTTTCCATCACCGATGCTCCCGATTGCCGTCGTCCAGCAAACCGATCACCTTCTGGTAGGCGACCTGATTCAACGTGCGGTCTGGGTGCCGCTGTGGTTCCCGCTTCTGTTGCTGTTGATCACCCCCGCGCGCTGGCTCATCGCGCGGCCCACAAACGCCCCGGCCTTCCCAGTCATCGCCGAGGGTAGGCAGGAATAGCGACCACCCCGGCATCAAAGGCGAAGCGGCCTGCGACCGTGCCCGGAGAGCAGATTACTTTACGCGTTTACTCTCGAAGCTGCATGGCCAATCGACTGGCACCTTCGGAAGCAATCTCCGCAAAGATTTCATCGAGTTTGGTCGAACACTAACCACTTCTCCTGGCCCATCTGCCTTGCAATCACCTCGATCACGAGGGCTTCCAGTTGGTCGTTACGCCGGCCCTTCCAAAGATTGTCCGCCAGCGCAACTACTAAATCATCAAGCCCCACCATTTCGCGCGTCCAGGAGCCGTGTGTGCGAGCGAACCTTGCGATATGCGGTTCAATCCCATTTTCTTCCAGAAACCGCGGCCCATCAATTTCATGCTGCCTGCCTGGCCCGACTAATTCTTCTGGATGAAGAATTTTCCCAATGTCATGAAGCGCCGCCCCCTGCAGTATTGCTTTCTTCATCGAGGCTCAGGTTCTGGAACGATCGACGAAGCCTATCCACTACTTCGGACGCGACATCATGAACAAGGATTGAGTGCCAGCGCTGGCGCGCGGGCACATTAAGTTGGTCGAATAAGTCCTGTACGCGAGGCGGGAGTGATCGCAAGTTCATCGATCGTCCGTTGGGTTCTGAAATTCGCAGTATTTCATTTAAGTGCTGAATTGTGCACGTATCAACTTCGCCCCTAGTTGTGCGTCCCTCAGCATACATCCGCAGCAATCCTTCCCTAAACCACTGCAAATGCCTCAGATGCAACCATTCCTAATTTTCACCGAATTTTCGGAAACAAATGCTTGAACTCGCCGTATTAGGGTATAGTATGGTTGCGCAGTAGTATAATTGATGGCTCGGACATGAAGGAATGGTTATGAGCGAAGACATGGGCAACAGGGAGACGCGGACGCGAGCAGCCCGGGTGGCGGCTTCAGCCCCGAGTCATTCGTGCGGCGTGGAACAACAGCTGATCCTTCACGTTTCGAAGGGCAATCGAGGACGAGAACTCGAAAAGACGGCGTATCTTGGACATTTTGGTGCAAAATGGTGCATTTGGGGCGTTCCTTTTTTATTCGCACAGTCATGTAACTTAATATCGTGTCAATCTTTACGAATATCGTTCGACCTCCGTCACAATGCCTCACCCACGAAAAATCAAAAAAGTGGTGCGTTTTGGTGCATTTTGGTGCACGGCGAACGCAAAACCCGCGAAATTCGGCGAATTTCGGGGGTCGGTGCGTCAAATGGTGTATCACGGATGCATGGAAAAGTGGTGCATTGATGCAGGGTGATGGACGGAGTTTGATCGCGAGTTGGACTTGCGAAAGGAGTGCAACCGAATCTTCGCAAGTGAACGTTCCCCAGCCAAGTTTAGCCGCCCGGCCTGCCGCGAGCTCGTCGAACCGGCTTGTCGGGCGCGCCGGAGCGCTTTACTTCATGCGCGGACGCGCGGGTGCGCGATCCAACCGCTTACTTCGTGCGCGCCTGCCCCGAGCTTTGTCGAGAGGGCTCCTTTCGACCCCGACTCCGCGCGAAAAATCGAAAAAGTGATGCAATATGATGCATTCGCAATATACGAAGGCGAGTCAAACACCCGGCGATCTCCCCGGCGGGCTTTGGTCATGATGGATGAAGGCTTCGGCGAATTTGCATCCGAGCTCCATGCCGCGGAAGCGGAGCATGGGGACGTGGTCGTTGAGGTAGAAGCCGGCGGGGTTCTGGCTCGCGTGAGCCATGCAGGCTTGGCGCTTGAGCGATTCGAAGGCGGTGACATCGACCAGAGCGGTGGGCCGGTAGCATTGCGTGTCGCTGCCGAGGTCCACTTCGTAGAAGTAGAGCGAAAACTTCTTTCCCAGGGCCGACCAGGCTCCAAGAGTCAGCGCGGCACAGGCGCGATGATCGAGATGCGTGTCGATGGGCCATTGCGTGAAGACGACATCAGGCTTGAGGGGCGCGAGCAGTTTGGCGAATTCTTCATAGCGTGCCGGTGTGACTTCGGTTGCGCCGTCCATCTGGGAGGCAAAGACCGGATGCGCCTTGAGAATCTTGCAAGCCGACTCGGCTTCGGCGGTGCGGATGTCGCCGGCTTCGCGCGGAGACTTACCATGAATCCCCGCTTGCCCACGCGTCAAATAGAGGCAGGTGACGTCGTGGCCAAGGCTGGTGTAGCGGGCGATCGTTCCGCCGCACCCGGCTTCGGGATCGCCCGGATGGCCGCCGGCAACGACGATGTTCAGCGGAGCTTTGACGGGTTGATCTGCAGCTTCGACTGCGCTCGCAAGCGGCGCCATCGCGAGGCCCGCCAAGCCAGCATGACCGAGGATCGTTCGTCGCGTGATTTGCGGTTTCATGGCAATCGCCTATTGCAGCAGAGTTTTGTGTATCAGGAAAGACCAGGGTGTCAGAGGAGCTGCCAGCGGAGGGTTTACGATGCGGAGAGCAGAGTCCTCAAAAATGAAAAATCGCTTGACACAAATACATTCCGTGTAGACATGCTTTCGCGCATGCGGCTGTGTCGAGCTGCTTCCAAAACGCTGCAACGGGCTCGCCGGCGCGGCATCCCGGCCGGCGGTGGAACCGCTCTTGTCAGGAGGCGTAAAATGGCTAGATTGTCAGCCCACTTTGGCAGCGTAGCTCAGTTGGCAGAGCAGGGGATTCATAAGCCCCGGGTCACAGGTTCGAGTCCTGTCGCTGCTATTTCCCATCGCGGTGTGATTCACCGGACAACAACTCAAGCGGTTGGCTCGACCGTGGCCTTCAAGGGGCGGCCTCCCTTGGCCGCCTTCAACGGGTCGGGGCCTTGGCCGATGAGTTGCTGTGCCTTGAACTCGGCAACTTCCAGTGAGCCGACCCAGGCGACCGATCGGCCAAAGCAGTGGGCTCGGAGCGTGATCAAAAACGCTTTGCCCATGGAATACCTGAAGGTCTTCCGGACTACGCCAACCACCCAGCCGAAACCGTTGATCGAATCATTGTGGAGGACGACCGAGTAAGGCGGCTGCTGTTTGGGTTTGGGATCGGTCTTGGGGCGCTGGCGTGGGGCTTGCTTGGCCGCGGGCTTCAACTCGACAGGGGCCGCTGTTTCAACTGTTGTTGAATCGCTCATATGTGCTCCCATGCGGGAGCAGTATACCGTCTTTGTTGCGGTACCGTATCGGAAATAAATTGGGCTTGGAGAGCCGCAAGCCTATGATTCGATGTTCCTCAACATTGGAGCAAACATGACCCGGCGAAGCGTACTTGCCATGCTTGGAATTGCGGCCACCGCGGCGCTCACCGGCGTCGCCTGCGATTCGGTGGAAGCCGGATCATCCAAACCAACAACCCGGCCCGGTCAGGAGGGCGCTATGAATGTTCACGTCAAGGTTTTCAATCACAAAGGTGAGCTGGTTGGGCCGATCGAGATGCCGAAGGTGGTGAAGACCGATGCGCAGTGGGAAGCGCAGCTTACGCCGGCCCAGTATCAGATTGCGCGGGCCAAGGGGACGGAGCCGGCCTTCTGCGGGAATCTCCTGGATAACCATAAGCAAGGCGTTTATGCCTGCATCTGCTGTGGCTTGCCACTGTTTTCATCGGATGCCAAATTCAATTCCGGGACCGGCTGGCCCAGCTTTTTCCAGCCGGTGGCGAAGGAAAATGTGATAGAGCATGTGGACCGCAGCTACGGCATGGCGCGCACCGAAATCCTGTGTGCACGGTGCGATGGCCACCTCGGGCATGTGTTTGAAGATGGCCCCCGCCCCACCGGATTGCGCTTTTGCGTCAATTCCGAAAGCCTGAAATTCACGCCATCAACGGAGTTGGCGAAGCTGGCCGACCCGGTAGCCGACAAGGCCCAACCCGCCACCCGACCGGCAAAATAAGGGTTGTCCGATAGTAAATTCTACGTTTGCGGCTGGTTTTGGAGGGCGGACCAAGTCTGCAATTTTTATTGCGAAAGCGATTTTTGTTTTGCATTCTGGCAATCGCTCAACGTAAACTATCGGCGGTAAGGTGGGCGGGTTCTGTAGATCGACCTCAGGAAAGCGTCTCGTGTTTGCTCATTCCTCCGTTCGTGTCGCACTTCTCCCGCATCGGTTGCATGTCAACCTCTTTCAAACTGGCCCGGAAAGAACCGCGCAATAACGGGCCGCGGACTACCCATTTCAAGGAGATTCAAGCAATGGGTAAGAAGCTGTATGTGGGTAACCTGAGCTACAACGTCGATAGCTCGGAACTGGAGCAAATGTTTGCTCCACACGGACAGGTCGTGTCGGCTCAGATCATCAACGATCGCGACACCGGCCGGAGCAAGGGTTTTGGTTTTGTCGAGATGGCCAACGACAACGAGGCCGAGGCTGCGATTGCCGCTCTCAATGGCCACGAACATGAAGGCCGAGCGCTGACCGTCAACGAAGCGCGTCCCCGCGAAGAACGCCCCCGCGGCGGCGGCGGTGGATACGGTGGTGGTGGCGGCGGTGGCCGAGGCGGCTACGGCGGCGGTGGTGGTGGCGGTGGCCGAGGCGGCTACGGCGGTGGCGGCGGTGGCCGAGGCGACCGCGGAGACCGCGGCGGCCGCGATCGCTACTAAGACTCGCTCCTGCTGAGGATTGTTTAATGAACAACCCCCGCGTGGTTCACGCGGGGGTTGTGCTTTTTACGACACTTTGCTGATCGATCTGACTAGATCGCGGTCTGGCCGACGTCGCCAGGATCTGTGGGAGAAGCCGCAGCCGCCTGGACGGGTAATGCCGGCGCCTCAGCGTCTTCTACTTTACCCTGCCGATCGCGCCACAAGACAACGAAGATGACCAGGCATACTGCCGCGCCAATCGCCGGCACGGCCCAGACGTGTGGCCAATCGGTCGCGCCGCCAGGCAGAGTGAATTTCTGGGCGACGTAGCCAGCGATCAGATTTCCGATGTACATGCCCACGCCATACGTCAGAAAGCTGAACAAAGCCTGTGCTGAGCCTCGAATCGCAGCCGGAGCTTTGTTATCCGTATGAATGAAGCCGGCCGCGAGGAAGAAGTCGAAGCAAACACCGTGTAGTGCGATTCCAATGAACACCAGGCCGATCCAAGCATGAGCCGTGCTGAAGCAACCATACCGCACCGCCCAAGCCGCCATACCGACAATCAACACACCTTTCATGCCAAATCGCTTGAGCGCAAACGGAAGCGCCAGCATGAAGAAGATTTCCGAAACCTGGCCCAGTGCCTGCACAGACGCACCATTTGAAATGTGCAGGTCGGTCAGGAAGTTGTTGGTGAACGTGTAATAGAAGGCCAGCGCGATGGTGATCGCGAAGCTCACCAAAAAGAACACGCCGAAGCTGAAATCCTTCAGCAGTCCAAAGGCGCGAATGAACGGAATGGCATCGCCCTTCTTTCCCGAAGGCGGTGTATGCGGAAGCGCGAAGCTGAACAAGCCAAGCACAAGCGATAGCACGGCACCCATCAGCACAGGCTTATTGCTGGCCTCTGCCCCTGTTCCCAGTACATAATCCACCGCCACGCCCGCGGCAATCCAGCCAATTGTTCCGAGCACGCGAAGCGTCGGGAAATCGCGGGTGGCATCGGGAATATTGGCAAAGGCAAGCGAATTGGAAATGGCGAGCGTCGGGTTGTAAACGAGGGCAAATCCCAGGGCCGACCAATAGACTGCCTGAAAGTCCGTAAATTTGGCCATCGCGAACAAAAATGCCGCGCCCAGCAGGTGGAAGATCGCCATCAGGTATTCACTGGACATCAGCCGATCGGCCAATTGCCCGGCAAACATGGTCGAGAGGATCGCGCCCAGCGCCATCGTCGAATAGATGCTGCCGATCTGGAGCTTGCTGAAATGGAGTGTCTTGTCGCAGTAAACGTTCAAGACCGTCCAGAACGATCCCCACACCGCGAACTGCAGGAACATCATCACCGACAAACGAATGCGAACGCCGAAATCCATCGGCGGCTTGGTATCGGAGTTCGTGCGGTAATCCAGCGCGACAGCCATGGTCGGCTCCTCTTGGCACTTGCTTTCAGATTTGATGTAAGGCTCGGGTAGAACATCCGCCCGGTCAGGACTGGGACAGTGTAGAAGAGCCCCGCAATCCGTGCAAACCTGCGATGAATATTCACACCGCGTGCGGATAGTCGAGCGTCTTGCAGATCTGCACGGTCGCCTTGCTCTTGTTTAGCGTGTAGAAGTGCAGCCCATCGACGCCATTGTCCAGCAGTTCCTGGCACTGGCGGATCGCATAATCGACGCCGGCTGAGTAAACCGCCTCCGGATCCCTCTCAAGATTCTCGAGCTTCACCAGCAGCGGCTGCGGAATCTTCGCGCCGCACATCGACACAAACCGCTTGATCTGCGCGACATTGAGGATCGGCATAATACCCGCAACGATCGGCACCCGAATGCCCATCGCCCGGGCCGAGTCCCGGAACTGATAGAAATCGGTATTGTCGAAAAAGAGCTGCGTAATGACGAAGCAGCCGCCGTTATCGACCTTGCGCTTCAGGTGCTCGAGATCGCGCGTCTTATTCAAACATTGCGGATGACCTTCGGGATACCCCGCGACGCCGATGCAAAACGGATGATGCCCGCGCGCAAATTTCACCAGCTCATCGGCATAGGCAAAGCCGCCCTCGGTGGCGACAAACTGCGTCTGCCCCGCCTGTGGATCGCCGCGGAGTGCCAGCACATTCCGGATGCCCGCATTCCACAATTCATCCAGCACCTGGCCAATTTCCTGAGCCGTATGGCCCACGCAAGTCAGATGAGCCATCGATCGAATCTTGGCTTCGTTCTGAATGCGCTCGACGAGCTGCACGGTATTCTTCCGCGTGCTTCCCCCGGCCCCGTATGTCACCGACACATACGTGGGCTGGACCGGCTTAAGCTCGTTCACGGTCTGAAAGAGCTGCGCAAAACCCGCCTCCGTCTTTGGCGGGAAAAACTCAAACGACAGCGAGGGTTTGCCCAAGCCGATGACTTCATCGATCCGCATACTCAAATTCCCATGTTAAAGGCCAACGCCCATTATAGGGAACATCGGCATAAACGGGTCGTCGTGAGGATGTGTTGGAGCTCGTGCAACTGCATGTAACAAAATGCAACGTTTTTGGCATTTTAAGGATGTTGAATGACGTAGCACAGCCATCCTGGCTGTGATTCCTGCTATCTGACGGGACCGTTCACAAAATGTCCCAAAAGGATGCGCGCGGCGAGAAAATCGGTGACATTGGACGCATATGAATGGCATAACTTATCGTAGCGGATCATCTTATGAATTCGGTCCCTCGCCGCGTGGGCGCGACATAGTGTGACATTCGGGACATCGGGTGACATCCGACCTTCGCCGCGGTGGAAGACGTTGCTCCTGCGGTAAGAGATCTTCTGGTATCCAGTCTGGAGTTTCTGACTCCTGAGGATGGGTGTCGATTGAAGGCGAACATAGGCCATGCATGAAGGATTTAGAAGAACGCCACAAGCACGGTACCCGTAATAGCTTATGCGCCGGCACCGGCCGTGAATCGCAATAATTGATAGTTGTCCGCACTTCGCCGATTTGGAGCACATCACCGGCCATGGCGCTATCGGGAACCGCGAAAGTTGCGGCCATCGGACACGTTGCGGCCTCAAACTTCAGCCAAACATCGCCCGCGAACGTCCAATAAATCGCTTCCGGAGAAGTCGATTCGAAGGCGGCTTAAACCACTTTCGACGCCGCTTTCATTTGACCATTTCCAGCCGTCGCCGGCTCGAAAACCTTCACCTGGTCTGCTGTCCGATGGTCGATCAGTCGCGGCCATGAAATCAACAGCAAGCCCACCATCCGAGCGAGCGATTTAATCACCTGCGAGCGTGTTGCCCCTTCGCGAATCTCAACCCTCAATAGTGGGTCGCCGTCGCTGTAGATGACCTGCTGCTCTGCGGAAATGCTTCGATCGGTTGCCGTGATGGCCAGCACGCGCCGCAGCTCGTGAAGCTGCCGAGCCGCCCGCACGTCGCGACGCCCCGGCCGGTCCCGCCAGTCGCTCCAGCCGTGAAAGATTGCTTCCCGGCATTCCGCTTCCATCCCGTCGAGCGTCTTTTGCAAGTCGGCAAGATACCCGGCCAGGTCTTGATTGCTTGGCGGCCCATATTCCCCGCTGAAAATCTTGTCGATCATGGCCGCCAGCTCATCGCAGCATGAACCGGCCGGGCCGCCGCTGAGCATGCGCTGCAACGCCCGAATCTGCGAAACGAGGCTTTCGCGATCGTGCTTCAACCCCTGCCTCCATTGCGACGCGCCGCCAATTTAAGCCGCACCGCGTTGTGGATCTGCTGCTTCGCCTGAACAATTCCTCGCTGAATGTTCGGCTGTAACTTGGCAGCGATCTGATTAGCGGTTTCCCTGGCATCCACCTTAATCGGCGCGTTGACTGTGAAATGCGATCGGCCAAGCTCGCCGCTTCGATAGAGCTGCTTCGTATGCTCGCTGAGGATTCCGGCATTCATTCGAACGCCAGGGCCAAAATCTTCGTTCACTGTATGGATCGGTGAATTCTGATCATATAGGTACTTCCAGAACTCCACCAGATATTTGATCGGCCCAATCGCATCAGACGCCGCCTCTCCTATCGCGCGAATCAGGGGCGGGATCGCAGGCAAAAGATCGATCGCAACTTGGGTCAAATCTTTAATGATTTCCTTCAGCTCAGGCCCCAGCTCAGCAGAAACATCGGAAAAAGCCTTGCCAATCTCAATCCTGAATTGATTCAGCGCTCCGCTATTCTCGCCGATCACGTCGAACATTTGCGTGAGCGCCGCACTGATGCCGCCCCGCACATAATCAGCGAAATGGCCTAGACCTTCCTCCATCGCGGGAAGATGATTGGTGAACTTTTCCAGGAACGGCTCTGCCAGTGTTTTTTCGATGCCCTTCCAGGCCGCCGAGACTTCGGCCTCCATCCTCCCCCAGCTTTCGCCCATCTGGGCTTCCGCTTCACTCACGCCCGCGCCGAGCTTGCCCATCTGCTGGGCCATCTTTTGAATCTCGGCACTGCCTTGCTGCATAAAGGGAAGGATGTTTTTTCCCTCGCGACTCATGAGCTCCATCGAGGCCTGAATGCGCCGCGGCTGGTCGGGCAAATCATGCATTGCATCGGACAGTCGATAAAACATCTTCTCCGGATCGTCCATCATCCCGGCCAGCTCTTTCATCGAGATGCCAAGATCGTTAAACGCTTTGATGCCGCTTTCATCGCCGCGCAAGGCATTGGCCGCGCGATCCTGCATGTAGGTGAAGGCATTCCCGAGCGCTTCCACGTTTACGCCGTAGGCTTGGGCGGCCGCTGAAAGCGTCGAAAACGTGCTCGTGTCAACGCCAACTTTCATCGCCTCCAAACCCATCTGGTGGAAATCAAGAGCGACGTGTTCGATCGATTCCGAGACTTTGGCCAGCGCCTCTTTTGCTACCTCCGCGAAGGCCAGTAGCGGATGCTCCAGGAACTCGACCACGATCGGCGGGAAAACAGAGCTGATCGCCTCCGCCTCCAGCATGCCATGGGCAAACTCGGAAATATCGAAATGGATGCCGCCTTCGATAGCGCCTGCGCCGAAGCCCATTACTCACCGTCCCTGCTCAACTGCCGCCATTTTCCTTTGAACCAAAGCACGCGAGCGCTCCAATCGTCAAGCGACTTTCTGCCCGTCGCCGGCCGGGACTTTTGCAGCGTCATTCCTGGCGGCCCACGCGGTCAAATCGAACGTCGCGACCGATTCTCCCTGGCTACGGTCGCGCGGCATCAGGACCGGCTCTGTCGGCTTGCGGGAAGGCGTCATGAGGTAACGCTCGAAGCTCCGCGCCTTCAAGGCCGCATGACTGGCGAAGCCCTCGAATAGCTTTCGAGCCGCGTTTAAGGCCGCTTCGTTGTCGGCGGCCGACACTTGCACCCGCAACGATAAATGCAGCCCCTTGAGGGTGACGCCAAACTGGCGAGGGGCATGGGCGATGCCCTTGTAGAGCACGATGACCGTCGCCCCTTGCCCATGGAGCTGCGCGGCAAGGTATCGGCTGAGGGAGTCAGCAAAATCAGTCGGATCGATTTCTAAAATGGGTTGCATGCTCTGCCTCACTATCCTTTGCACGGTCCCTTGAACGATCCGAGCGACGGCTTGCGGTCGTCCGCATGTTGCGCGTGGTGCGCGTGGTCAACAGATTCTCCGGACGATTGCACGGCCGGTTGCACCGGCGCGGCCGGTTTATGCTTGAAATGGATCGCGTGAAGATGAGCCATCTGCACCTGATCGATGCCCGCCTGTTGCGCCAGTCGCCGGGCTTCCGGTTCCTTCGCCGGATCGCCTTCATTCAACAGCTTGGACCATTGTTCGCGGGCGTGAAGCTGCGCGGCAGCCGGGCAAGGATTGCCCAAAAAATCGAGCCCTCGCTCACGCCTCCGCCGAAATTCACGCTCGCGACGGTTAGGCATGCTCCTCCATCCCATAGGCGTGCTCCACCATCCCATAGCGCCGAAGATCGTCGGCAATCTGCTTTTGCGTCAGGCCGCCCGCGGTACCCGCGTCGATGATCCGGGTTCGCATCCTTCGATTCCCGCCGATCAAAAGCATCGTGTAGAGCATCAGCGATTCACGTCGCCGCTGCTCTACATCCGCATCCGCCGGATTTTCTTGCACGCGATTCATGGTCAAACGTCAAGAGAATTTCAAAGTTTAAAAGTGGGCGGCGGCGAAAGGATCGATCCTCAAAAAACTCCGCCGCCCGACCAAGTTGAAGTACCTTTAAGCCGCCGGCTTGGGTTCCGCAGCGTCGGACACGGCGCCAGATGCTTGGGACTCAAAATAATGCTCAGCGGTCCATGAATCGAATTGCTTTTGCTCTTTAACCGCGGGGAAATACTGTTCCAGCCAGGGATCGGCTTTAAGATATTTGAAGAAATGCTGCGATGAGTTGGCCGCCGCCCTGTGGGCCTCCTCCGCCTCGCGTCGAACTTGGGTCACGCGGAGCGTTTCATCCTTGATCGCCTGATGCATTTCCAGCTTCTTAACCTTGTGGAAATGGTCCTCGGCCTCGCGAGCTCGCGAGGCCGCTTCCGCCGCGCCCGCGAGTTTAACCGCTTCCGAGAAATGCCCCCTGGCATGCTCAAGACTGGAAATGTCGCTCTCCAGGTCCGCCAGCGTCTTGCCGAGCACCGCCATGCACTCGCGCAGGATCTGGCGATTCTTATCGCTGTTGTGGTTTGGATCGCCGATCAGCTTGTAATACGTCTTTGCCGCCTTTTCCCTGGCCGCGCGTTGCTCCGCCTCCAGCTTGTCTTGAGCGGCTCTTTCTTCAGCGGCGATCGATTCGATAACGGTCGGTTTCATGGTGACTGGCCTTTGTAAAAACGGTTGACATTCGCGGGATAGACGTTCGCCGGATCAGGACTGCGGCAGCTCCAGCGACTCGGCGAAAGCCGCTTCGCCCCTGGTGAGGCTACCACTACGCGCCAGCCGTTCGCCGAGAGTCTCCGGCTCGGGTGCTCCGCCTCGCGTCGATTTGGGAAGGTCCATGCTGGCCGCCCATTGCGCCTGGGCGTCCGTCATCGACCCTGTCGCCACGAGCTTTTCCTTTCGCTCTTTAATGCCGGCGGCCTGCTGCTCCGCCGCGGCCTGGCGAAGCCCCTTGGCTGCATCTGATTCCATCTCATGAGCGATGTACTCCGGAGATAAACCAAGCACCGCACCCGCCGCGTTGGCCGCGGCCAGATCGTTATTCCTGATCGCGACGAAATAAGCGCCACGCTGCGCGGGCGTCGCGGCATGGAATGCTTTGGTTGCCGCTTCTGTCAGCACCGGGGCCGACTTGGGGAGCGTCGCGGCATGGGCGCTTGCATCGGCTTCCCGCTTCGCCTGCGCCTGCTGGCTGGCCCGCTCGCGTTGCTCGCGTTGCAGCATCGCGATGCCGCTCTCATCGACCACGCCAAGCACGGCGATCAGGACTAGAAAAACAAAACCGATTGCTAATGCGAAATGCATGGGAATCAATCCTCTTGAAAATCCTGTGGAAAATCCGGTTCCGAATCGCCGGTGTCAGACATACCCGGCCGGCGATCGGAAACGGCTGTGCGGCCCACGTGGTCCGCGACATTTGCGGCATCCTCATCACCGGCGCGATCGGCGTGGGATGTCATGTTTGTGGATAACCGGGGGATGATCGGGCCGGCCTGCGGCGTGTGCTTGCCGATGCGCCGCCCCTTGCCGCCGCCTTGCCTGGCGTCGCGCCGGGCCAGCTTGCGAAGATGATTCACGCGGGCGCGGGCCTGCGATTCACGATGCACCAAACCGGCGAACAATTCCTTCGCCCGCGCCGGCGTGATGCTGGCCGCGTCGGCGACGTTATCGAAAGTCCCTTGACGGATGACATGGATAACGACCGCCAGCCGCTCGGCATGGCATCGCGCCACGAGAAGCAGCCGCACCGCGCGATAGTTTGTCTGGCGTGAAGGGAGATCGCCGCTGGACAGGTCGATCAATTGAATGTCGGCCCGTTCTTCAAACAGGGAGCTTCCCGGCAAAATGCTTTCGCCGGCGTCGGGGGTCGCGGGGATGGGATTGAAGGCTGCCATTCCTTGGCCGATTTCCGATGCATCATGCATCGAACGAAAGTCAAGAGACTTTCGCGGTTGCCAGGGAAGGCCGGGAGACGGGACCTTACCGTACTTGCTTGTCGTGGGCCGCGTCGGGTTCCGTCCCGAGCGATTCGCCCGCTTTTACGCGGAGCAAATATTATCGGGAAAATCGGGCCGGTCAACTTGAGGGGGATTTGCTGACAGCTCCCGTGGCGTGCTTCTGCTTCGAGATTCGTTCGGATCGCCGCTTCATGATATGGGGCAACCATTCTTCTTGGCCCCACGCGATTGCCACCGCGACGCCTAAAACATCCTCAAGATCCTCAGTCCGCATCCGCTGCATCAGTGACACCACTTCGTTTATCGTCTTGTCGTTGATCGGATGCGACGCGTTCCAGGGTACGCTCTGGTCCGGTGCCGCTAAAACAGTCCGCGCCTCCTTCGGTGGGACGGAAGCCCACCCATCAAAAAGCGTCCGCCTGTCGATCTGCAGCGCCCTAGCCAGCGCGTCATCGTAACCGCGGCGCATATGAGTCGGCGGTGATCGCATCGCATGCCATCGCGAAACGTGCTCCTCGGAACATCCTACCGCCTCCGACAACGCCTGCTGCGATTTGAAGCCCAAATGCCTCGCCCTGGCAATGATCCATCTGCCCCACGTCAGACCGCCGTTGCCGGGATGCTCAAAGTATGGCGCTTCCTCGGGGGATACTAATTCCCACCGCTCAAAAAGCACCGCCTTTTCGACTTTTAGACCATCCGCAAGGGCGTCCCTGTTCACGCTCCGCATCGTCTCCGGCGGCTCATTTGCCTTCATCCATTTTGAGAGCTGCTGGACCGTGCAGCCGACGCGCGCGGCCAATGCCTTGCGCGTGATATGAAGCACATTGCTTCGGCCCACGACCCATTCGCCCCAAGTCTTCGCGCCTCGCACTTTTGCCACGCCCATTTTCTATTGGCCCGCACCACCTCTGTCGATGCCGCTGTTTTTTAAGGTGAAAGTAGTTGACATCTAATTACCGATAAGTTAATCAGTCACGCTTGAAGTTGACGGGATGTCGAGACCGACTGGAGACAGCCATGAACATCGAAACGAAGCATTGGGGCCAATGGGTGAAGCGGCGTGCGGGTGCAATCGGTATACGCTCGCAATGCTCGCTCGCGCTAAAACTACGGTGCTCGCGGCAGCAGCTCGTCAAGTGGCTGGCGATGGCGCAACCGCCCACGTCGATGCGCAAGGGCTTTGACGCCGAGCTTGTCGCGGTGCTTCAGACGGACTCTGTCACGCTCTTTCGTGATTGGCACAAAATCAGTCCCGAAAAATCGCCGTTGGTGCGCACGCCCGTTCATTACGATGACGGCCCGCTCAAGCGGAAACTTGCCGCTTGCGCCGAACTTCTGCCGGAGGAAAAGCTTCGCAAGCTGGTAGAGCGTGGCGAATCGCTTCTCCGCGAACCGGCAGTGGCCTGATCGCTCAATGGGAGTCAATACGATGGGCGACGGATCGAACCAATTTTTCCAACGCAGCACGCATCCGCAATTTGCGCAACTGCGAATCCTGATGTGCCGGGAAGCGGGATGCTCCGTTGCCTTCGCTGCGCCGATGGCATTCATCGCGGCGCGGCTGCGCGATAACCAGCCGATTCACTGCCCCGCTGGCCATGTCTATTGCGATACCTTCAAAACCGATCATGGCGAGACCTTAGCCATAAACATTGCCCTCACGGAAGCCAATGCGGAGCTACTCGAAAAGCTCAATGCGGCGGAGCGGGAACTCATCGAGCTCCGCGCGCAGTCGCACGCCGTAGAGCTCACCGAAAAGGAAATAGATCGCCGTCGTCATTTGCTGGCGGCCAAGGCCCGAACGGGGCCGGTGAATCGGAAGGTTTGCCAGTTCTGTGGCCGGCTTCATCGCCAGCTAGCGCAGCATCTTTTGAATCAGCATCGCGAAGAAATCATGCGGCTCTCCCCTCAGGACTTCCTATAGGTGCAAAATGACTGAAGAGCAGCGAGCAGCGAAGCGTGAGCGGGAGAAGAAACGCCGCGCCGCGATCAAGGCCGACCCGGTCAAGCTGGAAGCGAGTCGCGCGTACTATCGCGCATGGGCGGCCAAGGCGAGGAGGGACCCGGCCAAGCGAGAAGGGATATTGGGTCGGCAGAGGGCTAAGTGGGCGAGAGACCGTCTCGACCCGATCAAGCGAGAGCGCAGACTTGAATCGAGTCGGAAATATCGAGCCAAGGTGAAGCTTGATCCGGCGAAGATGCAGAAACGACGTGATTACGAACGCGCATGGAAAGCCCTCGCAATGCTCAATCCCGCTAAGCGAGAAAAGGTGCGTGCGACCTGGCGAAACAAGACATACGTCCGCGCCCGGAACGACCCAGAAAAATGGCGCAAGCGGCTGGAATCGGCCAAACGATCGAAGGCGTCGGCGATGCCGGATCCAATGAAGGCGGAGAAAATCCGGGCTATAGGCCGGCTGAGCGCCGCTCGCATCCGCGCCGCCAAAAGGGCCGCGGATTTCGAAAAGTCACTTGCGGAAGCGGAGGCGTCATGCTCGAAATAATCTACACCCCTGAGCAGGACATTCTTGATCGGATGAGCGCGATCGAATCGCTCTCAAATGACGAGATCAAATCCCAAATCCGCCAGTTGCTGGACCGCTCGGCTGAAACGTTCAAAGAGCTCGCGGCGCGAATGAGACTCTTGAAAGATCGCGGCGTTGATTTAAGCGACCTTCGAACCGGGCTTGGAATCTGGATTGAGCGCATCGCCTATGGCCAGATTCGCGCCGAAGTCGTCGCGGCCTTCCAGGTGAGCATTTTTCTTCTGAATCAGATTGCACGGTTGCCCGTTCCTGATCAGGACCGGCTACTGCCGTCCGATGCGACGGTCGAAGTCGCGATTCGGCAAGGGGAGAGTTTCACGACGCTCCGGATGAAGCCGATCGCACTGACCAAAGCGCAGCGCTATCAGGTTTTCGCGCCCGACCACCTGCGAAGCGTCGAAGAGCAGGTCGTTTATCTGCGATCGCAAATCATTCCGGTTAAGCCGAAGCGCGTTTTCCCTGGCATTGAAGTCGACAAGCGCCGCCGGTGCGTGCGCATCGGCAACCGTGAGATTCACGCGAAGGAACTGGCGGACCTCGTACGCGAGCTGCAATGACTACCGAGACTTTACGCGCCCGGGAGACGTGGCCTGCGGCATCGTGCCGCAGGCCACCCGGGTATTCAAACAATTCGAGCTGTTGGCACGGATGCCGCGCGCGCGGCGTCGGCCGGCGGCGATTTGGCAACGGAGGCTGTATGGGTCTGAAAATTTGGAGCGCACAGGACGAAACTTCACACCGTTTCGAGGGCTTTTTAATCACCGATCGAAGCTGCACCGACAGGCCGTTTTGCTTTGTCGATGGGAAGCTTGGACCGATGGCCGGCGCGTTGGCCCTGGCGAAGGATTTGGCGGCCGATGCGACGGCGATCGATCGACTCGACAAGCGGCAATTCGGCTATGGAAGCATCAAAGGCGCGGTGGTTGATCTTCGACAATTCAGCCGCCGCGATAACACGCGGCGCGTGCCGGCATGGCTGAGAAGCCTTGAGCTGCGCCCGGTCGATGATGCGAACGCGGAGCCGGATTACTGCTACCCCTTTGAATTGGATTCCATGTATCGCCAGGCTTCGGTTGCGAATGTCGCGATCGTGGAAGTCGGCGAAGCGCCAGCCGGCGGAGATGCCCGCATGCTGCTCGCCCGGCGCACGCAAAAGACGATGGCTGTGGAGCTCTCATTCGGGAGTGTGAAGGCTTACGCATCGGACAGCGCCAGCGAAGGCGATTGCGGGGCGGTGCTCTTCGTTCACCAAAATACGTCTGCCCCACGATTGCTTGAGCTATTGTCGGGCGCGATGCAGGCGTGCCTGCATATGTGGCCCTTTTTTGCGCGGGGCGAGGATTTCGAAATCGATTTGAACGTACCCAAAAAAGAAGCCGCTCAGCTTCATACTTCGGTTGATCCCATCGCTTGCCGGCAAGAGGTCAATCGGAGCAAGAGCAGCGCGGCCTGATTCGTTTTGCAGTGGCCAGGGACGGCCGCTGCAAAGCATTTGAAGGCAGGGATAGTGTATGACAGCCGCCTTGAGTTTGTCAACGGTTTTGACTTGCGGTAGGCCCCGCGTCGCTGCATCGCCGCAGCAACGCGGGGCTGTTTTTATAGACTTGCCCACCGCGTCGGCCCGGTCGGGCCTGAGCCTGCGCCAGCTTCGCCGGCTCTGCTCTGCCTGGCAAAATCAGGGGCTCGCACAGCTCCGCCGCCCCGATGCCGGCGGCCGCGCCGAATGGTACGTTCGGGAAGATGCCGATCCGCGATTAGCCAGGGTAAAATTTGGCGACGCCATCCGGTTCAATCCGCAGGATGTCAGCGACGAAAACCGCCGGTTGATCGCCCATCGCCGAAGTCTCTTGAGCCGCTATCACACTTTTTTGCGCGGCGCTTATGCCGAGGGCCTGGACCGGGGCGAAGCTACCGAAAAATTCCTGCGATGCCTTGAGCTGGTGGATGGTGTTTGCCTGTCGGCTAAGACGCTGTGGCGATGGGAACGGCGTCTGTCTGAATTCGGCGTGGCGGGCCTGGCCGATGGGCGGCGCGATCGTCCGGAGCCTCCGGCCGATGATGATCCGTTTATCGAGCAGGTGATTCACTTCTACTTGAATTCTCGCAAGCCCGATCTGACGGTATGCCATCGCCTGGCCTTGCAACTGGCGGCGGAGCGCGGCTGGCGGGCGCATTCGATTCATGCTTGCCGCCGCCGCGTCAAGTCGATCGAAGCCGCGACGCTGGCGCTTCGGCGTGGCGGCCCCGAAGCCTTCACCAATGAAGCCGAGCCTTTTGTTGAGCGCGACTACAGCACGCTGCAAAGCAATGAAATCTGGGTGAGTGATCATCATCAGTGGGACGTACTGGTAAACGACGGCGGGAAGCTTGTGCGCCCCTGGATTACCGCCTGGCAGGATATGCGAAGCCGCAAGATCGTCGGCTACTGCGTCTTTTGCAATGATCCCAACAGCGACACGATTTTAACCTCATTTCGCGCCGCCGTGCTGGAACATGGGCTTCCATCGAAAGTCTACATCGACAACGGGAAGGATTACGATTCTTACGCGCTCAACGGGCGCACCAAAAAAGATCGCTGGCGCAAGCGATCGATTCGCGTGGCACTCGACCCGCAACGCGCCGGCGTGTTTGGATTGCTGGACATCGGGGTGATTCACGCGCAAAAGTACCACGGTCAATCGAAGGTACTGGAGCGATGGTTCGGCACGATGGAGCGGGATACGGTCATTTGGCCGACCTACACCGGCAACAAGCCGGCCAACAAGCCCCACGATTTGCAGCTTCAAATAGAGCGAGGCAACGCGCCGGCGTTCGCGGACTTTGCGGCGTGGGTGGATAAGCTGATCGCATCGCTCAACGCGACGCCTTCGAAAGCCGATGGGCTGGACGGGCGCTCGCCCGATCAAAGCTGGCTTGAGCAGCTTGTCACCAAGCGCACCGCGACTGCAGAGCAGCTTGACGTTTATTGCCTGCGCGCAACCAAGCCGGTGAAAGTCGGGCAAAACGGCGTGAGGTATCATGGCCTGCGCTACGGCGCATACGATCCATCGCTTTCGCGCATGCAGGGGCGGGAAGTCGTTTTGCGGATCGATGAGCGGGACGTATCGCGCGTGCAGGTCTGGAGCGCCGACGGGAAATTTGTTTGCGTCGCGACGGCGAATCAGAAGCTCCCCGCCAACGCCGATGCACAAGAGCTGCGCGCGGCATTGGCCGCGAAGCGCAAGGCCAGCCGGCAAATCAAGGATTTTTACCAGAACAAGCCGCGACTGGCTGAGGATCTGTCTGATCTGATGTTCAGGGGCCGCGCGCAAAAGAGCGCCGCGGCCGCACAATTGCCGCCGCCTTCGATCAAGCCGGTGCGCGGGCAACTGGACGATCAACTGCCAAAACTTGAACGGGCAAGGCAATCCCCCGCGCCGATGCCGCCGGGCGAATCGAGGCATGATCTCTTGAGGAAATTCGGCGAGCAAATGCGGCAAGAGGAACACGCGGAACGGTTGCAGCGAGAGCGGGCCAGCCTTCAGCCCACCCCGTCATTGCGTGAAATTTTCGGATTCAATCGCGAGGTAGCCAATGCCTCATGAACAGCAGCCCATCGAGCCCATCGAGCAACTCAAGCAAAACGCCCGGATTCTGGGCGCGACGCGAATCATCCCCGACGCCATCGATCCGGCATCCATCACAGCCGAGCAGCGGGTCGCGGTGCTTGCCGCAGTCCGCGCCTACAGCGATCGATCGAGGCAGAGCCTCAATTCAATCGCACGCTCGTGCGGGCTGCATGGAACGGAGCTTTCCCGGCTGCTGAGCAATCGGCCGGTTCGCAACTGGCAGACGATCATTCTCGGCTTGGACCGCTGGATCGAAATGCAGGGGAAGGCTGAGCAGTCGCCCCGGCCTGCGGAGTTTGTCAGCACGCGCATCGCTGAAGAGATTCAGGCCGTCGCTCTCGCGACAGCTTCTATGCGTACGATCGGCCTTGTTTGTGGGCCGGCCGGCATCGGCAAGACGATCGCGCTCAAGGCGGTTGCCGCCGATTTGCCCGGCTCGATTTTTGTCAGCATGCAGACGATCGGCATCGACACGCGCGCGATCCTGACCGCGATCGCGACGGCCGCCGGCATCCGCGCCGGTACCGGCAGGCAGGCGGAGCTGGCCACGTCACTCATTAAAGCCCTGGAAGGCAGCGGGCGATTGCTGATCGTCGATGAGATTCACAAGCTGGCCAGCCGGGAAGATACCGGCTTGCACGTGCTCCGCGATCTGCATGATGCGGCCGGCATTCCCATGCTTTGGGCCGGCACGATCGATTTAATTTCCTACCTTGAACGCCGCGAAGCTTCCGGCCGAGAGCCGCTTTCACAGATTCGATCGCGCATCGGCATTGCCCGCAACCTGGGCGAAGGTATTGGCGGTGGTAGCGATCCGCGTGGCGGCGGCCAGGGCGGCGGCTTGGGCGCTCCGCTCTTCACCGTCGAGGAAGTGCGCCGCCTCTTCTCTGGCCAGAAGATGCGCCTCACGCCGGAAGCGATTTACTACCTTTGGAAAATTTCGAACTTGCCCGAGAGCGGAGCTCTGCGGACATGTGCGCACCTTGTGGCAATGGCCGTGAGGATCAATGCCGGTGCGGGCGCGATCGATGATTCCATGCTTCGCGCCGTTCACCGGCTTTTAGTTTCAGGCCACGCCTACGCGGCCCTTTCCGCAGCATTAGAGCCCGCGCCGGCACGCCAGGTGGTGAAAGCAGGGTAAAGGCACGGATGCCAAAAGCAGTCATCACAAAAGAAATCGTCCGCGACGCCGCACGGAAGCTGCGATTGAGCATTCGCGAGGCCCGCAGTCTCTTGACTCAGGCCGCGCGCTCAGGGCAATTGATCCGCGAGGCATCCGATCGGCGCGTTGAAATCGATCCGACTGCTATCGATTGGCTGGCCAATTCGATGACCGGTCTTGCGCCGCTCAAGCGGCCCACGGCGGCCCGGCGCTATGTCCTGCTGTTGGCCTGGGGAAGTGCGATTGAAAACGGCAGAGCGCTCGGCTTCCGTGAGGGTCAGGTCACCGCAACATTTCTGAACACGTTGGCATTTCGCGACGGCAAATCGCCTTGCAGAGCCACGCTGTTTAACTGGCGAAGATCGTTCTACAGGACGGGCCAGGTTGCATCCCTGGCCGATCGACGCGGGCAAAAAACATGCGGAGCAAACGATGGCTGAGGACAGTTTCAGCACGGGAAAATCAGTCGATGCGGGCGGCCTGGCGACGATCAGCCGGACGGGTCAGATCGTCGGCGATTGTGCTACCGCCGCCTTCCTGGCGACGCTCAAGACATTCGCCGCTGAGCATCCGTTGCCCGGCTGGATTGTGGAGTTTGAGTATCAGGCTTCAGCTTCGACGCGCGCGGGCGATCGGGTCGATTACAAGCTTTTTGCCCGCCAGCTCGCGACGCCGCTTTTGTCGGCGGCCGGCTTCGCCGTTTCTGGCAGCGTGGCCAGCCGCGCGGAGCCTGATGAGCTGGAGCCGGGCAGGGTTTTGACGGTAGCTGATTTTGATCTGGAAGTTGCGGGCGATCCGATTGCCCTGGCCGCCACGCTGCGGCCGGTGAGCGAAGCGATCGTCCGCGAAAGCCTCAAGTTTACATCGATCGAACAAAGGCGCATCCGCTGGTCATTGGCCACGATCGCGCCGGCAGGAAATTGACCATCGCGGGGGCTGATCGAAGCGGCTTCGAAATCGCTTCGATCGACAATTGAAGATTCCCTTTTTTGCCGGCCTTTTCGGTACCGGCTCACTCCGCGCGCCGCGAGCTCTGGACAAGTACGCGCAAATTAGGACAAGTATCGCGCGAAACTACAATGGGCGTTACAAAATGTTACAGTGTTACACGTTTTTGCGCGCAACAAGTGTAACATCGGCATCCGTTTGTTCCGTAACCGTTTCTCCATTAATTGGTTACGATTATCTGCTTACTGGTGAGCTCGGTGTTACACAGTGTAACATCTGTAACATGTAGATATGTGAATACAATGGGTGATTAACCGCAGATAAACGCCCGTACACGCAGATCGAAAATGCGGTTTCCTTTTGCAATTTCCTCCGCGCCCCTCCGTTTCCTCCGCGGTTAGCTCTATCTCCAAATCGGTTTTACCGTAGAGGGCACGGAGGACCGCGGAGGCAATGCAATCTTCCAGTTTCGAGTTTCTAGTTTCTGACCTCTAGAATGCGCGACACCAGCACCGCGCAACGATTGTCAAGTGACTTTTCATTTTTTGCCCTTGAGCGGCCCGTCCTAAGCCCTGTAGAAAATGTCACGCTTTCGTTTTCCTCTCCCTTTGCGCGAGGCGTAAGGGGTGGCCGGGGCGCGGGTAAAGGCCGGCGCGCGGCGGCCTCGAAAATGAATTCAATCGCAGCGTCCGCCGCGCGATTGCGCACGGACCGCGACAAAAGTTGAGAACTGTCCGGTCAACCGTGCACAGTTGACATGAACGAAAGGGCCGCCAGCGCCCCGCGCGGGTCGCATCTAGTTTCCAGTCTCTGGTTTCTAACTTCCAGGATTCAGGGCCCAGAGGTGCGCGGAGGAAATCCGTTATTCCAGTTTCTCTCTCCTCTAGAACGGATGCTCCCCTGCTGGCTGCCGCCATGATTGCGAAGTGCCGAGGGCAATCGGGATCTTCCAGTTTCAAGGTTCTAGTTTCTCCCCTCTAGAATGCTCATTCCAACGCCGTGGGCGGCGCGGGACGGAAGGCGGAGACCAGTTGCATTTAATATATTTGCACGGTAACGGCGTTTGCTCTAAGGCGCATCGCCTCAGTCCACCGCCGACGCCCTCCCCGAATCTAAGACAAGATAACTTTTCGGTCCCGGACCTGTCCCGGACCCCTTTTTCGGAGTCCACAATTTCCTTTATTTTAGGGTTAAGCGCCTGCGCCGGCCCAAGCAGAGCCCGGAAAGGCTGAGCCAAAGCAGACTGAGCGAAGCGGGTTCGGGCGTTGCCGCATATGTGCTCCCCGAGTTGGCGGTAAGGGTCACGCCGTCTGGCGTGTCAAAATACAGCGGGTCGGTAATGAAGGCGCTTCCGCCGGAATATCCGGAGGCCGACACTTGCACCAAGATTTCATAGGACCTGCCGTCGGACACGTTCCATAAAGCGGTAAATGAATAGCTGCCAGCTGTAAACTCGGGAGTGGTAAAGAGGGGGTTCAGCGTCGCTTCGGCCTGCCCTCCGAAAGAAACCGTGACCAGGTTGAGGCCCCAACCAACGCCACCGGAGCCCGACGCGCCCCATGTTCCCGAAATTCGGAACGGCACGTCGGCGTTCCCGCCGCCAGGCACGTGAAATGTCAGCGTATCCCAGAGATAGGTCGTGGTATTCGCGCTGCCGCCTCCGCCCGCCTCGGAAGAAGCGCTGGCCGAGAGGGCACCAACAAAACCAGCGGCGCCTTGTGAATTTGCAGTTCCATACGCGGTGGAGACAGTCAAACTATCCGCCGTTGTTGTCTGCCCCTCCTTGTCGCCATAGATTTCTGTCAAATAAGTATCCGAGGCGTGGGTGACCACTGCAACGCCATAGGTGGGATCTACGAGAGGATCCGCAATCGCCTGCCGCGCAGTGCAGGCGACCAGAAGCACAGCCGCAAAACGACGTGCGCCCCAAATAGATCGCTTGTCCACGTGATCTCTCCTAGTTAAAAAGAAGTGAGGAAGGAAATTTCATGCTACCCAATCAAGAATGGCACGTCAACACTCTTCCGTCCACGGTCCTCGCTGGGGATTGAACTAAAGGTCTCTGGCGGACCAGACAGAGGGAAAGCAACTAAAGGGTCATGTCCCCTTCAATTCTCACGCTCATTACAACGCCGTGGACGGCGCGGGACGGGAGAAGGAATGACTGAATTAAACGACTGAATTGAACGTGACGCGAACCTTTATTGTCATTTTTCATCGGTTTATGCTTCCTCCATCCGACTGGCCTTCCTCGGGGATTGAGGGTGTGTTGGAGGCCCAGCGCGCTGGCCATTGATTTCACCCACGCCTCGGCGCCCATCGGGCGGGAACGCTCGATGTGCTGCTTCACCTGTTCCTCCTCGGCATCGCTGGGAGACGTGTTCCCAAGCCGTCGTGATGGCGTCCGCCTCTGCGCGAAGCGCATCAGCCACCTCGGGGAAGGGACGGTGTATCAATTGGGCCAACAGCGGATTCGTGGCGAGCAAAGGCATTCGAACCCTTTCTTCTACACGATGAAAAATCCCCGGTCTGTCCGGTAGCGGACGATGGGGGGAAGGATTGGCCTGGGAAAAAGGGTCCTGGAAAAAAAAGTCGAGTAGCGAGAAGTGATTTTGTCTTAGATTTGCTGTGGCTACGGCGGTCGGGGGCTTCGCCGAGTGCGGGCCGAGGAGCTGAAGGTCACGACCGGCGGGATGCGGGCGGTCAACCGGACGCTCGAACCCCGGGGCCGGCATCCGCTCAAAGGCGCCTACGCCGCAGCGGACAGACTTTTGAACAAGGCCTGAAGTAAAGGCGTCAGAACAACGTTTGCAGTCTTGCGCGTGGACGCTCGGGCGTCTCCTGTTCACGCCGGGGCAATGGGTACTCCCGCCGCCCCGGATTTGGGAGCGCGTCTCAGAAGAGCGCTCAGGAATCCGGGGCGGCGGGAGTACGCTCTGCCCGCGGCGTGGACAGGAGGATTCTTGTGCAGGTCGGGCTTTTTCTGCTCGCAAGATAGGTAAATATTCCTATGGCACGGGAATGCCTTGGAATCAATAATTCAGTTGTCGGCGGTCCTCCCCGGCGAAGGTTTCCCCCCTCCTTTGCCAACCGCCGACATTTTTTATTGCCTGTCGGTTCTTCCAGTAAGCCGCAAAGAGGGGCGGTTACTCGAAAAAGTCATCTGGTCTTGATCTTGCGCCTTTGCATTGGAGAAGTAAGCCAGGCCCGTCACCGTCGCCGTTTGAACTAAATTCATCATTCACTATTCACTATTCTCAATTCTCCTTCTGTATTGCCTCGAAATGGGCGGATGGATACGATTGCCCGCTTTAAATCAGCCGCCGGGAGTGTGCACCGTATGAGGTTAAGTGAGATTTTGAAGCCGCAGAACATCAAGGTGCCGCTTGAGGCCAAGACGAAGACCGAAGCCATCAGCGAACTGGTCAATCTTCTGGCGGCCAATGGCGAGTTGACCAATGCCAAGGCCGTTCTGGATTCGGTGCTCGATCGCGAAGCGACCCGGACGACCGGCATCGGTAATGGGCTCGCCATTCCCCACGGCAAATGTCCAGGCACCGATCACCTTGCCATGGCCATCGGTCGCCCTACAACCCCGATCGATTTTCAGGCGATCGACGGACGCCCGGTGAATCTCATCTGGCTTTTGACTTCTCCCCCCGACAAGACCGGTCCCCACATTCATGCCCTGGCGAGCATCAGCCGGCTCATGACGATGGAAAAGTTTCGCGCTGCGATTGCACAGGCGAAGACCTCGCAGGAGCTGTATGACGCGATCATCAAGCAGGAAAGCCCGCAGTGATCGTCTATCGAAGAGTCAAGGCGGTTGTCGCGGCGATCAGTGCGGCAAGCAGGAGCGGCCCTGCCAGTCGTTGATATTTCCATTGCTCTGCCGCCCTCGGCAATCGAACGGCCATCAGTGGGAAAATCATCAATAGGAATGGGTCATCATAGCGCTGCCATGCCTGACTTGCGGCGCAGTTGGCGGCAATGATGCCGGCGAAGGCAGCCAGGATGATCCACCGGGGGCGCTTGGGCAGAGTGACGATCCAAAGCGCTAAGAGCGTCCCGCCGAGTGCTGCCAATCCGATGATCAGAATCGATCGATTGTGAATCACCGGCAAGTGTGGCACGGCATGCCACAAGCCGCCCCACCGCCCTTCTTTTTGACTGTAGTTGGTATGAGGCAATATCCCGGCCAGCAACCCGATCACCAGCCCAACAATCATTGCTCCAACCGATCGCCAGCGTTGCGCCTTCGCAAACGCGATCTTCCACGGAACTGTCGTTCCAAAAAAGATGGCATAGATGCCGGTCAATGCGAGGAACAAAGCCGGCACCGCGGGGTTGCCGCCGGCAACATCTTTTCGCTGCATCGGCGGGACCGTTCCATGCCAGAGGTGCAGGAAGAAAACCACTGCAATGACAGCTGGCAGGATCCATAAGGTCATCCAGGCGAGGCGGAGCCATGGGCAGTCTTTGACCGGCGTATTTACCGGTTCGGGCGAAATTGATTTGCTGTCTGGTTTTTCGCTCCCGAGCGACGCGGCAACCCAGAGCGGCGCGGCAGCCCACAAGTGAATCTGTCGAAACAAGACAAGTGCGAGAAGAAACAGGCCGCCAAGAACATATGTTGTTCGATCAACCCGTGGCCGCAGGCTGATCAGCAGGACCAACAGCACGCACCACCATGCCGGATTGTGCGGCACCAGCCAGACGCCCGAGGTGAATATATATTGCGAACATAGAAATGGCATGCAAAGCACGATGCCCGTCACCGGCCCAGCAAATCTTGCCACGGCCAGCGCGAGCGTGATCAGCAAACCGATCGTTATTAAAGCATTGAGCAGCTTCAGATCGAGCACGCTGTGGGTTGCCCGATAGACACTCGCCATCAGCAGGTGATAACCGGGCGTCATCGCGGCGTTATAGTCGCGCAAATATGGGTGCGGCCATTGCGCTGCAAACTCGCGGATGACCGGAAGATGGTAATCGTCCTGATCGGCGCGGTTCGTTCCGTTGCCTTTGTCGGTGAGGATGAGCGGGAGCGCTCCGAGAAGAAAGAGAGCAGCCAGCGCAAGCGCAGCGAGGATTGACCCGTGCGCTGATTTTGGAGGTCCGGACTGAATTGGATCTTGTGCGGTGCTTAGCGTGGGAACTCTCCGGTGCGCAATGGAAGCTCAAAGATAATGTCTTGAGGCTATTGCGTCACGCTGATCGCGGCGACCTGGCCTTGATGGGCCATCTCAATGCCGCAGGCTTCGGGAGCCGTGTCATTGAGCACATGCTGAAGCTGCTCGATGTCGTTGATCGGTTTACCGGCCACGGTTGCAATGATGCTGCCCTGGCTGATGCCCCGCTTGATCATCGGACTTGCCGGATCGATCGCGAGGACCATGAGGCCTTCGGATGGGCGCGGGCTGTTGCCAAAATCCCAGTGTCGCGGGATTGGCCCGAGCAGCATGCCGCGCCAGCGGAGGCGCTGCGTATCGCGCGTGATGGTGGTGCTGGCAGATTTGCGCCGGCCCATTCGGAGGCCCAACTCAACTTGCTTTCCATCGCGATAGACGGTCGCCGAGACGTTCTGGTCGGCAGGCGTTTCGCCAACGAGACGGACGAATTGGTCGCCGTCTTCGACAGCCGTGCCATTGAATTTGGTGACGATGTCTCCGGCGACAAGCTTGCCCACGGCGGCGGGTGAATGTTCATCGACGCCTTCGATTCGCGCGCCCAGATCATCCGCAATGCCAGCCTCGCGCCGCTGAAATGCGGTGGGCGAGCTGACGCGCACACCCAGCCAGCCGTAAGCGACTTCCCGGCCCGATTTCAGATCGTCGATGATCTGCCGTACGTGCGCCGTGATGGGAATGGCAAAGCCAATTCCGTTGGTCACCTTCTGCGGCAGAATCACCGCCGCGTTGATGCCAATGACATCTCCGTGCAGATCGAACAGCGGCCCCCCGCTATTGCCGGGGTTGATCTGGGCGGTCGTCTGAATCAGATCGTTGTAGAGACGGTCTTCTTTATTGGAAAGCTTGGGCAGCGAGCGATTAATCGCGCTGACCACGCCGACGCTCACGCTCATTTCGCCGCCACCGGCAAGTCCATATGGATTGCCCAGCGCGATGGACCACTGGCCGCGCTGCGCCGCCTTGGACGAATACTGGATCGTCGCAAGATGCGAGGCAGGGATTTTCAAAACGGCGATGTCGGACCGCGGATCGGATCCGACAACGATTGCCGGGTAAACCTTGTGATCGTCGGTGGTCACCCAGAGCTGATCGCAGGAAGAGACGACGTGATCATTGGTAACGATGTAGCCGTTGCTGTCGAAGATGAATCCGGTGCCGACGGTTCGATCGACCGGCTCAAGAATTTCAGCGAGTTTTTGGGGATTGATGCGATCGGCACGCAACGCATCGTCGGCTTCGACCTTGGCATCGGTCGCGGAAATTGCGACGACCGCCGGCGCGACCTTGCGCGTCACTTCTTCAAAACGCTGCTCGAGATCGGCAACGCCGAAGTTGTCGGAGATTTCAATGTGAGAGGAGGCATCGCGCGCGCTGTCGGCGGCGGGCGCCGAGCCGCTGCATGAAAAGAGCAATCCTGAGACACAGATCAGCGCGACGGCTCCGCCGTGAGCGCAGCGAAAAAAACGACTGCCCATTCGTGTCCCCAGCGTCAGCGGAGGTCGGTAACCTCCGGGTGCGAAGGAGCGCAGGGTTCGATCGCACACAACCCGCTGCCCGGTCGGCCTGTACCTCCAGGCCAAGTTCGCCGAAAGGTTAAAACGTCTTTGCCCCTGCCACGCCCATTTGATTCGGGCAAGGGCAAAGACGTTATTCGCTTTGGCCAATTCCGCATGGAGGCGTTTGTCGATCGACCGACAACGCTGGAGCCAACGGAATTGCCGCATCCTTTCAGCATCCAGGGCTGATGACTCACCGGCATCAATTCCGGCGAGCATCGCCAGGTGCGCCAGGGACTTGCTTTCCCACGATTCCTGGTGGAATCACAGGCTAGTGACCGTTCATGGGTGCGCCGATCTTTATCGGACGCGCCGCTTAAACGGCCGCCTCGGCGGGCTCAGAAGCCTCGGCCGGGGTGTCCATGGCACGCTTGGCATTCAAAAGGCCCTTGCTTTGCAAGACGGCCTCTCGAATTTCATCGGCCAGATCTTTGTTGGTCGAGAGAAACTGCTTGGCATTTTCGCGGCCTTGCCCTAGCCGCGTGCTCTTATAGTTGTACCAGGCGCCAGTTTTCTCCACAACATTACCCAGTGCCGCTAAATCCAATAAATCGCCTTCGTAACTGATGCCGCGGTCGAACATGATGTCGAACTCGGCATCGCGGAACGGAGGAGCGATCTTGTTTTTTACGACACGCGCTCGCGTCCGGTTCCCCACTGATATTTCGCCTTCCTTGATGGTGCCGGTTCGGCGGACATCGATGCGGATGGAGGAATAGAACTTGAGCGCCCGGCCGCCTGGGGTTGTTTCCGGGTTGCCGAACATCACGCCGATCTTCTCGCGAATCTGGTTGATGAAGATCACGGTGCATTTGCTCTTGTTGATGGCGCCGGTGAGCTTACGCATCGCCTGGCTCATCAGGCGGGCTTGAAGACCGACGTGGCTGTCACCCATCTCGCCTTCAATTTCCGCGCGGGGAATCAACGCGGCGACCGAGTCCACCACGATCACATCGACAGCATTGGACCGCACGAGCAGCTCGCAGATTTCCAGCGCCTGCTCGCCGGTGTCGGGCTGCGAAACCATCAGGTCATCGAGCCGAACGCCCAATCGTTTGGCCCACGAGGGATCCAGGGCATGTTCAGCATCGATAAACGCGGCCACGCCGCCCAGCTTTTGCGCGCTGGCAATGACATGCAGAGTGAGCGTTGTTTTGCCGCTCGATTCCGGGCCGAACACTTCGATGATGCGACCGCGCGGAACGCCCGCGCCGCCGAGAGCGATATCGAGACTCAGGCTGCCGGTGGGGATGCCTTCGATCGGCTGAATGTTTTCGCCGTCGAGTTTCATGACGGCGCCTTTGCCGAACTGTTTTTCGATCTGCTGCACAGCTCGGGACAGAGCCGAGTCACGAGCCGGATCGCGCGGAATCTGCCGCTCGACTGGAGCACTCGCTGTTTTTTCGCTGGCTGATTTCTCGGCGGAATGACGCGATTCTTTGGCGGATTCGGAACGGTCCTTCTTCCCATCCACCTTCTCGGAGGACTTAGACATGAGATTCTCCTGCGGCCGGGTATCTTGGTCAGCCGGCCTATGTTGCAAACGAGCCAATTCGGCCCAATTTGCGCTACGTGGCTTGAATGCGGGCGATGCTCACCGAGCAACCCCGCAACTGAACTCGACGGTAAGCCACCTAACCGTCCCTGTTCAGTGTTTGTACGGAAATAGTAGTGAAGAAGGTCGGCCGATGCAAGAAGATTTCTTAAAAGAATTCGGGAAATGTGCGGGAGGGGACGAGGACATCTTTTCCCCGCGACTTTCAAACTCTGGGAAAGGGTTCAGGCCGTGAGAAAGGTAGAGACCCATCAGAAATCGTGCCACCGATTTAAGAACTGCGCCATCTAGAACGAACGCCACGCGCTCCCAGGAACTTGATGCAAATGGCGCCAGCGGATCGTCATCTTTACTTTTTTCGACCGGTGAACTGGTTTCCAGCCAATCCTTTACCCACGCCTGGGATGCATCGACTACATAGAGTTTGGCATTAGGAAAGCTTTGAATGTTCTTGCGTATCTGATGAACGAACCGCACCCAAGACTCATCCTCCAGTCGATCTTGGGGATTCAGAAGATAAACCACGGCCAGTCGCGAAACCTTAAGTCGGGCCAAGTCACTCTCTTTGAGAAGAGCTCTGACTGAAACCGACTCAATGACTCGCTCTCCACACTCCGGGCATTGGCTCGTGTCGAGTAGCCGCACGTCGTATCCACAGTGATGGCAATAGCCCAAGCCCGGCTCAATTTCCATGGCGAAATGCCTCGCAGTGAAGGGCAAAATCGGGATCAGGCCCATAAGCGCAATTTGCCCCAAGGCGCGGCCCAATTCAGGATTCTTCGTTAGCCAAGGCGAAAAATGGATCGCAATCGAAAAAACTGCGGTGAAGACCAATGCGACCGCGACGCCAAAGAGGGCGCTGATCGCGTAACGACTGTTCGGGCGAAGCTTGCTGGTTTCCGGTTGCAGGGTGCCCATGGCATAAAACATGGTCACGAAAAGCGCGAACGCGACCTCGGGGCCAACAGGCAGCAAATCCCGATCCTGCATGAGAACGGAGAGCACCGTTGGCAGACGTCTAAGGCCAAAATAGAACGCTAGAAAGACAATTGCACCCCCTGCCATCCCAATGGCTATTCCGCAACAAAATGCGCAAATGTGAAAAATCCGCCTTCGCATCTACAACATGCTAAAGCTGAGACGGCGCGGCGCCCTGTAGAACCCTGAACCCGCTTTATAGGTGCGTTATCCCATGGAAAATAAAATGTTGCGCGCCATCGGCGCGCAACATTTTGGTTGATCTCGATATTTCAGGGATTACGCGATCAATATTCCCGCTTCTTCTTACCCGGCTCGGGCTGCGGGTACATGCCCTTATCATCCGATGGCAGCGGACCCGGCGAATCGAAGGTCACCTTGTCGATGTCCGGCGCGAAGACGTGGTCGGAGTTGAGCATCTGATCGTAGCTGATTTCTTGACCCGTATGGGCAGCCATGCGTCCCATGCTGGTGACGACGCTGGCCTGCACGCCTCGCGGCACTTCGTTGTAGGGCTTGTCGTTGACGATGGCATCCATCAAATCGTTCCACTCGTTCTGATACGGGCTGGAATGATCTTTCGATTGCCAGATTTGCTTATCCGAGTCCTGAGCGGTGCCCCTGTACGTGCTGGCGGGCGCGCCGCAATCGCCGGCTTTGGATGCGACCGCGCAACCCTTCGTGCCGTGGATGAAGCTGTGGTAGACGCCCTGCGCGCCGACGATGCATCGGCCATCGAACATCAGCTTCGTGCCGTCATCGAATGTATATTCGATCCCATACGAATCGAAATTCTGATCGACGTAGGGCGAGCCGTCGTCGGCAAACTTATAGTGCCGCCCGCCCACGCCCTGCGCCTTGATCGGCCAGGCATTTTTCATCCAGCAGAGATGGTCGATGATGTGGATGTTGAAATCGCTGAAGCAGCCGCCACCCGCCCAGAGGAAGCTGTGGAATCGGCGGATCTGATATTCCAGATCGCTCATTCCCTGCGGCTTGGGCGTCGAAGCAAAGGTGCCGACCGGCCCGGCCTCGCGGTAGCCGCGCATGAGAACAATGTCGCCGATCTCTCCGTCTTCGATGCGCTTGTGCAATTCCTGGAGATGACGGGCATGGCGCGACATGAGGCCGACGCCGACCTTCAAATTCTTTTCTTTCGCATCTTCGGCAAGCTTCAGGAGCCGCTTGCTGGCCGACCCATCGGATGACAGCGGCTTCTCCATGAAGACATTGAGCCCCTTCTCGATCGCGTAAGTGAAATGGACCCAGCGAAATGCCAGCGGCGTCGCGAAGATCGCCACATCGCCCGCTTTCAGGCAATCCATCGCCTTCTTATAGGCATCGAATCCGATGAACTGCCGTTCCTGCGGCACATCGATCTTTTCCTTCAACTCCTCGCGCTTGGTCAGCGTCGCGTAGGAATTGTCCAGGCGATCTTTGAAAACATCGGCCATAGCCACGAGCTTGGGGTTGACGCCCTTGGCATGCAGCGCGTCCATGGCAGCGCCGGTTCCGCGCCCGCCGCAGCCGACGAGGACGACTTGAATGGTGGAATTCTCTGCCGCATGAACGCTTGGGATGGCCACGCCCGCCAGCGCCGAAGCCGCCGCGATCTGGCCGGCACGTTTGCCCAATTCCCTTCGCGAAATTCCGGTGTTGTTGTCCTGATTCATGCGGATTCTCCTTTATTTTCAGCAGACCTGATTTGATCAGTCATGCGTTCATGTTGCCCAGAGCCGCCATGCATTTGCGTGCGCGGTCTGATCCTATGTACAGGAGGAGGCCTTGCTTGTTTTCAAAAGGCTTATTCATTTCGTCGGGAATGATGCGAGCCGAAGATATTGCGGGCCGCCAGAGCCCAATTTGCTTTCGATCAAAGAGAATGAAGTAACCTCAAATGCTGGAGACGAGCCAGCCCATCGCAACAATGGGGGCAGCTTTTGTCGGACCGAGCCATGAATCGTTCTTCGCGCGCGGGCAAGCGTGATGTGCGGCACAAATGGACGAGCTTCCGATGGAAAGCCGATCTCGGCGGTCGTGCGATCGATTTCCCCGAAGATTCGGTGGATCAGCTCAACCTCTCCATTCAGGCCGAGCACAATCACCCTCACTGGTCCGCGCGGCGGAAAAAACTCCAGGCCGCCCACTGAGACGCGCGCAGTACCGGTCACTGAGACGCGCTTGAGCGAACTACAAACGTCCGTCACTTGCGGTTCCGCCACTTCTCCCAGGAATTTCAGCGTGACGTGAAGATTCTCCGTGCGGACCCACGACGCCTCCGGGCAGACGCCTTTCAATGGCCGCGCCGCTTCCATTAGCGCGTCGCGAACCGACTCAGGGAGTTCGATGGCGGTAAAGAGTCGCATGGTCCGCCAGAATTTTTAAGTCAAAAGCTCATCGCCGTCTTGAGATCGTGCCAGCGGTCGTCGATCTGGTCGCGGTTGGCGCGCTGGATGCCTTCGAGGGAGAAGTCGGCGATGGTGAAACTCGCGACGACGGTGCCATAGGCGAGGGCGCGCTTGAGGGTGGCGGCGGACGTGATCCCGCCCTGCGTTGCAAGGTATCCCATCATTCCGCCGGCAAAGCTGTCACCGGCTCCAGTGGGATCGACGACCTGCTCGGTCGGATAGGCCGGCAGCACGAAGGCGCCGCGATCGCTGACCAGCAGGCAGCCATGTTCGCCCTTCTTGATGACGACGAACTTTGGACCCATCTTCAGGACCTGCCGGGCAGCGGTGATGAGATTCCGTTCTTCCGTGAGCAGGCGCGCTTCGCCATCATTGAGCACCAGGCCGTGGATCTTTCCCAGAAGCTTCACCAGTTCTTCGCGCTGCGTTTGAATCCACAGATTCATCGTGTCGGCCACCACCAGCTTTGGCGCCTTCAGGCTGGCGAGCATTTCCTGTTGAAGCACGGGATGCGTATTGGCCAGGAAGACATATTTGCTGTCGAGAAAATTCTGCGGAATCTTCGGCGCGCGCTCCGCAAGAACATTCAGATCCACTTCGACGGTCACGGCTTCGTTCATGTCCTTCACGTAGGAGCCATGCCAGCGAAAGGTTTTGGAGCCTTTGCGGATTTCGATGCCACCGGTATCAACTTCCTGCCCCTCGAACACCTTGAACAGGTGCTTGGGATGATCTTCGCCGACGACACCCACGAGGCGCACGGGCGTGAAGAACGAGGCGGCATAGGAAAAGTAAATCGCCGATCCGCCAATCACCTGCTCGCGCTTGCCGGCAGGCGTTTCCAGCGTGTCCAGTCCGATAGATCCAGTCACCAAAAGCGGCATGAAAGCTCCAAAAAAGCGGCCTATTACGAGGCCTCAAATTCAATTTGAAGCAGAGTCAAATACTTTAATGCAGAGCTTTTGGCAATCGAGAGTGTTTTAACACAACTGGAGGGCGTCGCTCCTGCGACGCCGCGAGGGTTGTGCGATTGAAAGAGCCGCGCACGAAGTAAGCGGATTCGGCGTGAGGAGCGCATCCGGACCGCTTACTTCGTGCGCGGCTCTTTAAGTCCTCCACAATCCGTGCGTGTCGGTTTTGGTGAAGCCGCGGCGGCAGAGGACTGCCGCCCTCCAACCTAACCTGACGCGCGGTTGTCCTGCTTCAGCGCCCCGATGGAAGCTGGCGGATTTTGACGCGCGAGCCGGTCACGGTGTAAAGCCGGCCGGGCGAGAGGCGCTTGTATCGGGCGAACAGCCGATCGATCGCGTCATCCTGCTCGACCTCGCCCGCCTCGACGTTCACCAGAACGATGGAGCGATCGAAGGCCTTTGCACCCACGAAAGGGGTGGTGGCAACATCAGAGTCTGTGGTGATCAGATCCAATTGCTTTTTGTGGGCGGTGGCCAAAACCTCTGGGGCCTCTGTTTCCGACGAGAGGCCCGCCTGTTCCAGCGTGCTGACCTCGTGTCCATGTCGTCGAAGAGCATCCGCCGCAGCCGTCGTCAATGATCCATGTAGCAGCCAGCGCATGGGCCAATCGTAGCCACAATTCGGCTGAGCGGGGAGCGTCGGGTAAACTTTTGTCGATGACAGAGCCGCAGCCAGACTTGATCGCCCCACCACCGGCGCCGCCGCGCCGGGGATATGCGATTGCTCATCTGTCATTCGATTTTCTATTCGCCTTGGGTTGCACGTTGCTCTGCCGGGCTGTGACCGGCGCGACGCTTGGCTTTCTGTTTGCCCCGGTCTTTTTGGCGACAATTTTTACGCCGGCTCTCGTTTTGGCGCATCGGAAGTCGGGGCTTCGCGTTGCTGCATGGCTTGCCATTTCTATCGGAGTGAGCATCGGCTGGCTTGCCTTTGGCGGTCTGCGCGCGTCGGAAAGCCTTCGATGTATTTTTGTCTTGGCAGCTTATCTGCTCGCGCTGGCCGGCCTCGCGAGTCTTCTCAACACTTTTCGCATCACCGAGTTACTCGCTTTTGCGACCATCACCATTCTTGCGCTGCTCTGGTTAACCTGGCCTGTGTGGCTCAGTCGAGGTCTCGCCTCACCACACGGCGACGCACTCGTCGCGTGGCTGTCGCCGGCGCACCCGCTGCTGGCGATCAATGGAGTCGTGCGCGCCCGATTCGATTCCTGGGATCGATATCAGATGGCTTATCAGCAGTTGACGACGTTGAATCAGGATGTCCTTTACAGTCTGCCGCGGCGTGTCATGCCCTCGATATGTCTGCATGCGACAATTGGTGTGGTGAGCCTCGCTGTGGTCGCGGCATCGCAATTCAAAAAGAAGCCTGCTCGGACCCAATGATCTACTTGGTGCAAAGCAGCAGAATTGCCCCGTACGCGGCGATGCCAAAAATAAACCATGCCACGAAATCCCCAATTCGTCCCGTGTGGATCGCCTTCAGAGGCCTCAGTGCCAGGTCAACCAAATTTCCCAGCGATTTTCGCGCCGAGCCAAGCAAGTTGGGAAAGAGCGAGAGCAACGCGAGCAGGACAGCGATCGCCAGCGCGATGACCTGCTTGCCGATGGATGAATCAAATTCCCCCGGATCCAGCCTTACGGCAGAAGGCATCGGCGTTACCTCGAGCACCAGGGCGTTGTAATCAGCGGTCCTCAGCATTTGCTCGCTGAAGGTGCGTGTCGCCGAGCGGAGTGAGCCAATCTCACCGATCGCCATGGCGATCAAGAGCAGCGCACAGGCCGGCACCCACATGGACCACGGGACCCGGCGATGGCTCCCTTCCGTCTCCGGCCCAAGATGCGCCTTTTGCGAAGCGCGGGAAATCGCCTCCTCATCGCGCACGCCCCAGCCCAGCCAGATCCGAGCGCCGATTCTCAGCACCGCGCCGCTTGTGATCGCGCCGGCAAAAATGAACACCAGTGACAGCCATTCGAGCCCCATCTTTTTGGCCGATTCGTCGATCATCGATTCGCCGACGCAATTGGTGAAAGGCGGTATTCCGCTGAGTCCAATGGCGCCCAGGAATAGGAGCAATCCGGTCCAGGGCGAATTGATTCCGATGCCCTGTAATTCAAATTCATCGACGCTCTGGAACCGATGAAGCAGGATACCGACGCAGATGAAAAGCGCCGCTTTCACCAGTCCGTGGCCGATGACGTACATCGCCGTGCCAGCCAGCGCGTCCGAATCGAGCAGTGCAAAGCCGATGAACATTAACCCGACATGACTGATGGTTGAAAAGGCCAGCAGCCGCTTGAGATGGCGTTGGGTGAAGCACTGGAGCGCGCCGACGACGGCCGTGAGGACGCCCATCGTGAGAAGGACTGTGCGCAACGCGCCTTCACTGGCATGAAACGACGGGGCGAAGACGGACCAGTAGATCCGTGCCGTCGCATAAAGTCCCAGCTCGACCATCACCCCCGAAAACAGGACGCAGACCGGCGTCGGCGCCACCGCATGAGCATCGGCCAGCCAGAAATGGAATGGAAACACTGCCGACTTGACCAGAAACCCGGCAACGAGAAACAGGAAACCAATTTGCACGAGATGTCCGCCGGGCGGGTGCGTGATCAGCGTCTGCGAGACCTGCGCCATGTTCAGCGAACCGGCATAGGCATAAATCAACGCGATGCCGGTCAATGTGAGATAAGCGCCCAATGTATTGGTGACGGCGAAATTGAGCGCACCCTGCAACGGCCCATGCTCTTCCGACTTGTAGCCGCAGAGCGTGACGCCCGATGCCGTCATGACTTCGAACCAGACAAACAGATTGAACAAATCGCCCGTCAGGCACAGCCCGCACATGCCGGCCATGAAGATGAGCATCAAAGCGTGAAAGAGCGATTTAACCGCCTCCAGATATCGCCAGGAAAAAAGGAGCGCCGCAAAGATCAAAAACGCGACGAGCGTGGCAAGGCCACCGCCGATGGGATCGATGACAAATGAAATCCCCAGGGCGAAATGCTTTTCAGGTGTCCAGTTGCCAAACCAGTAGACGATTGGCGAGCCGTGGCTGCTCTTGTAAGTCAGATAGGCGCAGATGCCCGTGACGCTGCCCGCCGTCAGCAGCGCCAGCAGATCCATGAGCCGGCGATGCAAATGGCTCCCCAGTGCCACGAGCAGCGCGGCCATCAGCAACGGAATGACGACAGGCAATGCGGGAAGTGCGGTCATAAGAGATGCAGGTCTGCGTCATCCTGACGATTTGTTTTCCTAAAATGCTCTCCCGGCTATTTCCTCAGCCGCGAAGAAGATTGACGTTATTGGGATCGACGATGCCCGTGCGTTTTTTGATCTGCACGGTGATCGCCAGGAGCAATGCAACCACCGTCGCTTCGACGACGATGTCGGTGAGCATCAGGGCCTGCACGACTGAATCGACGGTGGTTTGCGTCTGCGTTACATCGGCAAAGACCGGCGCGACGCCACCGTGGCGATAGCCGACGGCACTCAGCAGCACGTAGGTCGAGGCCTGCACCACCACCAGACAAAGCACGAGGTGAACGAGATTGTCGCTGGTGGCGATTCCATACACGCCAACCAGAAAGAGCCAGGCGGCTACTGCACACGCCACATAAAAGATCATTGGTCTCCCTGTTTGACGAGCATTTCCTGCAGGAATGCGTAAAGCAGCACGACAAATCCCGCCGCCACTTCCAAGCCAACCGTCAAGTCAATAAGTGGCACCATTCCACCCGACAGCACATTGATGTTTGTTCCGCCCGGCCCCAGTGGAATGACGTTGGTCAGGAATGGCTTGGAATAGAAGAACGCAATCAAGCCGATGAGGGCATAACCACCCGCACCGATCGCCTCGGCAATCTCGATCCACTCGTGCGAGGTGATGCGCTTGAAGACCTCGAGATTCTCCGCGATGTAAATCAGCAGCGGCGCGGTGGCGAGAATGACCCCGCCCTGGAAACCGCCGCCCGGCGTGAGCTGGCCGTGCACGACAATATAAATGCCAAATAAAACCACCGGCCCGGTCATCCAGAGCGTCCAGACGCGCAGCGCATCGCCCGGCGGAACGCTTCGCGCCGGCCAGGCAGCGTCCGGAACTTTTTCTCCGCCTTGATCTTTCTCCTCGCGCAGCAGCACCAGCGCGCCCATGACCGAGACGAAGAGAATGAACTCTTCGCCGAGCGTATCGAAGCCGCGGTAATCGAAATTCACTGCGGTGATGGCATCGGTAATGTGACGTTGCTCGACCGTCTGGAGATTAATGACATCGCGATACATGCTGCGCAGCCCTTCCGGGCCGGGAAGATGGGCGAAAGCCAGTGCATACAAAATCGCCATGCCGATCGCACCGACAAAGAAAAGAAGCTGGCGAAGCGGGAATTTCATTCCCCATGCTCCTTCTTATCCTGCTCGATTGACTGTCTGCGGATTTTTCCAAGGGCCAGCATGACCATCAACGGGAGCGCCACCGCGCCAATCACGATCTGCGACAGGGCGACGTCGGCTGCCTGAAAGAGCAGGAACATCAGCGCCAGGATCAAGCCAAAGAAGCTGACGCCGACCATTTGATGCGCGGGCTGGCGCGTAAAAACCACCGCCGCCCCGGTGGCAGCGACCAGCACAAGCGTCATCACCTGCAAAACTGTGATCGCCGCGTCGTTCATATTGGATTTTCCTTCGCCGGCTTTTCTTCATTATCTCCCGCAAGCACATTCCGGTTGACCAGCGGAATTCCCTCCTTGATCTGCACCGGCCATTGTCCGACATCACGAATACGAATGGCTTTGCCGGTGGCATGGCTCAGCACTGAATTCATCAGGAACAGCACAACTGAAATGATCACCACTTTGATTCGCGCTGCCGGATCTGAGTTCTCCAGAAAGACCGCGACGCTGATAAACAGTGGACAAAGGGCCACGATTGGCGATGAAAAATGCAGCTTCTGAAAGGGATCGCGCATGATCGCCAGGCCGATCGTGAAAATCAGCGCGATGGCGGCGGCCAGAAAAAGGAAAATGCTGCTGAGAACTGGATGGGTCATATCCACCTTTGCAAGAAGCGAACGAAGACCATCCCCCCACCGAAAGTGAGCAGCGAAAGCGTGAGCGGCAAATCAAGGAACGACGTTCGGTTCATGCCTTGCGCCAGGAGTATCATCTCGAGCGCAATCAGCACGCCGGCCATTTCGATTCCGACAATTCGGTCGGCGAGTTTTCCGCGATAACAGACCCATGCGCACGGGAACAGCGCCAATTCGAGGACCACAGCCGCCCAGAGCCAGCTATTCATGGTCGCGCTCCGAGATTGATCATCGCTTGAGTGACCGGCGCAGGCAGGATCTGGTGAATCAGCAGCAGCCGCTGTTCTCGGACGATTCCGAGCGCAACGGAGCTGGGCGTAAAGCAGGTGTAAACCACCACCAGCGCACGCTTCGCCGCGGATGCATCGTCGTCGCCCACATCGGCGTAAGGCACCGCCAGCACGATGCTCGGCGCGCCGTCCCCCGTAAACAGCTGCATCGCCATGGCCTTGAGAATCAATCCTGTATCTTTCAGGAGATACCAGGGCACCCGCCAAATCTGCGCCAGATCGGCAAGGCGGGGGCGAAATTGAATGAGCCCGACCGCTTCTAAGACAATCGTCGCCAGCGTTGCGATCGCAGCTGCACCCAGCCCGACATATAGCTCCGGCTTGGCCAGGTTCGAAGTGAACAGCAGCCAAAGCCCCACGAGTATGACATAAGTGAAAAAACAGGCGATCGCGAAGAAGGCGGGAGAATTTTTCCGAACCGACGACATGCTTCACCGTCACTTCCGGGGGCATATTAATAATGACCCTCTGCCAGTAGAGCGCGCAAAAATGCAAGTTTGATTGGGGTCCCTTCGTGTTTTGGCGCGTTCCCGCCGAGCCCGTTTAAGGGATAGGATGAGTTGTAATGACTGACGAAGATTTCATGCGGCTCGCCATCGACAAAGCCCGCGACGGCATGCGGCTTGGGCAAACTCCCTTTGCCGCAGCGATTGTCAAAGCCGGCGAGCTTATCTCCTGCGCCCACAACATCGTCTGGGCGACGACCGACATCACCGCCCATGCTGAAGTCACCGCCATTCGCGAAGCCTGCGCCGCACTGGGCGACATAGACCTCGCCGGCTCGACGATCTATTCAACTTGCGAGCCCTGCCCCATGTGTTTTGCGGCTTGCCACTGGGCCCGCATTGGGCGAATTGTTTATGGCGCGGGCATTAAGGATGCGAAAGCCGCGGGTTTTAATGAATTGGCGTTGTCGAATTCACAGTTCAAAGAATTGACCGGGATTCAAGTTGACATTGTCCCAGGAGTGCTGGCGAATGAAGCACGCAATCTGTTCGACGAATTCGTGAAGTCGCCGCAGGGGCGGAAGTATTAGCGGTCAATCCGAGTCGTCGCGTTTCGAGGTTCTTTCAGGCGCATATTCATGGCCGCATGTTTGACAGTGATAACGTGCGGGATAATTCTTCGCCCATGCAGGCAGGTCCGCCGCGGCCATGCAGATGGGGCAGTGCGGAAAAATTGTATACATCTCAAAATCGACGTGCCCTGGCGGTGCCAATTCCACGTGTAGAGGAATCTCTTTTTCCATCGCGATTTCTATTGCGCGGATGAGATGTTTAACATCATACAGACTCGGATATTCGCCAGACACTTTTAGATTTCGCACATCTCCGTCACGCATTTCAACCAAAAGCGTTCGTAAGAGCCTAAGAGCCGGGGCCGAAACGGGCGATTGGGCCCATAGACCATACCAAAGGGGATAAGTCTGCAGGAAAGTATCGCGAAACTCGTTTTGCAGTCCAAGCCGTTCAATGGTTCCCGACAGGAATTCCTGCAATTCTGGCACGTCTGGATGAATATTGAGTCTGCCGGCGCAGCCGAGCGGAACATCGGACTTGGCATTGGTGTAATCAAGCTTCCAGCTTACGAGTTGAAATGTGCCAGACATTCGGCGGCATTGTAATCGAACCGACAAACTCTGTGATGATGACGGCGTCTCTTAGGGCTCAGGCAGCTTCACCTTTCAGATTTACGTCTTCCTCGATTGGCAGCGATCAGCTTACACTCCCGGTATAGACGCCTTGATGGAGCAATGATGAAACTTCCGCTCTTCTCCCAGAATGGCCACTCGCGCCCGCCTCAGCCATACAGCAAGCGGACGCTGAATAAGGGATCTCGACTCGAAGGCGCGACGAAGGTGGACAGCGTTTGCTGCTATTGCGCGGTGGGATGCAGCACCAACGTCTATATTAAAGACAAGCAGGTCATCGACATCGAGGGCAACCCGAATAGCCCGATTAACCAAGGAACCTTGTGCCCTAAGGGCGCAAATATTTTCCAGATCGAGCGAAATCCGCATCGTGTGAAGCATGCGATGTATCGGGCGCCATACAGCCGGGAATGGAAGAAGGTTCCGCTTGAATGGGCGATGGACCAGATCGCGCTTCGGCTCAAGAAGACGCGCGATGAGGGCTATATCGAGAAATCCCCGGAGCAGGGAAAGTATGTCAATGCCGTGCTGAACGTCGGCACGCTCGGCGGCGCGACGCTCGACAACGAAGAAAACTACCTGATGAAGAAGCTGTTCGGGGCGGGGCTTCAGATCGTTTCAATCGAAAATCAGGCCAGAATATGACATAGCGCATCGGTGCCCGGTCTGGGCGCCAGCTTTGGCCGCGGGGCGGCCACAACTTATCAGCAGGATCTCGCGAACAGCGACTGCATCGTGATCATGGGCTCGAACATGGCCGAGGCCCATCCGGTGGGCTTCCGCTGGCCGATGAAGGCGCGCGAGCGCGGCGCGAAGCTGATTCATGTCGATCCGCGCTTCAGCCGCACGTCGGCGATGTGCAACACCTACGTCGGCATCCGGGCCGGCAGCGATATCGCCTTCCTCGGGGCGATCATCAATTACATCCTGGCCAACGAGAAATTCTTCAAGGAATATGTCCTTCATTACACCAATGCCTCGACGATCATCGAAGAAGGCTTTGGCGATACCGAAGACCTTTCGGGCATTTTCAGCGGCTATGATCACGAGCAGCGTAAATACGATGCCATGAAAGGCAACTGGGGATACGAAGGATCGATCAGTGATATCGAAAACCAGAACCGCCAGGATTGGGATAAGCAGCCCCCGCCCCAGGGGCCGGGTGGAGTCGGTCCCGCGGCGGCGGGCGAGCGCGCAAACGATGCCGCGGAAGGCGATGCCGGGGTTCATGGCTACGGCCTGATGGGCGGTGCCGCAGCGCACAAACATAAGCGCAAGGCCCCCACTCACATCCCCGGCGGCGAGCCGCACAAGGATGAAACGCTGCAGCATCCGCGCTGCGTGTTCCAATTACTCAAGAAGCATTACGCCCGCTACACGCTGGAAACCGCGGCGGAAATCTGCGGCTGCACGGTCGAGCAGATTGTCGAAGTCGCTGAGTCACTTTGCCAAAACTCGGGCCGCGACAAGACCAGCGCCTTCGTCTATGCCGTCGGCTGGACCCAGCATACGACCGGCGTGCAGATGATCCGCGCAGCCGGCATCATCCAGCTTCTGCTGGGAAATATTGGCCGGCCCGGTGGTGGGATCATGGCCATGCGTGGCCACTGCTCGATCCAGGGATCGACCGACGTCTCCACCCTTTACGATCTGATGCCCGGCTATCTGCCCCAACCGGTCTGCGACAAGAATCACGAAAAGCTCGACGATTATGTCGAATATGAAGGCGATGCCAGCGGTTACTGGGTGAACTTCAAGAAGTTCGCCGTCAGCCTGCTGAAGGCCTGGTATGGGCCGGCAGCACAAAAGAAAAACGATTACTGCTTCAAATGGCTTCCGCGCCTCGACGGAGACTATTCCCAACTGCCCTTCTTCCGGCGCATGTGCGAAGGCAAGGTACAGGGCTATTTCGTTCTCGGCCAGAACCCCGCGGGAGGCGGCCCCAATGCCAATGTCCACCGCCAGGGGCTTCGTCAGCTCGACTGGCTGGTCGTGATGGACTGGTTCGAAACCGAAACGGCCATGTTCTGGAAGGACGATCCCAAAGGGCCGGCTCCGGAGACGCTCAAGACCGAGGTGTTCTTCATCCCCGCGGCGGGCATCGTCGCCAAGGAAGGAAGCTACACCAATACGCAACGTCTATTGCAATGGCATGATAAAGCAATCGATCCGGAAGAGGATTGCCGATCGGATTTGTGGTTTGTCTACAACCTCGGCAAGCGGATGAAGCGGCTCTATTCGACATCGGATAAGCCGCAGGACCAGGCCATCAAAGCGATCACCTGGGATTACGATTACGACCACCCGCCGCGCCTCCCGGATGGCTCGATCAGTCGAATCGCGGGCGAGCCCGATGCCAACAAGGTCCTTCAGGAAATCAACGGCTACTACATCGACGAAAAAGATCCAAAGACCGGAAAGCCCAAGCTGCTCAAGGAATTCAAGGAGTGCAAAGACGACGGCAGCACCGCAGTAGGCTGCTGGATCTATACCGGCGTCTTCCCCGAGTACGACCACAACCGCGCCCGTGATCGCAAACTGGTTGATAATCCGCTCCAGCCGCACTGGGGCTTCGCCTGGCCGCATAATCGGCGGATCATGTACAATCGCGCGTCGGCCGATCCACAGGGCAAGCCCTGGTCGGAACGAAAAAAGCTGATCTGGTGGGATGCGCAGCAATCGAAGTGGGTCGGTCTCGATACGCCCGATTTTGAGCCGGACAAGTCACCCGATTACAAGCCCAAGCCCGGCGCATCGGGAATGGAAGCCATCGCCGGTGACAAGCCTTTTATCATGAAGGGCGACGGATCCGCCTGGCTTTTCGCACCGGGCCAGAACAAAGACGGCCCGCTGCCGACGCATTACGAGCCGGTCGAATCGCCTTTCGTCAACCTGCTGTATCCGAAGCAGAACGACAATCCCACTGCGCGCTATTTCGAAGATGCGATGAACCTGCTGGCGCATGCCCCTGAATCGGAATACCCCATCATCGGCTGCACCTTCCGCCTGACCGAGCATTACCTCAGCGGCCCCATGAGCCGATTCAACAGCTGGCTCAATGAGCTTCAGCCGGAAATGTTTGTGGAGCTGAGTCCTGAATTGGCCGAAGAGCGCGGAATCGTTCATGGCGGCTGGCTGACGGTGAAATCCGCGCGCGGGACAATCGAAGCCCGCGCGATGGTCACCCGAAGATTGGCGCCGCTACACGTGAACGGCCGAATCGTTCATCAAGTTGGCCTGCCCTTCCACTGGGGCTATGCCGGCGAAGCGGTCGGATGTATCGCCAATGATCTGACCAGTCTCGTAGCCGATCCGAATGTGAGCATTCACGAAGGCAAAGTGTTTGTGTGCGATGTCCGCGCGGGCCGGGCGCCGGAAACGACGCCCCATGCGACCAAGCCTTTTGCCCCCTGGCCGCATCGCGAGCCTTACCCGCAGACGCCAAAATCGGCGCAGCCTGAAGGGCACATGCGATCAGACGCATAATGCCCAAAATCTCTCGGCGTATTATTTAAGGGAATGAAAATTACCGAGCTGCTCGCCGGCGCTTCAGCAAGCCGACACAGCCGATGCCGATCAGCGCCAGCGCACCCGGTTCGGGCGTACTGGTTCCGGTCAATTGCAGTCCATCAGCAGCGCCCACCAGATGGAAATTCTGCATATTAGCCGAGCTATTGGTGCTATAGGTGCCGGAGGCGGCGGAGAACTCAAGGTCGCCATGCCCCGTGTTCTGATAGTACTGCAGATCGACCGAGTAATTACCCGCCGACGGGAAGCTATAGGTGACCAGTGTGTCGGCATTCAGGCGGTCATTAATCACTTCAATGCGATTGAAGCTTCCAATCTTCAGATAGAAGCCGTCATCGCTGTTCACATCAAACGTGTAAGCGCCGGCCGTGGGAATAATGATGTTTCCCGTCGCTTCGATAACAAAGTTGTTGGTCGTGCCAGCGTTATTCGCGTTGGTCGAGTCAATGGTTGTGCCGGTGGGCAGATTCGGAAACGTCGAATCGCTGGCGAACCAGTCGTTGTAGGCGTAGCCGTCGAAGATCTTGTAGTTAACCACCGAGGCATTGCCGGTCGTGTTGAAGCGCGCGCCGGTCGGCGTGGCCAGCAGCGATTGGGCTTGCGTGATGTCGCTAATGGTGGTTGTGCCACCCGCTCCCACGCTGTGAACTGAGAATTGTCCGGCCGCCGCAAAGCTTGCGCAGGAAACGACCGTTGCAGCAGCGACCCCCATTAGATGCATTTTCATTACAGCTTCTCCCTTAAAGACTCCCAGTCTCCGGTCCTATATCATAATCGAACTGAGCCAACTAACAACCCCACAAATCCATCGTGGGCGTTTTATGACCATTTCAGCAAGGTTGCATAGATCTCGACTCTGCTCAATTTACCAAGTTTATCGTTTAATCTGGGCAAAGTTGGTCGAATTTTGTTAGCTTCGGTCCAGATTTAATTAATCGGACGCTTTTGCTGCGCCCAAGGCAATTGGCAATTGTCGCTTCATCCTCGGCCCATCGAGGGTTAAGATGGCCCCCTCACCCCATCGCCTTGCGGAGGAAAAATCATGGCTACTTCGCGTCGGGCATTTCTCGAACGTGCCGCTCTGGGCGGCCTGGCAATTGGCGGCCTCGGACTTTTGGATCGCCTTCGTCCTGTCTCCGCTGCCGAGGCAAAAATCGATCCCGCCCTTGTTCGACTTGGGGACGACATCGAACCCACCGTTCGTCTGCTCGAGCAGACGCCGCGCGAAAAGTTGCTGGAGGAAGTGGCTCATCGCATCAACCAGGGGCTCAGCTACGGCCAGCTTCTCACCGCCCTGCTGCTGGCGGGCGTGCGAAATGTTCAGCCGCGCCCGGCTGTGGGTTTTAAGTTTCATGCGGTGCTCGTGATCAACTCCGCTCATCTTGCGAGCCTCGCGTCACCTGACAATGACCGATGGCTGCCGATCTTCTGGGCACTGGATCGATTCAAGGCTTCGCAAGCGGAAACCCAAAGCACCACCGGCTGGCACATGGCGCCGGTCGATGAATCCAAAGTTCCCGCCCCTCATAAAGCGCAAGCCGCTTTTTGTGCGGCGATGGATGCGTGGGACGAGCAGGCGGCGGATGCCGCTGCTTCCGCGCTGGCCCGTTCATGCACGCGCGATCAATGCTTCGAATTGTTTGCCCGCTATGGCTCGCGCGATTTCCGCGATATCGGTCACAAGGCGATCTTTGTCTCCAACAGCTTCCGCCTGCTCGATTGCATCGGCTGGCGTCATGCCGAAACGGTTCTGCGCTCGCTGGCATATGCCTTGATGAAATATGACGGTCAGAATCCCGCCAAATCGGATCAACCGGCCGATCGTCCAGGCCGACAGAATGCGGAGCTCGCGCGCAAAATTCGCGCCGATTGGCTGGATGGAAAGCCGGACCGTGCCGCGTCGGCAAGTCTGCTGAAAGTCTTCCGGCAGAATTCTCCGGAAGATGCCTGCTCGGCCGTTGCTGATGCCCTCAATCGCGGCGTCGCGCCATCTTCAATTTCCGATGCGCTGCTCTGCGCTTCCGGAGAACTCTTGATGCGCCAGCCGGGCATCGCGACGCTCCACTCGGTCACGTCCTCCAACGCTCTGCATTTTGCCTATCAGTCGGCGATGGAGCCCGGGAATCGCCTGATGCTGCTGCTACAGAACACGGCCTTCGTCTGTCTCTTCCGGCAGATGCTCAATCGCAACGCACGTGAAGTGATCGTGGACGAATTTGAATCGACACCAACATCGGCGTCGGGTCCAGATGCAGTCGGCGAGATCCTCGCCCAGATCAGCCAGGATCGGATGTCAGCTTCGCGTAAAACGCTCGCGTATCTCGACGGCGGTGGCAATCCCCATGAGCTGATGCATGCCGCGAGACGGCTGGTCTTCATGAAGGGCAACGATGCCCACGACTACAAATTCAGCTCTGCGGTGATGGAAGATTTTTATACAATTTCCCCCGCGCTGCGCAACCGCTATCTTGCCGCCAGTTGCTTCTATCTGCCCGGCTCAGGAGCCAAGGACAATCCGCTGGTTCAGCGCATCCGCGCCGCGTTTGCGAATTGAGGTTCTGTTTGTAGCACAGTCGCCCTCGGCTGTGATTTTGGTTCCCGTTGGAAAACACAGCCGAGGGCGGCTGTACTACATCAAGAGAAAAGCACCTCGAATGCTTCCCGTCGTTCTGCACCACGGATTTGGCCTCGGTATCCTCCGGCTGGCGGGGTTCAAATACTTCTGCGGCGGCATCGATCGCGCCATCGCCGACACTGGCCATCCGCTGATCATGTCGCGCGTGCACCCCAGTGCTGGGATTGTCACTCGCGCGCGCCAGCTCAAGGAAATCGTCCTTCGCCAACTCGAAATCCTCGGAAAGTCCCACGAGCAGATCATCATCATCGCCCATTCGATGGGAGGCCTCGATGCCCGCTACATGATTTCCCGGCTCGGCATGGCCGACCGGGTCCGGGCGCTGCTCACTATCTCCGCGCCTCATCGAGGCAGCCCCTATGCCGACTGGTGCTTGCGGAATATTGGTTATCGTCTCGGTGGGCTGCGCCTGATGCGCCATCTTCATCTGGACGTGCAGGCCGTTTCCGATCTGACTACCGAAAGTTGCCGGCGGTTTAATGAGGAAATTGCGGACGATCCGCGGGTGAAATACTTTTCAATCAGCGGCAGCCGACCTTGGAACCGGGTGCCGCCCTTCGCGCTGCATTCTTATAAGGTGATTTACGATGCCGAGGGGGAAAACGATTGCCTGGTGTCGGTGAAAAGTTCGATCTGGGGCAAGCATCTGGGCATCTGGCCCGCCGACCATTTCCATCAGCTCAACAAGCGGTATGTCCTGGAAATCGTCGAACCTACCGGCGACATCTGCCCCTATTACGTGCGATTGCTGGATCAGCTCAAAGAGAATGGAATCGAGTGATACGACGGATCACGCGCGAATGGCGCGAAGCGCATCGGCCCGACTGGAACGGATCGTAAAAAGTCGCTCCATGCAGCAGGTGCGGAAGACCTGGACCAACCTTGGCGAGAGCCCGCACAAAACCAATTCCCCTCCTGCATCCAAAACGCGCTGACGCAGGTTCACCATCAATCCCAGCGCCGCGCTTCCCGCATACGACAGGCGCGACAGGTCCAGAACCCATCGGCCTCCCGCATTGGCGGCGACGACACTGAGCAGCGATTCGTTGAGCTGATCGAACTCGTCGCTGTCCAGGGTGTGTGGCAGGGCCAATTCGACCACGGTCGCCGTCTCCATCGCCGTCACTTGGAACAGGTCCTGCGACATGGTTCTCGTTTCGATCACGATTGCCGTTGAAGGTGCTGTTGCTATCACACCCGTATGATCGGCACCGAAAGCGATGGCCTTAGAAAACGTACAGCCCTAATACCAAAAAATCTGATTTTACTGGGCGATTGTCAAACGGCTGGCTCACGAATCGTCACGATCTGTGAGTCCCGCCACTGAACATGGGTCAGATAAACGACGGAACGGGAACACTGATGGGCGCCCGCCGCGTCGGACACCTTGCTTCAAAACAACATCGGGCGCGCTGCAATGGCTGCGGCGCGCCCGATGTTCGATATCAAATGCCCACTTTCACGCGCGTATCGAACCATTACTTCTCAAACAGCCCCGCCAGCACGCTCTGAGCGGCGGCGACGCCGGCTCCGAACTTCACCGGCTTGCCCAGCGCCTTGAGGGCGTGCTCCGTGGCCGCCACGACAGACAGGGCGTCATAAGCATCACTGTAGCCCATGTGGTTCACGCGGAAGATCTGCCCTTCCATGCTGCCTTGCCCACCGGCAATGTGGATGTTGTGCTTGTTCTTCAGGTGGCCGCGGAAATCTTTATCGGTCACGCCGGCCGGGTAGCGGACGGCAGAGACGCTGTCGGCCGGCTGCTTGCTGAACAGCTCGAAGCCGAGGGCAGTCACGCCCTGTCGGAAAGCCTCGGCCGTCAGGCGCGTTCGCTTCCAGACGCCTTCGATGGTTTCCTGCTTGATCATTGCGAGACTGACGCGCAGCGCGTCAATCAAGGTATTGGCGGGAGTGAAAGGCGTGTCGCCGTCGGTGATGCTCTTCTTGTACTTGGCCAGGTCGAGGTAGAAGGTCTTGCGGGCCTTGTTCGCATCGACTGCCGCCCACGCACGATCCGATAACGCGACAAAACCTAAGCCCGGCGGAAGCATGAGCGCCTTCTGGCTTCCCGTAATCGCCACGTCCACGCCCCACTCGTCCATCTTGAAAGGCAGCGCGCCGATGCTGGTGATGCCGTCCACGATCAGCAGCGTATCGGGCGAATTTTGCCGAAGCGCCTTGCTGACCGATTCCAGATCGCAAACGGTGCCGGTGCTCGTTTCAGAATGAACCAGGATGAGCGCATCATATTTCGCGCCCTTTACCTTCGCGGCGATCTGCTCGGCATTCACGTGCTGACCATATTCGATCTTCAGCTCTTCGACTTCCGCGCCATACGTCTTGCTGACGCTGGCCCAGCGCTCGGCGAACTTTCCGTTGGAGACGTTGAGCACCTTTTTGCCCGGAGCGATCGTGTTGACGATGCCCGCCTCGGCGGCCGACGTTCCGGAGCCGGTGATCGTGTAGACGGTGGTCTTGGTCTGATAGACGTGCTGGAGCATCGACTGCACTTCGTTGAACATCGCGCGAAATTCAGCCGTGCGGTGATGATGAACCGGCTTAGCCAGTTCCAGCAGCGTGGCCTCAGGAACACTGGTCGGGCCAGGCGTAAACAAGCGGTATTTCATGAGCATGGTAAAGCTTCCTTCCGTAAGAAATCCGTTTCGGATACTGAATTCCGCATGATAGGGAAGGGCGAATGAAATGAAAATGGGCTGCGGCGGGATTCATGTATCTGGCGGCACCAATGAGGGCTGGATGATGTGGCCGCCCAGCGCGCGCAAGTCGAAGGCTTCGATCCCCTGAATCGCCAGCATCATGGCGATCTGTCCGCCGTGGTGCATGTCATGGGACATGATCCGCCAGACGGTCCACTGGCGGGAGACCTGGTAATCGGTGCCGGCAAAGCGATGGCGGTAGGTTTGCTCCAGATCGGAGACGCTCCATTCATCCAGCACCGCCTGCACCGGCTCCCAAGATAGCTTGAGCCATTCGATGAGTTGGACCGCGTCGTCCGCCGGCACCGACTTCTCGAACGCATGGCGAGAACCGTCGCCGTCGGTATACCACCTCGGCACTCGCCCAGTCGCCCGCTCCAGGCCCGGCCCCTTCATCCGCGCAAACCAGGTGATACGGCCGAGGGCGATATGCCGAGTCAGCTCGCCGATCGACCGGCGCCCCTCGGCAACGCGCCAGGTTAATTGCTCCGCAGTCAGCGGCTCAATCGCGCGCAGCAGGCTGGTCTGGTACCCGTTCCAGCCGTGAAACACTTGCGAGAGACGTTCCATGTGCACGTTGATAAAGCTAACAGCGGGGTGTCGTGATCGAAAGGGATTGTTTGCTGCATTGAAAAGCTGGACCAGCACTTGCGACGACATGTTTTTTAAGTTCCCTCTGCCGCCGCATTGCGGCATCCTGATTATGTTAGCCGCCCCTTTGCGGGGCGCGCCAAACGACGCGGTGGAAGTGTTCCGTGCAGCGCAAACTGTTTCTCGTACAATGCTCTCTCACTCAACGTGTACTGGACGCGCCCCACAAAGGGCCACAAAGGGGCGGCTAAGGATCAGGGCGCCGGTTCGCGTCGGCAGTGAGCAGACACATCGAAAGCTTGTCCGCAGGACTTCGATCGATTTGCATTTCTGTCCCGCCTCCTGCATCTTTCCACCCGTCAAAAGACCCTTTTTGCAGCAAATGAATCGGAGAGCGTTCGATGGCCAAGCAATGGCAATGTGCGGTGATAGGAACCAGCACCGTGGGGCATACCCACGTGAAGGTGCTGTCGCAGATGGAGAATGCGAAGCTGGTGGCGGTGTGCGACCTCAACCCGGAAAAGGCCAAGGCCGCGCTCGAGCGGCACGGCGTCACGGGGGTGCCGATCTACAAGGATCAGAGCGAGATGCACGCCCGGCATCAGCTCGACGTGGTCAACATTGCCACGCCGAGCGGCGTGCATATGCAATCTTCGCTGATCGCCTTCGAGCACAACGTCAATGTGATTGTCGAGAAGCCGCTGGAAATCCGCATCGATCGCATCGACAAGATGATCGCGTCGGCCAAGAAGCATAACGTGCGGCTGGGCTACATCTCGCAGAATCGCTGGAACGAAGCGAATCGCGCGCTGCACGATGCATCGGTCGAGGGACGCTTTGGGCGGGTGGCATATGCCGCCTGCTTTACGCCGTGGTATCGGCCTGATGAATATTATTCGCTGGGCGGCTGGCGCGGAACATGGGCCTTTGACGGCGGCGGCGCGATCATGAATCAGTCGGTCCATGCCATCGATCTGCTGCAATGGATCGGCGGGCCAATTAAGCGCGTCAGTGCTTACGCTGCGAGCCGGATCCATCCCAAGATCGAAGTGGAAGACACGATGTCGGCCAGCCTGCGATTCGAGAGCGGCGCGTTCGGCACCATCATGGGCACGACCGCCATGTTCCCGGGCAACCCGGTGCGCATCGAGATCGGCGGAGAAAATGGGACGGCTGTTTCCGAAGCCGGCCTGAAGGTCTGGAAATTCCGCGATGAGCGCCCCGCCGACAAGGAACTGATCGAGCGGATCAATAAGAATGCAGGGGCACAAACCCGCGGCGCCCAAGCGGCTGCCGACATCGGGCTGGATCTGCATGCGCGCAATATCTCCGCGATCCTCAGCGCGTGGGAATCCAATCAAGATGCCGAAACCAGCGGCGAAGAAGGACGCAAATCAGTTTCAATCATCAATGCGCTGTACGAATCAGCCAAGCAGGATGGCATGCCGGTGGATGTGAAATGAAAAGTAAAATCTTCATGGGGCGGCGAGCTTTTTGAGGATATTGTCGCGCTGTGTCGGGTTGCCGATGAAATTAGTGACTTCCGCGGCGGCTCCGCTCTGGCCGGAATCGCGCAGAGACAAAGCGGAATCGCTGGCCACTTCATCGCGCAGAGTGGGGTTTCCAATACCGGCGAGGCCTTTTTTGACTGCATCCACCGCGCCGATCTTTGCCGCGCCTCTGCATGCCGGCCCAAGCGCGTCATCGCGCTCCGTCGGATTGTTGATCCGAATGGCGGCTTTCACACGCCCCATCGCCTCGGAACTATTTGCGGGCTTCTGATCGCAACCCGCGAAGACGATCAAACTGCATAAAGCCATCATGGCGCAGACAGTTCGCATAGCCGTGTCTCCTTCCTGCTTGACGAATGACGTGAGCGAATATCATAACAAGAGCGGCACCGAACGGCCAAGTTTTGAGGGGATTGGCAAAGGCTGTTTTGATTCAGCGCGCTGGCGCGCGAAGCCGCAAGCGACGTGGGTGGCCGATTCGGCGAAGCAGGCGGTCCACTCTCTTGCCTCGCGCGGCTCGATCACAATAATGTTGCGCTTTCGCAAGGAGGCAATTTTGGCTGCGAAAATTCCGTTGTCGCGCGTGCATCAGAGCCAAGTGATCGACCGCCGGATTCTGGAGGTCGTCAAGAGTGGCAATTACATCCTGGGGCCTGAATCCAAGGCCTTCGAGAAAGAGCTGGCGGCCTACTTCGGCGTGAAGCACGTCGTGCTGTCTTCCTCCTGGACGGCGGCGGTGCATCTGCTGCATATCGCGCAGGGAATCAAACCGGGCGATGAGATTCTCGTTCCTTCTCTGACCGCTTTCCCCAGCATTGAGCCGATGATTCACTGCGGAGCAAAGCCGGTCTTCTGCGATATCGACGATACGTACACGATCGACCCTGAGGATGCTCGCAAGCGCATCACCAAGCGGACCGTCGGCATCCTGCCGGTGCATCTGTATGGTCGGCCGGCGAATCTTGACGCCTTCATGAAGCTGGCCAAGGAGCATAATCTCTGGATCATCGAAGATTGCGCGCAATCGCACGGTGCGAAGTGGAAGGGCAAACGAGCCGGCAGTTACACCGAGCATGCGGCTTTCAGCTTCTATCCCAGCAAAAACCTCACCGTTTATGGCGATGGCGGCGCGATTGCCACGCAGGATGATGAGGTTGCGCGCAAGGTGACGATGCTGCGCAATCATGGTCGGAAGGACAAATACCTGCACGAGAAAGTCGGCTTCAATCTGCGATTCAACGAGATCCAGGCAGCGGTCGGGCGCGAGCAGCTAAAGGTGCTGGACGATCTCAACGCGGGCCGGCGTCGAGCCGCAGAGGGCTATCGCCGCGAGCTGGCGGGCGTGAAAAACTTGGTGCTGCCGCCGGATGATAAGGACGGCCAGACCGAAACGGTCTACCACATGTTCGTTATCCGCTTGAAGGACAACGACACGCGCGAGGGCTTGGGCAAGGCGCTCAAGGAACAGGGAATCGAGACAGGCGTGCACTATCCGGTGCCCAATCACCAGCAGCCGGCGATCACCGAGCTTTATGGCCAGCTTCCAAGCCTGCCACGAACGGAAGATTACACGCAGCGCATTTTGAGCCTGCCGATGTTCCCGTCGATCACGGATGAAGAAGTGAAGACGGTGGCGAATGCGATCAAGGCATATCTGAAGTAGACCTGCTATAATCGTCAGCCATGGACCTGCCCGGCACAGGTTCGACAGTTTGTCAGCCAGCCCCGCGACGGGCGACAGTCCTTCCGCGCGTTTGCAAAAAGGCCGGGGGCGCGGCCCTTCCACTCGAACAACACATTCGCCGACTGCTCGATTCGGGCGCGCGAGGCGTCGTTGGTCTCTGTGGGCCGCCCGGTTCGGGGAAATCGACTGCGCTGGCCCATGTCGCGGCGGTGCTGCCTTCCGCTGCACCGGTTTCATTTATTGATGGGCGTGCGGCGCCTACGGCGCTCGCACCGGATCGATTGGTGCTCCAGACTTGCTGCGATGTTCCGGATTCACGCGATTTGTGTGCGCTGTTCGACATGGCGCCATGGACCGAAGACGACTGCGTGCAATACCTGGCCACGGTTCATCGAGAGCGATGCGCTTCGGTTCTTGCGCGCATCCGGCGGTCGAAGAATCTTGATGCGCTCCAAGGCCTGCCGGAATTGTGGCATATCGTGCTGGACGTGATGGCAGCCGATGAATCGGTACGCGATATTGAATCGGCACTGCTCTGGCACGTCGCGATGGAATTGCCGGACGAAGCGGGCCGTCGTCATGCCGGCAGCGTGTGCGTTAACTGCCAGGCTATACGGGATAGAAACCCAGGTTTCTTATCCACAACTTCCTTCAACGATCGCGTCGCTCGATTACTGCGTCATCAGGCCGTGCAGCTTCCACTCGCTGCAGAGGAACTTCTGATTCGGCTTGAAAATGCCGATGATCATCGCCTGCCGACGCGGATGCTGCCGATCAAGTTGATCGAACGAACCGGCCAAATGGCCTTTGGCCGGCCCCGCGTCCGCGAGGCATTGGAGTCGATCATCGAAGGCCAGGCGAAAGGTTGTCAGTCACTGGCGGCAAGCATACTCACCGCGATGACCAAAGACTGGCGGCCGCGCGATGGCTCGTCGCCGAATTTTGGTCGCGCGATTCTGCGAGGCGTCAAGTGGGATGGGCTTTGCCTTGCTGGTGCCGATTTTACTGCCGCCGACCTTCAAGAGGCGGATCTGTGTCACGCTGCACTCCATGATCTTTCTGCCCAGTTTGTGAACCTTACACGTGCCAGTTGTTCCTCTGCCTGGCTGCGGCGGGCTGGTTTTAGATGCGCGGTGCTGAAGTCGGCCGATCTGACCGATTCAGCGGCCATGCGATGTGACTTTGCTTCAGCCGATCTTGAATCGGCAAACCTGTCGCGGGCCGACTTGCGTCATTCAAAATTCATCCGGTCGAACCTGAATCGCACGAAGTTCGTCGAAGCAAATCTGCGCAAAGCGGTCATTGCCCGAAGTGAGCTTAACGAAGCCTCATTCAGGCGAGCTGACCTTCGGCAGGCACGATTGATTCGTCTTCGCATGAATGGCGCTGATTGGAGCCGGGCTCGTTTCCGCAATGCGTTTCTGATCCGTTGTGACTTGGAGAACCTCGAGCTTCCAGGAGCATCATTTGCCGGCGCGGACTTCCGCCAGTGCCTGCTCACAGATTCGTTCATGCCCGGCGCCAATTTCCGCGGCGCGATTCTGCGTAGGGCCGGGCTGGCGGGCATCGATTGGGCGGGGGCTGATCTGCGCAATGCGGACCTGACATGCGCGACGTTCCATCTGGGATCGAGCCGGAGCGGTTTGGTCGGCAGCACCGTTCCCTGCGAAGGCAGCAAAACCGGCTTCTACTCCGACGATTTTGACGAGCAGCATTACAAGCGACCCGAGGAAATCCGCAAAGCAAATTTGTGCGGAGCTGACCTCCGTGGCGCGATCATCGATGGGGTCGATTTTTACCTTGTTGATCTTCGCGGCGCCCGCTACAGCAAACGGCAGGCGGAACATCTGTTGCACTGCGGAGCGATCCTCGGCTCGGTCCGCTAATCAATCTCCACGTCCACTTTTTCATTGATTTACTCGGCCAATCGGGTCGATTTGACCAATAGATAGGGTTATGATCGGGCGGGCATTGAATCGCGGCGCGCATGGGCAAGAAAAAGCCAGCCAATCCACCAAATGGGGCGTCGGCAAAGCCACCGACGCCACCGCCCTTTGCGCGCCTGACGACGCCCGGCAAATGGGTCGCGCCGATGGCGGCTGCTCCACCAGCTTTCCGCCGCGAGAAGGTTGAAGTACAGCGGACAGGAAAGACGCCTGCCCCTGCACAACGCCCTCCGGCTCCGACGCCACCCGCGCCAGAAGCACCCGTCACGAAGAAACCGGAGCCTCCGCCGCAAGCCAAGCCCGTCGAACCTCCTGCTCCACCTCCGCAGCCCGAGCTTACACCTGACGTTGTCCAGGAGTCGGAACCGGTTTTTGAAGAAGTTGAGATCCCGTCGCCCCCGGCACATGACGAGGTAATTGATGTGCCGGTCGTGGAAGCTCCGCCACGATCAATCGGTCGTGCTGCGCCGGAATTCATCGATACTCACGCCAAGCCCGCTCCTCAAAAGCCCAAGCTCCCGCGCTACCCTGTAATCGGTCGCACGCGGCAAGTGGTTTACCTCATTGCCGCGCTGGTTCTCGTCGGCCTTTCAGTTTGGATTTCCGGCCTGTGGATTCACGGCCTGACCGTCGTCGATCGCGCCCTCTATGAAACGCGTGGCGGGACTTATCACTGGAGCGAGTCGTACAACGGCGCGGTCTATTTTCATGCCGAGCAGGATCCGACTGGCGCGCATCTTTCGGAGCCGGTGTGGCGGGTGGAAATGGGCGATCGATGGGCGCATGTTGATCCGCCTCCGGCGATCGAAGGCGCTTCGACACATGGGATCACGCGCGCTGCAGTCGTACTGCCAAATGGTCGAACGGCGGTGCCTTACCTGGTCATATCCTATTGGCTGCTGGTGATCGTGACCCTCGTGCCGGGCGCGCTTCTTGGCTGGCGATTCTTCCAGTTGCACCGGCGCTGCAAGATGTTCCGCTGCCCGCATTGCCATTCGAGCCTGCGATTCTCTCCGTTGCGCTGCCCCTCGTGTGGCATGCCCGGCCCGCTTGCCGCGGGCAGCTATACCGATCTCGCCAGCGCCTGAAGTATTCGCTCGGCTTCTTTCCATTGCTCGAATTTGCGCTCGTCCCGTTGAAACTCGCTCGTGTGGGCATAGCCGCGTCCGTTCACCCAGTGCAGGCCGTGAAACTTGTGCAGCAGCTCGTGGAACATGATGAAATCCATCACCATCGGCGGCACATCCTTGTCGTCCAGCGTTCGACTCACCATCACGGTGTCGGCGATCCAGTCGTAATGGCCGAACTTCCGGCCCGTGAGCGTTCGGCTCCAGGTAAGGCGCGGCGCAGTCATCGTGTCGCCAAAATATTTTTCATTAACTCGATTGAACGATTCACGAAGGTCGTAAGCATTTCCCTGTGATGTTTCGACGATCCCACCGAGGGATTCGAGTTCGGCACGAATTGTTTGGAAACCCTCTGCTGTCATTGCTTCGAGCACTTGTTGTCGGGCCGAGCGACGTTTGCCCAAGACAAGTTTTGCCAGCGACGCAAACTGCGCTTCATTGAACGCCACCATCGGCGTCGCAAGCTGGAGCCGCGAGCCGTGTGGCGAGGCCTGAAGTTTATAGATCGCGTTGATGGGGCGGAACTGGACCTGAAGGGGTGGTGGCCAGCGTTTGGAACGGGCAGCGTCCAGGTATTGGAGGGCCATTCGCCGAGCATTGATATAGGCGTCAAGCTGCTCGGCCCGCGAGAAAAGCGCCAGCCAGCCGCGCTGCTGTCGGGCGGTAGGCGTAAGGTGGTCAGCTTTAATATCGCGGCGCTGGATTGATCGCTCGATCTGCCTGCTGGCGCGCTCGATGTTCGCCCGGACCGACGCAACTTGCTCCGTTGTCAGATCCTCTGCCAGCCAATCGAGTGTGCGCTCGATCATTCGACTGGCGCCTGGGAAGGAAAAGGAATGATTCGTCTGGACCACGAAATCTTTACTATATAGAGCGACGCAGACACCGCTTTGCGAACTTAGCACTACGCATCCGACGGTTCGGATATATCAAGCATATGCCGGAGGAACTCAAGCCCAGCCGCACCGCTTTGATCACCTGCCTCATGCGGGGCATCCACAGCAAATATGATCGTTCGCCTTTGATTGATGATGCCTGGGCCGATCGACTCGTATTACCAGAAGAGCGCCGTGAAATTGCCGCTGCGGCTTTGCATGCATTCGATCCAGTACAGCGCGAAGCGATGAAATCGCAGGAAACAGATGCGATCCTCCATGCCGCCTGGCGCGGCACGCCAATCTATGGCGGCGTCATCATTCGAACTCGTTTTACCGAAGAAAAGGTGCAGTCGGCTGTAGAGCGCGGGGTGCGCCAGTATGTGATCATCGGAGCCGGGTTTGACAGCTTTGCGATGCGCCGGCCTGCGTTTGCTCACGAACTTCAAGTATTTGAGGTGGATCATCCGGCTTCGCAGGCGCTCAAGCGCGATCGGCTTTTGGCTAGCGGCGCATCGCTCCCGCCAAACCTTCATTTTGTGCAGGCCGATTTGGGCCAGGAAGGTCTGGGTACCGCGCTGGCGCGTTCGAGTTACCGATTTGATCAGCCGGCGATCATGTCCTGGCTGGGTGTGACGGTATACCTCACGCGCGAGGCCAATTTTGCCACATTCAAGTCCATCGCCGAATTCGCTGCGCCAGAAAGTGAACTGGTTTTCACCTATATCGAACACGCTGTGCTCAATTCAACCTCGCCACGAATGCAGCGCGCCCGCGCCGTGGCGGCAGCAATCGGCGAGCCTTGGATTTGCGGTTTCGATTCCATGAAACTTGGCGCTCAGCTCTCCGTCATGGGGTTGAATCTTGCCGAAGACTGGGGCGGCAACGACATGCAAGGGCGCTACTGCCCAAACCGCACCGACGGCTTCGCCCCCAGTCGCACTGGGCGTATCGCACTGGCCAGGGTGATTCCGCGATAAGCAGCCTGGCAAAAATAAGAGTTTCCGTTGCCAAAAAGGCTCTGTCTGGCAATAATTGCAAGGCGATCCGCGCCGGTGAATTTCATGCCCAGTTGTACTCAATCAAGGAACCCGCACCATGGCCTCTGAATCCAGCGAAACCACTGCAACTGTCGATCGAACGCCTGACCCTCGCAATGGCGATGGCGTCGAGCAGCCGCAAATTCGCATCGAGGAGCGGAAGTTTACCCTGATCGACTTCCTGCGAACCTGCATCAAGCTCAATGGCTCGGACGTTCACCTTCAGGCCCAGTCGGTTCCGATGATTCGCGTCGATGGCCGGCCTAAGTTCCTTGATTGCCCCCCGCTGCCGGACGAATGGATGGCCGAATACGTCGATCAGATTATCAACGTGCAGGCGGAGCCGAAGGAAAAACGTGATATTCTCGAGCATAAAGGTTCGGTGGATATCGCCTTTCCCATGCCAGACAAATCGGCCCGTTTCCGAACCAACATCTTCCATAGCCGCGAGCGCTTCGCCATCGTCATGCGGCGAATCGTCACCAAGATTCCCAATTTCGAAGAACTGAAGCTCCCGCCTCAAGTGGAAGGGCTTGCCGATCACCAGCGCGGCATCGTGATCGTGTCGGGGACGACCGGCTCAGGTAAATCGACTTCGCTCGCCGCGATCATCGGCAAGATCAACCGCACCCGTTCCGAGCGAATTATCACCGTCGAAGACCCGGTGGAATACCAGCACGAAAACGCCAAGAGCCTGGTCAGCCAGGTGGAAGTCGGCTCCGACAGCGAAAGCTACGAATATGCCCTTCGTGCGATGATGCGTCAGGACCCTGACGTGATCCTGATCGGCGAAATTCGCGATAGCTTTTCCCTAACCACCGCCCTCCGAGCCGCCGACACGGGCCACATGGTCTACACGACGGTTCACGCCACAAACGCCCCGATGACCGTCGAGCGTATGGTGTCGCTGTTCCTGCCGGACCAGAAAGGCCTGCAGCAGACGCAGCTTGGATTGAACCTGGTGGCGGTGATGACTCAGCGCCTGGCCAAGAAACGCGATGGCAAGGGACGCGTGCCGGTGATCGAACTGATGATGGCAACGCCGCTCGTGCGCAAGTACATCCTGGAAGGCGAATTCGAGAAGCTCAAAGCCTGCGTCGGCCAGCGCGAATCCGGCAGCCAGAGCTTCGACCAGCATCTGACCGACCTTTTCCAGCGGCAGATCATCGACGTCTCCGAAGCCCGCCGGCTGGCGAGCAACCAGGACGCTCTGAACCTCGCCCTCCGCGGCATCAGCAACAGCGATACGAAGCTGAGATAGCCCTACATCTCCGCGAAATTCTGGAGAATCCGCAGCCCTGCCTTCTGACTCTTTTCAGGGTGGAACTGGGTGGCAAAGAGGTTGTCGCGCCAGAGGCTGCTGACGAACGGGCCGCCGTAGTCGGTCGTGGTAGCGATGACCGAATCGTCTTTCGGGACGACGTGGTAGCTGTGAACGAAGTAGACGCCGCTGCCTTCCGGGAGATCGCGGAAGAGGGGCGAAGGCTTGCGCGCATTCAACTGATTCCAGCCCATGTGCGGCACCTTCAGACCCATTTTCTGATCGACGTCGAATCGAACGCATGAGCCGCCGACGATGCCCAGACCGCGAAACTCGCCGTCTTCGTAACCGACGTCGAAAAGCATTTGCATTCCCAGGCAGATGCCCAGGAAAAGCTTGCCTTTTTCGATATGGCGGGCGATCGGGCCGACCATCTCCTTCTGGCGAATCGTCGCGATCGCATCGGCTAAAGCACCGACGCCAGGCAGCACAACTTTATCTGCGCGATCGATCTCCTCGGCGTGCGAAACGATCTGCGCCGACGCCCCGACTTGCTCGAAGGCCTTCTGGACCGAGCGGAGATTGCACATGCCGTAATCGATGATGGCGATGGACATACGGGCGATTGTAGGCCGGGGAGCGAGTTCAAGCGTGTGCAAATTTGTCCCGCAACCCGGCAGACGATGCTAGGATTGGACCTAATGAACCGTTCTCATTTGAAACATCAGGAGGCAGGCATGAACCGTCGGCACTGGATTTTGTCTTCAGCGATTGTGGGCTTGATGTCCATTATTCCCGCCGGCGCAGCGCCGACTCCAACCGCCGCGCCCGCGGCGGCGACCATCAATGGCAATAGTCCCGCAGCTCAAGGCGAAGCAGTAGTTATCAAAGGCCTTGCCTATTTGAAAAACTCCCAGAAGCCCGACGGCGGCTGGCAGGAAACCACGGAGCCGCCTGCGATTACCGCAATCGTTCTCAAAGCATTTCTCGATGGCCCTAAGCAGTCTTCCGATCCGCAGATGCTCGACCGGGGCTTCAAGAAACTGCTGCAATCCCAGCAGCCCGATGGCAGCATCGCTTCGGATGTCCTGGCTACGTACAACACCGCAATCGCAGTGAGCACGTTCGCGGCCGATCCGGACAAATACAAAGAGCCGGAGGAAAAGGCCCTTCGGTACCTGGAGTCGATCCAGTGGACCGACAAGATTCAGGGCGTGAAGGATCGCAGCAAGCAAGTGCCGCAGAGAGATCCCAACTACGGCGGCTGGGGTTATGGCGGCCATGGCCGCGCCGACATGAGCAACACGCAGATGGCCCTCGATGCCCTGCATGATGCCGGCCTGAAAAGCAGCGACCCCGCCTATCAAGCAGCTATTAAATTTATCACCCGCGATCAGAACCATTCCGAAACCAATGACCAGCCCTGGGCCGGTGACGATGGCGGCTTCATCTACACTCCCGCGCAAGGCGGATCATCTGTCGCGGGAACATTGGTCACTCCCGACGGCAAAAAGATTTTCCGCAGCTATGGATCGATGACCTATGCGGGCCTGAAGAGCATGATTTATGCTGGACTGTCGAAAGACGACCCGCGCGTGAAAGCTGCATGGCAATGGGTGCGCGATAATTGGACGTTGGATCAAAATCCCGGGATGCAATTCGCCAGCGCCACGCCCAACACCGAAGCGGCGCAGTGGGGCCTGTATTATTACTATCACACGCTCGCCCGCGCGCTCCGCGCTTATGGCGAGCCGATCATCGTCGATTCGCACGGCAACAAACACGACTGGCGCGTCGAATTGATCCAAAAGATCGCCAGCGAGCAGCATCCCGATGGGAGTTGGGTTGGCCGGCAACGCTTCATGGAAGACAAGCCGATTTTGTCGGGTGCGTATGCGATCCTTGCGATGGAAGAGGCGCTTGCGGATCTCAAGGATCATCCGGCGCAGAAATGACAATCACTTGAGCGCGCCTTGGGTTTTCATGGGAAGCGTTCCCGATTCATCTGCAATCATCTGTCGATAACGCTCAAGAACCGTCGCATCCGCAACGCGTGGAAGATTCGCCTGCAGTGCGATCGTTTGAATCGCGTAGATCAATCGTTGGCACTTGGCCCATTTCCGTTCCAGGTCCAGATCCTGATTGTCCAGATTATCCGCGGCACTGCCCGCCTGATCGAACCGCGCGTACAGTCGATCAGACTGAATGAATTTGACGATCGCATCCCCCTGCTCCTGAATCAGCTTTGCCGCCGTTGGATCCCACGGATTAGCCAATTCCGGCCACTTTCGAAGTAATCTGCTTCGGAGCAGGGCCGCCATCTGGTCACGATCGCCAAAACGCTGCTGTCGGCGCTTTTGAATGCCTTTGCGATCGGACGTGATTTGATCGGCAAGGTGCTGGGCCTCCAATAGTCGAGCATTCCCCGAAAGATTCAGAACCTTCGACAAACCTTCCAGCGCCGCGCGTTGTGAGGACGAGGCATGTTCGAGCATCCGATCGTAATCCATATCCGCGCTGAGCAACCCCGGCCCGCGATCCTTGCTGAATTGGCGGACCAGCACATCCGATGTCGTCAGCGGCAAATCAATCGTGTCGGAATGAATCAGCACATACGCGTGCGCCTCCGCCAGGCTCACGTGTCCATCGCCATCAAAGTCAGGCGGGTCGACGACTTTTCCCGATCGCGTTTTGCCATCGAGGCATGCCAGGAAATAGGTCGAATAATCGCGGTAATCATCCTCGGCGATGTCCGCGGTACATCCAGCCGCCTGGCGATCGAAGGTGGTGGCGAAGAATCCGCATCGTCGAGATGACGTGAGGCGCGCCCCCGGCCGGGCATCGCGAAAAATCACATCGCCAAAACCACCGGCGTGGCATTGCACCATGACCAGCACAACCTGCAGGCTCGGGGAAAGCCGATCGAGCATCTGCGAAAAATCGGCAACATTCAGCGGCCGCTCGCCCCATAAAGCCAACGTTGTGTTGCGCGCCGGCCGGCCAGGACCGCCATGGCCGGTGAAATAGATGAAGAGTCGATCGCCGTCGCCTAGGCGAGCGCCAGTCGTGCTGAACCAGTTGTCCAGTGCTCGACGCGTCGAGGGGCCCCGAACGCCCGGGATATTGTGCGGCCGATATTGATAAAATGTTTCTTCATCCGGCTTGAAGATTCGCGACAGCATCACATTGGCCATCGGCGGCTGCTGTGCCGGCATGAACTGCACATCGCGGCCCCCGGCTGTTCCATCGGCAAAGAAGACGTCGGCCGCCGCGTCGGGCCCTTCGCTGTCGTGCAAAAGTCGCTGGAAAAACAGCACGTTCTTCTCCAGCGACACCTGATTCTCCGCCGGCCCTGGGCCACCGCCGATCACCAGGAAATGATCGGATGCAGAGCCGCGCCGAGCAAATCCCAGAACGAGCAACAGGATCGCGATGGATAAAACCGCGAAATCGCTCTTCGAGCCGCTGGGATTGTTCTTGCGCATATTACCTCAACGTTGCCAACATCATCATGCCGCAGCGGCTACGCGGTTGCAGAATGTGAAATCGTTCGATCATGGCTTGAGCACGATCTTCCCATGCGATCCCGGCTTGAGGATATCCTCGTGTGCCTTGGCGGCATCGTTCAGAGGCATCTCCCGCCCGATCACCGGAACCAGCGTCCCGTTGGCCAATCCCGCAACGAGCCCGGCATGGATTTGCTTCAGCTCTGCTTCCGTCGCATTCATCAGGCTCATGCCGAGGATCGAAGCATCCCGACTCATCGTATCGCGCGGATTGATCTCGATGCTGCCGCGATTTCCAATGACGACAACCCGACCATGCTTAGCCAGCACGGTCAGATCCTTTGCGAGATTCACGTTGGCCAGCATCTCGATGATCGCATCGACGCCGCGATTGTCAGTCAACGCCATGAGCTGCTTGAGATAATCGGGCGAATGGTGATCTAGCACATGATCGGCCCCCTGCTGCTTGACGAGCTTGCGTCCTTCTTCGGTGCCGCCAGTGCCGATGACGACTGCGCCATGTGCGTGAGCAAGTTGCACCGCCGCCGTTCCGACACCGCCCGAGGCGCCGTGAATCAGGACCGTTTCGCCGGCGCGGATTTGGCCGCGTAGGAAGAGCGCGCGATAGGCGGTCGCATAGGGCACTCCTATCGCCGCCCCTTGCTCGAATGAAACATTCTCTGGAAGCGGATGAACCTGCGCAATTTCGCAGACGGCCTTTTGCGCATATGCTCCGCTTACGGTGCTGTTGGTGTAAACACGATCGCCCTTCTTGAACTGCTTGACGTTCTGCCCCACTTCCTCAACCACGCCGCCCACGTCGGTGCCGGGGATATATGGAAATTGCTTGGGGCCATAAATGCCCGAGCGGATGTAGGTTTCGACGGGATTCACACCGACGGCGCGCACGCCGATCAGCACCTGTCCCGGCCCGGGCTTCGGATCAGGCACATCCTCGAACTTCAGCACTTCCGGCCCGCCAAATTGATGAACGCGAATTGCTTTCATGATTCAACTCTCCTTCACAAGATTGGAGCATGATAGGCCGGGCGCGCTTGCCTGCGAAGCGCGGCAAATCAGATGCGCTTCCTAAGCTTTCACTCTCTGATACGCACGGCGGGAGTATTCAGATGCACCCTATTTGCCCGCATCGAAAGAAACGCGTACGCGAGCGGGACTATGCAATTGGAGAATCAGCCGGCCCTTCTGTTCGTTGTACTCATTGGGCGCGGCCAGCACCATCGGATGTCCATCAATTAAAACCTTCGGCTCGCTCGTCAGCCCCGACAATAAGATGGAATAGGGCTTTGAAGTCCAACTCTGCGCTGTAAACGACATCTGCCCGCGCTGCTCATTTGGAGAGGTGATCGCGCCAGGAACATGCAGCATCACACCGGCTTTGCGGAAGCAATGGAAATCATACAGCGGCGGGCCACCAAACAGTCGCACGGCATCGGCCTGCACCGTCCCAGGATTAATGGCAGGATCGTTTCGCGACTGCGAGTTCAGATTAAATGAATCGGGGAGCAGACCGACGCGCGCTTTGTCTGAGCCGATCGGGAAAGTCTGTTGGATTCCGGAGGCAGTGATGCCGTCGGCAAGCTGCTTCCAAATTGAATTGGAATCATATCGTTGCAATCGATAGAGCGCATCGGCATACACCAGCGCGCACCATTGCACCGGCTTTCCCATCCAGTTAGGCGCCTGCCAATGGGTCGCGCCAAACACCGGTGGGCTGGAGAAGGCGCCGACCGGTCGCGCGGCATCGTCATCAAACTGCGGATCGGTCAGATAGACAAAGGGCAACCCTGTCCAGGCCCAATCGATTGCGCGGTCCAGCAGATCTTTCTCGCCGGTCAATTCATAACCGAGCGTGTAGGCACGCACGAGATAGGCCGACGCGAGAATATCAGGCGTGTGCAGCGGAACTTCCCAGGTCTGCGCACCACGCGGCACCGAATGATCGAACTTGTTCATCGCGTGCAGCAGGCGGATGCCCTCGCGAATCAAATCGCGATCTCCGTTAACCGATGCGCATTGCAGAACCATCGCGACGTGTTGCGCGGTCAGGCCATTTGAATCTTTGGCAAAATGCGTTTTGCCCAGGTCGTCGCCGCCGGGATTGGAATGGTAAAGCAATGTCCCATCCGGCTCGAAGCGCGAAAGCAACGCATGCCCCTGCGCGGCGGCTGCATCCGCATTCTCATCAACATGGCCAAAAATCAGTGCTTGAGCAGGGAAGCGCACGTGCCCCACTGCCGCTGAATCAAAGGCGTTTGGTGGAACAGCGCCGATCGCACTCCCCGAGGCATCCCGCAGACGCTGCGTTAGCGGGCTATTCTTGAGGTGCTCGGCCAGCCAAAGTTCATCCATCGCTGCATCGGCTGCCGGGTGCGGATCGAAATGTCCTGGAAAGGCGTGGCGATATTCATTGCCCTGCCGAATCTTCGAATCGAGCCAACCCATGCCGGCGGTGCGAAGGTAATCACCAAGATTCACCTTGGGCTGCGGCGGCAGGCCTTTCATATCGACATACTTTTTGATTGCATCTACGACTGATGCACCTTTGCCCGCAATGATTGTCGCCTTGAGATGGATGGGCTGGTTTGCTGCCAACAGGGTCGGCTGGCGCGGGAGCAGGTCGCCCTGCGCACGATTCAATCCATTAGCACCGGGATAGATCAGCCCCATCAGGTGGCCGCCGGAATGGAATTTCCGATCAGGGGAATCAAACAGCGCCGCGACATCATTCGACGGCTCCCAGATCAGCCCTACATATTGCCGGCCGGCGCAGACGCACATCATCGGGAACGTGATCTTCTGCGAATCCGGGACCTGGCGGCGCGAGCCGGCGCCGATGATGTCGGCTTCGCTGCTGCTGGGCTCATTGTCCAGATATTCCAGGCCGGGCAGCAGCGCCTGCGTTTTGGATTCCCCGAACGAGCTTGCTCCTGGCAAAAGTCCCAACAGCGGCAGGAAAAGAACCTGTCGATCCTGGTCCACTTGACATTTGACATCGATGTCGATCGCGTCGGGCGTGCTCGCGGGGCTGTAGGTGCGGGTGATGCGCCAATGAGCCTGTCCATCGGGCAGATCGGTGATCTCCCGCACGCTATGAGCCGATCGGCCCACGCTCGAATGCGTCGCGCTATCGACGTGCAGCCAGACGATCTTGTCATCGGCTTCGTAGCCGATCAGGAACTTATTTAGGCCGATCGCAATGGGCTGGTGATTCACTTCAACTTCAAAGCCCATGGGAGAATGAATGTCGTGCCGAAGTTCGAGCGATCCGTTGATAACGATTTGCGCACCATCGCGAAAATCCGGTGGCGTGGGTTTGGGCCATTGCGGCGGCACATAGATCTTCCGCGCCTCCACCCGCAGGCTGGCGAGGATGCAGGTGCCATGATCGCCAGGCGGGTCGAAACGCAGACGATAATTCTTCCCCAGAGCCGGCAGATCGAGTTTTGATTCCACCCATTTTCCCGCGGGCACATCAAATCGAACCGAAGCCTCTTCGGTTGCGCCACGCGAAAAATAAAAGAGCTGCGCGCTTCCACCGGCATCGGATTTAAGCCGAATCGAAACTCGCAACGGCACGTTGGCCGGGTAATCGCGCCGTGGGCCGATCAGATAGGCGTCTTCTCCATTGATGGTGACGATCAACCCTTGCGCGCCCGCGCGGCTGGCAGAAATATCATGAGCCGGGCGCCAGGCGGCAGCCTCGCGGGCATTGGTGAAATCGAATGTTGCGATCGGCGCCGCCTGCGCGGGCAATTGCACGCCCAGCAACAAGATCAATGCGACTGGAACGGAAAGGCAAAATCGTGATGGCCCCATGCGGTTGGTAGTGCAGCGGACCAATCACCGTTGACGGGAAGAAGCACGCGTTCCAAAACGCGCAATCTAGAGTTTCCCCAGAAACTCTGGCCGAAGGTCGGCGAGGAATGGCAGATCGCGGCGGTATTCGTTCAGTGCATCGAGGCAGAGCGAAGCGGTGATGATGCCTTCGCGCGGGCCAGCATCGGCGATGATCCCGCCGCGTGGGCCGATGATTTGGCTGCCCCCGGCGTAGCTGAATGAGGGATCTTTGCCGCAGCGATTGACGCCGATCATGTAGGCTTGGTTTTCGATGGCACGAGCGCGCAGAAGCGTCGTCCAATGTTCCTGGCGGGCCACCGGCCAATTGGCGATGTCGATCAGCACCTGCGCACCGCGATGCGTCGCAGCACGAAACACTTCGGGGAAGCGCAAGTCATAGCAGACAAATGGCGCTACCTTGAGGCCCTGCCAGTCAAACAAAAGCAATTGCTGTCCGGCCGCATAATTCGCCGATTCACCGCCAGGGGTAAAAGGATGAATCTTCTGGTAGCGGAGGATTTGTCCATCGGGGGAATAGACAGCCGCTTCGTTGACCGGTTTGCCATTCTGTTGGCGCGAGACGACACCGGCGACGACGCAGACTTTGCGATCGCGAGACAACGCGCTGAGGAATTCGTTTGTGATGGAAATGGACGATCCTGAGGTTTGCTCCACGTCCATGCTGAAGCCGGTGGCGAACATCTCGGGGAGAACGAGCATGGCGCCGTCGGGAATGTGTGCGCGCTCGAGAAGTCGGCGGACCTTTTCGATATTGGCGGCCGGGTCGTGCCAGACGATGTCGAGTTGGAGAGCGAGGACATTCATGAATTTGCAAACAAAAATTGAAGAGCGGTCAACGGCGTGCAAGCACGCCCGCTAAACGTGGCTTCCACGATTCATTCTACACCATCGCACGCAATCCTTTAATCAATCGACCCATTCCTTCAGCGGCTGTGTCTTTGGAAAGAGCTCCATACGCGATGCGAAGGGCGCAACTGTCGCGAATGCCAAAGGCGCTGCCGGGGATGGCGGCGACGCCAAATTCACGCACGAGCCGCTGGACGATTTCCATCGGGTCCAGCCGCGTGTGTATTCGCGGCAGAAAATAAAATGCGCCTTCCGCTGAGGGCAAGGTGATCCGGTCGCCCAGCGACTCGAGTTCTGTCTTGACCATGTCACGCACGCCGGCCAGTTCAGCGACATGCCGGCGGCAAAAGTCTGGCCCTGCAGAGAGAGCACCGAGCGCTCCGTACTGGCAGATCACCGGCGGACAGATCAGCATCGTATCCTGGATCTTTTTGACCGCATCGAGCAGGTGATCGGGGAACACCATGTATCCGATTCGCCAACTGGCAAAGCCATGCGATTTGGAAAGCGAGAAGAGGGAAATCGTGTGCGAGGTGCTGCCCTCCATCGATGCCGGCGAAAAATGGTGGGCATTCCCATAGATGAAATATTCGTAGGCTTCGTCGTGAATGTGATAGACGCCGGCCGATTTACACAACGCATTCACTTTCCGAATCGCGGCTTCCGGATAGACGGCGCCAGTCGGATTGTTGGGCGAAATAGTAACGACAGCTCTCGTGCGCGGCGTGATAGCGGCCGTAATCAAATCCGGCTGAAGTTGATAGGCTTGGTCGGTCGGCACACAGACGGCCTTGCAACCGGCCATCTCGATCGCCATCTCATGGTTGAAATAGTAAGGCGTTTGGAGAATGACTTCGTCACCGACGTTGGCGACCGCGAGGAGGGCATTCATGAAGGCCATGTTCCCGCCGGCGGTGACGACGAGGGAATTACCGTGACCGACGCGAATGCCATTTTCACTCTGCAGTTTTTGAGAGAGGCTTTCCTGCAATTCGGGGATCCCGCCGACGAGTTTGTACTTTTGATTGACCGGATCAGCAAAGAAACGATCGATCGCCTCGCGCGCCTGGGCCGGCGGGCCATAATGCACGACGCCCTGCCCCAGCGAAATCGTCCCCGGATGCTGGCGGATCAACTCCCCCACCACCGGAATCACCGGCGATTGCACCCGCTCCATCCGCAACGATTGCCGAAAGGTTTCGCCTCGATCGTGCATGGCTTAAGCATATCGAAGGACGGCAGACAACGGAAATGGATTGTGCGACGACACATTCTTTAGGGCGTGGGTCGTGCAGCGGCGCGAGTGAAGCGAGACTGGAAGAGCCGCGCGCGAAGTAAGCGGTCCACGCGCGCTGCGCGAGCAGACCGCTTACTTCGTGCGCGGCTCTTTTCGATCGTCCGCGGTAAGTCGCTTCATTGCCCTTTGGCACTCTGCTCGTTCAGCATTCCCCGGCTGTTCATCCACTCCAGCATGCGCTGCGGCCAGGTCGAGCAGGGATTTTTGCTTGGCTTCATTCCAAACCCATGGCCACCCGCGGCATAGATATGAAGCTCCGCCGGAACCTTGGCATGCTTGAGGGCAAGATAAAGATAGACGCTGTTCTCAGAATTCACCGGATCATTGTCCGCCTGCACGATGAACATGGGCGGCGTGTTGGCCGACACGCGAATCTCAGGAGAAAGCTCGGCTGTCCCGCGCTTGATCACGCCACCCGGGTAAATCGGAACGGCAAAATCGGGGCGAACATCCTGCTTGTCGATTTCGTCGATGGGCGGATAGGCGCGCTGATCGAAATTCGTTGAAGTCGCGGCGGCAAGATGACCGCCCGCGGAAAAGCCGAGGATGCCAACGCGACGCGGGTCGATCTGCCATTCGGCTGCCTTGGAGCGCACGATGGAGATGGTCCGCTGCGCATCCTGCAATCCCGGAAGATACCGCGGCGTTCCCTTCGGCGCGGGCACGCGATATTTCAGAACGATCCCGGTGATGCCCTGCGACGCCAGCCACTGGGCGACGTCGGTGCCTTCGTAATCCATCATCAGCGCCGAATACCCGCCGCCGGGGCAGACGATGATGGCCATGCCGGTGTTCTTCTCTTTTTGCGGGCGGAAGATGGTCAACGTCGGCTCGGTGACGTTGGTCACACGCATCTTCGTCCATTGCTCGGGACCGACCTGGCCGGAATCGCCCGGTGCTTTGCCGGGCCAGACGTTCATTTTGAGCGGCGCTTCCTGAGCGGCCGCGATGGAAGACAAAAGCAACCCGCACATCATGATCCACGCGAACGAGATTCGGCTATTCATGAAGCATCTCCCGGAATGATCGACCCCGTGAAAATAGTTTGGCGCACCGAAATCGTGGGCGCGGGTGTTCGATAGGGCTGATTGTCGATCCTCTCCTTTCGGTGCGAAGACGCATTCCATGCCGTTAGTCGCGCCCCACAGGTGGGGCGGCTAAAGTGGCGGGCCAACGCGGATTATGCGGAACTCGATTCTCTTGCATGCGCGCGCTGCTCCCGATACGGTGCCGCACCTATGCATCAATGGCCCGCCGCCGTGCTATTCGATTTCGACGGCGTGCTCGTGAACAGCGAGCCGTTACATTTCCAGGCATTCCGCGAGGTGCTCGCCGCCGAGCATATCGATCTTGGAGAGGACGAGTATTACCGTGAGCTGATTGGCTTCGATGACAAGGGTGCGTTCCGCCATCTCTATCAAAAGCGTAATCTGGATTTGCCGCCAAAGACTTTCCTGGCGCTTATGGCCCGTAAGAGCCGGGTCATGATGGACCTGATTTTCCGCAAGCAATTCAGTGCACTGCCGGGTGTAGAGCAGTTTGTTCGCAGCCTTTGGCGCAGATCTCCATTGGCGATCTGCTCGGGAGCGCTGCGCGAAGAGATCGAAGCCATGCTCGAAGGCATTTCGCTGCGAGATTGTTTTTCCGTAATCGTAGCTGCGGAGGACGTGACCGTCGGCAAACCGGATCCATCCGGCTATCTCATGACGGCCAAGCTCATTTCGCAAAAAGTTGGGCGCGAGCTGGAGCCGCGCGACTTTTTGATCGTGGAAGATGCGCCGACGGTGATCCGATCGGTGCGCGGCGTTGGCTTCCCGACGCTTGCGGTGGCAACCAGTTATGCTCCGGAAAAGCTGACGGACGCGAACTGGGTGGTCAAAACCCTCGAGCCACAGGAAGTGCGAAGGACCGTTCCGGAACTGAAGCTCGACATCTGAAGCGGTGCTTGCGCGATGCCAGAATCAGCGAGAGATTTCGCCGTAGCCTGGATGCCAGTATCGTGGATCATTGGTCAGGCTCGACCCGATGTCTATTCCCATCCGTCATTGCCGACGCCGTCGAATTGGCCGGGAATCATAGTGTTGGCGATTTTCGGATGGATCGCTTTAGCGACGCTCGTTGGCACGATCACCCTGCTGATTCGCCGTCGGTTGAAGTCGCAAGAACCCTCGGAGGACGCGAACCGGTGACCAGCAATAGCTAAGGTTAGCAGCAACGCGAAGCGGAGCGCTTTCATCGCTAGGAGAAAGCGCTCCGCTGTCGCGTCGCTGCTAACCTTGGCTTCAATACCTCTCGTCGCTCAATCCCGCGGCGATGACGCAGTCGGCTGACTGCCCTGGCTGGGATTCTGTTGATTCGGGATTTGCAACTCCGGCAGCGGGCCGACGGGAATGATCGGCCGAGCCATGTCGCTTTCATCCTTCAGGCTGGGGCCGGGGACGACGCCTACGCGCCGCAATGCGGCGGAGGTTTCCTCGTCGTTGGGATTGAGAGCATAAGCTCGCCTCAATTCGGTGCGGGCCGCATCGGTCTGCCCGAGCTGCGAAAGGTAAATTCCAAGCTCCTTGTGAACTTCTGGATCCTTGCCATTGAGCAGAAGCGATTCGTGATAAGCCTGGAGGGCCGAGTCGGCATCACCCAGCCGGCGATCGACCTTGGCCAGCAGGAACTGATCCTCGGCACTCTTGGCATCGTGCAGCAGGATGCTCTGCTGTGTGTCGTGATCCTGCGTTTTGCAGATGGCGTCGGCCAGCTCATTGAGCACTTTCAGACGAAGCGGGCGATCGTCGCGCCCTTCAAGCGAATTCTCCATGATCTGCAGCGTCGTGCGATATTGCTCGACCGCCTGCTCGTAGGCGCCCATGTGATCGAGGCTCTGAGCCAGATACATGTGCGATTGCAGGTCGGCGGGATTATGTTTGATCGTTTCCCGGAAAGCGCCGGCCGCGTCGGCATATTGGCCGTCGTTGTAAAGCTTGATCCCTTTTTCGCGATCCACGCGCGTGTTAGTCAAGATAGTCGCGCAACCGAAAATCACCGACGCCATTCCAATGCTGGCGATCGCCGCGCAACTCCGCCGGGTTAAACGCTTGAAAGATAAAGACATGGCTACCTCCATGTAGCGAAATTTGACATCCATTTCCGTCACGAAACGCCCGTTGCCATTGCGGCAGCGGTGCCCATTGGTCCAATAAGCTACCGAAACGCGCAAAAATTGCAACATCCGGGTCCCCGTTTGTTCGTAGTCCAGTGTTTGCCTGTCGTTAGCACCCTTCGTATCATTCGGCCGCATGCCTTTGAGTCTCGTGGAACGAGTGGGAAGCCGCGCTACAGACATGCTGGCTGCGGTCGGCGCTTTCTTTGCATTTGCCGGCAAGACGTTCGGGTGGGTTTTCCGCTCGCTCTTTAAATGGAAAACGCTGCGGCTGCTGTTTCCCCAGATGTATGAAGTGGGCGCGAGATCGGTGCCGGTTGTGGGCGTCACGGGTGCCTTCATCGGCATGGTGATGGCGGTCGAAACGGTCAATCAATTCAAAGCGATCGGCCAGGAAACGCGCATCGGGGCGGTCATTAACCTGTCGGTGGTGAAGCAGATTGGGCCGGTGCTGGCGGCAGTCATGCTTGCGGGGCGCGTTGGAGGCGCGCTGGCGGCCGAGTTGGGAACGATGAACGTCACCGAGCAGCTCGATGCGCTGCGCGTGATGGGAGCCGACCCGATTCGATATCTCGTGGTGCCGCGTTTCATGGCATCGCTGCTTTTGACGCCTGTCTTAACCGCATACAGCGATTTTCTGGGCGTCATCGGTGGCTGGATTATCTCTGTCTTTTTTCTGGGAATTCCCAATGCACCCTACTGGCAGAATTCGCATGTGGAACTCTGGCAGATCATGGAAGGATTGATTAAGAGCGTATTCTTTGGCGGAACGATCGGGCTGATGAGTTGCTACAAAGGATTTACCAGCGGTGCGGGCGCAAGCGGCGTCGGGCGCGCCTGTACCGAAAGTTTCGTGGCGAGCTTTCTATTGATCATCGTCGAAAATTTTATTTTCGCCGAGCTGTCCAAGCAGATGTACGTCTCGCTCTACGGCGTGAGAGGAATCTTCTAAAGCGCATCTCGCGAACCCGGCGCTCCCGTCTATGGCCCTTATTGAGCTGCGCAATGTCTCCAAGCGTTTTGGCCGCCTCGTCGTGCTCAACGACCTGACGCTGAACATTCCCGAGGGTCAGAGCCTTGTCGTTATCGGCGCCAGCGGCACCGGTAAAAGCGTTTTGCTCAAGCACATTGTTGGCCTGCTGAAACCCGACAAGGGCGAGGTCTGGTTTGATGGAAAACGTGTGGACACGATGTCTGAGCGCGAACTGGTCCCCCTCCGTGAGCAATTCGGCTTCCTGTTTCAAATGGGCGCGTTGTTTGATTCGATGACTGTTGAACAAAACGTCGCCTTTCCCCTCGTCGAACACACAACCAAGACAAGGCCTGAAATTGAAAAGATTGCCCTGCAGAAGCTGGCGATGGTCGGCCTGCCGGATGTCGGGCGAAAAATGCCGGCACAGCTCTCGGGTGGACAGCGCAAGCGCGTAGCACTCGCGCGGGCCATCGCGATGGACCCGCGTGTCATTCTTTATGACGAGCCAACCACCGGCCTGGACCCGATCCGTTCGGACGTCATCAACGAACTGATCCTCAAGCTCAAGCGCGAAATGAGCGTGACCAGCATTGTGGTAACGCATGACATGCACAGCGCGCTGAAGGTCGGTGACCGCGTCGTCATGCTCAAGGAAGGCAAGATTATCTTCGATGGCACGCCTGATGATGTGCGGAACAGCGACAATCCGATCGTGCAGCGATTTGTCAAAGGCGAAGCGTCGGCGGAAGAACTGGCATCCCTCGATGTGCAGGCGGATGATGAGCCGTAAGTAAGAGAGAGGAAAAACTATGTCCTCGCGAGCAAGAAACGTTATTACTGGCGTAGTCGTGTTGGGAGCCATCGGCGTGTTTCTCTGGATGGTGCTTCAATTCACCGGCCGCGCCACGGCAGCCTTTGCAGGCAAAGGAATACCTGTCGCAATCATTGCCAGCCGCGGCGACGGCGTCTCCGAAGGTACGCCGGTGCTTTATCGTGGCGTGCAGGTTGGAAAGATCGACAGCGTTGCGCGAGCCGAGGACAACCTTCACATCCGCATGGCGGCCGAGCTGGATCGCAATCCCCCGCTGCCGCGCGATCTCGAAGCGACCATTCGCATTCAAAGCATGCTGGGAACGTCTGCCGTAGTTGAATTATCGACCACCGGCGTCCCCACCGGCCAAGTGACTGCGGGCGAGGAGATCCCGGCAGTCTATGCCGGCATTCAGCTCCTGCCGCCGGAGTTCAGCGACGTGCTGGCGGATGTTCGCCAGAAGCAGCTCATCAAGCATACCGATGAAGCCATCGTCGCAATGCGCGATCAGCTTCAACACGCCGGCGAGTTGATCGATTCGCTCAAAGGCGTCATCGGAGATCCCAAAACCCAGAGCGATCTCAAGACGGCCATCGCGAATATGAAGCAGGTGACTGAACGTGCCGATCGCATTGGAGCGAACCTGGAGACATTCACCAGCGACCTGCAGAAAATCTCGGCCAACGCGAGTTCGACGCTCAACGATATGCATAAGACGATCGAGCACACGGGAGGCGACGTCGATGCACTCTCGCGCCACCTGACCGATGACATCGACAAGATGGGAAAAGTGCTCGATCAGTTCCAGCAGGTCGCCGCCAAGATCAATAACGGCCATGGGACGGCCGGGCAGCTTCTGAATGACCCTGCTCTCTACGATCAACTGACCGACACCGCAAAGGAACTGAATCTCGTCTCGAAATCGTTGCAGCGCCTGATCGAGCAATGGGAGCAGGATGGTTTGTCACTCAAAGTGAAGTGATTCGACGAGAGCCGGCTATTTCTTCTTTTCCAGCCGCTCGCGGCCGTTCATGTATTTCCGAAGCGCTTCGGGCACGGTCACGCTGCCGTCGGCATTCTGATAATTTTCCAGAATCGGAATCAGAATGCGGGGGCTGGCCACGACCGTGTTGTTCAGCGTGTGGCAGAAACGGATTTTCCCGTCCGCTCCGCGATAGCGCAAATTGAGCCGGCGCGCCTGGAATTCATAGAGTCGGCTGGCTGAATGCGTCTCGCCGTAGGCGCTGTTGTCCGGATCCTTCTCGCTGAATCGGCTGGGCATCCAGGTTTCGATGTCCATCATGGAGGCATTTTTCACGCCGATATCACCCGTGCAGCATTGGATGACGCGGTAAGGCAGATTGAGCGTTTTGAGCAATTGCTCGGAGTAGCCGAGCATCTCGATGTGCCACTTCTTGCTTTCCTCGATGTCGTTTTTACAAATCACCACCTGCTCGCATTTATCGAATTGATGAACGCGATAGAGGCCGGCGGTGTCTTTGCCGTAGGTTCCTGCCTCGCGACGGAAGCAGGTGCTGATCGTGGTGTATCGCCGCGGAAGATCGGCCTCTTCGAGCACTTCATCCATGTGGTAAGCGGTGAGACCGACTTCGCCGGTGCCGGTGAGAAAGCGAATTTCCTCGCCTGACTCCTGAGCTTCACCGACGCGATAGGCTTGCTCCCGGCCCGCCGGGAAAAACCCGGTGCCGCGCATCGAGGCCTCGCGCACGAGGACCGGCACGGCCATCGGCGTGAACCCCTTCTCGTACACCATCATGTCGAAAGCCAGCCGCAGTACAGCGTTTTGAAGCTCGGCTCCCGCCCCTTTGAGGAAATAGGAGCGCGAGCCGGCCAACCGCACGCCGGCTTCGAAATCGACGATGTCCAGCCCCTCCGCCAGCTCGATGTGGCTCTTTGGATTGAACTCAAACTTTCGCGGCTGCCCCCATCGATAAAGCACAACATTCTGCGTCGCATCTTTACCGACCGGCACATCACTGTCCGGCGGCTGGGGAACCTGAAGGAGCAGCGGCTCCAGCTCGGCCTCGGCTGCCTTGGCGCGCTCCTCAGCATCCTTCACTTTTGTTTTAAGCTCGGAGGTCTTGGCGATCACAGCCTGTCGCTCGGACGCATCTTTGAGCTTCCCGATCTGCTTTGATGCGTCATTCTGCTCGGAACGGAATTTCTCGAATTCTCGTTGCGCCTCGCGATGGCGCGCATCCAAATGAAGAATCTGGTCGATCTGCACCGGCACATTCTTCAGCTCTGCGCCTCGGCGATATTTCTCCGGATTTTCCCGCAAATCTTTCAAATCAACCATGCGTCATCCCTGGCATTTATGAAGGGCGGTTTTGTATCAGAAGCCAATGCACGACGATAGGCGAAGCTTCCGCCAAAATGAAACGGCCGGCGCAATCGCGCCGGCCGCCTAACAATTATCGTCAAAAGTTCCTGCCGCAATCGCCTTACCACGCAAAGTGGGCAAAGGCCTTGTTGGCGTCAGCCATGCGATGCGTATTCTCGCGAGTCTGCATTGCCTTACCTTCCTTGCGGAAGGCGGCCATCAGCTCATCGGCCAACCGATCGGCCATCGATCGCCCGCCTGCTTCCCGGCAGGCGCCGATCAGCCAGCGAAACGCCAGGCTCTGCTGCCGCTTCTTATTGACTTGCATCGGCACCTGGTAGTTGGCACCACCGACGCGCCGGCTGCGGACTTCAACATAAGGCTTGATGTTGTTAATCGCCGTCTCGAACAGCTCGAGCGGCGGAACATCCTTGACCTTCTTGGTCACCTGATCCATCGCTTGATAGAAGATCTTCTGCGCGACGATCTTCTTGCCGTCCCACATCAGGCAGTTGATGAACTTGCTGACCAGCTTGCTGTTGAAGCGAGGATCGGGCTTAAGAATGTCCTCGCTTGCTGTGAATTTCTTGAATGCCATATCTTACTTACCGTCTTGAAAGAACTTGCCCCGCCATGGACTGCTCAACCACGTCTTAACCACCAGATGGCCGCGATCATCAGGACCAAAACCGTCAGAGCAAACGCCAAAGCACTGTGAGCGCTGTTACTGAAAAACTGGTCGGGATCATTGGCCGCCAGTATCGCGATCGCATTCATCTTCCGCATCCCCCAGATTCATTGGACGGCACGTGCCGTCCTACTTCCCTTTCTTCGCCCCATACTTGCTGCGGCTTCGCTTACGCCCATCGACACCCAGCGAGTCGAGCGTTCCGCGAACAATATGGTATCGCACGCCCGGCAGGTCGCGCACGCGGCCGCCGCGAACCAGCACGATGCTGTGTTCCTGGAGATTATGCTCCTCACCAGGAATATATGCGGTCACTTCACGCCCGTTGCTCAACCGGACGCGGGCGATCTTTCGCAGCGCCGAATTGGGCTTCTTGGGCGTCATCGTCTTGACCTGCAGGCACACGCCACGCTTCTGCGGGCATGCATCGAGGTCCTTCACCTTATTGATGCGCGACAGGCTTCGCCGCGGCTTTTTGATCAACTGATTAATCGTCGGCATAGTTTCCTTCGAGTCCTTTTTCCGGCGCGCAAAACGCCCAGCCATTTCTAAGAGGCGGAGGAGTATATGGAAATGCGTTCCGCATGGCAAGACAGCTTGCCGCTCTTTTACAGGAGCCCCATGCCCTGCCAATTCACGACGCCCCATACTTTTCTTCCCCTCTCACCTGCCGTCGAAAGCGTTAACCTTGCAGCGTTAAGACAATTCGCATCAAAGCGATGTGAGAGCAGCACATGTCCATCAAACCAAAAGTTTTCAACGATCGATTCGCATTCTGCAGCGGCTTTGAGAACAGCTATCCGGTCATCACCGACCACCGCGGGAAAGACCTCCGCCGGGATGGCTTTGATCTTTCGGGCCATTATCGCCACTGGCGGCATGACCTTAAGCTCGTGTCGGAAATGGGCTTAGACTATCTCCGGTACGGCCCGCCCTACTACCTCTGCCACGCGGGGCCGGACAAATATAACTGGTCCTTCCCCGACAAAACCTTCAAACTGCTTCGCCAACTGAAGATCGAGCCGATCGCGGATCTTTTGCATTTTGGACTGCCCGATTGGCTGGGGGCGAGCTTTCAGAACCCCGATTGGCCGGCGATGTTCGCCGAATACGCGGCAGCTTTCGCCAAGCGCTACCACTGGGTGCGACTCTACACGCCCGTCAATGAAATCCTGGTCGCGGCTGAGTTCTCCGGGCTCAATGGTTGGTGGAACGAGCGATTGAAAAGTGACCAAGCCTTCGTGACTGCGCTCAAGCACCTGTGCCGCGCGCTCATCCTAGCAGAACAGGCGATTCTCGCAGTCAGGCCGGACGCGATTTTCGTCCAAAGCGAGTCCAGCACCTATTTCCATCCCGCCATTCCGGAGGCACAAGACTCTGCCAGTTTTCTCAACCAGCGACGATTCATTCCACTCGATTTGTGTTTTGGCCATGCGGTCGATGCCAGCATTTATGAATACCTGTGCGACAATGGCATGAGTCCGCAGGAATACCGCTGGTTCATGGAACAGGCTCCCCCGCTGCGGCCCAACTGCATCATGGGAAGCGATTATTATATTTCCAACGAAAAGAAAGTGACCGACCGTCATGGCACAGCCGAAGGCTCCGGCGAAGTGCTCGGCTACTACGAAATCACCAAGCAATATCACGAGCGCTACAAGCTTCCGATCTTCCACACCGAAACCAACCGCAAGGATGAGAAGGATGCCGTCCGCTGGCTGTATAAAGAATGGTTCAACATCCTGAAGCTCCGTGCCGACGATCTGCCGATCCTCGGCTTCACCTGGTACAGCTTCTTCGACCAGACCGATTGGGACGTGCAGTTGAGGGAAGACAATCACCGGATCAATCCGATGGGCCTGTACGATCTTAATCGCAAGATCCGCCCTGTCGGAGAAGCGTATCGGCATCTCATCGCCAAATGGCGGCCCGCTCTCCTCGCCCAACCCCAATATCGCAAGCTCTCAACCGCCAAACCGATTTCGCGCCGCATCCCGGGCCATGGCGCAAATGGAAGCCCAAAGCGAAGTCCGATCAAACGCGAGCGCGCCCCCGGATTCCACGGTCGGCAGGTCAGCCGAAATGAGGGGTAATCGGCCAGCAGCGTCGTCAATCACCCGAAGCGCTCGGCGCGCCGCACGGGCGTGCGCCGGATGAAATAGGCGAGCAGCTCGGCGCGAGAGGAGACCTGGAAGTGTCGGTAAAGCATCGTGACGTAATCGTGAATCGTTCGTTCGCCCAGCTCCAGCTCACGCGCAACCTGCTTTTCGCTCTGACCGTCGAGAAGAAGTGAGAGCGTTTGGCGCAGCCTGCGGGAAAGACCGTCGCGGCAGAGGTGTTCCTCGGTGGCCAGTCGCAGCCCGATCAGCGGCGCGATCTGATCGTGGAGGAGCCTGAGCAGGGCGACTTCGCGCGGGCCAAACGGCGCAGCACCGTGCGGGCGATCGATGTTGATGGCCTCCGGCCGGCGCGGAAGGTCCACGATCCGAATTGACGCCACGTAATCGTCGCAGTCGATCTGCTTTCGGAAGTTCTGATAGAACGAGGCTGTCCGGTACGACGCCTCGTCAGTAATCTCATTGCGGGTCACGGTCACCCACCCCTGGCGTACGATGTGGTCATACATTCTCGCCAGGCCAGGCATCGTATTTTCGGAAACATCGTCGTAGCCCCGCTGGGCCATTTGGGAGACGGCCGGCTGCACGAGTTGCTGCATCGCCGGCGTTAACCCAACGACACAATGCACCGAGAGCTGACCAAATCGCCCCGGTTTGCTGCCACGATCCGTCAGCATCATCCCGACGTTTCCGTTCAAAAGCCGGCAGGCGCCACGGAGCAAATGCTCGCGCCACGCGGCCGGGTCGTCCCATCGGTCGCATGTTTCGCCTACCAGTGTGACCACGTCTGAGATGTCGCTGACGGATAGCCCATCGCACACGGCCGCCGCTCCTGAATTGAGGGTGACCCCGCTGTTTAGCGGAATGCCCGCTCGTCCGCGAGCAACTATCTTAACCTCCATACCGTCGGTCGGCAGCATCAAATCCGGCAGCGCAAGTGCCTGGATTCTCCACGCGAGGTGCACATGGATCTGTTTACAGACGAACTTCGGCGTCAGCCCTTTGGGATGTACGAGCAAATGCGCAAGCATTCTCCGGTGTTTCGAGTGCCACCACCCTTTGATGCATGGCTCATCTTCGATTACGAGGGGGTGAAGCGCGCCCTCACTGAGCCCGAACTGTTCAGCAACGCCGTGCCCGCTCCGGCGAACTGGTTCATCTTTTCTGACCCGCCTCGACACACCAAGTTGCGGGCTCTGATTTCCCGCGCATTCACGCCGCGAGTGATCTCCAATCTTGAGCATCGCATCCGATCGCTATCGCGTCAGTTGCTCGATCCGCTGCTGGAGCGCGGCGAGATGGACCTGGCCAGAGAGTACGCCGTGCCGCTGCCGATGAAGGTCATCGCGCTGATGATCGGGATCCCCGATGAAGATTGGGCGAAGTTCCGGGCATGGAGCGACTCGATTCTGAAGCTCAGCTACGCCCGCTCGGGCGGGCCGGAAGCAAAGACCGCGCTCCCTGAATTCCTCGCGGTCACGGGTGAAATGAGCACGTATTTGACCCACATGATTACCAGCCGCCGCACGGAACCGAAGGACGATCTGCTCACTCGCCTGGTCGAAGCAGAGGTGGACGGCGAGCGGCTGAGTCACGAAGAGATCCTCGGCTTCTTCCAACTTTTAGTCGTAGGCGGCCAGGAAACCACCGCAAACCTGATTAATAACGCCATCCTCTGCTTTCTTGAAAATCCCGTCGAATTATCGCGCCTTCGCACTGCGCCGGAGCTCCTTCCCTCGGCCATCGAGGAAGTTCTGCGATACCGCTCGCCTCTTCAGTGGCTGATGCGCACGCCGACGCGCGACGTCGAGCTGCACGGGCAGGTGATCCCCGCGCGAAAGCTCGTTCTGTTGATGATCGGCTCCGCCAATCACGATGCGAAGATCTTCGCCAACCCCGAGCGTTTTGACATCACTCGCGACCCCAACCCCCATTTGGCATTCGGCTACGGCATCCACTTCTGCCTTGGCGCGGCCCTGTCTCGCATGGAAGCGCGCATCGCACTGACGGACCTGCTCAGCGGGCTGGAAAACTTTGGGCTGGCCAGCAGTGAGCCCTGGGAGCCGCGCAAGGCCTTGCACGTACACGGGCCAACGCGCTTGCCGATTTGTTTCGAAGGTCGCAAGACCCGCACGTGAGTGGTGGCGTAGAGCAGCATGGCTTGGGCGAAGATCGAACCTTGGTCTGCCGGTACTACATTTTTTCGTTGACTCGCGCAACTTCCATATTAAATTATTGCTGGGGCCGATCCGGAGCGAATGAGGCTGTGCGGGTGCTCTTCCTCGGGCGGGCCAGGGTCATTCCTCTGGGAAGGAGAGGGCTATGGGTACGCATCGGAGAAGCGGTGCGCGGGTTGGGTCGTACGTTCGTCGCGGCATGGGAATCTTTGGCAGGCGCAGAGATGCCGCCATCGCGAGCGCGGCTCGGGCGGTAGTCGAGCCACTCGAAAAGCGAACCATGCTGTCGGTGACTGCGACGACCATTTCCTGAAGCGAAATTGATTTAACTTGGCCCGCGGCCGGGTCTGGCGCAACCGGGATCGAGGTAGACCGGACGAGCGACGGTACGAACTACACCTCAATCGCGACATTGCCCGCCACCGCGACGAGCTACGCCGACACCGGCTTGATCGAGGCTTATCCCTACGAATACCGCGTGGATACCAGCTTCAGCAGCGGCGATCCGACCCAAGACTACGCATTTGCGGTGACAGCCCCTAATGCCCCCAGTGGGCTTTCCGCCACCAATAAGGACGGTGTCGTTAAGCTCTCCTGGACCGACAACTCGCAAGGCTCGGAGGCGTTCGACGTTTACCGCTCCGACAACGGAACCAGCTTCACTCAAATCGACACGGTGGATGGTATCAACAACTCATGGAACGACAGCACCGCGCCTTACGGCGTGACCAGCTACTATCGGGTCATCAGCGACGATGCGTTCGCTCAGTCCACTCCGAGCAATACCGTGAGCATTGTCCCGGTCGCTCCGATCATGTTGAGCGACGATAATTATACCACTCTCCACCCGGTCGCTCACGGCCAGACGCTGGTCATTGGCCCCGCCGCAGGCGAGGCGGGCATCCTCGGAAACGACTTTGATCCCAATAACGGGCTAGCCATGCAGATCGCGTCGCACAGCAGTCCGCAGCACGGGACGCTCACGGTCAACAATACCAATGGCACGTTCACCTACGCCGCCAACAACAATTTCTTCGGCACTGACACCTTCACCTATACCGCCACCGACAGTCTCAACGCGCCCAGCAACACGGCGACGGTCACGATCCAAGTCACCGATAATCAGCCCATCGCGGTCGATCAGAGCCTTGGCGTTGGATTTGAGTTCAATTCTGGAAGCGGTGATGGGTATGGCGACGGTTATGGCGATGGCTATGGCGATGGCTACGGCGGCTCTTACAGCATGACTGACGTTACCGGCAAAGTCACTGCCATCGATGGCGACTTGGCCGACACCCTCACCTACTATGCCGGGGCCGTGTCGTCCTCGGATGGAACGTTCGCGCTCGATTCCTCGACCGGCAATTTCACGTTCAGTCCCGCGTCGGGCTTTAATGGCGTCGTGGTCATCCCGGTTTGGGCGAACGATGGGGCGATGAACAGCAACCAGGCGTCCATCGTCATCAGCGGATGGACGTTCGATCCTGGCTTGGGCGGCCCCGACATTAGCGGCGATGGGATCGTCTATGCGCGCAGCGTGGAGCCGGCGGGAGCGCGCGAATACACAATCTACATGGGCCAGAGCCTCCAAGGCAGCGGCTACGATTTACTCGGCGACGAAACCGGCAGCCTTCGCGTGGACTCCCTGGTTGAAGCGCCACGGTACGGCTCGCTGAATTACAACGCCGACAGTGGCGACTTCACCTACACGCCAATGAGTGGCGTCCTGGGGCGCGACTGGTTCACGTACAAGGTGTACGCGCTCGATCCCGACACGGGCGAACGCATCCCCGGCGGGTACGTCAGCGCCGTGATCGACGTGGTGCCGATGAGCATCTCGCTGTCGATCGGGAACTACCACTCCTTCGACCCCATGACCGAGGTTCCCTACTACAACCCCCCGGTCGATGGGGGAACGGTGCCGTCTACCACTATGTATCTCATATACCCCGGCGGTAATCTTCCCGATGGCTCGACGGTAACACTCTCGGTCGATGATAACACGGACGTTGAAGTTTGGGACGGCGATCCCAACGGTCCAGACAGCACCATTCTCATCGACTCGAACACCGGGAGCTACACTTGGACAGTCGGCGACGACCCAGTGCCGACACAGGTCCAGGTCGTCGGGATCAATCCGACTGACTACGAGCAGGTAAAGTTCAGCCTTTCGGTCAGCGCCGCTCCCGACGAGGTTGGTTCTCCCGCCAGCGCCCCGGCCGCCCCTGCACCCGATCCGCAGAGCGGCGGATCGCAAGTGGCAACAGTACCAGGGAAGGGCGGGTATCTGGCCGCGTTCGACGGGACATGGCAAACGATCGCGAACAACACGGACATTTACAAGTTTTACGTCGCATACAAAAGCAAGGCTGACTATGTTCCCGGCGTTGGCAGCAACCAGCAGCACCCGCTTGAAGCGCTTCAGCCTTGGACCTGGATCAATGTCGTGCCGAGGCTGTTCAGCGGCGCGTTTGGCGGCCTTGAGGCGGCCGTCCAGTGGAATACGGAGTGGGATAAGCTCGTCGATTATTATAGTATCCCGTCCCACGAAGGAGTTCCGTTTGATACTATCGGTTGGAGCCGTGGTGCATGTATTGCCGTCAATCTGGCCAACCGGGTGGCGAGCCAGGCGATCAACATCAGGACCGGGAGTCAGGTCGTTAACTTCCATCCGGTGATTCGCTTTGTGGGCATCATCAGCGATGTAAATCAGATGGGTCCATTGTGCGGGAACTGGCCCACGTCGTTGCCGGGTGGGGTCGAGGCGATGTTCCAGGCGCTGGACAACACTCCCAACGATGCGGCCTTCCCTCAAATAACCGTCGAGGACGCCGAGGGTACGGCAGACAACGGCGACACAATATACGCATACACCCATGGCGCTATCGGCGGAGCGGCAAATGTGTTGACCGACCTGGAAAACTTCGCTCGCATGTTCGGCGTCCCGATTTGATCGTTTAAAAGGAGTTCTCAATGACGTCCGATCTTCTCACAGCGTTGGTCGTATTTCTCTGCGTTGGTTGCGGATCGTCGCTTTTCGATTCGGAGCCTCATCCGCGCAGGCCCATGTACTCCATCGGCTTCGCCAATCGTACAAAGGAGCTATTCAGTGGCGTGGAAGCCGAGTGGCTAATCAATGGGGTCCAATATGCCCCTGGAGCCGGGATGCTTGGACCCGGCTCCGAGAAAGAATACGAATATGCCGCCGACCCTATCCCGCCTGCCGCGACGGTTGTCTGGAAAACCCCGGACGGCAAGGAGCATCGCCAAAAAATGGAAGTACCAAAAAACATTCGCGATGATGCCTTCTGGACTGGCACGGTCTGGTTCAAGTTCACGGACAAAGGCGTGGAAGTCGTGCCCTTGTCCAACGAGCAAATGCACAAGCTGGCACAGGCGCAAAAGGAATACCCTTAGTCATTGGTGAGATTTATCGAACCAGGCTCTCCAAACGGTCAGCCATCCGCTGGTTCTCGGCGAGCGGGTCGAAGTCAACATAGCGGTCGGCGAAGCGATGAGCGGCATGGCCGAACGCCGGCTCGCTGAGCATTCGTTCCAGATCGGCGATGATTCGATCGGGCCGTTCTACCGGAGGCTGAAGCGCGGCCCCAAGCCGAGCTACAGCGCCTGCGAAAATTCCTTGCTCCAACAGCAGTGGAAGCTGGAGCGTAGGCTTGCCGGCCAGAAGGAATGAGGCGGTCGTGCCATGCGTGCCGTGGACGATGGCCAGGTCGCAGGTCCGGGCGACGGCCGCAAGATCAAGGGGCAGAGGCTCGAAGTGAAGCGCCGGCGACGAGAATTCTCGAATCAGCACCTCATCGGGCCGTTCCATGAACAGAAGCGTCGGCGAGCCTCGCGCCTTGAGATGCCGCAGAAGCGCGGGCAAACCTGCGAATGGCTTGAGATATCCGTAAATTCGTTTTCCTGCGCCAGTGGGCCACTGGGGCGTGGCACCTTCGGATCGAATCCATGCGCCGCGGTACCGCGCTGCGGCCGGGCGATTGGGATAGTGATCCAGTTCCTTGAAGGTCAGAAGAAACGTATCATCCACCTCCGAATAAAGCTGGCCCAATCGTTCGATGGGCGGGCAGGACCACCGCGCCAGAATATCGTTGATCTTCGCGACCACCGCTTTTTCGCAATTCAAAATCCGCTGCCGGTCGGGCGGCTGCCAGGGACGCAGGTCCGGCAGCGGATCGACATCGGGCGGGACACAGAATCCCGAGCCGATCACGACACGCCGCATCGCCAAGCCACGGCTGCACCATAGCGCCGTAGGGCTGTGATCGAAGATCACCACGTCCGGCCGCACCATTTCGAGCAACCCGCGCCAGGCTTGCGCGAGCCCTGACAGTTCCAGCTCCACCGCATACCCGGCATTGTGAAGAATCTCCGCAAAGCTGCGCGGCGAAGCAATCGCCTGCTGGCGCGGTCCGACCCGAACCGGCGCCTGAAGCAACGTGATGCCTTGTCCATCAAAAACGCGCGCTGCCGATGAAAGGTCGCGAAGGGCGCAAATCGCATGATGGCCGCGAAGCACAAGCTCGCGCGCTATGGGGAGGATCTGCATCATGTGACCCAGGCCGCCGCCCAATTCCCAGGTGAAGAGGAATTTGCCCATTGGTGAGGATTGTAGCTCGAACGTGCTTTGAGCAAGCAGCAGGATGCGCGGTGCAGCGGAATCTAAACATCCAGTATCAGCTCGCGCGGATCCTCCAAGAACGGCGTCAGCACCTCCGCGCCGGAATCGGTGACCGTAACCATATCGCAATGGCGCATACCCTGGACGTTCTCGATGTAGATGGCCGGCTCGACGTTGAAAACCATACCGACTTCGAGAAGGTCCGGCGATTTGGGATGCAGGCGGGGCTGGGCGTTGTGATCGATGGCGGCAAAGCCGACGCCGTGGCCGGTGGCGTGCTTGAATTGGTCGCCGAAGCCGCGGGCGCTCAGGACTTGTCGGGCGGCTTTGTCTACATCGGCGGCGCGGACGCCGGGGTGGATCGCCTGGAGGGCGGCTTCGCGCGCTGCAGAAATAGCATCGTACATTCGCTGCTGCTGCTCGGTGGGTTTGCCGAGGCAGAAGGTGCGGGTGATGTCGGTCCAGTAGCCGGCAATGTTGGAATTGCAGTGGACCATGACCAGTTCGCCGGGCTGCATGACGCGATCGGAGGAGATGGCGTAGGCGCCGTGGGCTGAAGCACTGCGAGGACCGGACATGATCGCCAGATGCTGTTGATCGCGGGCTTGCGGGTCTTGATAGAAAGGCTGTCTTGCTTGAGAAGCAACCGCGATTTCGGATTGACCTGGTCGGAGCGCGCTGCGAGCCACTTCGAAAGCTTCCTGGGCAACTTTGCATGCTTGCCGCACGCGATCGACTTCCTGCGACGTGCAGACCGATCGAAGCTTGGCCAGAAGGCGCTTTGCGTCTTCGATATTGCTGCCCGGTAGCGCGCTACCAATCGCTTCTGTAAGGCTGCTGCCGAATAGATGCATTGAAATATAGGAAGCCGGTTGGTGGGCTTCGCCGATATCGCAACCAATTCGGCCCCCACTCACGCCGATTGCAGAAGCGGCGGCTTTGGCCAGAGGCTCCGAGATCGCGTCTACCACCGTTTGCAGTTTATCCAGCGATGCGGGCTTGTAAGTGAAGACTTCGGCCGCTCCGGTTTCTCGGGCCAGTTCGCTTTCATCTTCAGGCGCGACCACAGCCACCTTACGCTCGCTATTGGCGACCGCGAGGCTCGTTCCCACGATCGGCCAATAACCTGCGGACAGCAACAGCACATTGGACGGGGTGCCACAGATCAGTGCGTCAAAGCCCGCTTCGCCGATTGCCCGGGCATTCCGTTGTGTTCGTTGCGAATCGTGAGCCATGTGAGCGCCTTTTCGACGTTGCGTCGTCGCGTCGTCCATTCGTATGGTAAGCCATAGGACGCAATGCGATGAATGAGCAAAGTCTTTGCCAACTTTTAACGGAAGTCTCCCGGGGCCAGCGCGGCATCGAGGAAACGGTTGAGCTCCTCAAGCGGCTGCCGTTCGAGCAAGTCGATGGCTTTGCCAAGATCGACCACCATCGCGCCCTGCGGCGCAACCGGCCTGAAACGATTTATTGCGAGGGCAAGACGCCGGCCCAGGTCGCGATGATCTTTGAGCGGATGGCCGCCCATGCACCACGTGTCCTGGCGACCCGCGCTTCATCGGACCACCATTTGGAAACCGTGCAGCACGTGCCTCGTGTGAAATATGATGCGGTTTCGCGATGTCTCTGGATTGACGATGGGCCAGTCGCCGTGAATGCGTTGCAGCCCATGCTGGTTGCCGCCGGCACGAGCGATATTCCCGTCGCCGAGGAGTCGGCTATTGCGCTGCACCTCTGCGGATATGAAGTTCAGCGAATTTATGACGTCGGCGTTGCCGGGCTGCATCGGCTGCTGGCCCATCTGCCGCGCCTGCAGGCGGCGCCGGTTCTGATTGTCTTCGCAGGAATGGAAGGCGCATTGCCAAGCGTGGTAGCGGGGCTTGTGCCGGCGCCGGTCATCGCGGTGCCGACATCGGTTGGATATGGTGCAAGCTTTGGTGGCCTTGCCGCGTTGCTGGGCGCGCTCAATAGCTGCTCGCCGGGCATTGGGGTGGTCAACATCGACAATGGATTCGGCGCGGCGCAACTCGCCGCCGCCATTCTGGACGGCATGCAGCCGCCATCCAAAGGAGCGGCGCAGTGACCGACGAAGTTGCCGTTCCTCTGGGCAAGGTTCGGTCCATCCTCGATGGATATGGCTCGACCCTCGTTGCCTATTCCGGCGGCGTGGACAGTGCCGTCGTGCTCATGCTCGCCAAACAGCAGCTTGGAGACTTCGCGCTGGGGATCATCGGTAATTCGCCTGCCTATCCCGCTTCGGAATTAAACGAAGCCCTTACACTGGCCAGAAAGTTTTCGCTGCCCGTGCGCATGATCGAGACCGACGAGAGCAGCGATCCGCGATACCTGGCCAACACCGGCGACCGATGCTTCTTCTGTCGATCCCATCTGTTTGCCCAGCTTCGAAACCTCGCCAATAAAGAAGGCTTTGCGCAGGTTACGGATGGCGTTCATGCCGACGACTTGCGAGATCACGTGGGCGGAATGAAGGCCGCGCGGCAGTTTGGCGTGCGCTCGCCATTGCTGGAAGCGGGACTCGGAAAGGCGGACGTTCGCGCGATCGCGCGAGAGCTCGGCCTGCCGGTATGGGATAAGCCGGCGCTGGCCTGCCTCGCGTCGCGAATCCCGACCGGGACTGCCGTCACGCTTTCTCTGCTGAATCGGATCGGGCGGGCGGAGCAGAACCTTCGCGATCTTGGTTTTGCAAACTTTCGCGTGCGACATCACGGCGAACTGGCGCGAATTGAACTGGCCGAATCTGAAATGCCGCGCGCGATTCAACTGCGATCGCAGCTCGTCGCCCAGCTTCGCGAGGCGGGATATCGGCACGTAACGCTCGATCTCAATCCAAGGAAATGAAGATGACCATCGACTTCCCCTACCCCGGCTACCAGGACATCGCGCCGCTGGAAATCACGCAGAAGAATTTCATGGGCGTTTTTTCGCCACGCGCTTACGACCATGTGGACGAGGCCAGTGTCCTGAAAGAAGGGCTGGCCAAGCCGATCGGCGCGCCCCGCCTTCGCGAGGCAGTCAAATGGACCGATCGCGTCTTGATCATCATCGATGACGGCACGCGCACCACGCCCATCGATCGAATCCTACCCGGCGTCTTTGAAGAGCTGCACGCCGCGGGCGTCAAAGACAATCAGATCGAATTCATCCAGGGCGTCGGCACCCATCGCCCAATGAAACCGGAGGAATTGCAGAAAAAGCTCGGGCAGTTCAACGGGAAATACAAAATGCACGAGCATCAGTACAAGGATTACAAGAGCCTGCACGATTTTGGCGCGACGCAGGATGGCACCCGCGTCACTGCCAATAAGAAGATCCTCGATTTCGATTTTGTCATGGGCATCGGCTCCATCCTGCCCCACCGCGTCAAAGGCATGTCGGGCGGAGCGAAGATCATGTTCCCCGGTATCTCCGGCAAGGAAATGATGGAGCGCAATCAGTGGGAAGCTTCGATGCACATGTCTGAAACAGTCATGGGCGTGCCGGAGAATTCCATGCGATTGCGCATGGAAGAAGCGGCACGCATCGCGGGGCTGAAGTATATTGTAAATGTTGTATATGACACGAAATTGAAAATCGTCGGCTGCTTCAGTGGCGACATTGTCGAGGCCCACCGCCAGGGATGCATCAAGGCACGGGAGGTTTATGCCGTTCATCTTCCGACGCGCTGCGACATTTTGATCATCGACTCCCACCCGGCCGATCGCGATTTCTGGCAATCCGCTAAAGGGCCGTACGCGGGCACCATGGCTGTCAAGCAAGGCGGCACCATGATCTGCGTCGCCCCCAATCCCGAAGGCGTCGCCACCAATCACGAGAACGTGTTGAAGATCGGCTATCGCCCCACCTCAGAGCTGGTGTCGATGGTGCAGGCGGGAAAGGTGGACGATCTCGTCGGCGCAGCAATTCTCGCGGATGTCTGCCAGATCGTGGATAAGACCGATTGCATCATGGTTTCGCCGGGGATCAAGCCGGATGAGGCGAAAAAGATTGGTTTCCGCTCGGCCAAGACCGCGCAGGAAGCGCTGAAGATGGGGCTGGAGAAGCAGGGAGCGGATGCTTCGATTGCGGTCCTTCGCTTTGGCGGCCATGTGCTGCCGGTCATCGAAGATGAAGCGGCAGATCTTGGCCGCGTTGAGAAAAAGGGAACGCGCGGGTGAGATTTATGTGGCACAGCCGCCTTCGGCTGTGATTTGACAGAAGCTCCTCCCGATTGCGTTACGCCGTGAATTCAACCGGCTCGCCGCGGGGGCTTTTGACTTACTTCGTGATCCAGCGCCTGCGTCAACTTAGCGAGCACTCTTTGCCAGGCCTCACTTAACGCGGCTGCAAAATCAGCCGGGGATCGACTTCGCACCGGCGCCGTTTCATGAAACGGCAATTCGAGTCCCAGTTCGTCGGCGTTCTGATATTGCCGGATCAGGAAGAACCGTCCTCCCACGACCGCAGTGGGTGCAGCTTTGTTGGATGAGTCGATGTAAAAATCGGTGACGTTGCCTTCCAGGCGAAGCTTGGATTGCAGCCCACTGGCGGAATCGACGACCGTCATCGGGCCATGCGTGTCGAGCCATTGCACGAGCGAACCCGTGAGAAGCGAAGCCGGCGGCGCGATGAAATTGTTGTAGTAATCGGTGTCGAACTGCGTCGGGCCAAGTCGGTAAACAAACGTTGCCGCATCGTAAGGCGGGCTGACGCGTATCGTGCCGACACGTAATACGCCCGCCCGATGCGCGGCCGGCGCCGCGGAATTGCTATTCTCGCTTGCTACGGACGTCTCGATTGCAAAATATCCTTTTGCCACCGGCGGCTGTTTGAGAATTCCGCCGCAGCCGGTCAAAGCCAGAAAGAAGATCCCAGCCAGGACGATCAACAGCGTCCGCACCGAATCATTCACCAATCGAAGCTCCATAATTCTTCCCTTTTACTGTCCCGGCTCCTTGCGCGGGGGCGGCCCGCCAAGAATAAGCCGGGACGGATTCTCTCGCGCATCGCTCGAAAGCGCGGCAAGATTCTCAGCCGTGCGCCGCAGGTCCGCGATGATGGCTTGAATATCCTGCTGCTGGCTTGAGATGAGCGTGCGAAGGTCCTGCGCCGTCCCGCGAAGATCGGTAATCGTTTGGCCGGCGCCGGCGCTGTCGTCCGCGACGTTGCTCAGCGTTTTGTCCAGGCGCTTGTCGTTGAGGAGTTGATCCAGCTTCGCGCTGGTGGCCTTCAATTGGCTGGCAATTGCCGGCAGATCGTTCATGGTTTTGTTGAGCGGAGCGCTATTCGCATCGATGACTTTGCTCACGTTATCGATGGCACCGCCTGCGCTATTGACCAGGTGATCGATGTGCTGGACCACGCCGGGCAGATCCGCCTTGCGCAGATCGCCCGCGAGCTGCTCGGCAGCGCTCATCACCTGCGTCATCGTGTTGGGAGCGGATGGAATATAGAGCGTCGGTGATTTCCAGTGAACGTCCAACTGTGGCGTCTTCGGATCGACATAATCCAGCCCGACAAACACGCCGCCCGTGAGCCCCTGCTGATCGACGCGCGCCCTAAGACCATTTTTGGTCATCTGTGCGAACATGTCGTGGATTTCCTTCAGGTTCATTCCTTTGAATTGGCCGGAATCCAGTGACATATCGATCAGGACGTAGCGGGCAATGCGATGCGACTGCGCGCTGACACCGCCATCCGTATTGGCCGCGAATGCGATCGACGTCACGCGCCCAATTTTCACGCCTCGATATTCAACCGGCGCGCCGACGTCCAGCCCACTGATCGATTCATCGAGGACGGTCTGCATGGGGATGTGTTTCTCGAGCAATCGCTCCGCCCCCAGGGCAATCACCGCCGCCACCATCATGCCGATGCCGATCAGGACGAACAGTCCAAGCTTGAAATATCGTGCATTGTTCATGGCTTGCCTCGATGGTTGGCTGACGGTCGAGCGCCGCCGTTGCGGCTCGGGACGGAATTGGAACTGTCAGCCGAATGAGCATGGTGCTCAAGCGGCTGGCGGCTGAAGAAAGCGCGTACCCACGGATCGGGACTGGAATCGCGCAGTTCGGTCGGATCGCCTTCAGCGACGATCGTCTTCTTTTCCGTTGAAAGCAGCAGCACGCGATCGGCAATCGCAAAAATGCTCGGCAATTGATGCGAGACAATAATGAAGGTCATGTTCAGCAGTTTCTGAAGCGCGAGTATGAGCTGATCCAGCTCCGCCGACGTGAAGGGATCCAAACCGGCCGAAGGTTCGTCGAGAAAAAGGATAGCCGGATCCAGCGCCAGCGCGCGGGCAATCCCCGCCCGTCGTTGCATGCCACCGCTCAATTCGGCCGGTTTCTTCTGGGCCTGCTCGGCAAGGCCAACCAATTGCAGTTTGGTCAGCGCCACCATGGCGATCATTCGTCCGGACAAATTGGTGTAGGTCCGCAACGGAAGTTCGACGTTTTCCAGTACGGTCATCGAGCCAAACAGAGCGCCGCTTTGGAAGGCGACGCCGATGCGCCGAAGAATGCGCTGGCGATCGTCGATCGCGGCGGCGGCGAGGTCTTCTCCTTCGATGAGAACTTTGCCCCGGGTTGAAGTCTCCAGGCCCAGCATGTGCCGAAGGAGCGTGCTTTTCCCGCTGCCGGATGCGCCGGCAATCACCAGCACTTCGCGCGGATGCACCTGGAAATTGACGCCCTCAAGAATCGTCTGGCCCCCGTACTGAACGGTCAGGTCCTGTACTTCGACGATCGGATCGGGCTCGGGTTGCTCGAGCCGGCAGGTGCTTGGCGAAGTTGATGAATCGGCCAATTTGGGATCGGCGGATGGGTCCACCATCAAATCCTCATGAAATAGTAGATCACTCCGAAGCAGCCATCCGTGGCGACGACAATCAGGATCGACATGACGACCGATCGGGTCGCGCTGTCGCCAGCGGCGCGCGGGCCGCTTCCAGTGCGAAGGCCGCAGAAGCATCCCACCATTCCAATCATCAGTCCCTCCAACACCGTTTTACCGACGCCGCCAAAAACGTCGGGCCAGTTGAGGGACTGGTGGGCTTGAATGAGGTAGTGGATGAAGTTCATGCCGTGATAAGCCATGACGGTATAGCCACCAATAACAGCCGCCAGATCGCAGAACATGCACAACAACGGCGCCATGAGCAGCGCAGCCAGCACTCTGGGAACCGTCAGAAAGCGCACCGGGTCGAGTCCCATGGCGCGCAATGCATTCAGTTCCTGGTCCACCTTCATCGTTCCCAATTCGGCAGCCAGCGACGAGCCAGTCCGGCCCGCCATCAGCAGCGCGACGATGAGGGGCCCCAATTCGCGCGTGACCGCGATCGCGACGACCGCGGGAATGACGGTCCGCACGCCATACCGCTCGGTCTGCTCGGCCGACTGGAATGCAAGCATCACACCGATCAACAGGCCCAGCAGGAGCGTAATCGGCACCGCATCCGCACCGATTTTCTCACAGGCCGCTGCTAGATCGCCCCATCGCACGCGCCGCGGATGAAACGCCGCCCAGACGAACGCAGCGCAAACCTCGCCGACGAAGGCAACCATCGCTTTCGCTTCGGCCAAGGTGCAAGCCACCTTTTCGCCCAGACGGATCACAATCCCGGGTGGTTTCGGCGGAAATAAATGGGGCGCCTTGGCATCGGGAAGCGCTGCCATCTCAAGGAGGTCGTTGAGAGCGGGCGACACGCCTTCGACATTCACCTTGCCCCCCGCCACGGCCGCCCTTCTGCGAATTTCTGACACCAGCGCCAGGCAGGCGCTGTCGCGGCAAACGACGTGGGACATGTCGAGTGTCAGGTTGCCCAGACGACGTCGGCGTAGGCCGTGGCGGATGGGTGGCCAAATCTGGGGAAGCGTTGAAAGGCTGAGTTCGCCGCCGATTTTCAGGTGCATGTCTCCATCGCCGGGCATGAACTGGAAATAAGGCTTACAGGGCTCCGATTTGCCGGCGGGAGTTTCCGAGGTAGACCGTTGCGATTGGCGGGAACCGATTCCCATCAAATTTTGAAATTAGCAAAGCAGAGGCCGCAAGAGAGCGCCGGAAAAAACCCTCAGGAAAAGGATCGCATTGACTTCAAACGCTCCACTGACCTACCCGCTAAAAGCCGAACATTTCGCCCACTTTCGCGAAAGTTTGCTTTGCTGGAAATTTATGGCGACCCATCGAAATGGACTTCCCGAAGAACGACAGATTTGATTTTAAGATTGATGGAAACATTGAAACGGTGCCGAAGGATGGCTAGTCTTACGCCCCACGGGAAGGAGGCTGGGAGTGGGTACGGTCCTCGTAGTGGACGACCAGATGGATGCCTGCCGCGCGCTGGCCCGGCTGCTGCGCCATTTCGGTCATGATGCAAGCTGCACCGACAGCGGGCCCAATGCTCTCGCATATCTCAGTTCCAACAAGCCGGACTTGGTCATCCTCGATGTCATGATGCCGGGCATGGATGGGCTGGATGTCCTGCGGGTCATTCGATCCGACCCCCGACTTCAGGCCCTTCCCGTGATCCTCTTCAGCGCTTTATCCGATCCAAAATTCCGCGACTATGCCATCAACGAAGGCGCCAACGATTATTGGATCAAGGGCGCGATCGACTTCTCCAAGCTTGACCAGCATCTGGCCCAATATCTACCGCCAAACTGAATCGATTCTCGGCGGGATAGAGCTTCCACAGAGCTTCTTGCGAAAATTATCGGTCCAAACACCCAGTTTGTGCTGATCGAACGATCCGTTCCGCCGGCTGTTCGTATTAAAACTGACTGTTGTCAGCCGGCCCGCGGGCGTGTAAACCATGGGTCTGGCGGCGTGTCTTGATAGCTGGCAGGTTAAGGAAATGAAGCCCATGGAAGCTCCTGCGACAGTTGAAGACTTGGACGATGTTGGCGAGGGGATGCCGCCTGCCATCCAGGTGATGCCCACGCCTCTGGCGGTCGGTGCTGCGGCGCAGCGCAATCGCCATCTCGAGCAGCCGAAGACCTGGTTCGATCGCGTCGAAGCTTTCGTCAGCCGACTGAGCGTGCGGGACAACTTCTGGCACAGCATCTGTTCATTGCTGTGGCTGCCGCTCGCGTTTTTCAGCGGCATCAAGATGAAGCAGATCGATGCGACGACCTTTGCCGCTTACCTGCCTTTCCGAAGGTTCAATCGCAATTGGTATAACGCGATGGCGGGCGGCGCGCTTTTGGCCAACAGTGAAATTGCGGGTGGCATGTATGTCTTTGGCATCTGCGGCGGCGATTACACCGTGGTATGCAAGGAATTGACCTATAAATTTCTCCGCCCGTGCCTGGGGCCGGCCGTTTATCGAATGACGCCTCGTCAGAACATCAAGCAGTTGATCAACGCGGGTGCCGAGTTCAACATCGTGATCGATTTGGATATTTTGCAACAAGGCTTCCGCCCCGGCGAGCGCGACAAACGTGTCGGCCAGTGCGCGGCAACCTTTCATGTGACGCCAAAAGTCCATCACAAAGCCAAGGCAGCCCGCCAGGTCAAATAGAGCTTCCTCTTTAAGTGAATCCTTCGACATCATTACCCGCCAGAGAGCTTGCCCGAACGCTGGGATGGGCGGTGTATCTCGCTTGCTCCTGGACGTGGTGCATCGGGATGTTTCTGCCGGTACTGATGGTGCGGGAGTTCGGGTTTCTGGGATGGGTGGTCTTTGCGGTGCCGAATGTGGTCGGTGCCGCGGGGCTCGGATGGGTGCTGAGCAAGCCTGGCGCCGTCGAGCGGATCGTCGCACGACATGCGATGGCATGCCAGGCCTTTTCTGCAGTCACCATTGCATTTCACTGCTTCTTCATTGGCTGGCTCGTGCGCGGGATGGTGGGCTTTCCAGCTCCCGTCGTTTGTGCCTTGGCGACATTGATGATTTTCCTCGTGACGCGCGGTGGAAAGCGGGAGCTGATCGTCGCGGTCACGATTTACGCGATTTCTTTGATTGCCATCGCGTTGGCCATTTCGATTCACGGCATCCCTGCGAATATCTCGCCGCCGGTCTTGCGACAGGGCCTTGGCCTGCTGTGGCTTGCGCCCGTTGTCGTTTTTGGATTTATTCTTTGTCCCTATCTTGATTTGACCTTTCTCCGCGCGCGGTCGATGACATCGCCCATTGCCGGGGCAGCCTCTTTTACGTTGGGATTCGGCCTGTTTTTTGTCGTGATGATCCTTTTCACGCTCTGGTATGCGCCACTACTCCGCGGCGAAGCGTTCGACCAGGTGCCGGTCGTGCTGCTCTGGATCATCGCCATTCACATGATCTTTCAAGCGGCTTTTACTATTGCGCTGCATCTTCGGCCGCTGACGGCAGCTGACGCCCACCCATCGGTTAAATCCTTTGCCGTTGCGATTTCAATCATCGCGATACTCATTGGCTGGCTGGGCCTCCGATTTGGAGGCGGCGGACTGGAAGGCATCGCCCTCCGTGGTGAACGCGTCTACCGATTTTTCATGGCATTCTACGGTCTGATCTTCCCAGCGTATGTATGGCTTTGCATCATTCCCACGCGCGATGGACAAGCGGGGCCAAGTCATCGAAAGCTTGTCGTCCTGGGAATCACAATTCTGGTGGTCGCGCCGTTTTTCTATCTCGGGTTCATCGAGGATCGAATGATCTGGCTTGTGCCGGGCTTTGTCCTGCTGCTTCTATCGCGAGCTTTTCTGCCAGGCGGAGTGCGCTTCGCCAAAGCGTCTGCCTCCCCCGCCGCTATTCGCACCTGACAACTATTGTGGCCCATTCAGTTCAAGCTGCCGCAAACGTGGCGAAAGCCGTTTGCTGGCGTAGTGAAGCGAATTATTGAGGAGATATCCAAAAATCGTCAGGCAAACGATTAGGATGACGGCCGTTGTCCAATGGCGAGGCCGAAAGCGCTTGAAGTCTGGCGCGGCGGCAATCAGCAACAATAGCGCCGCGATCACTACCACCGCATCAAAACTGGCGCGCTGCCAATAGAGCCCGCCCAGGTGGTACCACATCCCAAATTCGTCGAACGTGAGCCCCAATCCGATGCCATAGATGAAGCAGGCGGCCGTCAGTCGCCCCCCGCGTGGCTGGGCGAAAATCAAATAACCCCCAATGAGAGTCAAAAGAAAAATGCCGTAGTTGAGGTGATGGACGTGGTTTCCACCCAGATGCAGGTACAAATCCGGCATCTTTTTAGCCATGATCAGGTAAACCAGCACGCGGGCGGCGATGAATGTAAATAGAAATGCGATCAACACTTGCCGCGCGCGAACCGTAATGAAATGCTTGCTGGGCGGAATCGCGGGTGGCTCGCGAAGCTCGGCATCCTCATTTTCGCTGATCGCGCTCATGGCAGGCCGATTATACTGGCTTTGCCCCGGCGCACGCTTTGTAAAGTTTTGTTGTCGCCCGCGAACTTATGAAACTTTCCGAGGGGGCATCGGTCGATAAATACAAGACCTGCCAGCGAGTTGGCACTAAGATATGATTGAGACTTCAGCCGGAGATCGATCCATGAAACGAAAGCAGCAAGCCAAGTGCATTCTGGCCCTCGCGATTGGAACTCTGCCGACGCTCTGGATCGGCTCATCCGCATGGGCCCAATACCCGGCAGCGGGTCAGGACGGTCATGCCAACGACGCGAACAACCGCGTCGGAAGCAATGGCTACAACTCTGACAACGGCCAACACGCCACCGTCACCGGAAATCAAATCATTACTCGAAACGTAACCGGCGGCTGGGCCTTTCGAGGCCCCGTCCCTTATCGAGACCCCGCTGCCTTCATGGGACCGACGGGCGAATCAGTATCCGATGCGTTTATTCGTAACAGCTCGGGCGTCCCTTCGCGATTCGGCACTCCGACCGACCTGACAAACCCTCACCCGTTTTATGGCGATGTGCGGGCGGTTCCGCCGCCAACCGGGTCGGTCCCTGAAGGATTCAACGGCGGCTATGTGGGCACATCGTTGACTTCGCCTTCGAGCCTGACATCCGTCCTGTCGTCCTCGCCACTGGATTACAGCCTGCAGGCACGGGCCATGCCGCAGTTTAACCCAACCGAAGATTTTCTCAGCAATCCCTATTCGTTTCAGAATTCGCTGCCTCAACCGGGCGAGGCTTCGCTTCTGACGGGCAGCTCGTTGATTGCCTCACCGCTTTTCGGGGTGCGCGCTCAGAATGGGAGCATGATGAATGCTGCTTCGGTCAATCAGTATCAGCCCGGCCAGAATTCAATCGAAGCCATGCAGCGCGAGATGATCCAGGCGAGTGGACCACGCCAACAACAGGCCCAGCCCAATCCCAACGCCGGCCCTGGAAACAATAAGACCGCCAACACCGGTTCATTGGTCCAGCCACTCGATCATCCGCTGGAAGCGCCGCAGAACAATCCGCTCAGCAACGACGTCAATTCCAATCCTTTGGAAAATGGGCCGCTCAACTCGAGCGTGACAACCGGCCAGGGACTTCGGCAGCAGTTTATCGTCCCACCTTCGCGCCAGAGTACGCAGTACAGCGAACTGGACAAGCGATTGCAGCAGTACAACGCGTCGCATCCAGTGACCGACGAACAAGCCAATGCGCGGTTTCAGCAGGAACTGGCAAACCGCCAACGCCAAGCCAATTCCACAATTACCGGTGGAAACACAGAGGGCCGGGGCACGAAAGGCAATGGAAATGCCGCACCAGGAAATGCGCCATCACCGCTTGAGATGGATAGCCTGGCGACAGGAATCCCCGCAAAAGGGTTGCATGATTTGATGGCTAATGCGGAGGTGCTGCTGCGTGAGGACCGCTTTACCACGGCAATCGAACAGTACGATCGGGCGGCTCGCGTAGCACCCAATAATCCACTGATTCCGATGGGACGCGCGATTGCGGAACTGGGCGCGGGCCTTTATGCCCAATCGGAGCGCGATCTTCGCCAGGTATTCAGGACCGCACCGGCAACGATGATGGCGAAAGTGAATCTTGGCCATCTGCTGACGTCGCAGCGCCTCGAATACCTTTCGAAGGATCTTTCTTCCCTCGCCCAGCAGTATCCGCACGATGAGCGACCCTGGTTCTTATTGGCGTTCATTCATTACAACACGGGGCACGCCGACGAAGCCGCTAAAGATTTGAACAACGCGAGCGAACGTGGGGGCAAACTTGATTCAACGATCAAGATGCTGCAATCGCATTGGAAAATTTCATCCGATTCGTCGAATCAGGGACAAGAACCCGCGAAGCCTTCGCCTAAGGCTCCCACCACGCGTCCTGAAGCGCCAGCAGATTTGAACAAATGATGATTCGAGATTTGAGATCCGAAATTTGAGATCTCAGATTTGAAATTGGAAACAGGCGGCGTGTCTTCCCGGCACGCCGTCTATTTTTTTGTGTACCAGACCAGCTCGATCTGGAAATTCAGTCGGCTCGTTTCGCCCGAAGAATCGCTGTTGAGGGCTTCCAGTGAGCTCAAGCCAACATCGGTGTAGGAATCGTGCAATCCGTGCAGAAATGCGGCACACGAAGGATAATCACCAGCACCGGTCAGGTGGATCGGCAGCATCTGGTAACGATTGGTTTCAGTGGGCGCTCCAGGCCGAAGTTCATTGAGGGACAGCCTGTTGGCGGTTGCGAGGGTGGTCAACGCGGCCAGCCGCTGATTGACCTGCGACGCCGGCTGCAATTCGATTGCATTGCTTGCGATCTGAGTGCTCAACACCTTCATTTCTTTGCGAGCCTCAGCCAGATCATGGGCCAATTCTGTGGCCTTATGCCGCGATTGTGTTAACTCAGACTCTCGACCGCGCCGCCCGCTGAGCTGCTCGAGTGTCGGTGCAGCCAGCGCAAACCATGCGATCGCGGTAGCGGCGGCGCAGACCAGCCCAGCGACGGTGTAAATCTGCCATATTTTCATTCGCGCAATCGCCATTTATTCGTCTCGTGCAACAGCTTGCGACGGGGCTGGACTGGGTCCCAAGGGCTTGGTTTCCAGCGGACATTCAATTCTGAACGAAAACACCTGCTGCGACTGGAACGGTTGCCGCGTGCTGTCGATCAGCTTCACCTTCGAAAACAGCTTTGTCTGCTCCAGTCGCAATACAAATTGCGAAACCGCGATATCCGATTTGCCAATGCCACTCAGGCACAATTCCAAATCCGGCGGCATCATTGCAGAGCCCTTGGTCGTCTGCGCATTGGTTTGCTGCGGCCTCAAGCTCCATGAACGCAGAGCCACTTCATTTCCGGTTTGTCGACCGACCAGCGCCAGAAGCAGGCTCCAATCCGGCTGGGCACGCAACGTTTCAACGGCCGTCTGCGTCGCACGATATTCGGAGAGCTTCTGATCCAGCTCGTGAAATTCCGCGCCGGCGCGCTCGACTTCACTGTTCGAGTTGACCAATTGATGATCGATGGTGGGATCGTCGCCGCCCCAGACGGCCCGAAAACCGATCGCAGCCGCCAGCACGACGACGACAAACGCGCCGCTCAGTAACGCGCATCGTCGCGCATGCCCGCGCAGGCGCCGGGCCTCGCGGCGCTGCATTGGAATCAGATTGATTGCGGGAATGCTCACGATTGTCTGCCTGTTAAGCTGCCTTTTCCTTTTTTTGCTCCAGTGCCTGCATCGGGAACATCGCCAATCCCAAAGCGGCAACCAGTTCCGGAGAGATGCACTGAAGCTGCTGTTTTTCCAATCCCGGATAAACTTGTGCGGGCTGCAGAGCTGCCGTCGGCACGCTCAAATGAGTTCGCAGATGTTTGTCCAACCCGTTCACGCACGCGCCGGTGCCGCACAAATTGAGATTCGACACGCCTGCATCATGATATTGATGGGCGGCATACTCGAATGATGCCGAAATTTCCGACGCCAGCGATTCAGCATGATTGGCAATCAGCGCGTCCACATCCGGCTGCAATTCTGCTTCAGATTCCTCGCCGTGGCTCGCATCACCCATGAGGAAGTCAGCAATGTCCGCGTCGATGTGCAATCGGCGCAGGAGCTCCTCGTGAAGTTTCTGCAAGCCACCTTCGCTGATTCGCCGCTCGTAGACGATCGTGTCGCGATGGAGCAAAACGAGCGTGGCGCCGGTCCAACCCAGGTCAAGGATCCCAGTAACCGCGTCGTCTTCGTTGCCGTTCAATCGTGCAGCGACCCGCGCTATCGCGCAGGCACGGAGATCAACCGCTTCGACTTCAAAGCCTTGTGATTCAAATGCATCCAGAAGCGGAGTTAGATCCTCGTGCCGACAGGCACTGGCCATCACCTGCACCGACTTGCCGGCGCGAGCCGGGGCTGGAAGCTCCCAGCATCCCACTTCCATCGCTTCGGGCGCGCATTTGTGGCTGCGTGCCAATTCCATCCGTGCCAACTGTCCGATCGCGAGCGCTTGTGATCTGGGTAATTCGAGGACCGATCCAACGACTTTGTCGGCTGGAGCCGCGAGGATTACTCGATGACCGGCAAACCCGCCGCGCTCAAGCACGTTCCATAGTCGCCGAACTTCTTCGGGTGAGGGAATGCCTGATGAATCCGTGCGCGGAAGTGCAGTCGCGGCGGCAACTGAATCGCCAGCGGCATCCAGCTGCGCAGCCATGAAGCGTCGCGCACCGATGTCGATGCCGATGGGCGGGCGAGATTGATTATCGGACCAGAACACTCCCCTCCATCCGCTCAGCTATGCTGAGTCATTGCCGTCAGATCGAACATAGGCAGGAACATGCTCATTGCCACGAAGCCAACCACCAATCCCAGCCCGACCAGAATGATCGGTTCCAGAATACTGGTCAGCGAACGCACGACTACTTCGTTTTCCTCGTCCAGAAACTCAGCGAGGTTAAGCAGAAGGCTGCCGAGCTGACCGCTTTGTTCGCCGCTTCGGACCGCTTCACAAAGGGATGAATCGATTAACGGGCTATCCGCGAAGGCCGAGCTGATGGTCGAACCGCGTGTTACTGCCGCCTCGGCTTTTTCAACCAGTCGCGAAAACTGGCGATTTGTCATCGTCTGCCTTGCCAGGGCCAGAGCATCGAGCAATGGCACACTGCCCTGCGACAGAACGCCGAGGACCCGAAGGATCCGTGCCACCGCGAAGGATCGAATCAATTTCCCAGCGATCGGCAGCTTCAGAACAATTCGATGGAGAGCTTCGATTCCCGCTTCGCTTCGCGACCATAGTTTGAATCCAACGGCCAGGACGATGATGCTACCCAGCAGAACCCACCAGTAGGATTGAAGCCCGCCGCTGAGCATCATGAGAAATCGAGTCGTGGCCGGCAGCGGAACATTCAGACTCTGAAACAATCCAGCAAATCGTGGCAGCACGAACAGTAACAAAAGCAGCATGACGCCGATCGACACGGTGATCAGCAACGCTGGATAAATCAGCGCGCTGATGATAGCCGACCGTGTTTGAAGCTGCTTTCGCGTGAGCGTGGCGACGCGGTCAAGCATCAGGCTGATGTTGCCGCTGGATTCGCCGGCAGCGATCAAACTCCGCGTGACTGGATCAAAGCACTCGGCATGATCGTGCATCGCAGCCGAAAGCGGATCGCCCTGTTCGACGCGCTGAAACAAATCGAAAACAATGGCGCGCCATTTCGGATCCTTCGCCTGCCGTCCCAGCGATCGAATGGCATCGGTCAGCGGAGTGCCCGATGAGTTGAGCACATACAGTTGGCGAGTAAACATCGCCAGATTTTTCAGAAGGCGGCCGCGCCCCATTCGACCGCGCTTGAGCGATTCATGTTGTTCAGGTTCGGCTTCTTTGTTCGCCTCGATCTGGCTGACAAACAATCCCTGGCGCCGAAGAATTTCGAGCGCTTCCACAGCGTCGGGCGCATCGGTTGTGCCGATTTTCAGCGCGCCGGAAGCATCGCAGGCGTGATAGGAGAATTTCATGCCGCCCTCCCCGTGGCAGGCTGCGGCGATACCGGCGCCTTCCCTGGTCCCACGTCCTGTTCCTGATCATTATGTGTGACGCGCAGGATCTCATCGAGGCTGCTTTTGCCCTCGATCGCAAGCGCAACGCCTTCTTCGCGCAACGTTCGGCTGCCTTCCTTGCGAAGCTGTTCGCGCAGCTCGTGCGACGGCGCCGCCTGGTGAATCATCCGACGAATCGCTGGCGTGACCTCCATCACTTCGTAAATGCCAAAGCGTCCCTGGAAGCCGCTGTCGTGGCATTGCTGACAGCCGATGCCTTTGCGGAATGATCTGCCTGTTCTGTCGCTCAGCCCTGCATCCTTCAGTTCCAGCTCTGATGGATAGTATTTCGTGGCACAGGCAGGACAGATACTGCGCGCCAGCCGCTGGGCGACGACGCCGTTCATCGCGCTGGACAGCAAATAAGGCTCGATACCCATATCCAGCAGACGGGCGACAGCTCCGGGCGCATCGTTGGTGTGCAGCGTCGCGAGCACCAGGTGGCCGGTCAAAGCTGCCTGCACCGCGACCCGCGCCGTCTCTTCGTCGCGGATTTCGCCGACCATGATGACATCAGGGTCCTGGCGAAGAATGCTTCGCAACGCCCGTGCGAAGCTCAGTCCGACGGCATCATGAACGTGCGTCTGGTTCACCAGATCGAGCTGGTATTCCACCGGGTCTTCAATCGTCACGATATTTAGCTCAGGGCTGCGGATCAGATCGAGCGCCGAATAAAGCGTCGTCGTCTTTCCGCTGCCGGTCGGACCCGTGACCAGCACGAGCCCATGCGGCTGCTGAAGCATTCGTTTCAGCGAAGCCAATGATTCTTCGTGGAATCCCAAGTCCTCAAGCTTCACGTGCAGATTCGCTTTATCGAGAATACGAACGACGATCTTTTCGCCAAGCAGCGTCGGCATACTGCTGACGCGAAGATCGATTTCTCGTCCCTCAGCGATAATGTGGACGCGTCCTTCCTGCGGCAGCCGCTTCTCGGCGATGTCCATTTTCGCGATGACTTTGACGCGCGATGCGATGGCCGCGTGCATGCCCATTGGCGGCTTCATCAGGTCGCGGAGCACGCCGTCGATTCGATAACGGATGCGTGTGCCCTTCTTGTCCGGCTCGATATGAATATCGCTTGCTCCGTCGCGGACGGCGGTCAGCAGCGTCACGTTTACGAGATTGACGATGGGGCTGCCGGCCACCATCTTGTCCAGATCGGCAGCGGGCCCCTCATCCACGTTTTCCCGATCGATGACCGAGACATCTTCTTCACTGAGAGATGTCAAGAACGCATCGACGCTGGTGTCACCGGCGGCATACTTACGAATGTATTCGCGGATGTTGGCTTCCAGCGCCAGCACCGTGCGGATTTTGCAGCCGGTCAGCTCGCGCAGGCGGTCAATCTTGGGCAAACACTGCGGCTCGGTCATGGCGACCGTCAGCTCGCCGCGCACTTTGAACATCGGGATCGCCAGCAGTCGCTCGGCCTCTTCAGCTCCAACGAGCTTAAGTAATGGCGGATCGATCAGGCCATGACGGAGATGACACCCCTTGACGCCCAGCGTCCGCGCCAGCACCTGCACAAGCATGCCGCCGCTGATAACGCCCTGCTCGACGAGCAGCTCCCCGAGCATGCGTCCGGTGGCTTTCTGGTCGGCCAGCGCCTTACTGAGCTGGTCTTGCGAAAGAATGCCCTCGCTGACCAGCGCTTCGCCAATGCGCGTGCGTTTACGCGGCGCGGTCACAGGAAACTCCTAACCGCCGCGTTGGCGTCATCAAAATGATCGAAGTGAGAGGCGAGGTCGGTCAGCTCCAGCACTTCGCGGACGGTCTTATTAGCGGCACAGATTCGCAGAACCTGACCGCCCTTGGACAGCTCATCGCTGACATCCATCATCCCTTCGAGGGCGAGACTATCGACAAAAGGAACGGCCGACATGTCCACCACGAATCGCCCCATGCTGGCAGCAAGTGTCTTGAGAACGCGCTGTTTGAATTCTTCGATCACGCCCTCGACCAACGGCCCCTCGGGCCTGAGAACGACAACCGCGCCTTGCTGCTGCTCGCTGATTTTCACGTTTTTACGCCTCTTTTACGCGGCCTTCTTTTGCGTCGGAATAGTCAGCGTGAAAGTGCTGCCGTGATCCAGTTTGGAATCGACATGAATGTCGCCGCCATGCAATCGAACGACTTCGCGCGCCAGCGTCAGGCCCAAGCCGGTCCCGGTGATCTTGCTGACGCGAGTGTCCTTGGCGCGATAAAAGCGGTCGAACACCTTGTCCTGCTCCTCTTCGCTGATGCCGATGCCGCTGTCCTTCACCTGGACGGTAAGCTGCTGATTGGAGAATTCGACGCTAACATCGATGCGACCGCCGGTCGGCGTGTATTTGAGTGAGTTGGCGATCAGGTTGTGGATAGCCAATGTGATCTTGTCGCGGTCGCCCTGTATCGTCGGGAATTTCGGAGGCAGGTTGAACGTCAGCTTGATGTTCTTCTCCGCCGCCTGCGGCTCAAATTCCATCTTCAGATCTTCAAACAGCGATTCGGCGCGAACGTCGTCATAGCGCAGCTCGAAGCTGCCGGCCTCGATCTCAGCAACGGAAAGCATTTCCCCAACGATCCGCTCGAGCCGGCGGGTTTCGCCGTTGATGATGTTGAGGCATTTGGCGCGAGTGGCGGGATTCTCCTCGCCCTCGTCGATCGCCGTCTCAATATACAGACGGATATTAGTCAGCGGCGTGCGCAGCTCGTGCGTCGCCTGCGCGACAAACCGATTTCGCGATTCCTCGGCAACCCGCTGCTGCGTGATATCTTCGATCGTGATCATGGCGCTGCCGGCGTCTTCGCGCCGCACTGGCCGGACCGAAAACCGCAGCACGCCGGCCACAGGGCCGCTCTCAGATCCCTCTTCGCGCCGCTCGACATCATGCGTGCTTCGACGCCGGCTGCTGCCTGCGGTGATGGCGCGAACGTCCGCCAGAACATCCGGAACTTGTAGGAACTTGGTGATGTCACCGCCAACCAGCGCCTCGCGCTTGGAAGAAAGGAACACGGTCGCAGCGCCGTTGGCGTATCGGACACGGCACTGGTCATCGATGAGGATGATGCCCTGAGAGATAGCATCGCAGGCTGCTTCCAATTCACCTTTGTTTTCCTGACGTCGGCCTACGGCTTCGCGAGCCTTCTCGGCCAAGTCTGCGCGACGAACGCGCTCCGTTTCACGGATCAATCCGTTCCATGCCTGCACTTCAGGACCGAGATCTGCGCTGATCAGCAGCGCTTCGGGCTGTGATTCACCGCCGGCAAGAGCGGATAGCGCTTCGCGCACCGCGCCCAGCCCTCGCATGCTGAAGCGCATTCGACGGTACAGAAACAGCAATGCAAACAGGGCGATGCTACCGATTGCGAGCACGCCTGCCGCAAGGTTGTTGGGGCCAGCGACATAGGTGTCGCCGCCGCTGATGCTGAGGACGGCCGGTCCGCGGCCCGGAATAAGCAGCGGCCACTGATTTTGTGCCGCTAAACCCTCACTTTGCGGGGCGACCCGCGCCTCCCACTCGGCAGGCAGATCGCGAAGTTTAGATTCATTTGGCTGTGCGGAAGCCAGGATTCGGCCATCGGGAAGGATGATTCGGCAAATTTCAAAATGATTATCGCGCGCTGCGTCGGCAACCATTCGTCGCACCGCGGTCAGCTCACCTTCAGCCAGAAGTAACTCTGAAGATTGTGCCAGAAGTTGCGCGGCTGCATTGACCTGGCGCTCACGCGCCTCGCGAACCGCAGTCCGCTGCGTGCGCTGCGCCCACCAGACCGACGCGATCATGACGCACACCATCAGCGCCATGACCGTCAAACCGGCCGATGCGATGGCCGACTCCCCGCGCAAGAGAAACCTGCGACGGGACGGTGCTGAAACAGTTTGACTCTGGGCGTCTGGCACGATCGCCTCCAATGGACAAGCAGCAACACAGGACTGCTTAAAAATCTATCGGTTGACAGTGGGCGGACTTGATGGACCAAACCGTTTAATCAGCCAAATCCTTATGAAATGCCCATAAAGCGCATAAGATGAGGCGATGCGCATTGGCCCCATCGAGTTATCGGCCCCCTTCTGCCAGGCGGGCCTGGCCGGCTACAGCGACCGCGCGATGCGCCTCGTTGCACGACGCCGCGGCTGTCCCTATGCCGTCAGCGAGGCATTGCTCGATACGATTCTCCTGCAGGGCGGCCAGGGCTTGCGCAATTCAATCGATATCAATGATGAAGATCATCCTGTTGCCGGTCAGATTATGGGAAGCGAGCCGCACACGATGGCGCGAGCGGCCAGGATTCTTCACGAGCATGGCTACGACGTGATCGACCTGAATTTCGCTTGCCCGGTGAAGAAGATTCGCAACAAGGCGCGGGGTGGGCACATGCTTTTGGATGTGTCGAGGGCGATCGATGTGCTTAAAGCCGCGCGAGATGTAATTCCGGCTGGCACACCGATGACCATCTCTTTGCGCCGCGGGTTTGATAATTCATCCGCCGCACGCGACCGCTTTTATCAAATCGTGGAAGCCGCATGGGAACATGGTTATGCCGCCATTCGCGTGCATGGCAGAACCGTGGATCAGAAATATGCCGGTACCAGCCAGCGCGACTTTCTGCGAGAGGTGAAGCAGAAATATCCCGACAAAGTGATTCTCGGCAGCGGCGATGTGTTCACCGCTGAAGATGCGGTGACGATGTTGCGCGAAACAGGCGTGGACGTCGTCTGGATTGCGCGCGGGGCAATCGGTAATCCGTGGATTTTCCGCCACGCGATGGCGCTGCTGAAGGATCCTTCATCTGCCGACTTATATGAGCCGCCCACGATTGGCGAGCAGCGGGAAGCGCTTCGCGAGCATTTTTCGATCGCGATGGAAATTCATGGAGAATCGCTGGCGGGACGGCGCATGCGGAAAATGGGCATCAAATACAGCCGATTTCATCAGCAATCCACGCAGGTGAAGGCGGAGTTCATCAATGTCCACAGCCTGCGCGACTGGAGCAACGTGCTGGATCGGTGGTATTCACAGGACGGTCCGGGCGTTTGGCCCAACCCGCGCGCAGCTGATGAAGTGAATTCATCCGAGCTTCAATCTTGCGAGACGGAAAGCTGATCCATGCCTTCGCGCAGCACACCCAGAAATCGATTGGCCAAGCCGCTCCCCGACGAATGGCGGCGCTTTCTTGTAGATCATGGCGTCCCAAAGCGCAAATACACGGCCGTCTGCAATGCGAATCTGGATGATGGTCGTGTCATCAACGACTTGATCATCGAAGAAGGATGGGTGATCGCAATCGGCCGATCAGGCTTGGCGGGTATTTTCGAGCAGCGCATCACGTTCGATCCGCGCAGCATCACCCGGCTCGAAATCATCCAGGTCGCGTGAGACGACTTTATCCGCCAGTTCGTCGCGGCACGCCGCTGCGATTCACATCGGCGCCAAAGGTTTGGCCTTTGCCCACCTGATTCAGGCTGCCAAACGGGAGATTCATTTTCTTATGCGGCGCAGTTTTCTGAAGGAATGATGCCGGGGCCTGGGAATGAGGCTTGTTGAGGTTTTCCTTCAACTGCTTGAACGCGCTGCTTTCGGGCTGGCGCTGTTCTCCCTCGCGGGGTTCGCCCAATGCATCGCGCTGCGCCACCAGCTTGGCCGCATTCTGTGCTGCAAGCGATGTATCGATCAACGGCGACGAAGGCGCAGCACCCGGCCCCTTGGCTGCTTTCGCAATGGCCTTCTTCGCAGCCGGTTTCTTGGCCGCGGCCGCCTTTGCGGCGGCGTCAGCCGCTTTGGGTGCTTTGGTCGTTTCCTCTTTTTTCGCGTCCGATTTGGCTTTAGCCATTCTGAGTTTGCTCCTGTGCAGAGATTCTATTCTTCATCATCGGTCTGGCAACCACTTGTCAAACTTGTCAAAAGCAGCCTTGGCCAATTTGACTGCCGGCCCTCCGGGCCTTAAATTCGCCGACCTTTCCCGGCCAGCAGACGTAATTACGGTAAAGGTAACCGACAAACAGGCCGGTTGATGGCGGGCATGGGCCTGTCTGAAATTCGCTCACCCTCAGCAATTTTAAGGAATTTAAAAGCAATGCGAGCCAGTGATATCCGTCGAGGCCAGGCTGTCATCATCGATAGCAAGCTCTACGTTGTAACCAACGCCGACCACAACACCCCCGGTAACCTCCGGGCCAAGGTGCAGTTCAAGCTGCGCGATGTCAGCAAGGGAACCATCCAGGACAAGCGCGTCGGCGCTACCGATGACATCCAGACGGCAACGCTCGACCGTCGCCAGGTGGAATACCTCTACAGCGACAATGACGGCCACGTTCTGATGGATCTGGAAACCTACGACCAGAACACGATTCCCAAAGAAGTGTTCGGCGACGACATCAAATACCTCAAGCCCAACACGCAGCTCATGGCCATGTTCCACGAAGGCAAAGTGGTGTCTTACGAAATGCCCAAGACGGTGGACCTGAAGGTCACCGATACGCCGCCCGCCATCAAAGGGGCAACGGCCACCAATCAGCTCAAAGATGCGAAGCTTGAAACGGGGCTCAATACGCGCGTTCCGCCTTTTATCGAAATTGGCGAAACCATCCGCGTGAATACAGAAACGGGCGAATATCTGAGCCGGGCTTAAGCAGCTCGGTTGGGAATTTGCGATAATGAGAAAGCCCGGGATCATCTCCCGGGCTTTTTTGTTATCGATTCAAAATCGAGTTCCCAGCTTTAAGCATGCCCCGCAAAATCCGCTTCGTGCTCTTTATCCATCGCTTCCTTGAGCGGGACGAGCTGCTTGACGATCTCCGTCAGCAGACGAATCTGCGACATGGTCGCGTCCACGCGCACGATTCGATCCTTGGGATACGTATCGAGCACGGGACGCGTTTCCTTCTCGTAGACTTCCATGCGCTTGCGGATCACTGAATCGCTGGCGTCGTCGAACCGGTTTTCCTTAAGCGCCCTGCGCTTCAGACGCTCGACCATCTTGTTCAGGTCCGCTCGCAGGTAAATGATCTTCACCACGTCGATCGTGTCTTCCAGAAGCTGGCGCTGTTTAAGATTTCGCGGCAGGCCATCGAGCACGAGGAACTCGGTCTCGGGACGGAACTGGTTGATCATTTCCAGCCCCTGGATGTACTGCCTCCAGAGCTTCACCGTGAATTCATCGGGCACCAGCTCTCCGCGGCTGGCGTATTCCCAGAACTTGCGCCCCATTTCGCTTTGCAGATCGAGCGAGCGGAAAATGTCGCCGGTGGCGCTGTGATAAAAGCCGGGGATGTTGCCCAGGATTTTGCCCTGGGTGCCTTTGCCGCTTCCGGGCGCGCCGAACAGGAGAATGGTGCGATAGCGCTTCATAGTCGGAGTTTCAAAAGTCAATTGTTCTTCAAAACGAGATGCAAAGCCGGTGCTCGCTGAATGCCTGCCGTTGCCGTTCGCATTTCCTATTGTAGCACTCACGGTGATGTTGCGCTTCATCGGCCCTCCAGATGGACGGGCAAAAGGCAAATCGCCCGTTACGCAACACTACCTCATAAACCCTCCGCGACAACGACCGATAACCTGTATAGTTCTTATCTGACGTGTGCATCAACTCTCTTCCTTATCCCGAAGCTTGGCCAGGACGGAGTAATCTTCCAGGGTCGTCACATCACCCGCCACCTGGCCATTGGTAGCCAGTTCTTTAAGCAGCCGGCGCATGATCTTGCCGCTGCGCGTCTTGGGCAACGCCTCGGCAAAGCGAATCTGGTCCGGCTTAGCGAGTGAACCAATCTGCTTGCCCACCCAGTTGATCAGCTCCTTCTTCAGCTCTTCGGTCGGCGTTTTGTCGGCATCGAGCGTGACAAAGGCGGCAATGCCCTGCCCTTTCATCTCATGCGGCATGCCGACGACTGCCGCTTCCGCGACCGATGGATGGGCTACCAGCGCGCTTTCAATTTCCATCGTTCCGAGGCGATGGCCTGACACGTTGATCACATCATCCACGCGCCCCATGATCCAGAAATAGCCATCCTGATCGCGGCGGGCGCCGTCGCCGGTGAAATACATGTTGGGCACGTCGCTCCAATACTGCTTCTGATAGCGATCGGGATCGTTGAAGATGCCACGCAGCATCGCCGGCCAGGGTTTGCGGATAACCAGTAAGCCGCCTTGGTTGGCAGCCATCTCTTTTCCGGTGCGATCGACGATTGCCGCATCGACACCAAAGAATGGAAGTGTCGCCGTGCCGGGTTTCGTCGGAGTCGCTCCCGGCAGCGGCGTGATCATGATCATGCCGGTCTCGGTCTGCCACCAGGTATCGACGATCGGACAACGTCCATGCCCAACCACATCGCGATACCACATCCAGGCTTCCGGATTGATTGGCTCGCCGACCGTTCCCAGCAGCCGCAGCGACCGAAGATCGTGCCGATCGACGAACTCCCGTCCAGCGCGCATGAAGGCGCGGATCGCGGTGGGCGCGGTGTAGAAGATGGTGACGCGATGCCGTTCGATCAGCGACCAGAATCGCGAAAAATCAGGGAAATTCGGCGCGCCTTCGTACATCAGTGTCGTCGCGCCATTACTGAGCAATCCATAGACGACGTAACTGTGGCCGGTGATCCAGCCGACGTCTGCGGAGCACCAGTAGACATCGTCGGGGCGGAGATCGAAGACGTATTTGGAAGTCGCCTGGACACCCAGCAGGTATCCGCCGGTTGTGTGCAAGATGCCTTTGGGTTTCCCTGTGGAGCCGCTGGTGTAGAGAACAAAAAGCGTGTCCTCAGAGTCCATGGGCTCGGCCGGGCATTCCGTGCTCTGGTTCTGCACCACCTCATGCCACCAGACGTCGCGCCCTTCAACCCATTGGATTTTGTGCGGCCGCTCCGGCGTTGCGCCAATGCGCTCCAGCACAATCACCTTGCGCACACGATTCGTTTTCGTCAGCGCATCATCCACATTCTGCTTCAGCGGAACGATCTGCCCGCGCCGAAAGCCGCCGTCGGCGGTGATGATGATGTCGCTCTGCGCATCCTCGACGCGATCGGCAATCGCCTGGCTCGAGAACCCGCCGAAGATGACTGAATGAGCAGCGCCGATTCGCGCGCAGCCCAGCATGGCCACGGCCGCCTCGGGAACCATCGGCATGTAGATCGTGACGCGATCGCCCTTTTTCACGCCCAGCGATTTGAGGCCATTAGCAAACCGACAGACTTGGTCCTTGAGCTGCCGATAGGATATACGATGAACCGCCCCGCCGGTGCCCGGCATTCCGCCGACCGGCTCGCCCTCCCAAAGAATCGCCGCTTTGTCTCCATTGCCCCGCTCAATCTGCAAATCGAGGCAGTTGTAGCTGACATTCAGTTTTCCGCCCACAAACCACTTCGCAAAAGGCGGCTTCCAATCGAGCACCCGATCCCATTTCTTGAACCAATGAAGCTGCTCGGCCATCTTCCCCCAGAAGGCCTCGGGGTTCTCGATCGATTCCTTGTACATCTGCCGGTACTCATCGATGGAATGCACGTGTGCCGCTTTCGAGAATTCCATCGGCGGCGGAAAGACGCGCTGTTCCTGCAAGACTGAATCAATCGCACCCGAGGATGCTTCGGACATGTCACGCTCCTGACTGGGGTTGAGCTTGGGAGTATAAGCTTCGGCCCCCCGATTTGCGACGCGTCAGAATCCTCGGAAGTGACAATTTGGAGTGCTTGCTTTGTCGCCCAAAGGAACCTAGCGTAGGGCCATTCCGGCGATGATGTTGGGCCCTCAGGGGCATGGAGATCGAGCGATGATCGGTTCGTAAGATCCGACCAGAGTTTCCGACGATTCGGAAAATCGCCGCAATTGGAGAGAAGCGATGGCAAAGACGCAGAGCCGGACACCTGGGATCCTCAAAAAGCATGAAAAGGATCTTGTTTCCGAATGGTTGAAGGAATTGAAGAACGCCCTTTCTTCAGGCGATGGCAAGATCAACGATGAGGAACTGGCCACGCAAACCCGGGATTTCATCAGCCTGCTTCAACAGGCTTCTCAGCATGGAACTGATCCCGAGCGCGAGGAATGGGCCGCGGTCCGGGAGTTTCTCGAAGGCATTTCACGCTCTCGCGCTCTGCAGGGATTCACCGCCGATCAGACGGCCACTTTTATCCTCTCGTTCAAGAAGCCGCTGTTTTCGCGCCTTCGCAACGAGCTATCGAGCGATCCAGCCGCGCTGCTGGACGAAAACTGGACTGTCACTGAGCTGCTCGACAAGCTGGGCATGCACACGATCAGAGCTTTCCAAAAGAGTCGGGAAGATGTCATCCGCCGCCAGCAGGAAGAACTGCTCGAACTTTCTACTCCAGTCGTCAAGCTATGGGACGGTGTCCTGGCTTTGCCGATGATCGGAACGCTCGACAGTGCCCGCACACAGATGGTGATGGAATCGCTGTTGCAACGAATCGTTGAGACCGGCTCGGAAATCGCCATCATCGACATTACTGGCGTCCCCACCGTCGATACGCTGGTCGCACAGCACCTTCTGAAAACGGTCACCGCCATCCGTTTGATGGGAGCCGACTGTATTATCAGCGGCGTCCGCCCACAGATTGCCCAGACGATCGTCCACCTCGGCGTCGATCTTCAAGGTGTCATCACCAAGGCCTCGCTCGCTGATGCTCTGTCGCTGGCGCTGAAGCGATCGGGATATTCCGTCACACGAAACAAAGCTTGAAGCGGGCGAGGGGTTCATGGAACACATTCCAATTCTGCAAATGGGCGAATTCCTCCTGGTCACAATCCAGGTGGATATGCACGACCGGCTCGCGCTTCAGCTTCAGGACGACCTGACCAACAAAATCCAGGCGACCGGGGCGCGAGGCGTGCTACTGGATATCTCGGCGCTGGATATGGTCGATTCATTCATTGGTCGCATGATTGCCAACATTTCCGGCATGTCGCGAATTCTGGATGCCCATACCGTGCTGGTAGGCATGCAGCCCTCAGTGGCGATCACGCTTGTCGAGCTTGGATTGACGCTTCCAGGCGTCAAAACGGCGCTGAACGTGGAACGTGGAATGGCGATGTTGCGCTCGGCGATGGGAGCTGCGGAGAAGGCCGATGTCAGTAGTCAAGACTGAGACGCTCGAGCTGCGCAACGAGCAGGATATTGTTCTGGCGCGCCAGGCCGTTCGCAGGCTCTCGCAGGCGTGCGGCTTCTCGCTGGTGGATCAGACCAAGATGGTGACTGCCGCCAGCGAACTGGCACGCAACACCGTCACCTACGGCCAGGGCGGCACCGTGCTTTGCGAGACGATTCTCGATGGCGCCCGCACCGGCTTACGGCTGACGTTTGCCGATTCGGGTCCGGGGATTGCAGACGTGTCGCTGGCCATGACCGATGGCTGGACATCCGGAAACGGCCTGGGGATGGGCCTCACTGGCGCCAAGCGGCTGGTGAACGAATTTGATTTGGACACCAAGCCCGGAAGCGGAACGCGCGTAACGATAACGCGATGGAAATAGCCGTATGACTGAGCCAGTTCACGTCCGCGTCGCCGATTCAAGCCAGGTCGGCGAAGCCAGACGGCTTGCCGTGCGGATGGCCCAGGCGGCAGGTTTCAATGAACAACGGGCCGGGGAAGTGGCGATCATCGCTTCCGAGCTGGCCAACAATCTTCATCGTTACGGCGGCGGTGGCGAAATCATGCTGCAGCAACTGCAGACGAGGCACGGCCCCGCCATCGAAGTGCTCGCCATCGATTCCGGGCCGGGAATGAACAACGTCCAGCAGTGCCTGGCCGACGGATATTCCACCGGTGGAACGCCGGGCAACGGGCTTGGAGCCGTCCGACGCCTATCCAGCGAATTTGATATTTTTTCGCGCCCGGACAACGGGTCAATCGTGTTGTCTCGAGTTCAGGCAAGTTCGAATGGTTCCACTGGATCCAAAGGCATGTCGTGGGGCGTCGTTTCTCGGAACGCTCGCGGAGAAACTGTCTGCGGCGATACCTGGCGGCTCGCTGAGCGCGATTCGGGCGTCGCCCTGCTTATAGCCGATGGTCTAGGCCACGGACCGGATGCATGCGAAGCCGCCCAAGCTGTTGCGAAGGCATTTTCGGAAGACCCTTTTGGCGGCCCCTCGCGTATCTTGAGTGAGGCTCACAAGCGCACTGGAGGCACTCGCGGCGCTGCCGCGGCAGCTGTCGAAATCGATTTGAACGGGAAAACGGTTCGCTTCTGCGGCGTGGGAAATATCAGCGCATCTTTGCTGTCGGGGGGCGGCGAGGGACGCGGATTGGTTTCGCACAATGGCATCGTCGGCCACCAGGCCACTCGATTCCAGGAATTTGAGTATTCCTGGCCTGCGAATGGCGTACTGATCATGCATTCGGACGGATTGCAGTCGCGATGGGATATGCAAAAATATCCGGGCCTTATAAGTCGGCATCCTAGCGTTATCTCAGCGTTGCTCGAGCGCGACTTTACTCGCGGACGCGACGATGTGACCGTGCTGGCGATGAGGCTGTAGGCTTCTTCGATCGATTGAGAGTCGGGGCGTATGGAACAGCAGCGCGAGCATAGCCTGGAACTGGCTGCATTGCGGCAAGAGCGGGATCTCCTGCTGGCATCGATTGAGCGGCAGCAATCGCACATCAAAGCCCTTAATGATGAACTGGTGGAAACCAACAAAGGGGTCGTTGCCCTGTACGCCGAGTTGGACGACAAAGCCGAGCAGCTTCGGCAGGCCTCTGACCTGAAGAGCCGCTTCCTCTCCTATATGAGCCATGAGTTTCGCACGCCGCTCGGGTCAATCGCCAGCATGACCCGGATCCTTCTGGATGAAATGGATGGCAAGCTGACCAGCGAGCAGCGGCGGCAAGTTCATTTCGTGCAGGGGTCGGCAATTGAACTGACCGAAATGGTCAACGATCTGTTGGACCTGGCCAAAGTCGAGGCCGGCCGAATTTCGATTTCGCCGGCCTGGTTCAAGATGGTCGATTTGTTTTCGGCCCTGCGCGGAATGTTCCGCCCGATCGTGCAGGTCGAAACGGTCGATCTGATCTTCGAAGAACCGCAGGACATTCCCCGCCTGTACACTGACCACAAAAAGCTCTCGCAGATTTTGCGGAATTTCATTTCGAACGCCCTGAAGTTTACCCCCAAAGGATGCGTGCGCGTGTCGGCAAGACGGGTGTCGGAGGATTACGTATCTTTTGCCGTCGCCGACACCGGCATAGGCATTCGCAAGGAACATCAGTCGGCGTTGTTCAATGATTTCGTTCAGATCGATTCACCCATACAAAAGCGCTTTCGCGGGACCGGGCTGGGATTGTCCCTGAGCAAAAAGTTGGCCATCCTGCTGGGTGGCGATGTGACGGTGGAAAGCGAGGAAAGGAAAGGATCGACATTTTCCGTGATCATCCCCGTGCGATTACCCGGTCACGAAGCTGACGAGGAGATTTTTGCCGGCGAGGAGAGCGACCATGTCGAATGATGCGCTGACCCTCGATTCCCGCCCGGCGACGGTTCTCATCGTGGACGATAATCCGGCCACGCTTTATTCGACCAGCCGATTCCTGCGCTCCGCGGGATTTGCGGTCACCGAAGCGGCGACTGGCGAGGAAGCATTGAACCGCGCCGAAGAAGGCGTCGATGTTGTGATCCTTGACGTGAACCTTCCGGACATTGATGGATTCGAAGTCTGCCGGCGTCTGCGAAGCGGAGAAAAAACCGCCCGCGCCACCATCATTCATCTCTCCGCGACTTTTGCCGCCGACATGGACAAGGTCCATGGGCTCGATGCCGGCGCGGATGGATATCTCACTCACCCCGTCGAACCGCCGGTGCTGATTGCTACGGTCAACGCATTTCTTCGCGCCCGCCAGGCCGAAGAGGAAATGCGGCGGAGCGAGGAAAAGTTCCGCGCAATATTCAATCAGGCGCTCAACGGAATCATCCTGATCAGCCAGGAACTGGTCTATGTTGAAGTGAACCCGGCGATGGCAAAGATGCTGGGACGCCGGCGCGAAGAAGTGGTCGGCAGGCATATGTCGGCATTTCTTCCGTGCAATTCCGAATCACAGATGCATGCCGTTGCCCGGGATCTTCAGACCGAAGGCTGTTGGCAAGGCAGCTTGCCCCATCTGCACGCTAACGGCAATGTCGTTGAACTGGAGTGGAAGATCTCCACCCATACGACGCCTGGGATGCGGCTGGGAATCGTCAACGATATCACCGAACGCCGCGCCTTTGATGCCGAGCGCGAGCAATTGCTGCTCAACGAGCGTGCGGCCCGTGCGGATGCGGAGCGCGCCAATCAGCTCAAGGATGAATTTCTGGCCACGCTCTCACACGAATTGCGCACACCATTGAATGCCATCGTCGGCTGGGCACAGATCCTCAAGAGTACGGAAGCGAAGCCGGAAGATTATCGCGAAGGAATCGAAGCAATCGAGCGCAACGCGAAGGCGCAGACGGAATTGATTTCCGACCTCCTGGACGTGTCGCGAATCATTTCCGGCAAGATGCGGCTGGAATTGCAGCCTGTCGATCCAGTGAGCCTGATTCGAAGTGCTGTTGAGGGATTCTCGGCGACCGCGATCGCCAAGGGAATCGTGGTTGACCAGGACCTCGATCCGCGCGTCGGAACAATCCGCGCCGACCCCGGCCGACTTCAGCAGGTGATCTGGAATCTGGGCCACAATGCGGTGAAATTCACGCCCGCGGGCGGCGAAATCACTGTCCGGATGCGCCGGATCGAGAATGAGCTCGAGATTACCGTCAGCGACACCGGTCAGGGCATCAACCCGGCATTTCTGCCACACATTTTTGAACGATTCCGTCAGGAAGATGGAACCACCCGGCGCAATCACGGCGGCTTGGGGTTAGGGCTCGCCATCGTCAAGCATCTGGTCGAAATGCATGGTGGCCGGATCAATGCGGCAAGTGAAGGTGAAGGAAAAGGCGCGGCATTTACAGTCTACCTGCCGCTGAGCGGACCGTCTGCGTCGGCACAGGAACCCGACGCAATCCTCGACAGGACTCCACGTGCGTCGAAGGAGCATCATCGCACTCTTCTTGAGGGGACTCGCGTCCTCATCGTCGATGACGATCCCGACGCCCGAACGCTGATTCATCGTGTGCTCAAACGGTACGGTGCAAAGGTCACCGAAGCCGAAACCGTCGATGAAGCCTTGAATCTGCTGACCGAGGCTCGGCCCGGGGTTCTCATCAGCGACATCGGCATGCCCAAGCGCGATGGGTACGACCTGATTCAAGCAGTCCGCTCGCGCGGATACAGCGCTAATGCTCTGCCCGCAATCGCCCTGACGGCTTTTGCTCGTCCGGAAGATCAGAAGCATTCGCTCGTCGCCGGATTCCAAAAACACCTGGCCAAGCCGGTCGATACGCATGCTCTCATCGAAGCGGTCGCGGTGCTCGTCGGAGAGTCCAGGCCGGGGAAAGATTAACCCGTCTTTAGCGTCGATACTTGATCGGCCGATACCTCATGCCTCATAGACTGCCACGCCTGCCGGCGGCAGCTTTCGCGTTCCGACCATAAACGTCGCGCCGCGCTTGGCGGGCACATCGACCGCATGGTCGTTGAAATTCAGGAAGATCTCGTAAGGTCCTTTTCGGATGAGCTGCGTGCGATACGGAAGCACAGTCGTTTTCAGCTTCCACGCCACCGCGATTTTCTCGACCAGCGCTTCGACAAAAGGCCGCTCGGCGCACACGCCACAATAAATGACTTGTCCCTTTCCGCGGCCGCAGCGCGTCGCGGCTGCCGCGCCGGCATAAAACTGGTCGGCATAGCGGGCGATCACTTTCGCATCTTCGTTCGCATACAAAATGTCGCCCCAGATTCCCCACGGATATTTCTTGCCATCCATTTCCACTTCACCGAATTTCCCATCAGGCAGGCTGTCATAGGCTTCGATCGAGCCGCCAATCAAAGGTAAAATCGGGGCTGCGAGTTTCCCTTCAAAGAGCTGGCCGTTGCGGTCCATCAATCCACTTCGGCAGGTCAAAACGAGCATGCCGCCCGCGTGAGCAAAATCGTCGAGCCGTTTGATGATCGCATCATCGACCATCTGCAATCCCGGCGCGACGATCATCTTCAACCCCTCCGGCCAGGGTGAATCCGGCCGAAGGATCTTCACCCGCAGCCCCGCCTTGCAGAGCGCGCCGTACCAGGTGAGCAGCCACTGCGCGGCATCCCATCGCTTCGCCTGAGGCAACGTCTGGAAATACCAGAGCTGCTCAAAATCAAACAGCAGCCCCACTGTCGTTTCAGGATCGATCTTCGAAGGATCGCTGGGGATCTTCGAGAGATCCAGCCGTTTCATTTCCCCGATCGTGGCGGCAAACTCGCGGCCGCCGACGCTTGGCGTCACGCCATCCGGCCCAACCAGCCCTTCATGAAAAAGCTCGATGCCAAACCGCGGCTGACGAAAGCGATAGGTCGTCACGAACTCGGCTCCATGAGCAAATGCCGTCCAGAGCCAGAGCTTCACCGCGCCGGGATATTGCAGAACCGGATAGCCGCTCCAGTTGATATGGCCCGGCTGAAGCTCCATCTGCCCCCATCGGCCACTGTAGCTGGCCATCTGGTCGTGCATGAAACCGAGCAGCGATGGGTCGCCGAGCCGGAAGTATTCGGTCGAGGGATTCTTTTCCTTTCCTGTCACCGGATAGGCATCCCAGCTCATCACGGTCAAATCTTCAGCCATGTCGGCGGGGTTGCAGTCCGCATGCATCGCCATGAAGTTGGTCGTGATGAAGCGCTCGCCGATGCCTTTTTCTTTGAGGATGTTGGCCTGAAGCCGATTGAAGTCGGCAAACGCCCACGACCAGAACCGCGACGCATCCAGGCGCTGGTGTGGGTTGGCATATTTCGGATCGCGCGAAGGCGGAAGCTTCACCTGTTCAAACTTGCCGTACCGCGTGCTCCAGAACTGGCAGCCCCAGGCGTCGTTCAGCCGCTCGATCGTTTCATAGCGACGTCGCAACCATTGTTGAAAAGCAGCATGAGCCGCCGGTGATTGATCGAAGTTTCCGGAGTATTCATTGTCGATCTGCCAGCCAATCACGGCCGGATGTTTGGCAAATCGATCGGCCAAGGCCGTGACGATCCGCGCCGTCGCATCTCGCATCGCAGCCGAAACAGGTGAATAGTGCCTTCTTCCCCCAAACCGCATCGGCTGGCCAAACTCATCCTGCGGCAGCACATCCGCATGCTCTTCGACCAGCCAGATCGGCGGTGCCGCTGTGGGCGTGCAGAGGATCACCTTCAGCTTCCGCTTGGCCGCCAGCTCGACGCATCGCTCGAGCCAATCCAGCTCAAATTGCCCGGCCCGCGGCTCCATTTTGCCCCAGGCGAACTCACCCATATGGACCAGTCGCAGATCCATCGCGGCGATGTTGTCAAAATCCCGTTCCCATTGATTTTCCGGCCATTGTTCAGGGTAGTAATAGGTTCCAATTTGCATTTCTTTGTTTCCAAAACGAGCCCAGACCGGCCGTTATACCCCCGGCAGCGTCCGAATGTCAGTGCAAAGGATTCACAGGAAAAATCAAAAATGTGGTGCATAATGGATGACCATGGGTACTTCGTCGGCGTAATATTGGGGCGGCCCAGAATGTTCCCAACTGCCGCCGGCATCGCGTCTGCATGCATGAGGTGGTGGTGCAGAAAATTATCGGTCCGGACCGTTGTCGTTCGATATTAGGCGAGTAACGGAGGAGCCCAAACGGCATGGCATACCTGGTTTTCAGCGCAAAAGGCCACGAGCTTGGCCGCCGACCTTTGACCGAATCGGCGGTCATTGGCCGGTCCCCCGAATGCAGCATGTCCGTGCGCGACATCCTTTTGTCGCGGCGACATTGCCAGATCGAGCGATCCGGCGACGCATGGGTTTTGACTGATCTTGCCAGCAAGAATGGAACATTCGTTAAGGGCGAGCGCGTCGAACGCCACACCCTCAAAGACGGCCAATCGTTTGATATCGGGCAGACTAAGGTTGTCTTCCATGCGGGCGACCTTGCAGGAACAACCGCCGATGCGGGCAAGCCGATGAGCGCTTCCCGTCGCCCCAGCGATCCATTCGAAGCCTTGAGCGGAACGGTTTCCGGCTTCGACTATGCCAAGACGCGCATGGATGCCCATCGCGTCGTTCGCAAAACGGCCCGTCCATTGAGCATGTTCCCCAAGCCCCAGCCCACGCCGGCCGACCCTCAGTCTTATGCCCAGGAAGATCTCTATTCGATGCTGACGGAAATTGCCGCCAGCTCATGGGACTCCATTTATAGCAGTGCTTCCCGCAAGCCCGTGAGTCGGGTTATGCCCCGCCCCGTCGTCCGCCCCACGATGACCAAAGTGATGACGCCTCAGCGCGAAGTGCTGGAAGAAACAACGCGCAAGCTATTAAAAAAGGCCGATCGGCGTATTCGTCACCAGCGCTTGGGATCGGCCCTTACACGGATTCTTAAAGGGGTTGCCGCCGTCGCCCAAGGCATCATCATCTTGGGCCCAGCCTTCCGCAGATGATCGATAATCCTTAAGCTGGCTGAATAAAGGCCGACATCGAGCCTTTGCAGCCTTCGATGCGATGATCGGTGCCGAACGCGAGCACCAGTTCCCGCTTCAATTCCGCCAGTTCCTTGTGTGATGTAAAAATGATCGCCTTGCCGCTGGAGTCCACCGACTTGGCCAACTGATAACCCCGCTCGGGTGTGTATCCGAACACCTGCTGAAGCATCTGGATGACGTACTGATACGTGTGATCGTCGTCGTTCATCAGCACGACGTTATATGGCGGAAGCTGCTTAGTCTGGTTCTCGGTCGCTTCCTTGGTATTGGACTTGGTTCCGACCCATTTGAAAAATCCTGTTCCGACTGTCATGGTCACACACCTCACTTGCCCCAAAATCACTTTTACAACGGGGCCATCCGAATCCTCCGCAAATTGCGTGCGACAAACGGCGCCGACACGCGATCCCTGCTGACTTTTTTGAAACTTCCGTCCCCAAAGTTTAGCCACTACCGCTTGCGGTGCGCGCCCTGCATTTGCGATCGGAGAGCGCCCGACAAGCCGGGCGGCTAAACGGGGCTGTAAAACGCGCCGTCCCAAGTTTTAACCGCAGTTGCTTTTCAGCGATTCAATCCGGCGCATCCGCCCTGAACAAAATCACCTGCGAACTCTCCGGTTCAGAAAGCTCAATCTTTAATCCCGCCTTCTCCAGCACCCGCCCCGTCCGAAATATCTGCCAACCCGGGCGATCCGGCGACGAAACGGCGTAGATCGCGCCCGAATTCAGCCCCTTGAACAAAAATGTATGGGGACCCTCCTGTCCGGTCCCTCGAAACGCAAATAGAGCCCCACTGAGACGGTTCGCTGAAGTCAACTCCATCCCGTCCCAATGCACCCCATCCGGCCGATCCGACACATGAAACACATTCCCATCCCGAATCAACGGCCGAAGCGATGTCTTATAAAGCTCCAGCTCCTTCCGCGCCAGCTCATGCTGCCCCGGGGTCCAGCGCATCGTATCGGTCATCAGCGTGAACCAGCCCATCATCCCGCTGCGCAGCATGTACAGAAAATTCGCCGGCGTCTTGCCCGGCCGATTCTCCACATAACACTCGCACATCGCCTGCGGCAGCGCGTACGACGCATCGAAAAACGCCCGGCGATTGGAAAGCGGGTCATATGTGTCGGTGATGCTGATGTAATGCACTCGCCGCACCACGCCATAATCCACCTGGCGTCCGCCATTGACGCAATCTTCGAACAGCAGCTCGGGAAATTCCTTCCGCAGCGCATCCTGCACACGGTAATATCCCTGCGCGCCGCGATAGGAAATATCGACCGGCGAATCGGTGTGCAGATGATCGGCCCGTCCGCATTGATCCACGATCATCACCTGATCGTGCTCCAGCATATCCAGCTTGTTCTCCCGCACGATGCTGCGCAAATGCTCCAGGCACCAGTCGGCCGCCCGCGGATCGCCCAGGCAAACCGTCGCGCCGGTGAAATCGGATGGCTTGAAATTCGATGGATATCCACTTGGAAACCAATCACGCTGCGCCGGATCGAACACACTCAAAGTCGCTTGACGTCGGCTCGAATCGGTGATGATTCCCCCCTGCGTCCACCCCACCCACAGGCCAAATTTCATCCCCTTGCTGTGGGCATAATCCGCAATCGGCGCAAGACCGTTGGGAAACTTCGTCGGGCTGGGCACCCAATCCCCCACGCCTCGAAACCAGCCGGCGTCGATGTGAAACATCTCCAAGCCGAGGGCGGATGACTCATCGATCATCTTCTTACTGATCTTCTGGTCGATCTTCATCCCGCCGCCCCAGGAATTGTTCACCAGCAGCGGATAACGCGGATCATCGGTTGGAGGACGCACGTGCCGCGACACCCAGTGCCGCAATCGATTGCATCCATCATCGACGTCTCCCTCGTAGCACCCGACAAACACCGGCGGCGCTTCAAACGTCTCACCGGGCGCAAGCTTCGTCAACACATCCGCGCCCGGCTGCAAGCCCAGCGTGATCGCCATCCCAATATCGCCCCCCGCGTCGCGCGCCGTCGCGGCATCCACATGAATCGCCACCCGCGCCGACGACTCGATCCCCGCATACCACCCTCCCGAGCCATCCCGGCTCTGCACCGCCATCCACGGAATCGCATCGTGCGGGTTGTCATTCGAATACGAAGTCGAAAGCAAATCGCTCGCAAACCCCGGCTCAATCGCCTCGACATGCCGACCGATCGGCGACGGCGTCCCGCCGCCCTTCTCCACCCACCATTGCTCCAGATTCTTCCCCTTCGCCCCGAGCATCAGCGAAGGCCCCCAAGGCAACTCCACCGCCTCCTTCCCCCGATTCGCGATCGTCAAAAAATGCTCGATCGGCCCGCTCTCCCCCACCGCCGCCACCCATCGCGACCGCAACTCCATCGCCGGATCATCACTCGCAAACACCGCCTCCAATTCCCCTTTTTTAGGATCGAACGACTTAGCGACAAATCGCCAATGCAAAGCCTTCCGTTGGCCGCCCTGCTTCGCCCAGGCGATGACCGGAAGGGTTACAGGAACTGATGTAATTTCCTGCGCCCTTTCCGGATCGACCACTTTCAGCGACTGAATGATGACGCCGCGCTGCGATGCGGAGATTTCGATGGAGGTGTCGGCAGTCGAAAGCGCCTGGGCATGCAGAGCCGCCGCGCCCAACGCGATAGCGATGAAACCGACCGAGGCGATTGATCCGTTTTTTAATTGCATTTGATATTCCGCAGTGTAGCAGAGCCGTTGCCAAGCCGCGCATTCGCTTCGCATCGTCTGGCCATTTTTGGAACCAATATTAATTTGGAATCCGTTGAATACGGCGATACTCTTTGGGCACCCATTGACGTTTCAAATGGATGCACAACGGCTTAAGTCAGGATTGTGAACATGAGCGGCAGGGTATGGTCATTGTCTAGCCTGATGCACTGTAGCGTTCTTCTGGCTGTGCTTTACGGCGTGGCGGCGGCCGGGCCAGCAACGGCACCATCAAGCACGCAACCCAGCCCCCAATGGGCCCCTTCGCCGCTGGTGAACCTCCCGCCGAATGTGGCAAGCGTGACAATTCCCCTGAAGCGCTCGGGCGATTACCTGTGCGCGTTCGTCCGGATCGATGGAAAGGAAGCGGGATGGTTCATCATCGATACGGGAGCGACCTGCACCATCATTGATCGGTCCGTGGTCAAGCAGATTGGCCTGGAATCGGATTCAGGAGTTGAGATCTCGGCGCCGAGCAAGGGCATTCACGGCGGCATTGTGAAATACCGCGATCTCGAGGTTGGTCCGATCGCCATGCACCGCGGAATTGTCGGAGTGACCGACCTCACTCTCTTTAATACAAATCTTCCGCTGGCCGGCGTACTTGGCGACGATCTGCTGCGCGAGCTGCCCGTTATGATCGACTATCGGTCGGCGACGTTAACCCTTTACCGCCGCAAGGAGTTTAAACCGCCTGCTTCCGAATCATTTTCTCTGATGATGGACCGGGACACACCGGTGGTAGACGCGCTGATCGAGGGGTGGAGCATGCCCATTATGATTGATACGGGTGCCGATTCCGCATTCGAGATGGAGGGGACGGTCGAGGACCTTTATCACATCTCGATGGTGGGCCGGCACTCGCTGTTCACGGCAGTCGCAGACGAAGCGGGCGTCACCTATGAGTTGGAAGGTTCTTTTGGGCCTGTGAAAGTCTTTGGCAGGGAATTTCAGAATGTCCGGATCACATGTCCAGCGGACCATCAGCATCGCGCTTCGACCAACGCGGGAACGGTGGGCGCTGTTTTACTTCAGGATGCGCGTCTCACGCTTGACTATGCGGCAAAGACGGGCTGGTTAGACTGGTCGAGACACGCGCAGTCAACTGATGAATTGCTCCACGAACTGGGCGATCCCAAGTCGAAGGATTTGGCGGGCGTCACGCCACTGATGCGCGCGGCGCAACTGGGTTGGGAGGACGCAGCTGCAGAATTGCTCAAGCGCGGCGCGGATGTCAACGCAAAGTCGGCGGCGGATCTCACCGCCCTCTTTTATGCGGCCCGATCTCATCATCCAGCGATCGTCAAGCTTCTTTTATCTGCTGGGGCTGACCCCAATATGACCACTGCGTGGGGCAATATGAGCGCGCTCTACGCCGCCGCGGCAGCGGGAGACGCCCAGAGTGTCAACCTGTTACTTGCGGCACATGCAAAGGTGGACATGGCCAAGACAGATGGAGAGACGGCCCTGATCGCCGCCGCCGGCGCGGACTATCAGGATGTTGTTCGACTCCTGCTGGACGCTGGGGCTGATATGAACGCGACTACGAAGAACAAGAGGACTGCCGTCAGCGCAGCGGCTGGGCTGGCAAGCCCGCAAATGGTGTCGCTTCTGCTCAAGCGTGGGGCCAAGGTGAATGGCGTGCCTGGCGTTGCGGATATTCCTCTTTGGGCCGCCGCCAGCATGACTAATCTTGCGACTGTCAAGCTCTTGCTCCAGAGTGGCGCCGACGTCAATCAGCAAGATCCGCATGGCAGAACTCCGCTCATGATGGCGGCAATCAGAGGCGATGAATCGGTCGTGCTGGCGCTGCTCGAGGCGGGCGCCGATCCCACCATTCGATCCGTCGAAAGCAAAACCGCCGCTGACTTTACGAATTACCCATTCGCACGCTTAGCACTCATCAACGCGGCCGATACGCGCGCGCCAAAAAGTGGCCGTTAATCGCATGCTTCGCCACGTCCGAACTCAGCTTCTTTGGACCCATTTCGCTTAGCGACAGGACGGAATAGACGGTGCGTATAAGTCCCTGCATTTACTATAGATCTGGAGGATCCTAATTTTTACCATTTCAGGAAACAAATAGTTGAACTCGGCGTATTAGGGTATAGTATGGTTACGCAGTAGGATATTTGATTTTCGTGGCTCGAAGTGAATGGTCATGAGCAACCGAATGGGAACGATCCGTCAACCAATCCAACCCGCTGGCGCGGCTCACATTGTATCAGTATGGTATGGATACGGCTTATGGAACAAGCGATTCGAACAGCCGCTAGCCTCCACGTGGCGCGCTGCAGCATTCAATGCCCGTCAATCTGTCGGAGAGGAGGCCGAAAAATCGAAAAAGTGATGCAAAATGATGCATTTTGATGCATGCAACATCGACAGAATGTCGTTGCCTTTTGTTGCATCGCGTTATAAGAAGGCAATGCACAATCCCCTTTTAAAACCGCATCGTCAGCCGGCCATAGAAGGCACGGGGGGATTCGGTGGCGGTGGTGTAGCCGCCAAGGCTGGTGAACTCGGGGTGTTGGTTGTCGAGCAAGTTCTGGACGCCGACGCCGATCTCGATGTGATCGGTGGGACGCCAGATGGCGCCCAGATCGACGCGGAAATTGCCGGGGATGTGTCCTTCGGCCAGTGGGCCCGTGTAATAGACACCGGCATTGAGTTGCACGTTGCGCGTCAGCTTCAAATAGGAGCGGAGTTGCGCCTGATTCTGGGGAGTTGTGGTTTCCAGATAGCCTTCGGTCTGCCCAGTGTCGGCACGGTCGTGATGCAGTTGGATATCGATCAATGAATAGGAGCCCATCAATTTCCAGCGGTCGGTGACGTTCCAGGCGGCGCTGACTTCTGTGCCGAAGGAGTCGCCGTACATGTGATTGTCCCACTGGTTGTTGATCACCACATGCGGCGCCGGCTGCATGACCACCGACGAGCCGGTAAATTCCTCGCCCATCAAATGCTGGTAATGATTGAAGAAGCCCGCCACATCCACCGAGAAATTCCGCGCCGGCTTCACGCGGTAGCCCAGCTCGTAGGCCAGCAATTCTTCAGAGACCAGATGCTGATTGCCCTGATAGACAAGCTGCGCCGGCATACCCTGAACGGCCGCCTCCCCGCCGATGATGTTGCCATCCTCTTCATAGCGCGTGGGCGTGCGGATGGCGCGGGCGATCGATCCCCAGAGGGAATTGCGATCGTTAGGCGTCCACAAAACGCGCGCGCCCGGCTCATTCTCGACTTGCGTGTAGGTGTTGTATTCCAGCTTATTGCCCACAAACAGATGCAGCCGATCGGGGATGAGCGTCAGGTCATCCTGCACGAAAGCATTGGCGATCTGCTCGACATGATGCAGCGGCTCAAAGCTGTCGCCGCCGAACGCTTGCAGGCGATCGCCCACGAGGCGATAGCCGGCGCCCCAGATCACCTCATTGCGATCGCCCAAAGCAAAGCGATGCTGGAAATCCAGGTCGTACGTGTTCTGCTGATAATCGAAGGCGGTGTCGTAGCGATCGAACCGGTCGTAATAGAGCTGCAGCGAAAAATCGGAGGTATCGGAAAGGCGGTGCGTCCAGCGACCCAGCAGATTGCCGCCATCGGTGGTGAATCCATTGTTCCGCAGCGCGCTGAATGGCGCCGTATAGGCCGGCACGATGTCGGTCTGGTTCAACTCCTCGCCGAAGATATCGCCCTGCAGCGTCAGCGTATCCGAAGACGAAGCATAGCGATCGATGCGGAAGCCGGTCTGGGAAGAATCCCAGCTATCGTTGGCCGACTTGTTGGACGCGAAATTCTGGTCTTCGAAATTACGGTACTTGGTGTAGACGCGGAAATAGGTGTTGTCGTCGATCTTGCCGCCAAAACGGACGGAGCCTTCCTGCTCATCATTTCCGCCGCGACCATCGAGAAGGAAGCCCTGCGTATCGCGCGCGCTTTTGGTTGTGATGCTCACGACGCCGTTGACGGCGTTCGCGCCCCACATCGTCGCGCCGGGGCCGCGCACGACTTCAATACGATCCAGATCAGCCAGCACATAATCGACCGAATCCCAATAAACGCCGCCAAAGAGTGGCGTATAGACGCTGCGCCCATCCATCTGCACCAGCAGCTTATTGGAGAATTGTTGATTGAAGCCGCGCGAAGAGATAGCCCATTTATTGCCGTCGATGCGGGCGACATCCATGCCCGGCGCGAGTCGGAGCAGATCGGGAATGGTGTACATCCCGGAGTTTTCAATGTCGTCCTGTCCGATCACAGTGACGGCAGCCGGCGCCTCGGCAACCTTCTGCTTCTGGCGCGAAACGCTGGAGATCTCGACGTTCATGAGATCTTCCAGCGAAAGGCCGGTCATGTCAGGCACCGGCATCGATGGATTCGTGGCCGGAGCCGTGGCGGGCTGCGTCGTAGGCGCTGCCATCGCCAAGCCAGCATGCAGTGTTGTCCCCCCCAGCAGAAACGACACTGCCAGGGCCAGTGTATTGCGCTTGTTTCCCATAACCATCCGCAAGAGTTGCGTAGCCCGTACATCCCACCGAAAACGGTCCACATTAGAATCGGAGGCTCAGGGGAACTTCTTGACAAACTTTTAACTAATGGATCTCCACCCGGTTTATCGGAGGCGATAGGAAGGTGCAGCCATAACACCGCAAGAAGCGGTGAACCGAACTACGAATCGAGAGATTACCGGACGTCAGGCGGCCGCCTGCTCGCTGATGTGGCCTTGCGAATCCACCTGATCGAACTTCACCGCCACGCGCTTGCTGACGCCCTGCTCCTGCATGGTCACGCCATACAGCACGTCGGCGATCTGCATCGTGCGCTTGGAGTGGGTGATGATGATGAACTGCGATTGCTCCAGGAATTCCTGGACGATCAGGTTGAAGCGCTGGTTGTTGGCTTCGTCCAGCGCGGCATCCACTTCGTCGAGGATGCAGAACGGGCTGGGCTTGCTCTTGAAGATCGACAGCAGCAGCGCGACGCAGGTCATCGTCTTTTCACCACCCGACAACTGGCTGATGCTGACCGGTTGCTTGCCCGGCGGGCGCGCGATCACTTCGATGCCGGCATCCAGCACATCCACCTTCACCATCGCCGGCTCGCTGCCGTCGGTCGGCTGCTGAGATTTGGGCGCGGGAATTTCGGTTTCCAGGAAAATGTCGGCTTTGCCACCGCCAAAGAGCTTGCGGAACATCCCCTGGAAATGCTCGCGAACGGCATTGAAGGTCTGCTCGAAACGCAGGCTGCTTTCAGTATTAATTTCGTTGATCAGGCTCTCGAGCTGGAGTTTCGACTCGGCCAGATCTTTCACCTGCGTGGCCAGGAAGACCGATCGCTGCTCGAGTTCATCCTGCTCGCCAATCGCATCGAGATTGACATTGCCCAACCGCTGCAGCTTTTCGCGCAGCTCCTTGATTTCCTCGGCGACGGCTTCCCAATCGACTTCGCCCGGCTCGTAACCCGCCCCGCCATCGGCGGAGAGACTCGCGTATTGTGCGGGCAGATCGAGCTGAAGCTCTTCCAGCGTTCGCGACACGAGCGTTTCCAGCCGAACGCGAAGCTCGCTCACGCGAAGCTCGAGGCCGTGAAGCGATTGCTCGATTTCCGCATGCTCGCCGCGGAGCGTTTCGACCTGACCGGTCAATTCCTGGACCGCCTGGTTCGATTGCGTGACTTTTTCGATAGCCGATTCAATCTGCTGCTTGAGTTCCTGCTGCTTATCGGTGGCCTGCTTCTCAGCATGAGTCGCTTGCGCAAGTTCGGTTTCGACGCCGCCGCGACGAGCTTCGATCGCCTGCGCGCTGCGGGCGAGCCGCTCGACCTGCTCGCGAAGTTCCGCCTCGGCCAGCCTCATTCGCTGCACCTGCTGCTGGCTGGCGAGCTGTTTTTCCTGCACCTGGCCAAGCTGCACGCGCGTGGCCGTCAGCTCTTCGCCAAGCTGTCGCAGATCATCCGTCAGCTTTTGCTGGAGCGCGGTCAATTCCTCGATTTTCTGCTGACGCGACGTCTGGTCGGCTTCGTGAGCCGACTTTGCCGCTGTGAGTTCCGTTTCCTGCGACTTGAGCCGGCCGGTCTGATCGAGCAGCGATTGCAGCTCGCGATCCAGCACCGGCTGCTCGCGTCGTAGCGACTGCTGGCGATCATTATTTTGCGAAATTTTGCTGGACAATTCGACTTTTGTGGTGTTAGCCGAATAGATCTCGTTTCGCAGAGCGTTCTGCTGCTCTTCAAGCTGCTTGGCGGCGGCGTTGCCTTCGGTGAACTGCCGGGCGAGCTGCTCGATGCGATGATCGACTTCCGCGATCTGCTGCGAAAGAGCTTCCAATTCCGATCGGCGGGAGAGCAATCCCATCGCGGCCGTCAACGGGCCGGCCCGGAGCGTTCCATCGGCTTCGATGACCTGCCCATCATGCGTCACGTATCGCCAGCCAGCAGGTCCATTGCGATGAAGCTCGACGCCATCGGAAAGATGATCGACGATCGCTGTGCGGCCAAGGAGGTGCGCCACGAGCGGCGCATCAGCCGGATCAACGCGAACCAGATCGCCCGCCAACCGGATGCGCTGTGGATGCTGATTCCAGTCGTAGGCGGTATCTGCTTGCCCCGCCGAAGCAATCGCATCCATGCACAAAATGTTGATGCGACCTTCGAGATCGCCCAGTTGTTCCATCGCCGTGACGGCCTGCGTCGATTCGCTGGTGACCAGCCATTGATCGCGTCCATCGAGAGCCGCTTCAATGACGTGGGCATGCTCGACATCCACGCGAAGCACATCCGCCACGAGTCCGCGGATGAAGGGGAATTTCGATTCGCGCTGACGGAGGACGCTCTTGACGCCTTCACTGACGCCCTCGCGCCGCGCTTCCAAATCGCTCAAAAGCTTCTGGCGGGAAAGCAGTCCGGAGCGATGTTCGCGGGCCGCGCCAAGCTGCTCACCAATCAGCGCGATCTGTTTGCCGAGGTGCGCCGCTTCCTGCCGGCGCTCATCAAGGCGAGCCTGCTGCTCGGTGATATGAGCAAGGGCCTGATCAAGTCGCGACTGAATATCCTGCTGCTGCGCGCCGAGCGTTTCGAGTTCTTCCAGAACAACGCGTCGCCGATCCACCAGGCGCGTCTGATGTCCGACGATGTTCTTCCGCTCGATTTCGATGGCGCCCAATCGGCTGTTGACCTGCGAGAGCTTGCGCATCAGATCGAGAATGGCCGCCTTGTGCTGCTCGACCTGTTGATTGGCCTGGTTGAGCGCAAGCTGGCTGTCGCGATAGGCCTGTTGCCGCTGATCGATCTGCTGGCGGTGGGATTCGAGTTCCTCGGTGAGACGCTGAAGATTTTGCGTCTCTTCGCCAAGGGCCTGACTGGTCGAAGCAAGCTTCGTCTGGGCCTGTTCTCGATCAGCGGCAAACGCCTCGATCTGCTCGGCCATCTGAGCGAGCTGCTGTTTCGCATACTGCTGCCGCTGCCGGGCGGATTGCAAAGCCGCCCCGGCCTGCACCAGCTCATATTCCAGTTGCTGGCGGCGCTGCGAAAGATGCTCGTGCTTCTCGCGCTGCTCGGCCAGCTCGTTTTGCTTGCGCTGGAGGTTGGTGGTCGCATCATCCAGCCGGAAGCGCGCGTCTTCGAGCTGGCTCTCAAGCTCGCTCAATTGGCCATGATGCGTGTGATATTCCTGAAGGGCGTACTTGAGCCTAAGCTCGTTGAGCCGCTGCGTGTGCTCCTGGAAGGTACGGGCCCGGCCGGCCTGGATCTTTACGCTGCGCAGCCGCTTATCAACTTCTTCGACGATGTCGTTCACGCGCAGCAGGTTCTGATCGACCTTTTCCAGCTTGCGCTGCGATTCCTTCTTGCGCTGCTTGAACTTGCTGATGCCGGCCGCTTCTTCAAAAATCAGCCGGCGTTCTTCCGGGTTGGCTTCCAGCAATGCCGCGACGCGCCCCTGCTCGATCACGCTGTAGGCATCGACGCCGACACCGGTGTCGAGAAAAAGCTCGCGAATGTCCTTCAGGCGTGCGGTCTTGTTGTTGATCTGATATTCGCTGGTGCCGTCGCGATAGAGGCGTCGTCCTACCGCTACTTCATCCGCATCAAGATTGAGGATACGGGTGTCGTCGGCGCGGCGGGGATTTTCGAATACGAGGACGACCTCGGCCATCCCGCCCGGCTTGCGGTTCCCCGAGCCGTTGAAGATGACGTCCATCATCGCGTCGCCGCGCAGGCTCTTAGCCGATTGCTCGCCAAGCACCCATTTGAAACCATCGACGACGTTACTCTTGCCGCAGCCGTTGGGCCCGACAATCCCCGTGATGGGCGAATCAAAAACGAACTCCGTGCGGTCGGCGAAACTCTTGAACCCGTGCAGGATCAGTTTCTTCAAACGCATGGAATTTCGGTCCTCCATGACCGGAAAAACAACCTGAATCCCGCAGCCGATGGCATCAAAAGGCCAACGAATTCGCTGCGATTGATACGAATCGCATTGTTACGCGTTCATGCTCCGATTGCAAGGGCAGTTTCGCGATCCGATACACCCGATTTGGCCATCTATTACCCTACATCCACCATATCTTGTGCATTGTCCGATCGCTTTTCTGATTTTCAGAGCAATTTGGCTAATTCTTGTCCTTCGCGATGGCATCGGGCGACAGCGGATCCGCCTTTCCGGTCGGCTCCGCGCCATTGGGTCGGCCCGCGTCGATCGATGGGGCCGCATAGATACTTTCCTGCACGCGTGGCGGCTCCTGCATAACGAACGCCGCGTTTTCCGGCCGCCCATCCTGATAGGCGATCAGCTTGTGCGAATCGCTGAGCTTTTGAATGATCGCCAACACTTCGCTGTAGGTGAAATTCAGCGGAGCTTCCTCGCCAGCCGTCACTCCCCCGAGCCGCGCAATGACCTCGCTCAGTTCGGGATGCGACATCATCTGCACCGGAGCAGGCGTGGCGATGTCGTGAGGCTGATTCTCCGAATCAACCGGGGCCGGCTGGCGGTAGAAAATCGAAATGCCGCGACCTTCGGGCGTCGAACTGATCGTCAGGCGATTATCCAGCGCTGAGAACATCACCGGCGTCGCGACGTCGGGCATCGTTCCGATGATCGCAATCCGCGGAATCCCGCTACTGGATGCGTAGATCAGCGGCTGACCATGCGATGGCACAATGTCGAGCACGAACTTCTGGTTGTTTTCCTGTGGAGTGACCAGTTGTGAATAAATCGAGCCGTCATGATTGCGCGCCAGGATCTTGTAGGCCTCGATCCGCACCAGCGATTTTTCCGAATCCAGAAGCTGCCGCAGCATGTGATTGACGGCAGCCGAAGACGGCAGCGATCCCAGCGCCTGAACGGCATTGAGCTGGAACGGATGTTGATCGTTGCGCGCCATCTGCAGCAATGCAGCAGCGGCTGCGCCGGTCGGATCGCCAATGAAGGCTGCTGCACGGGCCGCCGCAAAGGCGACATCCGGCGGTGTCTTTTCATCGGAAATCACTGGCGCCAGCACTGGCAGCGAAGCCGTCCCAAGACCTTCCCAGCAATAGGAAATATCCTCCAGCGGCGCACCCGGCTGCATCGCCGCCGTCACCAGTTTCCGGGCTCGGGCCGCGGCAAATTCCGGAGAGTTCTCCATGTAAACGTGCATGGCAAGCTGCGAGAAATGCTCCCAGTCGCCGTTGTAATGCATGGGAACATAAAGCTGCACGATCGCTTCGTTCTCGGCCTGCGCGATATGCGTATCCTGGAAGCGATCGATCAATCGCTGCTCGATGGCGCGGGCTACGCTGTTCTGCGGCTTGCGAAGACGCAGAAACAGCGGCCGATCAAAAACTGCCACGCCGCCGTCCAGAATCACTCCGTTCCGAAGGCTCGCCTTAATCGAGCCGCGCGCATTAGGATCGCGATTGAGCGCATAGGCAGGGTTCACAAAGACAAAGCCATCCGCCCTGCCATACACATTGACCGCACCAAACGGATTCTGCGGATTCGCCCCGTCTTTTTTCAGCTCCGTGTCCCAAAGCTTTCCGCCAGCCAGGCTGGTCGTGCGATTGTTGGGAAGGCACGAAACATACACGTCGAACATCTGCCCCTGGCGAACGCCCGGCGGAAGCAGGCCGGTCACCTGAACAATCGCCACGCGCTTGTCATGCAGCACGCGATCCGGTGTGAGATACTCGGCATTGGGCACCACCTTGCTGCCCATGCCGCGCTTTTCCATTTCTTTGCGCATGTATTCCAGCACAGCAGTCGGCGCAGTCGAATCGCCGGTGTTGGCGAGATTGACCACCAACCCATAGCTGGAAACGGGATAGGGATCGGTGTTCTCCAGATCCACCTTTTCGAAGATCGTGCCGCGCATGAAATCGGGCACTTTCTTCTCAGGTCGGCCAACCCAAATGGGTGGCGGCGCTTTGTGAGGGGCTTCAGCGCAGCCGGCAATGAGGCCGGCAATTCCCACAAGCAGGCAACAGGATCGGGCTGCGCGTCCGAAGACAAGTCGCGTCGATTGAATCATGGTGTGAGCTCCGGGTGTTATCGGACGGACGATGCTCGCGGCTTGAAATTCAAATTCATTGCTTTGGCAGCATGGATGGTCGGCGCCGCTGCGGTGCGTTCATTCGACGGCGGCAACGCTCGGCTGCTTGGGCGCCTTGGCCCTGGGCCTTACACGGGTGGAACGTTCACTCTTGCCGGCAGGTTCATCTTCTCGGCCTTCTGTCGGGGACACATTGGCCCCATTCGGCTGTGAAGGGTCGATGAAGAGCCGCCCCTGGCCCGGCACGTCATATCGCCGCGCATCCAGCACCGCTCGCGCCTCTTCCACCAGATCCTCGAGCGTCTTGAACTGCCGATAGACGCTGGCAAACCGCACATAGGCCACCTGGTCCACCCGCCGCAGGCGATCGGTCACCAGTTCGCCGACAGCCGTCGAAGGCACTTCGCGGTCATGCGCGGAAAAGACTTCTTCCTCCACTTCCTCGGCAATTCGAGCCAACTCGCTTTCGGGGACCGGCCGCTTGAAGCAGGCGCGCTCGAGCCCTTGAAGGATCTTGTTACGATCCCAAGGCACCCGCCGGCCATCTTTCTTGATCACCACGAGCCGGCTGGGTTGCTCGATGCGTTCGTAGGTCGTGAATCGCTTCTTGCAGCCTTTGCAGACGCGGCGCCGGCGGATGGCGCGACCGCCTTCGCAGGTCCGCGAGTCCACCACGTGCAGCTTCTCTTTTTCGGCGTTGCAAAAGGGGCAGCGCATTGGCTCAAGAAGTTACCGTTTTAGAGGCTCAAACGCAAAGGAACCGCGATAGATATAGTCTGGCTTCCCGCATTCGCATTTGCCGCCTACACTTGCCCCGCAATGATCGCGAAATCTTTCCTGGTACAGAAGTTCGCCAAGATTCCGCTCGGAGCGCATACCGTCATCGGTTACAGCGTGGCCGGCGAAGAGACCGCCGTCCAGATTCCAGAGCTTAATGTCTGTTTTGACATCGGGCGGTGCCCCTATTTTGCCCTGACCAGCGATTTTTTATGCATTTCCCATGGTCACATGGACCATATCGCCGGCCTGCCCTATTACCTGTCGCAGCGATTTTTTCAGGGAATGAAAGGCGGGACCGTCTTCCTGCCGCGCGAATTGCAGCAGCCGGTCGATACGATGATCCGCACCTGGCGGCAAATCGAGCGGCAAAATACGCCTTATACATTAGTTCCCCTGGAGCCGGGACAGCTTCATGAAGTCCGGCGCGATTTTGGCATCCGCGCACTGGGAACGCATCACGGCGGCGGAAGCCTGGGCTACGCCATCATCAGCATCCGCGAAAAGCTCAAGCAGGAATACTTCGGAAAACCGGGACATGAGCTCGCGCAGCTTCGCAAGCAAGGCGTGGAAATCCAATATCGCACTGAGGTGCCGCTGGTCGCATTCCTGGGCGACACTTCGGCCGGTACCGTATTCGATCAACCGGACGTGCAGAATGCCGAGATCCTGCTGACTGAGATCACCTTCTTCGATGCGGACCACAAGCAGAAGGCCAAGGCTGGCAAGCATCTGCATCTCGACGGATTCGTGCAATTGCTGCCGAAGCTGAATAACAAATGGATTATTATCACCCACGTCACGCGCCGGACTGCAATTCATCGAGCGCGCCGCGCCTTGGCCAAGCGCGTGGGCGAAGAGCAGATGCGCCGCATCCTTTTCTTGATGGATTTTGAAGGCGCGCGCGAGGCCGGCGAAATCGATGAAGTTGGGCCGCCCATCGCAGATACTGCGGAATGAGTCGACCCATATAGAGCTTCGACGAAATGCAAGCTATGCTATGTGGTGAAGTCCCTGCCTGCGGAAGAAGGAAATGAGGAATCGTTATGCAAATGATCGAAGCCGTGATCAAACCTTATAAGCTCGATGCCGTTAAGGGCGCTTTGGCCAAGATTGGAATCCTCGGCGTCACCGCCATCGAGTGTAAAGGATTTGGTCGGCAGATGGGCCACACCGAACGCTACCGCGGCGCGAAAATGGACGTCGGCTTTGTTCCCAAAGTCCTGCTAAAACTGTGCGTTAAGTCGGAGGAAGCGGAAAAGGCGGTCGCCACGATCATCGAAGCCGCCCGCACCGGGGAAGTGGGCGACGGAAAGGTGTTTGTTTATCCCGTTCAGCAGGTCGTGCGCATCCGTACGGGAGAAACCAACGAGCAGGCTCTTTAAACCACCACCTTTCAGGTGGTTACGTTCGAAAATCAAAATCATCCAATTCGGATGCTGCTGCCGATCAAATCGTAGAATAGTCGAAGGTGAACCGCCTGGTTTTCCCGGCCGTTCTATAATCTACGGGAGCAGCATTGGTTCACGATCCAAAGCATATCTGCTCGTATGACCCTGCGCGGTCCCTGGCTCGCGCACGGTGGAAGGCCGCCGGTGCCTCGGCGCTGGTCGCGCTGCTGGCGATGACGCTCGTTTACTGGCGCGGTGGCAAAACGCCTCAAGCTCCGTTGCCGGTTGCGATCACTCCCGCCCCTTCCCAAGTATCCGAGCTGCCAAAGCGCGATCCGCAGGCCGCCCAGCGTATCTATCGGACTTCGATTGTTCCCCTGCTCGATGAATACGATCGCGAAAACGCCCAGGCGGTGAGCCGGGCCATGCTGGCGTTGCATGAGCGAATGCAGTTTCATCGCACGGGCGTCGTGCCATTTGCGCGCGACGTGCGAAGCTGGGGCACGCGGTTTGGGGTGATGCATCGCTTGCCTGCCGATCTTTGGCATAAGGTTCGTCACGATCAGAGCCATCCGGCGCAGGTCGCACAGTACATCAATGAAAAATTCCGGCGCGAAGTGATCTCCGAAAAACAGCTTCAGGGGGATGTGGCCAGCATTCTCAGCGGCTTCGAGCAGGATCTGTCGGCCAATCGGAATAAGTTGTATTCGCAATTATCGCTGCCTTTGTCGCAGATTCAGGCCGAGCTTCCCGGCACGTCGCTGAATACTGAGCCGCTGGCGAATCAGATTCAGCAGCGAAGCAATGCGATCAGCAAAGAGCTGGCTCCCGATACCGTCGTTTGGGGCGTGGTCGAATTCTCCGGAAGCTGGGTCGCGACCGACGTCGCGCAATCGGTTGCTTCACGAATCGTCACCCAGATCCTGGCGCGCGTAGGAACATCGATGGCCGTCGAAGGACTTTCCGCGGGTGGTGCGACCGTTGGCGGCACCACCGCCGGTGCTGGCGCGGGCAGCCTGGCTGGGCCGGTGGGGACCATCATCGGGCTGGGCGCGGGACTTGTCGTCGGAGCCGCGGTGGACTGGTGGCTCAGCGACCAGTTTGAGGCCAAAGTCACGAATCAATGCAACAATTTCCTCAATGGCCTTGAACAACGTCTTCGCGACGGCGGCCAGCAGAATCCCGGCCTCCGACAGACGCTCAATGAAGCAGCGCGCGTCGCCGGCCAATCGCAGCGGAAAGCAATCGAAAACGCGATTTCAGAAAGCCAAAAATCATGAATAAACAAATCCATTATCCTCGCTGTTTGCCGATACTCGGGGCTCTCGCTTTAACACTTGCGATGGCCTGTGGCGCCTTTGCCCAGGCGCAGATTGCCGAAGAAGCGGTCGAAGTGGCCGCCCGGAAGATCTTCCAACAGAGCGGCCAGCAGGCGCTTCGGGAATTGTCGGATATGGGTGGGAAGACTGCCGTTCGCGAGCTGCTCGAACAGTCGGCGCGCGAAGGCGGTGATTCGCTCGTGCAGAAAGTCGCGCAATATGGAATCGAAGACGGACCCTCGGCGCTTCGAGCCATCGGCCGATCACCGGCGAAGATGGTTGGGGCACTCGATGGCCTTTCCCCCGGCCTTCGTCCCGCGGCAATCCATGCCGTCGAGCGCGACCCGCAGGTCTTGCTGCCTTTGATCGAAAAGCATGGGTCGGCGGCGCTAGAAGTGGCGTGCAAACAGCCGGGCGTCGGCGAAAAGCTGATGTCTTCGCTGGGCGGCGATGGAATCTCGATGGGCCGAAAGCTCACGACCGATCAGGCGATCGTCGCGGCCCGGCATGCCGATGAGATCGCGGCTCTCGCGCCTGCCGAGCGCGCCAGCGTCGTCGGGAAGATTCTTGCCAGCCCAAAACCGGTTCTGGAATTCCTTGAAACGCATCCGCGCGTGTTGCGAACCGCCGCGGGAGTCGGACTGGTGCTGGCGGTGAAGGATCAGATCCTGGGCGATCGCGGAGAAACCGTCGTGATGCCCGATGGACGGGTCATCACTCGCCCCGCTCATCCCGGTTTGTTCGAGCGCGTACTTCCGCAGTCGCTGGCGTTTCTGTCGTTTCCCTTGACGATTCTCTGCGCCGTAATTGCGGCGGGAGTGGGTGGATGGTTTACGATGCACATCTGGGGAATGTGGAAACTGCATCGATTGCGACATGTCGTGGCGCTCGCGAATGCGCGGACATCGCGGGGGTAGCGGTCGCGATTGCGCGGCGTTGTGCGCGACTTGAGATTATCACCAAGGTCTACATCCGTACGCACGGTCAGCGCGAAGAAAAAGGCGCGGCCAACGGCTCGCAAGCGAGGATCGCTAAACGTTGCGAATGCGCCGCTCATCCTTCAGGATGAGCCGGTTGCGCCTCCACCGTCGTCTGCCCATTTCCCCCCTGCGGCGCGGGAAGCTTCTTCTCATCCGCAAGAATCTCCGCGACATATCCTTTGATCCGCTCATCATTAAGCAACTGACTCATCAGCACGCGACGATAATTGGTCGCTCGTAGCTGCTCGCGAAGAGCATCGGTTCGTTCCTGTTTCAGCTTTTCATTCTGTGAAAACAGCGCCTCCTCGAGTGCTTCGTTTTCCAGCAGCAGCGCATACATCGCATCCGCGCGCTTGCCGCCGCTGTTGAATAGCCCGCCAAAACCAGCCGCCTTGCGGCGGTATTCTTCGACGCGCGTCCCGGCAGTCTCCACCTGCTTCCGCAACTCGTCATTTTCCTTGCGGACCGTTTCCAGTTCCTGCTCGTAGAGCGCCTTGAAACCCTTTTGCGTCGTGAACAGGTCCTGCTCCTTGCGCGCGATATCCTTCGCTGCCGCGAGGCGCTCGATCCATCGGCCGAGCCGATAGCCCAAAAAGAACAACAGGACTACCGCGACGCACGCCAGCGCGATTTCCAATGTTTGCAAATTGAGATGAGGCATAGGTTCTATTGTAGACCTATGCGAGAGGAGAAAGCTCGCGTCCACTCCACGAGCATTGTGGTCAGCCAAGTTTAGCCGCGACGCGATAGCGGAGCGCTTCCCCGTCGCGCGCGGAGAAGCGCTCCGCTGACGCGTCGCGGCTAAACTGGGCTATCAATAATGGTTCGCACTTGAACGACGTTACGCGGTCGTCGATCCATTGCAGATCGGAAGATCGGTTGACGCACTTTCGTAGCAGGCGCCAAACCGATTGGCCAGAAAATCGTCGAGCTTCACCTGTTCCTGGCGCACAAAACCCTTCGACGGAAGCTTGCCGCCGTAGAACAGATCCAGCACGGCACACAAACTGCCCGCGGTCGTGATCTGAATCGCGCTCCACCCATCACCAAAATATTGGCCATGATAAATCTTGCGGGCGTCGGTGATCTGAACGAGATGCCCGTCCTTCTGCCCCGAAACAGTGCAGAAAATCAGCACCAGATCCTGCGGCGTCACCGGAACCGCATTTTCCAGAATGTCCTTTAGCAGATCGCGCCGGCTGTTGAGGCGCAGCTCGTTCATGAGGAAGCACATCAGATCGCGATGGCCGCGATAGCGGATGGTTTTGTAATTGAGCGCGCGGACTTTGCCGGCCATCGATTCGCAGAGCGTTCCGACGCCGCCGGAGGTGTTGAAGGCTTCGTAGTCGATCCCGTCGAGTGAAAAATGCTCCAGCCCTTCCAGCGGCAGCACTTCGATCTGCCGCCCCTCATGAATGGCTTCACAAGGATTGCCATATTCGTTGATCAGGCCATCGGTGGACCAGGTCAGGTTGTACTTCATCTCGTTGGTCGGGAATTGCGGGAGTGCGCCGACGCGCATGTGCACTTCATCGAGCCGCTCGAAACCCTGGGCCAGGTGATTGGCGACGATCGAGACGAATCCGGGCGCGAGCCCGCACTGCGGCATGAAGATCTGGCCGGGCTTCGCGGATTGGGCGACTTCGCGCACAGCCGCAGTCGTCTGGCGATCTTCCGTCAAATCAAAATAACTCGCTCCGGCTTCCAGAGCCGCCCTGGCGATGCCGGGATTGAGGGCAAAGGAGAGCGCGGAGATCACAGCTTCGCGACCCCGCAGTGCCTGGCGAACTGCAGCGCTGTCGGTCGCGGAAAGAGTAAGCGTTTTGACACCCGCCATCTGCTCGACGCGGCGCAGGGCGACTGGGTCGGCGTCTGCGACGAGCACGTCGTAGTCGCCGCTGGAAGAAAGGAATTTCGCAATGGCTCCGCCAATTTTTCCGGCGCCCAGCAACAGCACGCGATTCATGCTCTACTCCCTTTCACCTTCGCGCTCCGTTTAGCCGCCCGGCTTGTCGGGCGCTCCCCTTGGAAGAAGCGCTCCGCTGTCGCGTCGCGGCTAAACTCGGCTGAACAACACTATTCGACTCCGTTCGCAGCGCCCTACTGAGAGATCCGTTTTCTTAAACGGTCTCACAGAAGGCCTATGATCAATACGATAATCTTAGTATCGGAGGTCGGCACCCATGACCCCAAACATGATTCGCGCACGTTCCGATAACCCGCTGGAAGCCTTCAACTGGTCGCCCCAGCCGCAGGCTCAGGCCCTGGTCCATGAGCTGACCGACGACATTGTCAAAAAATCCCCGTCGATGCAGAAACTGGCCTCGCGCCTGCACAGTGAAGCGGGTGTCCGTTTTGGCGACATCATCGATTATTTGACGTTTCCCTCCTCCCCGCTGCTCCGTCAGCGACTCACGGACGCATGTTTTGAAGAAGATGCCCTCGCAGGCGCGCCTGATGTTTTTGCGCAGCCCCATGGCATGTTCCCGCGCATCCGTTTGAGCGGACAGTCGGGGCTGGCGCTGGCGATGCGCGTGGAATCGATCGCAGATTTTCTGGTCGCCTACGGCTCCGATGTTCCCATCGAAGGCAAGCCCTACGCCCCGGTTCGGCTCAGCAAGCTGCTGGAAGAAAATGGACGGTCCCTGCTGATCATCGAGCAGCATGGCTCGCGCGCGGTGGTTCCCGTGGCCTCCGAATCACGACAGACGAGCGATATGCTTCGGGTGCTGGAAACCTTCCGCATGCGCCGCCGGGCATTTGAGAATCCGGCCGATGGATTTGCTCATGCGATGAAGCTGGTCGATGCCGCCATCGCGCTGGTCGGCGCCGGGGCGGCGTGCGACATGTTCTTCACCGCCGAGCGCGAATACTGGCAGAAGAAGAACCGTGCCGGCCAGGTCCAAAAAGCCCGGCAGGATCGTCTGGGTCTGGGCTGGTCGAATCACGATCATCACACGTATCGATCGTCACGCGAATTTTTCCCAAGTCTCGTTGCCGTGTTGGAGCGATTGGGATTTGCGTGTCGCGAGCGATTTTACGCGGGAAAACAGGCCGGCTGGGGCGCACAGATCCTCGAACAACCCGAGGCGCGCATCACCGTCTTTGCGGATGTCGATCTGGGCACCGATGAGGTGATGGATGATTTCGCCCACGATCCATTGCCCCCCCGCCAGCAGCTTGGAACCGTCGGCCTCTGGTGCGCGCTGCATGGCGAAGCCTTCCTCGAAGCCGGCATGCATCACCTCGAATGTCAATTCGATTTCGACGCGCTCAAGCAGCAGCTCGAAACCGACGGCAACGTCAAGATGCTGAAGCCCTTCACCAATTTCCCCTACCTTCGGCAAGCCTTCACCGAAGGCGAGGTCTGGCCGGTGAACCCGCAGCGCATCGAGCGGTTGCTCAAAAATGGGCAGATCACCGCGGAGCAGGCCGACCGATTCCGCACCCAGGGCGCGCTGGGTTCACACCTGGAAAATCTCGAGCGCAACGATGGATTCAAGGGATTCAATCAAACCGGAATTAGCGAAATCATTCATCGCACCGATCCGAGGGCGCAGATGACGCCTTGGTAATTTCGAAATTGCTTGCGATTTGGGGCAGCTCGACGAGTAGCGCAACCGGACGCGCACCGCAAGCGGTTGCGGTTAAACGATCACGACGCTGCTTCGCAGCGACAGTTCAAAAGACAATCAACGTGAATTTTAGTTCTGCTTGTCGCGGCGCAGCCGCGTCGTTTGCCGATTAGCCGCGTCGCATGCGACGCGCGTCGAACGGTATGAATCATCCATTCGCAGATCACGTCCCTGCCGGTGCATCCGGTTTCGCGTCTTTGGGAACCCATTTGACGGGTTTTACAATCCCATCCTGATTGACGGTTTGAAGGACGTGCGTTTCCTTGCAGGCGGGGCAGAGCATTTCCCAGCTTTCGCGCGACCGATCCCAATCGTCCACTTCGTGAACGACTTTGTAGTTGCCCTTGCCGCAGGGGCACGGGAAGTAGCGGAACCAATCGACATGAAAGGGCATTCGTTTACCTTAAGGAGCGGCCCATCGCGGGCAATTCCCGCGACGCACTAGCATTACCATACACGCCACCTGCGTCCGTGGCCAAAAAATCACCGGATTTCATCGGGAAATCCCAACCAAAACCGATTTTACACGATCATCGGCATTTCCCATCGGAAGGATCGAGGTCCGATAACCCGCGCACGACCCGCTCACCGAATCTCAACGAAGGTTAGTCGCCCTTAGCCGCCCGGCTTGTCGGGCGCTTCTCCGATCGCAAATGCAAGGGAGCGCCCGATGAACCGGGCGGCTAAACCTGGCTCACTGCGCGATCTACCTGATCAGCAGGTCTACAACTCCGGCTTTCTCAGCACCGCTCCCGTATCCGCGCTCGTCACCTGCGCCGCATAGCGCGCCAGATATCCATAATCGATCTTGGCCTTGGGCCGTTTCCAGGCGGCTTGTCGTTTCTCGAACTCTGCCAGCGGGATCTCCAGATCAAGCTTGCGATTGGGAATATCAATCGAAATGATGTCGCCCGGCTGCACGAAGGCGATCGGCCCGCCAGCGGCAGCCTCGGGACTCACATGCCCGATGCATGCGCCGCGGGTTGCGCCGCTGAATCGACCATCGGTGATAAGGGCAACGCTTTCGCCCAATCCGCGTCCCATGATGTTCGCGGTGGGCGCCAGCATCTCCTGCATGCCCGGCCCGCCGCGCGGCCCTTCGTAGCGGATCACCACCACATCGCCCGCCTTCACCTTGCCGGATAAGACGCCTTTGGCGGCGTCCTCCTCGCTTTCGAAGATGACCGCCGGCCCGCGAAAGTTCTGCATGTTCGGCCCCACCGCGCCGGTCTTCAGCACCGAGCCTTTCGGCGCGAGGCTTCCGAACATCACCGCAAGCCCACCCTTCTCGCTGTAAGGATTATCGAGCGGCCGAATCACATCGCGATCCTTCACCACCGCGTCGCCGATGTTTTCGCCGAGGGTTCGGCCCGTGACCGTGATGCAATCGAGACTAAGCGTGCCCGGCTTTCCAGCGAGCGTCTTGAGAATCCCGCTGATTCCGCCGGCGCGATCCACATCTTCCATGTGATACTTGCCCGCCGGCGCGACCTTGCACAGATACGGCACCCGCGCGCTCACTTCATTGAGATGCGCGAGATCAAACGGCTGCCCCGCTTCGATCGCGATGGCCAGCGTATGCAGAACCGTATTGGTCGAACCGCCCATCGCGACGTCGAGGGCAAAAGCATTTTCGAAGGCTTTGTGCGTGAGGATATCGCTCGGGCGGATGTTCTTCTGCACGAGGTTGACGATCTGCCGACCCGCTTCGCGGAACAGTTCGTCCCGTCTTGGATCGACCGCCAGGACCGAGCCATTGCCCGGCAGCGCCAGGCCCAGTGCCTCGCACAGACAATTCATGCTGTTGGCGGTGAACATGCCCGAGCATGAGCCGCAGGTCGGGCAGGCATGCATTTCGATTTCATCGAGCTGCTTCTCATTCATCGTGCCGGCGGAAACTTTGCCGACGCCTTCAAAGACGGTGGCCAGGTCGATCGCTTCGCCGGTGGAAGTGCGACCGGCTTTCATCGGGCCGCCCGAGACGAAGATGGAAGGGATATTGCAGCGGGCCGCCCCCATCATCATGCCCGGCACAATCTTGTCGCAATTGGGAATGCAGACCACGCCGTCGAAGCAATGGGCGCGAAGCATCGTTTCGATGCAGTCGGCAATCAGCTCCCGGCTGGCCAGCGAATACTTCATGCCGACATGGCCCATAGCGATGCCGTCATCGACGCCGATCGTATTGAATTCAAAAGGAATCCCCCCCGCCGCCCGAACCGCTTCGCGAACTTTCCTGCCCACCACATCCAGATGCGCGTGACCCGGAATGATCTGCACGAACGAATTGGCGATCGCGATAAAGGGCTTATTGAAATCGGCATTGCTCTGAATAACCCCCGTCGCCCGCAACAAGCTGCGGTGCGGCGCCCGAATGATGCCCTTCTTGATCGTATCGCTGATGGCCATGGACTGCTCCTGAAATAAACCTCGCAAACAACGGTTGGGCTTTGCTATTCGAAAAGGCCGTAGAGGCCATTTTGCGATGGACAAAGCCCCAGACCCGAATCATAGCAGAAGCAATTGCAGGCCGCACCGATGGGAATGAGCGGCTGGAGCAACCAGAGGCGCAAGCGACCGGCTCAGCCGGAGATCGGGTGGGCTGTGCGTTGCGACGATTTTACCAACGATCATTCAATCGGGATAATCAACGCAAGCTCAGTTATCTCAGTGGATTACAAAAATGGTGGCTTGCCACTTTTTTTGTCGTTTTGAAACTTGAATCGTGGCGAAGCCGCCGGATTCGCGGTTACAATTCCGTTTGCCACGAAGCCATCCGACGACGGATTAGATCGGAAGTATGACTTCCCAAGAGTACATTCTCATGGCCGTTGCTATTGACGCGGTGGCTGGGGCAATTCTGGGCCTGGTTTTCGGCCGAAAGCGCTTGGAGGTTTGGCTATCCGCACTGGGTGCTTCCACTGTTCTGGCTTTCGCGACTCTCTCCGGGATTGTCGTGGTCTACGAACTTATCTATGGAACACAAAGGTTGTCAGCCGGCCTAGCGTGGGCTGCGATGTACACTCCCGTGAATTTCGTTCTTTGTGTTCCCGCTATCGTCTTCTTCCTCCTTGGCGCATTAACGCGAATGGGTATTCACCAATTGGAGTACAGGGTGTGTAAGCAAATGTAACTTTGTCGCCAATCATTTCTCCGGCGGCCGGACAACTCATTCATCGCTTGAACCAGAAAACGGTTTATAGCGCTCGGTGAAGCATGAAAAACGCGTAGTTGGTTAGAAGCGGACGTGCTGAAAACGAATGACGATACCCATGATGATGAATGACGCAGCAATGGTCCAGACATCCACTCTCGCCGCCTCGACCTTTTCAAAAATGCCAACGATGCCAATGACAAGACCGGCTAACAGGAGGATGTTGGAAAAAATCTTCCGGTATCGCGGCACCTCGACTTGCTCCGCCGGCTTGGCCGGCTGCTCGTAGTCGAGCGGCTGCGATTTCTTCTCGGATGGCTGGGGCATGTTCGCCATACAGTGGTGGGTCAGTTCGAATCTTGAATTTCTCTTGGGGCACCCATTCTCGACAAATCGCGAGATTACGTTCTGCGATTACGATTTCGCCTGCGCCAACGCCAATGCCAAATGGCCAGCGGCACGAAGATCGTGGCGAGAAGCGCATTACAAATGAGCCATGAAACTTTGGTCCAATGGATGGTTCCCGGCCCTTCCGTCCCGAGCCCGGAAACCGGGTGAAATAGATTGACGACCTCAAGTACGGTGAAGACGACCGAAATGAACGCGCCGCTCCAAATATCGATAACGATCAGCGGCCAGAGAAACATTGCCGCGAACACCACCCATGTCGGCCACGGCTTCGGGCCGGGTGGCGGAGCATAATCCAGGGTTGGTTTTTGGTCTGACATTGTGAATTCGTTTTACGTCTACCCCTGCTTCGCATTGGTGACAATCGGGAAGGCCGCAGTGTTTGCAGGATGAGCAATGAGCCAGCGGGCGGGCGCGATGAGCAGCAGTAGAAGCAGAACCCAAAGCGGTACATGCCACCCATTCGGATCACCGAGCCAGGTCCCGCCGTTCCACGGGACTTGTTTCATGAACAGGTAACTGGTGCGCCGCGGATCTAATAATTGCTGCATTGCGCTCGGGTTGATGCTTGCCACCGGAAACAGCGTGACGTCGTGGTGAAAATAAAGGCTTCCATCGCAAACGCGTAGGAAATCCGTGGCAAACTCAATCTGTTGCCCCTGCGCGCGAATCCGCTGGTGAAGTTCCGTATAGAACATCGTGTAGCTGCGTACCCAAAGCGCGGCGATTGGGATGAACAGCGCCAACGAGACCATTGCAGCAATCGATAATCGACGTGTGCGGGCGGGCCGACGCATGGAAGCCAATGTAACCGGCCGCGGACGCGACCGGAATACCAGCGAATTCCCTTTAGCCGCCATTCCGTTTCAGCGACGCCTGGTCCATGTCCGCCGGCAACGGGGAGTAGATCTCTTTAACCGACCGTTCTGAATCGATCTGCCCTGACACCGGCTCGTACCGGCCCCCGCTGGTCCGACGAAGAAACATAAGATACTGTGGCGTGTCCAGGACGACATTGTACTTCACGCGTCCACCGCCCTCGATGTGGAGTCCATGCGTGCGAAATCTGACGAGCATAGGCCCGTTCTGCGCCGAGACCCCGTCCTTTAGCCTGAAGTGCATGACGGTTAGTGGCCCGTCCGCAAGTTTGCCTTTGAGCGTGCTGATGACGGCGAAGTTCGTGCGCTGGCCGACGAGGCTCCGCTTCCAAGGGCCGTCCGGGGGGACGTCATCCGAATCGATGGACTTCTGGGCCGCAGCAATGACGACGATGTCTGCTTCTTTGAACAATCGATCGTAGGGCCAGCTTTCTATCTCGCGGGCTGCAGCGGACGAAAGAATATTCATCACGATCAAGAGCATTGCAGCGAGCAAAGTCCGCATTGCAACTCTGGACCCCCGGCACGCATGCCTCGTTTCAGGCATGCCGCTGTGTTGCTCACTTGGGTACGTCATGGTGATTCGACTCCAAGAACTGGGCTATCACGAATCGTAATAAAAAAACTTCGCTATCACGAACACGGCAATAACATAAAGGGCCAAAAGCACCAGCAATATCAACCCTATCCGCTTCAACCAGCGCCACCGTGACGTTTTGAAGGCCCCTCGGGGCTCGTAGTCCAACGGGCGCGCAGGGTGTTGAGGTAATTTAGGGATCATTGATGCTCAAATAATGGATGAAAAAGCGGGACGTGCTCGCACCCGTCCCGATTTTTACCCACTTGCGGTTCCCTTTGCTTCAGCCCCGCACTCCGGGCAATGGCCGCTGATGTTGCCTGTGAGGTCATAGCCACAGGCAGAGCAATGGCCGCGACACGTTCGCAAGACCCTTTTGAAACGGCGAATCATAAATTGCGCGGCTGCCGCAGTCGGGAAAAGCGCAAAGAATAAAATGGCTGCCCAGTATGGAATCCTCATGGACCAGAAAGGAAACGGGGCGGAAAACTTCGCAGTTGTGAATTGCCGGAGCTCCGGCAGGGTGTGCTGCCCGTAGCTCACGGTTCCATCGGGCAATAGCATGAGACACACCGTGCCGTCTGCGAAATAGAATTGACCCCGCTCCCATTCAGCACGGTTTGCGCCGGCCCAATGTACGGCGAAAACCGGTGTGACGGCATGTGAAGGAAGCCGACCCGGCCACCCGTTGTAGTGATCTATGCCGAGGGTGCCCTCTCCTGATGTGAATTTCCAAACCGCGCCGCCACCTGTAGCCACGTAGAAATCGTGTGCGACATCGCGAAGGCCGATCCACAGTCCGACCGTCACAGCGCACGACACCAAGGAAAAGGCCGCGGCGAGTGGACCAGCACGAAGTTTCATCTTTGCCGCGGTCATCCCGCCTCCGACAATGACGGAAGATCACTGTTGCTTTATGCAAGTAGACTTGGCGCTGGCGCTGATGTGTCGTCTCCCGGCTCAATTAATCTGTGCATCATTTGCGGCTCTTTTTGTTTCGGCACCACATTCCGGGCAGCGATCCGGCGTGGCCCGAAGGTCATAGCCGCATGATTCACAGAAGCCCGGATGAGCATCCTCGTCATGACGGCTTGGGACCTCACGGCCATGAAATCTATACCACGCTCTTTTCAGCGCAGACACGATCAATATCGCGGGGTTCAGCGCGAGCCCAACCACAATCCATTTGAGATACCACGCGTTAGTTGCATCGATAGGGCCGAATGGTCCGATCGAGACCCGGCTCGCGTTGGAGTATTCTGGGGCTAAAAATAGAACCAGCAGAAGCAGCAGTTGCAACAGAGAAATGACCGTAAACAGACGGTTCATTGAGACATTTTAGCCATAAGCTGAGCCGAGCATCTATGCAATTGCTGCTGAGCCTGCTAGCTGCCTTTCGCTGCCACTAAAATGCCGAGATGAACCTCCTTGCCAACGGGGCTGAGTCACTTTGGATCGGCCCATTCATGCAGTTTTGCTTCACGATCGTGCCGCTGATCATCGGTGGAATCATACTGATCGTTGCGTTTGAATGGTTCATGCGCAAGAACGAGTCACGCGATCCGAAAAAACAAGGATTCGACGTGCTTCCCCCCAATCAAGACGCAGCGACCCGCAACGCCGGCTCGGAAACACCAGATTAGGAAATAAGTCGGACGAAAGGGTCGCTTGAGAGATCGGCGGCCTTTTCATACGCGGCGGGTATGATTTGCGACATGCTTCGCCGCTCGTTCACCTTCGCATCGGCCATATCGCTGTTGCTGTGCATCGCTACGGGAGTGCTGTGGGTGGCCACTTATGGGGATGCATTCGCAGTCGGATTTAAAACTCGCGATTCATACACAAAGCGGGGTTATCTGGTCCCGGTAAACTATCGCGTCGTCTCGGCCCATGGACATTTGTGGCTTCAGCGCAGGCGCGGCGTATTTGGGATGCCGCCCGACCTTGTCGCCAAGGAATACCCGAGCAAGGCTGGAGAGAAACGTTGGTCATTGAATCGCGTGGATGAAAAATTCCCCTTTCCCGCGGCAGGGCCGACGTTGCTGGAACGCCTCGGATTCCTCCAAGAGGATGTCGCATGGTGGCATCAGGGAGCCGCTGATTCCGTCGATGAAATCCTGATTCCGCTCTGGGCGATCGCCTGTGTGCTGGCGCTGCTGCCATCGGCATGGCTTGGCGCGCATGTCCGGAAATCAAAAGGTCGGCGCAATCCATTTCCGCTTAGCTTGTCAAGTCTATTCTGACTAACCCGCCCGTCATCGAGCGTCTAAACCCGTTTCGTTTCGGCGATGATCGAGAAGGCCGGTGCGTTCGCTGGGCGCGCGATGAGCCATCGCACGGGAACAATGACCAGCAAGAGAAGTGGAAACCAGAGCGGAATCCACAGCTCGAAAAGATCTAAACAGTTAGAGGTCTGCGAGGCTTTGATATGAAGATAGGAAAATCCCAAAAAACGCGTGCCGAGCGATCCCGGTTCCGTCGGACTGAGGCCTGATTCATAGGAGAGGGATCGATAGCTTACCGGCGATCCCGGCGCTTCGGATATCCAGGTGTGCGAGTACTGAAAATAGCCATGGGAAATGAGAAGCCTGTTACCTGCCGGAAGATCTAACGCGTCCGACGTCCAGAAGCTTCGAACGCCTACGAACGAGAGCGCGACAAGAGCCGCAACGGACATCGTCGCGGCAACCGAGAATCGTGGAGTGCGGATCGGCCTATGCATGGGAACACACATTATATGCTCGGGTGCTCGCACCGGCGACAACCGGAAAGGCCGGCACATATTGCGGGCGGGCGATGAGCCAGCGTACGGGGGCGATCAGAAGCAGGAGAAGCGGGAACCAGAGCGGCACGCGAAGGCGAAAAACCGTGCCACTTGCGCCTGGGAAGCTCGTGACCTGTTTCCAGACTGAAAATCCCAGGAAGTTATTGGGATACGAGATGACCTGGTAACGCCGAGATTGATGCACGACCAAGCCTTGCCCGATTTTGAATGATGCCCGGGCATAGTGAACGTAACCGCCATTCAGCGCGGTTGCTCGCCGTTGCCCAAAATCTAATTCATCCATTGTCCAAAAGCTTCGAATGCCAGCTCCCGCGACCACGGCAAAAGCCAGCAACGACGCCATTGCGGCAATCGACAGTCGGCGTGTGCGGATGGGACGACGCATACGGCGCAAATCATAACGTGAAAGACCGCTGAATGACGGGCAGCTTTCTCACGCGAAGCCGGTAGGATGTCGTCTGCAAAGGAATGTCCGATGCACTTCGAACTCCTGGCAGACCGCCCGCAAGATGTTCCGGTCGTGGCGCGATGGTGCTTTGATGAATGGGGCCATTCCATTGAAGGGAATACGTTCGAGCAGACGGTTGAAAGAATCAGCCGAAAGCTCAACCGCGACTCGGCTCCCCTGCATGTACTGGCTATTGAGGATGGGCGGCCGATTGGATCGGCTCAACTCAAGATCAAAGAACTCCACCTCTGCGATGCCTGGGAATATTGGCTGGGCGACGTTTATGTGCTTCCCGCTCATCGCGGCCGCGGAGTCGCATCGGCGATCTGCCGCCGCGTTCAGGCGATTGCCGCCTCGTTTGGAATCCATCGCCTGTATCTTCAAACCGAAAGGCCGGGCGGCGGCTTGTACAGCCGCCTTGGATGGAATGCCGTGAAAGAGATTCAGCGCGATGGCAAGCTGATTCTGATCATGGAACTGGAACTCGAGCAACCTGGATAAACTATTGCGATGATAAAAATTGTCCTAACCATCGCCTCAATACCGTCGTTAGCACTCTGCGCCATCACATCCTGCATGTGGTTGAAGAGCATGGCGGGCCATAATTACTGGGACTCGCCGGCGATCATGCATCTTGGCGGACTTCCCGCCGTCTACGTCGCGTTTCTTTCATCCATCCTTCCGGCCGTGACGGCTTGGATTTGGTATCGGGATTTCAAAAGAAGCGGACGCCGGCGCGGTTTTCCGGTTAGCAATTCAGTTTGAAGATGGCGCTGGTCCGGTAGAATTGGGCTTAATGTCTCCCAAGTTCTTCGCGATCATCCCAATGGTGACGTTCTCCGGAATTGCTTTGGCGTTGGTAGTTTCCCCCATCCGGTCTGGACGAATTCAAACCCGCCAGCGCGGCTTCGTCGAGCGGGCAAAGTCACCGGTCAAGTTCTGGTGCACTATCGTTTTCTTTGCGACAACCGCTATCGGCTACCTCGTAACGGCAGTCATCGTTTGGCGCGAAGGCTGAGCTTTACCTTTAGGCGTGTACGGGTGAGGCGACGCATGGCTCATAATTTGAATTCTTATTGCTATCGTGACACCGTCGAATCGACACTGCCCCTATGAGGATGAAGCTTTATATCCTGCCGGCCCTACATTGCTCGTGTAATCAAGACTGCGTATGTCGCACGCGATCGGACCGGCCTCCACGAAGTAAAACGAATCCGCAAATCGTGCCGAGCACGATGACACCCGCTCCTGGCTCAGGTGTGGGTGTCAGAAGAAAGGCGTAAGTACCATTTGGATCTTGAGCTGTTGCCCCCTGCGCGATGATCTGGCCCGCATCGTTGATGCCGATGGCCCTGTCGAGCAGCACCTCCGAAGACGGGTCAATCAGATCGTTGAGGTTATAGAGCACGCCGCCGCTGTAGAGAAAAGCGCGGTTACCACCATTTCCGTTAATATAGCCGACGACCAGATCCGAATCATTGACACCATAGGCAAATGTTGCAGTATTGCCGAGCGACTGTCCAATGTCGATCATCCCGGCGCTTTGAGTGTAAAGAAAAGCATGGTCGATTCCGCCTAAAAGCGGGGTCCGGGAACTTCCTGCCACATCGCCGAGGTTATTGATTGCGTATCCACCGCTGCTAGAACCGCCGCTCAGAGTTCCCAAGTCCTGCATCACGCCGTTGCTGTAAAGGACCGCATGCGTCACACCCCCGCCACCTGATTCTCCAGCGATCTGGCCTGCATCGTTGATAGCGTTGGCCGACGCACTCACTCCGCCGGGGAGTGTCCCGAAGTCCTGGATGATGCCGTTGGTATAAACGAAGCCTCTGATATCGGCATTCACGAAATAACTCCCCACGATCGTGCCCGAATCGTTGATTCCCGTCGGCACTAATCCATTACCGATGTATTGCATGTTGCCGGCGCTTGACACGAAAGCGCCACCCAGATTGGGGCCGCTGGAAGTACCGACAACTTGCCCAACATTATTAAGGGCCAGTGCTTTGCTGCCGGGATAAGCTGGGTTGCCCAATGAAGTCATTGAGCCATTGGAGTAAAGCCACGCGTTGTAGTTGAGCCCCGGGACGGCTGAGTAACCGACCACTTGCCCCAAGTTGTTAATCGCCGTGGGCCAACTCTCAGTGTCGCCGGGTAACGCCCCAAGATTGGTGACGGTGTATTGAACGTCGGCTCTAGCCGAAGGCGCCATATGGATTGCGATAAATACCGCACAGAGAACAGTCCACCAAAGCTGATCGCAAAATCTAACCCGCATCTTTCCTCCTTTTCCGCCCCGTGCCATGAACTGCACGCCGAGAGGGCGCATCTTCCATAGAACCCGCATGCATTGTACTGATCGAAGATGAGAGATGAATGAGAACCAGGTCGTATCCGGTTGTCAGCCATTGTCGGCTTTGCAAATAACTCTATGACTTGCACATAAGCCGTCAAAGCTGCGCATACAACTGGTGTCACGGCAGGATGATCACCATTGAATGTGCCAGGTTACGTAGACGAAATACACGTAGAGCGGCAACAAAACGCCGGCGGTCAAAACTGCATCCCACACGAAACGCGTTCGCCTGGAGAACGTTCGTCCATAGTCCAGCGTTGGCTTCTTTTCGGGCATCGTCATTTTAAACATCCCTTGCCTTGCCGGTGGTTGCGGCAATAACCGGGAACGCCGGCGCGTTTGCGGGGCGCGCGATGAGCCAACGCACGGGGGCGATGAGCAGCAGGAGAAGGAATGGCCAGAGCGGGATGGTCACGTAAAAAACCTTTTCCACAACAGATGGAGTGGTCCTTGAGTGAAGCGAGTGCACCTCTGTGCCTGCGCCGAAACCCCAAATCGCTTCTCCAATGATGCGGCGGCTTGGACTGATCATGCTTGCGTCGAACGATATATGGCCACTCGGAACAAAGGGCGGACTCGGATCATGCTTATAGGTAACGCGGCCGCCGAATAATCCGAGGCCACGCCCGTCACCCGCGTTCCATGCATCTGCAATCCAAAGGCTTCTGATTCCAGCGCCCCCAGCCACAACAAACGCCAGCAACGACGTGAGGGCAGCAATCGACAGTCGGCGTGTGCGGGTCGGTCTGCGCATGCGAAGTCGCAGATTATACGTCGATGGGTATTTTGAACTGAAGGACCGCAAAAGCTGCTCGTGGATTCGAAAGCGGAGCGCTCCCGGTCGCGAAGGCGCCAAGCGACATGGGCGGCGGGCACGGAGAAATGGGCGGCGTTCCCGTTTCAGATCCAGACCCCCAGCATTCGTCAGAAAGCCCAAGCGGAGCGCCGTGAAATCGACGGGGCGCGCGAGTGAGACACTGGTTTGACGGGAAAAATGCATCCAAACAGATCGGATGGCGTAAGTTGTTGAGCTGCAATCGATTATGCGCAGACAGATGTAAAATAACTTGACAAAAGTGCGGGGCGCGGATGTGGCCTTTTTCAAAAACTTGCTGAAGTCGTAACATTCGGTAAAACAAAATCTTATCACAAAAATAGGGGTGCTTTTGAGGGTCAAAAACAGCTAAAAAGCGCCCCGTTTTGTTCCATTTTGTTCCATGTACGGTGACGTACTATCATATCCGTCTGAAGATGCGAGACTTGTGACGAGGGCCAAACTGGGGCGCGGCGGGGCGCTTGCGCGCAGGCGCGCCCCGTTTTGTTTTACCCCCTTCGATGCCCACAGCTTGCGCTTGCTTAGTATGAGGATTACCTTTAAATTGTGGGGCTTCATTCGCTTAGGCATCGGCGGATCTGAAAGACGCGGGAAGAGTGGGATCGGAACCGCTTGGGCCGACTCGTTTTGCAATCGTCGTTGGAGGTTAACAGGCCGTGATTATTGTAATGGCAGCCAATGCGCCGCAGGCGTCGATCGACCGGGTGGTTTCAGAGATCGAGCGCATGGGCAGCCGGGCTCATTTGTCGCGCGGGCAGTTCCACACCATCATCGGGGCGATCGGGGAAGAAGGCGCGGTCGATCACAACCATCTGGCGTCGCTGGACGGCGTCGAGAAGGTCGTGCCGATCATGAAGCCCTACAAGCTCGCCAGCCGCGAGTTTCATGAAGATGACAGCGTGGTGGAAGTCGGCAGCGGCAAGGTGCCGACCGTTCGCGTGGGCGGCAAACATGCGATGTGTATCGCCGGGCCGTGCGCGGTGGAAAATGAAAAAATGCTATGGACCATCGCCCGCCATGTGCGCGATGGCGGAGCGACTGTTCTTCGCGGCGGGGTGTATAAGCCGCGCACGAGTCCGTATTCGTTCCAAGGCGTGGGCCTCGAAGCCCTCCGCTGGATGCGCGCGTGCGGCGACGAACTGGGCATGCCGATCTGCGTCGAAGTGATGGACACCCGGCAGGTGGAATCGATGGAGCCGTTTGTCGATTGTTTTCAGATCGGCGCGCGCAACATGCAGAATTTCGATCTACTGCGCGAAGTCGGCAAGACCACCAAGCCGGTGCTGCTGAAGCGCGGGCTGTCGGCCAGCGTGAAGGAATGGCTCATGTCGGCTGAGTATGTGCTGAGCATGGGCAACCGCGGCGTCATTCTCTGCGAGCGCGGCATCAAGACTTTCGAAGACAGCATTCGCTATTCGCTGGATATCACCAGCATCCCTGTTGCAAAGCAGTGGACGCATCTGCCGATGATTGTGGACCCAAGCCATGCCGCGGGAAAGCGGGATTGGGTGAACGCGTTGGCCCTGGGCGGCATGGCTGCCGGCGCGCATGGCGTGATCGTCGAAGTGCATTACAACCCCTGCGAAGCGCAGTGTGATGGCCCGCAGGCGCTGCTGCCGGAAATGTTCCGCGAACTGATGGGCCAGCTCCGGCAGATCGCGGCGGTGAGCAATAAGGAATTCGCCGAGCCTGCGGTTCCGGTTGGTGCGTGATCTGTCAACCGACTTTTCATTTTTCCAAACCCTTAACTTTAGAATATCGATTATGCCTCGAACCCCGTTTGTAGCCGGCAACTGGAAGATGAACACGAACAAGGCCTCGGCGATCGCACTGGCCCAAGGCGTTGCTGCAGGCGCGCCCAAGCGAAGCGTGCAGGTCGGCGTCGCGCCGCCGTTTGTGTATCTAGATGCGGTTGGGCAGGCGCTGGCCGGCTCGACGGTGCAACTGGGCGCTCAGGATGCTTACTTTGAAAAGAACGGCGCCTTTACCGGCGAAATTTCGGTCGAGATGCTCAAAGATCTTGGCGTATCCTTTTGCCTGACCGGTCACAGCGAACGGCGGCATGTGCTGAAGGAATCGCCGGAGCTGGTCGCCAAGAAGGCGCAGGCGATTTACTTAGCTGGGCTGACGCTCATTCATTGCGTCGGCGAAAAGCTGGAAGAGCGCGATGGAAACAAGACGCTGGCGGTGGTTGAAGCTCAGGTGCGCGAGTTGAATCGCGAGACGGTGACCGATCCGGATCGGCTGGTGATCGCATATGAGCCGGTCTGGGCGATCGGCACCGGCCGCAATGCAACCGATGCGCAGGCGCAGGAAGTTCATGCGTTTATCCGCCAGTTGCTGGGCAAAATCTGGAACCGCGAATTTGCCGATCGCGTACGCATTCAATATGGCGGCAGCATGAAGCCGGAGAACGCCAAGGGTCTATTGGATCAGACGGATGTGGATGGCGGATTGATCGGCGGAGCCGCGCTGAAGCCCGAAAGCTTCCTGGCGATTGCCCAGGCGGCACTGTAACTGTTTGAAAATGAGCGCCGTGTTTGGGGCCACGGCCGACGATCGGTACTCTGGAGTCTGAATGAACGCTGCCTTTTACATCGTGATGGCGATTTTCATTTTCGTCTGCTTCTTCCTCACGCTGCTGATCCTGATTCAGAAGGGTCGCGGCGGCGGGCTGTCGGGAGCCTTCGGCGGAGGTGGTGGTGGAAATACGGCCTTTGGCGCCAAGACCGGCGACGTGTTGACCTGGACGACCAGCATCGTCTTTGCCGTCTTTCTTGCTTTGGCGATCGTCCTGAATTTGATCGCTAATCATCAGCAGGCGCAGATCGATAACGCGGATACCGCCCTGCACGGCCAGACCAGCGGTCAGCAATAGACCAGCAAAGCCAACTGTCAGGATTCCTGCATGATCGTGAGCATGACCGGTTTCGGCGACGCTTCGGGCGAGCGTAACGGCACGCACTATGCCGTCGAGATTCGATCGCTCAACAACCGGTTCTTCAAACCCGTCATCAAGCTTCCTGATACCGTCAGCGGCCTGGAGCCCGAGCTTGAAACGATGCTTCGCGAAAAGCTCGGCCGCGGCTCCATCACCTATATCCTCAAGCAGCGCTCCGACAGCGCCGAAGCCGCGTATCACATTAACACGCAAGCGCTCAAGGCCTACCTGGAGCAGCTTCAGAGCATCAAAGGGCTCGATCGATTTGTGCAGATTGATTTGGCGAGCCTCGTGCAGCTTCCCGGTGTATGTCAGGAGCCGCGGGATGAGAGCGATGAGATTGAACGGCATGGCGCTGCCATTCGCGAGCTGACCGCGCAGGCAATTGTGAAGCTGGATGCGATGCGCCGCCGGGAAGGCGAAGGGCTCTTCAAAGAACTGATGCGCCACATCCGGCTGATTTCAGACAATCTCAAGGAAATCCAGAAGCGGGCGCCACTGGTGGTTGAAGATTATCACCGTCGGCTCACGCTTCGAATCAATCAACTGCTCAACGCCGCTGAGCTGAAGGTCAACGAAGCGGACGTGATCAAGGAAGTGGCGGTGTTTGCGGAGCGCGCCGACATTGCCGAAGAAATTCAGCGGCTCAACAGCCATCTGGAGGCCTTCGAGCAGGCCTGCCAGAGCGGCGAGCATGCTGGCCGAAAGCTGGATTTCATCGCCCAGGAAATGCTGCGCGAGGCCAACACGATCGGCAGCAAAGCCAACGATGCCCAGATCGCCCGGCACATTGTCGAGATCAAAGGCGCGATCGATCGGCTCAAGGAACAAGTGCAGAACGTCGAGTAAGCCGCTTGCGGCTTCGCGCCCTCTTCCCGTAAAAAAGCGATTATGACTTCTTGCGGCAAGAAAGAACGAGGCACCTTGATTGTGCTCAGTGGCCCCAGTGGCGCTGGGAAGAGCACGATCGCGCGCAAGCTGGCTGAGAAGACCGCCGTCAAATACATCATCAGCGCCACGACCCGCGAGCGCCGCCCCAACGAAGATCGCGGCAAGACTTACGAGCACATTTCCTCCGAGGAATTTGGCAAAAGGCTCGACGACGATCAGTTCCTGGAATACACCCGTATTTATGACGAGTATTATGGAACCCCCAAGGAGCCGGCCCTAACATACCTGGCCGAGGGAAGCGACCTGCTGCTGGAAATCGAGGTGCAGGGTGCCCTGCAGATCCGTTTCCAGTATCCTGACGCATTGGAAATTTTCGTGATGCCGCCCGATGAGCAGTCATTGATGCGGCGGCTGACCGATCGCGGGCGCGATACGCCCGACGAAATTGAAAAGCGTTTTCGCCTGGCCAAGCGCGAGATTCACATGGCCAAGGGAAGCCGCGCGTTCGACCATTACGTCATCAACGATGACCTCGACCGCGCTGTAGACGAAGTGTTACGCGTGATTCACCACAAGAAATCCGGAGGCATTTGACCGATGATTGAAGCTCTCAAGAGTGATGAAGTCGTGAACAAGGTCGGCGGCCGATTCAAACTCACCGCCCTGATCCAGAAGCGCATGTTCGAATTGATGGAAGGCGCGCGGCCGCTGGTCGATCGCGGCAACATGACCGATCTGGAAGTGGTCATCCAGGAGATCCTCCAGGACAAGATCGCCATCGATTACGAAGCCAGCGGCCTGCTGACGCCGGACAAGCTTCGCTAATTCTGGCATCGCAATTTAAGCATTCGATGAGGTGAGAAAGCTCTCTATCGGAGTTTTCTCGCCTCTTCTATTTTTGCAATTAATCAATCTCAATTGACAGCGGTTAACATTTGGCCCGCTGCGCACTACCTATTAAAGAAGTTGGGCCCATCGAATTGAACACTCGAGAGGAACATCCATGAGCAGGCGCATTACACGGCGTGGTTTCTTGCAAGCGACATCCGCGGGAGCGGCCGCCTGCATGTTTGTCCCGAATTCGGCCTTCGGAGCCAATGAGCGCGTGAACGTCGCCTGCATCGGCGTGACCAACCAGGGCGAATACGACCTTCGTGAAACCTACAACACCGGCCTGGCCAACATCGTCGCCCTCTGCGACGTGGATGAAACGCGATTGAACAAGGCCGCCAAAGGACATCCATCGGCCCGCAAATTCGATGATTATCGAAAAATGTGGGATGCCATGGAAAAGGAAGTCGACGCGGTGGTGATCGCCATTCCCGATCATCATCATGCCTTTGCCACGATGGCTGCCCTGCTGCGCGGGAAGCATGTGTATTGCGAAAAGCCGCTGACGCACGATCCGCATGAGTGCCGGGTGGTGATCGAGACTGCCGCTAAGGCAAGAGTCACGACGCAAATGGGCACGCAGATCCATGCCGGGAGTAATTACCGGCGTGTGGTGGAGCTGGTGCGGTCCGGCGCGATTGGGCCAATCGAGCGCGTGCATGTGTGGGTAGGCGGCGCCTATGCGCCAACTTCGCGCCCCTCTTCGACACCACCCGTTCCCGCAGGCCTCAACTGGGATATGTGGATTGGCCCCGCACCGGAGCGCGCATACGATCCCGGTCTGCATCCCTTCTACTGGCGCGGCTGGTGGAACTACGGCACCGGCATGCTCGGTGATATGGCCTGCCATCACATCGATCTTTCGCATTGGGCGTTGGGCCTGACGCATCCCAACACGATCGAAGCTGAAGGACCGCAGCCCAACAAGGAAGCTGCGCCGGCCTGGCTGAAAGTTCATTTCCGCTACCCCGCGCGCGGAGAGCAGCCGCCGGTCCATCTGACCTGGTATCACGGCGATCGACGGCCCGAGGAATTTGCAGAAGGCAAACTGCCCAAGTGGGGCAACGGCACTTTGTTCGTCGGAAAAAAGGGAATGCTGATTGCCGATTACGACAAGCACCGGCTCTTGCCCGAGGAAGACTTCAAGGATTTCGTTCCCCCGCCGCGAACGATTCCCAATTCGCCAGGTCATCACAAGGAATACCTGCTGGGTTGCCAGACCGGCTTGCCCACGCTCTGCAATTTCTCGTACTCTGGTCCCCTGGCGGAGACGGTGCTCATGGGCAACGTCGCATTTCGATCGGGCCAAAAACTGGAGTGGGACGAATCGACCAAAAAGCTGCGAAACATTTCAGATCCGCAAATCGCCAGATATTTCAGTCGCGATTACCGGCCGGGCTGGAGCCTTTCCTAAAAGGATGGGAGCAAATATAGCTCGCGGCAAGTTTTTGCTGGTTCAAAAGTTATAAACATGTCTCCGCTGACGCGACCGCAATGGCCGCGTCTGGCAAACCGTTTGCTCAACTTCCCATCATCCCAACGTCGGTGAGAGCGGTTCCCACTGACAGACGGCTACTGTCAACGTGGTGGCGGAGTGCCCCTGCGCGCATTGAACATCCTCTTGGTTGAAAAGAGCCCGGGCGAGGCACTCTGCCATCTCGAGCATTTGCTGGCCGGCGGCCACTCCGTCGTGCTCGCGCCGACGCTTTGCGAAGCACGAATTGCGTGCGCGCAATCGATGTTCGATTTGCTTCTATGTCATCTACCTTTGCCTAACTCGAACGGATTGGAGCTGCTGGAGCGGGCGCGGTTACTTCGGCCGGGCGCCGAAGGAATCGTCATCAGTGACTTTGGTGATTGGTACCGGCGCGAAGCCGCCCGGCGGGCGGGCTTCATGGCCTACCTGATGGATCCGCTTCATTTGGAATTACTCGACCGGCTGATCTGGCACTTAAGACTTTTTTCTGCGCCGCAGGTGTGAGCTCACACATTTTACTTCTTGGCCGGCTTCGATGCGGGAGCTGGCGTCTTGAGTTTGATTCCCGAACTGTAAAGCACCAGGTTTCGCATGATCTCTGTGGCACTCTGAGGTTCATAACCGAGAATTCCATTCACCGGCTCACCCACGAGACCCGCACTCAAATCCTCGCGACTGTAAAACACCGCCAGACGGCCTTTGATGGAAATTGCCTTGACGCGCGGCACTTTGAGATCGCCCACCAGCACCTTCCGCGCAAAGAGGCGATACCGCACCTGCGAAATGTCGGCATTAGGCAGATGATAAACCGCGCTATCGGCTGCAAGCGGTTCGCCCAGCGCCTTGGTCGCCTCGTTTCCGAAGATCGCCTTCAGTTCCGCCTCGGCGGCATCCGCAAATTCGTTGGAGCCCCCTGCCGCATCGACGATCAATGTGCCGCCGCCTTCGACAAAATCTTTGATCGTCTTGCGCTGCTCATCGGTCAACTTGAATGCACCGGTGCCGGTGAGATCGATGATCTTCGCGCCCTTAAGCTCCGCGGGTTCAATCTTGCCCGGCTGCACATCCATTGCAATTTCATAAGGCTTGTTATGAAGAATCGCCGCCAACCGCGGCCAGCCGCCCGGCTCAGGGTTCCAATTATCCCCCACTTCCAGCCGCTTAACGACCAGCTTTTGCGAAGGCTTAACCTTCGGATCAGGCGTCACAATGTAGGTTTCGCCCTTGTAGCGTAAATTGCGCATGTCTACGGCATATAGGAATATATTGGCCCCCAGGTGATAAGCTTCCTCGCGCGTCTTTTCAGAGCGCGCCTGCCATGCCCGGCTCAGATCCGCATCGGGAACCAACAGCATCAGCTCGCGCACGCCATTGCTTAAACCCATCAGCCGGGGATGACTGCGTTCGCGTTTGGCTGGGAACTGCTCGTCAGAGAAAATGGGATGGGTCAGAGGGACCTGCCGGAATTTGTAGCCTTCAAAGAGCTTCTCCCCAAGTTTTTCAAAGCTCGTTGCAAAGGCCCGACTGCCGCAGTCGGCATTTCCGAGAATCATGCCGCCCTGATCGACAAATGCCTTCAATTTCCCGGCTTCCTCGTCGCTGAGGATCAGTTCCTGATTGCCAGCGAGGTAAAGAATCGGCGCATCGTGCAGGTCCTCAACTGGCACTTTCAGATTCACCGTCTGCCAATTGAGATCCCGTTCGATCTGCCGTCCCATCCAGTTTGCAAAATTAGCCACATCCCGCGGCCGCTGGTCCCAGTTTGCAACAACGGTTTTTTTCTTCTCCTCGACCGAGTACTCAACCTTGTTGAACACAATTGGAGCGCGCCCGCGCACCAGGAACAACAATGCAAAGCAGGTATCCGGCAGAACGCCCCATTGTCCCTCCCATGAGCCATCCGGCTTTTGCTTTTTCACCAGATAATCAGCGCCGACTTCATACCAGTTGGTAGTCGAGAAATATTTTCTTCCGCTGGCGACGCCGATGCGTTCGATCCCATACATGCCGTACAGGTTGCCGTTGGTGAGCGCTTCGCCGATGCGCTTGTCCATCCAGCGCAGGCCGCGCTCGATGTGGTCGTTGGAAACATTTCCCCGGCAGGCGACGAGATCGGCCGTCAGATATTCCTGCGTGATATAGAGCGTGGCAATGCCCGCCGCCGTCATTTGCGGAGTTTCCGACCCCTGTGCCGAGTCCGGCGCGGCATCGACAAACTTCTGGCGGTAGGACCAGCCGCCGTCGGCGTACTGCGCCCGCTGCCATGCCCCATCGACAACCTGCCAATATTTGATTGGGACCTCAGCGCCTGCGCGCTCCAGCGCCCACATGCCCAGAACGCCGTACTGGCTGACGCTGTGATCGTACCAATCCGCCGGGTGCGGCTTACCGCGCTCGAAGTAATAGGGATAAAAGCCGAATCGATTGTCTTTGGCGTGGGCGACATCCTGATGCAGTGAGCGAAGCAGGAACTCCTTGTCGCGCTCGATGAGCGGCCGAACCGATTTGTCATCGCTCAGAAAAAGCCAGACCTGGCAGCGCATGCCGGTTGCGTAAATCCCTTCGATCGGCGCTGTCTTCAAAAATGAAATTGCGTTCTGAAGCTTCGGCGTTTGCGGGCTTTCTTCGGCCGCCAGCAAGGCATAGGTCGCCAGCGAAGTCAGACCACCCCATTGCCGGGCGTCCGGGTCGGCGTTGCCCTTCTCACCATTGGGAACAGGCTTTTCGACACGTTCCCATGTGCCCTTGGGGTTCTGCTGCTTGTAGAGCCAATCCTTCGCTTTTTCGATGGCTTTTTGAACTTGCTCGGGCGTTGCCGCGCGAGCAGTGCGGTTCAATGACATGACCATCGCGAAAGCGAAACCCGCGAGAAGAACCGAGTAAACGCAAAACCGCCGCGGGTCACGTGCCATGCGTATTTCTCCTGGTGCGAATGTCTGTCGAAGTTAGCGTGCAGTGAGAGGGAATCGCTCCGCTGTCGCGTCGCGGATAACCTCGCTGACTGATACTTTTCGCTTTATCGCTCGATCCTCGACCGATAACCGCGTTAGCGGCTGGGGGGAGTTTCACCGCGATAAAGGTACATCATCCTTGAGGACTGCAACCGATCGAGCGCGCTCGCATCGAGTTTGATCGTGATGCCCGGACGGTCATATTTGGAGTCGGCTTCGCCGCTTAATATCGAAAAGAAGCTGGCCGGCTCCTGGTACTTCACGATCTCGGGATTCTTCAGGCCTGCCGCCGTCGCGGCATAGCTCTCAGCATCTTCTAGATAACCGACCTGGTCGATCAACCCTTTTTTCAGGGCATCGGCGGCCGGAAAAGCGCGGCCGTCCGCGACGTCATCAATCGTGACGCCTTTGGGTAGCTTCGACTTCCGCGCGGTATTCACAACATCTTTGAACATGTCGAATGCGGAGTCCACGTTGGCCTGAAAATAAGCGGTGGCTCGTGTCGTGGGCGGATTACCAGGATCACCGGCATCCTTATACGGGGTGCCAGTTGACACAACGGTCAAATCCTGAACGCCGATCTTGTCCAGTAATTTCGAGTAATTGTAGTTGGGAAACAATACACCGATGTTTCCGGTCAGCGCGGTGCGCTCGGCAATCAGATAATCGCCGGCACACGACAGGTAATAAGCGCCGCTGGTTCCCAGCTCGCTCATCGAGATGACCACCGGCACATTTCGGCCGGAATTTTTGCAATTCTTCTTGAATGTCAGAAGCCGGTTGTACATCTGGTCGGAGGCGGTGACTGTGCCGCCCGGAGAATCAATTTGAATGATGAGCGCTTTGACAGCCGAATCTTCTTCGGCCCGATGGATCAGCCGCGAAAACATTTCCGCTTGATGGCGATCGATCACGCCCATGATGGGAATGACGGCAATTCGCTGGCCCGCGTTGCCGCTGGTAAGAATGCTTTGCGTCGAGGCACTTCCGCCGAGCGATCCAACGGTGAGGAACAGGTTCAGAATCAGCGAAAGCCCCAGCAGAATCAGCAGCGCGATCAAAACCAGGGCACGACCCGTAGATCGGCGAGGCGGAGGCATGAAGGGAGGAAACGGCATGGGCGGACCGCCCATCGGACCGAAGCGCGGCGGAGGTGGAGGAGGATAGCCGCCCGCACCCGGAGCGCTCGGGGGCGACGGCCACGAAGCCGGTGCATAAGGACCGCCGGGCGGCATCGGTGGACCGCCGGCAGGCACGCCACCCGGAGGGTTTGGCGGATTAAGTGCGCCGCGCGGATCGATTGGTCCTTGTCCCGGAGGTGGTTGAGGAATCATGGTCTACGATGAAGTCTAGCTTCTCGCATCAGGTCCGCAACGTCCAACCTTGGCGGCCTGCAGCTTCAATGACGCGGTGGACCGAGGCATCGACTTGCTCACCCGTGAGGGTTTCGGCCGGTGAGCGGAAAACCAGGGTAATCGTGACGCTTTTAACGCCTTTATCGAGCGGCTTCCCGCGATAGGTCGTAACGTACTCAACCGTTTCGAGCCATTGAAGCTGAAGCTGATGGACAAGCGATTCCAGTTGCTGATAGCGCGTGCGCTCGGGCATGACCAGCGACAGATCGCGGCGAATAGCGGGGAACTTGGCCAGAGGCTTGAGTTGCGGAACGTGCTGCGTGCCGGAGATGAGCGGATCCAGATCCAGCTCCGCAACGGGCGGCGGCTGGCGCAGCGAGAGCTTGTCGGCTATCGCCTTTTCGACGATGCCCAAGTACCCAATGCACTTGCCGCCCCACTCGATTTTGCCACTGGCGGCGGCAGCGATGCCGGGCCGAGTATCAGGCACAATTGCAATTGAACGATTTGGATCGAGCTTGCGCAATAAAGCTTCAACCGTGCCGCGCATTTCGCGAAATCCCGGTCCGCCTGCCAGGGCAACCTGCCGCTTTTCGCGAACCTCACCGGCTGCATCGCGCCAAAACATCGAGCCAATTTCGAAAAGCTGGGCGTCGTGTGAGCCGACGCTTTCGTTGTGGCGGATCGATTCGAGCAGGCCTGGAAGAATGCTCGGCCGAAGATTTGCGTCGGCTTTGCGAACGCTTGGATCAGCGCGCAACAGCGGCGCGCTGGCATGAACATCGGTCGAAGGAAGGAAATCCTTTGACAGCGCATCGCTGACGAAGCTGAAGGTCACCGATTCAAAAAATCCACTCGCGACGAGCGTAGACCGAATCGTCTGCATTGACTTGGCGACCGCGTCCGGTGCCGTAACGCGAACGGCAATTTGCTCGCGAATGGGAATCTGCCCGTATCCGATCGTCCGCGCAACTTCTTCGACCAGATCAATTTCAGTATTGATGTCCAAGCGATAACTGGGAGCCTGAACTTCGACGCGATCGTCGCGCAACACCGGCGAAAGATGCAGTTTTTTCAAGGATTCAAGCACTTTTTGAGAGGCAATGTCGATCCCAAGAATCCGCTTGAGCTGCGAAAGCCGAAGTGAAATCGAGCGCGGTTGAAAGCCGTCACTTCCTGCGCGGGCCGCACCTGAAACGAGCTTTCCGCCGGCCGTTTCAACAATGAGTTGCGCTGCGCGAAGGCTTGCGCGCTCGGCCACCAGCGGATCGATGCCGCGCTCGAAGCGATAGGAGCTGTCGCTTTTGAGCGCCAACTCGCGCGATGTTTTTCGAACCGACAGCGGATCAAATCGCGCCGACTCCAGCAGCACATCGGTCGTGCTATTTGAAACTTCGCTGTTGATCCCGCCCATTACTCCGGCCACCGCGACTGCCCGCTCGGCATCGGCAATCACCAGCATGTCCGGCGTCAGCGCCCGTTCGCGCCCGTCGATCGAAATAATCTTTTCACCCGGTCGCGCCCGGCGCAAGATGATGCACTTGCCCTTGAGCAGATTTAGATCAAATGCATGCAACGGCTGGCCAAGCTCAAAGAGAACGTAATTGGTCACATCGACGACGTTGTTAATCGAGCGGACACCGACCGCTTCGAGCCGTCGCACCATCCAGGCCGGGCTCGGCCCGATTTTCACGCCGCGGATGTTTCGAGCGATGTAGAGCGGGCACAGGGCCTGGTCTTCGATCGAGACGGAAGCGCCATCCAGATTGCCTTGCGATTCCGCGGCACGGCCCGTCGCGCTATCACGAAATTCCCGGCCCAGCAGCGCGGCCAGCTCACGAGCCACGCCAATGTGAGACAGGCAGTCGCTTCGATTGCTGGTGACTTCAACGTCGAGAACGGTGTCTGGCCCATGGCGCTCAATATTTTCGACCGGCAGGCCACCCGCTGTCAGGGCATCGGCGCAAGCCTGGGGATCGAGCGGGGGGCCGGGCAGGAATTCAGAAAGCCATTCCAGGCTTGTTTTCATCGTGTTCTCGTACGCGGTTTGCAATAAATATAGCGAAAATCTCACGTCTGGCAGACGTGGGGAATGTAGTCCGGCGTGCCGGGGTGTCAACCCCGCACAATTGACGGAAAGAGCCGATTTCTGGTATACTTGACCATCTTTTCAGACCGTTTTGAGACCTGACCCGGCAGTGGGCGTAGATTGCCGAGGTCCGAAAGGAGCCAGGGTTCAATCGTGGCCAAGACAACTCTGAAAAAACCCTCTGCGAGCAAGAAGGGCGCATCACGCCCCTCTTCGACTGTCAAGACAAAACTCTCGGCTTCAAAGAAGAGTGCGCCGGCAAAAAAAGCTGCCGTCGCGACCAAGACGGCAATTCGAAGTGATTCGAAGAAAAACGGGGAAAAATCCAAGGCGGTAGCCGTCGCAAAGAATACCATGAAGTCCGCCGCACGCGGTTCGGCATCATCATCGTCGCGACCCGGATCTGCGGGTCGCGCCCCCGAACCAGTTGTACAAGAAATGGCCCCGCCGGCGCCGGACAACGGCAAGCCGCGCAAGAACGCCGCTGGTTTTTCGTCGCGCGATCTGGAACATTTTGGCGAATTGCTTCGCGCCAAGCGTCGCGAGATCCTCGGCGACATGCGCTCGATGGAACATGAAGCCCTGAACACCAGCGGCGGCAGCAACCTTTCCAATCTGCCGATCCACATGGCCGACATGGGCACCGACAATTACGAGCAGGAATTCACGCTCGGCCTGGTGGAAAAAGATCGGCAGCTTCTCCGCGAGATCAATGGCGCCCTGGCCAAACTCAAGAACGGCACCTTCGGTATCTGCGAAGGCACCGGCAAGCCGATCAATAAAGAGCGGCTGGAATATCAGCCATGGGCTCGCTTCTCGATTGAGTATGCGCGTAAGATGGAGCGTGGAGGCCGGCCAGGACCTTCCCTTTAATTCGAAATCGTTGGACAACTCGCAGCCGCGGTGGCCGGGCTAAGAATGGCGCAATCGTTTTTTTCTCCCGTAACAAATCCTTTCGCTTGGGTGCGGTTTCTGCTCACAGCCGCACTTGGCTTGGCACTGGATCAGTGGTCGAAGATCCACTCCTTTGCCACGCTGATGCTTTCCAAGAGTGTTGTCGATGGACGGGTCCATGTTGAATCGCGGACGTACGCGTTCATTCCCGACTGGCTGGAATTCCATGTGACGGCCAATCAAGGCGCGGTGTTTGGTCTGGGGCAAGGACGACGCGTTCTCTTCGTAATCGTCTCGGTCGCGGCAATCGGTTTTATCTTCTACCTCTTTTCCGCCAGCGGCAGGCAACGGATTTACCAGATTATTCTCGGCATGCTGCTGGCCGGCGTGCTGGGAAATCTTTACGACCGCGTCGTACTGGGATATGTGCGCGATATGATTTTCGCGCTGCCGAAGTGGGACGTTTTCCCATGGATTTTCAATGTGGCGGATTCGCTGCTGTGCGTTGGGGTGGCATTGATGATCCTGCACAGCATCTTCCACAGTTCAAAGAAGCCGACGCCGGAACCGAACGCTGGAGAAATTCCCGCCCAATAGCGCCTAATGACGCTTCGCGCCGACGATGGATGTGATTGTCGCCGCGGCAACGCTCAACGCGATGACCGCGCCAACCGCCAGAATTCCCGTTGTGCTGCCGGGATGGATGGCTTGAGCTGCAGCACCCGCGCCTGGTCCCAATACCATTCCCAAACCAATCAGCGCCTCGTGATATCCGCCATGCTCGGTGCTGCCGTGGCTGAGGACCATGCCGAAATAAAGGCTTCCCGCGTAAATAATTCCTAAGCTCGCTCCCAGCAGAAGCTGCCATGATCCGAGGGAAATCAGATCAATCGATTGCGAGCCATGACCAAACAGGTCGGATGGACGAATGGTCACGCCCAGGAATGCAACGAGCATTGCGATCGCGGCAATCAGCAGCACTCTCGGCCGGGCATGCCACCAGGTTCCCAGTCCAAGCAGCAGGAATGTCGCCCATCGGCCCACCATCCAGATGCTGCCCATCACCGTCTGAGCGGTTGTGTCCAGCGAATGCAGCGCGGGGAGCGATGGCATGAGCGACATCAGGCCGTAAATCACGACATACGTCGCCGGCAGCGCGACTCGCGAGAGCCACAGCGCCAGCGTGCGCACGTTTAACAACTCCGGTGCAGCCTGCGGTGCAGCGACGGCCGCGGGTGTCGGGTCCACATTGAACTCACCGGGCATCAGAAGCGGCACCAGCGCCATACCTGCAATATGAACAATCGCCGGAATGAGAAACACGCCTTGGGGCCAATGCTGAATCACCGCGCCATCGACTGCTATAGCCGCCGCACCGACGCCCGCCCAGACCAGGTTGTAGTGCGAGATTCGCCGCGACATCGTGTGGCTGTCCAGGCCATGCGAGATCAATCCTTCAAGAATGGGCCAGGTGATGACGCTTAACGCTGTGTAGGCAAGCAGGATCGCGGTGACGGCGGCTGCGGAATGCACCGCGAGGCAGAACAGCGACAATGCCCCGAGCACTCCATACATGAGCCAAAGCGATCGACGCGTTCCCAGCCGCGCCCGAATGGCGTGGGCCGACAAAGCCCCGACCACATAAACCGCCCCTTGCACCGCTGCCAGGAGAAAGTTCTGCAGAAGCCCCCAACCATATCGGCTGGTCATGTAGAAGTAGATCCCGCTAATCAGCAGGTTGGTTCCAACGCTGGCCAGGGCCTCCAGCAGATAAACCGTCGAGGCAGGAACCGGCCTGGCATGAGCGGCTTCTATCCCCCGTGGCGGGCTAACAGTCGGCGAAATGCGCAATCCATCCATAGCTTGCATCAGATTCGGCAAAGCGGCCGAGTCTAGTGAGAAATTTACGTTTGTCGAAGCCGGGCAGATCGATCCATCGCCGCCGAAATAAAAGCGGGCCCTGAGTAGGAAGTGGCGCGCGTTTGTAAACGGTTAGCCGCGACGCGAAGCGGAGCGCTTTCCTCGAGGAGGAGAAAAGCGCTCCGCTATCGCGTCGCGGCTAACCTTGGTTGACTCAAATGCTTCTAAACGGTCGCGCCGCTTATGCTGTTACATGGCGCAACTTCGTCACGCGGCCATAGGGCAACCATTCAACCACGTAGATATTCCCCTGCTTGTCCCACATGGCCCCGTGAGGCGTGCAAAATACGCCGGGTTTCAGATCCTTTTGCGGCACACGGTTGTTCGCCCATTCCTTTGAGTTGGGATTGTCGCCTAAGTGGGTGATGAGGTTGTTGTCCTTGTCGAAGATCGTCACTCGGCCTTTGAGATCCGGGATCAGCAGATCGGTGCCGCGCTGATCGAAATGGCAGGGATGGCGCAGCTCATGCGTCACCATCTTGATAAACCTGCCATCCAGCGTGAACCATTGCAGGCGGACATTGGAGCGGTCGGCAACCACGATCATGGGGTTCTCGGGCTCGCGCGTGTCGCACCAGATGCCATGCGGGCAGCTCAACTTGCCGGGATCCTGCGTGGTTCCGGGTTTGCCACCGGGACCGCCGAACGTTTGTAGATATTCGCCCTGCAGGTTGTAGCGGTGAACGTAGTTGGAGCCGTAGCCGTCGGTGACATAGAAGTCGCCGTTGGGCGCAAGGGCGATGAAGGTCGGCGAGAACTTCTCGTTGGGCTCGTGATAGCAGGGAACGACCTTCCCATTTTTCACATCGCGCGACATCTTCGGATAATGCTTCTCCCAGACCACTTCGCCATCGAGCGTGGTCTTGGCGATGATGCGCTGGGAAGTCTCGGCCAAGTAGAGAAATTCCTGGTTGCCTTCCTTGCGGATGTCCATCCCGTGTGCGCCTTGTTTGTATTGCGCGCCCCATGACTTAATGAATTTGCCATCGGGATCGAAGATGCAGGTCGCATCGCCAGTGGGCGAGGCGTTGTGGATGAAAACCCGGCCGTCTTCGCTTTCCACGACCGCATGCGTATTGCCGAACCGCTTGCCTGCCGGCAACTGGCCCCATCCTTCGACCAGCTCATAAGTATGGTCGCCGGTCCCCATAACCGGCGGCTTGGTTCCGGCCTTATCTTCGGCACGTAAAATGGCCGGTGCACCGGCGATGGCAGCACCGATCGCAGCGCTGGTTTTCATGAAGGATCGACGTGAGACGGCGGCAGATTCGCCGGAATTGGCGGAAGTCATAGCGGCTCCTGATTAAAAGCGAATTGGATGGAGAACGATACGTTAATTAGTCTAATTCAAGGCCCCTGTTGCTGCCAGACCACCGCCCGCGGAAAAACGCCAAACCGATCAGCCTCCAAAGCGAACTGAAGTTGACTACAAATTCCTCTTCGAATCCTAATGAACCCGCTGCCCCCTCCGCGATATAATGCTTCATCATGAAATCCTTCATCATTTTCGTTCTGGTGCTTGCGCTGGGAGCGGCTGCCTTCTTCACGCGTCCGTCACAGGACGATTTCAAGCGGTATGTCGTGCAATACCAGACGCGGGACGATCACAATGTTATCAGCACGGCCATCGACAAATCGATTGCCGAGCGCTTCGCTGATACCTGCACGATCAAAGACCATTATCTGTGGGTCAATGTCGAGAAAGATGGCAAAACCGTCTTCACCGGCGCGTTCGCCCATTGGTTCAGCCATGCCGCGGTGAAGGATGAGCTTCACAAGGCGGACCAGAAGCTGGACAACAAGGTCAAGCAACTGGATCAGAAAATCAGCACGCTGTGAGGCTCACGCATTCGCGGCGAGCTCTTTGCGCAGCGTCCGGACGACGTACCACGGCATCCAGAGCGCACATCGCCCGATGACGGCGATGATCGTTCCCAGGATGATCCCCTCCAGTCCCAGATGAAGGTAATGAACGAAGCAGTAGCTTGCCGCGACGTTGATCGCACCGGCGGTCAGTGTTGAGACGGTGAACGCGCTGACTTTTCCCATCGCCAGTAAAATCGACCGCCCCACCGCCGAGCTTCCGCCGACAACTGTGTGAATGAGCACCAGCGGCAAAATCGCACGTGTGTTGGGCGGAGCCGCGCCAAACCAAACGTGAAAAAGCCACGGTGAAATCGCATAGACGCCAGCCGCCGCGATGATGAGCATTGCCGCGCTGGCAAGCGTGCCGCGGATGTAGTAATGCACGACTGCTTGCGTGGAGCCGGTCGTATGAGCGATGGCGGCGCGAGGGAGAAGCACCGCCGCCAAGCCGCTGACGAGCATCAACAATCCCGCGTCGATCTGCACGGCTGGTGCATAAGTCGCCACGAGATTTGGATCGAGCAGGCGGTTGATCAGGATGTAATCGGTCGGTGCATAGAGATAATCCGCGAGCTGGGCGAAGAGGACGAGCACTCCGAAAGCAGCGAGCCGCCCAATCACATCCCATTTCACGAGCGACTGCGCCGGCGGCCAGGGCGATTGGGTGAGCCTGGACACAACGAATGCCCGCACGAAGGCCAGGTAGCAGCCTGCGATCGCGTACGCAAATGCTGCGATGACAAGCAGTGTCGGCTCGCGATGAGCAATCGCTCGCGCTCCGCAGATCAACAGGCTTACAACCCAGACCAGCTCGGAACTTGCCAGCAGCTTGTTATCAAACGCGATTCGGCCACGTGTCTGGAGCACTGCGCCCGATGAATCGCTAAAGAGCCGCATCAGCGTGCCCAGGCCAATCCACACCACGACCAGTGCAACGTCCGGAATTCCGGGCGGCACGCGATGCAGTCGATCGAACCAATGTGAATAAAGCAGCGTGAGGACCAGCCCAAGACCAAGCGACAGCGCCGCCACGCTTACGCCATTGGCATAGACGCTGCGCTCCGAAAGACCAGCCGGTCGGGGCCGGGGCGGAATTGCCTCCGCCTGCAATTCCGTCGGAAGGACGGCGTCGGGGTGCGATTGAGCCAGTGCTTCGGCCAGCAGCCGAACCATCGCGGGAGCCAGGCCCAATGAGGTGTAATTCAGCACGCCGATTGTGCCGCGGATGAGGGCAAACATCGCAAATTCAGCCGCTCCCGCGCGACGGAAGAGCAACCCGGCCACGAATGCCGCCGACGCGATTTTTGCGCCGGAAGCGACATAGGCCCAGATCAGGTCGTGATGGAGCTTGGAGTCGCCCGATGCCTGGCTGTAACTGGGAACGAGAGGCGTATCCTCGGCAACCATGTCGCTTTGATTATCGTCTGGCATCCCCGGTTTGCTCGCCTCCAGTCGGCATTGTGCCGGATAGGAAGGCAGAAAAACAGGCAAACCCGCCCAGCTTCATGCATTGACGCGGCGTCGCTGTGGTAAAACTCTGACGGACTTGGCACATTGGGCCGATAAAAGCCTATAGCGATGTTGTCTCAATGCGGTAAATGACGTGAAAATGCCTCGTGTTCTTATCGTCGCGGAGCATGCGTCGTCGCGCCTGGGCGGCGAAGCGATTTTACCGCTTCACCACTTCCGCATGCTTCGAAAGCGCGGCGTGGAAGCGTGGCTCATCGTCCATGCGCGCACGCGAAAGGAACTCTCGGGCTCGATCGCGGACGATTGGGATCGCGTTCACTTTATTCCTGATACCACTTTCCAGCGCCTCATGCATCGCCTGGGCGAAATCCTGCCCGACAAGCTGCGGCATTTCAGCACTGCGTACATCATCCGGCTCAGCAGCCAGCGCAAGGCGCGGCATGTGGCGCGACGGATGATTGCCGAACATCAAATCGACGTCGTCCATCAGCCAATTCCCGTCTCGCCACGAGAAGGCTCACTGCTGTACAGGCTCGGCGCCCCGGTGGTGATCGGACCCATGAATGGATCGATGCGATATCCTCCGGGCTTTGCCCGCGCGCAGCAGGGATGGCCTGAGCGAATATTTTTGCGCATCGGCCGATGGTTTTCCGGCGTCATCAATCGACTGATGCCCGGCAAGCTGCAAGCGGAAATATTGCTAGTGGCCAACGAGCGCACGAGTCAGGCGCTTCCTGCCGGGCATCGGGGACGAGTCATCACGCTAGTCGAAAATGGTGTAGATCTGGACCTTTGGAAAGAACCGCAGCGCCCCCAGCGCGATGGGACCACTCGATTCATCTTTTCCGGGCGCCTGGTTGATTTCAAAGCAATCGACTTTTTGCTGCAGGCCATGCGGCTGGTGATCAATGAGATTCCCGCGCGGCTCGATCTGCTGGGCGATGGTCCCATGCGAGCCGAATGGGAGAAGATGGCCGCGAAGCTCGGTCTGCGCGAGCACGTCACGTTCCATGGCTGGATCGAACAGCATGAATGCCCAAGCTACCTGGCTGACGCCGACATCATGGTGCTGCCGAGTCTTTATGAATGCGGCGGCGCGGTCATCCTTGAGGCAATGGCGATGGAGCTGCCGGTGATTGCGACCGATTGGGGCGGGCCGGCCGATTACCTTGACTCATCCTGTGGAATTCTCGTTCCGCCTCGCTCGCGCAGGGATTTTCCTGCCGACCTGGCGGCGGCCATGCTGAAACTGGCGCGCGATCCGGAATTACGCCGCAAAATGGGCCAAGCCGGTCGGCAAAAAGTCGAACAGCACTTTGACTGGGAACGGAAAATCGATCGAATGCTGGAAGTACATCGGCAGGCGATCGCCAGCCAGGAACCGGCTGGGTCAAGGCTGCAGATCAGAACGCAGCCTTCATGAAACGGCCGCGTTAGATCTTCTCAATCTGCCAATATTCAAGCTCGAGGGGTGTCGGGCGGCCGAAGATCGTGGTGATGATTCGGACGGTGCCTTTGTCGGGGATCAGTTCATCGACGTCGCCTTCAAAGTTCACAAAGGCGCCGTTGGTCACCTTGATGCGATCGCCCTTCTTGAACTGAGCTTCGAGGCGAGGCGTTTCTTCTGGACGTTCCGCGGCTTCGACCATCTTGTCGCGATCTTTGGGAGCCATCGGAGTCGGCTTACCGTTGGATCCGATGAAGTCGCCGACGCCCTCGGTTTCCTTGATCATGAACCAGACTTTTTCAGGGATCGTCCCGTTCTTATCCAGCTCGAGTTCGATGAAGACGTAGCCGGGATAAAGCTTGCGATCAGATTCACGGCGCTTGCCTTCCTTGACGCTGCGAACGCGTTCGGTGGGAACGAGAATTCGGCCGACGACCGTATCGAGTCCCTCGATCTTGACCTTGCGGACAAGCGCTTCGCGCACACGGTCTTCTTTATTGCTTGCGACTCGGAGGACGAAGAATTGCATAGGTTCTCGCGCCGGCCAGGGCGGTTCGGTCGTCTAAAGGAGTTATCCGAAATATCCAAACTTCAAAACGGTCAGCGTTTTGAAAATGAAGATGAAGACCACATCGCAGAGGAACAGGAACAGCGCGGTGAGAAACATGAAGGCAATGACGACCTTGGTCGAGCCGATCAGTTCCTTTCGGCTCGTCCAATTGACCTTCTTCATCTCGCTGTCGGTCGCGATCAGAAAATCGACATTCGATGGCTTATTGAGAAGATGCCAGCAGAGCCACCCAAACCCGACGCAAAATCCGATGGCGACGCCCCAGCCAATTTTGTTTCCAGTAGCGGCAGGCACTGACGCCGGCAGGAAGGTTGGAACGTATTGCTCGAGGTTCCACGCCGTAAAGATGCCGATGAGGATGACCCCCATGACGGTTCCGGCGCGCGTCCAATAACCTTGCCCGCTTTTATAGACGGTGAAGTAGCCTGCGCCACCGGCATGCCCGTAATCGAGAGCCTTCGCGGACTTTGGCTTGGGCCGCTGCGGCTTGGAGCCCTCGTCGCGTTCGTCAGGCGGTTGGTCGCCGGCCATCGCGTTTTTCCCGTCGTTAGTCTTGGTCGCTGACGCCATACGATCTACCTACGTCAAACCGGCTCGCCCGGATCATGCCAAACCTGCATTTACTGCGGGTGGATGCGGCATGGCTCGGCGGTAATTCAAACACGCCAGGAGGGAATCGAACCCCCAACCTGCCGCTTTGGAGACGGCCGCTCTGCCAATTGAGCTACTGGCGTAACGACGAAGCCGGCCCGGGACCACCACGAAGTGCGACCTTGCGACGGTCGCCCGTCGAGCCGCCGTTGCGCTACTTGCGCTTCACCTTATGAAGCGTATGTCGGCGAAGCCGCGGGCTATACTTCTTCAATTCAACTTTTTGCGGCCCGCCAGCCACCTTGATCTCGGTGCGATAGTTCAAATCGCCCGTCTCAGTGCACTGAAGCCAGACCATTTCGCGGCTCTCTTTAGCCATGGAAATACTCGAAAAGCAAAAACAATCCCCGGCCGGCGCTGTGGCTGCAAAACTCAGCAGCCGCAGCACCGGCCGAGGTTGAAATCAGGCCAAAATCTTAGTCACGACGCCCGAACCCACGGTCTTACCGCCTTCGCGGACGGCAAACCGGAGCTTCTCTTCCATGGCGATGGGCGACTGAAGCTCAATCTCCATCGTCACGTTGTCGCCGGGCATAACCATTTCCGCGCCGCCCATGAGCTTCGCGGCACCGGTCACGTCAGTCGTCCGGAAGTAGAACTGCGGACGATAGCCGGTAAAGAACGGCGTATGACGGCCGCCCTCTTCCTTAGTCAACACGTAGACCTCGGCAGTGAACTTGGTGTGCGGCGTGATCGACTTCGGGAGGGCCAGAACCTGGCCGCGCTCGATGTCAGTCTTTTCAATACCGCGGAGGAGCAGGCCCGCGTTGTCGCCGGCGATGCCCTCGTCCATGCTCTTGTTGAACTGCTCGATGTCGGTGACGACCGTATTGCGCGTGTCGCGGAAGCCGACGATCTCGATCGTATCGCCCTTCTTGATCTTGCCGCGTTCGATACGGCCGGTGGCGACCGTGCCGCGACCCTTGATCGCAAACACGTCTTCGACCGGCATCAGGAACGGCTGATCGATGGCGCGCTGAGGCATCGGGATGTATTCATCCAGAGCCTTCACCAGCTCGTCGATCGGCTTGTTGGCAGCCGCATCGCTCGGATTGTCCAGGGCGGCCTTGGCGATACCGCGAATGATCGGGGTGTCATCGCCCGGGAAGCCGTACTTGGTCAGCAGCTCGCGCACTTCCATCTCGACCAGCTCAAGCAGTTCCGGATCGTCAACGAGGTCAACCTTGTTGAGGAAGACGACGATCTTCGGGACGCCGACCTGGCGAGCCAGCAGAATGTGCTCGCGGGTCTGAGGCATCGGACCGTCTGCCGCCGACACGACCAGGATCGCGCCGTCCATCTGGGCGGCGCCGGTGATCATGTTCTTGATGTAGTCGGCGTGGCCCGGGCAGTCCACGTGAGCATAGTGGCGCTGCTCTGACTCGTATTCGACGTGAGCGGCGGCAATCGTGACGGTCTTGGTCGCGTCGCGATCGATACCGCCCTTGGCGATGCTCTTATAGTCCTTGGCGGTCGTGCCGTACTTGGCCTGAGACCGCGCGGACAGCGCAGCCGTCAGGGTCGTCTTACCGTGGTCGATGTGACCGATGGTGCCGACGTTAACGTGCGGCTTCTTACGCTCGAATACTCCTTTGGCCATGGCCGAAAACCTCCAGATACCAGTTAGTTCTTGCGGATGATTGGGTGCTGCAAGCCAGCCTCAGGACAAAGCAGGCCAGACAGGCGATCGCCCGATTCCACTTTTTTATAACAAACGGGCGAACACAAGGTTCGCCCACCGTCTCACACGTTTTTGAGAGCTGGCACTGGGGCTTGAACCCAGGACCTCCACCTTACCAAGGTGGCGCTCTACCACTGAGCTATGCCAGCAACTCCCCGGTCTGCGCCACAAAAAGCGCACCGGGACCGTGAAGGGCGAAGAGTATAAGTCGGGTCAAGACAATGTCAATCGGAAGGATTTGAAATTGTCCGCCCCCATCTTTAATCCCGCGTAACGACCGACCCTTCACGAGCAATCCAGTTCACCAAGTTTAGCCGCGACGCGTCAGCGGAGCGCTTTCCCTAGCGCGTAAAAAGCGCTCCGCTATCGCGTCGCGGCTAAACTTGGCTTACTCGCTGCCCTCGCGCTTCATGCTGCTCTTCCAATTCCATTCCGGGCTCCGGATGGCGGCCAGGACTTCTTCGGTGGTCATGGCATTGGCCGCTCGCTGCCGGTTCTTTTCGCGAATCGCTTCCACTGCCGCCAGCTCAGCCTGATTCGGCTGGTGCGGGTGCCGGTAAGGCACCGACTGGCCCAGCAGAAGCGTCACGTACCCGCCCATTCCAAACGGATCCAGCGAGTCCATTATCGTAGGCGCCCAGTAAGTGCCCGGCCCACTTTCCTGGTAATAGGCCGCGATTTCTTCGGCGCCGGCGAGATCCGTCTTTTCCCGGCAGGCGCGCCAGAACGGTGTATCGATGCGGTCGTTGAACTTGTAGTGAATCGCGATGAACCGGCGAATGCTGTCCCAATAGCGCCGATGATGGCGGTTGAAACCCGTGACATCCCAGAAGCGGATCTGCCGATCGGAGGCTGCCAGAGTATCGGCGAGCAACCGGCTCTGCATCGAGATCACGCCAAGCGCCGTCGCCTCCAGCGGCTCGACAAAGCCATTGGCATTGCCGATCGCCACGACGTTTTTCACCCACGCCCGCTCGTAACGTCCGGTAATAAATTTCACCACCCGCGTCTTTTCGAGCCGCGGACTGATCGCGCGCAGCTCCTGCTCGGCCTGTTCGTCGGTAATAAAAGCAGAGCAATACACGTAGCCTCGATTGATGCGATGCTCATGCTCGATCTGCCAGAGCCAGCCGCTGTTCATCGTCCCGCAGGTCGTGAAAGGCTGGATCGGCTCATCGGCTTGGCGCGTCCATCCGCCGACGATGGCGCGGTCGCAGAACAAACTGCTCTTAAACGGAACAAAAGGCTCGCCGAGTGTCTTGGCCAAAAGCAGCGATGCGAAACCGGAACAATCGATGTATAGGTCTGCGTTGATCGCCCGACCCGATTTGAAAATCAGCGCGCCGATACCCTGTTCGCTGGGTTGTACATGCGCGACGGTGTCTTCAAGAATTTCAATGCCCGCCTCAGCAGCCGCCCGTTCCAGAAAATCGACAAAGAAGTGATTTTCGACGTGATAGGCGATCGAATCATGCATCACCGGCATGCCGTTTTCGTCGCGATCGAAGACGCGGTTCTGCGCCATCATCGCCATCATGGGCTCGGCGGTGTCCATCTCTCCGTTGCAGTAGTAACCAATTGCCTTGGGCAGCGGATTGATGATTGAATTCATCTGCTGCGCGCTGAACGTGTAGTAAAAGTGCGGCCGTTTGCCCCAGATGAACTTGAGCCCCATCTTCCAGGTGGGCTTGGCGATTTCGTGAAGCTTCGCGAGGTTCACGCGCAGATAATCGTGAAGCATGTTGGTCAGCGCGACGGTGGAACCTTCGCCGACGCCGATAATGCCAATCTCTTTGGAGCGCACGACCATGACGGCCAGGTCGGGCATGCGGGCTTTGAGCGCAAGAGCCGACAGGAATCCGGCACTGCCGCCGCCTAAAACTACGATTCGATGAATACGCTGCGACTGATCGGGCATGTCTTGAGCCATTATAAAATAAGGAACTTAACTTACGATCGGCTTTGGATCGTACGATCTTCAGGCTTATCGAGTTGTGTCGCGCTGATGAATTTTCTTTCCGGGTAAATCAAACCTGCCTAACCCGACCTTCGGCGCGGTATCTATAGTATAACGGATGTAGATATCGGCCCAATGGAATGGGCTCGATCGCAAATTGAGAGAGGCGTAATGCTCACATCGACGTGGTATCGGCGGGCGTGGATTGGCCTGGCCCTTCTGCTTTCGACGGCCCTGCCGACTCTGGCGAACACGCGGGACGTTCGCGTTCCTTTGAAGAATGGCAAGCTTCATGTCGCCGATCTTTCGGCGGCGGTGTGTCACGCCATGGATTTGCCTTCACTGCATCTGGGCCATGGCGACTTAAAGATCAACAGCGTTGAAGGCCGGCTCTTTGTTGAGGCGGTGAATGTTTCGCTGGCCAGTGCCGGGCATATCAAAGTAGAGCGGTCGGCGGTGGTGTTGACGGTTGACCTCGATCGATTGGCCTCCGGTTGCGACAACATGAGCCGGGCCGTTCGCGTGCTGGCGGCTGAAGCGAATCCGAAGGCTGCCGCCGCGCAGGCCGCGCGATGGGGTTTGTTTATGCCGCAGCAGGTTGATCCTTCGCGGCCGCTGGTTGTGCTCGTTCATGGTTTGGACAGCGATCGGGGAACGCTTCAGCCGATGGCGCAATTGCTGGATCGCGATGGCCAGCAGGTCGCCTGCTTCTGCTATGCCGGGGATCAGCCGATCGAAGACAGCGCGGAAATTCTTGGGGCACAGCTTCGCGTGCTTCATCAGAAGTATCCGGCAATGAAAATCGATTTGGTCGCCCACAGCATGGGCGGACTGGTTGCGCGAGATTATGTCGAAGGGCCAGCCTACGCGGGCGGCATCGATCACCTGATCCTCGTCGCGACTCCCAACGCCGGCTCAAGCTGGGCGCGGCTCCGCTGCCTCCTAAGCGTTCAGGAGCAATATCGCCTCTGGCGGAGCGATCCAGCATGGAGCCCGATGTGGTGGTTCACCGAAGGCTTTGGCGAAGCGGGGCGGGAACTGACGCCAGGCTCACCATTCCTGAAGAAGATGGAGTCCATGCATCGCCGGCCTGATGTCCGTTATACGGTGATCGTCGGCACGCAGAGCCTGACCAGCCGATTCAGCGCCGAATGTTTCGACGACGCCTCCGGCTGGATCGGAGGCCGCGTCGCAAAATGGTGGGGATTCCGCCAAATCAAGAACGGCCTGTCGCACGAAGCAAGTCGATGTCGATCCAGTACGAGCGATGGCGATGGTCTTGTATCTGTCGAAAGCGCCACGCTTCCCGGCGCCCGCGATGTCGTCCGCATCCCCGCCGATCATGTCGCGCTGTTTGTGCCCGTCGATGGAAAAGTGCCCGCCGCATTTGAAGTGATCCGGGAGCGGCTGCGGAGTTAATCGATCAATCCGCCGGCTCGCTGGGGGCGGCTTTGCGATAGAGATCGAGATAGAAATACATCAGCCGGCGGCCGTGAATTTCGCGGGAACGCTCGTAGTGGAATAGGAATTTCTCGAACAGGCGAATCGTCGGCTCGGGCTCGACGAACGTGTCGAGTGTGATTTTCAGATATTGCTGCTTGAAGCAAAAACGCAGGGCCGTTTCGATCAAAGCGCTGCCAATGCCTCGGCGGCGCGCCTGTTTTGCAACCCGCAGCCGGCGGATTTCGCCGACGCCGGGCTCGTAGTGCTGCACGCCGATCATGCCCACGACCGTGCCCCCGCCGTCGCAGGCCACCCAGAAATGGCAGCCATCTGATTCCATGTAAACTCTTTGGATGTTGTCGATGTCCAGCGCGATGTCATTCTCGGCAAGGGTGCCGCCGATGAGCCCATCCTGATAAAGCCGTTTGCAGGCTGCCGCGTCGTTCGGCTGGAAACTTCGAATCACAAAACCGGATTGCGGCTGCGCACTCATGCCATCGAATTGTAGCCATGAAGGCGTTCGGGATTTCACCTCTGATAAAACTTTTGCGTCTCGAATTGTGCCTGCAAAAAAAACAGCGCGCCGGATTGGCGCGCTGCTTTTAAATGGCAATCGAATGACGAGCTGTGATATTTCAACCAGCCCGACGAATGTGGTTGGCGATCCCAGCCGCCTTGGCCAACGCGTCGGCTTTGTCGGTCTTTTCCCAGGAAAAGCTACCGTCAGAGCCGGGTGTGCGGCCAAAGTGACCATGCCGGGCAGTCTGCTTATAGATCGGCCGAAGCAGATTCAGGTGCTTGATGATGCCGCGCGGCGTGAGCGGGAAATGCGCACGAATCAGGTCGGCAATCTGGTCTTCAGGAATGACGGCGGTGTTCTCGGTGCTGACCGTCACGCTCACCGGCTGAGCGACGCCGATCGCATAGGCAAGCTGAACTTCGGCATTGCGCGCCAGGCCGGCGGCAACGATGTTCTTTGCGATATAGCGGGCCATGTAGCAGGCGCTGCGATCGACCTTCGATGGGTCCTTGCCACTGAATGCTCCGCCGCCATGCGCGCCGCGACCGCCGTAGCTATCGACAATGATCTTTCTGCCAGTCAGGCCGGTGTCTCCATGCGGGCCGCCGACGACGAATTTACCGGTTGGGTTGATGTGGAAAATGATGTCGTCGTTCCAAAGCTTCTTGGGAATCACCGGCTTGATAACGTGTTCGATGATCTCGCGCTTGGCCTTCTCACTCACGGCATCTTTCTTCTTGTCCAGCACGGTTTCATCATGCTGCGTGGAAATGACGACCGTATGAACGCGCACGGGGCGCTCATTCACGTATTCGATCGTGACCTGGCTCTTGCCGTCGGGACGGAGCCAGGGAAGCTTCCTCTTCTGACGCACATCAGCCAGTTTCTCCACCAGGCGATGAGACAGGTGGATCGGCAGCGGCATAAGCATGTCGGTTTCGTCGGTAGCGTAGCCGAACATCAAGCCCTGGTCGCCGGCCCCCTGCTCTTTCGTGTCGTCCTCGGCTTTATCGACGCCGCGGGCGATGTCGGGCGATTGGCTGTGGATGGCGGTGAGCACGCCGCACGATTGGTAATCGAAGCCGATTTCGGGATGGGTGTAGCCGATCTCTTTAATCGTCTCGCGGGCGACCTCGGCCGCATCGACATAAGCCTGCGTCGTCACTTCGCCGGCCAGAACCACCTGGCCGGTGGTGACCAGTGTTTCGACCGCCACGCGCGACTTCGGATCCTGGGTAAGAATTGCGTCCAGGACGGCATCGGAAATCTGGTCGGCCACTTTATCGGGATGGCCCATCGTTACGGATTCGCTGGTAAACAGGTGAGTCTTTCGGCGAAATTCAGGTGACACGGAGGCTCCTTGGAGGTTTTCTTGTAAGAAATCCGGGGAAAAGGCCGTCGGCGCAATGACACGCAGGGCGCGGCCGGCCTCGATTAAGGTGAAGAAATCTACAACCGACTTGGTGGGCAGGCAAGTTGCCAATCGGAATTTGTAAGCCGCCGCCAGCTTCACGTAGCGAACAAACCGTTATTGGACCCTGAGACAACCCAGTGTTCTATGAGTGCTGAAATGAGGTGGAACGGGCTTGGTAACTCAGAAGATTGCACGTGTCATATTTACTGATGTGCATATGACATCCTGTGGTGCGCGGTTCGCGACCCTAATTTTTACCAAAATTTTCCGGAACAAATAGTTGACCCCGCCGTATTAGGGTAGAGTATGGCTTCGCAGTCGTTTAATTGTAACGTGGAACGGCGAAAGGGAATGGTCAGGAGTGCCCAAGTGCCGATGAGCGAGTTCGTAATGCAAGCAGTGGGCGGCTCGAGCCACTAGCCTTCGCACGGTGAGCGCTGGAGCTGGTATCCCCGTCAATCTGTCGGGAAGAGCCCGAAAAAATCGAAAAAGTGGTGCATTTTGGTGCATTTGATGCACGACGTTGTGTCGGTGAGGTGGGAGCCATGAGCAGCGGAAGAGGACCCAGGATTTAGCCGCCCGGCTTGTCGGGCGATTCTTCGACGGGAATCCGAGTGACGTCTTCGTACGTCATGGCGCGGTAATGCCCTCATGAGAATCACACCGGAAACAACAAAATCGGGTACAATCACGGGCCACGGTGACGGCGGTTTCCAATGCAGAACCTCGGTTGGTGGGAAGCGCGGGCGCGCGGACCGCGGTGATGCCGCGCGCGGGCGCTCCGGTTGTGAATCAGGCGCCTCAAGGGACTATTGTGCCCCGCAAGTCAGCGACTTTTCCGCGATCGCGCGGCGCGCGATTCGGCGTGGCGCTGCTCGCGGTCGCGGTGTCACTCGTCGTTCGGCTCATCGTCGGAAAAGTGATCGACGATCGCGGCGGGCCGTTTTTGTTCTTCACGCCGGCGGTGATGATTGCCGCCTGGTATGGCGGGACGGGGCCGGGTCTGCTGGCGACGCTGGTAAGCGTGGCGGTGGCCGACTATTTCCTGCTGCTCCCGCGCGGAAGATTTTCTTACTCCAACGGCGACATCCCCAACATCATGGTCTTCATGCTCGTCGGCGCGCAGATCAGTTGGCTCAGCGGAGCGCTGTATCGTTCGAAGCGCCGCGCGGAAGCGGATGCCGAATCGGCCCGACAGAGCGAGCAATCCTATCGCACGCTGAGCCTCGAACTGGATTGGCGCGTGCGCCAGCGAACTTCAGAGCTGCAGTTTCAAACGTCGCTGCTGCAGGCGCAGAGCAATGCCTCGCGCGATGGAATTCTGGTGGTTTCGACCGATGGGCGGGTGATCTTTCGCAATCGCAGGCTGCTGGAGCTTTGGGAACTGCCGGCCGATGCGGTTTCGGGATCGATCGCGAATTTGATCGCGGCGATGCGCACGCGATTGTCGGATCATCAGCATCCGCTGGGCGATGCCGATGTGCTGGCCGATCCGGAATCGGAGCAGCCGATCAGCTTGCAATTCGAGGATGGTCGCACGCTGGAGTGTTACTCGGCTTCGGTGCGCGATGCGGAGGGATACAGCTACGGGCGCGTCTGGTATTTCCACGATGTGACCGAGCGGCGACGCGTCGCCAAGCAAATTCTCGAAGCCAGCGAGCGCGAACGGCAGCGCATCGGCCAGGACCTTCACGACGATCTTTGCCAGCACCTGGCGGGCATCACATTTCTTGGCAGAGTGCTGCAGCAGAAGCTGGAATCGCGAATGCCGGGCGAAGCGGAGGCGGCGGCGCATATTGTGGACTTACTCGAAGGCGCGGTGCGACGAGCGCGGGATTTGGCGCGCGGGCTTCAGCCGCCGTTATTGGAGACAGCAGGACTTGGGCCGGCGTTGCAGGAGCTTGCGTCGAACGTGCAGGGAATGTTCCGCGTGCAGTGTCATGTGGAATGCGAGCATCCGCTGCCATTGAGCGACAGCGCCGCGCCGCTTCATTTGTATCGAATAGTGCAGGAGGCGACGAACAACGCCATCCGGCACGGCAAGGCGCGCAACATCTACATCGATGTGGTTCGCGTGGGTGGACGCGTGATCTTGACGGTCGAGGACGATGGCGTTGGAATCAACGACGAGGGCACGACCGAGGGGTTGGGGCTGCGGACCATGCGGCACCGCGCCCGAATGATCGGCGCGCTGCTGACGGTGGCCAGGGCGGAGGTGGCGGGGACGATCGTGACCTGCCAGCTTACAATACCGCTCCTGCCCGAGCCGCAGATACCACCTGAGACGCACAACCATGAATCCACACCTGCCGAGCAAAGCGCGAATTCTGCTGGTTGATGATCATCCCATTTTGCGGCATGGCATGACCACCATGATCAATGCCGAGGAAGATCTGCTGGTCTGCGGCGAGGCGGATGGCGTGCAGACTGCAACCAAAGCTATCGAAGATTGCAAGCCTGATCTGGCGCTGATCGACCTCGCCATTCGCGACGGGGATGGATTGGAATTGATCAAAGCCGTGCGGACAAAATTCCCGAAGCTGCTAACGCTTGTGCTTTCGATGTATGACGAAGAGGTGTATGCCGAGCGGGCGCTGCGCGCTGGAGCCCGCGGATACATCATGAAAGCGGAGGCGGCAAAGTCGGTGGTGAATGCGATTCGAGCAGTCTTGCGGGGCGATGTTTACGTCAGCGAGCAGATGGCCGCGAAGCTGGCGACGCGGAAAGATGGGGAAACCGGCCGGGCCTCGGGCGGAGTCGATCGGCTGACTGATCGTGAATTGCAGATTCTGCGATGCATTGGCCGGGGAATGAGCGTCAAAGAAATCGCGGATGAACTCTACATCAGCGGGAAGACGGTCGAGGCCCACCGGGAGCATATCAAGCAGAAGCTCAATCTTGTAAGCAGTGGGGAATTATTGCGTTATGCCATTGAGCACACACGAGTTCAGAGCTGAGGGCGGGCCCAAATTTGAATGTGGGCCGATAGATTTTGGGGGCAGATGATTGCCGCTCAGAAGTTTCGCTTTTCCTGAAAAATAGGGGCCGGCCCCGATTGTCCGGCAGGTGGCCAACCGGATATTTTCACCCTCACGGCGTTCCCGGGAAGGTAGACGAACCGGGGTGCGGCTCTGGAGCCATCTTTGCACCTGCTGTGAATTTACACCCTTGATTGGGATGGACACGGAGCGGAGGGGAGTCGGGGCGAGGGACGCGGAGCCTCTGCTGGCGTACCCTCGCCCTGTTTTTTTTATCGGCCATTTGGCCGATGGTCCGTTTTGCGGAAAGGCCCGGTGGTTTGCCATGACGCAACGGAGCGACTCCCAGTATTTACGCTGGTTTGCCGATCGGGTCGAAGAAAATCGCCTGTCGGCTCGCGATCTGCCGGATGTTCTGAACTGGATGCTTCGCCGGCTGATCGAACCACCGGCTGTCTGCCGGCGCATGGTTCGGGAAATCATGCGGGATCATTCGCAGCTTTCGTCGGCTGATGTGGTGAAGCTGATTCGTCTCGTGGCTGAGGGACTGGAGCGGGATCAAAACGCGTGGAAGAAGCAGCCGCCGAATACGAAGGGGTGAAGGGGCGGACTCGGGCCGACGTGCGGTGAGGATTGCTTGGACGCTCGAAGGGCGCGCGCAACGGCGGGCAAGCCCGCCCGCTAAACGACGAAAGTCAAGTGAATTTATATTCTGGGATTGCATTGCAAAGCGCGCTGCATCGGTCGCGCAACAGGATGATCAGCTGCTGCGCCAGGCGCGCGTGACTGTGCCATTCTTCACTTCGATATATACGGTTCCGGCTTTTTCCTTCACGTCGTTGCCGGCGAAGAGCAGGAATACGGTTCCACTGCTGTCGGTTCGCTCGGTGTAGTTGTACTTGTAGATATGGGTGCCATCTTCCAGTCGATCATCTTCGCTGGGCGGCCCGAGAGTGGCCAACACCCACGACGATGAGGTCTGGCCTGGCTGGATCTGTTTCATCGTGGCATCAGAAACGTACTTGCCGCTTCGGCTCTGATTGGAATGCGAGGTCACCAGGCAGCCGCCGGCAAACAGAGTTGCCAGCAGCGCGCCAGTCCAGCTGAATCGTGCAACTAACGAGATGTTGTTTCGCTTCATTTGTCTAGCCATCCTTCAAATCCACTGACACGCGAGCGGCCACAAGGATAGCATATCGAACTGCGGGTTCGACAAAAGCCCTCGTGTCATGTGATCTATCAGTGCCGATTGATTCAGAAAATCCTTCAGATCGAATACCTAGGCCCTTGCCTTGGCTCGCCCGCCTTTGGCTGGCTTTTCTGCCGGATGTGATGGAGCGGCGTGATCTTCCTCGATATCGCGACGTGCCGCGTCCAACAGTTCCTGAGCCTGGGCGCGCGTGATATCGGTGACCCTTTGCCCCCCCACCATCTCCGCCAGTTCGTTTAAGCGATCAGCTCCTTCCATCACGCGGACTTTCGTTTCAGTGGTCTTTCCAGCCGATTCCTTTCGCACCGTCAGATGACGATTCGCATAGCTGGCGATCTGCGGCAAATGCGTGATGCAAAGCACCTGATGATGCCCCGCCAACGCGCGCAGCTTTCGGCCGATCACAGAACCGAGCCGGCCGCCCACGTTGGCATCGATTTCATCGAAGACCAGCACGCTGATGCGATCGCCCTGCGCCAAGATTCCCTTCAGCGCCAGCATGATACGACCGAGCTCGCCGCCCGAAGCGATCTTGCGCAATGGCTGAGGTGCGAGACCCGGATTGGTCTGTACGACAAATTCGATGGCATCGAATCCACTGGCGCTAGCCGGCAGGTCCTGTCCCGCCAGCGCGCCTTGCGCCGGCGCGAAAGTCACCGTGAACTTCACCTTATCCATTCCCAGTTGTGCCAGTTCCTTTTCGACCAGTGGGGAAAGCCGACGAGCGACCGCCTGCCGTTGCGAAGAAAGGTGCTTGCCCTTTTCTTCCAGTTCCGCCAGCGCTGGCGCAAGCTCCTTTTGGAGCTTCGCCAGGTCATCGGTTGCCCGCTCCAGTTCGACGATTTTTCGGCCAATTTCTTCTCGATGGGCGATGGTCGTCTCGATCGGATCGCCATATTTGTTGAGCACACGATTGAGCGTATTGAGCCGATCGGTGACCTCTTCGATCTCACCGGGATCCAGGTCCAGCTTATCGATATAGCGCGATAGATCGAATGCCACTTCTTCCAACGCGATGCTGGCATCGCGCATACTGTCGGCCATGGGCCGAACCTGTGGATCGAGAATCGACAGCTCCGCGAGGATCGCTCCCATCATTTTCAATCGCTCGAGCACCGCGCCATCGGTTTCATACAGTGCCGAATGAACGGCTCCCGTTTCCTTCTTGAGCTTCTCCAGGTTCTGCAGCATCGACGCGCGCGACCGCAGCTCCGCATACTCGGCTGGATCCAGCGCAGCCGCATCGATTTCGTCAGCCTGAAATCGATACAGTTCGAGCTGCTGATCGCGCAGGGCCCGATGGGCCGATAGCTCGTTGATCCGCTGCATCGACTCGGTGACCCGCGTAAACAGCTCGTGATATTGCTGCCGGAGTGGCAACAGCCCGCCGAACTGGTCGAGCACATCCATCTGGTTGGAGGGCCGCAGCAGATACTGGTGATCGTGCTGCCCATGCACATCGACCAGCAGATCGGCAACCTGTTTCAGCATTCCCAAGGTGATCGGATTGCCGTTCAAACTCACCGAGCTTCGGCCGCTGGCATAGAGCCGGCGGGTGATCAGCAACTCTCCGCCATCAGCGGCGACGGGGACATCCGTCAACTGCTGAATCGAATCAAGTAACTGCGGATTGCGGATTTCAAAGACACCACTGACTCGCCCCTCATCGGCTCCAGGCCGGAGCATTTCTGCCGGATTCCGTAGGCCAAGGAGAATCTCGATCGCTCCAATCACCAGGCTCTTGCCTGCACCGGTAGCTCCGGTGAAGCAATTCAGGCCGGCATCAAGCTCCATGCGCACGTCAGAAATGACGGCCAGATTCGATATGTGCAACTCGCGCAACATGTGCTAGTGATCAGAGAACTTCGATCGACAAATGATTCGATGTGCTGCCCGCCCAATGTCAACTGACTTTGCTGCCGGCTGCGACGCCCTCGGCAGGCGCTACGACAATGACGCGCTGGGTTGTCGGATCACTGGCCGCCAGCAGCATCCCTTGGCTGATCTCGCCGCGCATCTGTCGGGGGGCAAGGTTTGCGACGACGACGATCTGCTTCCCCACCAATTGCTCCGGCTGGTAATGCTGCCGGAGGCCAGCACAGATCTGCCGTTTTTCCGTCCCCAGGTCCACCAGCAGCACCAGCAATTTGTCGGCGTTGGGATGCGCCTTACATTCAATGACAGTCGCCACGCGCAATTCAAGCTTGGCAAAGTCATCATATTGAATCGTGTTGGAAGGCGTCGGGGTTGGCGTGGCTGGGTCCGGCATCGATTGCTCCCTTAATAATCCTGAAAACTCGCCCTTTTTACCGCACTAGCTGCCAACTTTAGGCGAACTGCCGCCTCCGGCCAAGTGGCCGCGACCGAACCATTTTTGCTGGCCCACTGTTTGCATTGGATCAGTTCGTTGCGAATGGTCGCAATAAAAAGGAGCGATAAACATGAGGAAGTTTTTTGCAGTTGCGTTGCTTGGCGCTTCGCTGGCCACGTTTCCGATGCTGACCGGTTGCGACGATCGTGGCACCACGACCGAGCATGACAAGACCACCGTGCAGCCGAATGGCAGCACCTCGACTTCTAAGACCAAGACGACCGAAACGCCAAGTGGGACGACCACCCACACCGAAACCCACACCAATCCGTAATCGAGCGGCTGGCACGGTTTCTATTTTGGAAGTGCACCGGCAGCGGCGAGTTGATTTCTCGCTCGTCCTGCCGGTTCTTCTTGCGCGCGTTTCTTTCCGCGCCAATGGCGATATGATCGCAGATCGTTTTGGGAGCCGGCGTTCGTGTCGATGATTCGGCTCTGCTGCTTCTGCAAGTATTGCGATCTAAACGGGCATCATGGGACTATATCCGCTCAAGTTCGAGCCTCGACTGGTAGAGAAAATCTGGGGCGGCCGGAAGCTTGAGAGCCTGTTGGGCAAGCATCTTCCTCCGGAAAGACTGATCGGCGAAAGTTGGGAGATCTACGACTTTCGGCCGGGAGTCGTTGAAGGTTCAAAGGATTGGGTCAGCAGCCGAATTATCAATGGCGAGTATGCGGGACGAACGCTGCATTGGGCGGTTGCGGAGTTCTCGACGGATCTGTTGGGCGCTGCGAAAACGGCCGGAGCGGCCGGCCAGTTTCCTTTGCTGATCAAATTCCTCGACGCGCGTGAAGATTTGTCAGTTCAGGTGCATCCGGACGCTAAATATGCCCAAGCCCAGCCTGGCGCGCATCTCAAGACTGAAGCCTGGTATGTCATGCAAAGCGATCCAAATGCGCGGCTCCTAGTCGGGGTTGTGCCAGGCACGACTCCAGAGGGATTTCGTCGCGCTCTTGGAACAGGTGAGGTTGAGCGGTATCTCGGACGGCTGCCTGCGCAGGTCGGCAATTGCCATTACCTTCCTAGCGGCACGGTACATGCCCTGGGAGCGGGAATGCTGGTTGCCGAAGTACAGACACCAAGCGACACAACGTTTCGCGTTTATGATTTTGGCCGAATCGATCCTTCTACAGGAAAGCCGCGCACGCTGCATGTGGAGGAGGCACTGGAATGCATCGATTTCAATACGCCTGCCCCAGCACCTGTCACGAATCACGCAGATGACGATTCAATGATGGTTCGATCGCCCTTCTTCGAAATGAAGCGCGGAACCATGCCGGAGCGATCGACACACGAACTTCCTTCCGGAGCAATGCGAATCCTCATGATGCTCGAAGGTCAAGCCATCATTCGCAGCGGCAGCACTGATGAATGCTCGATCATCCGCGGAGAAACCGTCTTGCTTCCAGCAGCCTTGAAGCAGCCGGTATTGAGATCAACCAACGCCTGCTCCTGGCTGGAAATCACCGTTCCCAAATAATCTTCTCCGCGCATCTGCCAGCCCCCCTACCATATTGCAATTGAAATGAAAGAACGCATTCAAAAACTGCTGGCCAACGCCGGCGTTGATTCCCGCCGAAATATCGAGCAGATGGTCCTTCAGGGGCGAATCACCGTGAACGGAAAGACCGTCAACGATCTGCCCGTGATGGTCGATCCGCAGGCCGACAAGATCACCGTCGATGGTGAAGTCGTGCGCCTCCGAGGCCGGCGCGGCGGTGATGCCACAGGCGAGCGCATCTACGTCCTGATGAACAAGCCAAAAGGCGTTTACACAACCAACGTCTCGCAAGGCGTGCAGCGGCGTGCGATCGACCTGCTGCCAGATGATTTTCCCCGCGTCTACCCGGTGGGCCGGCTCGATGCAGAATCAAAGGGTCTGCTGCTTCTCACCAACGACGGCGAGCTGACGCACAAGCTCACCCACCCGCGATTTGGCGTGCTCAAAACCTATCGCGCGACGGTGGATGGATTCGTGTCACCGCAGATCATCGAGGAATTGGAAAAAGGCGTCTGGCTTGCCGACCCCAAGACCGGCAAAGGGGTCAAAACCGCCCGCAGCCAGGTGAAAATCCTTCATCGCGAAAACGAGCAAACGATTCTGGAAATGACCCTGAAAGAAGGCGGCAACAGCCAGGTCCGCCGAATCCTCGCCCATCGCGGCCACAAAGTCCGCGAGCTGATCCGAATCAAAATGGGACCGCTGGCTCTGGAAAAACTTGCATCTGGCGAGTTTCGTCCCCTCTCACCCAAAGAAGTTCGAGCGTTGAAAGAATATGCCTCGGGACGCGAGAGCCGAAAGCCGGGCCACGCAGAGGGAAAGGCGAAGCAACCACCAACCCGCGAAGACCGGCGCGAAAAAGAATCCGAATAGCCCGCGGCTCAATTCCGCGGCGTCACAAAGCAGTATGCGTCATATCGAATTTCGCTCCAGGCCGATTCCATGGCGGGGCCGCCGGGGAAAAGCGTTCGCTGAGCTGGCTTAAAGGTGACTTTCACGCGGATCGATTTGCGACCCTGCGTCAGCGCGAGCGGCAGAAGGAATTCATCGTCGCGAAACCGGCGGTTGGAGGTTTGGGCGTGATGCTGCGTGACGCCGAGCTCCTCTTTGGGATTGGAGTAGACGCAGGTGTTGGATCCGGCGAGGTACCAGGTGCCGGCGGGTTTCCAATCGGCCTTTGAATCGTCCTCGGCTGCCTCTGCAACAAACACGTCGGCCTGCTGATTGGCATATTGATAATCGAGCTTTCGGCGGAGCATGACGCCGCGGTTTTGCGGATCGAGCTTGAGGGTGAAGCTGCTGCTGCCGCGCGTGATGCGGCCACGGTCGAACGATTCGGGGTAGATTTCGACGCCTTTGAGATGATCGACGCCCCACTCGTATCGGGAATGAATCTCGTAGGGCGCGGAAGCTTCGGGTGAAACGTAGGCATGCTGCTTTTCGCCGGCTGCATCGCCGATCTGCAATTGGTCAGTCAGAACCAGCGATGCGCCCGGCAGCCCATACCAGTAGGCGACGGTCTGGTAATGCTCCGTCGATTCGTTGGTGCCGCCATGCTCGAGGGTGATACGGGCGTTGCGACCGAAAGGCATGAGATCGCCCAAAAGGAAGCGATAGCCTGATTCGATTTCATCCAGTTCGTTGCGGGCCTCTTTTGGATTTCGCGCGCCGGTGGGATGGCCGGCGAAGGGCAGCGTCATATTCTGCCCGCCCCAGTAATCGCCGCCGCCGGCCCATTCTTCGGTGCCGGTGCCCTGGGCCTGCGGCGTATTGCTATCGTCGAAATAAAAGCGGGGATCGCCTTCGAGCGTGTTCAGGTTCGCGCGGTCGGAGAAGATGAAGGAGGTGCCGATGAAGCTGCCGGTCCAATTGCCGCCGCCTTCGGCTTCCCGGGTGTCGAGTAGCAGCAGATCTTCTCCAGGGCGAGGCGATGGATGGTCGCGATAGCTGGCGTGGAAATAGCCAACGTCCTGCGGATCGCCTTTGAAGGGGATTGTTCGAATGGAGCTTTGAACGCCGGGAATGGGTTTATCGTCGCCGAGCAGTTCGATCTTTGCCGACTTGAAAAACGGCATCGGAAAGTAGCAGGACAGATGAACGCGATCGCCAGCGAATCGGATATTCACCGGAAATGCTTTGACCAGATATTCGCGCCCGTCGCGGTTGTAGAGCGTGCCGGCTCCATAAAACATCGCGATCGGCGCCTCCACCGAAGGCTGCGCGCGATCGTCCCAAGTGATGCGCAGGCGAACATTTGAAAAATCGATTGCGTTTTCACGCGGGACGGTGAACTCCAAGGCGCGGATGACTTGAGCTCCGGAGAGCGTCGCGATAACGACGCTGCCATGAGCGGGAACATCATGAGTGGATGTGATAGCGGGCGAAGAGACGCCTGAAAAATCGGAGCCCGCCCGCGAAATCAGATCCAGCACATCCTGATCCGGCCGCGTCTTGCCATCCCACGTCTCGATTGGCTTCGACAATTTCGTGCCGGGCACAAACTGCTGATAGATGTAATACCCGGTTCCGTAATGCGTGCGCGAGTAGGCCATCTGAAACGATCGCGCAAATCCGATCGGCACCCACGACAGGTCGGCTCCCTTCGTCTGCGACCAGGTCCAGGTTAATGGATTGGGAAGGGCCGAGCGCGGCTCGAACACTGAATCCTTTGCCGGGTGATTGGGATCGGCTGTAGAAGTTTCTGTGATGACGTGATCCGTGCCATCGACAACAAAATGCCACGGGCTGCCATGCCAATGGTTGTAGCGCACAAAGCAAAGCAGGCCGGTTCCCTGCACGTCCAGCGCGACGTTGAAATCATCGGCCGTCTGGTAGAGGAAATGGCTGGCATCCGCACCTTCGTTGCCGCCCCGACGGTCATAGGTGCTTCGCATGTAGGCCCGGCAGCCGATCCGCTGCATGGGCCATTGATCCCACATGCGATACGCATCCGGTCCCACCGGGATCGCGGCCGGCTCCTGTGCCATCGCGGGCGAAAGAGCCAGCAGAGCGGTCAGGATGAACGCCAAACGCATCACGGATAGGGCGCCTTCTTCGGCTGATCGCCCGGCAGCTCCAGCGCGCCAACCAGATCCGTGAGCCGCTCGACGCCCTGCTTCTGCATATATTCGCTGATGCCCTTGCAGACTTTTTCGGGCGTTGCCGGATCTACGAACAGCGATGTGCCGATCGCGACGCCGGTCGCCCCGGCCAGGATGAATTCCACCGCGTCCTGCCAGGTCTGAATCCCGCCCATCCCGATGATCGGGATGCCCGCGGCTTTTGCCACGTTGCGATAGACCCGGCTCACCATATGGACCGCAATGGGCTTGATTGCCGGTCCGGAGAGACCGCCGGTGACGTTCGCCAGCCGCGGGCGGCGACGGTGAATGTCGATCGCCATGGCGGTGAAGGTGTTCACCAGCGACAGCGCATCACTTCCGCCCTCGATGGCCGCCTTGGCGGTCACCGTCACGTCTTCCACGTTCGGTGAGAGCTTGACGATGAGCGGCTTGCTGGGCAGTGACTTTTTCACCTGCCCGCACAGCTCGCGCAGCCGGCCGGGATGCGTGCCGAACGTCAAACCGTCTTTCACATTTGGACACGACACGTTCAGCTCGACGGCTGCCACGCAATCCAGGCTATCCATCGCCGCGCAGGTTTCGACGTAATCGTCGAACGAATGACCCGCCACGTTGACGATGACCGGGCACGGCATCTTCCTGAGCAGCGGAACCTTTTCATTCAGGAATCGCTGAAGGCCCACGTTGGCCAGTCCAATCGCATTGAGCATCCCGGCACGCACTTCGACGATCCGAGTCGGCTCATTTCCTACGCGCTCCTCGCGCGTAATCGACTTAGTGACGAACGCCCCCAGCTTCGACAGATCCGAAAAATCCGAATACTCGAAGGCATATCCGCACGTTCCCGAGCAGGTCATCGTCGGGTTGGCCAGCTTCAGGCCGGCGATGTTAACTGAAAGATCAGGCATGTGGCCGCAGAGTGTAACGCAAGGCTATACGAGTTGAAGAGCGTAGCGAGAGGGAATCGCTGGATCGTGCATCGAGACGAAGACGGTCGGTTGCCAAGGCTTAGCATGTCTGAGATGCTCGACGCGCTCGCTCGAACGGTGCGTGCACATTCTGGGAAAGCACTGCAAAAGAAAAAGGCAGCTCAATAAATTGAGCTGCCTCTTGAGCTATTCGAGGGTCGTCAAACAACCGGACGAGCCGCGAGATTATTTGCGACGGCGACGGAGCAGGAGGCCCAGGCCACCCAGGCCAGCCAGCGCGAGGCTGCCGGGCTCAGGGGTCAAGGAAACGCTGAAGCCCTGCACGTCGAACGGATTCGAAATCGGCTGAGCAAGTACCGCATTATCTTCGTTACCGGCACCGGTGCCGTTCAAGGCGAAGAAATGTCCCTGATAGTCAAATTGGTAGACAAGCCGGCCACTGCCAGAAGTACGCGAGTCAAGGTGAATGACCGGCGTAACGGTCGTGGACCCGCTCGCGGCGCTAACGGTGAACGTACCGGTGCCAATCTGCTGCGTCAGATCACCATTCGATGCCGGAGCCTGATCGTTCGGCAGGAAGGTGGTCGTAGCAACAGTATATTGGTCGGTTGAATTATTATTCGGAACGCCTGGCTGGTCAGGCCCAATATCAGTGCCCGGAGGAGTACCGGTTGGCGTTCCATTATAGTTGGCCGCACCGGCGAAAATGCCAGTCGTCGGCGTCTGCAAAGCCAGCAAGCCCAATGATCCGCCGCTATCAGAGGTTACCGAAATCTTTGCGTTCTGAAGACCCACATCGGCCGTCGTATCAGTCCCATTATGGAAGACGGCAAGAATGTTGAAATTAACCGTTCCAGGCCCGTTCATGCTAACGCTCTGACCGCTGACACTGCCATTGGTTGCACTTTGTGGAACCAATTCGAATGTGATCATCGAAGCACTGGCAGACGGAGCCATTACAAATCCCGCGATACCGAGCACGGCAGCGGCTGCCGCCGGCTTCAGAATTCGCGACAATCTCTCTCGCATTACACTGGACATGTTACTCCCTCGCATAGGTGGTTTGTGACCTCTCGCCACACGGCTCAAGATCCATTTTGCCTCATAACTTGGTAAACGTCAACACAAATATTCTTCAACCCGCTCGGGGCCGCCACCACTGTTTTTCAGCGGTGGCGACCCAGGCAAGGCTAGTTTCCTTACAGCGCTCCAAATGCCTTATAGGCATGCAATCCGAGGCTGAAGGCCTGGCTGTCGTTGGAGTTGGGCTTGCCTCCGGAGTAGTCGAAGTCGCCAAATTCCCAGCCGGCGTTGCCGCCGTTGAAGCCATGCAGGCCCAGCGAGAAGTTGGCCGAGTCGGTGCCGTCCACCGTTCCACTCAAATCGGTATCTCCGGTGTAGGTGAACTTGATCATGATCTCGTTGCCATCCGCCACGTCGGCGGTATCGCCTTCGAAGCTGACGTTGCCCACATCATTCTGATCGGCCCA